>Ga0315295_10000002_pt1 | contig 654257 bp, 677 predicted proteins | sample YL17G14_0_MG_FD_204453 | JGI IMG/M metagenome (GOLD analysis project Ga0315295, IMG submission 204453) | Sediment microbial communities from Yellowstone Lake, YNP, Wyoming, USA - YL17G14_0 | ecosystem: Environmental > Aquatic > Freshwater > Lake > Sediment | place: USA: Wyoming | collected...
CATAACATCAGACGTAGCAGGAGCAACACTACTAGCAGGACAAACAGGAGCAGCAGCAAGCCAATTCCAATACACAGCAAGAAACGGAACAGCAGCAGCAGGAGCAGACGGAAACGAACAAGGATGCCAAAACACAACAGCAACAGGATTCCAAGCAGGAGTAAACCTAACAGGATGGTGGGACGTCAACACCACCATCACAAGAGTATGCTACAACTTCACATTCTCAGACGCCAACGACATGGCAACAATAGACTTCAACATAACAATAGAACCAGACATACCAGTAGGAGCAAAAACAGCAACCATCACAATATCATGCGTAGCCAACAGCTAAAAGCTACCATTGACACGTTGCTAGTAACAAAAATAACAGATAAATAAGAAAATTTAAGCAACGAAGCTTGGGTAAAAATAGAATGGGAAAAAAATTCATTCTTTTCTTTTTTTTCGTGGTTATCTGCCCGGCGCTTGTGCTCGGGCTAGGCGCATCCCCGGCAAAAGTTAGTCTCAAGTACACTCCTAACGCTGTGTATGAAGGAGGTGTTTGCTACAGCACTGGCGGAATAGACTTCTTGCAAATCAGCGTGCAGGGTGACTTTGCTGACAATTTCGTTTTCCTGAACCTTAATGAGAATAAGGAGGTTGACGGATCCAAGAGTTGCCTTCACTACAAGTTTAATATGCCTTCAAATGTAAGCATACCAGGAATACACAAGATGGTTATTCTTGCAAGGGAAAAGCCGCCTGAAACAGAGAGCATGCTCCAGGCAGTCGTCCAGATCGGCTCTGTGTTGGATCTAGTGGTGCCTTATCCTGGCAAGTATCTTGAAATAACAGGCTTCAGCGCCACGAATGTTGATGCAGGTGATACTGTCTCTTTCAGCATCCAATTCATTAACAAAGGCAACGAGACTGTGTCCAAAGCCTTTGCTAATGTGCTCATCTATGATAAGGACTGGAATTATGTTGACAGATTAAAGACCAGGGAGCAGGATGGCATCACGCCTGATGATATGAGATCTTTGTTTTTGGACTGGAACTCAGGAGAATTCAAGCAAGGCAATTACAATGCTGTCTTGCAATTAGATTATGATGATGGCATGAAGAACAACGCCACTACCAAGTTCAAGCTCGGCGGCCTGGACATCAACATGATAGATTATACAAAAGAGGTTATTATTGGCAACATAAGGCCTTTTTACGTGGTTGTGGACAGCATTTGGAGCGAGAAAATAACCGGGGTCAAGGCCGATGTTAGCATGTATAATTATTCCAAAAGCCCAGAGCCAATTCTGGGATTTGAGACTCTCAGCAGGGACATTTCTCCTTGGGGCACAGAAATCCTTAAGGGCTACATCGATGTCACCAACATCAGCCTTGGGACCTATGACCTAAAAATAATATTGCAATTCGAGAACTTGCAAAAGGAATACAATAAGAACATAAGCATCATCAAGGAGCCCGTTGTCAAGGACAAGAATGCTAAGAAAGGATTTTTCCTGTTCAGCATTTTCAGCGGTTCCTTAGGTGCCAAGATAATCCTTATCCTACTGTTAATATTGCTGATAGTGATGATTATCATTATAGTATCCTTGTTCATCCCAAGAAAAAAGCAAACTAATAAATAAAATAATATTGCCTAATGCCTAATTCTCATCTCATTCATAAAGAAGTTTTCTATAGCAATAAAGCATTAGAAAGTTTTAAATAGGCTCAAAAAAATAAAAGGGATAGCGATGAAAAACCTTAGTAAAACTCTGATTCTGGTAGTTTTAATTATCTTAATCGCTCAGACTATTTCTCTGGTCATCCAGACCTACAGCACAGTTAATGAGTTCAAGAAGCATGCTGGCCCTGTTGTGACTGGCAAGGCTTATGGTGTTGTTGATTTTTGCATCAATACAAGACCAGCTATTAACTTCTCCAACTGCAGCGTGAACGCAACACAGGACGTGAATTATGATTGCTGGTTAGGCCTGTCTGACTCTGATTACAATAATATCACTTTCTGGTCTTATTTTCAGGCCTTTGACAGGGCTTTTAATAACACCAATGACTCCATCTTCAACATCACCGGCAGCGGCCACATCAATTTCACGCCGAGTAACAATGATGTAGGTAATTTCACCATAATAATCAGCGCCAACGACGGCATCGGATGCACTAACAGCGAGGATCAGGACTATTGGTATTTCCAGGTTCAGAATGTTAATGATGCCCCTTACCTATTCAAGGACATCCCTGATCAAACCATTATCCAGAACGAAGTTATTCACGCGTTTTATCTTCAAAATTACTTCCACGACCCTGACTTGGATAATTTGAGCTATAGCGTGTCAAGCACGAGCTCTGTCTTCACCATAAGCATTGATAATGTGACTAGTGAGGTCGTTATTAGCTCGAGCACCTGTGACGTCACAGCATACGCCATATTTATTGCAACAGACCCTTATAATGAGACTAACACCAGCAACCTTGTAACTATCAGGTGCATTACGCGGGAGGAGACTGCCACTAGCGGGGCTGGAGAAGGCACTGGGACTGGCGGCGGAGGAGGAGCCTCAAGCCTTTGCACGCCAGAGTATGAGTGTTTTGACTATTACAAGTGCAGGAAGAACAACACCAAGCTCCAGAAGTGCGTTGACAAGGAAGGCTGTGAAGATGATATTTATCTAAGCGTGCCATGCAACTACGAGGAGGAAATCCTATGTAATGAGAGCTGGGAATGCTCTGGCTGGAGCAATTGCCTTCCTAATGGGACCCAGTACAGGAATTGCACAGATGCTAATAAGTGCGGCACAGAAGCAGAGATACCTACGATTATCCAGGAGTGCGAGTACCAGGGAAGTTGCGACGACGGCATTAAGAACTGCCATGACAAAAGCTGCGAAGAAGGAGTGGATTGCGGCGGCCCCTGCCCTGTGTGCAAGAGCATAGAAGTGCCTTATCCTTTCAAGGAGGAGAAGGGCATCATGATATACATCATCACCGGCATCATCCTGCTATTATTAACAGCCATACTGCTCTATCATTATTTCCGAAAAGAGATTAACTCTGCGCTTGCCAAAGCAGGCTGGATTATTAAGAGAAGAAAGAAGAAGCAGATATTGCTCAGCATCGAGGACAAGAAAAAGCTTCTCAGGAGCATTGCTGAGCTAACTGCGAAGTTTGAGGTGCTTGAGCTGGCAGATATCCTAAGCAAGTATTCCAGCTTGCTCAGGTACTATTTGACCAAGGCTTGCGGAGTTGTAAAAGAGCCTGTCCTTTCACCTGACTTTGACCTGAACGAGCTCAAGGCAGTGCTTAGCAAGAAAAAGAGCCGCATAATCGAGATACTCAGGAAAATATTCATCTCATCATTCGAGCAATACATCAAGGTCGAGGGAGATAAGGCGCTCATCACCAAGAAGAACCTTGTGCTCCTGCTAGAAGAGCTAAGGAACCTGGTGCTGCAAACATCCAAGGTCGAGCCTGAAGACGTGGCCAGGGAAGTCAAGGAAATAACAATACAGGGGAAGGCAGAGAACACAGACAATATGAGGACGCGCATAATCAACTCCTACATTGCCCTGGAATTCCTAGAGCTTGAAGTCACCAAGAAGAAATACCTTGAGCTTCTTGCAGAGTACGAGAAGCTTAATGTCAAGGAGCAGGAAGCAGTGTTCGCAGACATTGCAAGGCTCTACAATAATATCAGTTATGTGAATTCCTGGCTGGAAAAGCCGAAGGAATGAACATGTCTTTCATTTGAATAGTTTCTCTAACTTATCTTGGTTAATCTCTGAAAATCGATTAATAATAATATCTGCGTCCTTAAGTTCTTCTCTTTTGTGTGTTGTTGTTATGGCCACACACTTCATACCTCCTTCCTTAGCTGCTTTTACACCATTTGGAGCATCTTCAATCACAACGCAGTCTCTTGGGTTTATTTTAAGGTTTTCAGCAGCTTTAAGAAACAATTCCGGGTTTGGTTTTCCCTTTGATACTTGGTCCGCCGTAATAATGATCTTGAAGTATTTTTCCAATCTTAAGTATTTGAGTATTTCATTGACTTTAATTTGAGGAGCTGAAGTCGCAATTGCAAGGAGATATCTATCCTTGACCGCGTCTAAAAAATTTGTTAATCCTTCGGTCATACTTGCACCTTCTGCTTTAAGAAGCTCAATAAAATAAAGCTCTTTCTTATCTTGCAAAGACAAAACATCGTTTTCCTTAATCAAAGGAACGTGTTTCTTTATGATTTCAGCGTTTTTCATTCCAAGAAAGCTCTTGTATGTTTCTAAAGTCAGGTTTAGTCCAAAGTCGGAAAAGAAACGTTTCCATGCAGGATAATCAAATCTCTTACTGTTAAGAATAACATCATCCATGTCAAATATTATTGCCTTTAACATCGCTCTTTTACAAAAATAGGAATTCGATGTGAACATATATAAATATTCCGCTAGGCCTAATTTCTTCATTCAATTTCTTTCTAATCTCTAATGGCTTTGGCTATAGTGGCTATAAATCTAATTGCTCATCTAATGGCGGATTTGAGAAATAAACTCTAACATCAAAGCCATCACCCATCAATTCTATCATCTCATAATTTTCGCGCTGAATCAATTTAAAACCTTGCTGTGAGAGACATTGTTTTTTAAAACTCAAGTAATCCCGGACAGTGAAATCCGCATCACCTAACTCAGGTCTTGTTATATCATAAAGCCGTATTTTTAGCAGTTTTAGCCTGCCAGCCGGAGTTTCCAAAGGCACAATCTTGAATAAAGGGCCTGAAGAAGTCATCTTCACAACTTCGCCTATCTTACTAGCAGCTTCTTTTAACTCAAGAAACTGCTTTTCACTCTGAGAAAAAATGCAGGCGTAATTTACTCTTGCTTCGCGTTCTTTAGTGCGCATATCTTTAAGCCTAGCTGCCTTTTTTACAATTCTCTGAATTAGCACCTTGAGATTTTCTTCATCCACACGCGTTTTATTACGCTCATGATTTATATAATTTTCACTTTACAACCAGCAACCGGGGTTTATAGCCAAAGCCCTTCTACCGCAACCTTTATAAATAAGTTATCTTAATAAGCTTACTTAGATAAGTTAGTAACTGAGTTCGGCTGTTGTCAAGATAAGCCCTATTCCGCTTTGCTGCGCAAAGCTCCATCTGGCCATTGCTAGCCAACTGTTGTTGGCGTCGCAATCAAAGGCACAGACGGTCTTATCTTGCCAGAAACAAAAATGGTCAACATCAACATAGAAATCCCTGAGGAGCTTCATAAGAAGATTAAGCTGGATTCTATCAAGCAAGACATGACTCTCAAGGATTACGTTGTCAAGGTTCTTGAAAAAAAGGCAAAGGAGTGCAAGACTAAGATAGATTAACTTATCAAAAAAAAAATGGGGGAAGAAGAAGGGGGATGAAAAATTGAGGGATAACAAATTTTCAGAGGTGAAGCCTTGGTTAACATAAACCTGGAAATCCCTGACGACATACACAAGAGAATCAAGATACTCTCAGCCATACAAGGCATCCCAATCAAAGAACTCATAGTCAAAGCATTAGAGGAAAGTGTGAAGAATGAAGGCAAATAAGCAAAGCATTGCAAAGAAAGGGAATAAGCTCATACTGCTAATTTTCATTCTATTAATAATCAGCATGCTAGCCACGCTGATAGGCTCTGTTTCATTCACCAACAATCCAGTAATCACCCCGCTGACCGACAAGAGGCCTGATACTAATGACACTTTGACCTGCCTGTGGAATGTCTCAGCAGATACTACACAGCAGAACGTTACCTGGTACAAGGATGGAGTGTCTTTCAAGAATGAGACCGACCTTGCAACTTCAGAATCAACCATTAGCTCAGATAACACTACAAGAGGCGAGGTGTGGAACTGCACAGTTACCATAACCAATGGCACAGAAGCCGCAACGTATAACATCAATGTGACGATAAAAAATGCTGTGCCAACAACTCCGACGATGACTAACAGCACCGGAAGCAATATTGGCAATGTAACAAATGTAACCGAAGACATGGCGAATATATTCAATGTTTCCTCCACTGACCCGGACGGCGACACAATAACTTATGGATATATAGGCTCCATACCCAGTAATTCAAGCTTTGCCACTGACACAGGTGTGTTCAGCTGGACTCCTAATTATAATCAGAACAGCACCAACATCACATTCTACGCAACAGACAATTACGGCGACAACCCAGGAATTACATCAAAAAAGGTACTATTCACCGTGGTGTATGTTAATGACGCCCCATATTTCTACCCTGCATTAGAAAATCAGAGCATCAATGAAAGCCAGGTTTTCAATTATTATATATATGGACTAGACGAAGAGAACAACACCCAGTTCAACTTCAGCCTTAGCTATGATTCAGGAATATCCTTGACTGTTAACAGCACAAGCAACACTTCTGCAGTCATCATGTTCGCTGGCAATGCAACAGCCAACTATTCTCAAGCAGGAAATTACACAATCAATGTGACCATCATCGACAGCCTGGGAGCTAACTCCACTTCCAGCTTCAGGCTCAGGATAAACCAGACAGACCTGGCTCCTGAGCTAGTGCTCATACCAAATTATTCTGGAACTCAAGGCTCACAATTCAATTTCAGTGTTTACGCAAATGACGCTGACGTGAATGACACACTAACCTTTGCAATAACCTTGTCAGCCAGCTGCGTAGTATCCAATCCGTGGAGCATAACCACTGTTAACAACAGTTACAACGCAACAGGCTTGGTCAATGTTAGCGCCCTCACCAATGATCATGTTCTTTGTAGATATATCAGCATCAATGTCACCGATGGTGACGGGGCTTGGGACTCTCAAGACGTGTTCTTGAACATTTCTAACACAAACGATCCCCCAAATGTCGAAGTCCTAAGCTCCTCATCTTCCAACACAGGCGGAAACAACATATCCAATCTCACAGCTTATGCAGAATCTCCCTTTGTTTATTTCGTGAATGCCACAGACGCTGACGCCAACACTTACGAGGGCGAAGTTCTCAGCTACAGCGACAACTCAACCTTCTTTGACATCGACGCAAGCACTGGAGAGATAAGCTTCACACCCAACCAGAGCATCGCAGCCAACCACACCATTAACATTACTGTGAGTGATGATGGAAGCCCTGGCAGCGGGACGCGCCTGAACAGCAGCATATTAATGATTCTGCAGATAAGGAACAACTCTGCCCCAGTCCTGCAAGCTATTGGCAGCTTGTCGTGCGCAGAAGACAATCTGTGCTTCATGAGCATAAGTGCTACAGACTCTGATAATGATGAGCTTAACTTCACAAGCAACAGCACTTCGGTATTTAACCTGACCAACAACCAATCCCAGAGCCCAGTAATTAGCGCGTATGTGAATTACACGCCAACCCAAAGCCGAGTAGGCAATTACACTATGGTCGTGGCTGTAAGGGACAGCAGGGGAGCAGCTGATAATGAGACTATTACTTTTGCTATTAATAACACCAATGATGCTCCTGCATTCCAGGACTTCAGCTTCCCCTCAACCATTGTTGAAAACCACAACGTCATCCTGTATGTATTTGCAAACGACGACGATTACAACTTTACCAATAGCTATGAATATGTTACCTTTAATGACACGAATGTTACTGGCAAGGACTTTTTCAACATCACCACTCACCTGAACTCAAGCAACAACAAGACTTATGGCATTATTAATTTCACACCCGGAGACACTGATGAAGGCAACTACACAGTCAACATAAGCATAAGGGATTATTATAATGCAACTATCTCTGTCCTTAAGAACTTCACAGTGCTCAACCAGACTAATGCGCCAAACATAAGCCAAGTCACGCCTTATGGAAGGCCTTATAGTGATGAAACCGTTTTCAACTTCACTTACAGGAGCAATTATGAGCAGAACAGCACAGAGATTAACTTCTCAGAGAACAGAAGCGTGACTTACAACATAACTGCCAGCGATGACACAACTGCTTCGGCAGATCTTAATTACACATGGTATGTGAATGGCTCAGTTAACAAGACAGGAAGCCAAAGCTATTTGAGCATCGACTACAGCTTCTTCTCCTCTGGCTATTACAACATCACTGTAACTGTAACTGATGACACGTACGAAAGCTCTTCGTGGGCCTGGAATGTTACAGTGGATAATGTGAACAGGGCACCGCTCCTCATAACTGCGTTACCAAACATAACAGTGAGCGCCAACACCAACTATTCACAATACCTAAAGGAAACCACTGGCGTGCATTTCATAGACCCTGATGATGACCTTGACAGCGACAATGACTTTGACGACGATGAAAGCTCAACATTAACATATACTGTCACAGCTTGCAGCGTTGCAACCATCACAATATATTACCCTTCGGTCTATATTGAACCTGAAGAGGTGGGCACCTGCACTGTTTATTTCACAGCCGAGGATGCTGAGGGGTTAAACAAAACCAGCGATGTAGTTTACGTCAATGTTACTGCTGTGCCTAATGCAACATCTGAAACCCCTGTTTCACAGCCTACTAGCGGAGGAGGAGGCGGAAGCAGCAGGTCAGTGGTTGTGCCCATAACCACACAAGAAGAAAAGCCCAGGGCCATAGAGATCATAGTGCCACAACTAGTCACTATTTATGCAAATCAGACAATACTTATCCCTGTTATTATAAAAAACAACTGGAACACCTCATTGAAAGAAATCAGGCTGAACGCCAGTTCAAATGCCTCTTTTGTGAAGCTTGCTTTTACAGATAATTACTTTGACGAGCTGGCTGTTGGAGAGCAAAGAGAGACCACGCTCATGATCGGCAATTACAGGCTGGGCGACAATTATGAAGTTAAGATGACTGCCAATGTAACTGACCCAAAAACCTCTGACTCTGCCCTTGTCCTGCTTAACAGCATCCAGCAGGCAGAAGAAGGCCTGGATGTCCAGACCAAGGTCACCTTTGCCCAGGATTTGCTGAACGAGAACCCTGAATGCTTAGAGCTTAACGAGCTCCTTGAGAAAGCCAAGAGCGCCCTATCAACAGGCTCTACTGCAGATGCTTCGAAAATGGTGGACGGAGTGATTAATGGCTGCAAGTACTTGGTAAGCATTGCTAAGAGGAGCGAGCAAAAGCCAGAAAGCATTGTTAACAAGGTCATCCGTGAAGAAAACATAAAATACTTATTGGCTTTTATGGGCGTAGCGGTTTTGACAACCTTGGGCGTTTTTATGGTTAAGAGGAGAAAAGCACACATTGCCAAGGCTGAGGAAGAAGAAAAGAAAAAGGAAGCTGCTGAAAAAGAAGAAGTCAAGCCTTACTGGCCTTGAGCTGATAATAATTAATCCTATTCAAATATTTTTTTTCTATCCATATGTTTTACTTTTCCGAAATGTTTTTTTTATTTTGTTATTCTATTTTTTTTATTCAGGTTTATTTTTTTCTGTTCTTCTATTTTATCTCTGTTTTTATCTACGCCTTCTCTTTGGTCTTAATCATGCGATAGAGCTGCTGGACTGGCTCGTAATAAGCCTTTTTCTTGGCTTGGTCCAATGAATTGTAGATGGTTATGAGATCCTTGTAAATCTCTTTTGCCTTTGCAATGTCAACGTCGGAAAGCCTCTTTGCGTCGTCAAGCAGCATATTCATCTTCACAACGCTACGCTCATCTTCTCTCAGGACAGAATCATCAGCCTCCAAGATAGTCTTGTGCTTGCCAGAGAAGGCGTTATGAATGTTGTCTCTAAGCTTTTTAATAAAGGACTTCTCTTGCTGGTAATGCGAGACTATAAGGCCATCAACCACTTTCCTAAAATCTTCGAGTAGTCTAGCGAGCTCCTCCCTTGAGAAAGCCTTGCTTGAGTGCTCTATTGCTCCTATATCATCGAACAGTTGCCTAACATCATCCTGCATGTCTGGCGAGAGGTAAATCTTCTTCAATTCCTTCATCAGCTCCTCTCTTGTAAACTCGTAATCAATTGAGAGGTGCTTCTTGAAAAAGCTCCTCACCAAGTCATAAACTTCTTTCTCAGAAATAAAGGCTTTTTTGAGTATGTTATCAATCCTCTTATTCACCGCCTTCTTAAGGATGAGCTTATTAGCTATAGAACTAGTTTCTTCACCTCTTTTCTGCTCTGCCATACTAATTAAATGCTTATTACTCAGAATATATAAAGTTTATGTTAAAAAGAGAGTGCGTTCAAAAAGTCGCCAGTAGGAGCCAAGAAGATTTTCGCTTGTTCGTTTGTCCCATCTAATCATTGCTTAGGTTCAATATTGATCAGTATGTGCCATAAATTATATAAAAAAGCACTTATTCCCATGTTTTATGGATTACGAACAACTCAAGATAAAGAAATTCGAGCAGTGGGATTTGTATCTTCATAAGAATCAATTTCCTTATATTGGGAGATGCTATGCTTGGGCCATAAGGCCTGAAGCTGATAAAGTCTCTGACATGAATACTCATGAGAGAGAAGAATTATTCACCATAGTTATTCCTTCTTGGGAAAAAGCAATAAAAGAAATCTATGGAGAAATAAGGCCGAACATTGCCATACTTGGAAACGAAACTCCGCATCTTCACGCTCATCTCATCCCCAGATTCCAAACGCCCAGGCAATTTCACGGAATAGAATTCACAGATCCTAATCCTAAAGGAAACTATGCTCCATACCCAAAAAAAGACATCCCGTTAGAGATACTTCTAAGAATCAGAGATGAAATAAGAGCAAAAATATAATTGTTCTAGCTGAGTCATTAAATAATCTTATAAGAAAACTTTTTATACTAGTGCTGCCTGAACTAAGGCTAGGCATGGTTAGTGCTGGTTATGAAGAGGTGAGGGAAGGGGTGAATGATCCTGAGTTAGAGCAAAAGATAGGGCTCTATCAGAATAAATTCGATGAGATAAGAAATGAGATCGGCAAAGTAGTTATTGGCCAGCACGAGGTTGTGGACGGCCTTATCGAAGCCCTCATATCAAATGGCCACGCCCTTGTTGAGGGCATCCCTGGCATTGGAAAAACCCTTCTGGTCAAAACCTTGGCTAGGATTACTGGATGCGCATTCTCAAGGATTCAGTTCACGCCTGACCTTTTGCCAACAGATATCGTGGGCCTGACGACTTATGAGGAGGGCAGGGGATTCTTCACAGTGAAAGGACCTGTCTTTGCTAATTTCGTGCTTGCCGATGAGATTAACAGAAGCCCACCCAAGGTTCAGTCTGCACTGCTGGAGAGCATGCAGGAAAGGCAGGCCACTATTGGCAAGGAGACTTTCAAATTACCGTCTCCTTTCTTTGTCATGGCAACCCAGAACCCGGTTGAGCAGCTAGGAACTTATAAACTGCCAGAAGCCCAGGTGGACAGGTTCTTGTACAAGCTTACCATGACTTATCCTACGCCTGAAGAGGAGATTAGGATCCTGAAGATCAACATTACGCTCTATGATTTCGAGGATTATGACTTGCAAAGAGTGCTCACGCCTGATGACATCATGAGAGTGCAGGATTTTGTGAAGAAGATTTATCTTGACAAGAAGATTGAAAACTATATCATCAATATCGTCGAAGCCACCAGGAAGCCTGCTAAGTATGACATCAAGCTTGGCAAGTACGTCGATTTTGGAGGCAGCCCCAGGAGCAGCATTGCTTTGTACATCGCTTCCAAGGCTCACGCCCTGCTCAAAGGAAGGAGTTATGTAACGGCTAATGATGTGAAGGACGTTGCTTATAATTGCCTCAGGCACAGAGTTCTACTCAACTTCGAAGGAGAGGCAGAAGGCATAAAGACAGAGCAGATAATCAAGGAGATACTCGACAAGGTGCCGATAATTTAGTAATAGATTTTAGTAATAAACCAGCTTTATCATCTGCACGAAGTGGGCAACAACAATTGTTTGGTGATTAAAAATGCCTGTTAAAGATCTCAAGATTGAACTGGTCCCGCACCTAAGAGCAATTAAGCTCAAGGCAAGGATTGATGTTCTCAACAGGGCTCTTGAAGGCAACTGGAACACCATCTTTAAAGGCCAGGGATTAGAGTTTGCCGGCTACCGCGCCTATACTTTTGGCGATGATGCCAGCAAGATTGACTGGGGAGCCAGCCTCAGGGCTCACGAGATTCTTGTCAGGGACCTCGAGGAGTACCACAACTTCAATGTTTTTTTCCTAGTGGATGTGAGCAACAGCATGCTTTTCTCGTCTACTGAAAAGCTCAAGGCAGAGTACACTGCAGAGCTTACTTTCAGCCTTTGCTACGCCATGATGCAGAGCGGAGACGCCATAGGCCTGGGCTTGTTCAATGACAAGCTGGTAAGCAAGGTGCCCCCGAGCCTTGGCAAGGGAGTGTATTACAAGATCATGAGGGAACTTATCAATCCGAATAATTACGGCGGTGATTTTGATTTTATCAAGGCATTGCAGTACGTGAGCAGCTTTCTCAAGGAGAGGAGCATGATAATAATCATATCTGACTTTATCGGGCTGAAAGAGGGCTGGAATCGCTACCTTAACATATTATCTGGCAGGTATGATATTATCGGAATAATGGTGCGCGACCCCAGGGATTTTGAAATGCCTACTATCAGCGGCCAGTACCTTGTCGAGGATCCTTTTTCAAATGAAAAGCTGTATATTGATTCCAAGCAGTACGCTAAGATTTATGCAGATTATAACAAGCACACAGAAGATTTTGTCAGGAGCAGTTTTGAAAAGGCCAAGCTAGGCTTTGTAAGCTTAAGGACAGATGAGGAGTTCCAGGAGCCCGTGATGCGCTATTTCAAAAAGAGGCTTAGCTTGGTAAGATAGCTGATTCCTGGTGCATGAATAATTCAAGGTGTTGATAAAAGGAGTGTTTTAAATGATTGATTTAGCTTTTGAGAATCCGATTTATTTATGGTATTTGCTCAGCATACCATTGCTAATCTATACTCATTTCTATTTTTTCCGCCACGCCAAGAGCAAAGCCATGAAGTTTGCTAATTTCGAGGCTCTCAAAAGAGTGACTGGAGAAAAGCTCATAACAAAGAACATCAGCATCCTCTTAATCAGGAGCCTGATTCTCATCTGTGTGATACTGGCTGCTAGCGGCGCAGTGTTCTGGCATGAAGGCAATGTTAATGATAACGATTTTGTGATAGCCATTGACGCTAGCGCCAGCATGGCTGCGCAGGACGTAGTGCCTACCAGGCTTGAAGCTGCAAAGCAAACAGCGATTGACTTCGTGAATAACATGAAATCCAAATCCAGCATAGGAGTGATAAGCTTTTCAGGCACTACTTTTATTGAAATCACGCCAATTGATAACAAGGAAAGCCTGAAAAAAACCATTGAGAACATAGAGATTGCAAAAATAGGAGGGACTGATATTGCAGGGGCGATAATCACAGGTACTAACCTGCTGCTCAACTCCCAGAAAGGCAAGACTATCATTCTAATAACTGACGGAAGCAACACAGTCGGAGCCTTTATCGCAGACAGCGTGAAGAACAGCATTGATTACGCTGTAAAGAGCCATGTCATAATCCACACCATAGGAGTTGGCTCAGAATCAGGGCCAATAGGCTACTTGCCTGAGTACTATAATATTTCAGCAGTTTATAGCGAGAACACCCTGATTGAGATTAGCAACAGCACCCAAGGCAACTACTACAAAGCCATGAACACAGACGAGCTTAGCCAAGCCTACCAGGATATAAGCCAGAAATCAACTAAAGGATTAATACCAGTAAAGCTCAGCTACGGATTAATGCTCATCGCACTTTTATTATTATTCATAGAATGGGGATTAATAAGCACAAGGTTTAGAAGGATACCTTAAGAAAAAAATAATCTCCATTCAAAAAGTCGCCACAGCCAATTGCAAGTGCAACGATGTTTACCAAGTAAACGAGTTGCACGATGGCTGCTGAGCCGGGGGTCGCCCCCAACGGGGTGGCGAAGGCGACTTTTTGGAAGACATCCAAAAAAAAGAATAAGTATTTATTCCAAAAGATAAAATTGTGTTACAAAATGATGAAAGAACTAATCTTAAGCATTGTAATCGCATGGCTTTTCGGCAAAATAATTAAAGCAATTATAGATTGGACCTATGATAAAAAGGTTAGCTTAAAAGTATTATTCTATGACGGAGGAATGCCTTCAACTCACACAGCCGCGGTTGTGTCCCTGACAACAGCACTATTCCTTGAGCAAGGGCTAAGCGCCTTGTTCGTTCTCAGTACTGTGCTCGCCCTTATCGTCATAAACGATGCGCTAAAAGTAAGATGGATTGTTGGAGAGCAGTCCAAAACACTAAACCAGCTCATGAAGGACAGCAAAGACTACAAAAAACTGAATGAGCGAGTCGGACACAAGCCAGCTGAAGTGATTATTGGATTAATCATCGGCGTCATAGTGCCAATAATAGTTTATGCTGTTTTTTAGAATAATTAAGAGAAAGATTTTTAAAAGGATTTCTCGTTCTTAGAGGGTACTGCCTCCGTAGCATAATGGTGGTGCGGCGGACCTGTATATTATCAACATTCAGGGGATCCGCAGGTTAGGGGTTCAAATCCCCTCGGAGGCTTCATACTTACTAGCTCAAAGCCTCTTCATAAAAATGTTGGGGCTTATTGCTCGGGCTTCGAACCTAAAAATTCCATTTTGATGGCGGAAAAAGACGAATCGAAGTCTTAGGGTTTTCTGTGAGAATACAGATTACTGCTTTTGACTCAATAGTTTTATTGCTTCTCTGCAAGTATCTTCTAAACAATGTAAAAACTTTGAGAAAAAGAAAAGCTACCGTTGAAACAATAAAAAACATAACAAAAAAATAAAAAGAATTTTTTATCAAAAGAGTTTAGTTAACCAATTAATAATCTTTTGAATTAAACCAGAGCTTACACATTTTCCGTCAACACAGACATTTGTTGAGCATTCAAAATTATTCTCACAAGCCTCTTCTGATTTCAACTGTTCTTTGAACATTCCTTCATCTGGGCAATATTCTCCGCCTTTTCTATAACCAAAAGGATAACACTTTCCATCCAATGGGCAAGAATCCTTGCAGAATAGTGTTTCTTCTTTAGATTCTTCCATTTCTTCTTTTAATTTTTCTAAGTCAGCTGGTTTTGCTGCTGCAGTGCCAGTTGGCTGTGCTGCTCCAGTAATAGTCGGTTTTGCTACTCCTGTAGCAGTTGGCGGTGTTGCTTCAGTAACAACTTCATAGCATTCTTCTAAAACACTGAAAGAATTAACCCCGCATTTAGACCCGTCTTGGTAGCAATGTCCTTCACAGTACAGTTCTGCTTTTTTATTCCAAACTTCAGCAGGCAAGCATCCTACATCTTGAGATATGGAGCTCGTGCCATCATAGCATTCCCAGGCTGCACGTTGAAATCCTCTTCCAACAATCTGTGTAGGGGTTACTTTTTCTCCAGGGATGCATTTGAATTCTGCATTCTCATTATTTCCATCTAACAGGATATAAGCATATCCTCCGCAACTGCTTTTCAAAGTAGCCTTTCTCCCTTTTTCACCAATTATATCCATTACGCAGCTAGTTTCTCCTTCACAACTTTGCCCAAACTCAGAATAACACTTTTGTAGCTGTTTAGATTCTAAAAATACGCATTTTACCTGTTCTTTCACCTTTTCGACAGGAGTGGTAGTAGTTTCAGGAGCGGTAGGAGTCTCAGCAGGATAACATTTTTGAGTTTGAGTGGCTTCATCGAAGACGCAGTTCGCGGATATTTGTCTTTCAGTTCTAAGTGTTTCACAGTTGAACTCTACAGTCTCGTCAGTGCTGTCAAAAGTGACATAGGCAACTCCACCACATGCTTTTATATCAACTCGAGACCCTTCCGTACCCTTTATCGTCATGGCACAAGAGTCAGTTCCTGTACAAGACTGATCAATATTAGAGATGTAACATGTCTGTGTGGAAGTAGAGCCTAAAAATTTACATGTTACCTGTTCATATACTGTTGTTGAAGTAGTTGATGTCAGGTCTTCTGTTGGCGGTTTTTCTTCTTGGTCATTCGTAACCATCCCTGTAATCCAGTCGAAAAAACCCGCATGAACGACTGAACTACTCAACACTAACACTAAGAATAATACAATAATCTTTTTCATTGTTCATTCATCTCCATAAACATATGTTTATAATTTCTATTTTAGACTTAATCGTATATTAATGTATCGAATTTGCCCAACCATTTCTTAGAGAAAAAACGCTTCTTTTCGTGAAGTAAGAAACCCCTGTACGTTTAGTAAAAAGTAAGAATTTTAGGTTTTTACCGACGCTAAAAACCGTAGTTTTTATAAGTGCCAACCCTTTAATATAGGTTAAAGCGAAAAAAGAGGAAGGATGTATGAAAATAGTTTTCGTTTGCAAGTACAACAGATTTCGTAGCAAGCTTGCAGAGTCCTATTTTAACAAGATAATGAGGAAAACCAGGCACAAAGCTAAGAGTGCCGGGCTGATTCTTCACACTCCGCCAGACAGTAAGATAAGGGAGTTTTTTCAGAAGCACGGACTACCTATCTCAAGCAAAGTAAGAGGATTGAATATGAAGCTTTTAGGCTGGTCAGATGTGATAATCATAGTCACGAATGACATTCCTGCAAGAATCTTTGACTTCCCGATGAAACTCGGAAAGAAAGTGGTTGTCTGGAATATCAAGGACGCTGAAAGAGACGACGATGCACACAGGGAAATAATTCTTAAGCAAATAAAGCGCAAGGTTGATGCGCTGGCCAGGTCGCTGGGATCATCCCATAAAATTTAAATAAAGCATCATCTTATTTTCAGTTTATGAAGGGGTGGGCGGTTTTCGCAGGCTTGATATTATTGTCAGTATCACTATTATTTTTTCTAAGCAGCTGCTCTGAAGTTAAGGAGTTCATTGAGACTGGCGATGTTAACCTTTCTAGCTTAAAGCCTCAGGAGAACATTACTGTTGAGGTGCATAATGAAAGAATTTTGTTCATCATTGCCCAGAACAGCTTCAGGGACGAGGAATTAGCCAAGCCAAAGCAAATCTTGAAAAAAGCAGGTTATAGCTATGACGTCGCATCAATAACCACTGAGCACGCCATTGGCATGCTTGGTACTGTGATTAAGCCTGACTTGGCTGTCAAGGATGCTAATGTGAATAATTACGCACTTATAGTTGTTGTGGGTGGAAGCGGAGCTCCTAGTCTTGTAAACTATCCTGAAGTGCTTGACCTTTTAGCAAGGGCTAAGAATGAAAGCAAAAAGCTCGGTGCCATATGCCTCGGCCCCATGGTCCTGGCCAAAGCAGGCGTGCTTAATGGGAGAAGAGCAACGGTTTTCCAGATTCCAGAGTCAATTGCTGCTTTGCAAGAAGGAAACGCGACTTTTGTTGATAAAAACGTTGTGGTTGATGACTGGCTGGTTACTGCCAATGGCCCTGGAGCTTCTGATGAATTCGGTAATGCTCTTGTCGAGTTGTTACAGTCATAATGGCAAATATATAGTTGAAAATGTTGCGCCGGGCTACGGCACGCTTCTGTTACTTTAAGGGTTTTCCTCCCCGTATGGGGCGTGTCCCCCTGAAAACCTAGAACTTGAACACTCTTCATGCCTCCGCATTATTGGCGCAACCAACATTTTCAACACAGCCCGACAAATAGCAAAATATTTATATTCTGGCTTGAGCAGAACAGGTTTTATGGCTGATGGTATGAAAAAGGTAAAAGAGAGGTCGAATGATCATTTAGTTAAGTTTCTTGACAGAATCAGTTTTTCTCAGACTTTTCTCCTCTGGCTTACTGTGATAATAATCTTTGCAGGAATATATTTTCTACTTTCCATGAGTTTTCATAATTCCTTAATGTACAGGAATGAAGTAATCGAGTCCAATGTAATGGGGCTCATCAACAGCGTTTATTTCTCTTTCATCACAGCCACGACTCTTGGCTATGGGGATATTGCTCCCATTGGCATTATCAGCAAGTTCTTTGCAGCCATGGAAGTGGTGATTGGCTTGATAATATGGGGAGTGGTCATTTCAAAGCTTATTGGCGTTAAGCAGGAAAGAATCCTGAAAGAGGTCTATGACATAAGCTACGAGGAGATCATCGACAGGCAGAGAAGCGGGTTGTATCTTTTCAGGTCTGATGTGAACAGGGTTATTGAAAAGATTGAGTCTGAAACCATAAAGCCAAGGGAAGTTAGGGATTTGTGGATGGTTTTTTCTGGCCTTGATACGACGCTCACCAATATAAAGAACTTTGTAATGCCACCCAAGGGCGAGAAGTATTATTATAAGAGGCTTGACGTCTTTAGGCTTGAACTTCTCCTGAACAGCATCAGGCTTTCCATGAATAAGATACTTGAGCTCATCAAGAGCATGAAATCCCACAACCTGGACTGGAAGAATGATTTAATCCTTACAAGTATCAGCTCAGACCTGACAATTATCAAGGAAATCATTGATTATGAGTCCAAGAGGAATAATGAAAAAAAAGTCCTGGACAAGCTGGATGGCCTGCGCAAAACCTTGTGGGAAATTGAATGTGAACAAAAGGATGAAGAAGCAAAGCCCAGTGATAAAGAAGAAAAAGAAAAAAATTAAGAGCATATGAAAGAGCAGATTAGCTAATTAACTATGATTAACCGCCCAATCACAATCGTCATGCTGATAGTGTCAGCACTGATTCTTTTCTTGGAGATAAGCATTTTTGTGTCTGTCCTGCCTTCCAAGATGCCTGAATTAGGGGAGTACAAGAAACAGATCAACAGCACCTTGTCTGACAAGGAATTCGTTGAGGAATTAATCTCCCAGAACATAGCATTTAGAACAAGGATTGACGAGCTTGAGTCCGGGCTAGCAAACCAGGGGCTGTTGCTGAATTACCTAAACTCGAGGCTTAACATGAGCCTGGAAGTTGAGACCAATCCTTTCAGGAAAATAAGCAGGGAGGATATCCGAGTGTACAATGATCGGGTCGTGCTCTACGTCAACAAGGCCTTTACTGCTGGCTTTTCAGATTCAAAGTCAATGTATCCTTTCATTAACCAGGAGGTTTATGCTCTTGAAATCCCGCCTGATAATGTGTCTGAGCTCAAGGTTGGCGACGTCATAGGCTATGAATCCAAAACATTTAATACCACCATCATCCACAGGATAATTGAAATCAGGGAAGACGAGGCAGGCTGGTATGCCATTACCAAGGGCGACAATAATCCTGCATCAGACCCTGACCAAGTGCGCTTTGAGGATGTTAAGGGCTTGCTTGTGGGCCTGATATATTAACTAAAATAACTGATAATATTTGAAGAAGAGGTGAAGAAACCAACAGGTGATAGAGCATGAATAATAAGCAGATTAGCGTAATAATAATTGTTTTGCTGGTTTTAAGCCTCTTGACTAACGCAGCCTTGATATTGGTCCTAAAGGAGAAGGAAGGCCTTACTGGCTTTGCAGTAACAGCTGACCAGCCAGTTGCTTTTGAGGATGATGTGATTGAGATTAGCAAGGCAGATTTGAAGAGTTGCTGCTCATTCATCAACGCAGAAGGCAAAGAAGACCATTGCTATGTCTTGAAGGATTATGAGTGCAGTTATTGCTCTGATTACTGCCAATAATTGCGGGTTATTGGATGTGAGCTGAGTGGCTTACATTTTTTCCAGTTCCTTTATCCTTGCTCTTATCTTCTTGATAAACCTTTTCTGGTCGAACTCAGATTTAATTTTTTTAGCCAGGATATCATCCCCGAGCACATCCAGAATCCAGTTATAGAAATCGTTTTTCTCCTCGTTAATGTGATATTCAAAAACGCTTTTGTCACAGCTCTCTATCGAGTTCACCAGCTCATAAATATTCCTGGCTATTACTCCGTTCGTGAACCAGAAGGCCAGGTAGGGCTGAGGCACATCAGATAATATTCTATGCAGGTCTACCAATATCATTCACCTCTTTTTATAACCAGCTTAAGAGCTAGCAATATAAATATTTTTTGGAACTAGGAGCTAGAAAGCAAAAAGCTTTAATATTAATAAGGGATTTAATCTTAAAAGAGAGCAAAAAAACGAGTCAACACAAAAATGATTAACAAGCCGATCATTGAACTCAAGGATGTGTGGAAGATTTACCAGATGGGAGATGTGCAAGTAACTGCCTTGAACGGGCTTCAACTCACTGTACGCAAAGGAGAGTTCCTCTCCATCATGGGACCTTCTGGCTCTGGCAAGAGCACTGCCATGAACATGATAGGCTGCCTGGACATACCCAGCCGAGGAACCATCCTGCTCGACGGCAAAGACATCTCCAGCCTTGGAGAATCCAACCTCGCGCAGATCAGGGGAAGAAAAATAGGATTCATCTTCCAACAGTTCAATCTCATACCCACGCTGACAGCACTTGAGAACGTTACCCTGCCCATGATCTTCCAGAACATCCCTAAAGGGGAGAGGCTTGAGCGCGCAAAAAAGCTCCTCAAGATGGTTGACCTGGCAGACAGGATGGACCACAAGCCCAACGAACTCTCAGGGGGGGAACAACAGAGAGTAGCCATAGCCAGGTCTCTTGCAAACAACCCTGAGGTGGTGCTTGCAGACGAGCCAACAGGCAACCTGGACTCCAAGACAGGGAGCACTGTTATGGACTTCCTAAGAAAGTTGCATGAGAACGAAGGCAAGACCATAATCATGGTCACGCATGACGAGGATATTGCAAAGAACGCTGACAGGATTGAATACTTGAAAGACGGAAAAATCATCAAGACCTTGAAAAATCATTCACGATAAAAAACTAAAAAAATATTAATCATAAGAGAAAACAAGGAAATAGAAAAGAAAAAATACAAAAGGTATACAAAAAAAATTACAACAAGGTGAAAACAAAATGAAGAAAGCACTTTTAGTTAATGTTTTGGTTATGCTAATGACAGTCATACTGCTGGCTAGCGCAGTAAAAGCGCAGATATCACAATTCCCACAAATAACAGTAACGCTCATCAATCAGGAGCCTGACCCTGTTGCGCCAGGCAACACTGTAGAGGTGAAGTTTAGGGTGGAGAATGAAGGCTCTGACCCTGCCCAGAACATGCAGGTCAAATTGGTGACTAAATTTCCCTTCTCATTGTATGGAGGAGAGAATGAGATACAGAATATTGGGACTGTAGCAGGCTATCAGACTGGCGATGACGGTGTAAAAGTCAAATGGAATCTTCTGGTTGATTCCAATGCTGCTACAGGAGACAACAATCTTGAGTTCTGGTACAAGAGCAGCGGCGGGGTGTGGACCAAGGTCAGCGATTACACAGTCTCTGTTAAGAGCAGGGAAGCAGTGCTGGCCATTAACCAGATAAAGACAGACCAGGAAAAAATCGTGCCTGGCACTATGACTAAAGTGTCTTTTGTGCTCGAGAACCTAGCAGACAACACTCTCAGGGACATCAAGCTTAACCTGAACATATACACTGAGCTCGCCACTAGCACCTCAATCACATTCAGGGAGCTTCCATTCACGCCAATTGGCTCTGGCAATGAAAAAACCCTGAAGAGGCTTGCGCCAGGCGAATCTGCAGAGATAAGCTTTAACTTATTCACAGATGCAACAGCAGAATCAAAAGTTCATAAAGTGCCTTACACGCTTACCTACTCTGACGAAGCAGGCACTAATTTCACAAGAGAAGGAATAGTTGGGCTACTGGTCGAGGCTGATCCTGAGCTCTCTGTTAACATTGAGAGCACAGAAATTTATAGCGCAGGAGCAAAAGGCACTATTGAGCTCAAGCTGGTAAACAAGGGATTTAGCGACATTAATTTCCTCGACTTGATGCTCTTGGAAAACAATGATTTCAAAATCTTGTCCAACCCAGAGGTTTACATCGGCTCGCTTGATTCTGATGATTACGAGACAGCAGAATACACTCTTCTTGTGAGCAAAGATGCAAAAGACAAAATAACTCTTCCTCTAAAAGTAGAGTACAGGGATGCTAACGGTCATCTTTACACTAAAGAAATCCCTCTTGAGCTCAAGCTCTTCTCAGGAAGCGAGTTAAAGCAGAGGACCAACGGCAGCGGCTTTCCCTGGGGCATTATTATTATACTAATAATTCTCGTCGTAGTCGTAGTATGGATAGTTTATAGGCGGAAAAAGAACAAGAAGAAAAAGGAATAAAGGGTAAAGAGGATAAAAAAAGTTAAAGGAGCCCTCGCCTGTTTTTAAAAGATGCTCAGAGACTATATCAGCTTAGCTATCAGAAGCCTGACTAAAAGAAGGCTCAGAACCTATCTCACCATGATGGGCATATTCATAGGAATAGCAGCAGTTGTCTCACTGATCGGGTTGGGGCAGGGCCTCGAGGGTGCTATCAAAGGCCAGTTCGGCTTTCTGAGCACAGATGTTTTATCAGTTCAGGCAGCGACAGTGAGCATGTCAGGCCCACCCGGAGCAGGAGCCCCTAACCCGCTGAAGAGAGATTACATTGACAAGATAGACGGCATCAGCAATGTAGACCTTGTGTTTGGGAGGTATTTCTCATCAACCACTATCGAGTTCAATGACAAGCAAAGGATTGAGTTCGCGCTCTCAATACCTGGCGGCGATAAGAGGAAGCCATTTGAGAGGATGACTAATCTAAAAGTGCAGGAAGGCAGGCTTCTCACTGACTCTGACAGGAACGGCATACTTCTCGGAGATAACTATCTTCGTGACAAATCATATAATGGAGGGTTTGGCAAGGCAGTACGCGCAGGAGACAAAATTCTGATAAATAACAAGCAATTCACAGTGGTCGGCATCATTGAGAAAAAAGGAAGCTTCATCTATGACGACGCCATCTGGATGAATGAAGAGAGCATGATAGACAACGGCATCGTGAGCAATGAAGAGGAGGTTAATATCATAGCTATAAAAGTAAAGGATGTAGACAGGATTGATGAAACTCAGCAGAGCATTGAGAGGCTCCTGAGAAAAGAGAGGGATGTGAAGGAAGGAGAAGAAGACTTCACTGTCCAGAGCCCGCAAAAAGCGCTTGAGAGCCTTGACTCAACATTGTTCGCAGTCCAGCTCTTCATAGTAATAATCGCAGGCATATCTCTCCTAGTGGGAGGCATCGGCATAATGAACACAATGTACACTGCAGTTCTTGAGAGGAGAAAAGAGATCGGAATAATGAAATCAATAGGCGCAAGGAATTCCATAATATTCACTCTCTTCTCCATAGAGTCAGGATTCCTTGGCCTTGTAGGCGGAATAATAGGAGTGGTGCTGGGAATGATTTTTGCCTATGGCTTGGCATTCATAGGAAGCATTGCACTTGGCTCTGACTTGATCAAGGCTAGCGTGAGCATTGGGCTAATATTGGGCTCTTTAGCATTCTCATTTGTGCTAGGAACCTTTTTTGGAGTGCTGCCTGCTTACAGAGCTTCAAGGATGCACCCTGTCGATGCTTTAAGAGGGGCAAAATAATAGAGAATATCATGAGATAAAGAAAGAGGATAAAAAAGAGAATAAAGAGAGAGGGTGAAAAGGCAAGAATGAAAATAATAAAGTGGGACGAGATAAAGTACGCGCTTCAGAACCTGAAGATGCGAAAGACCAGGAGCTCCTTGTCAATCCTCTCAATACTCATAGGCATAGCAGCAGTCTTCGCCTTAATCAGCTTCGGTACAGGGATGCAGAAATATGTCGACGACATAGCCAAGCAGTCAGGCACAGACAAGCTGTTCATACAGGCAAAAAGCATAGGAGCCCCTGGGACTGACGACACTTTCTATATCTCACAGAGCGATATTGATTTTGTCAGCAAGATAAACGGAGTCAATGAGATATCTGGAATGTACATGGCACCGGCAGAGATAATCTCGCGCGACAAGAAGAAATATAATTATCTTGCTGGGCTGGACACAGAAAAAAAGGAATTCATCCTCGAATCTATGACCATCAAGGTGTCAAAGGGCAGGGACTTGAAGAAAGGTGACACAGGGAAAACAGTGCTGGGATATAACTATCAGTTTGACAACAAGGTATTTCCAAGAGGCTTAAAGCTAGGCGATAAGGTCAGCATTGACGGCCAAGAGCTAGAAGTCATTGGCTTCTACAGCCTTGTGGGCAACCCAAGCGACGACGCCAACATCTACATCACCAAGGAGCAGTTCGAACTCATGTATCCTGATAAGAAGGACAAGTACAGCTTTGTAATGATAAGGTCAGAGCCTGACATATCACCTAAAGAGGTCGCTGATAAGATAACTGAAAAGCTTAGGAAGCACAAAGGCCAGGAGGAAGGCAAAGAGGATTTCTATGTGCAGACATTTGATGACGCAATCCAGATGTTCACCAACATCCTCACAGTAATAAAAGCAATACTGGTGCTAATAGCGTTAATATCAGTGGTCGTGGCCTCTGTCAACATAATGAACACCATGTACACTGCAGTGCTCGAGAGGACTAAAGAGATTGGAGTGATGAAAGCAGTAGGGGCAAGGAATAACGACATATTATTCATCTTCCTGCTTGAATCAGGAGTGATTGGCGTAATTGGAGGAACTGCAGGGGTGCTGCTAGGCTACCTGATAGCAAGCACAGGAGGAGCGATTGCTGCAGGCGCAGGCTATGCAATGCTAAAGCCAGTCTTCCCCTGGACATTGGTCGTAGGCTGCATACTCTTCTCATTCCTGGTCGGAGCAGGCTCAGGAGTATTACCGGCGATAAGGGCTTCCAAGCTGCACCCTGTTGACAGCCTGAGGTATGAATAAAAATCAACTAAAAAAAAGTTTCAAGGTTTCTTTCTTCTAATGTAGCTAGCGGCCAAGCCGCCAAGGGCAAATGCGCTAAGATAAGAGAAAGTGTCAGCAACATCTTTTCTTGTTCTTGCATCTCTTTTATTTTTCAAAACGTTTTGCATTTCGGCGCTGGCTAAAATGTTTTCTGCATCTTTCTCAGCAACAGCTACTTTTTCTTCTGCAGCGCGAATTGCTTTCAAATATGGCTGATAGTAATTCGTTCTCACCTCATCATGACGTGCTAATTCATTCTCATTCTGGTTAGGTTCACCGAACCGAAGCCCTCCTGGGTAATATATAGTTCCTCCAAGCGGATCAATCCAAGCACTTCGCCAATCCGTCATTGCCTGACTGCGTTCTTTCACTCGAGAGTTATAGTCAGATATGCTTTGTGAAGTAGCTTTTTGTGCTTCAAAATAACGCATTTCGATTGGTGTTACTTGAGCAAGCATGCGTGTTGCGTCTCTATTGGTTAAGTGGCTTCCGCATCCTATGGCTACAGTTAGCAGTGCTGCAAGTCCGTATGTGACTGCTCGGTTAATTTTTTTTATCATATTCTCGACCTCCAAAATAATTACTATCATATAGTAGTTATAGTATATAAATATTACTATCCCCTAGGGGGGAGAAAACATAACATTTTTATAATGCGCATACCAACAAGATATTATGAATGTTCAACCGCTGCGAGAATTAGGGCTGACTGAAGGCGAGATCAAGGTCTACACAGCATTAACTAAGCTTGGCGAGGCCACAACAGGTCCTATTTCAGATGAATCAGGAGTCTCGCTTTCAAAGGTATATATTGTGCTAGATCATCTTGCAAAAAAAGGCTTGGTAAGCCATGTAGTAAAGGAAAACACCAAGTATTTCAAGGCAGCTGATCCGCAAAGGCTCCTAGTTTATCTTCAGGAAAAGCAAAGCTCGCTTAAAGAACAAGAAATCTTGCTCAAAGACATCATTCAAGACTTGGAACTGCAACAATCTACCGCACTAACAAAGGAAACAGTGCAGGTTTATGACGGATTAAAAGGTATACAGACTGCGCGTGAGCGAACCTTGAAAATAATGAAAAAAGGCGACGAGATGTGGATAATAGGAATCGCCCGTACGCCCTACGACCGCCTAACGCCGTATTTTGCAGAATACCATGAACGACGTTATAAGAAAGGCATCTCATGCAATTATCTTTATAACGAATATGCCCGCAAACCCTTTGGAGAGAAATCAGCAACATATCCCTTAAGCAAGGTCAGGTATATGAAAGAAGGGCTCATCACTCACACTTGGATGGAGATTTATGCAGATACCGTAACTATCGGGCTCAATAAAGGAAAATCATTTTCCGTCGTAATACAGAACCAGGAAGTCGCAGATTCCTTTAAGATTTATGCAAAACTACTGTGGAGCCTTGCAAAGTGATTCAAAAAACCAAAACATTCTCCGCGGCAACATTGATTGCTTGCATTCTTTTTATTGACACGCTAATAAAAATCCGTAGAACTATACTTTATAGAACTATAATTGATTATGTAGATTTATGTATAATTAAATAATATTGAGTCATCACAAAATGGAAAAACTGGAGTTGTTAGCATCACAACTCATTTATCTTCCTGCAAAAAGGATCTTGGGCTTTTCCATTTAAAATGTATCCTCCGAGCCTGTCCCCCCCTCTGCAAGAAGAAAAGCAGTCAGAATATACACAACAATCACTTATCTTGCTGGCTAAGTCCATTAATTCCCCGCTTCCCGAATTTATATCTTCAAAAATCTGGCGCAGAGACTTATCTTTAAGGTTTCCCAGAGCATATTTTGAAGCATCTCCTTTTACCATAAGATGGGTGCAACCGAAGTAAACATTTCCGTCTGGCTCTGCCCTTAGCAAATAAGTCGGCGCTTCCAGATGGGTCACAGTTATCAACTTATGACCGTTCAAATCAAAAGCAGGAATTTGCGTTGTAGGATCATATCGCTTTGATGCAGGATTAATCCCGAACTCCTTGAATATTCCGGGCAGCAAGTAGCTGTAGGCTGGAGCAATAAAAATCACTGTTTTGGCATCCTTGGTAGCTACCTGGCTTATGGTTCGCACTACTTGTTCCTCAGATAGCAGCCTTTTGTCTTTTGGCCATCCTAGGTAAAAGCCTATGCTGTGCGCGACTCTGCCCTGAAACTCATTGGCAACAAGATCTACAAGCGCGCCTATTTTCTGGTAATTCTCAGGCATCACAGTAGTTATCACGCTTGTTTTTTTGAAACCATTATTAACAGCCAAGCCGATGTTGGTCCATGCTCGCGCGTATTTCTCATTTGCCAAAGATTTATTTCCATCCTTTAATTCAATGCCGTCAAAAGAGAAATCCACATAGTCAATCAGGTTCTCAAGTTTTTTTTGCATGTAGTCATCAAACAGGATGCCGTTGGTCATCAATATAACCTTGTCAACCTTTGGCCTGGCAAGCTTGGCTATTTTTTCAAGGCGATCAGGAGTAATTGTAGGCTCTTTCCCAGCCACGCTAAACCAGGTTACTTCTCCTGGTTCCAATTCTTCAATCATTTCATACAATAGTTCAATATGGTCTTTTCCGCGTGTGAATTTCTCAATGCATTGCGGGCACTCAAGGTTACAGCTATCATTCAAAGCAACAGATAACAAATTAACAGGCTTATGATTCATATACTTGCTTCTTGAAAAATCCATGTAGGTCAATGATCCGAATGCTCCTTTTGTAAATGAATTAGGCACTGATTTGGTAGTCATCCTTCCCCCCTTATTTGACAGGTATGAGCTGTCCATTAATTACTTGTTTTGGCTCAAACTCTATGTCAATCAATCCATCACTATCATATTTAAGCAACGGAATAGCATAATCATATTTGTTCTCCAAAAGAATTACTTTTTCTTTTAAGCTCATTCCTTCGCTTTCTAGTTTGTGAACATCATAAAGCAGGGCGGCGATCTCATAGCCGAGAGCATTGTAAAGATTTGGCTCCTTGCCGTATTTTATTCTGAAAGCATTTGTGAAATCCGCATCATACTTACTGGATATAAACCCGGGAAAGTATACTCCTTCCAGGGTCTGATTGAAGTCTACAAGATTATCTTCTTCAACGTCAAGATTGGTGACGATGAGGGAATTAATTTTCTGCTCTTTTAGGAGTTTGATAAACGTAAAGCTCAAGATCGGTGCTGAAGAAGCTATATAAACCACTTCAGGGTTTTTTGCCTTTATCTTTGTAACATATGTATAGAATGTTGTTTCTGTTGTGAAATCAATCTTCTCAATACCCACAAGGTTTATGCCATCACTCTCCGCATATTTTTTGAACAAATCAATTAACATTTCTCCTGTTGCACTCTGCTCAGTAACTACATAGACATCATGCTTGCCCTTAGCATAAATAAAATCCGCGCTATTCTTAATCATCCTATCCAAGCCGGGATAGGTGCACATAATATTCTCATAGTCCTTAAAACTGTTCGTGCATAAAGATACTGTGAGAGCAATAACCTCTTTCTTGTCTTGTGATGACATAGAACCGTAGAGCGCTTCTGCTCCAACAGGCCCGAAGGGGCCTATAAAATACTTAATTTCATTAATATCCCGCAGTTTTCTGTAGGCAGATATGCTTTCCTTGGGGTTAAACTTATCATCTTCAACAAAAAGTTTAACATCAAGGTGGTTATCCACAAAGAGTTGAGCTCCTGCAACAACATCAGCCCCAAAATTAGCCTGTTGACCGGTTAATGGAAAAATCACTCCTATTTTGAATTCCTCATCAAGTGGTTGGTTGATTACTCGCGCTGTGCTGTTTTCATTCCTATGAGCACAACCCAATGAGAATATCATGCTGAGTATCACACTGAGTATAATTACACACGATATTAAGCACAAAAACCAGGTACTTCCTTGGATTAATTTTTTCTTTCCTAAGTTTGAGTTTTTCATCTATCAGTCTCCCAAATAAGATATGATTGAGAAACATGAATTTTATTTAAACATTTTGAATTAAAAACCTAACAAATAACAAAAAATTTATAAAAAATAACGTATTTATAATATAAATGAGCTCAAATGATGAGTCTTGGGATATATTTCTCCCTAAGGAAGAGGAGAAAATCAAGCTGGATATTAAGGATATTAAAATATTAGATAAGCTAATAAACAACTCAAGGACAATGCTTCCTGAGCTCTGCCGCATATCAAGGCTCTCAAAACCAAGTATAATCAACCGGATTCAAAATTTAGAATCTGCAAATATTATTACTGGGTACACGACGTACATAGATTTTCTAAAGCTCGGAATAAAGATATATGACTTATTGATAAAAACCGGCTTGCCTTTAATAAAAAAGCAGGATTATATCAACTATCTCAAGAAAAACCCGAGTTTAATCCAAATCATCACGCTTTCTCACAAAGACTATGATGTTATGATAAGGGTGTTTGATTTGGAAGATAATATTGACGAAATAATTCTATACGTCACCTCATATTCTGTGCAAGACCTTAACATTTCCTTTGTTAAAAAAAATATTTATCAGGGCCTGGACCTGTTTAATATTGAGCAGTCTTCCATGCCGTTGCGCAAGGATGCCTCATTCAACAGGTTTTTCAGCCTGCCAGAAAAAGTGTATGAGCATATTTCCTCAGAAGATGTTGAACTGCTCTATTTACTAAGCCAAAACTCCAGGAGAAAGATTAATGAACTGGCAGAGCGTACTGGCCTATCGCCCGACACTGTGAAGAATAAGATCAAGAGCCTCATAGCAGGCAAAGTGATTATAACATTCTTCGCAAAGTATGATGTTTATAGGTTGGGATTCCATTCCTTTGTTCTTCGGCTCAAGATTTTCAACAGGGCAAAGGAAAAGGAAATTTTTGAATTTCTCAAGAATCATGGAAGATGCCATGGGATAATAAGGTACGAGGAAAGCTGGGATGCATTAGCGTATTTATCCTTTAAAGACAGGGGCGAACTGGGAAAATTCGAAAACAAGCTATTAGAACTCTACGGGGAGCACATAAAAGATTACGAGTTCATCCTTGTGCAGGAGCAGGTTTACTACAACACCTTTCCCAAAAAACTCAAAGAAGATTTGCTCCTGAAATTAGGAAGTCTGAACAGTAAAATTAATAAAAACAAAGTTTTATCCAATATTGTAAAAGGGTGATATCATGTCAGAATCTGATTATCTCAAGGATGAGTTGAAGGCTTTGAAACTCGCCATTGATAATGAGAAAATGATTAGGAGTTTTTACCTGAAGCACGCTGCCAAGATGAGGCATGAGCTTGCCAAGAAGACTTTCATCTTTCTCGCTGACGAGGAATTAAAGCATATTGATGCGATTAATGCTTTTAGCAAGTCTATTCATGATGGTGAAGAGCCAATGGTTGGTTCTGGCACAGAGGATGAGGCTGTTAATGAAGTCAAGGAGTTCTTCTCTGACACTGTCAAGGCCATGGTAGAGAAGGCTGTGGCAAGCGAGAATGACATCAAGGCCTATGAGGCTGGCTTGGAGCTGGAGCTGAAGGGCTACAATTTTTACAAGCAAACCGCGAATAAGGCAGAGCATCCTAATGTTAAGAAGCTCTTCGAGTTCCTGGCTAAAGAGGAGAACAGCCATTACGCCCTTATCAGCAACGCAATAAGCTATTTCAAGAACCCAGAAGAATATTTCCAAAATAAGGAATCATGGTTCTTTGAGGGTTGATGATTAAATTAAAAAGCTTTAAATAAGGTTAAAAAAAATAGTAATAATAGAGGTGAGTGAGTGGAAGGAGCCAAGGTTTCCAGGTATGTATTTATGGCAGTGCTCTTAATACTGACCTACCTAGCCTTCAGGCTGGTCCAGCCTTTTTTCACCTATGTTTTCATGGGGGTCATCTTAACCATTGCTGTTTATCCTTTTTACAAATGGTTTTCTAAGAGGATTAGGAATAAGAAAATAAGTAGCCTGGCAGTTATAGTGCTCATTCTGCTCATCATCATAATCCCTTCAACTTTCATCATAAGCGCCCTGGTCAAGGAAACAGTCAACTTCATAGGCTCATTTGATCCGACTTATTTTGAGAAAGCCAATGAATACGTCATCAAAGTTTTGGGGCCCAACGCTGATTTGCACAGTAACCTAGACCAGTTACTGGTTAATCTCAAGGATTTTGTTGTTAAATCCACTTTTTCAATTGCAGGCTCTGTTGCAGATGTCAGCCTTGGCTTGTTTGTAATGTTTTTCATAATGTATTATGGTTTTGCAGAGGGAGAGAAATGGACTGCCTTGTTGAATAACGCTCTTCCTTTCAAGAAGGAGCAAAGGAAAAACCTGGCTGAGAACATTAAGAAGGTAACCAAGGCAGTGATTTACGGCCAGATATTCATCGCCATAATTCAGGGAGTCCTTGGGGGTATTGGGCTTTTCATGATTGGCGTGCCTAACGCTATCTTTTGGGGTTTTATAATGACTGTGCTGGCTTTCCTCCCTGTGGTGGGTACAGGATTGGTGTGGATTCCTGCTGGCTTCATAGAAATAATAAACAAGGATATTCTTGGCGGAATCTTCATCCTGGTGTATGGCGTTATTGTGGTATCTGGAGTGAATGCTATGCTTAGCCCATTAATAATATCAGAAGGAGGAAAAATCCATCCTATCGTTGCATTAATCGGAGTGCTCGGAGGACTAAAAGTATTTGGCTTGATAGGCATCATAATAGGCCCAATCATAGCAGCATTGTTCATGACCATGGCAGAATTCTTCTACAAGGACTATGTGAAAAAAAATAATGGAACGAAAAGTCACAAAAATTTGTAGACTAATTTTTGGGACATCAAAAGCCAGAAGCCATTCATTCTCATATTAAAATACGAGACTCTGGCTTTTGTTTGAAAAAGCACAGCTTAATTTAATCATTTAATAATGCTTTATATATTTAATTCTGTTTCATCTTCTTTAGGTAAGAATTTAATTTAATCTTAATTTTCTTCTTAAGCTCAGCATCAAAGCCTAATTTATCAACTTCCTTGTTCCAGTCAATCTTAGGCAGTTTTGTCAGCGTGCCAATGAACTTCCTCCCGGCCAGCTGGACTTCTTCCTCAACTTCTCTTGCCTTTTCTGTTCCAAACAATCTGAGCACAGGAAACTTGGTGATATTATTTGCGCCTGCTTTCAGCAGTCGGGAGAAATAATTTATCTTGTCGTGCCAAGCACCAGCAGTAATCCATAAATCAGGAAATGCCTTTCTCGTCTTCTTAACCCATTGTTCATAATAATCAATTGACGGTGAAGTCTTGAATGGCGTGCCTTTCTGCGGGTTCAATGAATAAAAAGTGATTCTGGAGATATTATTTTCTCTTATGAATTTTTCAAGGATATCAAAGTCAGCAATTGTTTCTCCAAGTCCAATAATCACTGTAATGCCTTTTTTTATTCCGAGCTTGTTACAGGCAGCAAAAGACGATAAAATTTCACTCATAGGCTTTGAAGGGCATATTTTATTCCTTAATTCTGGATTAGCGCATTCCAGAGTGCCAATAAAGCCTTCAACATAGGGAGAAAAATTTTTTAATTCTTCCTCTTTCAAAGCTCCAATGTTCAGCCATTGTTTTTTTCCTGTTATCTCATAAACTCCTTTGATGATGAACAAAAGCTCGTCACTAGAAAAAGAATCATAGCCTCCTGACAAGAATTCTACTTCCCAGCGGCAGGCTTTGGAAATGATTGCTTCTGCAAAAATGGATGCAAAGCTTCTCCTTGCCTTAAGCGGCTCCTTTATCTTATCTTTCTGTGTTGACATGTAGCAAAAAGCGCAGTCAGCCTTGCTACAGTACCATGATAGAAAGATGGCTCTTTCAAAACAAGTTGTTTTCAAGTTATCCGTCATGAACGCCAAGAAACCAAGGCCATATTAAAAGTTTATCTCTTACTCACGCGCTTGTTTCCACAGAATATTAAAGTACTCCATAAAGCTGTTTGCTACGTCTTGCGATTTAATATGGATTGCACTTATCTTCTTTGAAAATATAATGATAACGGTTCTGTCTTTGTAAATGTTAATTGCCACTGGCGAAGTATGTTCTATGAACCGGGTATCGGTTCCAGGATACAGCTTTGACGAATAGTTCTTGAGAATATCTGTTTTTTGCCTTAAATTATAAAGCATTTTCGTTTTTATCTTTTTTTCCTCTCGCAATTCATGTATTTTCTTAAAAAATGTCATTACAATTTCTTCATCACTTCCTTTTGTGCCTCCAATAACATAGCAAATTTCTCCTTTTTTCAGCAAGTCTACTTGTTCCCTGAAGATTATTTCTAGTCCCTTTAAGCCAGTTAGCAGTTCTACTTCTTGGTCTTCTTTTGACTCATCGAACTGCTGCAGTAAAAATGGAATTACTTGTTTTGCCTGTTCTTCAACTTGGCTAATTTGTTTCTTCTTGTCTTCAAGATAATAAAGAATTTGCTTAGGATTGGTCGGCTTGAAGTGTTTTACCTTGTTCTGAACATAAATAGCTACCAGCCCTTTTTGCTGCAGTTTTTCTAGCACTTCATAAGCCTTTGAGCCTGTGATTCCTGACTTGTTTACTATGTTGCTTCTGGTTGAATCACCTAATTTCATGAGCGCCAAATAAATTCGTATTTCTGAGTCTGTAAGCCCAATCTCCTTCAAAACATTTTCGTTCATAGGTACCCCTTAGGGAACCCTAATATTTAAATATATCTCTATTAATACACTACTTAAAAGTAATTAATTAAAAAGGAGGGATTGTATGAACAAAGATTTGGAACAGGTAACAAGAGATGAAATAAAAAAGGAGAAGAAAAAAGTGTACAAAAGACTACTAGGAGTGGCATCAATCACAATCTTAGCTGGCCTTATTAGCACACAACTGCCAGAATACCACAGCATAAAAAACTCAATACCTATAGAAAGCCCAATACCAAAACCAAGAGCTAACCAGCAGCTATTCTTGCATCCTGACTATATGTGCGGAGACCGAGCAATAGGATACACTCTGCTGACTGACTTGGACTCAGATGGAAGATGGGACATAGCAGAAAGGGTCGATGCAGGATTCACAACAGGAGATGGCGAATGCAGGGTGTTTTTCAAAAAAGGCTACGGGCCTGGGCAAAGCATACCCGTCTATATTAAAGCAGAGTTTGTTGATGAAAAATTCTTTGAACCATACCAATGAACGAGTAAAAACAGAGAGGTATAATGAAATGAAAACATACAATACAATGAAAAAAAATAAATCCAAGTCCAAAAATCAAACAGAAAATTTCAAAGACTTAATAAGGATTGCTACATCCTTTCTTCTTCCTATTGTGGCACTCGAGTTGGCATACTTCGCATACATGCATAACTATAGAGATCCTTCAATCACTGACATAACCCGACCCTTTCAAATAGAGCAACGAAGTTATGGAACTCAATCGCGCGTAAAAAGCTATTATGATAGCATCTGTCCGACACAATTAAGATTTAACAGATTCGGAGAAGCTCTTTTAAGAACAGATTTGGACAATGATGGCTCATTTGACTTAGATGAAATCTACGTTGAAATGTCTCCGAACACACCTATTGAAGTGAATGTGAAAAAAGGATATGAAAAGTTCTTGGAGGATAAAGTTGCTAACCTAGAAAAAATAAATCGGTTAAAGGAAAGACGAGCTTTCAAAATTCGTGAGCCATCTTATTTCGTTAGAGATTCGTCTTATTTCCAACATCATTTCTGAAAACTCTAAATATTTTTTTATTTTTAATCTTTAGTGTGCATCTCATGCAGCAACTCTATCAGGCTTGCATTGCTCCATGCCTGGCTCAGGCATCCTTGGCTCTTCATGTGCTTTGCGCTGCTTATTTCTGCGCAGCAGCCTATGAATCCAGAAAACAACATTTCTTCTTTGCTGGCGTGAGCAATCCTGTGGATGTATTTAGAATAATATACTTTATCAAGCCTGTGCATTGCAAGGGCAGCGTAATTATTTACATAATACCATGAATCTCCGTTGTGATAGCTTGCATCATCAACACCCGTGTACTCTGACTTAAACAACAGATTGGTGTGATTAATAGTCGTCAAGCCACCCCAGTCAAGCCACAGCGCTTTGAGCACATTATCAAATACTGCTTTCCATTCTTTTTTTGCCAGTAAGTCAGGGTAAATAGAGTATGCTAAGAAAACATTGGGTCTTATGACGTCAACTCCTCCTTGCTCTGTGATGCTATCATACAGATTGTTGTCTTTAAAGAATTCTTTTCTTACCAATTCCTTGTAATCATTTTCAAAGCTCTTGAAAAAAGCCTTGGTCTTGGTGATGCTGGCAAGGTGATTGTGCAGGCTTAGCATTGCCAGGAATAATGCCTGTATCTCTATGCAGGCTCCTCTCCTCTGGGCTGGCTTTGTATCCATCCATGTCTCTTGCGCATTATTAACAATCAAGCCATTGTTAGAGTGTGAGTTCAGCAGTCCGTGTATTGCGTTTTCCAGTATTCTCTTAATTGTCATGAGGTCAGCTTCTGGTAAGTACTCAGTCAGCAGCTTCTTTGACTCTAATAGCGGGATATATTCTTTCAGCCTTAAGAAAAGCCAGCCGATGCTGTCAATGCTTTTCATGTCACCAGGGTTCTGCGGATATTTGTTAATCAGTAGCCCGTCCGATGCTGCTGAATTCAGGTATTTGAATAGTATGCTCTTGACTAGGTAGTGCTTGTCCTGCAGCATCAGGGCTTTGAGGCTTATGAGCTCATCTCTTGCCCAGAACTGATAGAACCATGGCAGGCCTGCAAATATACCCACGCTTCTCTCCTTCTGCTCAGTGCTGGTTAGCAGGTCATCGAGTGCTTTCATTGCAATGTTTAGTGCAATGTCGTGGCTGGTGAAGGTGTGAGCTGCGTACTTGTGGTATGAGTTGAGCAGGTATTGCTTGTTTTCCTCTATGGTTTCTGCGTGCTCTTTTGCCTTTTCCTTTGTGTCTGCAAATGAGAAAACCATCTCTGCGTGGTGTTGCACTGGTATGCTTATTGCTTTGTAAACATAGAACTCTGAGCGCGACTTTCTCATAGCATCATAGGAGTAATCTTTTTTTATCCATTCACTGATGAGCTTAAAACTCTCTGCTCCTTTTATTGCCATGAATCTTGTCTTCTCCAGAACCAACAATCCATTATCAGTAAACTTATCGTACCGGACTATTATCATCCCGTCTTCTTGTGTAATGGTGTAAATCCTTCCCTGGTCATCATAGTTGAACATAGGCCTGAAATCCAGCTCCAAGATAATCTCGCCGGTGTAATTATTAACAGAATAAACCAATGAGTTGTTGAATAGGTTAAAGCATTCCTCAGCATCACCTTTGTAAATCCTCTGAACATTGAACAGGTTGTTCTTTATTGCAGTGATCTCCTTGTTGAGCCTTATACCCTCGATTGTCTTGTAAAGCTCCCAGTTGTTGTGGTCAAAAAAGAACAAGCCCTGCATGTGGGTAAAGCTCTTATCACCAAGAGCCATGTAGTTGCCTTTCTTATTGGTGATTAGAAAACTAGCTTCGCGATTAGTATGCTCGTCAATGCGCTTCTCATTAAAAGAATGTATTATGTGCAAACTCACCACACCTCTTTTTTCTCAGGTATTAGTCTTTTTTCTTTTGTTCAGAGCAACAAACAACGCTATGATCTCCTATGTTAAGATGCTCAAAGGCGCCTGTTACCTGGCATTCATCTCCAATAATTGAATCCTTAATATCAGCATTGGTTATTTTGGTGTGCTCGCCGATAACGCTGTCCTTTACAGTGCTATTACTAATTTCTGAACCCTTTCCAACAGTAACATAAGGCCCGATGGTAGAGTCGGTTATCTTAACATCATCAGCTATGTGAACAGGCGGAATAATCTTGCTGTTCTCTGTCTTTATCTCTCTGTGCCTGCCGGGTTTCTTAAGAAGCGCCCTGTTGGATTCCAAAAAGGTTTCTGGCTTGCCAGTGTCAAACCAGCCCTTTACCTCTGGGCAGATTATCTTTGAGCCATTTTTTACCATGTAATCAAAAGCATCTGTTAGCCAGTATTCCCCCTTCCCTGTTATTTTCTTATCAAACAAGTATTTTATTCCCTTAAACATCAGCTTGTAGTCCTTGATGTAATAAAGCCCTATATTCGCCAAGCGGGAGATTGGGGTGTCTGGCTTCTCTACGATTTTGGTCATGTATCCTTTGTCATCCAGCACAACAACGCCAAAGCGCTTGTAGTCCTCAACAGTCTTCACCCAGATAATGCCGCCCTCGTCTTTTTTTAGTTTTTTAATAACAGAGAAGTCTACATCGAAGATGGTGTCTACGAAAATTATTAGGACTGGTTCGTGTATATAAGGCTCAGCTAATCTAATTGCTGCTGCAGTGCCATTCTTGACTTTTTGCTCTATAAATCTTGTCTTAAAGTTATAATTCTTCTTGATAAAATCCTCAACCTGCTCCTTAAGGTGACCTGTAATGAATATGACTTCAGAAACATTTAGTTTTTTCACTTCATCAAGGATAAAATTTATTCCTGGCTGACCTGCAATGTTAATAAGAGGCTTAGACTTGGTGTGAGTGTGAGGCCGCATTCTTGTGCCTTCGCCAGCCAATGGAATGATTACTTGCATGATAACCACCTAAGCGAGCAAGTATTGGCTGAGATTTATAAAAGTTATGCTGTACAATGGTTGATGGTTAAAAAAGAAAAAGAAATAATAGAGGATAATTTATATTCTGATTCATCTCCATTGGAAGGTTCCCACTGCGTACAAATCCAAAGCATTCTTGTAGACATTAACTATCTTTCCAATGGCGTGGGTGAAATCAGTGTACCAGTTTAAGCAAAAGCTTTCAAGGAAGTTGGTGGCTGTTTTTTTGTCAGTTATTTGAAAACAGCGGATATCTTGCGAAACCGGCCCTATCACTTCTCCGCCAATATTCTTGACAAAGCAGTAGAGTGCTTGTTTTCCTGCTTGGAAGCATCCTTGGTCATACCTCATTTCAGGCACAATTCCTTTATCAAGCACTACGGATTCAATGTCAATACCTTTTGCAGGACCAATGAAGAACTCTGCTATCACATTCTTAACTGGCGGAAACACTTTTAATACAGTCTCCAAGTTGCTGGCGTTGTCAGTAAAGATTCTTTCTCCTTTCTTTTCGTATGTTTGGTTTAAGGTTTTCATTTTTCATTCACCTCCAAATGATTTAGTAACTACTTAGTAGTAGGAATATTAAAATGTTTGGTTACTCTCAAATTTAACTTTTAGTTCAATAGATACAAAAAGTTTAAATAAATATCATTCCAATAAGCGCACTATGACCTTAGAAGTGATTGATTCTAGATATGGCGAAGCAAAAAAGACTCTGCATGATCTGATAATAATAATTCTGGCCAAAGAATACCCTCTTAAAATAGGAGAAATCTGCCAAAGGCTAAGAAAACAATTCAATGTAAAGCTAAGCTTCCAAGCTGTGAGAAAAAGCCTAAATATACTGACTGAAAGAAAAATCCTTATCATAAAAGACAAAGCATATTTCATCAATAAAAATCATATTCTTGAAGTAAAAAGGCTTACGGACCAGCTAATGAAAAACTATTTTTCTGGAGAAAAACAGGTTGCGCAAAAGGAGTGGTCTGATGTTGAAGGATCATACACAACATACACATTTGAAAATCTTATCAAAACAGATCAGTTCTGTAACGAGATAATACTTGACTGGGCTTATAACTTAAAAGAGGAAGATGACCGTGTTTTCTGCTTTCATAGCCCACATTACTGGTACGTGTTTGGCCAACTCGGGTTGGAGAGCAGCATACTTACTGACATTAAGGCCAATGGCATAGATGCTTACTATTTGGCAGACGGCAACACTCTACTTGACAAATGGACAATCAAATTCTACAAAGGCCATAAAATAAACTACAAAATAAGTCCGCAAAAAGAAAAGCTTAAGACAACCATGGGTGTGTTTGGAGACTTTATTGTGCAATATGATTATCCTGAAGAATTATTTAATAAAATAGAAGAGTTCTACACCAACACCAAGAACCTGGAAACCATGGACATCACAAAAATAGCACAAATTCTGAAATTTAAAACCAGCATAACCATGACGGTCATGAAAAACAAAACCATAGCATGCAAGCTAAAAGAGGAAATATTGTCAAAATTCAAAAAAAAACATCAGATTCAGCAAAACGAGCATAAAGTTTTTATAATAAAACAATAAGAGTGAGAGTATGCCGTCAATCATTGAATTGCCCAGCATTGTTGCTGGCTTAAAAGAGGATGAGAAAGAATTATTTAACAGGTTCTTCACAGTGCAGGCGAGCACAGGCAAGCTAGTGTTGCCAGAGGAGATGAAGCCCTGGGCAGAGAAGAGCTTTGGTGACATAACTGGTGTTGAGAGCCAGAAAATCATCAAGGTATTCAACAAGCTGACTTTTGAAGCTGCTCTTTTTAATGAGCTCAGGGCTAAGAGACCTATTGAAGCTAAGAGTGATGAAGACGTTATCAAGGTGATTAATGATAGCATTAATGATCCTTTCTGCAAGCCACTCACAGGCACTCCCGGGGATAGTTTTGGTAGGGTTAAAGGCAAACACTGCATCAGCGCAAGCAACGTCGCAAAGTACGACACTCTGCATGGATTGATTGTTTTCAAGAACCACAATCCTCTCAATTTTTCAGAAAAAGAATTGCAGGATTATTTCAAGACTGCGCTGAAATGGTTTGACAAGGCGCATAAGAATAACAAGAATGCTGTTTATCCATTCCTGCTCTGGAACTGTCTCTGGAAATCCGGGGCAAGCATCATCCACGGCCACATGCAGCTTGTGTTGGGAGAAGGAACTCACTATGCAGAAGCAGAATATTATAACAAGATAAGAAGAGAATACGCTAATCAATTCAAGAGCGATTATTTCACTGACCTGTGGCTGCTTCATCAGTTCATCGGGCTTGGAGTGGAGAGCAAAAAAATCAAGGTTTTCACTAATATTGTTCCTCGGAAAGACAAGGAAGTAACAATAATTTCTGAGAAGCTGGATAAGAAGTGCGTGAGCGCTATTTACAAAGTGGCTAATTGCCTTGTCAAGGATTTAGGAGTGAATAGTTTCAACCTCGGTATAATATTCCCGCCGCTAATTAAAAGCGATGAATGGAAAGGCTTCCCAGTCATTGCAAGGATTGTTAGCAGAGGCTCATTAAGCAACAAAACCAATGACGTCGGCGGGGTAGAGCTCTACGCCAGGAGCAACGTCATCGAGACTGACCCTTACAAGGTTTTTGAGAAAGTTAAGAGTTATTTCTAGAAGATTTCAAGGAAATTATTTAGAATATCCAAAACAATTCTTTTATTCTCCTAGTGCCTTGTTATGGGCTACAATGTAGAATTTGACAAAGTGCTTCCAGTCTGCGAGGTTGGAGAGGTACTTGGCGTTTATCTTGTTCTGCACCCTCTCTGCGTGGTCCAGTGCTGCGTACTTGTACATTATTTCTGCCAATTCCTGAATCTCCTGCTCTTTGGTTCTGTTGAATCTTTTGAGGAGGAATATGCCTGAGTTCTCCTTGAGCAACTTGTTCTCTATGAACCTGCCAAAGCCTGACAAGTCGCTGGTCAGCGAGGCTATGCCCATGGCTGCTGCTTCAAGAGGAGTGTAGCCCCAGGGCTCATAGTAGGAAGGGAATAGTCCGAGGTGACAGCCTGCCATTGCGTCGTAATAAGACAAATTCAGGAGCCCGTCATTTCCAGAAAGATAAACAGGATAAACAATTACTTTCACCTTGTCATCTGGCTTGTTGTCCAACCCTTCTTTTAGTAATCCTTGCACCAATGGGTCTTTGTCCTCATTCTCAATGTTATGGGTGAGTATTGACGGGTTGCCTGTCCTCTGGAATGTAAGGATGTTGGCTTTTAGCTCGCGCATGAAGTCTTTTTCAAAAAAGCTTTCCTCAACGCTCAGTTTTCTTGATATAAAGTCAGTAACTATTTGTTGAAGTATGTGGCTGGATTTCATGTCCACAAGGCTCTTGATGTGCCTGTAATAATTCTTGTTCTCCAGTAGCTCAACCTTGATGCCATATGTCTTCATTGGCACCCAGAAGAAAATGCACACAGTGCGAGGAGTGTCTTCTTTTTTTAACTTCTCGTTGAGTATGCTCAATGCCTTTATCAGGATGTCTATGCCTTTGTTGTGGAACTCATACCTGCTTGCAAAGAAGAACATCAGGTTGTGCTTCAAGTCAAAGGTGTAGTAGGGAAAAAAGTGATATGTGAGGAACTCGCGCAGTATGCTTTTGCATGTGACATGCTTTATCGAGGTCTCCTCTATGGTCGGGAATTTCTCCACATCAATGCCGTTCAGCAGGAGCACGTCTGGCTTTCTTCCAAGGAGTTTTTCTGCTTCATAACCTGTGACTTCGCTTACTGTCGTGAATATGTCGCTGTTCTGGGCGCACGCAACCTCTGTGGTGTGCTTGGCAAGGATGTTGAAATCCTTGGCTTTCTGGTAAGGGTCGAACTTGCCGAGCTGGTTGTACAGGTCAAAGCCTGAGTCAGCCATTGCCCTGCCTAGCATGGTGGCGTGGGTGGTGAATAGTGTTTTGATGTGTGACTTCTCAATTCTTAGGTGAAGCAATCCTCCTCCTGCCAGCCATTCGTGGAAATGAGATATTATCTGCTTGTCTTGCAAGGCGCATCCTATCTTTGCAAGGAGAATGCCTACGCACCATGACCATACTATCGGCTCGTCAAAATCAAATGGCGCTCCTAGGGAATCCACTCTGAAGGCTTCCCATAGCCTTGTCTTAATTCCGTCTTTCTGGTTGAAGAAGTTCTTGAAATCAATGAGTATGACTGCTGGCTCTCCCTCGATCTCCCATAGTCCATAATAACACATAATGCCTAGGCATTTCATCTCTTCAAAGATTGATTTTAGGAATAATGGCGGCTCTTCTGGCTGGAGCTCGACATCTGCCTTGTCCTTGAAATAAGGCCCTATTAGAAAATAGTTCTCATAATAACTCTTCATGCAAGGCGCCTTGGTTTTTAGCACTGTGTTGATGCCGCCTGCCTTGTTGCATACTTCCCAGGATACTTCAAAAACATAATCTGCGTTTCCACGTATCATTTCATCATGCTCTTTTTCTTTATTATTGATTATTGTTTATTCTTCTGTTTCTTCTTCTCTTTGCTTAGCTATGCAAATTTATGTAAACCTGAGGTTGAACAATATTCCTAACATGATCAGCCCGAAAATAAGGCCGAGCACAAAGCCGTAGATGAATTCGGCCACAACAAACTTGTGATGCTCAGGAGCCTTGGCTTCTCTGCTCTCAACAAACACTTTTCCCTTGTGTTGCCTTTCAATTTGTTTGTCAAGCACCTGCTTGGCTTCAGCCACCATGTTCTTTATCTCGTGCTCTGACAAATCCTTTTCTGAGTCAAGCCCGAGCTTCTTGTCTGGCGGGATTATAACCCTGCTTCCTAGCTCAGCAGCTTCCTCTTTCTCTTCAGTTTCCTCTTCTTCAGATTTCCCTTCGCTCACAGACTCCTGCTCAGCCTCTACCTCTGGATGTTTTTTATCCAGAAACTCCTCGAGTATGATTATCATCCCGTCCCTTTCAGAAACCTCTCTTAAGCTCTTGGCGAGCTTCTTCTCTTGAAACACTCCCTCGATCCAGTTAGCAAAGTCATTGCGCTCATTATTGACATGGTGCTTGAACTCGAACTCATCCATTTCCTCCAAGATGTCTTTTAACTCCTGGATGCTGGAAGCCCTTTTTCCGTTCCTGAAGTAGAACCACTTGTCCTCAGGTAATTTATTCTCAAGTAAAGTCATTATTAACCACCTCTTTTTTATTTTAAAATCGATTATCAAAAAATAATTTTCAAGCTCACCATAACTTGTGGGTTATGTGCTTGTATAGCACTAGCTGCATGTGTTTCTTGTCTTTCACACCAGCAAGCTTCTCTGCGAGCTCTGCGTCCTTGAAGATGTCCTTCACCCAGATGGCAAAGTCATTCTTCTCAGGAGTCACGTGATGGCTGAAAACATGGTCTTCCATCTCCTCCATCACGTCTGCCAACTCAATCATGTTCTTCACAGGCTTGCCATTGCACAGGACAAAATAGCTTGTCTCTGGTGCATCCCTCTTGATTGGATGCTGCTCTGGCTGCTGAGCCAGCTGTGCAGGCGCAACCTGTTCCTGGGTTGGCTTTTTCTTGGGTGGTCTTCCCCTTTTCCTTTTCTCTTTTTGAACTACACCTTTTCTAGGCATGCTCTTTTTGCTCACCTCATTTTTTCATAATCGTATTAATATTAATATTATTGTTAGGATTCTTTGCAGTGTTGTTCGCGAAATCCACATCCAAGTTAATCAGCGCTGAGCTTGGGTGCTCGCTAATAAAGTTGTGCTGAAAAGAGCCTGGGCTTGACTCTGAATAGCCCGCAACCCTCTCGGCAACATTCTTCTTATTAATCTCCCTTATCCTGATGACCATGTCATTCAGCACATTCATGAAAGTGATAAAGCCTTCATATGGCGTGTCATAAGGGTTGAAGTACTTGTGAACGTCGCCGTCGCTGAACCATTTTATGCACATATAATAAAAGTGGTCGCTGGTGGTTAGCCTTCTCCAGTCATCTATTAGTTTTGCATTGCCTGTCTGCTTGACCATTTTTCCTATGCGATAAAGCTCTTGGGCTGCAGTGTTCTGCAATGAGTTGCCAAGCCAGGCACTAAGGTCGCGTTCAATATCTGCCCATGACATGAAGTGGTGGATATCCATCTCTGCGACTGCAGGGTATTTATCAGCAGCCTCGCTCACTGTGACAAAATTATTATCTGGATGCCTGAGTATCTCACCTGGCAGGTGCTCCAAGAACTTGAATATGCCTGTGTCTTCCCATTGGTGCTCTCCAAAAGTCTCATAGTCCATGAACAGGTTAACCACATAGCCATTGCCGTTGGTTGCTGACACCCACCGGGCATACTTGTCAACTGTTAATGGATGCTCACTCCAGCCTTTGTTGCTGAACCTGAAAGCAACATCGTCGCTAAGCCTGTAGTTTTTCAGCAGGAGCTTCATCTTATCTGCTGTTTTGGGAGTGTAAACAAAGTTCGGGCTTCTCCAGCCCAGTATGTGGTCTGCTCCTTCTGCGAGTATGGTTTGATAGCCGAGCCCCTGGACAAAGTTGGCCAGCTCATTGTTGTAGACGAGCTCTGTGTTCCTGAAAGCCTTGGCTTCCTGGCCAAACAAGTCCTTTATCTTCTGCCTGTGCAACAATACTTGCTCCTTGAACTCTTCCTTGTCAAACAAGTATGATAATGAGTGATAGTAAGTCTCGTTTAGGAATTCTACGCAGCCCGTCTTGGCCAGCTCTTTGAATGAGTGAAGAACTTCAGGAGCATATTTCTGGAACTGGTCCAACGCGACTCCAGAGATGCTGAAACTCACCTTGAACTTGCCATTATGCTTTTTTATCAGGCTGAGCAAGAGCTTGTTAGTCGGCAAATAGCACTTCTTGGCAACCTTTTCAATAATCTGCTTGTTCTTGTACTCGTCAAAATACTCTGAATTATTTCCTATGTCAAACACGCTGTACTTCCTCAGCCTAAATGGCTGGTGCACTTGAAAATAAAAACAAACCGATACCATGTTGTTTACCTCTTGTCTAATTCTTCACCTCTTTTTTTGGTTGCTGTCTTTTTTCGTCGGCCGCGCAGCGCCTAAAATTATCTCGTTTATATTTTGTTAATTTAACTTTAACTGAAATATTTATAGCGCCTCAAGCGCCGGCGGGGCTTATTTTTTCATCCTCCTTTTTTCATCTTTAACAGCTCATTGTAAATATCAACACATTGATTTGCTGGCCTGTCCCAAGTCATGTTCCTGACTTCCACAAGGCCGTGCTGCTTCATCTCGTTGTGCAGGTTCCTGTAGTAAAGCAAGGCCAGGATTTTGCTTGCAATATCATTCACATCCCAGAAATCAACCTTGAGAACGTGGTTAAGCACTTCTGACACTCCTGACTGCTTGGAAATAATTGCAGGAGTCTCCTGGCTCATGGCCTCTAAGGGCACGATGCCGAAGGGCTCTGAGACAGAGGGCATGACAAACACGTCTGCTATCTTGTTAAGCTTGGCTACTTCGTCCCTGTTGACAAAGCCTGGGAAGATGAACTTGTCAGCTATTCCGAGCTGGACTACGCGCTCAATCATGCGCGGAAGCATGTCTCCTGAGCCTGCCATTATGAACTTCACGTTCTCGTCTTTCTCAAGCACTTTCTTGGCTGCTTCTACAAAATAATCAGGGCCTTTCTGCAGGGTAATCCTGCCTATGAACAAAACTATCTTATCAGTTTCTTTTATCTTGCTGGCATCATGGTCAATATTAGGGTCTATTGGTTCTGCAGCATTATGCACTACTCTTATCTTCCAGTCAGGCACTCCATAATTGTTCATCAATCTCTGCTTTACAAAGTTGCTAACCACTATAATGAGGTCTGCTGCTTGCATTCCTTCGCGTTCCATATCATACACTCTCTGGTTCACGCTTAATCCTCCGCTCTTGTCAAACTCAGTGATGTGGACGTGCACCACCAAAGGCTTGCCTGATGCCTCTTTGGCTGCTATTGCTGCTGGGAAAGTCCAATGGTCATGCGCATGAATAACGTCAAACTCCTCTTGCTGGGCTATCATTTTTACTTTTCTTGCGAACAAGTAGGCCTCTTGGAATACATTGGGACCGTAAAGCGCCTTAGCCCTGCTCTCTGGTGATAATGAAAGCAAGTATTTCTTGAGCTCACCGTTATAGCTCTCTGGGGTTGCATAGGCTCCTAGGAAGGAGTCTACTTCCTTGAGCTGAAACCTCATCCTTGGGAAGAGGTTGTCTGCTACCAATATCTTCATGTAGTCGCTTCTTATCATCCTAGGGCCAAATGGCATGACATAGGTAACTTCTATGCCTTGCTGGCATAAGGCTCTGGTTAGGTGATAGCAGACCATGCCTACCCCGCCTGCAAAAAAAGGCGGAAGCTCCCACCCCAACATTAATACTTTCATACTTTCTACTCACCCTCTTTTCCCTGGAAATACCTAAAATAATTATCAAAAAAATATCATGTTTTTCTTATGAATATTGTTTATTTTTTATTTATGCACCCTTTAATTTTATGCTTTGTATGGCGCTCACCCTTTACTATTTTTTATTTATTATTTTTTGAGTTTTTTGTTTAAACCCTTTAATTTTCCGGTTATTTTTTCTTAATTAACTTGATGGCTTCCCACGCACTCGGCGGGCTTATTTTGGGCTTAGTTAATTGCTAATTCGTATTTATTTCGTATTTATTATTTTTATTAATTTTTATTAATTTTGAGTTAAAATCATTAATTTTATGCGTAAATTGTGCTTAATTTGCACATATTTAATTATCTAATGTTTTAATTATTTTTTCATTATTTATTTTAATTAATATTAATTTTCTTTTAATAATGATAACATCATAAGTTTTTATTTTTTCAATAAATATTTTTGAATTTTTTCTTTATTTTTTTGTATTAATTATTTTTTCTTTTATTCGGTTTCCTTTGGCTCTTGTTTTTTGTTTTTTTAATCTTTATATTGCTACCTATTTTTGATTAATTGTCAAAATAAGATCAAGATATTTATTGCTTTAATTCCCCCATGCCCTTTTTTTCCCTTAATTATCAACTTATATCTTTCGTTGATATTTGTTCTTTATAAATCTATTTATAATTTATAATAATTCACCACAATAATTACTTTGAAATTAATTAACTTATTGATTAATTTAGCATTAGAAAAGTTTATATAGTTAATCAACAAAGAATTGAGTTGTGGAGTTCGAAGACCTATTAACCAAGAGCAAATGGAGCATCCTTAAAGAGCTAGCTAAGGGGGACAAATCAGCAGTTGAGATAGCCAGAAAAACCAGCCAGAGCACTGCCAATGTCACCCAGCAGCTAGTCATCTTAGAAGCATATAACCTGGTGAAAAAGTCAAAGCAGGAAAAGCAAAAAAAGCCAGGCAAACCAAAAACACCGTATGCTTTGAGCCAGGAAATATTTGCCTTTAGCTTTCTAAAGCCTGGCCTGGCAGAGAAGAGTATAATCAAACTGCGGGAAGCAGACCTTTTTCCTAAGTTTGTGCTAAACGCCTATTTCACATTAAAAGAAGAAGACCAGTACCCAATCGTAAAGTACGTATGCGAGTCTGATATCATCAAGAAGGCAGACTGCATAGCCTTTCTCCAGTCAAATGAAAAAGAAATCGAGCTTTTCATAATCACAGAACAGCAATTGCATGATTTCAGGGAGAAGTTCAGCAACTATCATGTGAGCGACCTGGATGGAAAAACCAAAAAGATTATAAGCTGGAGCCACAATAAAAAAGAAGTAGAGGAAGGGCTGGCAAGCAAGGATGATTACTTTGTTAACCTTGTGAAGAACAGCAAAGAGCTGATTGACAAGAAGGATAATCTCAAAGAACTCAAAGAAAAGATTTAGCTTAAAGGGATGGTGCATGAATCGGCTGGCAAAACTCATAGAAAGCCTTGATGAAGCAGACTTAAAGCTGATAAAAAAGGACCTGGAATTCGGAAACATAGAGAGATTGGTGAACAAAAAACTCGAAGAGAAAAAAGAAGTGGACTTCAACAAGGTATGCCCTGTGTGCCAGACGTCAATAGGCGAGGAACCTATGACTCTCATATTCGGGCATAAAGGGCTTAGGAAAAAGGCAAGCTTTTGCGCAATGGACTGCCTTGAATATTTCTTGAACAGGATAAAGCAGAATAAAAAAGCTGAGAGGGAATGGGAAGATGTGGGAACTGAAAAAGGAAATTGAGAACAGGAAAGAAAACCTGATATATACCCTGAAGAACAAGAAGGATTTTTTAGAGCTGGAGAAGCAGCACCAGATTTACGGCGCAATAAAAGAGCTCAACCATATACTTGAGCTTATTGATCGGTTCAGGGAAGAGGAAATTCTTGCAAAGCCAAGGCAATTAGAGCTTGATTTGCACGAGGCTTCTGGCGGTGATGAGGAAGAGGAAGAGATCAAGACTCAGCCAGTAGTGCAGAAGCAGAAGATGCTTCGGGTGGTGAGCGAAAGAGTAAGAAAGATTAAGTCCCCAATCAAGATTCGGTTTGCAAAGAACGACGCCTAGCCCGCATAAAAATCCTTCCATTCCTGTTTTCCAGCTGGCTATGAATAAAAATTCCTGTAGCCTCGTTTATCTTGAAGAAATTATAAATCCTAGAATTCTTTCTCTCATCTAATGTTATGAACTCCAAAACATTCCCCCCAAAAGAACTGGATAAAGCTGTTGTTTTTAAAGTTTATTGCTTCAAGTCATATTGCCTTAAGGTCGAAATGTCTTCTCAAAATAGAATTAAATGCGTTGCCGGGGGACGCCCCATCCGGGGAGGCAGCATCTTAAAGGGAAATATTCTTACATTTCGAAGCAATGACTTGAAAGCAGGCACAAACCCGCTGAGAACTACATAAAAGCTATATTAATATCTTAAAATAGCGAAAACTATTTATATTTAGAAAGCACTTCTAGCTTCAGGGGGTGAATAGTAGCCATAATATAATCACCGCAGCCAGAGCACTATCAGCGAAAAAATGGACCAAGCAGATTTTGACGACCTGATACGCAGGCAGAACATGATGCTGCGTTCAGTAGCAGACGAGAGCGAGACAGACAGCAAAATAAAGCTCATGGACATAATCAATGACTTGGTTACTGACAGGAACAAGAAAGTCCACAAGGAAGCAGTAATTCTTGAAGCAGAAGTGCAAGGCATGCCAGAGTCAGAAGTTGAAAGGGTGCTTGTATTGCTCAAAGACGACCACTTCATAATCGAACCAGAGCCAGGATTCATAAAGAAGGCTTAGAAAAATGAATCATTTAAACAAAGAAGAGAAGATAACTTCAGAGTTTTCTAAAAACAGACCCCTCTACGAAGCATTTAGCCAAAAAATAAAAGAGTTAATATTCAGCGTACTAAAAGAAAAAAAGATAGATGTGCATTCTATAGAGTTTCGAACTAAAGAAGTATCAAAATTAAGGGAAAAAGTGTCTCGCGAAGGAAAACAATATGATAAATACACTGATGTCACGGATTTATCTGGCGTGAGAATAATATGCTTCTCCACAAACCAATTGGAAACGGTTTGCAAGAGTATAAAAGAGAATTTTGAGATAATAGAAGAATTGTCTGTGGATAAAAAAACATTACTCGATCCTGACCGATTCGGATATCTCTCAATACATTACGTGGTAAAATTGTCAAAACAGAGAAATCAACTCCCAGAATATGCCACGTATGCTGATTTGATCTGTGAAATACAAATAAGAACATTACTACAACACGCATGGGCTGAGATTGAACATGATCTTGGTTACAAGTCAGATATTGCAGTGCCCAAGCATATCAAAAGAAGGTTTTATCGACTATCTGGTCTTCTAGAGTTAGCAGATGATGAATTTAATTTTATAATTAAAGAGATAGAATCATATAAACAAAAATTAGAGCAAATGCCAGAACATAAAATTGAGTTGGACGCTATATCTTTAAAAAATTACATTGAAAATTCATCGATTATAAATCAAATTAATGAAGAGACGCTTAAGGTAATCAAAAATAAAACGAAAATAGTGACCAAAACGAACAAAGTCGAGTTATATCTAAGAATTTTGAACTTTTATTCAATAAACAACCTTGCTACCTTAAGCGATCAATTAAATAAGCATGCGAAAGAAATTCCAAAGTATATTGACTTGTGGATAAGAGCTGACGCAGGAGACCTTGATGTTGGAATTTCCATATTTTACTTAGGATATATTCTTGCTGGTGAATCTGGAGATAAAGATTTTGTCGAACAATACCTTGAAGAAATGAGAATTGGCCTGGTAGGTAACATGATTGCGCTTGTGAATAGAATACTGGAAACTACAAAAAAAGCAAAAGAAGAATAGCATTTTCAATATCCAAACAGCGTCTTCTGAGAACTTCCTTTTATTATGTCGTCAAAGCTCTGGTTGTAGAAGACTAGAATCGCATCAGCAATGGGTTTAATTTGTTTTTCAATGTAGTGTTCATAATCTATTTTGTGTTTTAATTTTTGTATTGGCTCAGGACCTTCCTTGGTCATAACATACTCTATGATGTTGCTTCTTAGCTCGCTTCCGAGCAGTCTTGCTGCCTTGACGTGCGGCGGAGTGGTCTTGGTGTATTCCTCAACTTCTTTTCTTATGGCTTTCCTGTAGACAAGCAAATCATCATGCTTGCTTTCTCTTATCTCCTCAACTATTTTTTTTACATAATCAGCTACTTCTTCCTTGTGGAATATTCTTTGCAAGAGTTCTGACTGGAAGGTTTTTGCAATGTCAGTCCAGTCCCTTCTTACAAATTCCAGGCCTACAAAGTCCATTTTTTCCCTGCCATCAGAGTCAATTAACAATCCTGCGTATCTTTTCTTGCTGCCAACTTCCAGGTGCCTCACCCGCGGCATTATGAAGCGTTTGTATGCCTTGTCGAATTGAAGTTCAAGGTAGTTCCTCCTGTGGTATTCTTCTTTCATGTGCTTTTCAAAGAACTTGTTGATTTTCTCAGCAATCTCGTCGCCTATTTTGTGAGCTGATTTGTAATCCTCGCTTTTCAAATCGACAAAGATTGAATCAGTATCTCCGTAAATCACGTCATAACCCATTTCCTTGACTTTTTCTGCAGTGAGCTTGATTATTTGCTGTCCTGACAGGGTTATTGCATTGGCTACTTCCCTGCTAAAGAACCTGCACGTCGGGTTGGCTAGTACGCCGTAGAATGAGTTCATTAATATCTTAATCGCAAACCTTGCAAGCTCGTTCTTCTGCTTTCTTGCTTTTTCCCTCTGCTCCCATAAGTGATTGATTATTGACGGCAGTATGCCATCTTGGTTCTTGAAGCAGGCTCCGCTTGAGACTTTTACAATCTTCTTTTTGTCAATAACTTTGTCTTTGCAGTCAGGCAGGTAGCTCCAAGGGTCGATGTTAAAGGTCCTTATGATGCTTGGGTACAGGCTTTTGAAGTCGCACACAATCACAAAATCATAAATGCCTGGCTTTGAGCTCATTACAAATCCGCCTGCTCCTTGGTCATCTCTTTCCTCATAGCCTCCTGTGCGTGCAACATATCCTTTTTTTCTCAGCTCTTTAAGGTAGAGCGAGTCAAGGCTTGCAATGCTCGCCCTCACCCTGTCAAGGGGCATGCCTGTTAGCAATGAGCGCTGGATGCAAAGCTCAAGCGCTGTGGTCTTTTCAAGAACCCTTATAACGAGTTCTGCGTCCTTGAGATTATAGTCAGCGAGCAGCTGCGGATTTTTCTTGAAAGCATCCTCAACCAATTCCCAGCGATCTTCACCCTCGAATATTTTATGGTCATCCAAAAAAACCTTGGCTGCTGTGCTTAGCTTGTAATCGTCCAATGCAACAAAATTGGTTTTTAAAACCTGGATTCCGTCAAGCACCATCCTGCCATTGCAGTCTGCCTTGGAGTCCTGGAAGAATGAACTATAAATTCTGAGCTTGCAAGGAGAATCATCTCTTCCAAGAGTGAAGGGCAGCTTGTAATCCCTGAACTTCTTCTCCAGGACTTGCAGGTCAAAATCAATAAGGTTCCAGCCCGTTATTATGTCAGGCTCTTGCTCCAATATTATTTCTCTGAATTTTATTAGAAGCTCCTGCTCAGATTCAACGCTAATCGTGTTCTTTAATTTTTCCTTGCTTCTAATAAGAACTTTTTTATAACCATTTGAATAGAATCCTATGCAGTAAAGCTCTTTCCCCTTTTTGTCAGTCTCAATATCTATCGATAGAACTTTCAGGTTTTTAGGAAAATAATCAATTGGCTTTAATTCAGGCTCCTTGTAGACTCTGTTAACCAGCTCTCCTTTTTCATATTTGCCTTCAATATCAACGCTGCCTTGAAGGAGCTTGTCAATCATGAACCTGTAAGCAAAGCGAATGTCTGCTTCATAAGTCTTAATGCTCTTGTTAGATAACTTGTCCCTGAGCTTGGCAACATCACCCGGAATTTGCATTACAACTTTAATAACTGGCTCTTCATCAAAGTTCTTGAGCTTGGTTTCCTCGTAATCAAACTGCTCAACCTTCAAAGCCTTGTCCAAGTCTGATTTTTTGATAAAGAAATATGGCTTGAACTCATTAATTGCAAGAAAAGACTCCCCATTCTCCAGTCGGCCATAAAGATGAATAAAAGCCTTGTTATCCTCAACCTTGTACGTAGGATGAATGATGAAGCCTTTCATGTATTATGATAAAGAAATGAGGTTTATATAATTAATCATATCTGCAATAACATTTAAATAACTAACAATACGTTCCTAAGTGCATGACTCGTATATGCATCGTCAAGAAGGAGAAATGCAACCCTAAGACTTGCGGGGATTATCTTTGCATTAGGGTGTGCCCTGTTAATCGCAAAGGAGAGGATTGCATTATCAAGACTCCTGACGGGAAAGTAGGCATTAATGAGGAGCTCTGCATTGGCTGTGGAATCTGTCCTAAGAAGTGCCCTGCAGAAGCATTGGATATCATCAATCTGCCTGAGGAATTGAAAAAAGAGCCTGTTCACAGGTATTCTGAGAATGGCTTTGCCCTTTACAGCCTGCCAGTCCCTATCTTTGGCAAGGTTGTTGGGATTATTGGCAAGAACGGAATAGGAAAAAGCACTGCTTTGAAGATTCTTGCAGGCATTGAAAAGCCTAATCTTGGAAAGCCTGGAAAAGAAGCATCTCACGATGAATTAATTGAGTATTTCAAGGGCAGCGAAGCCCAGGGGTTCTTTGAAAAAGTAAAAAAAGGCAAAGTAAAGCTTAGCTACAAGCCCCAGCAAGTTGACCTTATTCCTAAACAATACAAAGGAACTGTTAATGATTTGTTGAAAAAAGTTGACGAGAAGAAAGAACTGAATAAGATTGCAGAATCTCTTGAGCTTAAAACCTTCCTTAACCATGACATTAGCAAGATTAGCGGCGGAGAACTCCAACGAGTAGCCATTGCTGCTTGCGTCCTGAAAAAGGCAGATGTTTATTTCTTTGACGAGCCAACCAGTTACTTGGATGTTAAGCAAAGGCTTAAGATTAGCCAGTTCATAAGAAGCCTTGCTAATGAGAACACTGGCGTCATTGTAGTAGAGCACGACCTAATAATCCTGGACTACATGGCTGATTTGATTCACATGATGTATGGCAAGCCTTCTGCTTATGGAGTTGTAAGTCAGCCAAAGGCAGCCAAGGCAGGCATTAATACATATTTATCCGGCTTTTTAAAAGAGGAAAATGTGAGGTTCAGGGATCATACAATAAAATTTGAAGCCAGGCCGCCAGTTGACATCAAAAGGCTTCATCTCCTGACAGAATGGCAGGCGTTCAAGCAAAAATTAGGAAGCTTTGAATTAGAGGCAAACACTGGCAAGATTTACAAGAATGACATGGTTGGGGTTCTGGGAGAGAACGGAATCGGAAAAACAACTTTTGTCAGGATACTTGCAGGTGAGATAAAAGGCCATGAGCTACAAGGGTTAAGAGTGAGTTATAAGCCACAATACCTGGAGCCTAATGATGAATTAGTATTGAATTTCATACAAGAAGCAATAATGAAATACGAAGTACAACTAGTAAGGCCTCTTGAGCTTAAAGAATTGTTCATGAGAAAATTATCTGAGTTATCAGGAGGAGAATTACAAAGGGTTATGATTGCCAAAGCACTAAGCCAGGAATCTGACATCATTCTCATGGATGAGCCCTCTGCTTATCTTGACATTGAGCAAAGGTTAAGGTTAGGAAAAATAGTAAGAGACCTTCTTAACATAACGGGCAGGAGCGCATTGATTGTTGACCACGATATATTATTCATCGACACCATATCAGACAGACTGATTGTCTTTGATGGCAAGCCAGCAGTGCACGGAATTGTAAAAGGGCCTTTCCCAATGGAAGAAGGAATGAATCACTTCCTGCAGAACATACAATTAACCTTTAGGCGAGATGAAGAGAGCAAAAGGCCGAGGATTAATAAACCAGGAAGCCAGAAGGATTCTGAGCAGAAGAGAAGTGGAAAGCTGTATTATTCTTAAAGAAAAAATCCCGAGAACCAAAGAGCCCCGGGGACCATAGGTTGAGACTATAAAAATCATTCTTCATATCTGACAAACTTACCATCCTTAACTGTTTTTATCATTATCGGCTTTATGACATCACCATTCTCATCAAAGGTTGTAACTCCTGAAATTCCAGGATAATTCTTTGTGTTGTATAGTTCTTTTTTTATGCAGACAGTGTCTTCTGGATTATTACAATTCGCCATTGCTCTGGCAGTAATCATCACGGCATCATAAGCAGTTGCTGCTCTTATTTCGCTTGGTTTTCCATATTTAGCCATGAATTTATCCTGATATTCCTTGATCATGGGCTCTTTGCTTTCATGCTCGAATTCAACAGCAGTGTATATCACTCCTTCTGCTGCTTTGCCTGCAACTCTTATTAATTCATCAGTCTCCATGGTTATTGGCCCCATTATCTGAGCTTGTATGCCTAATTCTCTTATCTGCTTAACTGCAAGCTCATGCTCTTGACCCCCTATAAAGATGATTTGAGGAGCTTTCTCTTTTATCTTGAAGAGTTGGGTTCTGAAATCCTTTGTTCCTCTTTCATAAGCCTCTTCGTTCAGTATTCTTCCTCCTAGTTGCTCAAAGCGTTTCTTAAAGATTTCTTTGAAATCAACCCCGTTATCCATGTTAAGATATAGTATTGAAGCGTTTTTTGCACCGTAATTATTAATAGCGAATTCTGCTATTTTTTCTGCTAAAAGAGCACCTGAAGGGGTATTTCTAAATATGTAGTCTCCTGCGTGGGTTATTTTAGGTGATGAACCAATGGTAGTCATTATAATAGTTCCTGATTTTTCTGCTATTGGCGCGGTTGCTATTACGCTTGATGAACAGCTCGGCCCGATTATGACAGCGGGCTTATCTATATTGATGAGTTTCTCAATTGCAGAAACAGCTATCTTGGGGTCACACTGATCATCCTCCACGATGAGGTTTATTCTTCTTCCTTTTATTCCTTCTTTTGAGTTCAACTCATCAACCGCCAGGCTAACTCCTTTCAAAGTATACTCTGCTTGGGTAGCAGTTCCTCCTGTTAGTGAGGCAATAAAGCCTATCTTTATTGGCTCTTCATTCACAATTTTTCCTGTCGGCATCTGAGCGCAAGCAGTAAATAGGATTAGTAGTGCTATAGCTAATGCTATGTATATTCTCATTTTCATCCCCCGTTGCATACTTAGTTTTATCTTCTCATAGGAGTGAGCCGGTAACTATATAAAGTTTTGTGGCGATTTTTCCACCGCAAAACAAAAAATTGATAAATTGTGAAGATTTCTTCTTAATTATGAAGGAAGAAGTATTAGAAAACCTGGGCTTAAACCCTAATGAAGCAAAGGTGTATTGTGCTCTTATAAAGTTAGGGTCCTCATTAGCAGGCAGAATTGCAGAGGTATCAAAGGTACATAGAAGAACAGTTTATGACGTCCTAGAGAGCCTTATGGACAAGGGGCTTGTCTCATTCATAGTAAAAGCCAATAGGAAATATTTTGAAGCAACTCATCCAAAGAGGTTAATGGAATTGTTAAAAGAAAAAGAAAAGGAGCTAAATACTTTCTTGCCAGAGCTAATAGCCACACAAGAAGCAAGTAAAGAAGTACCTACGGCAACGATTTATAAAGGAAAAAAAGGAGTAAAAAACATTTATGAAGACACGATAAAATATAAAGAGTACTTGGTAATTGGGAGTTCAGGAAAATTTAGAGAGATCTTGGGGCCTTATTTTTACTTGTTTCAGAAGAGGAGAAAAGAGGCAGGGAAAGCTACAAAGCTAATAATTTCGGAAAGAGCCAGGGGAACAGATGCTCATACAAAGACTCCTGGCGAAATAAAGTTCCTACCAAAACAATACGAATCACCAATATCAACCCTTATCTACGGAAATAAGGTTGCAATAATAGTATGGACTGAAGAGCCAATAGGATTCTTAATAGAAAGCAAAGAGGCATCAAAAAGCTTCAGAAAATACTTTAATCTTATGTGGGAAATAGCAAAGCCGTAAGAGCATAAAAGCCCTTAAAACTCTAAAGGTTGAAACAATTAATATTTCACGAATGTCCCGTTCTTAACTGTCTTTATGAATAATTCCTTGTGTGTGTCTCCGTTCTTGTCAAAGCTTATCTTGCCAGTCACACCATGGTAGTCTTGCGTTGCATATAATCTTTGCTTTATGCACTCAGAATCATCTTTAGCAGAGCATTCCTCTAAGGCTTTTGCAATTATTTTTAGGGCATCATATGCAAGTGCGGCGTATGGGTCTGGTGACTTTCCATATATCACATTAAATTTCGTATCGTATGCTTTGAAAGCAGAGTCTTCTGGATTCAAGAAATGAATGTATATCATTCCATCAGCTGCTTCGCCTGCTGCGCTGAGAAACTCAGGAGTTTCTGTGGAGTAAACGCCAAACCAGGTAAAGCTTAATCCGTAGGCTTTGCTTTGTTTCATTATTAAGCTCATTTGGTCGCTATAACCGCCATTAAGCACTGCTTTGATTCCAGCTTCATGAATTTTCAACAGATAAGTCTTAAAGTCCTTTTCATCTCGGGCATACATCTGCGTAATCTCAATTTCGCCTCCTAATCCTTCATAGTCTGATTTAAAATCATTTGACATGGAAACGCCTGATTCAGTGTTAACAGCAAGAACTCCCATTCTCGTTATGTTCATCTTATGATAAATAAAATCAGCCAGCACTCTTGCCTCTTCTTGTGGCAATAAATTATGCCTGAAGATATAATCCCCTGCTTCGGATATTGAAGGGGCAGCTCCTCCTATTGATAGAATAACGATCTTATCTTTTTCAGCCAAGGAAGCAACTCCTAAAGTAACTCCACTAACCGCAGTTAATACGATTTCTGCATCATCTGTTTGAGTTAGTTTCTGATAAGCACTAATGCCTGTTTTTGTGTCTCCTTGGCTGTCTTCATAAATAAGTTCTAGTCTCCTATCAATAACTCCGCCAGCGCTGTTAATCTCCTCCTTGGCCATTTCCAATCCATTTTTGATGTATTCACCGATATAAGCTGATGAGCCTGATAGCGGCAGTATCACTCCTATTTTTATTGGCTCTAAATCAGTCTGCTTAACCACTTGCCCTGTTGGTGTGCATCCCGCGACAAGCAAGGCTAAGATTAAAACAATCAGTATTATTCTTGTACTCATATTAAATCCCCCGGATTCGGATTATTACAATACTCACAGCTAATTAATATTTGGGGTGATGGCTTATCACCACAATATTTATATATTTTAGAAGCTTCTCCTGTGATATGAACAACTTAGTGCTTGAAAAAGCAGGGCTCTCTCCTAATGAGGTGAAAGTTTACAAGGCATTGCTAGAGCTAGGCTCTTCATTAGCTGGTAAAATATCTGAGAAAGCAGGCATACACAGAAGAGCAACCTATGATGCTCTCAGTAGATTAATAGAAAAAGGCCTTGTAGGCTTTGTTATCAAAAACAATATCAAATACTATAATGCAACCAATCCAGAGAGAATACTTACTTATCTTGAAGAGCAGAAACAGGAGATTGACAGAAGAAAAAAGGATGTTGAGCAAATAATTCCAGAGCTAACACAAGCCTTCAAGAGTGTAAAGGGAGAAGTGGATGCCGAAATATTTGTGGGTAGGGAGGGGTTAAAAACAATAATGGAGAACATATTAAGAGAGAAAAAAGAATGGTTAACCATAGGCTCATCAGGCAAAGGGCCAACAGTTCTGTCTTATTATTCAGAGCATTTTGCAAAAAGAAGAATAAAACTAAAATTAAAAAGAAAAGTGCTGTCAGCAGCAACTCCGGAAGGAAAAGAATACGCAGAGAGGCTAAAAAAACAAGGCCTGACTCAAGTAAAGTTTTTACCCAATAACATAAGGCAAGTAGCTACCATTTGGATTTACGGCGACCACGTAGCAATAATTCCGACAAGAGATCTTGAGAAGCCCGTATGCTTCCAGATAAAGCACAAGGACACAGCAGATTCTTTCAGAGAATACTTTGAGTGGCTTTGGAACATGGCGAAGAAGTAATCATCTTCCTCCCAAATATATCTTCTTTATCTTGGGATTCTTTACAATATCTTTGCCTCCTGTGAGACCTACTTTTCCGTCTTCAAGAACATAAATCCTGTGAGCTATGCTTATGGCTTGTTTGGCATTCTGCTCAACTATAAGTATGGCTGTTCCTTCCTTGTTAATCTCTATTATTTTATCAAATATCTCCTTCATCATCTTAGGGCTTAATCCCAGACTCGGCTCGTCCAGTAATAATAGCTTTGGCTCTTGCATTAGCGCTCTCCCCATTGCCAGCATTTGCTGCTGCCCTCCGCTTAGTGTGAAGGCATAATCATTCTTCTTCTCTTCTAGCACAGGGAATTTCTTGAAAACTTCACTCATCTTCTTCTCAATTTTTTTCTTATCCTTGGTTATGAATGCCCCCATCTCAAGATTTTCTTTCACAGTCAATGAGGAAAATACTTGCCTGCCTTGAGGGACGTAGCTGACTCCGAGCTTTACAAGGTCGCTGGTCTTAGCCTTGGTTATGTCTTTATCATTAAAGAATACTTTTCCAGAATAAACAGTTGTGAGCCCAAAAACTGATTTTATCACTGTACTCTTGCCAGCGCCGTTGGGTCCTATGAGAGCTATTATTTCTCCTTGCTTTATGTGAATATTTACTCCGTGCAATACCTGAAATTTTCCGTATCCACCTTCTAATTCTTTTATTTCCAGTATCATTTTCCCAGGTAAGCCTCCAATACTTTCTTGTCTTTTCTTACCAGCTCTGGCTTTCCAGCTGTTAGCTTTGTGCCTGAATCCAGCACTATGACTTCGTCTGATAAGTTCATAACAAAGTCCATGTCGTGCTCAATTAACAGAATGGTTTTTCCTTGTTGCCTTAATTTTCTTAAGAGTTTTTTAAGCTGCTCCCTGACTGCAGGGTTGACTCCTGCTGTTGGCTCATCAAGCATTAATAATGAGTAATCCATCATTAATGCTCTTGCAAGCTCTAATAGTCTTTTCTGGCCGTAGGATAACTCTCCGGCTAGGGTGGTTAATGGCTTTTTCAGTCCTACAAGCGCTAGTGTTTCTTCAATTTTCTTCTTGTAAGAACCGCTCTTCCTTGTGTAGAAGAAGCATTTGTGAAATTTTTCTCCAGGAAGATCAAGGGCAACCAGAAGATTCTCTTCAATGCTAAGGTTATCAAATAATCTTACTTGCTGGAAAGTTCTTGATAAGCCCATTTTTGCTATCTTATAAGTTGGTTTTCTATTTATGTCCTGCTCGAGGAAGATTATTCTTCCGTTGTCTGTTCTTAATAATCCTGTTATCAGGTTAAAGGTTGTTGTTTTTCCAGCGCCATTAGGCCCGATTAGGCTGGTGATTAATCCTCTTTTCACATAGAAAGAGCAGTTATCAACAGCTCTTATTCCTCCAAAGCTTTTTGAAACATTCTGAAGTTCAAGTATGATATCAGGATTGTTATTATTCATCAAGTTTCACCCAGTTCTATTCTTCCGAACAATCCTTTTGGCTTGAAATAAATTATTAATAACAATATCAATGCGTAAAGCATCTGCCTTGCAGGTCCTATTATTGAGCTTGGAAAGCCTAGGAATCTTAAAGGCTCAGGAATTATTAACAAGATAATGGTGCCTATGATTGCTCCTTTGCTTCCTCCTAATCCTCCAACAATGATGATGCTGAATAACAGTATTACTTCTAATATGTTGAAAGTAGTTGGGTCTATAAAGCTGATGTAATGAGCATACATGCTCCCTCCTATTCCTGCAAAAAAAGCAGATACTACTAATGATAATGATTTTATAGAACCAACATTTTCTCCCAGGGTCTTAGCAGCTGTTTCATCATCACGCACAGCTTCTAATAATCTGCCAAAAGGACTTTTCTCAATGCGAGTTATGATGAACACGCAGATTGCCATAAGAATGAAAGCAAATATCAAGTAAGATGTCTGCGAGTTAATAACAAGCCCCATGAAGCTTGGTCTGGGGATGCCTGGAATACCTAAAGGCCCTCTTGTTAATGAAACCCAGTTCTTCATGAAGCTCTCAATAATAAATGAGAATCCGAGGGTTGCTAAAGCCAGGTAGTCTCCTCTTAGCCTGGCTGTTGGAAGCGAGAGTATGAAGCCTGCTATGCCTGCGAGCACTGCTCCTGCTAATAATGCTATCCAGAAAGGAATTCCTGATAATGTAAGCAATGCAGAAGCATAAGCTCCTATGCCGAAGAAAGCAACATGGCCCATGTTAAGCACTCCTGTGAAACCCACAGCAAGGTCCAGGCTTGTGGCTAGAACAATATAAATGCATATAAGGATGAGTATGTGAATGATGTAAGCTTCTATCACTTATTACTCACCCCTTTCTTTATTCCAAGAATGCCTTGAGGTCTAAATAGCAAAAATATGAACAAGAGGAAGAAAGCTATTGCATCCTTATAGCCAGAAGGCAGATACCATATTCCAAAATTCTCAACCAAGCCCAAAAGATATGATCCAAGGATTGAGCCTGGAACACTGCTAATGCCTCCAATTATTGAGCCTGTGAATCCCTTAATCATCAGACTAAATCCCATGTTAGGCTCAATGTTCTGCTCTAATGCTATGAGCACAGCAGCAATGCCTGCTACTAATGAGCCGATTATGAAAGTAAGAGCATAAACCTTTTCAGGATTAATGCCAACAGTCTTAGCAACATCCTTATTATCAGCAACAGCACGCATAGCCTTACCTAGCCTTGTCTTCTTCATGAACAGCCAGAGCAATACTAACAAAACAACTGATACTAATATGATTATTATCTGGAGCTTGGTTATTATTCCTCCGAGAAAATTCAAACCTACGCTTATCTGGCCCTGCCTCACAGTCTTAATATCTGCGCCGAACAAAGCAATCATTAAAGACTGAAGAAGTATTGTTAAAGCCAAGCTGGCAATCAATAAGACAGCATTGGTGGCGTGCTTATTCCTGAGAGGCTTATAACAAACTAGGTTGATAAAGAAGCCTAGCAAAGCAGCAAAAACAAGGGTTAATAATATTGATAAAGCAAAAGGAAGCCTTGACATGCTGGCAAGAAAAAACAAGAAAAAAGCAGACACTGTGACCACAACTCCATGAGCAAAGTGCATGAACTTAGCAACAGAATAAATGAGAGAGAAGCCGCTCGCTATGAGGGCGTAAATGCTCCCAGCGATTATACCGTTGATTAAAAGCTGAACAAAGACACTCATCAATAATCCTTCATGAAAAGGCCTATTTAAAACTTTTGAAAAAAAGAATTTAGTTCAGATTTACAGCTTTACCATCCTTCACTGTCTTTATCACAAAATCCTTGATAACATCACCGTTCTCATCAAAGGTAATGTTGCCTGAGGCTCCAGGATAGTCTTTTACAGTGTAAAGGTACTCTTTTACACAATCAGGATTGTCGCCGTTGCAGTACTTAATGGCGTTGAACAGCAACATAATGTTGTCATAGCCAAGAGTGGATAAAAACCCTGGTTCTGAGCCAAATTTGGATTTGTAATTCAATGCATATTCTTCGGAAAGAGGCATGTTAGGAACAGCGTATATAACCCCCTCTGCTAATGTCCCTGCTTTTTGCAGAAAGCCTTCTGATTCTATGACGGGACCGTTTACAAATACAGTGCAATTTATTTCAAGCTCTCTTAACTGTTTAACTAAGCCCAAGGCTTCTGAGGGGTTGGAAATAATAAAAACCGCATCAGGATTGGCTGTCTTTACCTTCATTAGCTGAGTCTTGAAATCATTCGCATTAACTTCAAAGCTTTCAACGGCTCTTATTTCTCCTTTATTTTCAGAATATCTTTCTATGAATGCATCTTTTACACCCACACCATAATCGTTGTTGATGTAGAGCACTGCTGCTGTTTCTGCATTAAATTGCTCTAGTGCTAGGTCTGCTATTACCTGCGCCTCGAATGAATCCGATGGCCATATCCTGAAGATATAATCACCAGCATCTGTAAGTACAGGATTACTCGCAGCAGCCGATAAGTGAATTACCTTATTCGCTTCAAGAATAGGTACTATACTCATAGCTACTGATGAGCAAACACTTCCCCCGCTAATCTTGATATTATCTACTGTTATTAATTTTGTTATTGCAGTCACTCCATCTCTGCCACTGCACTTGTCATCCTCATAAATCACTTCAATCTCTCTGCTGTTTATTTTTTCATTCTTCAGTTCATCATATGCTAGCTCTGCTCCCTTTTTTACTTCATTACCCCAGCTGGCAGCATCTCCTGTCAAAGGCAGCATCATACCAATTTTGATGGGTTCCTTTTGTTCTGCTCCGATAACTTGCCCCGTGAGCGGTGTTTCGGATGCACATCCTGCAACGAACACAATAATTAACAATGCAGCCAACACAAATATCTTTTTTTTCCAATGCTCTTTTGTTTTCATGGGATTCGCCTCTTAATTTGTTATTATTGCATGGTGGTAAATTAACTATAAGAAACTTTTTAGTAAATTTTAAGAATAAAAGGTAATATTTATATATAAAAAGTTAATAAACGATTGAATAATGCATAATTTAGATTTAAAAGATAAAAAACTCCTGCATGAATTGGACTTAAACAGCAGGCAAAGCATTCAGAAGCTTGCAAGAAAGATTGGCTTAAGCAAAGATGCTGTGAAATATCGCATGAACAAGCTTCAGGATGAAGGCATAATAAAATCATATACTGCAGTCATCGACACTGGAAAATTAGGATTCTTAAGTTTTAGGCTGTATCTAAAATTATACAACATATCCCCGTCAAAAAAGAAGGAGATTCTGGAGTTTCTGCTAAAAAAGCCTAACCTTATGTGGCTTGTTGAAGTTGAAGGCAAATGGGATATTAACAACGCTTTCATATTCCGAACTGTTGCTGAAATGAACGCTGTATGGAATGAATTATTAGAAAAATACAATAACTTCATAGACAGAAGAGAGTTAGCAGTGTTTGCCAATGTATATTACTTCAATCGCGCATATATTCTGGGAAAAGAACGCCGAGAAAACAAAATAAGATTTCTTTCTCTGCCACAGGAAGAAAAGGTTGATGCCTCTGACCTAAAAATAATAGGGCTGCTTGCTGATGAAGCAAGGATGCCGATAATTAAAATAGCAAAGGAAGTCAAGATTAGTGCGAAAACAGTTATTAATAAAATAAAAAGGTTAGAAGAGAAAAAAATCATCACAGGATATAAGCCCGAGTTTGACTTAGACAAGTTAGGCTATCAATATTATAAAATAAATTTGAGCACCTTTAACACAAAACCTGAAAAAATGAAAAAACTAATATACTATATTGAACAGCATCCAAATATCATTTATACAAATGAAGTGCTTGGAGGCGCAGACATAGAGATTGAGATACAAATAGAAAGCCCGGAAAAGCTAAGAAAGTTAATAGATTCTATGCTTGAAGAATTCTCAGATATGATACGGGATTATGAAATACTGCATTATTACAAAGAGTACAAACTAAGGTTTTTCCCAACGCTCACCAAAAATATTGAGGAAGGTGCTAGGAATGAAAAATAAAAAGAAAAAAAGTCCTCTAGAGCAAAAAATCCTCATCATCGTATCGTGCATTCTGTTGGTTGTACTTCTCTTCTCAGCCAGCTTCTTCATGGTATTATCTGACAGAAGCTTTTATGACAAGAGCTTTGACAAGTACGGCGTTTACAAAGATATCGGAGTTATTGGTGTGAGAAACACAGTTGACTCTTTAATTAATTACTTAACTAGTGAAAATACTGAAATTAGTAAAGTGGAGGGACTAAAGGCATTCAGCTCTGAAGAGCAAGCCCACCTGGAAGATGTGCACAGGATAATCCGCGCAGTCAAGATTATGAGCATAGCCTTTGCAGTGATTCTTGCATTCATCATCATACGCTTGAGCATGCTCAAGGATTTTAAAATCAGCCTTCAAAGAATAATTTTTTATGGCGGAGTGTCAGCCCTAGCAGTTCTCTTAATCATCTTTTTGCTCAGCCTTAACTTCTCCTCATTCTTCGAAGGGTTCCACAAACTGCTCTTCCCGCAGGGCAACTATTCTTTTCCTTCAAGTTATCTTCTAATAAAGCTATTCCCAGAAGCATTCTTCAGGGATTTTGCAAGAAAAATGTTCTTTCACACAGCAGTGCTAAGCCTGATACTAATCTTCCTAGGCTCTTCCCCTGCTCTGGCCTTCCACAAGCCCAGACGCCACTAGGTGAGCGACCCTTATTGCTTCTGGCAGGTTAGAATGAGTGCAACAAATCTTTAACAACTTCTTGGTTTGCTCCTTACTTATGCCGATGTGCTGTACATAAACATCATGAATCTTAACAGGCTTAGGCATTTTTTTGATAATGCCAATCTTCTTCTGCATGCCAAGCTTTTCAAGGGCAGAGAATATTTTCTTATAATCAGGAAAATCCCTTATCACAATAATAACAGGAATTCCAGTCTCCTTATGGACAGAAACCGGATTGATCACATTAAAGCCAGCAACTGCTATTCCGTCAAGAAAAACTGCCTGTAATTGAGGCTTGAACTTGCACTCATTAATCATATCAATGATTTTCAAAGTGGCGTCTTCCCCGTCCTTCTCAACATGGCAGGAAAGCATTCCATCCATGAAGCCGCCGCCACGAAAAACAGTAGCTACTACAAGAACATATTTCTGCAATGGGTCAAACTTGTCAAAAGGAGCATCATCAATGCCAATGACACGGAGTTCACGCTTCATGTGAACAAAGAAAATAAGGTATAATTTAAATCTTGTTAAATCACTAGTGCTTGTCAAAGCCTTCTCAGGAACCATAACAGGAAGATTATGTAGAAGACGTGCACCACGCTCATCACTGCTATTGGCACAAAGCTTGCAGGCGCAAACAATGAGACGCATATACCAAGGGCAAAGCTGCCGTTCTTCAGGGTTCCGAATAATGAGCAGAGCGTAAACTCGCCTTTCCTCAGCCCTGCTTTTCTTCCAATGAAGATTAGCAGAGACCCCAACCCAAAGCTTGAGAGAACTGAGATGAGCACGAGGTAAAGCACTGAGTTTGGTGATGCTATTATTTTATCCACAGCCAATGCAATAGCCATGTAAAAGGTGAGACCAAAGGCCAGGTTGGCCAGTTCCTTGAAATCATGCCTTATACTGAGCTTCTTCTTCAACCACACCACACCTCTTGAGAGGATGAAAGGAACTATTATTAGGAGCACTAGAATCTTAAGCAGTTCAAGGATGTTCACCTGGTTCCTGAAGAAAAGCCATATGATGAGCGGAGTGAAGAGCAGGCTGAACACATAGCAAGCTGCCTGCGCCAATAAGCCCTGCTTTACATCAGCTTTTAGCAGGAAAGCAGTTGTTATTACAGCAATTGCCGGAGGAACAGCAGCCAACACAATAAGCCCTGCCCTGAAATCAGGGCTTGAAACCAGCAAAGAAGATAAAATCAGCAGGCCTGATAACAGTACGAAATTCAGAGCCATCAGCTTAACCGTGAAATAATATTTCTTTTTGCCCTTTAAATCAATATCAGCCTCTTGCAAGGAGAGCGTCATTGAGATTACCAGGACTGTAATAATAAAAGGCTTTAGGGCTATGGCAGGGCCTGGGAAGAGGAAAGCCAAAGCCAGAAATATCAGCAATATTAGAGGTGAGTTTCTCAGAAGATTCATATCAGCTTCCTCACAAACGTCAAGAATCCTGTGTGAGCATGGTCCTTGGTAGCAGGCCTTGCCCTTTTCTCATCAATTGTCCACTCTCTCTCAATCACTTCGATGGTTTTCTCGAGCAAGAACTCTTCTGGCAGTGCTTTTACAAACTCCTGCACCTGGTTGATGTTAGGAAGGTAAACTGCTAAGAAGCCTCCTGTCTTTAAAACTTTGAGAGCTGTCTTTACGGCTTTCTGTGGCTCTGGAACATCCAGGACAAAGACATCAATGTCTTTCTCATTTACCTTTTTGTATTCGTAAATATCTCCTTCCTTGATAATCATGTTCTTGAGCCCTAAGTCTTCAACATTGAACCTGGCAATCTCCAAGCTTCTCTTGTCTTTTTCATAGCTTATCACTTTCTTAGCAATCATTCCCATGAAGCAAGCCAGTGCTCCTGAGCCGCTACCTGCGTCAAGGACAATAGATTCCTTGTTGATGCCTGTATGAGCGATTATCGCGCCAATATCCTTGAGAGTGATAATCTGAGCCATTCGCTTGATGCGCTTGTAATGGTCTAGGAAAACAGGGTCAAGAATGATGAACTCATGCACTCCTGACTTGACTTTAGAGCCGGGCTTCTTTGCCAAGTCCTTTTTTCTTATTGTTCCGTGCTTTGTAGAGAAATCCTTGTCCTCATCAACGTAATACTTTTCGAATCCAGATATCACTCTCTCGACGCCGTCAACTTCTGCTTTTTTTTCCTTCTTAATGAGCAATTTAGCCATTTTAAGCAGTGACTTTGAAAGGATTCATTAATTTTTCTATTATAAGAAGAATAACTCTGGTGTTTATGGGTTTATTTTTGATAACATTTTTTCAGCTGCTTTTTTCCCTAACTCAAGCGTCATTTTGATGGCTTTGCCATCTGTTTTTCTCCAGTGCAAAGGAAGGCTTTGTTCTGGTCGTATAACTACTATGTCCTTTCGCCTCTCAATTTCCTCCAGGGTTTGGTTATAAATTACAGGTCTTTTCAGAATCATCCTACGCAGCTGAGGATTGTGAAGAGCAAACAGTGAGGCCAGCTTGTATTTCCACAGCTTCCTCCTATAACCGGGCGGAGTAGTTAGCACAACCCAAATCTCGTCTGAATTAAGCAGCTTAGCTTTTTCTAGAGGAATGGCAGCGGTTAAGCCTCCATCATAATATAATTTATATCCTATTCTAATAGGTGACTGAAATAAAGGCCAATTAACTGATGTTGTGAGCAAAATAACAGGGTCTTCGGAATCATTTAAACAGATATAATCTGTTTGCTTGGTTTGAAAGTTCGTCAAAGCAACAAAGGCTTTTTGTTTTCTTTTAGCCAACTCTGACAATGACAAAGGCTCTAATTCTCGGAATATCTTCTCAAGAAAAGCAACATTCTCTTTAAAGCTAAAACCTTTATGCTTAATAAATTTGTTCGGAATATATTCTTTCCAAACTTTCAAGCCCGCTTCTATTTGATCTGTAAGAAAGTAAGTCATATTGCAGGCGCCTGCTGAAGTTCCTACATAATAATCAAAAAACCTGTAATCCAAGCCATGCTCCTTAAGCCCCGCCAGAAAACCCATGCTAAAGGCTCCACGCATGCCTCCGCCTTCCATAACTAGAGTTCGCATGCATTGATTAGAAAAATAATGGTTTAAATAATTATCTAAAAATCAGAATAACAAATAAGCACCGAGGGAGACTCGAACTCCCGAATACAAGGGTTGCAGCCTTGTGCCTTAGCCGCTTGGCGATCGGTGCAGTAAGAAGAAGGATGAAACGAGTATTAATAAAGATTACGATAAAATACTGGTGATGATTAAAAATTATTTGATTCTAAATAACCAATAACTAGCTCAGGCATTTCTCTTGCCTGATAGTTTATGTTTCTGAGCTTTTGAGCATCATCGACCAGCACTAATGAGCCGTGTCCTTTCAGGTTAACAGCAAAATCAGTCATTGTCCTGTTAGGTAAAAGCATTATTATCTCATCTGCTTCTTCAATTGCTCCGCAAGGAATAATGTGCTCTGTGAAAGGAGCATCTGTTACATAGACGTGCGAGTGAAGAATATATCTGATTTGTGAGTAATAATTATAAATGCTTATCTGGATTGGGGTGTCAACCGAGGGCTTATAATAGCCATAGTACTTCACAGGCAGTTCTGGCTTCACACCAACAAACGCATTCCTGTCGATTGCTCTTTTATCCACATTTCTCCTGGAAACATATATGAGCCCTTTGTTTCGAAACGAGGGAAATCCGCGCTCGCACCTAAAAGAGGCGTTTCCAAAAAATCTGTTAGCAGAGTCTGGGTGTGAATGGATTAGGCTGTGAAAAACCTCTGCATATCTCTTGATGATCGGAAAGAATTCTTTTTCATCAGGTATCTCTGTTGCTTCACCAATGCTCTCTGAAGCAATCCTTGTATAATTCAGTAGTTCAAATGCTCTTTTTTTCAGCACTCTAGCCACAAGGCTGAAGTCAGTGGTGTAGTCAAGAAAAACATTGCCCAAGGGGTCTATAATTCTGCCTTGATACTTTTCTTCTCTTTTAGAAAACTCAACAAACAAATTGCTCTTAATGCTCAGGGCATGGTACAGTAAGTCAGAAAAAGAGTATTTAGCCTCGAGGTTTCTTTTTGAAGTCACTAGCACGCACTCATTGTTTATTGCTTTGATTCTTTGCACTAGTTTAGGCTTGTCATTAGGCACATCAGCAAACCAATAGATTAGTTTGTAATCCTTTGCAGCATTAACTGCCTCTTTCAAATCAATATAATTGCCACCGTTCAGATAATCAGTTCCAGGAGTTTGAATGGTCTCGAATACTTGCTGGCCTATCTTTGAAGGCTTTCCGCCACCATCATCAAACCTACCTGTGACAAAAAGGGTTTTTGTACTTTGCATCATGGTTTCCAAGCTCATTTTTTCACAACTCACTTTATTCTTTCACCAACAGCATCTAAAAGATACTTTGCAATCTCGTCCTTGGACTCAGGAGTTGACAAGACTCCTTCCTGACCAACAATGTATGCTTTGTGAGTTCTGTGCTTCATCTCCTGCGCTCTGTTAGCCACAACCAGTTGATAGCCTTTCTTTATCCTGCCATTAGCTATATCCATCAGCTTCTCATAGGATACACTGTCATCCTCATACTTGAAGGTTACCATGTACAGACTCGGAAATTTTTCTCGCACTTCAGCAATCACCTTCTTGGTCTGAACCAAGGGTATGCTCTTGAGAGCGCCTTCAGACTTGATTTTTCCAGAGAAGACCTTTTCAGGAATGTAGTCAGCAACTGCTGCAGAGAATATTCCAATATCATATCCTTTCTCAAGTTCTTTGAAAACATTGCTTCTATAATCATGATAATCTTCGTGGTAAACAACATTTAGATAAGAAGGCACGCTTATGCTGGTTTTTCCTAACAAGAGCTTGACATCTGCTCCTCTCAGATAAGCTTCTTTTGCAATCTTCACTGCTAGCTTGCCTGTGAATATATTCGTTATTCTCCTGATGTCATCAATCTTGCCAGGTGTTGGTCCTCCGGTTACAAGTATTTTCTTGCCTTTCAATGAGTCTTCTGCTAGCTCTCTTGTCATTTTTGCTGCTATCTCATCTATGCTTGGCATTTTTCTTTTCCCTTCCTCATGCCTAGGCTCAAGCAAATGAATTCCATAGCTCTCTGCTTTGGGAAGATTCTGTTGCAAGAACGGGTTATCATATAGTGAGTCATGCATTGTCGGCGCAAGGTAGACTGGTTTTTTCATTCCAAGAGCGCTGGCTGTGAGAGCAGTCACGGGGTTGTCTGCTATGCCTGCGAATATCTTGTTGATGGTGTTCAGGGTGGCAGGCGCTACTAGCACGAGGTCTTCTAGGCAGATGTGCTCTGCCCTTCCGCTAAGCTCAGTTATCACATCATTTTCAGAGCCCCATTCCAACGAGGCTTTGCCAACAAACTTAAGCGCTTCCTGGGTTGCATAAACCTTTACATTAGCGCCGTATCTCCGCAAGTGCCTTGCTATCTTTGGCGCTTCAATGGCAGCTATGCCTCCTGTGACGCAGAGCGCTATTGACTTGTCTTGGAGATAATCACCAATTTTTTCAACTCTCAAATCTTGGTCCTTGCTAGTTTCTTTATTCATCTTAACAACCTCCTTACATTGTTATAATAAACATCCTGCTTATCTTTGAGAGAATAATTCTTCATGGCTTGCTCTACAAAGTATATTGAGTCCTGGTGAGTCTGGACAGGGAAGTCTGTGCCAAAGAGAAGTCGGGCAGGCCCACATTCTCCAAGAAACTTTTTTATTTCGTCTATAGATGAAGGAATTTCGTGCCTGCCGAACTTGGAGTCTATGAGCCCGCTCATATCCGAATAGAGATTAGGGTTTTTCTTGGCTACACTAATAAGCTGGTCTAGGAACGGAGCAGCTAAGTGGCTGATTATGAAGTTAACCTCAGGGTTGACTCTTATTACGTGTTCTAAGTCATTAGGCGTGACTGGCTTTGCAAATGAAACCCTGTTGTGTTTTCTCATGGCTGAATAAGAATAGCCTGAGTGCAGCATTAATGGAATAGAATTTTTTCTTGCAAGAGAGATTATTTCCCTGAACTTTTGAGATTTTACATCAACTTCCTGGTAGCAAGTATAAATCTTTATGCCGCTCAGCACGTTCATGTCTGCGAGCTCTTCAAGCTCGTTCATGCCCTGGTAAAAGTAGTGCTCAAAATCCAGGCTGCCGAACATATAGAATTCTGGCTTGTCTCTTATCCAGTTGTAGAGCCTGAAGTTAGAGATACCTGATTCTCTGTGCGGGAAATAGGTCGCTAACAACACTGTTTTTTCAAGATCATGTTTTTTCATCTCTGACACAATCTCATCAATAAAGGCTGATTTAGGAAGTGTATCCTTTACCTTTCTGTTGGTGGTGTGGCAGTGGATGTCAATTTTTCTCATAAGGAGTAGATATATCGTCGGTAATATAAAGATTTTCTATAAATCTTTAAAGATGTTTAAATTTTAGTAAAATTTAAATACAAAAACGCCTTTCTTAGTCGTATGAAGATAATTGAAAGGAAAGTTCAGGAGATTGCCGGCTCACTCCTTGTAAGCCTCCCAAAGGGTTGGACAGAAAGCGTGCATCTCAAGAAAGGCTCTGTATTGAGATTTGTCATAAACCCACAAGGCACGATAACTCTCTCCCCTGAGATGGTCAAGAGCGAGGAGAAAAAGGAAAGCGTGATTGAATATGACGAGCACATCCTCAGGCGATTCTTCAGGGAATACTTCTCTGGCTACGAGCAGATAATAATCAGGTTTGCAAAGAAGACAAACGCTGAAGAAAAAAAAGAGCTCTACGCCTTCCTGAAGAAGTTCATGAATGTCCAAATCATAGAGGACACAGACCAGAAGATTGTGCTCAAATCATTCAAGATCGAAGAGATATCCATTGAAGACTGTCTCAACAGGATGTTCTACCTCACCCTTAATATGCTGGATGAGTTAAAGGTTTCAAACGACAAGATGAAGCTCGAGGAACTTGAGAGAAACGTCAAGAGGTTTTACTATATGCTGGTCATGCAGATAAGAAGGTTCATCGGAGAAGGGAAATTCGCAGAGCAGAACCAGATAAGCCTTGTGCGTGCCATGGATTGCAGGATGGCTGGAATGAAAATTGACGATATCGCAGACATCATATTATCAATTGAAACCTTAGCCGGTAGCAGCATAAGAAAGATGATAGATGAGACTGCTGATTTCTACAAAAAAGCATTCTTATCATTCATAGGCAGCGACTTTGACAAGGCTCTGAAGCTCTGGAGCGAGGAGCGCACGCTCGAGGATAAATACTGCGCATTGATAGCGAGTGCGCAAAAGAGGAAAAGCATTGATGAATACAAGCAAGCCTGCGACCTGCTCCAAGTGATGAAGCTGGCCAGAAGGATGTCTATGCTGGTGAGATGATGAGCCTGGCTGAGCTGAGAAAAGAACTTGAACAACGAGCAGACTCAAAACAGGCAACTCTTCTTCAGCGCTTCTTCAAGACTGGCAAAGGCGAATACGGTGAAGGAGATGTTTTCTTGGGCATAAGAGGGTCTGTGCAGCGGGATGTTGCAAAGCAATACAAGAATTTGACTTTAAATGAAATACAAGAGTTACTTAACAGTAAAATCCACGAACACAGGCAAACAGCTTTGTTTGTTCTCATCAACAAATACACAAAAGCTGACCTTGAGGTAAGAAAAGAAATTTTTGAGCTATATCTTAAGAATATTAATAATATAAATAATTGGGACTTGGTTGACTTATCGGCGCCGAATATAGTGGGCAACTATTTGCTTGACAAAGACAGGTCAATACTTTACAAGCTTGCAAAATCAAGTTCGCTTTGGGAGAAAAGAATATCAATCCTTGCAACATTTGAGTTTATCAGGAACAAAGAAACCAAGGATGCACTAGCAATTGCAGAAATCCTGCTAAAAGATAAGCACGACCTGATTCACAAAGCAGTCGGCTGGATGCTTAGGGAACTAGGCAAGCGAGTAAGTCAGGAAGCAGAGGAGAAATTCCTGAGAAAACATTATAAAGCAATGCCAAGGACCATGCTCAGATATGCTATTGAAAGGTTTGATAATAAAAAGAAAGAGTTCTATATGCGAAAATAGGGCAATGGAAAAAAAGAAAAATGAATTCATACAATATTGGAAATGTAAAGCTGGACTCAAGATTGATTCTTGCGCCAATGGCAGGCGTGAATTGCGCAGCCTTCAGGCTTTTGTGCAAGGAGTACGGTGCAGGGTTAGTAAGCACGCCGATGCTCGTGGTAAACCAGATTGTTGCTGCTCCTGAAAAAATAATCGATCAGGCTTGCTTTCTCAAGCAGGAAAAACCTATTAGCGTGCAGCTTGTGGGCTCTGACTCAAAGCTCGCAGAAGAAGCAACCCGCATTATAGAGCCTTATGCTGACATTATTGACATCAACCTGGGCTGCCCTGAGAAAGATATTCTTGCTCTCAAAGCAGGCGCTTTCCTTGTTAAGCATCCTGACCAGATAAAAAAGATTGTGATGCCAGTCATTAACAACACTAATAAGCCAGTGACTGCCAAGATAAGGATTGGCTGGGATGAGAAGAGCATAAACACTTTGGAAGTCGTCAAGATACTTGAAGACTTAGGAGTTAGCGCTATTACTATCCATGCTAGGACCAAGGAGGAGAAGTATGCTGGAAAGGCGCATTGGGAAGAGATAAAGAAGGCAAAGGAAAAAGCAAATGTTCCTATCATTGGCAATGGAGATGTTTTCAAGCCTGGAAGTGCAAAGGCTTTGATTGAGCAGACTAATTGCGATTTTGTGATGATAGGAAGGGGATGTGTGGGCAATCCTTTCATCTTCAAGAGGGCCAATGCCTTGCTTGCGACAGGCAGGAACATTGAAGAACCAACAGATAATGATAAGAAGAAATGTTTCATGAGATTCCTTGCGTATTATGATAAGTACGAGAAAACCAGGAGCTTCACAGAACTAAAACAACAAGCCATGTGGTTCACCAAAGGAATTATGGGAGCTAAGGAGCTAAGATATCACTTAATGAAAGCTAAAAGTGTTAATGATATTCTGAAGATTTACAAGGGCAAGTTCTGAGGAACAATAGAAAAAACTAATTTTTATATCCTTGTGTTGAAACCATGCTTTCGAGAGTAGGGGCTTTCTTTTTTTCGCCATTGCTGATGCAAAGAATTCCATTATCATAGTTTTTCTTGTGTCTGAAAAATGCTCCTGCAGTGCCAGGCAAGGTGTAACTCAATAGGACTGAAAGGTATTGAGGTGGGCTTGCTAGTTCTAAAAGACCAAAGTGAATGCTCAACTGAGCCAACCCTACCCAAACGCTGTTTTTCAGATTATTGACTACTAAATCCCAACATTGTTTGCGCATTTCCTTCTTTGTTGGATGCTCTAATCTGTGAAAGTAGCTATAGGACAAAACATTTGCTACTTGAAAAGTCAGGCTCTTAGCACCATAGGTTACTATTGCATTTAGGAGGGGCGAAGCATTGTGTTCCTTCAAGAGCACTGTTGCAAGTGTTGCAACACCATAAGCAAATATGCCTCCCACTCCATCTGAAGCTAGGTAATCGAGATTCTTTTTTGAAAATATGTCCTTCGCTGTGCCAATAATTTTTTTAACTACCATAAAGTAGTTATAAAATCAGTTCTTATTTATAAGTTTTTCGATAATAGAGAATAAAATAAAGAAAGTGAGCCTGGTGGGATTTTCGTCAGATTTTTCTTTTGGTAATTCGGAGGATTTCACGAAGTGAATATCCTACTTAATTTGTTTTTACCAGATTCAACAAAAGCTTTGCTTTTGAGCACCAAAAACAAAGTTGTTTTTGTTGTTTCGCAAAAATCTGTTTCGAACCCACGACCTACAGCTTAGAAGGCTCTAGCGAGTGACTCTTGCCAAATCACTTGTCGCCCTATGTGTCCAAGCGATGCCCATAAGCAAAGGCTTACCAGGCTAGGCTACAGGCCCATATGATTAAAGGATTCTTTTTTGTTTATAAAATTTTGCAGAAAATCAGGGTAATCAGAGTCTCAGCTTATTAGCCATGAGCACAAGTATGAAGTAGATGGGTGCTGCAATTGCAAGGAGGATGAGCGCGAGTATCTTGAACAAAGCCACCAAGCCATAGGTTTGGGCTAGCCACGAGCCGATTGGTATGAGAATAATGAAAGGTATGATTACTGCTATGCTCATAGCAGCAAAGTATATTTTTCTCTGCTCTTCGTTTAACAATTTTCTTATGAGCAAGCCCTGGCTCATTCCAAGGATGGCTGCGCCTAGAACAGAGAGCGCATTACCCACAGTAATGTTCATGAAATGAGGATTATACGCTGCGACTAAGGGCATTATAGCGAGCAGGGCTGTGCCGAATACAAGCGTGGGTGCTAATCCTACTTTCTTGTTAAGGTATTTTGAGAATGCAGGCCCAAGGAATGAGACCACTATTGCAACGGCAAAGATTGCTGCCACATTAAGGAAGCCTCCTAAGGCTGCGAAGTTGAACTGCTTGTAAATGTAAATTCCGTAGTAAGAATTGCCTAGTATTTGCACCAATCCTGTTATTGCGCTGGCCATGAGCAAAGTAACCACGTATTTGTTCCTTACAAATTCTTTTGTCTGAGCCCTTATTTTTTGCCAGTATTCTCTCATGAATCCTTGAATCTTCTGGCTCTCAACCTTCTTCTCCTTGATGTAATGCAGCACATAGCCTGACAAGATGAAAGCAATAGCAGTTATCTCAAAAGCAATTAAGTAGCCAAATAGAGGCATACTTTTGCCGAACAATTCAATCTTATGAGCATTAAAAATCGGGAACTTGTCAAACAAATAGCCAGAGAGCAAAAGAGAAACACCTGTGATAAGCACGCCATAATGAGATATTCTAAGGAGGAATTTGCTTTTCTTCTCTTTTTTCAGGGTTTGCTCAACGAGATTATTGTAAAGATCTCCATAAGTAACCACTCCGACGCTGCCGATCAAAAGCGCCAATGAGAATAATGCCAGTGATTTCAAAACCACTGCTAAAGCTATGAAAAGGAAACTAACACCAAATAAGACGCCTGCCTTGCTCATGAATTTCTTGCTAATGCTCCTGAGCTTGGCATACTCCTGGAGAAAAGAAGAGATTATTAATGATAATATTGTTTTTAGCCCGTTAATTATCCCGATTAGGAAGAAGCCTGCGCCTGTGAGATAGAATAATATGTTAATGAATTGGACGCTTGAGAAGCCATAGCCAATCCTGTCAAAAACTTCCTTGGCAGTCAGAAGAGTGTTGTTAGCTTTTTCATCCTTGCTCTGCTCAGGACCCTTGATGTCCTGGATGGCTTCAATAACTTCGTCTTCAAGAAAACCCTGGCTCACCAGCTCTGTGCGGATGTCATCAATCGCTCTCCCCTTTTCAAGAGCCTGCCTCACCTTGTCTTCCAGCTCCCTGTTCATTGATAAAACTCTTGGCTAACAAGTTTATAAATTTATTGGAGAAAAAGATTTTATCCAGCCATTCGTATTATAGCAAAACAAGTTTTTCATATATGACTGCTTATGTCCAATAAATTTAAAGTCTTTATGAAAAACTTGGCAATAGGTAAATTTACTCGAAAGCTTTAAATAAGTTCGAAACATTCTGATAGTATATTGGCGGGGGTGGTTATTTTGGCAAAAGCATCTGGTATGGCTGTTGCTTCATTAATTCTAGGGATCTGTTCTATTGTCCTTGGTTGGATTCCTCTACTTGGTTGGGCAATCATCATCACAGGATTCGTCTTAAGTTTAGTAACTTTGAAAAAACTTTCCAAAGATAAAAAATTACATGGTAGAGGTATGGCGATAGCAGGTCTTGTTATGTCTTCAATTAGTCTGTTCTTCTTTGTAATCTTGATAGGAATTGGAGGACTAGCTTATTTTGGAGTACTTTCGCCAGAAAAATTTTTACCTGAGAAGAATGTTAGCGCAGAAGCTAATTCTACAACTCAGCAACAATCTTCGCAGAATAATCAACAGGCTGATGAAACAATCGATTTATTCTATGCGGGGGATAAAGTGGAAGTTGGAAGTTTTGCTTACACCATAAATTCATATGATGTAACGGACAAAATTGGACAAAGTGTTGCTGGAACTTTTATGGGAGAAAAAGCAGACGGAATATTTTTAGTTCTTGATATTACTATAGAGAATGTTGCTAAAGAATCTAAAACTTTTGTAGGAGATAATGTAAAGATTATTGACGATCAAAACCGACTGTTCGAACACGATTCTATTGCAGAATTATACCTGCCAGATAATCAAAAGCTTACCTTAGAACAGATGCAACCTGGTTTGCCTAAACGAGGAAAACTTGTTTTTGACGTTCCACAGGATATGCGAGGTTTGATTGAGATATCATCAGATGATTTGTTCTCAATGGAAAAAAAATATGTTTCTTGGAATGAAAAATAATTTGTTCTTTTTTGTAGATGCGCCCTATGGATTCCTCCATTCTTTTTGGTGGCTTCGCTCCTTTTATAGATTGGACTTCAGGTTTACTCTTCACTCACGAATTTCATTCGTCCGCTCGATCAAGCCCATATTGTAAGGTTGCGGCGGCTTTTCCTATGCAACTAATAAAAATCACAAACTATAAATAGCACGGGTGCGTATTTTCTGATTGAATGAGCAATATTACTTTTGCCTTTAAGAAGCTCGCAAAAAAGAGGGTTGGAAGGCTTGACAAGACTTGGGATTTTGATGCGCAGAGCGCTATCTCTAGTGCTCCCTTTGTTGCTGACATTGACGGTGACGGCAAGAAGGAGATAATATTCGGCACCAAGAAAGGCAAGCTTTTTGTTCTTGGAACAGATGCCAGGATTAAGTGGTTCTATGACTCTGCTGAGACTGTTGATGAAGTAGAGCTTATGTTTCTTGATGTTGAGAATGTGAGCAGCATAGAGGCTCCTCCTAATGTTGGCGATGTTAATGGCGATGGCAAGCATGAAGTGGTGTTTGGCACCGAGCTAGGCATGGTTTATGTGCTGGATGAGAAGGGCAAGCTGCTCTGGAAGTACAAGGCAGGAGGCCCTATTCGCGGCCAGGTATTGCTCTATGATCTTTACGAGGATAAGGATATGAAAGTAATCTTTGGCTCTGAGGATAACAAGCTTTATGTTCTTGATAGCCGAGGAAGGCTAGCCTGGATTTTTGATGCTGGCAGCCATATCCAAAGCACTCCTGCAATTCTCCACAAGGACAAGCCTTGCATAGTGTTTGGTGCTGATGACGGCAGTGTTTTCTGCGTTAACAAGAAAGGAGACATGTTGTGGAGGTTCAAGACCAAGGGCAAGGTGTTTGCCCAGCCTGCCATTGAAAAGCTTCTCAAGGATGACAGGTGGTTCATAGTGATTGGCAGCAGCGATCATTACCTTTATGTACTGGATGATGCTGGTGAGCTGTTGTGGGAATACAAAACAGATGGTGCAATACTTGCAAAGGCCTGTGTTACTGACATCAACAATGATAATAAGTTTGAAATCGTGTTTGGCAGCTGCGACAATAGCGTATATGCCTTGAACTCTGCCGGCGACAAGCTTTGGAGCTACGAGACTGACTTCTGGATTGTGAGCGAGCCCATTGTTGAGGATATTGATGGCGACGGAAAAAAAGAGGTTATTGTTGGCAGCTATGACCATAATATTTATGTGCTTGACTCAGAAGGCAGCTATGTGCTTGACTATGTGCCTGGCCTTAGCGGGGTTGTGCAGCAGGCAGGCCATTACAGCGACATCATCACTCAGGAGCCTGGAAAGGTGGCTGGCAAGAAGATATGGCAGTTCAGGACTGACGGAGTGGTTGTGGGCTGCGCTTATGTGCCTGGAGGCAATAGCATTATTGTGAACACCAAGCCTGGCCTGGTCAATGAGATAGTGCACAAAGAGGAGTGAAAAGCACAAAATTTGAGAAAGTTTTAAATAGAGATAAGATAATAATAAAAAAATAACGCACATCAGAAAAAAAAGAGGTAGGACGGTACGTGGCAGGAGTTATTTCTAGCAAATCAGAGATAAAGAGGATTCCGCTCTACATTGACGGCCTTGACGAGAACATGCAGGGCGGAGTGCCTGAAGGTCACATAACCTTGATTAGCGGAAGCGCTGGAACCATGAAATCATCCATAGCCTTTAACATACTATACAATGAAGCTTTGCGAGGCAAGATTTGCGTTTACTGCTCGCTGGAGCAATCCTATAACTCCATTATAAAGCAAATGATTAACATGAACTTTGACATGAGCAAAGTCAACCTGGTGATTGTAAAGGACCTGGCAGATCTGAGGATTGCTATTGCCAAGATTAAGACTCCTGGAGCAGGAGCATTGGTCATGGTGGATATTGGCTGCATAAGAAAGGAAATCAAGGATGTGAAAACAGCAGACAATAAGAGCTGGCTTAATGTTATCAAGAACGTTATCAAGAAGATAAAAGAGGAATCCAACTGCCACCTTTTCTGCCTTGACTCGCTCAGCGCGCTTTACGTGCTTTCAAGGTTTGAGAACCCAAGGATTGAATTGTTCTACCTGTTCGAGTTCCTGAGGGATTTGGAGATAACTTCATTCCTGATATCAGAATCCCAGCCCCAGAGCGGCAAGTACAGCGAATTCGAAATCGAAGAGTTCCTGTGCGATGGAATAGTATACTTAAGACTTACTCCTTTCAGAAGGAATGTTGTCAGGGAGATAAGCATCGTCAAGATGAGAGCCACAGCCTGCAACAACGACATCTTCTCACTGGAATACAAGCATGACAGGTTCCAGGCATTGTACGGTGGACAGAATCCGCTGCTTTAAAGATTCTTATTGTTGAAAAATAACCGCTCTAAGGTCGAAACTTCTTCTATATTAATTATTGTCCGTCGCCGGGGGCTGTCCCTTACGGGGAGGCAGGACCAAAAAAAATAATCTTAAGTTTCGAAGGCGGTTTTTCAACGTCAGAATTCAAATTTCACAACCTATTTATAGCCTTCTTTCTCACTTAGGCTCATGTGCGGCATTGTTGGTTTTAACTGGGAGGATAAGAGCCTTGTTAGGCGCATGGCTGAGGCTATTATTCACAGAGGTCCTGATGATGTGGCTTATTTCACAGACAGCGGCCTAAGCCTTGGCATGAGGAGATTAAGCATTATTGACTTGAAAAAAGGCATTTATCCCTTGACTAACGAGGATAGGGATATCTTCCTGATTTTTAATGGCGAGATTTACAATTTCCCTAAGCTTAAGGAGATGCTTGAGCAGAAAGGCCATTTCTTCAGGACTCACACTGATGGCGAAGTAATGGTGCACTTGTACGAGGAGTACAAGGAGGATTTTGTTAAGTACCTTAATGGCATGTTCGCTGTCTGCATTTATGATTCAAAGAAAAAAGAGCTAATACTCGCCAGGGACAGGGTTGGAATCAAGCCATTATATTATTACTATAACAAAGGCAATTTGGTTTTTGCCAGCGAAATAAAAAGCATTCTTGAGCTGAACAGCATTAAGCGAGAGGTAAACATTAGCGCGCTCAACCAGTATTTCGCTCTCAGGCATAATCTTTTTGAAGACACCCTCTTCCAGGGCATCAAGAGGCTTTTGCCAGCTCATCTTATCAAGTTCAATCTTAAAGATAAGAGCATGAATATTCAAAAGTATTGGGATATTAATCTTGGCGCGCAGGGAAATGAGAGCCTGGCTGTTTATGAGAAGAAAATCTTTGAGCTGCTCAAGGACAGCGTTAAGAAGCAGCTGGTCAGCGATGTTCCTCTTGGTGTTTATCTTAGCGGAGGCATTGACAGCAGCGCAATTGTGCTCATGATGAGCCTTATCAGGAAAGAGGAGAACAGCAATGCTCCAATCAGGACTTATAGCGTCGGCTTTGCCAATGGAGAAAAGGTTAATGAAACCAAGTACGCAAGGCAGGTCAGCGAGCTCTTTGGCACTGAGCACAAGGAATTCCTGATAAAGCCTGATGTTGTCAAGCTCTTGCCGAGGATTGCCTGGCATTGCGATGAGCCACTGGGAGATTCTGCTCTCATACCAGTTTATCTGTTGTCTGAGGATGCAAAAAAAACTTCCACAGTTGTTCTTACTGGCGATGGAGGGGACGAGTTATTTGCAGGCTATGACCATTACAGGTTTTTGAAAGCAACAGAATCAGCCAGCAGGGTTGCAGGATTTAACAACTGGGCTCCTTTTTTGAACAAGAAAATACCTCTCAAGATGTGGGACAAGTTCTACAAGCACTCATCCAACCTCGGCAAGTCAGCGTACAAGCGCGGAGAGAACGTGATTAAGAACATAAAGGATAACAAGGCAAAAGCGTATTATGAGCTTATGGGAATGTTCAATGATGACGAGAGAAAAGAGCTCTTGAAAAATAATTATTATGAAAAAATAAATTATGAAACAATTAATAATGAGTTCTTTGCAGACAAGCAGACAAGCGCTCAGGATTACTTGAAGCGGGCACAACTCTTTGACTTCAAGAAGATGCTGGCAGAAAGCTTCCTTATGAAGACTGACCGGATGACCATGGCACACAGCATAGAAGCAAGAGTTCCATTGCTCGACCACAGAATGGTGGAATTGGCTTTCAGCATTCCTAGCAAGTACAAGCTCAAAGGATTTTCTGAGACCAAGTATGTTTTCAGGAGGGCATTAAGGCATCACCTGCCAAAGAACATTGTTGAGAGAAAAAAGCAGACATTCCATGTGCCTGTTGAGAACTGGCTTGACAAAGACTTAAAAGGCACTGTTGCTGATTTGTTGAACACAACCAAATTGTTCAAGCAAGGAATACTAGACCATAATTATGTCAAGAAAATAATGGAAAACTATAATAGCGGCAAGCTATTCTATGCAAGACAGCTCTGGACATTATTGATGTTCGAGCTCTGGCACAGAACATTCATAGAGAAAGAGAAAATAAAGTTGTAGAGGCACGCCACCGCTTGAGGCGCCTAAAAAAATAAGTCGTTGATTAAAAAAATAATATTCAATAACAAAATGAAAAACCCTTATCCAAATAAAAAAATCTGGTTCGTCATACCTGCTTATAACGAAGAGAAGAGCATCGGCAGGGTAGTTGGCGAGCTCAAAAAAGCAGGCTATTCTAATCTCATAGTCATTGATGATGGAGGTAAGGACAAAACTTACAGTGAAGCCAAAAAGGCAGGAGCAACTGTGCTAAGGCATTTTATTAATCGCGGCCAGGGAGCTGCTCTCAGGACAGGAATAGAATATGCTCTGGCGCACAGCGCAGATTTTATTGTAACTTTTGACAGCGACGGCCAGCACAGGATTGAGGACTTGCCAGCAATGCTGGGGCCTGTTGTGAAAGGAGAGGTTGATGTGACTCTGGGCTCAAGGTTCTTAAGAAAAAATAATCTGCCTATTGGCAGGAAAATATTGTTGAAAGGCTCTGTGCTGGTGCAAATGATATTCTACGGTGTTAGGCTGAGCGACGCGCATAACGGCTTCAGAGTGCTGAACAGGAAAGCTGCGCAGTGGATAAGGATTGACTCTGACAGGATGGAGCACGCATCTGAGATTGTAGAGGAGATTGTCAAGAAAAAGATTAAGTACAAGGAAGTGCCTGTAGTCATAAGGTACACTGGCTATTCCATGAGAAAAGGCCACGGCTCTTTCAAGGGAGCATTAAAGATATTCTTCAAGATGATCATAAGAAGGATTGCTCACTAGCAAAGCAATCTGAGATTTGAGAAGATGATATATCCTCTTATCATTTCATGCTCTTGTCTTAATCCAGTTATCATTTCTGGTAGTTGTAGGATTTCTGATTTATCAGTCAGTGATGGGCTTGGCGAATCATTGTGAACTGATACCCCTAATAGGATGTTCTTCTTCACATCGCACAGCTCCTGATTAACTAGTTGCTTGAGCTCATATAAGTCACGAGTGTAGCTCATGAGGGAAAGACAATGCCCTGGAATGCTATCAAGCCCGCTGAATCCTTTTTCTTTCAGAAGCTTGTGATAACTTGGAGCTACTGCTGGGCTGAACTCTGCATCATACTGCTCTGAAATATCCTTAAAACAACTGCACCCTTCAATGAATTTTTTTATGAGCTGATCCCTGCTGATAGGGTTGCGCCAAGAAGGGTGAGCGTGAGGCTCAATATCTATCTGATACCTTGAAAAAACTTCTCTTGTCCTGTCCAGCCATTCGCAAAAATACGATTTTAGCTCATCCTCTTTCTTGTCAAGGAAAATGTGGTCTTCAAGGCTCAGAGCATGCACAAGAATATTGTTATCATTGCATTCGCTCTTGAAATCCTTAACTTTTTGTTTTTCATTTGACGAACTTATTATTGAAGAGCCAGTAAATGGTGCATAGCTATAAGTGCTGCACAAATAAATAGAGTTAATATTGTGGGGTTGTAGCACAGGCTTGATTTCATTATAACTCAGCTGTTTGAATAAGCTAGAATAGTCATCATATTTTTCCCTGTCAGGATAAAACCACAAAGCTCGTTCCGTATAAGGCTTGTAATCACAAGACTTGTTCAACAAGATGCTTCCTGCCACTGCTGCTCCTGCAAGCGCAGTTGCTCCTTTTTTTATGAAGTCTCTTCTGTTCATTTTCAACAATTATTACGAACGCTTAAAGCCGTACTTGATTAATCCTGGATTTCCAAAACCCAATCTTACCATTAGGCTAAAAGCCTTGTCCCTGTTAATGCTTTGCAAAGTTTTTTTTGACTCAGAATTATTCAGTTCCTTGACTAGGTTATTCCAGTCATCTTCTGAGAACGCATCCATTGTCTTTCGCATCTTGAGATTAAGCAAAAGGCTTGGAAAGAGGTGAAGGAAGACTCCTGCTTCATAGCTCATCCTATTATTAATGCTTTTAGCGAGTATTTCTGCGGATTTCAAGCCAGGAATCAAGCCTCCGCCTGTCGTGGCTTTGACAAAGCCAGCAGCGTCTCCTATGAGATAAGTTTTTTTCTTGCTGAAAACAGCCCAAGGATCAAATAATGGGATTAAGCCTCCTTGCTTGGAAATAATTTTTCCTTTATGTTTTTTTAAGAGCTTTTGAAAATAATCCTTAGGATTAGTTAATGCTGCTGCTCCCACTCTCAATGTTTGTTTATCCTCAGGCACTGCCCAGCCAAAGCCATTCTTAAAAGGGTAAAAGTCAACGGTGTTGCTGTTCTTTTTCTTAATCACTGCCTGAACGCCTATGAAGAATTTTCTTTTACTGTACAACCCTGCGCTCTTAGCTACTAGGCTTAGAGGGCCATCTGCGCCAATAAGATGAGAGAACTTGAACTTCTTGACTTTGTTAGAGCTTAAGTTTTTTACAAGGATTTGATCACCCTCTCTAGCTATGAACTTATGATTAAACAGGAATTTAACCCCTTTCTTCTTTGCAAGATTATAGAAGTAATTGTCAAACTTCTGCCTGTCCAGGATTATATCAGGCTTCTCAAGCCTTAGCTTGATAAACTTATTATCAGGAGAAAAGATTCTTACGTCACTGACTTCATTGATTATGAAATTGTTCTTCCTTGGAACAAAATTAAAGATTTCTTGCGTAACAATGCCAGTGCACTGGACAGGAAGGCCAACTGACTTGTGCTCCTCAATAACAAGGACATCAAATTTGTCAGCGAGAAGGCTAGCAGCAAAGCAGCCAACAGGACCTGCACCCACCACCGTAATCATTCCAAAGTAAAGAATGAGAAAAAGGTTTAAATAGTTTGCTAAAATACCATGGGGAATGGGGGAAGACAAAGAAGCGTATTATTCAGAGCCAACCAGCTTAGAAACCATTCTTGACGACGAAATATACGGAAAAAAAGAAACCAACATCTTCAAGAGGGCGAAGCAGGGGATTGAGAGGTTTATTGTTGAGAATAAGAATAAAATTGCAATATCTGTGAGCGCTGTAACCAGCCCTATTGGCGGGTATCTTTTTTATCAAATAAAAGAAAACTTAGCATATCTCTTCAAATTATTCGGCAGAGAAGTCCCTCAAAATTATGCCAATCTTACTGATCCTCTCATGGTGGGACTTGGTTGTGCGGGAATAACCTATCTTTTATTAGATTACCAGATAAAAAAACACGTTGGAAAAGTGGTGTGTGGATTAAAAGAAGTAGGTTTGAAAATTAAAAAAGAAAAAAATAACTTTATTCTAAGGCATAAATTAGGTTTAACCATAACAACTTTGGCAGCAAGCGCAGGGCTTTTTACTTTTCTTGCTTATGGCGTCGGGTATTTTGAACCCGAAACAAGGAAACTCATTGCTGAAAACATGGACCGCGTTCTTTTCGCCGTTGGAACTGCTGCTTTGGGTTGGGGCGGAATACTTTATTGGCTTTATGACCAAATCGGCAAAGCATTAACTTACAACCAAAAACACTGGAAAAGCAGCACCGGTTCATTACTTTGGCACATTTCCAAAGAAGACGGTTTAAACTATTTAGAAAAAGAAAGCAAAAAAGGAAACATCTACGCAGATGAAACTTTATCAAGACTTAAAAAGAGCTTTTCTGAAAGGTTTGAATACAGGAAAAAGGTTATCGAAGCATTAAAAAAAGACAAAACACATTATGGCCAAGATATATATTGGTTAAAATATTTTTCTCTCGGGCACGATTACTTTTCTTTCAAAAGAAAAAAAGGCTACATGACCCTTTTAGACATGGCAATGCAAATGTATCCTGTGAATCCTGACAGAGCAATACGAATCATCAATAAGCTCAGTAACATAAAAGAGCAAGACATCAAAACTTCAATTCTGGCAACAAGAGATTATTTCCTTCACGCACACGGCCATAACCAAAAGCCGCACTGGCAGGAGCTAAGGTATTGGCTTGAGAAAGAAGGAAAATTAAAGCTAATCCCGAGCAGCGAAGGCAGAGTTTCATCTTTTATTGACGAATTTGTTAACAAGAATTTCATCTTCAAAGACTACGAAACAGACAAGAGCGAAAAGTTCTTCATAGAATCAGCCATCCATGAAATACTCAAGGATTCAGACATCCTTGTTGAAACACCTATTTTCTTTTACGATGAAGACAACTTGCAAAAACACATATTCATAAGGAACGGACAGATGAATTTGAGGGAAAAATTAGAGCAAGCTAGCATTCCTGAAAAAAGAGAATACTTTGAAAAAATAATTCCGTTAATATTAAACTATCAGGAAAAGATTCATGCCGCATTAGAAAAACAAGGAAATGAATATGTACTGAACAGCAATTGGAGAGGAGAAAAAAATAGGACAATTATACCTGTTTTGGATTTGGAAAAAAATCTTATGCGAAGAGCATTTCTAGGCTCTCAAAAAGAAGAACAACGTCTAGGAGTAAATGAGCATCTTCCTTTCTTAATTAATAAAATCAGGGAATACCAAGAGCAAAATCAATATAGTCCAGTGATGCGATTCAACCATGGTGATGCATTCATGCCGAATATAACTGAAACATTATGTATAATCGACCCAAGACCAAAAATCGCACATCCACTTTATGACCTTACTCACATATTATTTGACCCTATGATCATACCATTCGATTTTATTTCCAAAAAAGAAAAAATTCTTGAAGAAATTCTAAAAAAAGATGGTTTTGAACGTAAAGAGGTTGAACTCAATCACGCCTTTGACTCTCTTTATCTTCACAATGCTCTCTGTCACACCGGGTCGCTCTATTTCCAGAAAAGATATCGTGAGCTCGATCTTGTTGTTAATGAACTATTAGAATTCTCTAAAGGCAAATCATATGAAAAAGATCTCATAGCCTGTCTAAAAAATAGCCCTGTGAAGGATAGATTAAAAATTTAGATATTAGCTGTAACAAGCGAACTATTCATATCAAAAATCATAGAGAATATCCGAAAAAGATTATATGTTATTTTTAATTCTTTTAATGACTGTGATTCAAATTTTGAAGCAAATTCTTTTTTGAGTTTTTCGCTTCGTTGCCCAAAATCTTCCCATTTTTTAAAGTCAAAATCATAAAACAGCTCATAAAATAATCTTAACAGTTGATTTATTTCATCAAGAATCCTTATGCAATCAGCACTGGATTGTTTTATTTTATTTTTTATAATGAATTTCGCGAAATCCTTATAAGCGTCCCCAACTTTTTCAAGTTGCTCGCATATATAATAATATGTTGTAGTTTTCCGTGTAGAATCCATTCCTTTTATGTTCACCATCCGCCTACATAAATCACTATATTTAGTAATTATCAAATCCCTGGTTTCTATCTCTGCCAAATCCTTGAGGTCGCCTTGCTTAAAATATGTTAATGTGTCATCAGCGGAAGATAGTAATGAAAGGAATAAGCGTCTCGATATGTTTTGAAATTCATCCGGGTGTAAGTCAGATATGTTTTTTATTAATATAGTTCTTTGTCCTTGTTTTATTATTTCATAACCTATGCAGGTTCGGTTCAGCACCTCGCTTATCTTAGCATATTGGTCTGGTGAATAATAACTGATTTCAACTTCATCATAACCTGCTTTGTAAAAACCGCCTAGTGTTCTGCCAAGCATGATGTTAATATCTTTAGCGTCTAAAGTTTTTTTCATTATTGGACTCTGCCCTTGACTAAAAAAAACTATGCTTCCTTCTCCTTCTTCAACTTCCACTTCAGCCCCTTTCTTCACTCCGTACTTCTTGGCCCATTTGCTGGGCAGGCTGACTACCAGCGTCTTCCCTGCTAATTGTATTACTTTTCTTTTCATGGCTTTGTAGGTAACTTCCTGCCTTTTTTAAATTTTTCCAAATTATATAATTATAAACAGTTATATAATGTATAAGGAGAAAGTATATATCTTTCCTAACTAACACTGATTGTAAACATTCCGGTTTAACCAAAGGAGCTCCTAAGTTTCCGGAAAAAAGAAAACAGTTGGTGAGGTGGATTAAAATGATAAAGAGCTCTGATTTGAAGCTCATCGCATACCTGAGAAAAAACTCAAGGCAAACATTAACAGAAATCAGCAAGAGAACCAGGATTCCCATAAGCACATTGTACGACAAGCTCAAAGTCCATGAGCATTCAGTCATACTGAAGCACACTACTCTCTTAGACTTTGCAAGGCTAGGCTTTAACTGCAGGGCTAATATCTTGGTAAAGGCCAGCAAAGAAGAAAGAGACAAGCTAGGAAGCTATCTCAAAGCTCACCCTGCTGTGAACAACCTTTACAAGATCAACAACGGCTATGACTATCTAGTCGAAGGGATTTTCACCCATGTTAAGGAGCTTGAGGATTTCATGGAAGAATTAGAAAAAACCTTTGCGCTGGAAGAGAAAAGAACGCACTATGTGATAGAAGACCTCAAGAGAGAGGAATTCGTGCCAGTAGAGATAGCATAAACTACTCGTATTTTTTTATAATCTCTCTGAATCGTTCAACAACTCCTAGCTTAAGGCCGTGTTTTTTTAATCTTTCAACTTCTTCTTTTTCCAATTCTTCCTTGTTGTGAGGAATTCTAAATAATAATATTGGATAAGATAATAGAAAGATTGGAACGAATTCTGCCATTTTAACAGCTAAAGCCTGGTAATTCCCTTGCGCGCACTCTTTTTCATAAGGGCAGCCAAGGTTTTCACAGATATAGTCTCGGCCTTCAACAATTTCAACAAGAGTATCTGGAGTTAATTGGCTTTCCAAGTCAATCAATGATCTCGCATATTTCTGGCCGAAGATGTTGGCCATGTGCTCAGATGCAGCTTCCAACATCTGAAGGTTATCCTTTTTTGTTCGGGTCATGTGTACCAGATATTCTAAGTGATGCCCTCGAAGCTTTATTTTCTCTATCACAGCCAGAGGTAAAGAGGAACGCATATATAAATTTTGCTTATGTTATCATTTTTTAGTAGTTAAATAGCGAAATATTTATAAATGATTTCTGCTTCCTTAGGAGGATAAATAATATGCGGGGTAAAAAAATGTCTCTAGATCAAAAACTCTCAGACAATAAAGCACATTTAACAGGGTTAAAAAGATTCTTCAATAAAATAAAATACGTCGCCATAATTCCACTAGCAGCTGCTGCCATCGCGTGCAGCGACTACAAAAAGATATATGACGGGAACCACACAGAAATCTACGCTAATGCTGATGCTTCAAAAGTCAAAATTGAAACGGGGCGTGCTTTAGGAAGAAGCGAAACCTATTTCTTCATCGGGCCATCCCTAGATTCCCTGTTTGAGCTTGATGCTGAACATCTTCACTTAATCAAATACAAAAATAAGCCTTGGGGCCCTTTCAACAACTCAACCTATGATGAAAAAGATAATGTTGTTGATAAGGCATTTATGAGCATAAAAGAGGAGCAGGGAAGAAAAATCCTAAAAAGAAATGCATGCAGCATGGAAAGATACTTGCACAGGTGAGTAAATTAAAAATGAACAACACTCTTGAAAAAATGCTGAAGGGGTTGGCAATCTCGTACTTAGTTTTCAAAACATTCCTACCAATAAGCACAAATTTAGTGCCAAACTATGCTCAACAACTAAATGCGCAAACAACACAGACAGAGCAGAAGCAAGAAGAAGCAAAGAAAAAGCCAAAGCACGGGTTCTACAAACTAAAAGAATGTGAAGAAAAGCAAAAACCAGAATTCAGCAAGCTAAAAGAGCAAGAAAAGCAAACATGCAAAAAACCTTCAAAAAGCAAAACTTCTCATCCACAACCAAGCAAAGCAGCTCCTTATAAAACAGCACCTGCTGCTCCAAAGCAAGAAGCTACATCAATAATCATCAATATTTATCAAAATCAGGCGCCACCAAATCAAGCTGCGCAACCTACTGCTCAAGAAATCCAACAGACTACATCTTCAGTTGTAAGGAAGGATAGAAAATCACACAAACCAATTGTCGAATTCAGTGCTGGCTATATTATGGAGGGAAGAACCGTTGTGAATGAGCAGCAGGATCCTCAGGAGAGTAATCAAGGCTTTTTTGCCCAGACAGAAATAATGAGCCCTAACTTGAGAATAGTAGGAAACCTTTTTTGGACAAGAAATCCGAAAACCCAAACGTGGTATGGTGGCAACATTATCAACAACAAGATATTACATACCAATATTGCTGTTGATTACATCTTAGCAAACTACTTGGATGTCAAGCTCATGCTAGAACATGCAAGCAGCGAATTCATAAGCCAAGATGATGTTTCTTTCCTTGCAGGGCTGCCTAGCACTAGTTACACACTAGTCAAGGCGGGGGGCGGTATAAATATTCCCTTGAAAGATTCGCCGGACTGGTATGCCCAGGCAATATATTTCTTCGGCAAAGGAACTGAAAAATTTGATGTAGAAAGTGCTCGCGGTAAGATAACCCAGGAGGCTGTTCCTTTTAACACAAGCGGTTTCCAAGCCCGCCTAAAAATACCATTCGGCTCAATAAACTATTGCAATGAAAAATATGATGACAGGGACAAAACTCTTAATGGAGCAAAAGAATCATTCTCAACCACTCTGGAGTTACCGCTTAGAATAGTGACTCGGTCACTTGAAGATATATATTTATTTGGAAGCTATTTCACAACAAGCATGAAAGATAATAAGATCAAATTTGATAATGACGGAATTATTGTAGGATTAGGAGCACGGTTTTAATAGTTGAAGGTGGTATCATATGAAAAAAGCATTTTTGTTGTTAATGATTGCGTGCGTAGCATTGGTCATCAGCGCTTTCTCAGTTAGCGCTCAGAGCTGCATGGTTAGTGTTGGCGTTGGCCATCCTTTACTGCCAGATATTGATTGCGACAGGGTTGTTGATATTGAGGATAATTGCCCTTTCATTACTAATCCTATGCAGAGGGATGCTGATGGCAATGGCCTTGGCGATGCTTGTGACTTGTATATTGAGAGCATTGGCACTAGCCCTTCTGATTTTGTTTATAATGGCAGGGCTTTCAACACAGTTGTCACATTATATAATCACAGGTATTATAATATCAGGAACCTGAAGGTCAGGGTTATTCTTCCTGAGTTAGGCATTGAGTCTGTGCAGTACATTGATAATCTTGAGGTTTGCAGCTCAGAAACAGTTGAGTTCTTCCTAAGGGCTCCTGCCTGCGTTCAAATGGGAGATTACAGGATAATTGTTGAGGCTAGCTTCATGAACATGTTTGGAGAGGAAGAAATCATTCCGGGCATTACCAGCATCAGGGTGGTTCCTGACGAGTATTGCCAGATGGTCTTGTCCAACAACCAAGTCATTGGTAATACAATCATTGATGTCATGGAAATCCAGGATGTTTACAAGGGCTCAGAAGCAGTTTTTCCTATAAGGATTTCTAACACAGAGCAAGTTGACAAGGATTATATCTTCACAGTCACTGGCCTTGATGGATGGGGAAGCGCAAGGATTGAACCTGGCAGCGTGGTTATTGTTCCTAAAGAATCCATGACAAGCGTAAATCTTTATGTGAAAGCTAATGACGATGTAAGCTCATCTTGCTTGGGCTATGATTGCGGTTCAAGACCGTTTGTCGTGACTGTGCAGAGCGGCAAGGAAGTTCAGAGGTTCCTGCTCATAGCCAATGTCAAGGAATCTGGAAAGAATGATAACACCTTCTTGTTGTTTTTCAGCCTAAAGGTGCTCTTGATAGGCGGATTAGTTGTGCTCATTGTTGTTGCTCTTATCATCGGCATAAAGAAGTACATGGAGAGCGCCAGGGGCGAAGGAGTCGAGTACTATTGAAACTAGGTAATTTAAAATGATAACAAAACTTAAAAATGGTTTTCTTAAAAGGATTTGTAAAACCCGCCTTAGTAAAGCTATTTCGGAGTCTTATCCAGAAATTAAAGAGTCAAAGGATAACATAGAATCAAATATTGAAAAGCTTCTTTCAAATTATTCAGAATTAATCTCAAGAACAATGAATAATCAAAAAATTGGCTATGCATATTTTGTTGAGCAGGGCGGACCGATTCTAAGAACTTTACCCGAAGAAAGGAAATATTTCTTCAGAATTGACTATGATATTAGCTTATATAAAATCCAATATTGGCCAAAAATTGACTCATTAAAATTAATTAAAAAAAAGAATCTTTTTATTAACGTAATATCAAGTTACATATTTTACCATGAAGAAGATAAAATTTGTTTTAAAACCCAGCCTCTTAAGGAATTTTATTCTACGAAAACTGAAAAAGAAAAGAATTTGGCTGAGCAACTTCTTAAAGAGCTGAGGGGGTTTAAGCTACGTGGTGGTGAGTTTGCGGTATTCCCGTATAAAAATCTTTAACCACTCCAAAATGGTTATCAAGCGAAAGCTTTAAATATAAAATCCTGCTCTCTTAAGGGCATGAAAATGAACAAGCACTTAATAATCGGTTTATTCTTGATAAGCGCAATGATAATGCTCAGCAGCCTAAGCCTTGCTGAGACTGCAGAGATGAAGGACACAGGTATTGATTATGTCTCTTACAGGGAGATTGTAGTTAATGAGCCTGGTGTGGTTTACCAGATAAAAATCACCAACTTTGCTAATGAGGAGCGCTACTATGAAATCATCCCTGACTCTGAAATCATCAGGAGCATAGGCACTTACAGGCTCGACCCTTCTGACGAGCTCACACTGGCGCCAAACGCACAGGAAACAGTTTATCTTTACCTTGCTGTTGAAAAGCCAGTCAGTGATAGAACAAGCATTCCAGTAATGATAAAGTCAGGATTGTCAGAAACAACTATTGAGCTTGTAGCCAGGCCAATAGGACCCTTGATGCAGGCGCAGCCACAAGTTGATGCAAGGACAAAAGTAATTACTACAGTATTCAAAATCATAATTGCTGTCATCCTGGTAATCATAATAGTTGTCGCGATAATTCTCGGATTCAGAAGGATAAGGAAGAAGAAGGGAGAAGAGACAGAAGAAGGATTGAAGCCTGAGTTTGAAGAAGAAGAGATTGATACTTATTATTAATACTGAGAAATCGATATTAAAAAAACTGATTAGCCAAAAAAGTTTTGGGGGAGTCTGATATGAAAAAAATCATTGGAAAATGGGTTGTATTTTTTGTAATGCTGGCAGTGCTCATGATATCTGCGAGTTCTGCCCAGGCAGCATTGATAGTCAACAAGGTAACAGACGAGTTCTCACTCGAAAGCCCTTACCCTGTGAATAACCTTAAGGCCTGCGAGTGCAGCCAAAGGACAGACGTGCTTGAAGTCAAGAATATAGGAGATTTCAAGGCATTGTTCAAGGTAAACATTGACTCCCCGATAAAAGGATTGATTACTTTGAGCGACGACACCTTTGAGCTTGAGCCTGGCCAAACAACCAAGGTTTATGTCTACATCCAGGTTCCATGCGACCAGCCAATAGACACATTCTATGTTGCTAATGTGTGCACTAATTATGGCAGAAGCAAGGAAATATTCAAGCAAGTAGTATCACAGCAATGCCAGAACATCAAGTACACAAGCAAAGTGCTGAACGAGAAGATACTTCCTGGCGACGTGGTAACCATCCAGGTTGACTTGCAGAACGTTGCAGACTTCAACGACAACTTCAAGATAACACCGCAAGCATATGCTGACTACACAACCATTAGCGAGGAATCAGTAAGCCTTGCACCTGACCAGACCAAAACCCTCTATTTATACGTCAAGTATCCTCTATTATATTACGGCAACATAAATTATCCATTCACTATTTCCAGCGAAAAAGGCAGGAACATTGTGAATGGCCAGGAGAGCTTCACAATCGAAAGAGACTATGATTTCAGCATGAAGCCAGAAGCATTAGAAATACATACGTGCGAAGATGTTGCAAAGGAGATACCAATTACTCTGGCCAATCTTGCAAAGACCCCTAACAAGTACTCATTGCACTTAACAGCGCCAATATTTGCAAAGCTAAGCCAGGAATCACTCGAATTAGGACCAGAAGCAACAAGCACCATCCAACTCACTCTTAATCCTGCACAAAAGGATGTCGGCGAATACAACCTGTTGCTAAGCGTAGCCACACAATACGGCGACATGATGAAGGACAAAAACTTCAAGCTCGTAGTTGATGACTGCTTTGAGCTCAAAGCAACACTAGAAGGATGGAGTTCTCAAGTCACAGACAAGGCCTGCTACGGAAAAAAAACCTTCACCCTCAACATAAGGAATGACGGAATGTACGAGGAAGCATACGAAGTAGTGGTTGACAGCCCGGGCTGGGTTAGCGTGAAAGAAGAAGACCACTTTGTAAGAATCAAGCCAAGCCAGAACATTAACATACCAGTCAAGCTGAGCTTCCCTGATGTAGATGCAAAACAGACCTCATTCATAATTGTCAAGCAGCTAAGAGAGCCTTACCAGTCACAAGAGATAAAAGTTGAGCTGGAAAGCTTCAGCCAGAGAAGCTGCCACAATATTGAGCTACTACAAGACAAGTACAGGATAAACTATGACACCAAGAGCATATCCATGCTGCTCAAAAGCACAGGAATGAAAGCAGGAAAATACGCACTTCAACTCGGCGAGTTAGACTCCAAGTTTGTCTACCTTGACCAGGACACCCTGGAATTCGAGCCAGGCGAGATAAAAGTGCTGCACATCTATCCAAGGAATTACAGCGATTACAACCAAGGAACTTATCTTAACAGGCTCACCCTGACCATAAGCTTGGTTGACGAGAACCTGAACATTGATTACAACAGGCAGTTCTGGGTAGTGCTAAGGGACAAGAACTTCATAGCCAAAGCCATTGACTACATCACCCACTTCAACTACTCAAGGATAGGCTGGTGCGGATTGATTACACTCATACTCACAGGCCTGACAGGCGCAATGATAATCCTAGTCGTGTACATGAGGCTGAACAAGGGCTTGAAGATTAAGAGGATAAAAGCGAGCTGCATGAAGAAGATAAAAATTCTAAACATAGCGCTCATCTTCCTCTTAATACTCAGCATCCTCGGGCTAATACTCATAGGCAACCCTAACACTGACAGGTTCTACGAGGAATCGCAAAAAAACAAAATTGACTCGCCGCTCTACCATGAGTGGAAGATGAACACGCCCTACCAGATCAGCCTGAGCAATTACTTCACAGACCCTGACCTGGATGTTCTGAGCTACACCTCAAGCCAGCCAGACCATGTTGACGTGAAAATAGAAGGCAACGTTGCAACACTTACGCCAGAGCACAACTGGGCAGGAGAAGAACCTATAGTGTTCACAGCCAATGACAAGAAAGGCGGAGTGACAGACAGCCCCATCATGACGTTGAAAGTGCTCAAGAAGCAGCCAGTTGGGCCAATGGCTTACTGGAACACCTATTGCAAGCACATCAACATAGTGCTGTTCATCATCCTAGTACTGTTGGTGTTATTGTGCCTCGACGTAATCGAGGAGAAAGGATATAATTACTACAATCCTAGGAAGAACAGGAGAATGAAGTAAGTTATTTTTTTATAGAAAAGCCGGATCAAAATGGGATTAGCATATTGTAGATTCAATAGCGAAACTAGGTGTAATGAAACCTGTGGAACATTCTATCTTATTCCTCTAAATGATTTACATATTGTTATTGATGTTCCATTCATGTGGAAGCATTATATGATTGATCATCTGGTACAGCCAAATGAAAAAGAAAGAGAAATAATAATGAGCGCAGATCCTGAAAAGGCATCATTCAATAATGTAAGCCCTGCTAATTTGCAACATTTAGATGATGAACAATTTTATAAAATATTGTATGTTGAGCAGACTCAGACAGGATACACTCATAAGGCGGGAACCATGCCAGATATTGAGTTCATAAATAAACTTGAGACCATATTAAGTGGTTTTAGGCCCATAATAACAGGATCTAAATAAAGAATTGCTCTGATAATAAATTATCGTCTTATCAAGTATCCTAGGAGAACAATTCCATGAAAACCTTCTTAGCCATGGTTTCTTTTCTCTTGGCAGTCTTAATCTTCCTGGCGAGGCTTGAGTGTTCGAACACGTCCTTCACCCAGTTGTAGAAGTCATTCTTTTCCTCGTTAACATGGCTGTTAAAGGCATCTGGGCTCATGTTCCTAAGGGCATCAGGGAGTTCTTGCAGGTTCTTTATCACAGTGCCGTCGCACACATAAAAATATTTTTCCACTGGGATTTCAGTTGTTATCATGAAACTAGGCTTTGGCATAACTTACTTATATGTTTTTCTGTTCATAGGAATTAACAGTAAGCTTTAAATAAAATGGTTTATTATCTCTTATGTTGATGAATCATTTCAAGCGCTTAATCTGTATCTTGGCAATGATGTTAGCAAGCACAGCTATATTTGTAGTAGCTGCACCTGGCTCTGCGAGCAAAGTTCTTCCTTTGGTTGGAGTTGTGCTCGGCCTAGTTATATTGGTAGCAGTGTGTTTTGGAATTTTTTATTTTGTCATGGAAATAATAATGCTCATCGACTGCATTAAGCGAGATTTTGAAAAAAAACTTCAATGGCTGCTCCTGATATGGTTGGTGCCTTTTGGTTGGGTATTCTATTACTTCCGGATAAAGAAGAAGGGAATTCAGAGCAAGGAATTGAAAAAGGCAAAACAAGATACCTTGGCGCTTGTTTCTCTCATCTTAGGCCTTGCTTCATTATTCTTATTCACAGGGTTTGGTTTGGTTATCGGGCCCGTTGCCGTGGTCTTGGGGGTCATGGCTAGGAAGAACATAGAAAAAAGCAAGAATTTAGGAGGCTATGACTTAGCCACTGCTGGCATTATCTTTGGAGCGCTAAGCTTTGCATTAAATATCTTCTTCTGGATTACTTATGCTGGATTTATTATTTTTTCCATAAATCATAGCAACCAAGAAAACTATTTCAATTCCGAAAACCAATTCAAAGGGCAGTTAAACATAACCTATGCCACCACGGGAGAATACTTTGAGAGATATGGTGATTGCTATATGAAGCAAGGCACAGATAACCTTTTTTCACAGGACGAATCTATCTGTGTCAGTTTTGGAGGAGTTACTGGATTCGAGGTGGGCCAGGACGGGTTGAATTGGTTCGATGCTGATGTTAAACTTCTGGATGATTCTGGGCGCGTTATTGAATACCAAAAAAACGTATTTGGCGAAACCGGACACCTCTTCCTGCAAAACAATATCTTAGAGAACAAATTTATTTATAGGCCCCTAAACGACCTTAAGCCCGGCGCATATACTTATGAGATAATGCTTTACGATAAAATTAGTAGAAAACAGTCGTTAATTGACAAGGAGTTCGTCATAAAATGATCAATGCAAAAAATAAAAAAGGGTTTAATCTGCGAATATCGGCTTGGTCTGCAATAATCAATGCGGCGTTATTCCTGCCTTTCCTAATCATTGCTTTAGTTTCAGTTTTTTCAAAAGAAAACCTCGGCCTTAGAAACGCCTCTCTCATCCTGGCAGGGCTGATGATGATTACAGGCATCTTCATTAGTCAAGGGTTGGTTGCCTTATCAAGAAAATGTATTTCTAAATTTTTAAGAAATATGGGTTACCTAAGCATTATAGCACTATTAATTGTGACCCTTTCTGGCGTTCTGGCTTTTTTATCAAGAAGCATCCTGTTCATAGCCTTATCTGCGGTAATGCTTTTATTAGCAGGCACAGTCTTGCTTTTATTAGGCATTTCTCTGCTAGCTCTAGAAAAGGACTTCAAAGGACTGCTACTCAGCTTGGCCATATTATGCATAATAGGAGGATTTTGCCTTTCCAGTATAATTTTTGCCTGGGCAATGCCCTTGTTGATAATACCTATTGACATTCTCGAAGCAATATTGTTCTTCAGGGCAGCAAAGAAATATTCGTAAAAATTCGGGTTTTAATAGTAAGCTTTAAATAAACTCATTCTCCTCTATAGTATTGTCGGGGACGTAGTATAAACCAATTTGCCGCAAGGCAATGTGGGTACAGCCTGGCTAGAATAGTGGCCTCCAGAGCCTCGGATGAGGGTTCAAATCCCTCCGTCCCCATTTTTTTCTAAGAAAGTTTTATAAATCCAGTTATTCTAAAGTAGCGCATAATACTTCGAGGTGGTCAAAATCGCAGCTAAAGACTTTAACAAGGAAATAGGCTCATACATCGGCAAAAGGCGTTCAAGGGCGGGGCTTTTCGGCTGGAAGAAGAAGCAGCCCGGCGTTAAGCCTAAACATAAAAAAACAAAGGTCGGCCCTGATGTTCAGGTGGAGTACAAGCAACCAGGCCTTTTATCAAAATTATTCTCATTTAGGAGAGGGCTGATCAAAGAGACTGAGCAGACAGAAGAGCTTAGCCCCGAGGAGATGGCCAAGCTTAAGGGTATGGAAGATGAGATTGAGGAGACTGAGGAGAAAATAGCCAAGAAAGAAGAGGAAGCCCAGGAGATAAAAAAAGAAGAAGAAGTCCTTGTTGAGAAGCGGGAAAACCTGCTCACCAAGTTCTTTGGCAAGATTAATATTTTCAATAGGAGAAAGATGGAACCAGCAGAGGCATCAGCTCAGGAGTATGTTGAAGAAGTGCCTGTTGTTCCTGAAGACATTATTGAAGTGATAAAAATCTCTCATAAATGGATTGGCGAATTAACGCCAGGCAAGAAGAGGAGCTTCAAAGCCAGCAATGACTTCCAGAAGTACAAGGAAGTACTGGAGAAGTACGGCCTGGCAAAGAAGAAAGAAGAATAATTAATAGAAAAAGCCCCGCCGGCACGTGAGGCGCCTAAAAATAGTTTAGTTTTTAATTATAAAATATTATAATAATCATTAACGAAATTTTTTATTGCTCGCAAAGCTCGCGAGGAAGAAGAACTTAAAAGATTAATCTATTTGCTCGTCATTATCTCTATAACGTCGTTGTCGTGCAGAGGAGCTTCTTTTGCAACTGGCTGCTTAGTCTTCAGGTTTATTGCTTTCACAAAGTTGTTGCCTATGTCTGTGTGCACCTTGAAAGCAAATTCATGCGCATTTATGCCTTTGGCTACTAGGAAGCAGTCTGGCAATATATTGCCATCCTTATCAGTAAGCTTGCTGTTGGCAACTGGATAAACTGCTATCCTGTTGAGAAGTTCAAAAACTGCTTTGTTAAGCACTTGCTGCACTCCAGTTGTTCTGTACTTGTCAAGAACATTAGCTTGTATGAAATCAAGTCCTTTTTTCTGCCTCTCATTCAGCCCTGCTTCATTAATCAACTCGAATTTTGCTTCGCCAGGAATGTATTTTATTAATCCGTGTTTTACTGCCTCTTTCAAGGCCAACTCTGATTCTGCGCTGCAAGGAACAAATATCCTGTCTGGGAATTCTTTTTTCAGCCTTTCATAATTCTCCATTGCTCCTGGAACATCAATCTTATTAGCAGCGATAAGCATTGGTTTAGTCTTTTTCCTCAAAAAACCTGCAAGCTTGAAGAGTTCATCATTAGTCCATTGAATAACTATTTTGTCCTTGAGCTCTGTTATTTTCAAGGCATCAACCATGAGATCTTCATCAACTCCCATTCCCTGCAATTGTTTTGCCAATGCTTTCTGAACCTGAGAATGCTCTTGCTGTATCTGCCTAGCAAGCTTGTCCCAGCCTTTTTTAATAACGTCATAGTACCAGTGATCAAGCTCCACTTCCAAGAATTTAACATCTTCTGCAGGGTCATATGAGAGCGGCCTTACAGGCTCGCCCTTCTCATTGGTGCTACCACTAACGTCGATAACATGAATCAATGCATCGGCCTGGTTTAGGTCATTAAGGAACTGGTTACCCATGCCTTTACCCTCGTGCGCTCCAGGAACAAGGCCTGCAACATCAACTAAGTCTATAGGCACAAAGCGGTTGTGCTCAAGGCAATAACCAAGCCTGGGCTTGCATTGGGTGTGAAAATCCTTGTCAACACAACTTAGCCTGACAAACCCGACTCCGTGGTTAGGCTTAATGGTGACAAATGGATAATTAGCTATGTCTACATCTGCTAGAGTGGCTGCTTTGAAGAAAGTGCTCTTACCTACATTAGCTTTTCCCACGACCCCTATAATCATGCTGAAAATCAGGAAGAAGAGGGTATTCTTAAAGGTTTCTTATAATTTACAAAAAGTTTAAAATGTGCTGTTTTTTTCTGCTCAGATGCGCAGCCGTGGTGTAGTGGCCTATCATTCGAGCTTCCCAGGCAATGATTTTGCAGAAAGAGCTTGAGACTCGGGTTCAAATCCCGGCGGCTGCATCTATCTAATATCATTAATCAATCTCAGAATTTCTATTGCTTTCGCAGGGTTCCCTCTTCCAATCGGATAATAGCAAGGTATTAGTTTGTACTGTTTAGAATTGATATCTAGATTATAAGTGATGATTTTGCCTTTCTTCCTTACAGTTTCATAATAATCAGCCAGCTTGATATTCTCCTTCAACAAAGCATTTATCGGAATCAAGCCAAGTGCAACTATATAATCCGGATTAACCAGTTCAATTTCTCTTTTAAATATAGGCAAATATAGATTGATTTGGTCTGCCTTTGGCAAATCTGCATTATGACCTGTGTTCTTGACTATATTTGTCAGATAAAGTCCTTTTTTCCTTAAGTAAGTCAATACTTGATTCGTGAAATCTACAGACCAATTAGAATCTGACTTTATCTTCTCAATCAGCTCATCATCGAATAATCCTGCCTTGTGAAACTCAACCCAAGGTCGTACCCTTCCTATGAACGGAAACCTTGGTCCGGACCAATCCTTATTAGAGCTGATGTTCCTGTGCGTTGGGTTGATAAAAACAATCATTAATTTAGGATTTTTTTCCTGCCCGCCACCCAAGATGGGCATCAAATCATTATCAGGGAAGTTCTCTTTTGTTAGCTTACTTACATGGCCCCACAATTCGGTAAGGTTATTGCATATTTCTGCCATGATTCTGCGGAGCGGAATTGTTTTTAAATAGCTTTGTAATTTGACGCTGTATTTTTCAAAACATTTATTAATCTTGCAATTCAGTTAGATGTGCATGGCTATTATTGGAAAGATATTCGCTATTGCAATGTTCCCTCTCAGCATCATAATCATTCTTGATGCTCTGGGCGTGTTTTCGCTTGATCTGCCTTTTAACAAGGTTCTTATCAGCGCTGTCCTGATGATTGCATTGCAAGTGCTCACTCTCATCTTCCTGAGAATAAACCACGGCAGGCTCGGCATCATGCAGTTCCTGACTGCAGGAATATTCATTCTTGCGGCCTTAGTAGCTGTTTTTTCTGATTTTGTCAGCTTCCTTCCCAGCGACAAGCTGCCATTGATTCTAGGAGTGGTTATGTTTGTTGAGGCGCTGTATGCACTGCACTAAAAGAAAACTACATGAATGACGAATAAACAAAAGAATAAGCACTTACTCTTCCTCTACAAACTTCTTGATAGCCTCGAAGTTCTCAACTATCAGCTTGGCTTTGCCTTTGCCGAACTGGAACGGGAACTTGTCGTTCTCGTCTCTCTTTAGAATAATCATCTTGTTGCCTTTGAATTCTCCGTATTCTATCATTATTCTATCACCTTTTAATATTATGCAGGTTGCAGTTATTTAATAAAGTTATCGGAATAGACGCAGGATGGTGCAAAACACCAAAAAGCATATAAATAAGTAACTATTTCTCGGTAATAACAAAAAGTGTATTTTGTGCATTATAATTATATTTAAAATTAGCTGGTTCAACTGATTAAAATGAGCAAAGAGAAAGAAGAGCTATTGAAAAAGTTAAGCGACACACAGCCAGTTACGCAGTACGATACAGGTTATGATCGGCTACGCACTCCTGTCTTGTCTATGGATTATAAGGCTGATTCTGAGCCTGAGAAAGCATTTCATGGTCTCAAGCCAGAGCCAGACGAGAAAACTTTCAGAGGGCTAGCCTCAACAAGAGGCGTTTTAATAGAAAAGCAAACTGCATCTGCAATGACTGTGAGAACTGACAGCACCATGAGAAAGCCAGAGTTCATCGAAGCATTAACCAAGATGCTTAACATGTACTACAAGAATGTCGAGCTCCAAGTCATAAAGCCGCTCAGTGAAACTGATTCTGCTCTTCCATCAATAACCAGAATTCCTGTGAGCATCGCCTACTTTCTACACGGAGAAAATCAGGATATCATCGGCAGGATTTTTATCAAGGATTACAAAAACAATGAGAAGTGCAAGAGAAAAGACCTTGTAATCCCGCGCTTCCTAGCAGAGCTAGGCATACCAGTGGCTTCTCTGCTTGGCTATGACCTAAAAGAAGAGGATTATCCTCACAGGTACGCCATACTCAAAGAGCCATCATTCAAGAACAAGGTCATGAGCCACCAAGCAGGCGAAGAAAACTATTCCCACTTACTGAAAATCCTCAACAATGAAAAGATAATGCTCACTGCCCGCAGCGTTGTTGAGCTCATGGCAGAGATGCAAGCCAAAGCCACACATAATATAGATATGTTGGAATCAAAGTACGGCTTAGAACTAGAAGACACAGACCACGACCAGCTGATAGAGGAGAGATTTCTCCAGCACATTAGAGTAAGTGATGAAAGGCTTATCAAGGGATTCAAGAGCGCATACTCATTGCTTAAGAACATTGAAGGGGAGAATAATCTCTATTTTGTCCAGGGCGACTTCACGCCGAACAATGTTAGACGAGGCAGCACAATATATCAATACTTTATCTTGGATTATGAATTGGCAAGAAAAGGAGCATTCATAACAGATGACTTGGCCATGTTTAGCTCATGCGTTGCAAGGGCAAAGCCTCACTCATTTCAATGGCAGGACATAAGCAAGAAACTGCAGCATGATTTCAGGAAAAAATTCAATGAAGCCAGTATGCTTGAAGGATTGGCAACCCAGCTAACACCAAAAGTGATGAATGCTGAGATGATGATTGAAACCCTGCGAGCCCAGCTCTACAAGCTTGGCGACCAAGTATGGACTCAGGAAAAGGCAGGCGAGAGCCAGGAAAGGAAGAACAAGGCTATTTATCATTTTGAGCAGTACAAGGAAGTTTCAAGCCAGGCAAAGGAATTGTTCGGCGGAGAAAGGGCAAGACTAATTGATGAGCTGGAAAGAAAAGTAGTCGCTCTGGTAAAAGCCAGCCCAAAGCTCGGCTATCTTAAGCCTTTAACTGAGTAGATAGGCGCGCATCTAGCTAAAAATTCTATTATCAAATTCCTTTGAACCGATTGCATTAAGGTATTCTATTTTCTTTTTCTCACTAAAATAATCATCATTGTTGTGTATAAACCACCCGATACTCATAAAAATTACCATTTTCAAAAAATCGTATAAGTGTTTCTTTTCAATTTCAGTTAGCTTTCTGTATTTGCTGTATTCTTTCAGCAACTCTTTTGCTTTGTCAAAAAGAATTTTCTTTTTATGAGGCCATGCCCAAAAATAAATCATATTTGCAATGTCATATATGCGAGGGATATAACTGGCATCATCAAAATCCAGTACAGCACTAAGCTGTTGGTTCTTATACAGAAAATTAGAAGGATGCGTGTCACAATGGCAGATTCCTTTAGGTAAGTTGTTGGTTAGTTTTAATTTCTTTAGTTCTTTATTCAGCCACTCTAGTCTTATCTTTGCTTCTGATTTTGACTTAATCTTTTTTGAATTTAAGTTAGCATTCTTTAGGCAAGATTTGGGGTCATAACTATCGCGAGTTTTGTAGTCTTTTGGTTTATATCCGCTGGTGATTTTATGAAGTTGCCCTATTGCTTTAGCTATTTTTTTGTAGTTCTCTGAATTATTTTCGTGCTTCCCTTCCATAAATTCAAAAAGAGCAAAGGGTTTATTCTTGTATTTACCAAGAAATTTGCCATGAATGTTCCTGATTGGTGCTGGGCACGGATAAGAGTGCGCATTTAGATATTGTAAAATGTTGGCTTCAAATAAAGCATATTTCTCTGGTCTGCTTTCATAATACCTGAGAACATATTTTCCTTTTGTAGTTTCCAGCAATAAGTTGGTTTGAACAGCGCCAGTCTTAAAAGGCGTGGATTTCTTAAATTCTCCCATATCATATTCAGAAAGGAATTTGCTAAAATCATCTTTTGAAAATATTGTTTTAACAGCCATATTAACCTAATTAAAAAGTTTATTGTATATAAAACTATTGTGCATATCAAAACGGTACGTTCAAAAAGTCCCGCAACCAATAGCAAGTGCAAGGTCATGAACTAAGCTTTAAATCAAAGCTTAAGCAAAAAAGGTGACATTTGACTTCGTCAAAGTCCCCTAATTCGGAGGATTTCACGAAGTGAATATCCTCCTTAATTGCTTTTTACCAGATTTTTCGCAAAAATCTGAATGACTTGCACGACGGTTGCTATGACTAGGGACGCGCCCTACGGGCTGTCATTGGCGACTTTTTGCAAGATTTCACTAAGTTCTTTACAGAACAAATGCAAAATATGCTCCTGCTGCGTCATAAGTCTTGGTTATAAGGTTCATTAAGTGGTAGACAAGAACTGTTTCTTTGCCTTTTGACTTGTTTAAGAGTTCTTCTCCTTCTTTTAGCAGGCTTTTCCTGTGGTCGTAAACCTGTTTTTTCAGTTCTGGCTCGAACTTGTAGAACATTTTGTAGAATGTATAATAGTAATCATTGGCTTTCTTGAAAAAATCAAGTGTGCTCTTGGATATTTTTGTTTTTGCGTCAGAGTCTGCCAAGAGGTCGCACATGTATTTGTATTCATCACAAATCCTTTCGAGCTGTTTCACAAGCTCATACATCTGCATGGTTCTCTTATAATTAGGGTGGCCTTTTTTGTTGAGTATCCTGGCGCAGCACATGGTAAACCTGTTGTTGATTGATTCGAGGTGCCTGAGCTCTTTGAGCTTTGCATAATCCTGATTGGTGACAGCATCCAATACTTCCTTACCCATCTCGCTGGTTATGAGAAAGGCTTTTCTCAGGAGCAGGTCAAAGTCTGATTCCAGGGCTGTTGCTATGCTCTTGATGTAGACTTTGTTGGGCTTCTGGTCAATAATCTCATATCCTATGCATTCTGAAACCCTGTTCTTTATGTCCTGCAGTGTCTTTTCATCATCATATTTTATCTCCAGCTCATCATATCCTAATAAGTATAAGTGGTTGAGGTTGTTCTTGGTGAATATGCCTGACTCTGTGACGTCAAAGGTTTTTTTCTGGCTCTCCTCTTTCTCACCAACAGATATGGCTAAGTCCTTGTCGTGCTGCGATACATCTACTTCATCTCCTTTTTTCAGGCTGAACTGCTTGATCCATTTATTGGGCAGGGTGATGCTTAACGAGCTGTAGCCGTGCTGCACTAGTTTTCTCCTCATAAAAGCAGGGCAGGATGGAATAGTATATAAATTTTTCTAAAGTAAATAAAAGTACACTAATGTATACTCTATGTTGAAAAAGTATATATTTCTTCCTGCTTTTCCTAGCTTTACAACCTAAAATTGGAGGAATTCAAAATGAAAGAAGAAAAAACCATTTGCGACTACATAGGCAGCCTGGAGCTAGGCAAGGTCCAGAAATACAGGAACATGGCAGTTGTGCCATTAATAAGGAGAGGAAGCAAGAGCGAGCTTGAGTACAAGGTATTGCATGAAGCCATTGATGACGGCTCTTTCAGGATAAAGGAAGCCAATGCTTACGGCACAGTAAACAACCTAACAGCGTTTGTTGAGTCAGACGAGCCCATCCTGATAATCAAGGGAGAATATGTTGTGGGCGGAAAGCAGAACAGGATGATCACAGTGAACGCGCTCATAGACCAGGATGCTGGCAAGATAAACATACCTGTGCACTGCGTAGAGCATCACAGATGGAACTATGGGAAATATGACGAAGAATTCAAAAGCCCGGAAATCATGTCAGCCAGTCTCAGAGGAGAAATAAGCAAGTGCTTTTCTGGAAGCGTAGGCCAGTCAGCTACTTGGAACGCAGTAGCCTGCCATCTCAACAGAGCAGGAGTGAGCTCAGGCACTCAGGATTTTGGAAAAATATACGAGGACAGGCGCCATGACATCAGGGAATATGCCAAAGCATTTGATTATGTGCCTGGCCAGGTAGGATTTGTTGCTGCGATTGAAGATGATGACGGCAGAGTTCACCAATTCATTGATGTGTTTGACAAGGCCCAAACCTTGAGCAAGCACGGCGACAGAATACTGAATAGCTATGCAGTGGATGCCCTGGCTTCAAGAAGCAATGAAATTAACTTCAAAAGAGCTGATGCAGAGAAATTCATAGAAAACCTCAAAGACAGCAACATGGACGTGTCAGACTCATTAAGCCTTGGCAAGGACGTAGAGATAAGCAAGACGCTTGGAAAAACAGAAAGAAAGGACAGGCTTCATTACTCCCCTGTATCTAAAGAAATGCTTAAAGAACGCATCACTGGTTCAGGACTGGTTTACAAGAGTAATGTTGTTTACATAGGAGCCAAGCAGGGAATAGAAGCATTTCCAAAGAAGTGGATAGGCATTCCTGAGATGCCACCCATTCGTTTTCCACCCAGAGATCCATTTATAAGACCTCTTGGAAACAATGAGGGGAATGACAGCTGGCATTGGAGAAGATAAACATTAAGGACAATCTTAATAAACACATTCTTTTTTCTTTTTTTTATGGTTTTAACAGAGCACATATCCTGGGTAAAAAAGTACACTCCTAAGAAGCTTAGCGAGGTTGACGGCCTGGACTTGGCTATTGCAGAACTAGGCAAGTTTGTTACTCGCTTCAAGAAGGGCAAGGCTTTAATGATTTATGGCTCTAGCGGAGGAGGTAAGACCAGCAGCGTTTATGCCCTGGCGCATGAGCTTGGCTATGAGCTCATTGAGGTTAATGCCAGCGACTCAAGGAATGCTGACCAGATTGACGCTTTGCTAGGCAATGCTTCCAAGCAGATGAGCCTTTTCTTCAAGAGCAAGATAATATTAGTGGACGAGCTTGACGGCATTGCAGGCCGGGAAGACAGAGGAGGAGTGCAGGCTATTCTCAGGCTTATTGAGACAAGCACTTTCCCAATCATTCTTGTAGCTAATGAGCCATATAATGAGAAGCTTTCAAGCCTGAGAAAAAAATCAGTCATGTTAGAGTTCAGGACAAGGCCTTACACGAGCATCATCAAGGTGCTTAAGCACATATGTTCTGAAGAAAAAATCAAGTATGATGAAGAAGCACTTACAACCCTGGCAAGAAGAGCTGGCGGAGATATGAGAGCTGTTATTAATGACTTGCAGAGCCTGACTGCTGATGATAGAAGATTAACAAGAAAAGAAGTTGAGGATTTTGGTGAGAGAGACAAGACTGAGAGCATAATCCAGGCGCTAGTCAAGGTTTTCAAGACCACAGATGTTGATGTTGCACTCAAGGCCTTTGACAATGTTGATGAGGACCTGGACAAGATATTCCTGTGGATGGATGAGAACCTTCCGAACGAGTATACCAAGCCTGCTGATTTAGCCAGAGGATTTGATGCTCTTAGCAGGGCTGATGTTTTCAAAGGCAGGATTATGCGCTGGCAATACTACAGGTTCTATGTTTACTGCTACAACTTGTTGAGCGCAGGAATAGCTCTTTCTAAGGACGAGAAGTATAAGAGCTTTATCAATTACAAGCCGACAAGCAGGATTCTTAAATTGTGGATTGCAAAACAGAAGAATATGAAGAAGAAAGCGATCGCAGAGAAGATTGGCGATAAGACTCATACAAGCAAGAAAAGAGCCTTGCAAGACACCCTGCCTTATCTAAAGCCTGTTTTCAAGAGCAATAAGAAAGAAGCAGGCAAGCTGGCTGATTATCTTGACCTTGATGAGGAACAGGTTGAGTGGATGGCGAGATGAATTTAGAATTATGCGCTGGCCTGCACTAGGTTCTTGTGATTGGCTTCTTGTTTTTTGTTTTTGGCTTTGTGCTTTTCTATTTCCTGGTTAATGAATTTGCTTAGCACATTGTCATGCAAGGACATTACTTCTTTTACCAGGGCATGTTTTTTGTTAAGCTCATACAATTGTGCCCTGCCAATTCTCCTTGTTTTGGTTACATACTCTTTCTTAATCCAGGCTTTCCAGAAAAGGTTTATGGTTGTCCATCCTACATTAGAGTTCCTGGCGATTTCAGTTAAGGAATAATCATAGGTTCTATGTATTAACATGAAGTCAAGCACTTTGATCTCCGGGCTTTTGCCGAATAGTTCTGTGAACAATGTTTCTGTTTTTGTTTTCATAATATGAATAAGCAAGAGCTTATTTATATATTTTTTGTAATTTAAATGTTCATTTTTAGAAATTATTGAAATATTTCCGGTGAGAGTAAAAAATTTGCGAGGAGAAGTCAAGAAAGCTGCTGAAAAATTGATTAGAAAAGGATTCTTAAGAGTCAAGCCAACGAGTTATGGCTTGGAAGTGAGTGTTAATCCTGATAAATTAGAAGAGATAAAGAGGATTATTTTTGAGTAAAACAGAAAATACCAATGGTTTATTTCGGATAAGGCTTTTGTACATTCCCGTCATAATTTCCTGAACCAGGAGCAGTATCCTTTTTTTCATCAAGGCGTTCTTCAAGCTGTTCTCCCTTGGTTTCTTTTTGGCCTAATTTATCAAGGGATTGCATAACTGTTTCAACCTTGAAGAGATCCTCATCAAGTTCCTTTATTTCTTTTTTAGATTTCGGACTTAAGAATTCATAATAAGATAGAATCGCTGCTCCTGTGAAAATGCCGCCACCGACAATATAAAACACTAAGGGATCAACCATTTTTTATTGAGGAAGCATTCCTAATTTAAATACTTAACCAATTTTATTATTACAAAAAAACTAAAAAACAAGAGCCTTTTTTCAATAACTTTATATAACCTTCTTCACTAATTCTCCTCTTATGAGCAAGGATAAAGCTGTTGATAAGGAAGAAGCTAAAAAGCAAGAGAAGAAGGAAGATAAAAAAGAGCAGAAAAAAGAAAACAAATCCTCGAGTGAGGAGAAAGATTTCTTGCAAGAGCTAGTAAGTTTTATGCAGAGAAAAGGCTTTATCTGGGGTCCTGAGCCTGAGATTTACGGCGGAACAGCAGGATTCTACACTTATGCGCCTCTGGGAAAGCTGTTGAAGAACAATGTTGAGAACGTTATAAGAAAAACTTTGCAAAAAGAAGAGTTCTTTGAGGTTGAATGCCCGATTGTGATGGAGAAAAAAGTATGGGAGGCGTCTGGTCATTTGGGAGGGTTTACTGACGCAATAATTAGTTGCTCCAAGTGCAAGTCTAATTTCAGGCTTGACCATTTGCTAAATGATTATCCTGAGACCAAGCATTTCAAGCAGCCAGAAGAATTCTTGAAGTTCATTGCAGAGAAAAAAATCAAGTGCCCGAGTTGCAGCGGAGAATTAAGCCCTGAGATTAAGAAACACAACCTGATGATGAAGACCACTGTGGGTATTGACCAGGAGGCTTATAACCGGCCAGAAACAGCAACCACTACTTATTTGCCCTTCCTTAGATTCAGTGATTTCTTCAGACGCCAGCCAGTCTTTGGCGTATTCCAGATTGGCAAGGCTTTCAGGAATGAGATAAGCCCAAGGCAGCACATAATAAGGATGCGTGAGTTCACCCAGGCAGAAGCGCAATTGTTCATAAGAAAAGAGTTAAAGAATAATTTTGAAAAATACAAGAATGTTGAGAATGATGTTCTTCCTCTTTGGGATTACAAGAGCCAGGAAGAAAAAAAAGAGCCTCACAAGATAAAGCTAAAAGATGCCTTGGAAAAAGGCTTTTTCAAAAGCCAAGCATATGCCTGGGCAATAAGCGTGGCTTACAAGCTCTTTGTTAATGCAGGCATACCTACCGATAACATCAGGATGAGGCAACACTTCCCTGATGAGAAAGCCTTCTATGCAGACGACGCCTGGGATGTAGAGATAAAAACCAGGAGCTTTGGCTGGGTAGAGGTTTGCGGAGTGCATGACAGGACTGATTATGATTTAAAGCAACACGCCAAATTCAGCGGAGCAGCACTTGAAGCCTTTGACGAGGCAACTGGCCAGAAATATGTTCCTCATGTCATTGAGATAGCATTTGGAACAGACAGGCCTGTTTTTGCATTGCTCGACACATTCTATGAAAAAAAAGAGAAAGAAGAGGGAAAAACTGTTTTCAGGATTCCCTATCACCTCAGCCCAATACCAATCGCTGTTTTTCCACTGATGAAAAAAGACGAGCTTGTAGCTAAGGCAAAGGAAGTTTATGAAATGCTGCAAAAAGACTTCCTGTGCACCTATGACGAGACAGGAGCCATTGGGAGAAGATACTTGAGAGCAGCAGAAGGAGGAACAGCATTCTGCATCACCATAGACTTTGAAACACTTGAAAAAGAAGAGCCTGACGTAACAATAAGAGACAGGGACAGTGAGAAGCAGATAAGGGTGAAAATTAAAAAACTAGTTGAAACCCTGCACACACTTCTTGAAGGAGAGAAAAAATTTGACAATCTCAAGTAGTTCTTTTTAGAGAAAAACATTTATAAATCATCAGTTAGTCTCAAGTGCTACCGAGTAACGAAGTAAGTCGTTCGGATGATTTCACGCAGTGAACATCATCCTTAAATTTTTTAGTCAAGTTTTTCGCAAAAACTTGGGCTGGTAGCTCAGACTGAATGCAAATGTCTGGAACTAGACAGCGCTGTCTAAGGAGAGCACATATGCTAAGGGAAACCTTGGCGTAGCTTAGACGGCTGAAGACCGTGACTAAAATCAGGAAATGCCTGTTTTAGCGGCACGTGTCACGGGTTCAAATCCCGTCCGGCCCATTTATATTATTTCTTCTGAAGCATATTTTATGTTTCAGTTCATAGGCGCATTTGCAGAATTCGAAAGAAGCTTAATAAGAGAAAGAGTAATCTTGGGCTTGAAACGAGCTAAAGAGAAAGGAATGAAGCTATGAAGACCAAAAGCAGCATTCAACAAAGAACTAGCAAGAGAGCTACTAAAGACTATGAGTTTAAGAGCAGTAGCAAAAAGACTAAATATTAGTCCAGCAACATTGTGTAGAGTTAATAAACTACATATTTGAATCGAAAATTAAGAAAACTTTATATAATCATTGTATATCTTCATAGCATGAAAAAACGTACTTTTTTTATATTCACGTCATTATTGCTCTTAATAGCATTAATTTTAAGCACATATTCAACAAATCTACAAAACGAAAAATATCAATTAGTAATGAAAGAAATTAAAAGAACGCAAGACTATAATGTTAATCTTGCAACTATCAACGCATTCTACGAAGAAGCAGCCATATTTTATAATGTTGAAAATTTATCAAGTTACAGTGATTGCAACAAACAAGAATATAAAAATTTCACAACATGTAGGTCGTTAGCATCTGCACTAACTCTACAAACTAATGGAATGATAAATGAAATGAAATACTTTTATAGCGATACTTTCAGTAAGATTATTAATAACAAATCAACACTAATACTCTTGATAGATATATTTACCTATATTTTACTGAGTATAGCATTAGTTGGTCAAATCTATATATATTTTAACACAAAAGAGAAAGATTTCTAAGTATTGTTTCAAAAAGAGATGTTTTTTGAACACAGATAGTTCACATTCATAAATCAAAACAAAAGAAATAAATATGAACGCGTATTGCGACCTTGAAATGACTCAATATTTTGATTATTATAATAAGTTCGTATCTGCATTAAAACAACTTTATTCTATAACGAACGAAAGTGAGAAAGAAGAGCTGAGAAAACAACTAATTAATGATTTACTCACTCACTACACTAGGCCCGTTCCTTATATAAGCGATAGGTTTCTAGAAATTGACTCTGACTTAGATATTAGTACGATTCCGAAGAGTTTGATTAGTACATTAAATGAGGCTATTTTTTGTTATGTAAATGGACAGTTTCTATCAGCCATAGCAGTAACTGGCATTGCTGCGGAAATATTTGTCATTCATTTGTATGAACTCTTTTTGAAAAAGCAAGGATTAACAAAGTCAGTTATGCGAGAAAGAGTTCAAAGTTTTCAGAGAATTAATCAAAATGAGAAAATAGAGACTCTGTTCTGTATTGTGGGGCACAGCAATACAATGTGTGAACAACTTCATCAAATAAGGAAAAAAAGAAATGATGCAGTCCATACCTCAAATCAAGGAGAATACCAAAATAGTGCTTTAGAATGTTTGCAAATCTTAATAGATATTCTCAATGAGTATTCGGATGAAATAAGAAAACAAAATGTATTAATGAATAAAGAACTTGTTGAGTTTAGTTTTTCATATTTGCACGACGAGAGTCCTTTAGTAATAGATGTATTACTTGATGGAGAAACAAAAACGTATACTATAACTGAAAAGGATTCTGATAAGAAATCAGAATACGAAATCACTTTAGTAGGAATTAATGAAGAAGGAGTCTCCATGTCCGTCAATGGAATTATCCAGAGAAGGATGTCTTTAGAAGAAGATTACGTTTTTTCATCACAAGAAAAAGGAATAAACATAAGACTACTCCGGATTAATAGAGTCAAATAACAGAAAACTTTATATGTTTAATATTACTACTTTTAATTATGTTTCCAAAAAAACGTAAGCCTAAGTCAAACAAACCAATTTCAAAACAAATACTTGATGTAAATAAGAAACATTTAACTATATCTAAAGAACAATTGACTGTTAACAAGGAACAAAGAGAACTCCAAAAGAAACAAGTAAATGAATCTTTGACTAAGAAAGAACTTCGCTTTTGGAATGCGAGTAATGTCATCATAGCCACACTAAGTATAATTGTAATTATATTACTCGGAACAAGGATATCAGACATACTTCGACATAATGATTCTGTGCCTATAGAGCCAAGCATACATATTCAAGTAACTCCTTATGAAGTAATGGAAAATCAAAAAGGAAATTTGAAATTTATATTTAACTTCACGAATGATGGTAAATATAATTTAAGTCAATTTGAAATATATAGTATTGATTTTTATAGAATTGAAAAGGGTGAACCTGTTTTTCTTAGAAATGTTATTGATCGTTTTAATCATCGTATTGATTGTTACGGATTAAAAGATTATAGTTATCCCCCAAAATTCACGGTTGGGGAAACATGTACTGTCACAGTAGATTTCTGGGATTGTCAGACCTGTTTTGATGATAAAGATAAAACGCCGCAATTTTTTATTTATATGAAATCAAATCCACTCATCAAAAATGAAGTCGTAAACCTTTCAATTTATTAGAGGCCGTTATACATTAATATGCTGTTACGTTCTTTTTACTGTCTTTGTTAAGTATATTTTTTCTCTTATAATGTCATTTACTTGCTAAAACGCACTTAGTCAAACGAAAATTTATAAATAATATTTGTTTCCTTTTCTTCATGATAGTCAAAATCAATCCTCAGAATATTGTTTATGCTAAGAGTTTTCAAGGTCTTTGCAGGCATCCTTTTTATGGCCATGGTCATGGCTGCCCGAATTTTAACAAGAAGCAGGGTTGCCCGCCTCAGGCTCCTTTGGTTAATGAGGCTCTGGACTTCAGCAGGGATGTTTATTTAATCTTTACAGAGTTCAATGTCGGTGAGTTTGCCGAAAAGACTAGGCAGTCTCATCCTGGTTGGAAAAGCGAGAGACAGTGGTATAATCCAAGGTATTGGCAGTTAAGGGCCAGGAAGTTTCAGAGAAAGGAAGAAGCAGTTGCTGTCAAAAATAATAATCTTGACATTATTCTCAGAAAGCCTGAGGCTAATGGCGTGAATGTAACAAAGCTCATGGCTGATTATGGCGTTGTTATGAGCTGGGCTTGGCCTCCGAAGCATTTTTTAGAAAACAATAAATTCTTGGATAATCATGTTTATCTTGTTTCTTTAGGCGGGTATAAATTAAGAAAGAAATGATAAATTTCTACGTCGTCGTAAAGCTTGTTAGTATTGATCCTGCTACTATGCTGAAGAGGAGTGTGACGCATAGCGTGATTAATACGTAGGTTATGGCTGTCCTTATCAGGTTCCTGCCTATTAAGTATCTCTCGCTGAGCTTGTCGCTGCCGTTCTCTATGCCGTTGATTAGTATGGAAAGAATATATGTTATCTGTATCACGTACAATCCCACGATGACCTGGAAGTAGAATGCTGGGATGCCTGTGCCGAACATTCCGAGCAATCCTGCCGAGCTGATATTGGCTTCTCCTGCCTCTGCTGATAGTTCTGAAAGCTTCATTGAAAGGCTTCCGAGTATCTGGGTTATCATGCCTGTTATTCCTACCACTATGCCTGCTATTGCTGGCGTGAGAAAGCTTATCTGGCTTTTCATGCTGCTCACAATGTCAGCCATCAAGTCCTTCAGCCTTTCGTCAACGCGGTGGATTTGCTTTATGTACTCTGCAACATTAATCACTGCCTGACTTGCTATCATAGGCCCTTTCTTGCTGCTTTCCACCAATACCTTCATGCTGCTCTCAATCAAATTAGAAGGATAATAGACAAGGGCTCCTCTTTTCTCGTCGAATATGGCTTGTTCCACGCTCATGCCCATCTTTGAGATGTTGATGCTTACCAGCTCAAAGAACCTGCCGCTAAGAGTGCCTTCCATTACCTGGGATACTTTTCCAAAAGCCAGCTCTGCTGGTAACCCGTCACCGAGCCTGTTGCCTAGCTGGAAAAGGGCTGATGCAAATTCCTGCTCAAGGGCTTTGGCTTGCTCTCTTATTTTTATCACGTTCTTGCTTTTGAGATGATAATACATGCCAATGCCTATGCCAAAGGCAAGTATTACAAAGAAGCTCAGCAGGGTGGCTCCCAGGCCAAAGGGGCCGACTAAGCGTCCTGTTTTTTCACCGCCAGTTATTTCGTCCCTGTAGCCGAGAAAATAGAATGTTGCATCAGGGTCTGTTGGCGTGCTAATGACTTTAACTCCGTCAGGTGTTGTGACGACGTCAAAATTCGGGTTGGCTGCGTGCAGTATGAGCGGGGACATGCCGATGATGAAAAATATGATAAAGAGGATGACTGCTATCACCATCGGGCTTATCCTTATCTCTGATTTGCCGATTGGGATTATGATGTTCTTGTATTTTTTCAGCTCTGGATTGGTTTCTGAGATATCGCTCTCACCATAGCCTGTCGGCCTCGTTGAGAGTATTTTCCTGGCGAGGTAGAAAACCATTATTGGCAGCACCAGGTTGTACAAAACAAATAAGTGGTACCATTTCACTTCTGGCATAAAGCTTACCATTAAAGGCAGTATTACCAAGCCGAGTATTGGCAGTATTATGCCAAGCATGTGCAATGCTGTTAATGGGCTCTTGAGGTCGTGGGCGTAATGCAGCATCTTCTCATAAGTCTCATCCAATATGACGCTCAGGGATTTGTCCAAAGCATCAAGACGCCTGCCTTCTGTAGTCTCAAAAAGAGAAGACTCTATAAGGTGCATGCTCTCTATGAACTCCATGTTATACTTGCGCCAGGTCTGGAGATAATCATCCAGGCTTTCCTTGAGAGAATCAAATTTCTCTGACTCAACATCCCACAAAATCTTTTTTATATCAAGGGCAAGCGGAGGAGTTAGGTGCTCTGATGCAAAGCTCAAAGCTCTTTCAAGGTTGCTGGTGTGCCTCATATAGGTCACGATGTAGAACACTGCAAGCACCATCTGGTTGCTGGCTTTCATTCGCCAATTATTTGCCAGGAAATAAGGTAGCTTCTGCAATGGCAGAATAATGCCAAGGGAAACCATGATGGCGAATAATATGAAGAACGTGCTGCCGCTTCCAGGCGCCAGCATTGAAGGCAGAATATAAGTCAGGAAGAGTATGGCCAGAGCCAATATTATTGGCGCCAGCAGGGAAAAGCTCATCACTCCTGTAGGCGTGACGTCCAGATGGCAAATCTTAATTGCCTCTTCAAGCGCAGGTATTTTTTTCTTGTCAGGCGCTACTTTGAGTATTTTCTCTGACCAGATGCACGCCTGCTCATAAAGGTTCAGGTGATGCGGCCGGTTCTCTTTTTGAAAATCAGAATATTCCTGGGAGGTGAGCGCTTCATCTTGCTCTTGCGGCTTGCGGCCAGCAACACTGCTTTTTTTCCTGTCATCTTTTTCATTAAAGCTCCTCTTGAGCTCTTTTTCATATTTCTCCCTGATATCATCTATGGTTTTATCCCCTGCCATGAGTGTTCAAGCCTTTTTAATTCTAAAAATTCTAATAATTCTAAATCTTCTGAATATGCTAAATATCCTTGCTCTTCTTTTCCTTCTTAACCTCTTTTTTGAACCATTCGTTCCATTCAAAGAATATCCTGTCAGAATCCAGTCTGCCAGTCTTGTCCTTTACCTTGTCGCAGATGTTGTGGAACTGGTCATTGCACTTAATAACAAAACTAGCCTCGAGCAAATCCAGATTATTTTCTTCCTCAGCAATCTTTACAAGCGCCTCTTTCATTTTCGCCCTGAGCATCACGTTCTCCCACACAGCGTCCCAGTTGCCAGCCCATTCCTTTACATTGCCTGCAATGGATTTGAGTATGTCGATATCACCATTAATGAGCTCATCACTCGGTTCTAGTTCATCGGTTTTTGAATTATACTTCATGAGATCGACAAAGCCGTGCTCTCTCAAAGGGTCATCCTCCCATTCCTTTCTTACCTCAGTTATCTGGGTGACTCGCCTCCATTTGTGCATGCCATCAGGGCTTTTGATTGGATTAGCGACGATTATTATGTCTGTTGCCTTGAAGCTGGTCCTCGGCACCTTCAGGTCATTAACTACCCTGTCAAAAACTCCGTAAGGGCTGTCGCCGTGTATTGTACCTGCAACCACGTTTGCAAGGGCGCCTACTCTCATGGCTTCGTAAAGAGCAGTTGCTTCTGTGCTTCTCACCTCGCCAACGACAAGGGCAGAGTCTCCCATTCTTAGAGTGGTTCTTATGCCTTCATCAGCAGGCACTTCTGAAGTTCCTTTTGAAAGGGCAGACGCCACTTTCAATGGCTGGATGTTATAGCCTAGGCTTCTCAGGCTGTCTGTGGGAAGCTCGAGCGTATCCTCGATAGTGATAATCCTATATCGCCTCATTATCTCTATCATGACGCTACCGAGAAGGCTGGTCTTACCAGCGCTCCTGGTTCCTGCGACTAGCAAAGTCCTGTTGCCGTCAACAAGAAAACTGATCAGGCCAGCAGCGAGAGGGCTCAGCATCTTGTGATGCATAAATAATGGAAGCGTCCATGGCTTGTCCCTGTGCCTCCTAAAAGCATAGGCTATTCCAAAAGGGTTGAGCGGCGGAGAAATCACTCCGACTCGGGCTCGTGCAATGCCAGGAATGCTTATCTCTGTGTCAAGCACAGGATTGGCCTCGTCCAAAGGCCGGCCGCTTATCATCCTGAGTTTTGAGGCCCAGCTTTCTGCATCGCTGATGCTTGGGATGATGTTGGTCTTGCAATCACCATAATCCTGGTGCACGATAAAAATAGGTGACTGGCCTGCTGGGCTGTTAAAAGTAATATCCTGAATCTTGGGGTCTGCGAGCAGCACCTCGATAAGGCCAAAGCCCACAGTGTACCTGATAAGTATCATGGTGAGCTCGTGAAGCTCGTCTTCTGAAAGCTTGACATTCCTATAACCTGCTAATTCCTCAATCAAGTCATGGCCAACATTGTAGAATACTTCTCTCATCCTTTCAGGGTCAATGAATTCCTGGCGCGTTGGCTTGTGCTCGGCGATAATATTCCTTGCCAAGTCCAATAATTCATAATGCTCTTCCTTGAGCTTGAATTCTGGAGGCGTGATGTGATAAAGGTACTGGACGTTCTCGTCCAGGGCAAAGACTACTACCTCGTTGTCTCCTACATTATAATTCTCGAGCTCTGTCGCTCCCTTGGGATAAGTAGCCATGAGCTTGGTGAACATGAAATCAGGCTTTATGCTCGGAGCAAATATCTTCCCATAGGTTGCGCGATCAAATGGTTTTAATCCTGACAAGAAGGGCTTGGCAATAGTGATGAGCCGCGTCTTGTCAAGCTCATCAATAAGGAATCCCAATAGTTTAATAGAGAGCCTGTGCGCTGCTGCAGCCTCTCCTGGCTCTGTCTCGAGAAGAATTTTTTCATGGCGGAGGATTCTTGTGAGTTCAACAAAACAGGTTAATGGATCTTTTTTCAAGGTGTCGAAAATCAAGTGATGAATTTGGTTGTAAATCCTGTCAACATACCTGGGCGGAGCCTTAACCCGCATTGACTCATAGCTGAACAACTCCTTTTCCTTTATCAGATGATTATATAAGAGCGCCAACTCCATGAGCAACCTGGTCTGAGCATAATCATACTCATAATCCCTCTTCTGGATGAAAACAATTTTGGTAGTGGCTTTGTTCTCTATTAATCTCTCAATTGTGAAAGCCATAAGGCTTGGATTATCCTCTAGAGAAGGCACAGTGGTAAGGTTCTCGCAGTTCACCTTGAGAATAGTGTCCTCTCCTTCTCTGGTAATCTCAAAAGGAAGACCATCTTTTACCTTTTCGAACAACGCCAAATTCTACCCTCTTTTTTGAATTGGAAAAAGTCAGCTCAGCCATTAGCAAGTGCAGCGTCATGAACGAATGTGAATGACTTGCACTGCGGCTGACGCGGAGGGGTCGCTCCCCACGGGAAACCGCGGCTGACTTTTTAATAATTTTTATAGCTTAATCTAACCAAAACAAAATACGCCAAGCAATATATATAAATCTTTTGCTCAAATTATCAATAATGAAGATAAAGGTAATTTCCAAAACCATTAAATACTATTGATTATTATTGCTGTTTGAAAAAAGATGGTTGAGCCTACCCTGTTTCCTAATCCTGCCGCTCCTCCGCCGCCTGCCAAGAAGCAACCTGTTGACTTGGAGATGTTCGGCAGGGTTTCTAAGAATGTGAACAGCATTGCTGCTAATCTCAGGATTATTGAGGAGCGCTTCTCTACTTTGCGGAACAAGAGCCAGACAGTAGAGCAAGGCATGATCAACCTGGAGAAGGACATCCGCAGTGATATCAAATCCTTGTCAGAGGACTTGATGGACTTGAAAAGGGAATTGAATGATATCAACGACAAGCTCAGGATTATGAGCGCAGAAATAAAGAACCTGGTGAACAAGAACGAGTTCAAGGTGATGGAGCATTATCTCGACATGTGGCAGCCCATGAATTTTGTTACCAGGAATGAATTGAGCAAGATTTTAGAGCAAAAACAAAAAGAGCGTGCTTGAGTGCAGCGCCTCAAAATGCTCGCATAATAATTTCGATTGCGCTGCAACCCGGATGGTGCGCTCAAAAACTTTTTCGTTTTTGGCGCCACAAAAATCCTTGAGGATTTTTGCCGGCAACCCCGCGACGCGCTCGCTTTAATATAAGTAAAGCATTTTACCTTAGGGCGCTGCTAAACTTTTCAAATGCAACAACAATACAGCAACATTTATATACCTGATTTCATAAAAAACAATTTAAAGAGGATTCAAGAGGATAATCAAGGCATAAGAGAGGTGTTTTTATTGGCTTATAGACCAACTGATTTACCAGTTGACCAGATAAGGGCCATGCGTAGCCGGGGCTTTGATAACAACCAAATAGTCCAGGCATTGCAGAGAAACGGCTATTCTTCTACTCAGATTTTTGACGCCTTGAACCAGGCAGACTTGGTTTCTGGCACGAGCATACCAGAGCCGCCTGGCTTTGCACCAGGTCAAGCGCAAGCATCAGGTGGAGGCGTTGCGCAAGAAGCATCTCAAGGAGCAGATGCTGGCGCTAGCATAAGCAGCGAAGAAGTTGAGGAGCTTGTTGAGAGCGTTATTTCTGAGAAATGGGCAGAGCTCTCCAAGGACATCAACAAGATTGTGGAGTGGAAAGCAGATGTTGAGTCCAAGCTCATCAGATTGGACCAGCGCATTGAATCCATGAAAGATGATTTTGACAAGCTGCACCAAGCCATTATAGGGAAAATCGGCGAGTATGACAAGAACATCCTTGAAGTGGGGGCAGAGATCAAGGCCATGGAAAAGGTTTTCTCCAAGGTTCTACCAGTGTTCACTGAGAACGTGAATGAGCTCAACAGGATAACCCAGACCCTGAAAAAGAGGCCTGAATAAGAAAAAAAAGGGTTTAGGCTATTATCTTATTTTATTTCCTGATTTCAATTTATTTTCTATTGTTTCTGTTTGAGAGAAGAGAGCAAAAAGAATATTCCTTTATTCCTACTGAAGCTTGATGGGGGTTTTAGTCAGGAAGAGTAAGGCAAAGGCAGCCATTATAAAGATGAACAATAATCCCATAACCTTGGGGTGTCTCAATGTATTGAGCAGGTTGGTTGTGAAGCTGCTGGTCGTTGTGCTGGTTGTCCCTGCGGGCTGAGATGATACTCCGGTGCCTCCTGCAGTGTAGTTCGTGGCTGTTATCTCATTCTTGCCTTTCTCAAGCAGGCCTTGACCAAAGGCATTGGCAAGCCCAAATGCAAGTATCAATCCGACAAATACCATGAGCCAGGGATAAACATTCGGGTCCTTGATAAGGTCAAGCATCTCTTTCTCGCCTGCCCCAAACATCCTGACAAGGAATAGCGTGAAGAAGATGAAAATAGCCACCACCATGAACCACGGCACCATGAAGCTTACCATGTTAGTGGCAATCTTGGACACTAAGAACAGGAGAGCGATAAGTAAGGATATTATCGCGTGCAAACTTCTTCTTCCATCGCCAAAGGGCTTGATGTATTCCATCAGACCAAAGAGCACTAAGAAAACCAGAAGTATGACAAAAACTACTCCGAAATGCTCTAATAACCCTATTTCAAGGAATGTTGCCATTTCTATTGTTCCTCTGGTGCTATGCTATAAAGAGTTTATTGGCGGTCGTTGATGAATTTCATTATTTAATTTATTTAGTTCTCTTTATTTGGTTTTCTTCTGCATGACTTTGCCTGCATCTTTCAGCCATTGACCCATGCCGTGCTCTGCCTTGTCCTTCTTGTCCTCTTTGGTTATGAACCAGATGATTATGCCAAAGACAAGTATCATCACTATGAGAGCTTGCAGCTCAGGGTCTTGCAGGAATATCAGCCAGAGCGGCATCGAGAACCAGCCGACTGCTGAGCCAAATATAGCCACCACTGCGATGAATGCCAGTACTACAATCCAACCTGACAAGGAGGTGCCTGCAAAATCAATATCGCTGCCAAACACTCCGATGATGAGGAGCAGCATGAGAATGGCGACGATTATTATGGATACCTGGGGCAGGGCAGTGTTAATCACGTCAACAGGGTCAAAGTTGAAAGGATATCTTCCGACAACATGAGGTATGACTACTCCCAGACCCATTACCAATGCTATGATCACATTGAACTGCTTTCTCCCATCTCCGAGTATCTTGGTTTTTTGCAGCGTTGCATACACTACGGTGAACACGAGAATGAATGGCAGCAGCACATCAGTGACTCCCCACATGTCAAGCATCGCGATAAAGTTTTCAAAAATCATTTTTCATCAGGCCTCCGTTTTTTCGATTGGTATTGTATAATAATCGCTCTTTTATTTTTATACTTTATTCTTCCTTGCCTTCATCCTTTTTCTTGCCAGGCTCCTTTGTGATGTAGAATATGAACCCCACCACGATTATGACCAGCACTAGCGAGGAGACTGCTACAGTGTCAAACTTGTTGAATAGGTAGTAAAATATGAGGTCAAGCCAGCCCAGTGCGTGCAGGAATATGAGCACTATGCCTATAAATGAGATAATCATGAACGCAGTCTTCCATTTTCCTTTTAAGAAGAATTCTTCCTTGCCAGTGTGGAAGCTTCCTGCCAGCATAAGGAAGCAGATGATTAAGAGCAGCAAAAGCACCATGTTGGCCAGGACTTCATTAATCAGAGATACCAGCTTGGTTGAGGCAATCACAAAAAAAGCAATGACAAAAGCAGTCATGCCATTCATATTCTTCCTGGTTACGTCCTTTCCCTCTATCTTTTCAGTGCCAAAAATCCTGGTCTTCTCAAGAATAGCGAATACTATGGTGAATACTAATAGGAATGGCAGAATTACATCGTACACTCCTAGCTTGTCAAAGAAGCCAAGTGCTCCTCTAAATACAGATGGCTCTGGTGCTGTTACCATATTTCTTTCTCACTCTTTCTCTATAAGAGTAGGTATTTAAAGGTTTCGTTCTCTTGATATTCTTCTTTTTTTTAAAATAATCGCTATTATCACGCTACAAATTATCAGGAAAAATAAAACAATTATCGCAATTATTATGTTGCTGCTTAGTTTTATTTCCAGAACCTCGGCTTTCTCACCAATGCTAACAGGGAAGTTGTATGTTCTTACCTGGTCTGCATAGGCTAGCTTGATTGTCAAGGCATACTCTCCTGGCTCTAATCCTATTGTGTCAAAGAAGCCTGTGACTGTTTTTTGCTCTCCAGGATTAATGGTAAATAAGGGGAACTCGCTTTCTATTTTATTAATACTTATTAATCCTGATGCTGTCAGCTCTGTGTTCCAATCGCTGGAAACCTTGAAAGTGAGCTTGTTAATCTCATCCCTTACAAGCTTCTTTGGCATGAGCTCTTTTACCTTGATTATTGGCACGCCTATTGTGAAGTTGGATTCTGTGCTCTTTTCAAATCCATCATAATATGCTTTTGCAAGGGCTCGATAAGCTCCTTTTCTAAGCAATGGGCTTAATTGGGCTCGAGCCTCGCCAAGAGTGTTCTTGACAATGCTTATCTCATTCGTTGAAATGCTTTCCAAGAGCTCTCCTGCTGGCGCATACAATTCTATGTTGGCTCCTGCTCTCTGAATATCTTCAGAGCCAAGGTTGTCAAACAGCACAGATATTGGAACAGGAGTGCCTTCATCCACTTCAGTAATTATTAAAGATACATCAGCATATTTTGCAGGATATGGTGCTCTCACGTTAATGCGTATTTGAGGCACAATCACTGCCACTATGGTGTTCTGACTCTCAGGCGGCAGCAGAGGCGATATTCTCACATAGCTACTGTGAACCCCGGGCTCAATTTCTGATGGAAAGCGGATTATGACTTTGAAAGGGTTTTTATAATTCTGAGCTTTAATGCTTACAATCGGATTTTCGATAAAGATGAAGTCTTTAAGCTCGCCTAAAACACTAAGGCTCACTTGAGTATCGCTCTGCTCAGGATTCAGCACATTCAATTCCAGCTCCACAACGCTGTTAGGCTCAAAGGTTAAGGTCTTGGTTGCAGGGCTTGCGCCTAAGCCAAAGGCTAACTGAGAGTTCAGCAGGAAAATTAATATTAATAACAGCATCAATGCAGATGATGCTGGCTGTGCAAAGTTTTTTGTTCTTATATTCTTCATCGTGCTCTTCCTCTAACCATTTCTTGCCTGGTCCGGGATTATATTTGAATTATAATATGAAGGATGCTGGTTTTAGTACCTGAAGGCTCATCATTAGGGACTGTGATTTTTATCTCTAAGTCTGCCTGGTCAGCATCATCCTCATATGCGAGGTTGCATATGAAATTGGTTGGTGTAGTTCCTAGGTCAGCAAAAGTGGTCTGGGTGCAGCTCGCTTCATAAACACTTGACTCATTCTCTGCTGCTGCGTATTGATAGTCTGTTGTTTTCACACTCGTGCTGGTGAATAGCGCTGTTGCATTAATTGTCAAGTTGAGGAGCACATTCCCATCATTCCTAACAACCAGGGGAGGGGGGCTATCGTCTGTGGTGTCATTGGAGGTGCCAATGGTCATGCTTGTGAAATTAGTAAAATTAATTATTAAAGTCAGAAGCTCCTGACCTTCAATGCTGAAGTTAAAAGAGTCTGATGTAACACAATCTAAGTAAGAGTCACAGGCAGTGACTGTCCAGTTATATGGCGTGTCGACGCAAAGAGCAGAGAGAAGAGTGTAATTGGTTGTGAGGATGGTATTGTTAAATGGGTTGCAAGCACAAGTGGCTGATGGAGTGCAGCTAATATTTAATGTGTAAGTCACATCATCACCTTCTGGGTCTGTCGAGGTGGTCCAGTTAAAATTAGGCCGCCTTTCAAAAACACTGGCGTTATGGTTCGCAGGGTACCACAAGGTAGGTGTAGACGGAGCTGTATTATTCAGGCTGCAGCACATGCTCATATTGTATTTCGAGCAGTTTCCAAGGTGAGCATTCGTATCATTGACTCCTTCGCTATTAGCCATGGTAAAGACACAGGTACCTACAACGCAATTGCTGCTGGTTGTGAAGCACCTCACTATTTTCCAGGTGCTGCTAAGGCAGACTGGGTAAGGATAATCAGTGTCTCCTGTAGCATCAACGTGCGCATCTGTGCCTGCTGACAAGTTCAGCACAGTAACATTCCCAGGGCAGCCTGCAGTGATGTTGATGCTGGTGTTGCTGTTGTTGCAGCAAATTGAATAAGTATAATAATCAAAGCTGTTGTCAGAGCTGTTGTCCTGCACATGAGCATTCTGAAGCCCTCCAGTGTCATTTTGCGCACCTAAGAGCCTTGCTCCATTCGTGCAGTTACCTTCCATCCAGAAGCATTGCAAATCATTCGCTGCTTGGACTATGAGCAAGACAGAAAGTATCGATACGAATAAGGCAAAAAATATTAATTCGTACTTCCTCATCTAACCACTCACCCTTTCATACATATTCTACAAAAACATTATTAAACCAGAGCATATATAAAGGTTTTTGTTCAGGCAGCATTAACTTTAAATAATGAGGAGAGTTTTCATCTCAGTAAGGGTGGTAAGATGAATATCCTGGGCTTAGACATAGAGCTTTTGAATCATGCCTCTGTGAAGATTAAGGGCAAAAAAATAATTTATATTGACCCCTTTGAGCTTTCCCAGGGACTGAGTTTGGAAAAGGCAGATATTGTGCTTATAACTCATGAGCATTATGACCACTGCAGCCCAAAGGACGTAGCCAAGATTGCCACAGAAAAAACCATCATCATCACTGTTGCTGACTGCCAGAGCAAGCTTAGCGGATTAAAGATAAAAGGCATTGCGCTCATAGAGCCTGGCAAGAGCATAATGGCTGATGGCGTTAAAATAACTGCAGTGCCTGCTTATAACCTCAATAAGGTATTTCATCCCAAGCAGAATGACTGGGTTGGATTTATCGTCGAGATGGATGGAGTGAGGGTTTATCATTCAGGCGATAGCGACTTAATACCTGAGATGAAGAACATTGAGACTGACATCGCATTGCTGCCAGTAGGCGGAACTTATACTATGAATGCAAAGGAAGCAGCCCAGGCAACCAAGACTTTCAAGCGGTGCAAGATAGCGATTCCAATGCATTACGGCACAATAGTGGGCACTGCAAGCGACGCAGAGACTTTCAAGAACAATGCAGGTTGCGAAGTGAAGATATTGATGTGAGCCCCGCCGGCTTGAGGCGCCTAAAAAAAAGTTAAGTTATAAGATTAAAAGAGAATAAATAAAGTTAAAAACACTAAACGAAAAATTATAAGCGCTGCGCGGCCGACGAGAATAATAATTAATGAGTAAAGGTGATAAAATGTTACTGCACAACTCAAGGTTGGGCAGTTCATAATTTTTACGGAGGGAAAAATTATGTTAAGGACTCATACTTGCGGAGAATTAAGAGCAGAAGACGCTGGAAAGAAAGTGACCTTGTGCGGCTGGGTAGAGACTCACAGGATTCAAGGCAAGCTTAGTTTTATTCTTTTGAAGGACAGTTCGGGCATTGTGCAGATATTCCTTAACCCTGAACTGACAAAGCAACTTGGAGAGATCTCGAAAGAGAGCATTGTCCAAATCGAAGGGCTTGTAAAGAAAAGGCCTGATAATCAGGTAAGAAAGGAAATGGAAACAGGAGAGATAGAAGTCTCTGCGACAAAAGCTACGCTCGTCAACAAAGCCGAACCTCTTCCCATAGATATATCATTTGACACCACAACAAATTTTGACAAGAGGCTTGACTACAGGTTCGTTGACTTCCATCGCCCAAGGATACAAGCCATATTCAAGATTCAGAATGAGATAGCGAAATCTTTCAGGGATTACTTCTACAAAAAAGGATTTGTGGAGATGCAGTCTCCTTGCGTGATATCAGCTGCGAGCGAAGGAGGCACTGACCTTTTCCCTGTGCAGTATTTTGAGAAGAAAGCATATCTCGCGCAGAGCCCTCAGCTCTACAAGCAGATGCTGGCATGCTCATTTGAGAAAACAGTCACAATAACTCCGGTCTGGAGGGCTGAAAAGCACAACACTCCAAGGCACATCAACGAGATAAGGCAGATGGACATAGAAGCAGCATTCTACGACCAGATGAGTGTGATGAAAGAGCTTGAAAAAGCAATTCAGTACATAGTGAAGAATGTTCTTTCACACTGCAAGAAGGAACTTGATTTGCTGGGAGTGAAAGACCTCAAGATACCTGGCGGGGTTTATACCTCTTACGAAGAAACAATGAAAAAAATAAACGGCACTTCTGGAGAGGACTTGACTCCAGAACAGGAAAGACAGCTCTGCGCAATGTATCCTGGCGACATCGTATTTGTCCACTCCTGGCCCACCAAGATAAAGCCATTTTATATAATGCCAAAAAATGCTGATCCTAGAGCAGAATACAGCGAGGGGTTTGACGCACTCTACGGTGGGACAGAGATAAGCTCAGGAGGCCAGCGAATTCATCTCCCAGAGCTTTTGATAGAGAGACTGAAAGTGAAGGGACTTAATCCTAATGATTTCAAGAGTTATGTTGACAGCTTCAGGTACGGAGCGCCGCCTCACTCAGGATGGAGCATAGGCCTCGAAAGGATTACGCAGGTAATCTGCAAACTCGACAATGTGAAAGAAGCCACAATGTTCCCAAGGGATAGAGATAGAATTACTCCCTAAGCAAGAAAACAGAAAAACAGGAATAATCTTGGCAGAAAAATGTCAGAACAAACTGTTAAAACAATAAAGAAGTTTCTCGAAGAAAACCATGTTCATTACGATTACAAGGAGCATGAGGAAGTGCGTACTAGCGAGGAAGCTGCTCGGGCTCGTGGTGAAGACATCAAGATTGGCGCCAAAGCAATGATTCTCAAGGCAGATGATAAGTTTGTGATGATGGTGCTTAGCGCTGCCAAGAAGATTAATTCTAGACGAGTAAAAGAGATTCTCAGCGCTAAAAACCTGAGGTTTGCGACGCCAGAGGAAGTGATGCAATTAACCGGCTGCCTGCCTGGAGGAGTGCCTCCTTTTGCAAATATTTTTGGCCTTGATTTCCTGCTCGACAAGACTGTTGCGGCGAATGAGTTCATGGCCTTCAATGCTGGCGAGAGAACCAAGTCATTGAAGATAAGGACGCGAGATTATTTGAATCTGCTAAAACCGAGGATTGATGATTTTTCAATATGAATAATATAATCATTGGTAAAAGAAGACGCTTCTATATTGCTTCTCTATACAAACAATGCCCATTAAACCTTGATCTGTCGTGACAAGGAAATTGTTCTAAAATTCTTTTCTCTAATTCTCTTATGCTTTCTGTTCTTACATTCCCAATAATGGTTTCATTTCCAGGGCATGGACTGACCCGTCCATCTCCGTATATTTGCATAAATTCTATGCAGGGCATGGTAGCAAAATTATTCCAAATGGCATGATTAAAGTCATATGCGCTATCAATTTTTCTAACTATTTCTCTCATACTTCTTTTTTGTTCTTCATTTACAATCAAAGACTTATCAAATTCTTTACTTCCACTACGCCCTGCTGGGAGATAAAAGGCAAAGACAATCCACAGGTTATTATCTCTGCAATAACGTAATGTTCTTTCAACTTCACTTATGTTTTGTGATGAAAGAACCATGTCAAAACCTAATCGAGTAGTTCCATCTTCATAAGTTTTGTTGAATCCTTTCTTCATTAAATTTTCTATTACTTCATTTCTTTGGTGAAAATATCTTCCAGTCCTATCTCCAACAACCCAATTTTGATAATCTGGATTAAACAAACTGTCACATTTGGGGCATACGCTGGCACCGGAATCATCAAGTCTCATAATAAAATCCTTATTTCGCAATTTTGTTGCTGCATCTGTAAATACCACTGGCTGAATTCCTTTTTTTGCAGTATATCCAATGATTTCGAAGAAGTCCTTGTCTATTGTTGGTTCTCCTTCACCCAAATAATCAATGGCATGAGTTTTATGCTCTGCAAGTTGATCTATAACTGACTTTATCTCCCTCAAGGAAAGGGTTTTCTTGTCTTTATTTGTAAAACAATGAAAGCAATCATGAGGGCAAGCACCGGTCATAGCACGAAAATCTACGACAGGCAACATATCTGGATCTCGATATTCCTCTTCAATCACATCCCAACCTCTAATTAGTGCTCCAATCCCCACAGGTACTTTTCCTAATCCGAAGTAAGATTTTTTTGTTTGAATCATGTTACCATTAATTAGTAACTAACAGTAGATAAATGTTTTCATTTAATTTTTTATCAAAATAACAAAATTTAAATATTAATTGTAATATTGATATATAACATGTACAAATTAGACAAAAAAGATTTGAAAATATTGACGGAATTAGATGCAAACGCAAGACAATCAAATAGCCAGATAGGTAAGAAAGCAGGATTGAGTAAAGAAGTAGTTAAATACAGAATTGACAGTCTGATCAAAAATAAAATAATTTTACGCTTTCATACAGTAACCAACTATTTTAAATTAGGAATCGTTAAGTTTAAGCTTTATCTAAGATTGACAAACGTCAACAAAGAGAAAGTGGAAGAAATAGCAGAATACTTTAATATTCATACAAAAACAGAGTGGGTAGCAATTACGACAGGAAGATGGGATATTATTGTGGGCTTTTTATTACATAACGTTAATGAATTTGATGATGAAATTCAAAACGTTCAAAATAAATTTTCAGAATTCATACAAGAAAAAGCAGTAACAACAACATTATATCTTGCCCATCACACCAGGGGGTTTCTATCGCCCAATAAAGAAATAAGTAAAATCATCTATCATACCAGCAAAGATAAACAGGAAAAAATAGACGATACTGATGAAGGAATCATAAGATTAATTACAAATAATGCAAGAATGCCCATGATAGATATCGCAAATAAGCTAAAATTAACGCCACGAGTGGTGCAATACAGAATTAAAGAACTTGAAAGAAAAAACATAATCTTGGCTTACAAAGCCCATATTAACTCAAAATCTATCGGTAGACTATTCTGCAAAGCCATAATTTACCTATCAAACACTCCAAAAAACATACTTGAAAAGTTTATCAATTACGCATCCAATCTTCCAGGTGCTATTTGGCCTCAAAGAGTTATGGGCGCATGGGATTTTGAGCTAGATTTTGAACTCGAAAGTTATGATCAATTCCAAGAAATCATATTAGATCTGAAAGGGAAATTTCCGAGTATAATCAGAAGCCACGAATTCTGCATAATGTCAAAGGAATTTAAGTTAGACCTTTACCCGAATTGTTATCGAAAAGTATGATTCTAGCATAGCAGCTCATGCAAGTAATGCGCAAAACTAATGAACTGTTTTTCCTGCGCATCATTAATAACTAGCAGAATATTCCAATAAATTATTAAAGATAAAGATTCTTTTAATCCTAAACAAAGCCATAATCAACAAAAAAATCAATAAAGGTGATTATCATGAAGTTTTTATCAATCAAGGAAGCTATGAAGAAGGGCAGCGGCAAAGTAAGTGTCAGAGGATGGGTTTATCGTGAGAGAGGGAGCAACAAGGTAAAGTTCGTTGTGCTCAGGGATGCTAGCGATATTATCCAATGCGTCATAAAGAAGGAAAAATTCTCAGATGACAAGTTCAAAGAGGCTGACAAGGTCCAGATAGAGGCGTCCATGGAACTAACAGGAACAATAAAAGAGGACAAGAGAGCTCCATCTGGCTATGAGATTGATGTTGATGAGTTCACAGTGGTTGGAGTGAGTGATAACTTCCCGTTGGCTGCTGACCAGAGCAGGGAATTCCTTGACGACAACAGGCACCTCACTCTCAGGACCAGGAGGATGACTGCAATATTAAAAATCAGGAGCACTGTTTTTGGAGCGTTGCACGAGTATTTCAGAAGCAATGGCTTTTATGAATACCAAAGCCCAATATTCCAATCTGTACAGTGCGAAGGGGGCAGCACCTTGTTCCGCGCAGAATACTTTGACAAGAAGGACGTTTTTCTCGCCCAGACCTGGCAGCTATACGCAGAGCCAGCAATATTTGCACTGGAAAAAATTTATACGATGGCACCAAGCTTCAGGGCAGAGAAAAGCAAAACTTCAAGGCACTTGACAGAATACTGGCATTGCGAGATGGAAATCGCCTGGAGCACTTTCAAGGATGTGCAAGATGTAGGCGAGGCTGCAATAAAGCACGTAATCAAGAAGGTATTGGAGACCAACCAAGAAGAGTTGAAAATCTTGGAGAGAGATACTAAGAAGCTCGAGCCCAGCCTGAAAAAGCCATTTGCAAGAATAACCTACACAGAAGCACTCAAGCTGCTCAAGGAGAAGTGCAAGATGGACATAGAATGGGGCAAGGACTTGAGAACAATAGAAGAGGACAAGCTCTCGTCATTGTTTGACACAGTAATCATTTGTAGCAATTATCCCAAGGAAGTAAAGGCTTTCTACATGATGGAAGACCCTCATGACCCTAGGACAGTGCAGGGCTGCGACTTTATAGCGCCAGAAGGCTATGGCGAGCTTATCGGCGGAAGCCAGAGAGAGCACGACATAGAGAAACTAAAGAAAAGACTGGTGGAGATGGGAGAGAACCCAGAGAATTACACCTTCTACCTCGACACCAGGAAGTACGGCAGCGTTCCTCACGGAGGCTATGGTCTAGGAGTTGAGAGACTAGTGTCATGGATTTGCGGCTTGGACAATATCAAGGACGCCATACCATTCCCGAGAACACCGATGAGGTATAAGCCATAGAAACTTTTAAATAAAAGAAAGTATGGTTAATATTTCGAATGCAAACCTCCATTTGTGCGAGTGAAAAAGAGATCAAGAAGGTAATTAGAATAATAAATAAGAATTCTCTGGATGACACTCCGCTCAGATGGAAATCTGCCCGGCGAACCAGAAAAATCCGTGCATTGTCATCTGCTCTTAAAAATGCAAAAGAGATACTAATACAATATGCTGAAATCACAGATCAAGACAAAAAACGATTAGATAGAGCTATGTCAATACTGAATTCTGCCTTAGGGGAAAAAAATAATAAATCCGCATCAGATAGCTACTTTGTAGATGATCAGATTGCACTAGGTTCACAAGGAATAAATTGTTTAAACACAGACTTGGATCTTGTAAAAAAACAACTCGAAAGCATTCTTACAATTTCATTTGTAAGTTTGAGGATGAAAAATATAATAAACGTAGCTAGAAAAACAAAATATAAAAGGTTTGATGAGCCTTGGGCAGGATTCAAAGCCCCTGATGAAAAAATGATGGACGAGTTCATCGGAATGCTAAATAAGATCCCTGAATTTATGTTATTGATAAAAAAACTTAATGATGAAGATTTTGAAAAATTCTGTGCGTTTCTTGAGCAGGAAACCTTTTGCAGTATAACTGAAATAGCACGTTTCTTTTCATTCAGCAAAGAATGCTATGATCTGGTAAGAAAGAATAAAATAACATATGTTTTCTCATCAGATAGGAGCGCGAGAATAGTGGGAGTGTACATCCACCACCTGCTCAACACCAATGGATTGGCAAAAGTATCCTGTCAGTTCGTTTTATCAGCATACGGAAACTATAAAGCCACGCGGTATCATGATGAAAAGCAAGCAGCGCTCGTAAAAGAACAAAATGTTCTGGTAATAGATGAATACGGTTTCACCGGGGGAACAGTCGAAGCCATAACAAATTTGATAAAAAACAGTGGCGCCGCGACGGTTTATCATCTATATTTTGCAAAAGGCCCATCATCCCGAAATATGCCTACTTGGCATGGCAGTAATGAAGTTAGTGGCCTTGAAAAACAAAAGGAGCCAAACATTATAATAACCATTGTAAAGGATTTTGAAATCCGTAGGAAGACTATTAAAGCTAGGCAATATGTGAAAGAGCTAGCCTATTGGGTGGCGACGGCCATAAAAATGGAAGAAAAAATCTAATCTTTCTTCTTCGCTTCTTCTATTGCTTTTTCTGCTCGCTCTATTTTTCTTTTTTTTCTCTCCTCTGATTTCTGCTTCATGGTCTCGAGCTCATTGGCAACCAGGTCGTCAAGGGCGTTGTCGCAGAACTCTACTGCTCCGTCATAGTATTGCTTAACAGGATCTTTGTCGTTGTTTATGAGAACATCAATGATTTTATTACTGCCATCAGCATCCTTTCCTAGGTGGACAAGATGCTTCATCTCTGACTTGTCAAAAACCTCTTTCTCAGGCTTGTTAAGAAGATCAAGCTTGTCTTTTATCTTTCTCAGCAATTCGATTGCAAGTATTCTTCTCTTCTCGTGCGGCTGGGTTTTGAGCTCATTAATCTCATTGTAATGCTCAGCGTCGATGCGTATCTTCTTTCTCATAGGCTCTGTTCCACCGTGATTGGCGCTGTACACCCTTCCTATGACTGCGTTAATAGCCTTGGCCTTGTCCTCTATGCTGCTAACAAAGCTCTTCAAGCCCTCATCGTCCAGCCTAATCATTATCTTCTGCTCTTCTTTCTCCTCTTTAACCTCTTCTGTGTGCGTCTTCCTGCTCTTTCTTAGCACGCTGTAGTGTATGGTTAGTATGGCTTCGAACAGCAAGCCAAATATTATGTTCACGCTACTGAGCAACTTGTAATCAATGCCTTCTAACAAATTCGCAACTCCCAGCAAGAAGAGGATGCCTGTGAAGATGAACGGGAACACCATGAGAAAGCCTGATTCCAAATGGTACTTGTCCACTAGAATGTATGTAACTATTATAGTCAATAGTACAGGCGATAATCCCACTAAGGTGTTGAACGGGTCTGAATTGGTTATTATGCTCAGGAATACTATGAGCACAAACCAGGCAATTAATGCCACCACACAGGTTGCTCTGAGCATCCTGTGCACCACGTCAAAAGGCAGCTGGTGGTATTCTGTCTTTTTCTCTGTTGTCTTGGTTACTGCCTGGATTTCACTGATCTCATGTTCTTCAAAAGCAGGCAGCTCGTCTTCTGTCTTAAGAAATCCTTCTTCCAGCTTCTTGTGCTTATGCTCATGAGGAACTGGCGGGATAATCACTTCTTCCAAAAAAAACACCTCTTTTTAAATATCATAATCAAAGGTTTTTATATGTTTTTTGGTGGTTTTCAACAAAACCTTTTTAATCAACCTAATTCTCCAGGAATTTATGAAGAAAGCCACTATGCCAAGGATTGAAATAAAGCAAGGCAGCATCACGACAGTGCAGGTTGATGCCATTGTTAATCCTGCCAACAGCTTTGGCTATATGGGCGGGGGAGTGGCTGGAGTAATTAAGAATGTTGGCGGACAAATCATTGAGGACGAAGCCATTAGCCAGGCTCCTGTGCAAATAGGCGATGCTATAATGACTTCTGCTGGTGATTTACGTTGCCATAAAATAATCCATGCACCGACCATGCACAATCCTGCTGAAAAAACAGATGCTCACAAGGTTTTCTGCGCAGCCAGGGCTGCTCTTGAGCTGGCTGACAAGCAAGGCTTCAGGAGCATTGCAATGCCAGGCATGGGCGCAGGAGTTGGGGGCTTGGACAAATTAGAAGCTGCAAAGGCTATTATGAAAACCATTAATAGTATTAAGTTTCACAACATTGAAAAAATCATGTTAGTTGATATTGACGATGAGATGATAAGCGCTTTTAGTGCGGCGCTGAAAAATAAAGGTGAAAAATAATGAGCTTGTGGGTTAAGACAGAGTACGGCAGGGAAAAAACTGGGAGGACAGGCATAATGTTTGCTGGCACCAGCGTTCCTCAACTAGAAAGAAAAATTCTAAAAATGTTTGATGCAGTACTGTATGGCAGAGATCATGCTTATCATACTTACCTTGTAAAAAAAGACAAAAAGACTTATCCTGTTCTTTTCAATATTTTAGGAGCTCCTGCAGCTGTTGATGCGTTGAGCGTGCTGCACGCAGGCGGCTGCCGGAATGTCATCTTTATAGGCTATGCTTATGGCGGTTTTAGGAATCTTGAAGTCGGCTCTGTTGTTGTCCCAACCAAGGCTTATCATTTCGAAGGCATATTCCACCCTATGAAAATTGACAAGGAAGTAAGTTTTCCTGACAAGGATCTGAATAAAAGGCTGAAGCAAGTACTCGGAAAAGCAGGAATAGACTTTCTCGAAGGCATTAATATCAGTGTGCCTGCAGTTACTCTCCAGCCAAAGCACAAAAATAAGGATTATGAACGAATAAAGCCACTCACCCTTGAGATGGAATATGCAGCAGTCCTCTCCAGGGCAAGAGAGATAGGTATTAGAGTAGCAGGACTGATGATAATCAGCGATAACAAAGAGGCTGGTCTTGATGATGATGAAAAAAGAAAAATCAGGCGAAATAAAAAGCAAATAATCGCTGCGAACATAATAAAAAGCATTAACCAGCTCAACCTCAAGCCTCTAAAGCACTCAGATAAATTCAGCATTGATCAATATTTGGCAGAAGTCATAGAAACAGATGATAAAGCTCCTAATGTTTACAGGAAACATTTAAAAAAATAATAGGGATGATTCGAAAGTTTTATATCCTTGAATGCAATCACCATTCTCCAAGGGTGATATCATGAAACTAACCTTGCCAACTGCTCTATTGGCTGCAGGATTAACACTTTTTTCTGTTGGATATGCTAAAAATAATAATGCATCAATGCAACCAGAACCAGCAAAAACAGCAACATTAGAAACTTTAGTCTCAACACAGCATTCTGAAGAACAAATCACTTTTGCGCAGCACCAAAAAGAGATTAGGCAATTAGTGAATTATTATATTGCTCGCATTGCAGACAGGTATGATGGTGATTATATTAATAGACAAGGTAACATCAAAAGACTTCAAGTAATATTTGATGATGAAAAAGCAAAGAAAACCATGGCGTGGCAAGACCAGCTAGACCGATGGGTAAATCTATTCAATGAACAGAGACCTATTTATGTAAAATGGGAAAATGTAGCAGATGGCAGCCCTGAAAAGAGTAATTTAGGAAAGAAAATTGATGAAATTCAGGCAAAAATGGAAAGAATAAGAAAAACAGCAGAGAAAATATCAGAAGAAGATTATTGGACGACTCCGCCTCATTTAGAGCCTGAAGAATTCGCAATCATAAAATATGATTTAGAAAAAAATGTTTTTTATCTCATCAGGGAGTTTAGCGGGCAAGAAATGTTTTATGTCCAAGATATAGGCTCTAATGGTTTGCAAATCAATACTAAAGATTTTGTCAGGACTGCTAAAGATCTTGAGTTACCATATCATAGCTTTGAAGGTCCTGCGATTTGTAATAAAGAAGCTGAATGGAAACAAGACAATGCAAGATTATCCAGTCAATACGTGAAGGAAGTTCATCACATAGTTAAAGTCCTGGGAAACAGGTGGGCTGGTAAATACGGGTTTCCTGCAAAATAAGCGTGAAGAGAAGCGGAATTTTAAATCCCTAGAACCTCGTCAGTCTCTTTTTTCATCCTGGCTTCGTACTCATACTTTTTTTCTCCTTCTTTCTGCTCCTCGCTCATGACTTGGATGAGTTTCTTTATTGTTTCTTCTTCTTTTTCAGACAGAAAAATCGGTGCTTTGCCAAGGTGCTTCTTGATGAGCTCTTCCTCGATCTGCTCTGCTGAGCCTGAGCTTACGCTAATCTCTTCCATTTCCTTTGATGACAGCTGAGAAGTATTTCGCATCACAAAATAGGCTGATTTGTTGTAAAGCTCTCTGAAGAAGTTCTTGAAGTCGATGTCGCTGGGCTTGCCACTCTTAAGCTTGCCGCCAACTTTTAATAAGACAATGGTGTGGTTGAATTCCTTGTTCTGGAGCTTGGCTTCTAGCTCGTGGTTTATCTCTTCAGGAGTCTTGTTTTCTGCGCTTATCTCAATCTTGTGAGTGTTCTTGATGTTGAGAGGCACGAACTCTAATTTGGTTTTGTTTGCGTCGTCATAAACATAGAATCCTCCTCTGCCTAGCTTCCATAGCTCTGCAAAGTTGGCTGGAAAAACAGGCCCTGGATAAACCAGGTTGTTGTAATTCTCAACATTTTTGTGCTCAACAATATGGATGTGACCGCCTGCATAATAGTCAAATCCACGAGGCATCTCTGTTGCTGGCATTGATTCCATCTTCTCCATCTCTGCTGGCTTGAGCTCATCAAGTGCTGTGTGGAACATGAAAATCTTAAAGCCTTGCTCCTGCTCAAGCGGCTTAACATCCAAGAGCTCAAAATCTTTTTTTTCAAGGCTGCCGCGCTTGCCTCTCACGCCGGTTATCTTGGCGCCTGTCTTCTTGTCAAGAGTGAACCTTAATCTGAGCTTGTTGCCTATGACTTCTCCCTGCATCACATTTACCAATAGTTCTGCTTCTTCGAGAACGTCAATAATGGTTCTGCCGCCAGGGCTGTAGTCGTGGCTTCCTGGAATGACATAAACAGGAATGTTCTGCTTCTTCATCCTCTTAAGCAAGGCTACTGCCTGCTTCAGGTGCTCTAGAGAAGGCATGGCTGTGTTGAACAAGTCCCCTGCGATTAAAACAAAATCAACATTTTTTTCTAGAATCATGTGAACGGCTCTCCTAAAAGCTTCCAGATTCATGTTCTTCAGAGCAGGGTCTCTCCAAGCGCCTATATGAACGTCTGCTAGGTGAGCGAACTTCATAAAAAAAGGTGGTTTTATTGTTCTTATAAAGCTTGTTAAAACCAAAAGAAAAAAAGCCAATCCTGCGCATTGCTCAGCAACACTTATTATCTTGCTCTGTTGTATATTCCATTAATTATTTGTTCAGCTAATCCTATTTTGTTCCTGTCATTCCTGCACTGGTTCAGCGCCAATAGTGCCTGCCTGAACTGTTCTTCACATTGAAACAACACCTGGCTCTTGCATTCACGGCGTATGCGCTCCATGGTTTTTAGCATAACATTATAGTGATTCCGGGCGATTTGCGCTTGAGCCTTGAGGTTTTGATTTTCAACAGTCGCAGGATTATTTGGGGGGTAAATCTTTATGATGCGTTCATGATCTTTTATTCTTTTAGTCTCCAGGTTGATCAACTCAACTAACACGTCTTCTGTTTTGCCCAATAAGGACATTCTTACCACCTTAAAATTAAAACAACAGTTTTTACAAATATTATCTTATTTAAAGCTTTTCTTTCTGCAACCAAAAACATTTAAATCAGTATGTGCATAAGGCTTTTGCAAAGGAGGGTTTGATATGAGGCACAAGATTATCAGGCTTTACAAGAAGGCTGACAAGGAAAAATTTGCTATTGGCGCTTTTAATTTCTCGACAAACGAGATTCTTAAGGGCATATTTGATGCTGCTGTTAAATTAAGGACTCCTGTGATTATTGCATTGAGCGAGGGTGAGAGGAAGTTCTTTGGCTGCGAAGAGAGCGTGGCTATTTACAAGGCACTTCTAAAGAAATATCCGCACATCATATTGCATGCTGACCACACCAAGTCTTTTGAAGAGATAAAAAAAGTGGTTGATGCAGGCTATCCTTCTGTACACTTTGACGGCTCAGAGCTGGACTATGCGACTAACTTGAAGGCGACCAAGAAAGCTGTGGATTATGCGCATAAGCACGGCGTGTTCATCGAGGGAGAGCTTGGCGGCATCAAGGGCATATCTACAACTCACAATGATCAGAGCTTGAAGGATGTTGTAAAAGAGGAGATGCTTACTAATCCTGAACAGGCAAAGGAGTTCGTGAAAAAAACAGGAGTTGACTCCCTAGCTATCAGCGTGGGCAATGCGCACGGCCTGTGGAAGGATTACAAGGCTCTTGACTTTGAAAGGATTAAGGCAGTGAAGGAGAAGACTGGCAAGTTCCTGGTATTGCACGGAGGCTCTGGGATTACTCCTGAAGACTTCAGGAAAGCCATAAGCCTGGGCATTAACAAGATTAATATTAACACAGAGAACAGGGTTGCTTTTGTGAACGCCCTTGCCAAGGGCTTGCAGGAGAGAAAGGATGATATTCCTTATCATTACCTCAAGGATGTGAGTGCTGCTGTGTCAGCTGTTGTTGAGGACAAGATAAGGACGTTCATGGCAGACGGTAAGGCTTGAAAAAAGAGAGTAATAAAAGGCTCGCCGCCGAATGAGGCGCCTAAAAAAAAGTCGCCAGTGCCACCCCGAAGGGGGCATCCCCCGTCACAGCAACCATGCACCAAGTCCTCAACGATTAAAAATCGTTTTCGCCCTTGGCGCAGTTGCAGGTTGCGGCGACTTTTCGCTATAACTTTATGGAGAATGAAAAATGAGTCTTGTGATTGGAGTTGATCTGGGCGGAACTAAGATTAAGGGCATTCTGGTGGATGAGAAAGGCAGGGTTTTGAACAGCTATGAGCGACTAACAGAGGCTTTTAAGTCAAGAAAAGAGATTCTTGCCAACATCTTAGAGGTCGTTAATAAGCTAAGGGTTTCTGGAGTGAAAATCATGGGATTTGCAACTCCTCGCTTTGCCCTGCCTAATGGTAGGATGACTTGCATGCCAAATATTAAGCCATTAGGAGGGTTGAAACTGAAAAAAGAGCTTGAGAAAAAGACCAAGTTAAAAGTTTTCTTAGAGAATGATGCTAAGTGCTTTGCTCTTGCAGAGCAGAGAAGAGGAGCTGCTAAGGGCTGCAAAAATGTGATTGGAGTAATCATTGGCACTGGCGTTGGCACTGGGATAATAATTAATGGACAAATTTATCGAGGAGCTATTGGCGGCGCAGGAGAGATAGGCCATACCAAGCTGGTCGTGAACAATGAGGTTAAGGAGGTTGAGGATTTAATCTCTGGCCCTAATATTGTCAAGAGGTATGAGGCTTTGAGTGGCAAAAAAGCAGATAGCCCTGTTGTTATGCTGGATAAAAAAGACAAGGTTGCAAGGCAAGTATATGATGAATTCGTATTCTACACGGGCTTGTTCTTTGCCAACTTAATCAATATCTTCAATCCAGAAATGATTGTTGTGGGAGGCGGAGTGAGCAATATGCCATTTTACAAGGATGTGGAGAAAGCAGTGTTAAAATATGCCATTCCAGAGCTTGCAAGGGCTTGCAGCATAAGGAAAAATGCGCTGGGCGATGATTCTGGAACAATTGGTGCTGTTGAGCTGGCTTTGGGGCGCTAAAAATCTTATTAAGATTTGTTTTTTGTTAAACATATCGCAAAACATATAAAAGACTTCTATTATAAGCTGAGTGTATTGTAGGATTATGATTTTGATAGAGATATCAAGATAAATTTTGATAGAATATAAGATGAATAATTATTGGGTGTGAGGAAGAGGTGGATTGGCTAATATCTGCTGGCAAGTTTTTTCTCGAGCCTATTTGGCTCTATGGGCTTATCCTGCTCTTAATCTTTATTCTTCTCCACTTAATCAGACCCAAGCCCAAGCAGAAAGTCATTCCCACTTTGATGTTTTTGTTCAAGGACCTCGGCAGGGACAAGAAAATGACTTTTTTCAGGAAGCTAATCCAGAACCTGTTGTTCTGGCTGCAATTCCTTGCCTTGCTACTCATCCTGCTCTCAATTGCAAAGCCTTACATCAATGTATCCAAGGAGTCTTTGTTCAAGAACACTGTCCTAGTGATGGATGTTAGCTCTAGCATGAAAGCGAGTTACAAGGGTGAGACTAGGTTTGAAGATGCTGTTGAGATTGCAAAGAAGAACCTGGGCGTAGTCAACACCTTGATACTGGCTAAGAAAACTCCAGAAGTAGTGCTAGTAGAGGAGAATTCTGGAAAAGTAAGAGATTACCTTAACAAGCTCAAGCCCACAGACACTTCAACCAATCTTTACGAGGCCATCAGCACTGCTGGCGGCTATGCAAAAGCTGATTCCCGTGTCGCGGTGATTAGCGACTTCATTGACACAGAAACAGACACTGGCCTGGAAACAGCTAAGAAGACCTTGGAAGCTCAGGGTATAAAAGTGGATTTTATACAGCTCTTTGAGCCTGTCAATAATGTCGGTATTGTTGACTTGATGATTGATAATGAGAAGACCAGCGCTGTCATCAGGAATTATAATGCTGAAAAAGCGGATGTGAAGCTAAAAGTTAATTCATTGGAAGAATCACTGAGCATTCCTGCCAATTCCCAGGAATTATTCACTTTTTCCACGCCCGCAGGAACGAGCAAGCTCGAGCTTCAAGTTGTGGGAGTGAAGGACGGATTCTTAGCAGACAACACCGTCTTTATCAGCACGCCAAGCGATGTCAAGAAGAAAGTACTCTTGATAACCCATAATGCCAATTACCAGAAGACCTATTTATTCAATGCATTCGATGTCATGAAGAATGTTGAGATTACAGCAGCCACGCCGCCAAAGATTCCTGACCTGAAGAATTATGATGTTTTCATCTTCAAGGACATTGACCCTAACCTCATCCTGCCTGGCACCTTTACTGGAGTTAAAAAAGAGGTTGAGGAAAAAGGCAAGGCAGCCATAATAGCAGCTCAGCCTAACCTATTAGCTGTGAATTATTACGGGTTAATGCCTCTCTGGGCTAATGAGACCATAATGAATCCTACCAACATCATCACTGGAAGCAGTGAGAGCCTGACAGCCAACATTGAGTTCGGAATAACCAAGAAGTATTTCAGCACCCACCCCAACTACGGAGTAAATCCTGTGATAATAGCTGCTGCAGAAGATAACACTCCCATGATAACTTTCAACTCACTGGGAAATGGCAAGATATTTTTCTATGGCATACTCGACGAGGACAAGCAGGCAGACACCAGCTTTGCAAAGAGCCCTGTCTACTTTGTCTTCTGGAAGAGGCTTGTTGACTTTGCAACCAACACTCCTTCAATCAAGAACCTTAATTACAGGACTGGAAATTCTCTCAACTTTAATGAGGAGCAAAACATCCAGACTCCTGACGGAAGAATCACCACTAAGAGCCTTAGCCTGGACAATGCGGGGCTCTACACCCTGAATGACAGGACAATAGCCATTAATCTTCTAAATGACAAGGAGTCTGACGTGGGCAAGACAGCCAGCCTTGACAAGGAAGGTTTTGCACAGGCTAGCGAGAGGTTCAAGGAAAAAGTTCCTTACGAGCTCACAGATTACTGCATAGTATTGGCCATCATACTCCTGCTAATAGAATTCGCATACATAAAATTCAGAGGTGACTTGTAAGTGATTAGCAATATACTGCAGCCAGGAGTACTAATATGGCTCATCCCTATCCTCACGTTATTTATATTCATGCTGTTCAAGAACTTTGTGCCTGATTTGTTCGGCGACAAAAAAGAAAAAAATAGGTTCAGAATAATCCTGCTCATCACCAGAGTCCTTATTTTTTTGCTGCTCATATTCGCCTTGGCCAAGCCTTTTGGAGAGGTGAGAACGAGCACGCCAGGCAATCCAAAGCTCACCATCCTGGTGGACAACACCACATCCATGGCTGTGATGAACACAGAATTTGTCTCAGAACTCAAGGAAAATCTTGAAAAGGAAATACCTGTGAGTGTTAAGATTATGAGCTCAGGCATGCGCTCTAGCCTTGGCGATGACATGCTCGCCCACCTTGAAAAAGACACCAACCTGCTATTAATAACAGACGGCAATGTGAACGAAGGCACTAATCTTGGAGATGTTGCATTGCTAGCTGCTAACCTGAACAGCACCATAAGCGCCATCCAGCTTGATAACCAGGCAAAAGAAGCAGGAGTTTATATCACTGGCTCTGAAACAGCAGTGGCTGGAGTAGAAAACACTTTCTATGTTCATGTCGTAAACCTGGGAAGCCAGCAGGTGCAGTTAAAGGTCAGCGCGGATAATGAGATTGTCATTAATGAGTTCGCCAGCAAAGAGGTTTATTCCTTTCAAAAGAAATTCAGCGAAGGAGACCATGTGATAATTGCAGAGGTGGGCGCTGCAAAGGATTATCTCACTGACAACAATGTTTTCTACAAGGTCGTGAGCGTGGTTAAGAAGCCCAAAATCCTCCTGGTTTCTAATGTAGCAGACCCTGTTGAGCAGATACTCAATGAACTTTACGACGTAACAAAGCTTAACTCTATTCCTGATAATGTGAATGATTACTATGCTGTCATCATCAATGACATGCCTTCCAGTATCCAGGGCGTGGACAAGCTTGCAGATTATATTATTGACAAGCAAGGAGGATACTATGGCAATGGCTTGTTTGTTATTGGCGGCTTTGACAGCTTTGACAGAGGAGATTACAAAGGCTCATTATTAGAATCATACCTGCCAGTGACTGTTGGCAAGGCTGCGAGAAAAAGAGGCAGCAGCAACATTGTCATTAGCATTGACTTCTCAGGCACCACAGGCGCAGTATATGAGTGCAGGAAGCCAGACGGAAGCTGCAAGGGTGATGAATGGACCAAGGTCACCTCTAATGTCCAAGATATTAACAAGGCATTGGCTGTGAGCGTAATTAACAGCCTCGGGCCTGACAACAGCGTCGGAGCAACTATTTTTAGCGACAAGAGCGCAACAGTGGCGGACATCCAGCCATTGTTCATAATAAAGAAGGATTTGATTGACAAGATTTCAAGGATACAGCAGCCTCCGGGCCAATCATATTTTTACATCGGCTTGAGCGGAGCTTATGCCCTTCTCAAGGACAAGCCAGGAACAACCAACAACATAATCATAATTACAGACGGGCAGACAGGAAGCAGCACTGTGGTGCAGCAAACCCTTGACACTGCCAAGACCATCAATGCCAGGGGCGTCAAGGTTTATGTTGTGGGCACTGGAAGAAAAGTGAATGAGGAATTATTAAAAGACATTGCTTCTAATGGTGGAGGAATTTATTTCCCTGCTGACCAGGAGAACAAGCTGCGCATATTGTTCGGCGAGCCAGAAGAAACCAAGTTCGGTGAATTATTTGACTTGTTCATTATTAACCCTTACCATTTCATAACTCAAGGCTTAGAGCTGGATGCTAACCTTTATGGCTTTAACCAGGTCATTCCCAAGAGCAGCGCCCAGCTCCTGATAACCACCCAGCACGGCGAGCCTGCACTCACTGTTTGGAACTATGGGCTTGGAAGAGTGGCTAGCCTGAATGTTTTCAGTGGCAACAACAATCTTGGAGACTTGATGAACAAGAAGAACTCCATCCTCCTCACAAGGATTACTAACTGGTGCATTGGCGACCCCCAGAGAAAAGAGCCTTATTATGTAATCATTCCTGACTCTCGCATTAACACGATTTCAGGAGTAATTGTTAAGAGCGACAAGTACCCCAGCGCAGAAGGCTTGACCTTTACCAGAACAGGAGAAAACCAGTACCAGTCTGATTTCATGCCAACAGCCAAGGGATTAAACAAGATACTCGGCAAAAGCTTTGCAGTGAATTATGAAAAAGAATACCAATACCTCGGAATGAGCCCTGGGCTCGAGGAAGTGGTAGCTCAGAGCGGCGGAAAGTTTTTTAAACCAACAGACACCAAGGGCATTGCGAGTTTTGTAAAGAGCGTTTCCAAGAGAAACAAGATTGAGAGGACCACTATTGTCTGGCCTTTCCTACTCATAGCAGCCATGATATTTTTAATAGAAATCACCATCAGGAAGATAAGGGAAAAAAGATTGAATGCTTAAGTTTAATCAATTATATCCAATAAAAATTAAAATTAACAGTGAAATTAATAAAAAATAAGAGAGGCTGATTAAGATGACCGGTTTTATGGGCCAAAGAGTGAACCTGTTCTTGCTGCTGATGCTCATGCTAGTGCTGCTGGGCTTTGGCGGCGTGAGCGTGTATTACCAGTACACCTTTAAGAACCTTAATGATAATTTTGAGAATGTGAGTACTGTTCTGGATATGTGCACCCAGAACCTGAACCAGACCACGAGCTCATTCATGAGCGCCCTGAAGAATCTTAACAGCACAGAAACAGATATCAGGAAGTATGATGTGATTTATGAGCAAAAAGCAGCGGAGCTTGAGCAGAAAAAAACAGATTTAGCCAACACCCAGGCAGATCTCACCCGGACGACCATGCAAAAAGAGGTTTATAAGAGACAGATTGATGAAGCCTATGCCCAGTTAATTGCTCTGAACAGAACTGTTACTCTGCTCAACACCCAGATTAACAGCCTTAGCAGGGAAGTAGACCGTCTTAACATTCGGGTTGCGTGCTTGAGAAACACTGATGATAGCGATGAGTCAGCTGATTGCTTTAATTAAGGCTTAACATATCCCCCAAAAAAAAATTCAGGAGGAAAATCATGCCGCCTTTTATCAAGGCCTTGTTTAATGAAGTGAAGCTTGAGATGCTGAAAATAGCTCTTATCAGCACATTCCTAGATGCGGTCATGGTCTTCTTTGTTGCTTATTTTGCAGTTTCTTTTTTCAACATCAAATTCATTTATATCCTTTTGATACCAGGCGTTATTGCCTTGATTTTCTTTTTTGCCAGCATGATAATCAGGATCAGAAAGCTGCGCCTAAAGGCAATGGAGGACGCCAACCCGCAGATCAAGGAGATGCTCAGGACAGCACACGACAACATGAATGAAGAGAACAACATAATGGCCCTTGCATTATTCGCAGAGCTCAAGGCCAAGATGAAAACAGTTTCCTCAGGCAACCTGCTCGAGTCCAAGAAGGTAGTGACCAGGATTATAAGCACAGTAATCATCGTCTTCCTCATAATAACTGTTTCAGCATTCAATGTCAACCTGAAAAAAATTGATATACCATTTGAAAAGCTCAGGTTCATGGTGCCAGGAGCCCAGGACAGCAGGGCATCAGGCAACATCACAGACCTAGTGTTCAATGAAACTGATGTAATTTACGGCGATGCCAGCATTGCAAAGCTAGGCAACGAGGAACTCAACCTGAACATGAACCCTGCCATGAGCGACATTGACTTCAACCAGGTGAGTGAGGCAGAGCAGCAAAGCCTTCGCGAAGGCAGCCTGCCCCAAGAGATAGGCGTGAATCCAGATGCTTTCAACAACCAGCAAGTGCTGGACGAGGCAGAGCAAGCTGCCAATTATAGTCAAAGGATAAAGAATATTTGAGAAAACATAAGGGAAAATAATCATCATAATTACAATATAAATAAAATAATCATAAAAATTTGAGAGGGATGAGAATATGGGAAAAGAAATCGAGACAGTAAAGAACATTGAGAAGCTAAAAGACACTTTCAGCAATGTAAACAAGGAGATTGAGAAAGTCATTGTTGGCCAGGAAGAGGTGATTGAGCAGATACTCGTCGCAATACTGTGCGACTCCAATGCTCTTCTTGAAAGTTATCCTGGGCTTGGAAAAACCACCATGGTGAAAACCGTAGCCAATGTCCTGGACTTGAAGTTCAGCAGAATACAGAACACTCCTGACCTCATGCCCAGCGACATCATCGGAACTTATGTTATTGAGGAGGATAAGGGCAAAAAGGTGTTCAGGTTTCAGAAAGGGCCTGTGTTCGCTAACATCATCCTGGCTGATGAAATTAATAGGGCAACTCCCAAGACCCAGTCTGCATTGCTTGAGGCTATGCAGGAGAAACAAGTCACAGTAGGCAACCAGACCTTTGAGCTTGAAAGGCCTTTCTTTGTGCTCGCAACCCAGAACCCAATTGACATGGAAGGCACTTATCCATTGCCAGAAGCCCAGATTGACAGGTTCTTGCTCAAAATCCTGGTGACTTATCCTAAGTTTGATGATGAGATGGAAATCATTAACAGGTACACCAAGGCAGAGAGCACTCCTGATGTCAGGACTTTGCTGAGTAAGGAATCACTCAGACTGCTGCAAAGCCTCACCAGGCAGGTGCCTATTGCCGACGATATCAAGAAGAGGGCTCTTGAGATTGTCTCTAAGACCAGGACTGCCAAAGACCTGATTGAGTACGGAGCCAGCCCAAGGGCTAGTATTGGCTTGATAATGGCTGCAAAAGCCAAGGCTTTGCTTGACGGCAGGAAATACGTCAGCGCCAAGGACATCGAGGATATGGCGTATCCTGTTTTGAGGCACAGAATTATACTTAATTTCAAGGCAGAGCGTGACGGCAAGACACCTGACGATGTGATCAGGGAATTGCTTAAGTAAGAAAAGAAGAAAAAATTGTTGCGAGCATTGAGAATAAATAATCAATAATAAATTTAAAATGGCTATTGACATAAACTTCCTAAAAGAGCTGGACAGATTCAACGTAGTAGTTAAGAAGAGAGTTCTCTCAAGGTATCAGGGAGAGAGAGCCAGCCACGCAGAAGGCCAGGGATTAGTTTTTGCTGATTACAAGGACTATGTTCCTGGCGATGATTTCAGGACAGTGGACTGGCAGGTTTATGCCAGGACAGACAAGTTCTTTGTCAAAAGATTTGAAGAAGAAAGGAACATGACAGTCCACATTATTGTGGACGCCAGCGCCAGCATGGACTACGGCCGGAGGATTACCAAGTTCGACTACGCCGGCATGATAGGCCTGGGCTTTGCCTACATGGCTCTCAAGAACAATGAAAAATTCAATTTTTCAACATTCTCAGAAGGATTGAATTATCTCAAGGCAAGAAAAGGATGGAACCAATTAATGAACATACTGGCAATACTTGAGAAGCTCAAAGTTACTGGCAAATCAGCATTTACCAAGTCATTCGACGAGTACAAGAAGTACATGCGCTCCAAGAGCTTCGTAGTAATAATATCAGACTTCCTCTATGACATCGAGGAGATAAAAGCAGCACTTTCTCGATTCACCAAGCATGAAGTAATTGTGATACAAGTCCTAGATCCGGAAGAGAGAAGGCTTGCGCTTTACGGCGATGTTGTTTTAGAAGACAGCGAAGTCCACACCAAGCTAAGGACTTTCATCAGCAACAGGCTCATAAGCAACTACAGGAACAAGATAGAAACTCACATCAGAGCCATTAAAGACACTTGCGAGCACTTTGACTACGACTTCATCAGCGTAACCACAGACACGCCCATCTTCGACACTTTCTACGCAGCGCTGAGGACTTAGAAAGATACTAGCACTGGACATCTTCGCGTAGGGTTTATAAATACTATTTACTTACTCCTCCCTTATGAAAAGAGTAACTGGTATGGATTGGCTCAAAAAAGGAGTGGCATCTTTAGATGTTAATAACCCCCAGTATGCAGCTGAAATTGATGAAATTCTTAAGGTAAAGTCAGAGGTTTTTAACAAATTCAATGAATGGACGCCTTTGAAGCTTATCTTGCTTAACTATACCTTCTACGTGTGCTCTACAATCGTTAGCAAAGTGTCCTTTTTTAAACATAAGTATTATGTTGACCTTTTTGCTGGTTCTGGTATTAACAAATTAAAAGGAAAACAAGACTTAATCATAGGATCTCCCTTGATAGTTTCCAGAAGTAACTTATCTGCACTTTATGATGAAATGATTTTTTGTGAAAAAGATCCTATTTTATCTGAAGCATTATCCCTACGGTTAGATTTTCTTAAAAAGAGGAACTTGACAGTTATGCCAAAAGAATATGAATCTTGCTTAGATGAAATTTTGAAGAAGCTAAACCAAAGGGATACTTATTCGTTCTTGTTCATAGACCCTGATTGTATGGAATTCAAATGGGAAGATATGAAAAAGGTCTTAGGTACGCGTAGCGATGTTATTTTCAATTTTATGACTACACAGATTTGGAGAAGCGTAGGTCTTGTTAGTACTGAAAAAAGTCAGGGAAAACACATCACTGATATGTTTGGGGATGAATTCTGGAAATTAGCTAAAACTGAAGAAGATTTGGTTGCAATTTACAGACAAAACATTTTACAAGTCCGAAAAGAAGCACCCGTGAGGATTATTAAGGTTCAATCTAAAAAATTCAATTTTTCATATCATCTTCTCTTTATAACTAATAAGACTAGTGGCGGAAACCAATGGCTCAGAGCAATAGACAAAGCCAAACAAGAGATTGAAGCTAATTCTGATAAAGCAGTGATGAGCGCCCTGGACCTTGTAAAGAAAAGACAAACTGATTTATTTGATTTTTAATGGATAAATTTAAATAAGAATAAGTATAAAAATAAAAAAGAGGGTGAAGGTGTGATTCGGAAGTCTTTACTTTATAAAAGCGGCGTCGAGTACGCTGATTTCTGCATTAATCATGTTGAGGGCTGCTCTCATGGCTGCACTTTTCCTTGTTATGCTTTCTTGATGGCTAAGCGCTTCGGCAAAGTTAAGTCTTATTCTGAATGGATTAAGCCAAGATTAGTTGAGAATGCTTTGGAGCTGTTAGAGCAAGAAATCCCCAAGTACAAGGACCAAATTAAGTTTGTTCATCTTTGCTTCTCAACAGACCCTTTCATGTATAAGCACAAGGAAGTCAGCGATATGAGCCTGAAAATTATTCATCGACTTAACAAGGATAATATTAAGTGCACTGTGCTTACAAAAGGGATTTATCCTGAAGCATTGTCAAATCAGGAGATGTACGGATTGAATAATGAATATGGCATAACATTGGTATCCTTGAGTGAAGGTTTCAGGAGGAGGTTTGAGCCAGGAAGCGCTCCCTTTGAGCAAAGAATTGAATCATTAAAATATTTGCATAACCTTGGCTTAAAAACCTGGGTTAGCATAGAGCCCTACCCTACTCCAAACATTATTGCACAGGGTCTGGATGCGCTTCTTGAGAAGGTTGGTTTTGTTGACAAGATTATTTTTGGAAAGCTGAATTATAATGTAAAAACAAGCTTGTTCAGCGAGAACTCTGCTTTTTATGAGGGCTGTGCGCAAAAAGTTATTGATTTTTGCATGAAGAGAGGAATCGAGTATCACATTAAGTTTGGAACGAGAAAAATGTTTGAAGAAAAAACGACTCAAATTTTTAATAAAAACAATGAAAAAGAAATCTTAGTAGAAGCATGATTTTTTACTATTGTTCCTTCTTTTTCTTCCTCGTCACAAACCAGTACCAGATGATTAATAGAATTATTGTGAATGCTGCTCCTATCACGAACCAGAGGGCTATGTTGGTTGGTGGTGTTTGCTGAATTACTTGGATTGCTGGTTGCGCAACAGGCTCTGTAATGTTTTGGGTGATGTTCTCTGTGACATTCTGCGCTGCTCCTGCAACTGTCATTAAAAGGTTTGCTCCTTCTTCAGCAGCCGGAACAACTGCTTTTTCTGCAACATCAGCTCCTCTTGCTGCATAATCAGCCATGGCTGGCGCTGCTGCCATGAGGTTTGCACTGCCAAATGATGCCTTAAGCATTAGCTTGTTGAACAAGTGAATTACTCCGCCAACAGCAAGAACTATTATGCTGATGGGCAGTATTGATTTTAATTTGTCCTTGAAAGATTCTGTTCTAGCATTCTTCGGAGCAATAATGATTATCTTGTTAGCCAGAGAATAATGATTCACTTCCTTGCCTTTTTCAGAATAATGGAATTCTTCTGCTTTCACCAGGTTGGCCTTGACTAATGCTTGGAGATTGTAGTGAGCAGTGGATAATGGAAGCTTGAGATCCTTTGCAACGTCTGTCTCTGTTGCTGACTCTTTCTTGCTCAACAAGTCCAATATCTTCCTTGCAGTATCATTGCTCATAACCTGAGCCAATGCCTTGGACTCATTCTCTTCCAAGGATACGAGTAAAAAAGGGTCTTTTGCCATAGGGAAATGAGAGGTTAGCCTAGTATTTAAATGTTAATATGAATTCAAACCAAGTTGAAGCTAAGAGAGATAAAACAATTCTCTATATTATATTATCAAACACTTTGTATATATCATAAAACTTCTTGTAGAACAGAGGATAATCATATCTTGGGCGTAAATCAAGCTTGGGCGGGATAAAGGGCATTTTGTATTTTCTCACGTCAGGCACAACCACTCTGCTGCTATACTTGCTTAGATTAGGCACGATAATCTGCATGTTGTCTGGCGGTGCCTTGATTATTGTGTAATCCTTGCCTGTCATTCTCATGCGCTCCTGCAGGCCTCTGAAAGGGCTGAAGTCGTCTTTATAATCATGTTTTTTATACTGCTGTTTTAAGTTCAAACTGTGCCTTAGCTTGTGCTCTAATCTTTCTGCAGAAGAAAAAGAAGCAGAACCCATGCCCAGTGCTGCTGCTAGCAACAAGATTGCAAGGTCTTTTTTGTGCATCATGACTAACCAGGAAGAAGAAGTATTATAAAAACTTTTCTAGCTATTAAGCGAGAGTGAAAAATTTAACAAAGAGTTTGATGCTTGGCAGTTATTTCCTATCTGACCCACGCCCTCTGGAATCTTTGAGGGAGGAGAGTTATCAGTGTATCTTGTAAACTCGTCAGCAAATATCCTTGCTTAGTAAATCTTCTCATGGACGTATAATAAAAGTTCTTGGTTATGTATTTGAATTTTCCATTCTTAATCATTCGTTCCATCAAGTTAACATCTTCTGATGCTTTCAACTCTGTGTTAAAGCCGCCGATTTGAAAGAAAAGATTCTTATCACAGAACATGCACGCTCCTGCGCCATAAGCAGGATATCCTGTGATCTTGTGTATCTTGTCATTCATTAGCCAGTTGCGGGTCGCTAGTTTGGCTCTCCATCCTCCTTTGTCACCTCTGACATCAGCTACTTTGCCGCAATTGTATCCTTGCAAGAATGCTAAGTGTATTCCTTGAAGAAGGGCTTGAGGCGCCATACAGTCTGCATCTAGGAAAACCAGGATGCCGCCGTGGGCGAGTTTGGCTCCTGTATTTTTCGCCATGGAAACTCCCTGTATGTTTATATGAGAATAGTAGTAAGTATAAGGAGCAATCATCTTATGGGTGTTATCAGTGCTCTTATTATCCACCACAATTAGCTCCTTATTAGGGTAGACCTGCCTCACAAGGGAGCGCAAGCATCGCTGGATGAGTTTCTCTTCATTAAAAGCAGGAATTATTACAGATATCAAAGGCTTCTTTTGCAGAAGATTTTTTATGTAATCTTGTATTTTCCTGAAAACCTGAACATAGTATAGCTTAATGTTCTGAAAGAGGTTGAGCTCGTTTCTTAGCAAGCGCGTGATTTCTGCAGTTATCTCATCAGCGCGCGTGAATGATTGCGAGTTAATATTCTTCTCAAGGTAAGGGTTTTCCCCTTCAATAAGCTCTCTCAGCTCCATCAAGAATTTCTTTATATGCAGCAGATTATACTTTACCTCTGCAATATCTTTTATCTCATTTATTTGAAGGCTCTTTTTCTGCTCTTCACCCAGGATTTGAGCTATTATTATCTCCTCAAAGGCCTCAGATTTGATTATTTTATTGAGCAGCTCCAGCAAGGCTTTGTTTTTTTCCAGCAAAAGCTTTTTATTCTTATCAAACCCAACTGTATGAAACCTGGTCTTGATTTCATTCATGATTTTTTTAACCAAGTTTTCCTTTTCAGAAAAAAGCTTAATGAAATGTCTCAATAAATCAACTTCTCTCTTAAAATCCCTCTCGAGTTCCTCAAACTTTTGCTCTTCAATTTCCTCTGGCATTAATCTTCACATCAACGCTTTTGCTATAAAAACTTTTTGAATTCATAAGGGCGGATAGCTTCAACTCAGCTTGAATTCTAAAAAATATTTAAATAGAAGCTTCACTCTACTCAGTTAATAACCAAGTTATTGAGGTGAAATCATGAAAACACAATTGATTATTATTGGATTGATTTTGAGCATCGTATTCGTTGCTGGCTGTGCAACGCAACAGGAACTGGTGGGCGATGACCGAGACGAGCACGGATGCATTCCATCAGCAGGCTATAGCTGGTGCGAGGAGAAGCAGGAATGCCTCAGAATCTGGGAAGAGAACTGCACCACAACAGAGTGCGGAACATGCCCACAACTCATTGCCCCTTCGCCTGGTTGGTGCGCTGATGGCGCTATTGTTTCAGGTGAGAAAAATGAGTGCGGATGCCAGGGACCTCCTAAGTGTTTGAAAGCATGCACAGAAGAAGCCAAACTCTGCCCTGACGGAACAGCTGTCGGAAGGAATTCTGAGAATAATTGCGAGTTTGACCCTTGCCCAACAACTCAGATAGCTAATCCTGCTTCCAAATTTTGCATTGAACAAGGCGGAGAGTCAAAAATAATTACTGCAGCAGATGGAAGCCAGAGCGGGGTTTGCATATTAAATGACGGCACTGAGTGTGATGAATGGGCTTATTTCAGAGGACAATGCCCTGAGAAGACCAAAACTTACTGCACAGCAGAGCAGAGGAATGCTGAAGTTTGCACTATGGAGTACAGGCCTGTGTGCGGGTGGTTTGACCAGAGCATACAATGCATAAAGTATCCTTGCGCAGCGACTTACGCTAACTATTGCTCAGCATGCATTGATGCAAAGGTTGCTTACTGGACAGAAGGCGAGTGCCCGAAGTAAAATTCTTTAATTTTTTATTTTTTTGCCACATTATTCCAGAGATATTTGTGGTAGTTCTTATAGTTATCAGCCAATTCTTTGCTCTCAATCACAAAGGCAAAGAATTCCTTACTCAGAATAAAGTTAACGACTTTGTTGCCGTAAATCCCAATGACCGTAGGAGCGCCGCTGAATTCAGGCGGCAGGAAGCGTATATACTCTAATTTGTATGACGCTTTGATTTCTTTTCTTAGCTCGTGACGCATAAGATTAAACATTTTTATTTTTAAGTTGATCCTTCGTTTATCCCAGCTCGCAAAAAAATGCGGATACCATTTGGGAATGTATCTTCCCGAGCCAATCCAACAAATACTGTCATAGTTAAGCATATCCTCCCAGACTGCCTTGACTCCTTCGGCGCCCCTGAATATCTCGGCGTTAATGGCAGGCTTGACAAATTCAAATTGCTTTGTTAAGCTGGGGATTTGCTGCTTCATTTCAGCTTTAAGCGTTTCAAGGTCGTGCTCTTTCTGCTCAATATAACCAACAAGGTTGGTGGGATGAGCTATCTTAAAGTAGCGCTTCTTGTTCTCGCTCACATAGGTGACTAGGCCTCTTTCAATCAGCTTGTTCAGGATGTCGTAGATGTTCCTGCGCTCAATGCCTGTTCTTTCATGGATTCGGTTCATTGGTGCAGAGCCAAGCCCCAGCAGACTGGAATAGACTTTAATCTCCCCTTCACAAAGGCCAATCTTGCGCAGTATTTCAACAACCATGCCAATAATTAAGAAGAGCTTATATATAATAATTATGGTGTTGTTGCGATACCACAAAGATATAAATACTATTACTATTAAATAGTGGTTATGAAAGTAGTACTTATACAGTCAAGAGCAAGCGCATCATCCTGGGATTCAGAATTCCATTCAACTCCCAGCACTTCAAGGTTTTGCGAGCCTCTTCAATTGGGCTACATTGGCGCTGTTTTAAAAAAGGAAGGACGTGAAGCAAAGATAATACACCAGGTTAACCAATCCAAAAAGCAAGTAATTGATGATATCTTAGAATTTTCACCTGACGTTGTTGGGTTTTCCATTATGACTTTTGAAAGGCAAAGTGCTTTTGACATTGCTCGTGGCTTGCCAAACATCAAAAAGGTGTTTGGCGGCGCAGACGCGAATGCAAATCCCGAACTCCTCATCATGGAAGATGTCGTAGACTTCCTCATTATGGGCGAGGGAGAGTATAGTTTCACCGATCTATTAAAAGTGCTAGAAACCGGCAGTAATGACTATGACAGTATCTCCGGGCTTGTTTACAAAAAAGATGGATGGATTCACCAGAATACTCCTGAACGAATAACCAATCTGGACGCCCTGCCATTGCCATCAAGGGATGGGCTGGACATGACGCTCTACAAAGAATTCACGCCAAGCACAATTCCCTATTCAAAGCAAAGGTTTTCTTCGATCATAAACTCTCGCGGCTGTCCTCATCACTGTAACTTCTGCCAGAATGAAAACTTGTGGCAAAGTAGGAAGATAAGCCGTTCAGTCGAAGGAATAGTTAATGAGATAGAATACCTACAAAAAACATATGACTCAAACCTAATATGGTTCTGGGACCCAAATCCTTCAAAAAAGGATTTGGCTGACATCTCAAACGAACTTATTAGAAGAAATGTGAAGGTGAAATGGCACTGCTTTTACAATCCTGTTGATGCTGACCTTTCATTGCTTCAGCTGATGCATGATGCTGGCTGCGAGATGATAAACTCAGGGATTGAATCCGGATGTAATAGCCGCCTGGCAGAGATGCGCAAGGCAACCACCATACAGCAGACCGCAAAATCCATTGGAATTGCTCACAGCGCAGGGCTTTTTCAGCACGGAAGCTATATGGTCGGCTACCCGGATGAATCAAAGGAAGAATTCCTTGAATCCTTCAGGGTTTTCAAGAGCTTTGGATTGGACAGCGCTGTCTTTTATTTTGTCACGCCTCTCAAAGGCACGTCATTCCACAGCTTCTGTGAAAAGAAAGGATTAATTGTAGAAACCAATCCGGATTATTATGACCTATCTCATCCCGTAATCAAAACGAAGTTAAGTGAAGAATTGGGCAAACAAAAATATCAAGATTTGCTTTCCTGGTGCTACAAGAATTTTTATGATAAAGACTGGCTCAGACGCGCGGAACACAGCTCGCACAGGGAGAACCTCATGAATTTTGCAAAGATTGTTGAGAGGAGATATAACCTTGATTTTTCAGAGGTATGAAAATGAGCGAACCACAACCAACATTGCAGGATATCATAAGATTAGCGCTTCAGGTCAAAGAATGAAAACCATGCATCATCAAACCTGATTGGAGTGGGAAAAGAGAATACAAAGGATGGGCTGGAGACAGGGAAATCCTATTCGGATGGTTTGAGAACATAAGAGGGTGCCAATCTCATTGGATTGATGCGACCCAATATTCTCAAGCGCCCTCTCCTGTGGAGATTGCCGAGTATTATTGGAAAGGTGCTGGAACAACATACAACCTCATGAGATTAATAATCTCTGGTAGTCCGAACATCAAGGCGGCATTCCAGAAATATGATGAGAAGTTCATAGAGAAAATTATGAAGTTACGGAGAGATTAAAATGACAAAACCAGAACTGAAAATTGTTGCAATTAACCGTGAATTATATGAGAGACTGTATAGCGCATTGCAGAATCCAAAAAAAGTCAAAGGCGTAAGCCAGGCCCTACTTGAAAAGATTATTAACAGTTCAGAAGAGTTGAAAATGGCGCGGAAAGAAGAAGTGATAACAAATGGCGCGCTTGCTTGGTCGTATAGTAGAACTGATGCCGCGACAATGGGACCGCTAGCCCTTGTGTACGGATACAAAGTGCTCACGGAGCAGTTCCCGGAGATGCCTGATGCAGATATTCCTAACAAATTCAAAGGCAAAAAAGTTGCCTTTTTCGCTTTTATCGAACAATTGGAACCCAAAAACAGGCTGCTGACACTGTACCTATTGGATAAGGCGGGGCCAAAATGACACTCCTTCAAAAGATACGACAAATGGGAAATTATATGAGGATTGGCCTAGCTACGCTTGCATTGACGACGACAGCATTCGCCGACGACATCTTCAAAGGCTGCAAGGGCTCGACTGATATCCAGATGGATGCAAGAGCAGGCTACATCTGCAACGACAAAGGAATTGAAACCATCACGAACACACTCATCATGAAATACTGGGCTGACGCGAATTCATTCTGGGCCTTTACAATAACTCCTTACAAATTCACCAATGAAACCAGCGGCACAGGTGACATGACAATCGGTGCAGGACCGAGGATTGTGCAGATGGGAGGAAAGCTCAACCTTTTGCCTTATGTCGGAGCAAACTTGCCAACAGGGCAACTCGGCAACAGCCGCTTTGACGAAATTATCGGCTTGCTTGGCACATACAAAACCATCGATAACAGGTTCGAGGCTGATCTTGCTGCGCAATACACTTTTGCAGGCAAGAAGAACAGCGCAGAGCAACCAAACGAGTTCTACTTTGGCGCAATGGCAGGCGGAGGCTCAGCAAAACTAAGAGGGGTTGGCGGCTTCACGCACCTGAAAAGGAACAATGGAGACTACCTGACAAAGCTGCGCGCAGTAGGAAGATACACTTTTTCAAAAAATTGGCATGTGGAACTTGCTTTAGAGAAAGGCATCGCTAGTAAGAATATAGCAAAGGAGAGTAGCGTCTCTATCTATATCAGGTGGAACATTCCGAATAAGAAATAGTATCAAGAAGAATTGATTTCATAAATCTTTTTATTCGGCTCGGACACAATCATTCAAAAGAAATAGCTTCATGGCTGCATGCTGCTATGCATGCTCCGCAGTCTATGCACTTGGTTTTGTCAAACTCCACTATTTTTCCTCTCGTCAAGGCTTCTGCAGGGCAGGCTTCTACACAGCCATTGCAAGTCTTCCCGCCGCAGCCACAACTAGTGCATTTGCCGTCTTTCCAGCAGCATTTATTGTAATCAATCTTGATAGGCATGATTAACCATGGTAAGAGTTAATTTATATGTTTTATGAAAAGAAAAAAACTTATTTTATTCCCAGCTTCTTCTCAAGCTCTGCAACGTCAACCAGGGTCTTGATTACAGAGTCAGGGTTGAGGCTCATGCTGTGGATGCCTGCCTGGACTACGAACTCTGCCATTTCTATGAAGTCGCTAACGCTCTGGCCGCAGATGCCTATATACTTGCCTTTCTTGTTAGCAACCTCAATCACCTGCCTGATGAGCTTCTTCACTGCTTCATTTCTCTCGTCATAAATGCTTCTTACGAGTTCTGAGTCTCTGTCCAAGCCAAGTGTTAGCTGAGTAAGATCATTGCTGCCAATAGAAAATCCGTCAAATATGTCAAGGAATTCCTCTGCTAATAACACATTGCTGGGGATTTCGCACATGGCATAAATCTCAAGCCCATTCTGTCCTTGCACTAATCCATTCTCTTTCATAACCTGGATTACTTTTCTTGCCTCGTCCACTGTCCTGCAGAAGGGAATCATCACTTTTATGTTGATCAGGCCGAACTCATTCCTTGCCTTGAGGAGTGCTTTGCATTCAAGGCTAAAGGCTTTCTTGTATTCCTCGCTATAATACCTTGATGCTCCTCTCCAGCCTATCATTGGATTGTCTTCTTTTGGCTCATATAAATGTCCTCCAATCAGATTCGCGTATTCATTGCTCTTGAAGTCGCTTGCTCTCACGATTACTGGCTTTGGATAAAAGGCTGCTGCAATCCTGCCTATTCCTCTGGCTAATCTGTTAATGAAGAAGTCTTCTTTGTTGGCGTAGCCATTGGTGAGTGAGCTTATCTTGGCTTTGAGGGATTTGTCTTTGATATCATTGAATTTTAGGAGTGCTAATGGGTGTATCTGGATTTCTGAGTTGATTATGAACTCCTCTCTGGCCAGGCCCACTCCGTCATTAGGGAAAAAGCTTTCCTTGAATGCTTCGTCAGGATTAGCAACGTTCATCATTATCTTGGTTTTGGGTTTTGGCAATGAGCCTAGGTCGTGCTCTTCAACATCATACTTGATGAGTCCTTCATAAATCATCCCGTCACTGCCTTGGCTGCAATCAACAGTAACTTCCTGGCCTGTTTTTAATAGCTGAGTTGCTTTTTCAGTGCCTACAACGCACGGAATGCCTAATTCTCTGGAGATGATCGCGGCATGACAAGTTCTACCCCCTCTATTCGTTACGATTGCGCTTGCTATTTTCATAATCGGTTCCCAGTCAGGGTCTGTCATGTCAGTTACCAGGACTTCATTTTCCTTGAAATGACTTATATGGCTGGCTTCTGCTATTACTCTTACTTTTCCGCTGCCTATCTTGCCACCCACTGATTGCCCTTCCAGAATAACATTTCCTTTGCCTCTTAGAATATACTTAACCAACCTATTCATATCTTTTAGCGCATGAATAGTCTCTGGCCTTGCCTGAACTATGAATAGCTGGTCTGTTATGCCATCCTTTGCCCATTCTATGTCCATTGGTTTGTGGTGGCCTGCTTTCTGAGAGTAATGCTCCTCGATAACGCAAGCCCATCTTGTCAGCGTAAGGATTTCATCATCAGTAATAACAAATTTCTTCCTGTCATTATATGAGACTCTTATGTTCTTGGTGCTTTTTTTGCTCTTGTTGCTCTTGTCATACACCATCTTAATCTCTTTGGATCCGAGCTTCTTGCCAATAATCGGCCTATAGCCCTGGTTGAGTGTGGTTTTGAAGACTATGTACTCGTCAGGATTAACAGCTCCCTGAACAATATTTTCTCCCAGGCCGTATGAGCCATTGATTAGCACTGTGTCTTTAAATCCTGTTTCTGTGTCAATGCTGAACATCACTCCTGAGCAAGCCTTGTCAGAGCGCACCATCTTCTGCACCCCGATGCTTAAGCCAATCTTGAAATGGTCAAAGCCCTTATCAACCCTGTAGCTTATTGCCCTAGCAGTGAACAAGCTGGCAAAGCATTTCTTGCACGCATCGAGAAGCTGATTATCTCCCTTGATGTTGAGAAAAGATTCCTGCTGTCCTGCAAAGCTGGCATCAGGCAGATCTTCTGCAGTAGCTGAGCTCCTTACTGCAACATCAATATCTTTTCTATCCTTATCATAAGCTCCGCAAAGGTTCCTGTAAGCCTCAAGAATCTCTTTTCTTAAATCCGGCGGTATTTCTGAGTTTTTTACAAGCTCCCTAACCTTGCGCCCTCTTTCCTGCAGGTTATGCATGTCCTTGGTATTAAGCCCAGATAGGATTTCCTTGATTTTATCCCTTATGCCTGCCTTTTCCAGCAGATAGAAATAAGCTTTTGCAGTGATAGCAAATCCATTGGGCACGCTTACTCCTCTGCGCACGAGATTGGTGTACATCTCACCCAGGCTGGCGTTCTTGCCGCCAACAAAAGGAACATCCTCAATGCCTACCTGGTCAAACCAGAGAACAAAAGCATTAGACTTATCCAAAACTCATTCACCTCTTTTTATAATAATACAACTAACTAAAAGCACCTATTCTCAGGAGAGTATTTAAATCTTTTGCTGAAAAAATAATGAACAGCCACAGGAATAATCTTGCGAAAAACATATAAACATTAATTCGCACTGATTTTTTTAATGTCAAAAGATATCTTTGAAATCAGGTTTCATGGGAGGGGTGGGCAAGGAGCTAAGACTGCTTCTGCTCTATTAGCCGAGGCTGCTATGGAGCAGGGTAAGTATGTGCAGAGCTTTCCTGAGTACGGCGCAGAAAGGCAGGGAGCTCCTGTGAAGGCGTTCACAAGGATAAGTGATAATAAGATTTATTCTCACGCGGGCGTCACCAACCCTAATGTTGTTGTGGTGGTAGATCAGACTCTTATCAAGAGTATTCCTGTGACAGAAGGATTGGATGATTCTGGCTTGCTGATTGTCAATACTAACCAAGGCGTTGATGATATCAAGAAGATGATTGGCTTTAATGGCAAGATTATTGTTATCGACGCTGTTAAGATTGCCCTTGAGGAATTAGGCAAACCAGTAACCAATACTGCGATGCTCGGAACAATTGAAAAAGCAACCAATATTGTTGATTATGAGCAGCTGAAAGAGCATATGCACAATCATTTTGTGCGTGAGCTTGGCAAAGACATTGCTGATAAGAACGTGAATTGTTTTGTAAGAGCATATAATGAGACTAAAATTTGATTATGAGTGAAGTATATGGGTGAAGAAGCTGAAAAACTAAAAGGCTGGAAAGACATCCCTATCGGTGGAAAGATACTTGAAGCTGGCAATAGCAGGAAGTACAAGACTGGTGACTGGAGAACCTTTCGCCCAGTTCACAAGCCAGAGCTATGCACTAACTGTATGATTTGCTGGATGCTCTGCCCAGATTCCTGCATCAAGGTGGGTAAAGTGGATGATCCTGCCAAAGGACAGAAAGGCATGAGCACTAATCCTAAGCTAGGCAATTTCGGAGGCTTTGACCTTGACTTTTGCAAAGGCTGTGGAGTATGCGCAGAAGAATGCCCATTCAAAGCAATAGAGATGAAAGAGGAAAAGGACTTCAGGGACTAATAAAGAAAAGGCTCGCCGCCGATTGAGGCGCCTAAAAAAGGTTTATAGTATAACTAAGTTTAAACGGATAAAAAATTTAGGCTCTGCGAGGCCTACTAAAACAAAAATGGTTACTAGAACAAAACGTGCAATGACAGGAGCAGAATGCACTGCAGAAGCCATGAGGCAGGTTAATCCTGATGTTGTGGCTGCTTATCCTATTACTCCTCAGACTGATATTATGCACGCATTTGCCCAGTTCGTGGCAGACGGAACAGTTGATACTGACCTCGTAACAGTTGAGTCAGAGCATAGTGCTATGAGTGCTTGCGTAGGAGCAGGAGCTGCTGGTGCAAGAACCATGACTGCTACTAGTGCTAATGGCCTCGCCCTAATGTGGGAGATAGTTTACATTGCTTCTGGCTTAAGGATACCTATGGTTATGAATGTTGTCAATCGCGCTCTCAGCGGCCCAATTAATATTCACTGCGATCATTCAGATAGCATGGGATGTAGGGATTCTGGTTGGGTCCAGCTTTATTCTGAGAACGGAGAAGAAGCTTATGAAAACACTTTGATGGGCGTCAAGATTAGCGAGCACCCTGATGTTCTATTGCCAGTAATGGTTTGCCAGGACGGATTCATAACCAGCCATTGCGTCGAGACAGCAGAAACAATTGATGACGAAACTGTGAAGAATTTTATCGGAACCTACACGCCGCATTATCCTTTGCTTGATGTTGACAAGCCAGTGACTTATGGACCGTTGGACTTGTTTGATTATTATTTTGAGCACAAGAGGCAGCAATTATTAGCAATGGAGAAGGTTAAGCCTGTCATTAGGCAGGTTTTTGAAGAGTTCGGAAAGATTACTGGCAAGCACTATGATTATTTTGAAGACTACATGCTAGATGATGCTGAGCGCGTAATTTTCTGCTCTAACAGCAGCGCCGGAAGCACTCGCGTAGTTGTTGAAGAGCTAAGAGCAAAAGGAGAGAAGGTAGGATTATTAAAGATGCGAGTCTTCAGGCCTTGGCTTAATGAGATGGTTGTTGCTAAATTAAAGAATGCAAAGGCTGTTGCTGTGCTTGACAGAAGCGCTAGCTTCGGAGCATTTGGAGGACCTTTGTTTAACGAAGTAAGGAGCAGCTTCCACGAGGAAGACAAGCAGAACAAACCTTTCATAATCAACTATATTTTTGGATTAGGCGGCAGGGAATTAGATTTGGAGCAGATAAGAAAGGTTTTCAATGAACTGAAAGAAGTTAGCCGAGGCAATGTTGGTGAATTAGTAAGATACCTGGGAGTGAGGGAGTGAATCAATGGCCAACATCAGAGAATTAGCATTGGATGGAGAACGCTTGGATTCTGGTCACAGGCTTTGCCCTGGCTGCGGATTAAGCATTATTGCACGCGCAGTCATGAGAGGTACAAAAGATCCAATAGTAGTTGCTACTGCAACTGGCTGCCTAGAAGTCAGCACTACCATCTACCCGTTCACTGCGTGGAACGTGCCTTGGATTCACAATGCGTTTGAGAATGCAGCTGCAACCATTAGCGGAGTAGAGGCTGCTTATAATGTTCTGAAAAAGAAAGGAAAGATAACCAAGAACATCAAGTTCCTGGCTTTTGGCGGCGATGGAGGCACTTATGACATTGGCTTACAATCATTATCAGGTGCATTAGAGAGAGGCCACACTTTTGTTTATGTGTGCGTTGATAATGAAGGCTACATGAATTGCCTGAGCATTGATACGTTCATCATGACAGAAACTGGGCTTAAAAGAATAATTGATGTTCAAGTAGGCGAGAATGTTTATGCTTTCAACCATGCCAACGGCAGTTTGGCACTGAAAAAATGCACTGGCGTCTTTGACAATGGAATAAAGCCTGTTTATGAATTGAACACGCTACATCACTCCATTAAAGCAACTTCGAACCACCCGTTCCTTGTGGTGCAAAGGAACAGAAGCAGAAAAGAAAACACTCTAGTATGGAAAACGCTGGAGAAACTCCAATCAGGGGATGAAGTTATAGTTCTCAAAAAACTTGAAGATGGTGGAAGCCATGAGTTCGGCAAGATTCATCTCTCAAAAAAAGGCGACTACAAGGTTAACAGGATTAATGAGCTTCATCTTCCAGATAAGAGCTCCCCGGAACTCATGGAGTTGTTGGGCTTGTTCGTCGGTGATGGATGGACCCGAACCTACAAGGGCGAAACTGGTTTTGCCATTCCAAAAAATACGAATGCAAGGAAAAGGTTAAAAGAGCTGTGCAAAAAAATATTTGGAAAAGAAATAAATGATAAAGGCCAGAATTATGTTTACATATACTCTGTTAACCTAGCAAAGTTCATCGACTCGCTCGGCTTTGGCAGCGGAGCAAGAAACAAATTAGTTCCTGGCTGGATATTCACACTACCACTAATTGAGAAGGAAGCATTCATCCAAGGCCTAATGCTGTCAGATGGCTACAAAACAGGCGAAAGCCACCGCTATGCCTCAGCAAGCATGGACCTATTGCGAACACTTCGCCTGTTGCTCCAAACCATGAACTATCGCGTCGGAAAACTTCATCAGCAACAGAAAAAGAAAGGAGAATTCTGTGTTTATCGAGAACTGCTAGAAGACTCCAGCTACGGCTACATCTGCTTCAGTAGAAAAAAACAGCTGAGCATAACAAAGTATTTGTCACAGACCAAGCAAAGAGACTTCCTGGCAGACAATCCTAGTTTCGGCTCAGAAAAAATAATTTCAATAAAGTTTGTAAAAGACGAGCCAACGCTTGACTTAAGAGTTGAAGGAGAGCATAACTTCATAGCAGATGGTATTGTGGTTCATAACACAGGTATTCAACGAAGCAGCAGCACTCCTTATGGCGCCTGGACCAATACTTCTGCAGTTGGAAAACTACATCAAGGAAAAGAGCAGTACAAAAAAGACCTCACTGCAGTTATTGCAGGCCATCATATTCCTTATGTTGCCCAGGCCAGCCCGCATAATTACATGGACTTGTTAAGAAAATCTGAAAAGGCATTCAACACCAAAGGACCAGCGTTCATTAATGTGCTCAGCCCTTGCGTTCCAGGATGGAAATATCCTATGCAGCTAAGTGTTAAGCTGGCTAAAATGGCAGTTGACACCTGCTTCTGGCCATTGTTCGAGATAGAGAATGATGTCTGGACCCTGAACTATGATCCTGGGCCTAACAAGAAGCCAATAATGGAATGGCTCAAGACGCAGGGAAGATTCAGACACTTGCTCAAGCCAGAAAATACCCACATCGTCGAGCAGATACAAAAGAATGTTGACGAGCGCTGGGAGCAATTGAAGAAATTGTGTGGTAAGGCTTAGCTGGTTTCTTTCCTATTACTTGTTCTTAAAGTATTGATTAATTACTCTCCTAACATCATCCCAGAGCTTTAGCACTTCTGGTCCATAGTCTTCGAGGTCATAGCCTAGGATTAGGTTGAAACTTATGCTTGCTATAAAATTGGTTTCACGCCTGTGTGGCTCGCTTCGGAAGGAATCGAAAGTCATGGGTTTTTGCAGGTTGCTTATGCTACCTCTTATTCTAATAGTGCCATCGTTTTTTGCCACGCTTCCAGCTTCATGATATAAACTCTTATGAGCAGATATGTGATATGTGATGGTTGCAGGCAGTTCTTTTGCCACGTGCTCTAGCACTCTTTCTGTTTCTTGCAGACTGAGTGGTCTGGGGAAGTTAATGGTTGCTTTTTCTATTACTTTTTCGATTGACATGACACCTGGTGGTCAGAGATTCTTTATAAAACTTTCTAGAGTATTCACTTCAGAATGGCAGCTTTATGCTCATCCGATAATCAATCATGCCATTCTGGGGAGAGATTATAATATTTTTCTATGAAACCAAGGATTTCCAACAGCACATGACAGACGCGCATAGCATACTCAAAGGGGTTCTTGATTATACGCACTCCTCCTTATCTCTCTTATCATCCTTAATGGGTAATCAACAGGATTCTTTAGTTCGTCTACTCTGGGCGGATTCATCATCAAGTATTCTATTCCTTTTCTTTTGTACAACTCAATAACCGGTTTTACCAAGCAATACCCTTGAGTATATGTTATGACTGGTTCTAGCATAGCGTAGGGGTTGGAGTACCAATGCTCAATCTGGGGTTCTTCATTTCTGGTCTTGTTCTTGAAGTATTCTGCTATGCCTTCGGAAATCAGTTCGGTGCGTATCCTTGCTTCCAGTTCTTCTAAATTCTCAGGGGCTCGCTTAAAGGTTGGCCAGTTTCCTCTGCTTTGTTCCTCATTCAGCTTATCAGCATAGTAGTGGCCTAACTCGTGCTGCACCACTTTCTTAACATCCAGAAAAACATCGCTTGCAAATATCTTTGCTAAGAGGTTGTTTAGTGTGATCTCTGGCGTTATCTTGTGATGCGTGGAAATGTAAATGGTGTTGTCTGCAATATCGTAGCAGGCTGCAAAGCGCGGGTTTACATTTTCTATGGCCTGATATTGTTCAGGCAGAGTATATGCTATGGTTGGTTTTTCAGAGTATTTCAGGCCTAGTTTTTCTTCCTGTTCCTTCATTATCTCATCCAGATGTTTATTAACATAAGGCTGTATGCTCTGCTCTAGCCTTGGTTTTAGATAGTTCACAACGTCAGGGCGGACCTGGCGCAGAGCAGTCTTAGTGATAAAGAAAACAGCTCCTATTAAGAGAATTGTTCTGAAGGTTTTGTTCCTGCGGAAAAACTCCATTATTAGATAAAGTTTTTTTATTTTTATAAACTTTCTTATCCCAAGGCCATATTGAAAATAGAAAATGAAATTTTCTGATTCAATTAATCTTAGATTAGTTGAAAAGTTCTGTGCCTGCTCGCTCGGCTTTTTCTGGCATAACGGGATCTTAGGAAAAAGCTTCCTACTTCGTCTCACGAGGAGAATCAGCTCGCTCACAAACCTTGGCACAGAACGAACTTTTCAATGGCGCACATCCGAATTCAAAGTTATCATTTCTTCAAGTATTTGTCCAAATCAATTCTGTACAAACTGACTGCTGTGTGCCTGTGAATGTTGTAGGCTTGGTCTTGGAAGTCTGCAGAGTCTCCTATGCTGATTGCGTTGGGTTTTTGCTGAAAGCTCTTGAAATCATTCAGTGCTTTTATCACGTCTTCTAGTTTTGGCTTTTCCCTTCCCTTGGTGGTTATGATTAATCCTTCTGCTATTACTTCGTCTATCTTGATCTTTTCCTCCTTCATCAGGATGTCTGCATAGTAGCTTCCTTGTCTCAGGCATAGCAATACTGGTGTTTTTATCCTCTTCCTAGCATACCTACTCTCATAGAATAGTTTTGTTTTATGATAATCCTCTAGCCAGAGAGCACTCCTCCATTCACTCATATTATCTGAGAGGTATTCTTGTGCTGAATAAATGTTTTTCTGCTTTCTGACTGCGTTGAAAGTCTTCCGTAGCGCGCTCGCATCGCTTTCTTATCAGATCCTCTTTTCTGAGGGCTCATTAAACACGTACATCGTATTAAGGCTCGCTAGGCGCTACTTTTTCAACGCGCTCTATGCTCTCTTCCTTGTCAGAATGAATTAATCCTTCCTACTTCTCAACCAGTTCTTTAGTCTCCCTGGCAATTTGCAATTCTTCATTCGTTGGAATGATGTAAATCTTTACCTTGGAGTTGGGCTTTGAAGCTATCACCGGATTATTCTTGTTGGCTTTCTCGTCGATCACTATGCCTATTGGAGCAAGGTATTGGCAGATGGTTTTTCTCATGAACCAGGCATTCTCTCCTATGCCTGCTGAGAATACTATAGCATCCAGACCTCCGAGCAATGCCATGTAGCCTCCGATGTAGAAGGCTACTCTGCGGGCGAACATGTCAAGTGCAAGCTTGGCTTTCTTGTTGCCCTTAACAGCTGCTGTGTGTAGGTCCCTAACATCTCTTGTAAGCCCAGATATTCCTAGCAAGCCTGATTTCTTGTTAAAATAATCTTCAAGCTCATGAATCTTGAATCCTTTGTGCGCAACAAGATAAATTGGAATAGTGGGATCTATGTTGCCTGTTCTTGTTCCCATGATTAATCCTTCGAGAGGCGTGAATCCCATGGTGGTGTCTATGGATTTGCCGTTCTTCACAGCTGTTAGTGAAGATCCGTTGCCAAGGTGGCAGGTGATTATACGCGTTTCCTTTTTTCCGAGCAGCTTGATTGCGTGGTCTGTTAAGTACTTATGGCTTGGACCGTGGAATCCGTATTTCCTTATCTTGTACTTCTCATAAAGCTCATATGGCAAGCCGTAAAGATAGGCTTCTGGCGAAAGGGTTTGGTGGAATGCTGTGTCAAAGACTGCTATTTGAGGTGTTTTGGGCAGTATCTTCTTACAGGCAAGTATGCCTGCAAGGTTGGGCGGGTTGTGCAATGGCGCGAGGTCATAGAGATTATATATGGTCTTGATGACTCTTGCATTAATAATCACGGGTTGCGAATAATTTTCCCCGCCATGCACTACTCTGTGGCCTATGGCGTCAATCTCAGAATAGTTCTTGATAATCCCTTTTTGCTTTAATGACTTGAATGCCAGGAGTACTGCATCAACATGGTCTTTTACTATTATTTTTTGCTCTTCCTTGGCTCCGTTGACGCTAAGTTTCAAAGTGCACCGGTCTAATCCTATGCCATCCACGTTGCCGGTAATGAGCGCTTTTTCATGGTCCATGTCAAAAAGCTTGTATTTCAATGAGCTGCTTCCAGAATTCAAAACAAGAATTTTCATGATTAACCTCTTCACTTCTGAGCTTCCACTGCGGTTATAATCGTGACATCAACAATGTCTCCAACGCTACACCCCCGCGACAAGTCATTAACCGGCATGTTAAGCCCTTGCTGTATTGGGCCAACAGCATGAGCCTTAGCCAGCCTCTCAACCAGCTTATAAGCGATGTTGCCTGCCTCAAGGTTGGGGAATATCAAAACATTGGCATTGCCCTGGATTGGGGAATCAGGGCATTTCTTTTTTGCCACCTCAGGCACGAGTGCAGCATCCACTTGCAATTCTCCGTCAATAATCAGGTCAGGTCTCTTGTATTGAGCTATCTTTGTTGCTTCTATAACCTTATCAGTCACAGCATGCCTTGCAGAGCCATAGGTGGAGAATGACAGCATTGCCACTCTTGGTTCCACCCCAAACTTTTTGGCAGTTTCTGCAGTATTGATGGCTGTCTGGGCAAGGTCTTTTGCATCAGGGTCAATAATAGTGGAGCAGTCGGCAAAGAACAATAATCTGCCATCTTCTGGCCACACCATCATGAACAAGCCGCTCACCTTTTCAAAAGCCTCATGAGTGCCTACTATCTGGAATGCAGGAATAAAAGGCTTGGTCTCACTGTTAAGGCCAGAAACCATTCCATCAGCGTGCGCCATGCGCATCATCATTGCTCCGAAGAAATGAGGCTGGAGCATGAAGTTCTTGGCATTTTCCAAAGTCATGCCTTTCTTTTTCCTGATCTGATAATACTCATCAGCATATTTTGCAAAGTTGGCATCAAACCTAGGGTCTCGAACCTCAAATCCTGCTATGTTAAGGCCTAGCTCTGCTGCTTTCTGCTCAATCCTTGCCCTGTCGCCTATAAGATAAGGAATAGCTATTCCTTCTCTGAGGATTATCTCAACAGCCCTTAATATTTTTTCTTCATAAGCCTCTGGAAAGATTATCCTCTTAGGATTAGCTTTTGCTCTCTCTTTAAGATTATCCATGATGGTTCTCATAAAAAACTCACCTCTTAAAAGCCTTCTTACAAACATTAATGGTTATTATACAAGGTTCTTATTGATAATATAAAAATCTTACTATCGCTCTGCATCTCTTCTACTTCTGCTGCCATTTAACCTTTAGGAAATGGGCGCTGCAGGAGAAGCAAGGGTCATATGAACGAATGAGCTTCTCCACTTCTAAAATGATTTGCTTCTTGTCTTTCTTCTGCCCAAGCATTTGCTCTATTAATTGTTTCACATTAGCCTCAATTGCCCTTAGATTCTGGGCTGTTGGCGTTATTATATTGCACTTCTCAACAAAGCCCTTGTCAGTAATAGTGTAATCATGAAATAATATTCCTCTTGGCGCTTCAACAGCGCTCACTCCTCGACCAGCCTTAACTTTGACATTGGGCAAGCCCTCGAACTTGAAAGGATAATTAAGCAATGCACTTCCTCGCTCTACCCAGTGCACAAGCTCAACAGCCTGGCAGAAATTGTTATGGAAAGGATTGGTGAGGGGTAGCTTTAGCTTTGCCTGCTCAAACAAGTTCTTGGCATTCTTGCTCAAGCTCTTGTAATTGTTGTTAATCCTTGCAATTGCTCCGACACAGAAAGTTTTGCCTTTTAGCTTTGAGAACTTGCCTGTTGCATAAGGCATGATTTCCTCGTCAATATAATTAGTGTAATCTGCTGGCTTTATCTTTAATCCGCTCAGAGTGATTATATCCCCTGATATTAGCGGTGCTTCTTTCTCAGGGTTCAAGCTAGCAAAGTCCATGTCAGCATTAAAAACAGGCTGTTTTAGTTTCATGAATAGTCTTGCAGTAGCAATTGCTTCTGGAAGAGCCTTTTTCAATTCTTTCCTGAGATAATCAATTGTTTTTTTGTCAGGAACATGAGTAAAGCCGCCAACAATGCTGGTGAAGGGATGCATCTCTTTGCCGCCTATCATTTGCACCATGTTGTTGCCGAGCTTCATCAACTTCAAGGCTCGCAAGACTTCTTTTTTGTATTTGCCAGCCATTGCCAATGCTGATTCATAACCAAGATAATCAGGTAATGAAAGAAAGTAAAGATGAGTTGCATGGCTTCTTATTCTCTCTGCAATGCTTAACAGCTCGCGAAGCCTTCTGGTCTGCTCAGACACTTTTACTTCCATTGCATTCTCAATTGCCTGCAAGCAGGAGACTGTGTGGGCACATGAGCAAATGCCGCAAATTCTCGAAGTGATCTCCTGTATATCATCGTACCTTTTGCCTTTTACAAGGCCTTCAAAAAACCTTGCTCCTTCAACCACTTTTAATTCGCACCTTGTCAGCTTGCTGCCTTCAACCTCGACGTGCAAGCTACCGTGGCCTTCTACTTTGCATATGTGGTGCAAATCAATCGTAGTCATTTTTTAGCTTTCTCTTCAAACTCTTTGTGGTGCATGTTTCTTTTTGAAGTGTTTCTGGGAAAATCCGTACTCTCCTATTTTCTCATACGCCATATCTGTTTTCAATGGATCATCACGATAATGATAGTCTGTGCTTGGGGCAAATTTTACTCTAAATTTTTTAAATGCTGCTTTAAATTCTTCCCCCAATCCACAAAAATAAGGTTTGGAATATCTGCCATCATACTTCTCATATGTGACATTTCTGCCTGTCGCACAACAAGCATCCAAGAAGATGTTATTTTCTTTAAGCATTCTGGCTAATTCCTCAGGTTTGTAATGCGAGAAATTTTTCTTAATATTTGGATGGGCTAACCCAACCTCGCAAGTCAAATTCTTTCTTAGTTCTATTAATTTTGGCAGGGAATAACCTCCATTTTCAACATATTCAAACAAGACATAGTCCAGTCTGTTGAGTTTATCAAATGGAAGGCTTGTTATTTTCAGATTTTTGTCCGGACGTGTATCAATTTCAAGACCTGCGAGAATCCTTATATTTTTGCTTTTCCTATTCCATTCTTCTATTTCCTGTAGATACTCATCAATGCCAGTATCATCCACATATTTTGGCACTCCCTTCTTTGTGTAATAATGGTCTGTGATGCCAATTTCATTTAACTCTGCGTCGATTGCTTTCTGGATAATTTCTTCTAGAGTGGATTCTCCATCTGACCATTTCTCGGTGTGTATGTGGTAATTTCCTTTGATTATCATTTTTTCCGCCCAGGACCTATTAGTTTTTGCATTTTTCTTTCTTTTTTATTTTTTATTTGCTGCATTCAGCAGGTTTTGGTTTTAATCTTTCATCAAACTCTTTGTATTGTAAAGCATTATACTTGGTCATCCTCTTAATCATCAGCTCAGCGTCAAATCCTTTATCTTTTAGAATCTGCTTGCCAGACTCAAGGTTAGCATCATCAAGCAATCCTCTGCAGCCAGTGCAGGGATGATTATAACTCGGGCAGAGAGCCCTGCAGCCGCCATTCATCAATGGCCCTAAGCATTCAATGCCCTGGTCTAATAGGCAATAATTCTCTTTGAGAGCGCATTCATGGCACACTGCCTTGTCATAAACTTTCAATCTCCTGCCCTGCAACAAATGTTTCAGCACTTGAATTATTTCTTGCTTGTCAGGAGGGCAGCCTGGAATGTAAAAGTCAACCTTGACGTGCTTATGAATAGGAACAGAAGTTACTGGCTTAACTCTTTCATCAGAAGGGAATTTTGAATAAACATACTGCTCAGCCTCTTTTGCTTCCTTGTCATTCAGCAGGTGCTTCATTGATTGCACTCCGCCGTGGCAGGCGCAAGCTCCAAGAGCCACAAGGATTTTTGATTTTTCCCTCCACTTCAGCAGGTTATCAAGGTCTTCTTGCGAGCTAACGCTTCCCTCCACAAAAAGCACATCATAGACTTCTTCCTCATTCTGCTCCTTAATCATTGGCGCAGCCACCAGGTTAATCTTGTCAAGCAAATCCAGGAGAACATCCTCTATAAAGTATATGCTTAGCTGACAGCCTGCACAACCGGTAATGCTGTGAATGCCAACTCTTGGCTTGCTTGCTGGCTGCTTCGAAGCTGTGGTCTTGGCAATAGCCTTTGTTTTTATCAGCTTCCCCTTAATTTTCTTCTCATTTCTATGTTTAATTTTTGCTTTTTTAATTTTCTTTACCATCTTACTCATGCAAATTCTTTATCTGATCATACCTAAACACAGGACCATCCTTGCAGACATAAACCCCGGATATCATGCAATGGCCGCACATGCCGACGCCGCACTTCATCCTGCGCTCATGGCTGATATAAATCTGGTCGTGCGCAAATCCCATTTTCTCTAATGCTTGTATCGTGAACTTTATCATGACAGGAGGGCCGCATATAATAACTGCCTTGTTCTTGCTATCAAGACCAGACTCCTCAACGAGCTTGGTAATCAACCCCACTTTTCCTTTGTAATCGGGCGCTGCCTTGTCAACTGTGGTGCGCAAGTCAAAAATCCTGTTCCATAAACCCAAGTCTTTCTTAAAAAGCATTTCTTCCGGACTCTTAAACCCGAAGAGCAAGTGAACCCGGTCATACTCTGCGCGGTGCTTCTCAACATACTTTATTACTCCTCTGAGCGGAGCCACTCCTGTTCCTCCGCCAATAATAATCAGGCTCTTGCCGTGCAAATCAGTCATCGGGTAATAAGTTCCGTAAGGCCCTCGTGCCCATAGCTCGTTGCCAGCGTTAAGCTTGACAAGAGCATCTGTAACATCACCTAATGCTCGGATGTTGAATTCAATGTAATCATCTGCAAAAGAGCAAACAGAAATAGGAGCTTCTCCAATACCGGGAATGTTGAGCTGGTAGAACTGGCCAGGCAGGTAGTTCAGCTTCTCATTACTCTTAGATTTTCCAGCTTTAGCCTTCTCAACCCTGAACAAGTAAATATCACTAGTCAACTGCTCCTTCTTGGTTATCTTGAAAGGCTCTATGTTAAACGACATTGTCCGCAACCTCATCTGGATTAGTTAACTTCATTTAAACTTGTTATTCACCTGAATTTATTAATTACTTCTGTGAAATCAATCAATCTAGGGCAGGCTTCTATGCACCTGCCGCAGCCAGTGCACATATCAAAGCCGAACTTCTCCTTAAAGTATTGCAGTTTGTGATAAATTCTGTGCTTGAACCTCGGTAGTCTCTCCTTCCTAAAAACATACCCTCCTGCTACTAGTGTGAAATTGAGGAACTGACAAGAGTCCCATTCCTTGAAGCGCTTGCCTTTTTTCAAGTCAACTTCTGGTTCGTCCATGACATCAAAGCACAAGCAAGTAGTACAATGGCTAGTGCACTTGGCACAACTAAGGCACTTATCATTCTCTATGTTCCAGGCAGGGTCATCATAGTATTGCGCTAAGTCCTTTCTGAAAAGCTTTTTGTCGCACTTAATCTCAGGCATTGAGAAATCATAATCCTCAAGGTTCATAATCAAGGCTTCGCCCTTAGGGCTGCCAGATTCAATATAATATTTGCTGCCCGTGTCATGGAGCATTAGGTCATAATATTTTTCCAAGCCCATTGACTCGCAAAAGCAGTACTTGCTAGGGGCAGGAATGCAGTTAATGCCTATGAGAAGAGTGTTCTCTCTTGCTAGCTCGTAATAATCATCCTGATATTCTTTTGAATTAAAGAGCTTGTCAAGTCTTAGCAAGCCATTAAAGTCGCACAGCCTTGCTCCAAATATGACCCTGGGCTTAATCTTATTTTTTTCTTCTTCAAAAGGCTTTTTCTTATCAGCCATGTTAAGCTTCAACAAGTCGTGCTTTGCAGGGGAAAAGAACTTCTTGATAGGAAACAATGGCCTTCCTTCAAGGCAGATATCATCAAAATCATTAATATCGATAATCTCAAACCTTAAAGTGCCTTTCTTAACAGGAGCAATAAGCTCTTTAGCCTTAGAAACCTTTTTCAGGAAATCCTTTAACCTCTTTTTCTCCAACACCTTTCCCATGCTAAAAAAGAAGAAGAAAACAGGTATTTAAACTTATTGAAATAAGAGAACGAGAGGTTTTCTGTATACTGAAAAGGGAAATTTTAAAAATCAAGATGGGTTTCGTGACTTAAAAGTTGTAAATGGGGGATGAAATGAAAAAAGCAGCTTTAATATTATTATGTATTCTTATGCTAGCAGTGGCTGCTATATCTGCCAATGCAGAAATCTATCCTTCTAATGTTACAATAACCACGCCTTATTTGGAAATAACATTTGACCTAAACAGAGGCGGCAGAATTGTAGAATTGAGTTCTGATATTACTGGCAGCTCTAATTACGGAGAGAATCTTGTAGCTCAAGGCGACCACAAGGAAATAAGTGACGGGCTTTATTGGACTGGCTCTGTTAATGGATGGTTTACGCAGCTATATGGAGACCAAACAGAATCCGTAGTTCAGAAATATGAAGTTCTGGAAAATTCTTCTTCAAAAATTCGCATTCATCTCTCAACAATCACTTCTTATCTAACACCTCTAGGTTTAGTTAATGACACGCGCTGGGATTGGGTCGTAATTATTCCTAAAGATAAGAGTGAATTCTATATTAATCACACCATGGAAATCATCAGCCCTGATTTTTCTGGTTATGGAATTTTTTATTTCAGAACAGTGCCAGAACTAAATAATAATCCTGTTTTTTCTTATGAATACGACTGGACTGACCTTAGCGGGATAACTCCTAATTTCGATGGCTTTAGCATTTTAATGGAAGGAATGGCAGGGGTGGAGTGGACGCAGCCGCAGTGGGGCTCTCAACAAGAAATTTTGTGGCCGTACAACAACCCACACATATCATTAAGTCAAGGAGTCAAGTATACTGGCTTCTCAACAATCCTTTTGCATGGGGATTATGCATCTGATGGCGATGCTTCTAATGATTGGAAATATGTTGCAAAACGTTATGGCTTCTTGTGTGGAGATAATGTATGCGACTCAAAAGAAGCGTGTGAAACCTGCTCTGCAGATTGCGGCTATTGCCCTGACTCAATTACCTTTGACTATTGGAATCCTTCAAACAATAGTGTATCTGCAGGAAATCAAATTGAGGTCTATGTTAATGCTTCGAACAAAATTAATCTTAATGACACTGAAAACATTCAAATGAGCATAAATGATGTGCCTGTGCCATATAATGTTTATGAAACAGGAGAGGTGTACATTGTTAGATACGACTCCAGTGACCCTGATGAGCAATATGCTTTTGTTAATGGCTCTAATTATAAAATTGAGGTGTTTGTGAAGGATAAGGGAAACTTCACTGCTAACACCAACTGGCAGTTCGTCTATGCGGATCAGATGCCGCCTGTTATAACGATTTTGAGTCCGATAGAGAATATGAATATAACACAGCCTTTTTTCTGGGTGAACGTAACCACTAATGAGAATGCCAACTGTGTATATAATTTGACTGATTGCCAGGATGAAGCATGGTGGTGGTGCGGAAAGCTGCCTACCACGCCGTTCACATACAACGATAAGTTGCATCATGCAGAGATGTTTGATATAAGTGCATATCAAGAAAAAAATACCTACCAGAAGTATGCTTTAAACATAAGCTGTTATGATGAATTCAATAATGTGGGTAAAAGCGGATTGTTTTTTGATGTGTTCTTGGCTAACAGTCCTCCTTATTGGTTGCAAGAACCGCAGGATCAGATTCTGGAGCAAGGTTCCTCCTTATTATACGATGTGAATGCTTCTGATGATGACGAAGACGCTCTCACTTACACCATTAACAGCGCTGATATCGAAACTGAAGGATTAACCTTTATAGATTCTGATTACACCAATTCATATTATGAAGAAGCAATATGGCCTGAAGTCTCAGATACTTTAAGAGAGGGTGAAACCAAAACTTACACTATTAATAGCAAAGACTATGAGATAACAGCGGTTATTATTAATGCAGATAACCAGACAGCAATTTTCAGTGTTAATGGCGTATTAACTACAACGCTACATGAAGGAGAAATTTATATAATGCAAGGATCTTTTGGGATAGGAGTAAATGAGATTCTAACTAATCAACGTGAACAAATCGCAGAGTTTTCTTTAGTAGATTATGCTACAGATGACGTGATGTTAGTCATCAAGGGAATAAAAGACTCAGACACCCAATTTAGGCTATTATATATGAAATACAAGGTTCCTGCTAATGAGGATATTTATGTTCCTGCTGGAAAAGACCTGAAAGAATTCTTGCCTAGACCAGAATTCCTTCTTACAGATAACTGGGATATTGTGTATGCTGGCTTAATGAACATAGGAGTCAGCAAGATAAAGCTGGCTGCAGTGTCAAATCACAGCTACAACCTGGAGTTTGAAAACATAAATGGAGAGCATTACATTATTCCATTTATTACTAATAAGAATGATTCAGGCCGCGGGTTTAAGTATGGTGATATTTATAATGACTTGATTTTTAAAGAAGCATTTTCTGTTGGGTCGCCCAGCTTTTACAGTGTTTTCAGAACTTTCATCTCTATCAATGACTCCTTCCTGGTTTCTAATAATGCGTCTCCTAGCGGGGAAGCAGTGATTAATGCATTGAAATACCTTTCAATCAACACTAATGAAAGAACTCTCCAATTCAAAGATTTCAACGACAACGATGTGGCGGTTACTTACTCGGGAATCCCGGGAATAAATGCTTCTGGAGAACTTATTGTTTCAGGCGCGTCGCATAAACTCTGGGTTGGTAATGCGTCAAGAAATTACTCTTTATCCATAGACTTGGACGGGAATGGCAACCTGAGTGAAGCAGAAATCAAGGTTGTGGTTAAAGGCGGCGGAGTCCTTGACTTGGGAGATCAAATTTTTGATATATATAGTGGCGGGCTTCATCCTGTTATCACACAAAGCACGCTCGTATTAACTACCCCATCCAGTTATTTTGATGAACATTCTGACGGGCCAGAAACCACCAACATTACTATCACCCCACTCCCGCGTAGTCTGCTCTCTGCAATAGTGGACAGAGCACTATATGAAGATGAAAACGACAACAGATATTCTCGAGGCATGAGCAAATACGGCGTATTAGTAGAAAAATTCACTCCAGCAGACAACTCATCAATACCTGAAGTAACCATTGATTACCCTCTCAGCCAGAGAGGAGCACAGGTGTTTATTACAGCAGAATCATCACCTAATACAGGAGACTCAGCAGAGTTCAAAACTGGCTCAGACATAATCAGCATTGGCGAGAGAATTGGAAGTGTAAAGCAAACATTTACAGCATTAGACCTTGATGCCTTGAAGTCAGGCGTGTTTAACACAGGCATAAACTCAACGCCAGTCAAGCAATACTTGAAATTCGACAACACAACTGCTTCTGTAATCTACACTACAAATGATAATGGCGAAGCAGGAGACTTCTTGAAATTCCCAGCAAACTCAACCCTCTTTGAGTATCATTTGGAATTCACAGAAGGAGCATCATCTTACATAAATTTAGAATCAGAGGAAGAACTGATTGATTTAGACGGCCAGATTATTTCTATCTTGGGAAGAGATTTCAAAATAGAAGAAGCCTGGATTGGCCCTGGGAATGAAATAGCATTGGTTTTGGTACCATACAAACAACTTAATTCGTCCTGGATAATGATTAACCCTGAAACCGGCTTAATCACCTTTACTCCCCCAGCAGATTGGTACGGCGACTTATCATTTGAGGTTAAAGCCAGCGATGGTCTTGATGAGACCTCGAAAATAATAACATTCACTGTGACGCAAAAGCAAACCACTCCTAATGAGCTAGCACCTTCGAGGTCTGGTGGCGGAGGAGGCGGAGGCGGTGGAGCAATAACGAATGAGAGTTGGAATTGCAGCAGCGAATGGTCTTCTTGCATTAATGGAAAACAAACACAGGCATGCACTCAAGGAAAAGCAACAAAAACCAACACGAGAGCCTGTGAAACTACAATAAAACCTGCTGAAACTTCTGCAACTACTGAGGGATCTGAGCAAGAGCAAAAAGAAGATTTAAGCAAAACCCCTCTTGAAACATCATCGCAAGAAAAAGAAAACTTGTCAGCCGGGACTGAAGCTCAGGAGATAACTGGCGCATTCATAGGAACGTCTCAACAAAGACCTGTTTGGTTGTTTGTAGCTATAACATTGGCCCTTGTCGCTGCAGTGACTATCCTGTTTATTAAAACAAGAAAGCGAGTTTAGAAAAAATCATTTATTATTTCCTTTACTTCTTTCAAGGCGCTTTCCTCATCATACCCAATAGGAATCCCGATGATGTTGGCTTTCTTCAGCTTGCCTGTCTCTTTTAGTAGTTTCAGGAAAAAGCTCAGGTCAAAGTCATGAAGTGAAAAGATAACAGAGAATTCCATGCTGTCGAGGTCGTCAAAAAGAGTCACTGCATCAATGCCCTTGGCAACGTCAAGGATCACAGAGTTATTGAGGTCGTGGTTCAAGAGCTCATCAGGATTAGCGCAAATAATAGTCTCAAATCCTTTAAGGTTAATCCTCTTGCCTATTTTTACAGCGAGGTTGTCTTCTTTTAGGTAAGGGTTGCCAAACACCAGCAGCTTATTCATAGCAAAAGATATTTATACGGGTTATTATTTAAACCTTCGCATGCACAAAAAAGGTTTATTATTGGTTCTAGGAACAGCAATAATATCCGGAGTGTCCATCTTCATAAATAAGTTTGGAGTGCAAGGCATTGACTCATCCTTGTTCACAGGAGCAAAGAATGTTATTGTTGCGCTCTTCTTATTCTCACTGATTCTGTTGGCAAAAGATTTCAAGAAGCTCAAAGCATTATCAAGAAAAAACTGGCTAAAGCTCTTGGCTATTGGAGCAATAGGAGGCAGCATCCCTTTCCTGCTTTTTTTCAAAGGCTTGCAATTAACAACTGCATCACAAGGAAGTTTCATACATAAGACCATGTTCTTATGGGTTGGCGTGCTTGCATTAATCTTCCTGAAAGAAAAGCTTGACAAAGGCGTTGTGATTGGAGCAATCCTCTTGCTAGCAGGCAACTTATTGCTATTAAAACTCAATCACTTTGTGCTTGCAACAGGAGACTGGTTAATTCTGGCTGCGACTTTGTTCTGGAGCGCTGAAACCATCATCTCAAAACATGCATTAAAAACCATTGACAGCAAAATCGTAGCATTTGGCCGAATGTTCTTTGGCTCATTAATAATCCTGGCCTTCTTGGCAGCAACAAATAAAATATCTCTCATTATGACCTTAACCAGTTCTCAACTCAGCTGGATTCTTATAACCTCAGCCTTCCTCTTGGGCTATGTCTTCACCTGGTACTCAGGATTAAAGCACATAAAGGCAACTATTGCAACCAGCATACTGTTCTTGGGCTCTGTTGTTACAACTTTATTAGATTTGGCTTTTTCAAAGCTAATCGTAACAGCACAGCAAAGCATTGGAATAATACTCCTGATTCTTGGGGTGATTTCTGTTGTTGGCTTAACAACCATATTAAAGAAATTAAAGAGTTTCAATCCAGCTTCTCAATAGCAAAAGCCCAGTGAATAGTGACTCTATCTCCGACTTTAACTTTAGGAGTGAGGGTGGCAAAAACATTTCTTGCAATGCCATTGTACTTTACAGTTAGGATGTTTTCCCTCTTTTCAACAACCTCTGCCTTGTGCACCTTACATAGCTCCCTAAGCGTAGGCCCGAACTCTGAATACATTCCATCTTGCTTGTCAATAAAATCATTATGCTTTTCGCCAAAAAAATACTCTTTAATAACCTCTAAATCCCAGTAATTCCTTCCTGTCTCTTTAGCTATTTGTTTTAATCTCCTAAAAGCAGACACAAAGATTTTCTCTAATTCTTTCTTACTAACCAGTTCACTGTTAATGAGCTTTTGCTCTAATTTCTTTCTCTTGGCATCGCTAATCTTGCCTAAATCAACCAGGACAAAAGAACAAGGATAAGCATACATCAAGAAATATCTTTCAGGACTCATTTCTTCCTTCTTGTGCTTCTTCTTCGCCATAGCTTGATCGCCTCTAAAGCCTCTTTCTTAGGAATCTTCTGAATAACAAACCTTGCCTGTACAATCACATAATCGCCAGGTTTAGACTTAACTAATTCTGTGCTTGCCTTTCTTTTTTCTCCAGAATAATCAATAGTCGCGAAACCCTTGTCAATTTTCACAACCTTGCCAGGAATTGCTAGACACAAATTTATTACCTCATTTATTTTTTACTCTTAAGAGTAGATTAGAATAGTTTAAAAATGTTCTGACACCAGTTCATTCTTTAATTAGTTCTCCAATTTCCGGTTGCACAATACAACCCAGGAATTTGTCTAAATACGGTAAATATTTTGGATCTTTAAAATCTTTAGAGTCCAGAGTTTTTTGGCACTTCCAATCGAAACCGTCAAGACCAAATTTGCGAGTGTATAAATTCATCTCACTATTCATCCCCCAACTACCTTGCACGTAAACAAGTAAAGTCTGATCATCGATTAATATGTTGGGATTCGAAAGATTGTTTATATCGTGAGGACAACCTCGGTTGTGTATTTCTGAATGGTTTTGTTGGTCTCGATGACAAGCTACAGGGTTCAGCGCGAGCCATCCACAAAGAAGGGCATAACCAACTAAATTTGTTACCTTACTTGGGGCTCGGACGATGAGTTCTAGGGATTTTGAGAGCTTTTTCATTTTTCTTACCTCTAAAATTTTTTTATTATCCAACAGTAAGAATTTTTATCTATATAAATAATTGTAGTAAAAATCTTTACGAAACATTTAAATAAGATGATTAACTTCACAGGAACATGAACAAGGAAATACTGAAAGAGCTGGGGTTAACCAATAACGAAACAGAGACTTACCTCACTTTGCTGAGAACAGGCTCAATTTCTGTTAATGAAATCGCAGAAAAGGCAGGATTGCACAGACAGGCTGTTTATGATGCCCTGGACAGGCTCCTCGAGAAAGGGTTTGTGAGTTTTGTTATTAAGAATAATAAAAAATATTTTCAAGGCATTAATCCTGAAAAAATATTAAATTACTTAAAGGAAAAAGAAGAAAAATTCAAAACCTTTCTACCAAGTTTAATTGATTTAACAAAACTTCCCCGAGAAGACACTTTTGTTGAAGTCTTCAAGGGAAAAGAGGTTGTCAGAACTGTTTATAGAGATATAATCAACGAGTTTCAAAAACAGTCGGGCATAGTCTTGATATCGGGAGTGAATGAAAAAAAATTCTTGGAAGAGGACAAGATAGCGTTATTACAGCACCTAAAAAGATTACAAGAATTAAAGTGCAAAGAAAAAATCTTACTAAGTGAAGGCGACACGTATTTCGTTAAAGGTGCTCAAACAGACTATAGATGGATATCTAAAGAATCTTTCAATCCCACGCCCATTTATGTGTATAATAATAAATTGACAATTATAATTTGGGGAGAGCCAAATTATGCCCTTATGGTTAAAAATAAAAACCTGGCTGATGCATATAGAAAGCAATTTAATCTGCTTTGGAAGATTTCTAAAAAAACTAGAAAAAAATAATTTGAAAATTTAAACTCCACAACCAGCTACTGCAGTGTTGGTTGTTGTGGTTTCAAAGCCAAACCCTGGAGTGGGTGATTCGGATGATAATTCAACATTGCATTCAGCAGGTTTGACTTTAAATCCTGTGCAAACTGCATCTAATAAGTTCGCCGGGTCTCTTGCAGAGGACGCAACAACTCCATTAATAACGAGAGTCGGAGAGCCCTGCACATCATACTGGTCTACTTCAGTCTTAAAAATATTGAAAGTAGGGAAGTTTCCGTTCCAGGTGGTTTTGTCTTCAAAGTTTTTAGTTACTTTATATGTATCATCTGCCACTGTTATGCAGGCGCTTAGCTTTGCCTTGTCAATTCCGACTGAAGTCATGCACTCATCAGATTTGCCTTCTTTTAGGAAGCATTTCAGGTAATCAATAAATTTGCTGTTCTGCTCTTTCTGTATGCAGTATTGCTGCAATTCTTCATCAAGCTCTTTTTCACCATGCATTGCATAGTCGCAGAACTTAACTGTAAAGTTGATTTTGTTTCCTAGTGCTTCGACAACAGGGATGAAGCCTTTCTCAATCTGTGTTCCGTAAGGGCAGTGGCTCATGACAAACAATTCGACTTCTGGCTTGTCTTTTTTCTCCATGCACATCCATTGGCTCTTGCAGCTCTCATCATCGCAGTCTGTTTTGCCGTTATCATTATCATCTATGTTATTATCGCAGATTTCTGCTGTGGGGTCAAAGTCAGCCCCTATGGCGAGACTGAGATATTGTCCTGCCGGAGCCAAGTAATTGCTTACGCGGGTATAACTTTTGCTATTAACTACATCGTTATCAAAAAGCACAGCGGGCAAGTGTGTTATACCAAGACTTTTATAAAGCGTCTTGCCTTCAGTTGATGAATAATCTATCTCTTTAACCTCGAGGCCGAGGAATAAAGATTTTAATTGAGGTATAAGCTGAGCCATACCTGTAGCGCAAGCAACACATCTCTTATCATTTAGCACTAATAAATTCACTTTCACAGGCTCCCTGTATTCACAGGCAGCGTTCTTCTCACCAGGATTAATGCAATAGCCTTCCTTGTCTTCTTGCTCTGTGCAGTCAGCATCGCTTGAGCATTTGGGTAGGTTGGTGCAGGCTGATGAAGTGGATGATTGGCAGATTGCTCTCTGGAATGAAGCTGAGTCTCTCTGGCCTTGGTAAGGTGAGTCTGCGATATACATGGTCGGGCTGCCTCTTGCCTGCCTATCTGTTGTCTTTTGGAGCGAGGTTCTTAACAAGGTCTTGCCTTCTTCTCCTTCAAGGCAGGTCTTAAGCTTGTTAGCATCCATGCCGTTCTCTTGGGCACAACTCACCCAGTTGGTGTCAACGCTCGCTGCGTTCTTGTTCTGGCACAATATGAAATCCATGTATTTGTAATCATCAGAGTAATATTTCATTGCGCAGAGCTGCACAATATCTCCTTTGACTTCTTTTTCTCCGTGCATGCTCTGGAATACGCCAGGGCTGGTTTCCTGAACAATGAAATCAAGGTGGAAATCAACTGCGTCTCCCATTGATTTGAGAACAGGGGCAATCTCGTTCTCAACCTGAGTGCCGTAAGGACACTGGCTCATAACGTAGAACTCCACTTTTACTTTTTCTCCTGCAGGAGTTGCTGGGCCAGACATTGGTTTTCTCACCAAGAGATAAATCACAGCTGCCAGCAAGATAACAATAATAACAGCAGATATAATCAAATAGCTGCCGCCAGGCATTTTATTCTCAATTGCCTTGTCATCTTTTTTCTCAGCAACGTGCTCTGCTGTCTTTGCTTCATGCTTTTTGTGCTCAGAATGAGCTTCATGCATATGCTTTCCTGAAGTTTTCAAGAAAAAACCACCTCCAAACCATTAAAAGTTCATATCGGAATTCGATAATCTCTTTCAGGAGGAGTTAAAGCTGTGTATTTAAAAAGTTTATTAAAGAAACAAAATGGTTAGGAATCGCTAATTTTATTCCTCTTTTTCATCTGCATGTTTTTTCTTATCTTCTTTGACTTCTTCTGAGAGTATTAATATCATGTCCTTTCTAGAACCTGCTTTTCTTAGCTTGGATGCAAGCTTCTTGTCTCGCAGCTCTTTCTCGATCCAGTCTGCAATTTTGTTTTCATACTGCGTTACGTAATCCTCGAATTCTGAGCGCGACATGTCAGATACTAGCTTTAACAATTCCTCCTTATTGGCTGCCTTTTTTTCTCCCAGAATGAATTCTTTAATGGATGGCTGCACCTTGGCTTCTTTATTCTCAGAAGCAACTGCGCTTTGGGTAGGAAGATTTTCTTTCTGAGCCTTGACGTGCTTCTTATTCCTCAGGCTGACGCTGATAAGTATGAGCAGGAATATGATGAGAGTTGCGCCTCCTAATATGATTATGCTCAGGAGCGCTTCTTCCTTGATGCTAATGCTGAAAAGCAAGGATTTCCTGAGCATCTCAGATGCCAGAACATAAGGGTTGTACTTGATAGCGTTGGTGAGAGCGGGTGCAAGGCTTTCAAGAGGCACAACGAGGTTTGAGAGGAACAAGAATATTGAACCTAACACAATGGAAGCCATTATTGCTCCTTCTTGTGTTGAGAAAAAATAGCCGACAGCCATACCGAGCGTGATAAAGAAGGCTGATGTAAGCACTATCAGTATTGCAGTGAACAAGGCGTTCTTTAACAAGGAAATGTGCATGAAATAATTAGCTAAACCAAGAATAATCAAGGTCTGAATAACTATCACTACAAAGCTGGTGATGAAGGTGGTGAAGATAAATAACTCCTGTCTCGTCGGGGTAATATGGTTCCTGAAAAATGCTTTTGAATTCTTTTCAAAAATCACAAGGGTGCTGGAAAGCAGGAGAGCAACAAACATTATCACGAGCACCAGGAGGAATGGGAAGGTGAAGGTTATCTTGGAAGTTTCAGATGCGATTGGCTCAATCTTAGTGTTGACTGGGCTCACAATTGTTTCTGCGCTCCTGATGTCAATGCTCTCCAAGTTTTGCCTTGTTTTTGCAAGGGCGTTCTTCAAATCAATCAGGTTGGATTGAATGCTCGCCAGGTTGGATTTTGCAGAATCTATCTTTGATTGGGTGTCTTGGTTGAGCAGCTTGCTCTGGTTAAGGTCAGATTGTAATTGATTTAATGAGTTCGCTAGGGAGTCCGTGTCATCCAGGACTTTTTGAAGCTGCTGGGGGGTGAGGTTGTACCAGTTCAGCAGGTCATCCCTTAACTCCCAGAATTCTTCCCTTATATCGCTCACATTCTCATATGCTCCTAAGTCATCCAGCCACTCATCAGTGTCATTGATTAGCAATCCTCCTTTTTCTATCAAGCTAAAAAGCGTGGAGTTCAATACGAGCGCAGACTCTTTCACATCACCAACATCTGCTCCGCTCATGTCAAACTTCATGGATTTTGTATTAGATTTTGCTTTTTGCAAGTCAATCGCAAGAAGATTAGTTTGCGGGTGGAGGCTTTCTAGCTGCACTTCTTCCTTGTTCAAATCAACAATAGTAGCATTAATCCTAGCAAGCAAGGTCTGAGTGAGTGAATAGCTTAGCTCCTTAGATTCTATTTCAAGGATGCCTGAGACAGAATCTATCACCTTGTACACAAGGTTCATCCTTGAATAATCCACCAAGAACCTTAACTCTGTGCTCTTGTCATTTGATATTTGGAAATTTTCAGGGAATATTATGCAGGTATGAACTATGCCTTGCTCAATCTTCTTAACGCAATCCTGCTCATTGCTGAATTCCTGGACATAATAATGGCTCTGCTTCAATGAATCAACAAAAGCAGCCGTCATGTTAGTGTGGCCTGGAGTGAAATAACCTATGCTAAGCTCATAGCTGGCTTTGCCGCTAAAAGCCAAACCCACCAGCAGGATGACGAGAAGAGGGCCAATTAGCACAGTAAATGCAGAGGCTTTGGCTCTTATTAAGAGCTTGAAGTTCTTCTTTATTATCGAACCAAGTTTCATATGTTTTTTCTTTCCTCTCCTGTTATTTTCATGAACAACTCATCCAAGCCAGGCCTGGAAACATTGATGTCAATAAGCTCCTCCTTGAGCACTTCGAGAGTATGAAGCAATTCATGAATCACTAATTGAGGCTGGTCAGAAAAGATTATCAACTCGCTGCCTTTAATCTGAATGTCAAAAACCTTGCTGCCAGGCCTCTTAATTGCCTTGGCAATGTTGCTGTAATGGCCAGGATATGTCTGAATCTTGATCTCTTGAGACTCAGCATACTTAGTCTTAAGCCTTGCAGGGCTTGCTACATCAAGGATTTTTCCGTCCTTGATAATAGCGATTCTTGAGCAGAAATTCTCAACCTCAGACAGGTGATGGCTGGCGAGAATGATGGTGGTGCCTTTCTTGTTGATCTTCTGCACCAAGCTCCATATGTGGCTGCGAAGTATAGGGTCCAGGTCTGATGTTGGCTCATCAAGGATAAGCACTTCTGGGTCGTGTATAAGGGCGCAGGCAATATCCAATCTTCTCTCCATGCCGCCTGACAAATCTCCGGCAAGGGTTTTCTCAGCTTGCTTCAGGTCCATGAGTGAGAGGAGTATGTCGATGTTGGAATCTAATGCTTTTTTCTTCATGCTGTACAATGAGCCAAAATATTTTAGGTTTTCCTTGACATTGAGCTTCTGGTAAAAAGAAGGCTCCTGGCTTGCAAAGCCGAACAAGTTCTTGGCTAGTTTCTGCTGCTTAAAAACAGAAGCATACAAAGGCTTGCCGTCCTTGCTCTTCTTCTTAACAAAATAATCATACCTGAACTGAACATCTCCCTCTTCTGGCGCAAGATAGCTGACGAGTGTTTTGAGCAGCGTGGTCTTGCCACTGCCGCTTGCGCCTATCAAGCCAAACACTTCACCCTCGTATATGTCAAGGCTTATATTCTTCAGAATTTTCTTCTTGCCAAACCTCTTGACAAGGCGCTGAACCTTTAAGATAGGAGGACGATCCATAACAGGTTATCACTAAAACTTGAGGTATATAAAGTTTGCCATAAAAATTGTTTTGATTAAATTTATATAATCGGCACGATTACCTTTGATTAATATGACTAATACGATATCTTGGAATGATTTTGAAAAAGTAGAACTGCGTATAGGCATCATTATTGAAGTAGAGAATTTTCGAGAAGCCAAGAACCCTTCGTATAAACTCAAAATTGACTTTGGAAAACTAGGAATGAAAAAATCAAGCGCTCAAATCACAAAGCTATACAAAAAAGAGGATTTGCTAAACCAACAAGTTATTGCAGTTACTAATTTTCCTCCAAAGCAAATTGCTAATTTCATATCAGAATGCCTTGTACTCGGCGTTGTTCTTGAAAACAAAGAAGTAGTTTTGTTAATGCCAGAAAGAGTTGTTCAAAACGGTTATAAAATTGCCTAAAAATAAAAAGGGATAAAATGAATATTATCCTCAAAACAACCAAAAAACAGGAACTCATAGATATAACCAAGCAGGTAAATGAGTTCGTTAAGAAGAGTAATGTCAAAGAAGGGCTTTGTCATATTTATGTAAGGCACGCCACAGCTTCAATCATCATTAATGAGAACTATGACCCAAATATTTGCATTGATCTTTTGAATGCCCTTAACAAGGCTTTTCCTGACAACGCAGGCTATCTTCACGATAGGATTGATGGCAATGCAGGCGCTCATATCAAAGCAGCCATACTTGGACCTGGAGAAACAATCCCGATTGAGCACGGAAACTTAAACCTTGGCAGGTGGCAAGCAATTATGCTCGTGGAGCTGGACGGCCCTAGAGAAAGAGAAGTGATTGTAAGCATTCTCAGCAGAAGATGAATTGTCTTTAAAATATTTTTATTTAGGGTGTTTTTTGTATCGCCCTTTATCTTTTACAGATGTCTAATGTCATCTCTATCTCGCCGGGGTAGAGTGGCAGTATTGAGAATCCTCTTTCTCTCTCCCTGGTTTTAGAGGTGCAGTTCAAGTTAATAAATGTCAGGTTGATGTTTTGAATGGTTAGGTTGAAGCTTATGCTCCAGTTCATCAGTGTTTTATCCAGAATTTTTATTAGCGTGAGGTTTACAATTTCGCAGCTCGTGTACTCGTTGCAGGTATAAGTATGATATGTTTTGGCGCAGTCAGTTATGAGCTCTGAAAGCGCTATGTCGTGGCATTCCTGGACGCTGGTCTTGGTGAGGCTTATCAAAAAGTTGGTAGCCATCTCCTTGTTCATATAAGTCTTCTGAAGGTTTTTGCCTGGGTTGCTTAGCTTATAGACGAGGAAAAAAAGCATGCCTGTGATTACGATTATCACTATGATCACTAAGCCAATCATTTCCAGCTGCGCCTTGGCATTTTTCTGCAATCTGTTCTTGCTCATGAATCCTCGCTCATTATTCATACACTTGCAATTCCATAACCCCAAAAGCATAGGTTTTTGTCAATGGATTGTAAAGGCTTACGGGCACCCTTACCATGTCTATGGTCTTGGTTTTGCCAGCATTCTCCCAGATAACCCAATAATCCTCTCCTATTGTTCTTGAGCTGGAAGGATAGATTTCAATCACGCTGATCTTTGAGTTCCTTAATAAGTCAAAATAATAATTAAAAGCATAAGCATTCTCTTTTCTAGTTTTGTTGATGAAGTCACCCAGCACCATGAGTTTGGTGATGTCTAAGCACATAAATTCTGAAGCGCCAATTTCTGAGCATTCCAACTCTGGCCAGAAGCTCAGCCTGTGAGCTATTTCCACAACTCTTGCATTCCTCAATTGTCTCTGTTTTTCCTTGATGCTGGCTTCCTGGAATTTGGAATAAGCCACTAAACCGAGCACAATGATGATTATGATGATGAATGCCACAAATATGGTTTCGCTCATCTGTAACTGAGCTTTCCTTGCAACGGGTTTTTTGTTTTTTTTCATTTTCAGCTGGTGAGTAAAATCTTTTAAATGATTGAAATGGGCGTGAACATTGCTGATGCCATTCGTTAGTATATTCTGGGGCAGTTGGTTTTTTGCAACAGGTAATTATTCAGTGTTTTCAAATCATTAATCGCCAATAATAATGAATAAGTGTCTGGCAGGATGAGCTCTTTTTTGCCTGCATATTCATGGATGCTATCCAGGTAGAGGTTGGCACTGTTTTCTGCTCCTGCATAAACATCTGCGCAGCTCGGGAGCGTGTTTTCTGCATAGTAAATCATTCTCTGCCGGTGCAGCTGGGCTAAGAGCTCTAGGCGTACAAGGCTTTTCCTTAAGTTGCACTCATAAATAGTCTTATCGTGACTAATCACGCCGCCCAATACAAGATTCAAACCAAGATAAGGAGTAGCTTCTGCATTGTTAGCCACAAAGCCAGCGCCTGGTGCATAAGTATAAAATATTAGTTCACCATAATCAAGCAAAGCTCCTTCTGCTGGTTTTATCACCACAGCAAACAATCTTTGATCACTCTTAACAAAATTAAGCTGGCTAAGGGAGAGCAGCGCAGACTCGCCTTCAAAAATAAACACTGTACGCTCATAGTTATTATCCTTGTAACCAATTGCTTCTGATGGCTGAATAAACTTCTTGGTGCTGGTTTCAGGCATTGCATTAAAAACAGCGTTCAGCACAATAGAGTCGTCTGGACCTACAAAAACATATTCTATGTCCTTATTGGTTACATAAACAAAGGGTATGGTCCTGAAAGGCGCTTCGAATAGCTTTGTCATGATTATTAAGTCCTCTCCCTTGAGTTCTGATGGAGAAAAAATAACATTGTAGTCATGCCTGCTGGGCTTAAAGGCTCCTTCAACATAATATTCTGAGGTGATGTCGCAAGAAAAGATTATTTTTTTCCCTGCCTTTTCAAAAAGCATGCTCTTCTGGGTGTTTTCTGAAGCAGAGCTGACCTTTAAGAGGTTATCCAGCTCTTGTGTTGCTTCCTGGGCTGAACTCTTCTGACTATTCGAGGTCTGGTTGGCTATGAGACTGAAGAAGAAGCCAAGAAAAATAGCTCCGCCTATAAGGACAAATATCCAGTTGAACTGAAGCTCAAATCCTTTTTTCTTGAGCTTTCTGTCAAAAATTGCAAAGCACCTCTTTTTGAGCATACAATCACCAAATCCACCTTGGGTCTTTTTTAGCTCCAGCCAGATTCTATCTGGGTTTTGCTGCCTAAACCAGTGAAAACAAATTTAAAATTGCTGTTTTTTGATTTGAAGCATACAAAATGCGTGTTACCTGAAATGCTTATCTTTCCTGAGAAAGTTTTTGTTGTGGTTCTCAAGGTTTCTGTGAATTCTGCTTTGATAAAAATGTTTGCAGTGCACTTGCTTATTCCATCTTGGATGACAACATCATCATCAGGCACTCCTGTAAGCGTTAAGAGCGAGCTTTCCCTTGGGCAAAAATCAGAGTCTGCAAAGCAAACCTCCTTTACACCGCACGGAGCCTTGAGAGTTTCTTCGTGCACAGAGCCAGCATCAGTGTACTCATCAATAAAATCCATGAGCACCCTCTCAAAAACAATCCTCTGGTGGTCGCATTGCTTGCTCATAATCAAGGCAATGCCTTTATAGCCAATAACAATTAGCACTCCAACAACTAGGAGTATCATAATGTAGGTGAAAACTTGGCTTATCTGGGCTTTTGGCATGAAAAAACCTCTGTGTTACATGATGTTTTTATTGGCTTGCATTTGTTTTGTATATTGCGTGTTCTTTCTTTAGTAAACATTATTTATTATTTTTATTTTTTCGATTCTTTTTTCTTCTTATAAGAATCAGATAAAGCTTTTAGCTTATCAAATGTAGCGCTAGACTCTTGTTTTGGCTGGCTGGCTTTTTCTTCTTTTTGCTCTTTAGCTTGACCTGGCTTTTTGCCAAGAGAGGATAATGGAATAAAATTTTCTTCATCTTTGCCAGTGGCTGGGGCTCCGGCGCCTTTTCCTGTTTCTGCTTCTTTTCCTGCTTTAGGCTTTGCTGTGTCAAATCCTTGCAGCAAACTCTTTCTCTCTCCTCTGCTCTGAGCCAATGCAGAAGGGGTGAATCTTCTCTGTGGTTGAGCCTGGGTTTGAACCTGTGCTTTAGCGGGCATTGATCTTTGCGCCATGTCAGTGGCTGCTGGCTTGGTCTTCTGCTGGGGTGCTAATACTTTTCTGTAATAAACCAGGAAGCCGGCACTGCCTAGCATCAAGAGCAGCCCAAATATTAAAAGAATTATTTGAAGAGTGCGGTTTTTCTCACCACAATCAGGAATAGTGGGATCTGTGTCTTCATTGTATTCGTCAAGGTTAGTGCAACCGTCCTTATCAGAATTCTCATCAGCATCGCTAGAATCGTCCTTGTTCAGACCAAACTTGTCTTCCCACCAATCAGGTATGCCATCTTCATCTGTGTCTAGCCCCCTATCTACAGTGCAGATTCCTACTTCGCAACGAGCAGACAAGCAATCATTGCCTGAAACGCATTTTTGTCCTGGGCCGCACTTCTTAGTGCATCCGCCCCCGCAATCAACATCAGACTCATCACCATTTTGCAAACTATCAATACAGCTGGATACAGAGCATTTCCTAGTTACTGGGCGGCAGAAGTTAGAAATGCAATCACTATCCTTGTTGCAGCTCTTGTTTATGGTGCAGGCTGGACAGCTAGCCCCACAATCAACATCAGGCTCAAGCCCATTCTGCAAACCATCAGTGCAGCTTGGAGGTGCGCACACGCCTGCCTTGCAATAATATGAAAGACAATCCTCGTCTTTAGAGCATTTCTTTCCATCATCACAAGCCAGGCAGCTTCCGCCGCAGTCAACATCAGTCTCATCACCATCCTTAGTGTTGTCCAAGCATGAAGAATTAAGTGTGTTGCCTTTTACAACACAAGAGCTTGTGTCAAAGTGGCAATCCTCCTTGCACTTCAAAGCCCCACTGATGAATGCTACAAAGTTTTTACAATCCTTAATCATCCCCCAGTCATTCTTGTCGCAAACCTCTGCATCGTTAAGCACATAATCGCCGCAAATGCCGCTCTCATTCACAGGCACGCAATTCTTAACATTAAAAGTGCAATCACTATTACAGTTCAAGGCGCCGCTGAGAAAACTGCCAATAGTAGTGCAACTTTGACCATTCAAATTATTAGTCTCGCATTCTTCGCCAGCATCTATCCTATTATTGCCGCAGCTTTCAAGCTTGCAATAGGCGCTGCAGCCATCGCCATCAATGTTGTTGCCATCATCGCACTCTTCAGTGCCATTCACTCTTTTATCTCCGCACTCCTTGGGATAGGCTGGGTTAATCTCAAACTCCCTCGAGTCATTTCTCTTATTTCCTACACGATCCTGAACCCAAATTACATAGGTGTAAGTGCCTGCTGGCAGAGCGCTCCTTCTGCTCACAAAGGTTTTGCCGTTGTTTAAGGAATCTGTTTTTAGACTAAAGCTCTGATTGTTGGAATCAATTATTTTTGGGTAACCATTCACTAAGATTACAGATTCATTATACGTTGCATTAATCATAACGCCAGTGGTGTTAATTGTTACCCATTGAGAGCTGACTGCTTCAGCAGAAAAAGGGCTTATGAAAATGAAAAAAAGAAAAAAGAGAAATAATAGGAAAAAAAGAAACTGCCCGGCTAAAATGCTCTTATTTATTTTATTTATGTTTATTATTTTATTTAATTTTATGCTCGTCTTTATTATTTTTTTATTTTTTTTCAGCATAAAACCAAACCTCTTTTTTAGTTCGAGCCCTCGACTTTTAAATGCTTCTTGTGTTTCTTGTTAATCAATTTCATTTATTTGGGGCAATAGTTATTACTGGCTCCTCTGGTGGTTCGATGTCATATAATATTCCTAGTAATGTGTTGCTGTAAGTGTTACCTGCAAAGTCCTCTGCATAGAATAATACTTGAGTTAAGTCGGTCCTGTTGCCTATGTTAATGTTGATTGTAAATATGCCTGTTTGGTCAGAGAAGCAGGGCTGCTTCTGGCTTGTGAGCACGCAATTATTAATGCAACTAACCTGGTTGTTTTTCAAGTTCTTGGCGCACACATACCTTGAATCTGTTGAAGTGATTCCTTGCGCAGGAACAATTTGCTGGTTTGTAGGGAAGTCTGATGCGTTGGCAGGGCTGGTCAAATCAATAAAAGGCTTTTCTGCATCAACGCGAATGGTTGTGTTTTTCACAGGCTCTAAGTTCTTTGCAGGGTCCTGGGAATAATAATAGACTTGGTAGATACCTGAGGCAGGCAGTTTTTTTGTGAACGCTCCATTAGCTCCTAATTCATTAGGATAGCAGTAAGTCGGGGATATACAGAAAGAAGTATTTATGAGATTCGACGGATAGTTGTCACTCGCAGCATATTTAATCTGAACATTGGCCGGATAAATGCCAAAGCCAGATGGCAGGATAGTGGTCATGGGATTAGAGAAGTCTGCCTCGCAGTAACAGTCTCCAATAGCGCAATCACGCCCAGTGTTGGATGCAAAGTTGAGTGGACTATTGTCTGCGTCTCTGAAACAATAAAGTCCTGTCCAATAACACTTGCCAAGCCTTAAGGAATCACTGCTAGCTGGAGCAGGCTGGTGGCTTCCCCCGACTCTCACGCTGTTGTTATAAACTACATCAACATGCACTGGCTGGCCACCTGTGCAGTTCTGCTGGGTGAGATAATCAAGGCAAGAGGCAGTTGATTGTTTAGAGCAAAACTGGACGCTAATTAATGCTGAAGCCCCTTGGTAATAGCATGTTCCAAATAATCTGCACACATCTGGAGCGCAAGTCGGGCTTAGCCAATTGTATTGCGATTGGTCGCATAATTCGCATTTTTGCAGCTGAGAGTTTATTGGTCTGCATACTCCTCCTAGAGCTGGCTGGTTTTGGTCCAACCACATCCATTCACAAATCTTGTTTTTTCCGCAAGGGTCAGCAGAATCTGTGCAAGCTGCTTTTGACTTATAATCATAACAACTCGCAATATTGGCGCAATAATCAAAAGCACTGAACAAGCTCATGGTCCTGTCAAGATAACACCCTTCAATCAAATCCCTCTCAGGATGGCCGTTCTCCTTGCAGAACTTGGTAACACGGTATCCTCCTTCTTCTACAGTCACATTAAGGTCGAGGTAAGCGAACATACCAAACAATCCATTGCAGTTGTCGCAAATGCTTTGGTTTACGCACTTGGTCTCGCCGTTATCATTTGGTCCCATGCAGTGCTTGCCGCCAGGATTGCAGTCTTCAATGGTCTCAAGATTGTTGTTGGCATTGCATTTTTTCCTTGCATTATTCATGCAGAACTGAGGAGGATGTGATTCCATGCAAAAGTAATTGCCAGTCGATGCGCATTTTATTTGAGAAACCCCCACTTTTGAAGGGTCAGCAATGAAATAGGCGTTTAGATAATAACAGTATTCTGAATTCTGGCTCAAGGGTCCGTCAGAATAGCTCGTCGTGGCTTTAGGAAGGCTGAGTGCAGCAGTAATCGGAGCAAATTGTGTTGGAGAGCTGCAAGCCATGGTTGTGTTCTTCTGACACCTGAATAAGGAATAGCTTGAGATGCCTGGCGCACAGGCGCTGTGAATGCTCCAAGACAGGTTTATCTTCTTAGATGAAATATCAAAGCTGGACGAAAGCACTGGCTTCATAGTGGTGACTGAGCAATTAGCCGGGCTGCACATGCAATCCTCACAAGGATTGCCGTCAGGACACATCATGCCTATTTCACAGACTTCTGTGGACGCCAAAACCAAGTCTCCGCATCCAGACAGGCCCTTGCAATTGCACGCCACGCTTTCTTCAGGGTTAGTACAATCTGTGGCAGAACATAAGTTGAACTGGCCAGCACCTGCAGGATTATCCTCGCAGGTCTCGTAAGGGTAAGTCACTACGCCATCCCCGCAGACAGGGCTGTAAACATTGCAATCCGCATCATCTTCTGAAGTGCAACCAAGAGGGCAGACTTTATTTGAAGTTAATGAACAGACGCAATCTGAATCATAATTAGAAACTGCAGAATCAGAAGAGCAAATTGTAGGGCACTCTGCATTATCACCAATGCACACATTAAACCCGCAATCAGCAGTATCAAGAGGACCGCAGTGAGCGCAATATTCTGTTTTCTTTGCTTCAATGCTTATCTCATAAAACTGCCATGCCTCATTAATACAATAAGCATTAAGAGTGGCGTTGCAGCTTTCATTAATACACCCACAATTAAGTTGAATATTTACGTCCTGAGTGTTTGCAGCTAGGTTGGGGATGGTAGCGTTATTGTTCTCACATCCTGATTTTGAAGCGACGACAATAATGTTTGTTCCTCCAGGAACCTGGTTAAGGACATATGAACCATCGAGTTTTGAATAATTGTTTATTCCACGAGCACTAACAAAAGCTCTGCTTATTGCCCCGCCTGATTCAGAGGTGATGGTGCCTGAAACAGTGTATGTAGTAGCGGCGCAGCTACAGCTAGCGCCAGGGTTGACTACAGCAGGAAAAAAAGTGCTGGGTGGTTGCTCGCACGAAATATTTAAGCTGCCAATATTACCCCCGCCAGGAGAGCAACAGCAACCGAGGATGCATTGCGGCACTTGAGGACAGGTGGTTCCATCAACATAAAGCACGCTTCCTGTGCTACAACTGGTTTGTGAACTGACTTCTGAGCAGGATTTTTCCTGAAGATTGACGCAACAGCCTGCACCTAATGCAAAGCTGGATAAAAAAAAGCTAAAAACAAATAGTGCAAGAGCCCAGATTATTATCAATAAGTTTTTTTTCTTAAGCATAATCTCAACCACTCTCTTTTCATCTTGAAAACTTATTTAAAACTATATAAATCTTATTATTCTAACACGACATTCGTATTATTAATATATATTAATTAATTTATACTTATGATATGATTCTCCAATTTTAATTTATTTGGTAATAATATAAGTTGGTTGTTGAACTTCGCTTAATGAAGTATCATTATAGCAACTCTCGACAAAAGTATTGGTTAGCGTATCATTCTGCCGGACCCAGAAGCAATCTGGCATTGCGCGAATGCAATTCTTTTTGTCAGGGATAGTAAAACAATTCTTGTGCACTTGCTGGTCCTCTGAGTGCACAACGGGGTAAACGCAGTTATGACAACCTCTTTTCTGTTCATTATTATCGTCGGGGTAGCAAATCCAGCCAACATATTCGTTAGCATTGCATCTACTGTTGCACTGGTTTGCTGCTGTTTTGCACCAAGCATTCTTACAGTCCTTATACGGATTTTCTGTCGGGTCTAATCTCGAAAAATCACATTTTGAAATATTACAAGGATTTCCATTAGCATCTGGCTCACACTTGCCAGAATCACAAACACTACACTGAGCTGCATCCTGCGCATAACTGCAGCAGGCATCTAATATGCATTGCTCTATGCAAGAATTTTGAGCATCATTATTTGTAGTTGTATCGATTATATTAATCCAGAAGGTTTGGTAATCAAACATTCCGTTGTCATCTAGAGCAAGGATGCCAACTTTGTGAGCGCCAGTATCATATTTGCTCATCGGCGCCCAGAGCTGGGAATAAGGAAGGCTTGCCTGGAGCCGTGCATCTGCTTCACACCATCCTTTACCACTCTCAGGTACGGTGGTGGCATCAGCACTATCCTCTACAGAAGGAACAAAGTCTCCTGAACCTTGACATTCTGAGCGACCATAATTGTATGATAAGAAGTAATGGGTTATTTTTGAGTCATCAGGGTCATAAGCATTGAGAGGGATGTCTGTGGTTTGAGAGATTGCAACATCTATTTCTTCGCCTTCAATCCAATCAAGGGCAGGTCGCCTGTCTTTTAATGCAACCCTAAATAGCAAAGGCCTCCCGTTCACAAGGGATTTCCTGTCAACTATTTCTAGAATGTCATCGTACTTATGCGGCCAATAACACTGAGCGCAGGGATCTCTGATTCTTTGAACTTCTAAGCCGTTCTTCCAGTAGGGCGAGCTTATGAATTCTTCTTCAATGTTAAAATCTATTTTTTTTGAGTCATAGGATAAAAGGTTGTAGATAAAATTGTACACTCTGCCGAGCCTTACATTTAGAGTGGCCTGGTAATCCATAACCTTGGCGACTGGTTCTTGGTCAGGATAGATTATCTTTATTGGGTATTTGATAGTAAGCAGGATATCAGAGTCATGAATATTGAATTCTGCAGTGGGCTGTGCTTCGGCGATGAGCTCTGCTCCCATTTTATCTGAGAACTGAGCCAGGTTAACGCAGAGAGGCAGCTTATTGGCAACATAGTCTTCTAGTTGCTTTTGTATGGTAAAGCCAACATTGGCTCCTTGAGCAAAGGGTTCGCAACCAGAGGCTCGCATTGGGTGGCAAAGCTTGTTCATGGTGTTCTCTCCATAAAAGCCGTCATAAGCAGCGGAGAATGAATTAAAAAGGCAATCTGCGTTATAAATCGCGTCAATTTCTGAAAGTGAGGTGTTCGTGTAAGGGTAATCAGGAGTGCTATAGTTGATTTTAGAGCAGAGAGTGTTTTCCTTTAAGCCATAAGCCACAAAATATGGCTTTTGAAGGCGGGTGTAGTTAAGGTAATCCAGCCCAAGCGTTAAGTCTCTGAAAGGGATGGTTCCTCCTTCAAAATCATAAATCATTCCGCCATTAGCTCCTATTTTTTCTAAGCCATCCATAGCTACTCTTACAGCGCAATCAGTTATATGGTTCTTGACTCTGCCTGTTTCGAGTTCGTTTAATATGCTTTCTGTGGTTGGTGGCCTTGGCTTGATGCTTTGCCTCATCATTAAGATTATAATAAAAACTATTAAGAGAACTAATCCTAGTATGACAAACATGGTTATCTGGGATTTTTTATGATGGTTTGGATAGCTCATCTTATCATCTCTCATGTTGATTTAGTTTTCTTTTTTATGCTTTATTTGCGCTTTATCTTCTTTTGGCGCGCTATCTGAATATTTGGTTGAGTATTCGGTGTTTTATCTGAAAACAATGCATGCATAACTTACGCTGTTCGCGTAATCGTTAGTTAGGTCGCCAGAGGTATAATACTGCTCTAAAGCAGCATTCTTGAAAGTGATGGTCTTCAAAAGCAAGACTATGGGTAGTTGACCGCAGATGGTTGCTCCTGTCTTGGAAACATAATCAACAAACTCCTTTGCAGAACCTTTTTTTATCAACTCAATAGCCTCGCCATCTAGCTTGTAAATCCTCTGCTTAATGTCAGTGGAAAACGGCACATAGCCATAATTACTGCCATAATGAGTGAAGTCGCTGCTCACAATAAAAGTAACTTTTCTTTTCAACTCTGCAATCACCTCTTTAATATCGGCAGCCACCTTGTCAATATTCATATCGTGGGATACCAGCATCGGCAGGATTTTTATGTGCTCAGCCCTCTTGCTGAGTGAAAACTGCAAAAAAGGAAGCTGAACCTCGATGCTGTGCTCATCTGCATGAAGCTCGTCATTAATCTTAACATGACCTTTTTTCGCAAGGGCTTTTGCAAATTCCTGGTCCACCCTGACAAAGCCTAGCGGCGTCTCAAAAGACTCTAGAGCCAGACCCGATTCTCCACTCCTGTGATTAGGGCCCAGCATTATAAACAAGTCAGGCAAAGGAGCTTCTGCCAAAGCAGCAAAGCCCCAGGCAGCAGCCATGCCACTATAAACATAGCCTGCGTGAGGACTGATTATCGCCTTGACAAGCTGAGCATCTAGTTTTGGCTTGGAAAGAGGCAAAGCTCCAGGCCCTCTTGAGTCCTGAAAACAATCCTCGAGCTGCTTAGTCAGTCCATTAACTGTTTTTGGATAGAATAATCCTGCATAAGCTGGTTTTCTCATCATACCACCTCAAAAAAGCAAAAGCTGTTCATCCTCCAACTTGGAAATCCGCGCATTGCTATTCTTCTGGGTTTCTGAGAAGGGTTAGCGCATTCCAAGCGCCTGTTGGCGGATTTTTAAGGAAAATGCTAACAACATTAGATGATGATGCTTCACTAATGTTCAAAAAGCTCAGCTCAGAAACTGAGAAGCCAGTGTAGTTGAAAGAGTATAACCAAGCAGGCTGAGACGAGGCTCTGCAAGCATTTTCTCCTACTCCGAATATTTTCTTGCCTTCAGAGTTAGTGGCATAGAGCTTGTTAAATAATTGAAGTCCTTCAAGGTTCTTCTCAAGCGATGAGGGCTTAGGGCAAAGCCAACCCATCCAGCTAAGCCAGGCTGGCAAGTCTGAGCAAACTCCCTCCCATAATGAAGGTGTTAAGCCGGATATTTTCTGGTCGCTGAAAACCACCATTTTTGACTTGTTATCAAAATAGAGCTTCAAATAAGGATTATCAACGCATAGCGCAAAGTCAGGCTTATTCACACAATCAGGATCAAAGTTAAACTTGGCTCCGGGATAGGAAATGAGGAAGTTTTGCTCAACTGTTGTTATGAAGTCAGTATGGTTAGTTGAGTTGTAGAATTGCTGGTTAATCGTGGTGCCTATTATCCTCTGGCTATTCAGGTTTAAGGCGCAATAATTATTGGTTTTGCCAGCAGCAAAAGGCAAGTCAATCAGCACATCCTCCTTAGCACCGCACATGAGCGTGAACTTATCAGTACTCTTAGCCAATGAGATGAGTTCCATTGCCAAGAGCTTGGTTCTGCTCGTCCAATTCCCATTTTGACAAAGATTATCCTTGATGTACTGAGTGTCATTGATGCATTGCGGATTGCCATTCACATTGCCATTGTCAAGAGGATTGCCAGCAATATTATACAAGCACCGGGTTATATTAGGGCAGAAACCCGCATAACAACCATTCGGCGTCTTCTGGCCGCTTCCCATGATGTTCACCCATGCACCTTGCAGGCACTTGTAAATTGCTGTATCATTAATCTTGTACTGAGCATTATAGGCTAGTTGCTCATTGATGCAAGTTTCAACTCCTCCTGCTGCGGCCGGGTCCCAGCATTGGTTGGGCAGACAACAGCTAGCATTTCTCAGGTCATTCGTGCCTGTCTTGTTCTTTAAATAATCCATTAGAGGACTTGGAACCTCTGATTTGTGGGATAAGTTCTCATACGTTTGCGTCCAAACATCACCAGTATAAGAACAATAATCACCCCCTCGAGTGGTGTTGATCAAGGTGCAATAATCTGCATTATGAATAAGAGCATTATTTGAAAGAGGTAATTGCGCAGGGTCAGGCCAGTCCCTCACAGAAGCAAGGCATTGATCAGAGAGCTTTGCACTAAGATTAGTGCAGTTCTCATAAAACATTTTTCCGCTAATATTGAGCATGCTAATATTTATTTTTGGCAGGCCGCAGCCGTAAAAATTTCCATTTTGAACAAAGACATTCTGATAAGTGTTGGATATTCCGTTGCTTCCCTTAAAGATAAGGAAGTTGCTGTTAGGTTGGAACTGCCCCTTGAAGCAGACGCCAATACTGCTACCATAATCATTGTAAGATTCATTCAGCCAACTGGTTCGATCATCTTTTTCAGAGCAACAATAATTACCAGTTGCCTTCAAGCCTGCCTTGGTGCAAATATCCTGCAATTCAGGGCTGTCAAGGTCAGAGCTAAAATTCCCGCTCTCCAGGCAATAAAGAGTAGAAGTATTAGTTACAATGAACTGGCCGGGGTTAAGTGACTTGGTAACACTAGAATCCCTACTGCCCTTTATATCGCCGCATCCTTGACTGCCACAGCAAATAGCAACCTTTGCCCTGGAAGATTCCAATCCTGGTGTCTGGGTCTGGCTATAGTCAGTATAACACAAGTAATCATGATCACTCACCGTGCCCATTTTTGAGCCATTACCTGGAACATAGTCAAGAGCATACAATCCTTCCTGCCAGCCATCTATTTGCTTGCCTGGCACGCACAGCATTGCATGATGCAGGTCATCCACGCCACCATAGGCATAGATACTTTCAGCACTAAAGGAGGAATCCACTGTTTTCTTGCCAGGGCAAGGAATTAGGGCATCATTCACAACATTAACTTGTCGACTGCTTTCGTACTCTTTCCATTCCTTAATTGGGGCAGGGCAATAAGCAGTTGAATCCTCGCCTTCAGTGAACTCCATGTTCTTAAAAGACAACCCCCGCGCGCCAGTGTTAATAAGACTTGCAAAGCCAAAGGAGTTACCCAAACAAACAAGATAACCGCCTAAAGAAGCAGAAAGAAAACCATAACCGTCTCTTGCATCATGCAAACCGCAACCAGGCTCTAAAGCAGGTCCTACTTCAGAACCATGAATTCTTACAGAAGCGCCTAGGTAGAAATTAGTCGGACAGGCATAAGGCCAATTCCCTGTATTGACCCACTCAGTCTTACCTTCTGAAGGGCATCCTGTGCTTTCGTTGCAGAGCCTAAATAATGTTACATTTGCGCTATTAGCAGTTTCAACTGGTAAACATCCGCTTGTATCAAATCGGATTATATGAATGGCATAAGCATCATGCTTGTCCTCGTCAACGCACTTAATCAATTCGCCACCAACACTAGCTATTGGAAAAGAATTAAAGCACCCGTTGGTCTTGAAAACTTCACCCAGAGCAGCCTCATTATCAGCCGAATGCCATCTCGTTCCATCACAAATCTTAGTGGTCTGACAGATAGAATCACCATCAGAACGGCACTTGCCATTGCCACAACAACCAGAATCTGTCAAGGTTCCTCCTCCAGCAGCGCACGCCGCTGCATTGTCGTCAATAGACTGATATGAAAAAACAGGCGAAAAGCCAGCAATATCAATATTGGCCTTGCAGCCTATAGCAGGATCACAGCTAACGCCATAAGGCTGGAAATAAGGATTAGCTGCAGGATGCAAATCCCGATAAGTCTGGGCAGAATCAGCAGCTCCTTCAGCATCCCCACCTACACAGATTTTGTTTGCACAAAAAGGAGTGTTCGCCTTGCAAAGGCCACCTTCTGCTTGGGCAAAGTATTTGTGAGTTCCATTCGGATAAAACCCGCAGCCACCACAATTAAAAGGGTCGTTGGTTTTGTCAATGCAAGTGCTTATTAAACCATTAGCATCAGGCACACTATCAAATTGATTAGGCAAAACATAAGGATAAAACAAACCCGCAGGGGTCTTAGGGACAGGACACCAAGAACAATTTGAGCTTGCTCCTTCAATAGTGCAAAGTTCAGAAGTGTTTCTTAGATTGCAGGAGGGCGGAGCTTTTTCCAGAACACAAAGCCTTGCAGATACCAGTAGAGCACCGTTCCATAAAGCACCTTTATCAATCCAATTTGAAGGGCAAGCTGGGGGAGTCGCAGTCGTGCCTGTTGTTAGAGAGGCGTTACCAAATTTACTCTGCCCTGTTTTTTTACATAACCAACTGCAAACCTTTGAATACGGTTCCCAATAGGAACCTGCAACATCAAAACCAGACCCGCCGCAAAAAAATTTTAAAGAGGCATCATCTGGGCAAGCATCTTTGTCATCAAGGTAGACTGCTTTAAGTGCAATATCATTAATCCCCTGCGCATAAGAATAATCGCCGAGCTTAAAACAAACCGCGCCACCCGATCCCCAAGTGAAAGTATAAATTGCTCCAGCAGATTCCCATCCAAAATCACAAGTCGATCCTGAAATGAGCTTTATGTCATTAATGTATCCCCTGATTCCGGAATCAGAACTGCTACAGCCACAAATATCAGCATCAGAAGATGATAACCCGGAACAGGCTTTTGTAGTGTAACCATTCAAGCAGTTCAAAGTAGCAAAGCCAGTAATCAATTGGTCAACAGCAATAACATTCGCTTTTATAATAGGAGGACTTCCATCATCGCCTCCATCCCCACCGCCACTCCAACACTTACAGCACTTGTCACAATCATCGCTAGGACACAAACCGTCGCAATCAAAACTATTCGTTCCTGTGCTGCCACGAATTATGGGCGCTACAATCAACACAATAAAAATAGTTAATAATGGTAAAATTGTAAGAAATGATATTTTATTTATTTTTTTCATTTCAAAACCCGCCTCTTTCAATTATTGTCAATTAGTGCATGAATATTTAAATTTAACGATATAAATTAACAAAAGTTAAGTCTTCTTAAAACGTCTTATTAGAGAATGTTCTTATATTTTTCAATTTCATTCCTGATTTCTTCTTCTGAAAAAGCAATCAAAGGCCTTAAAACAGATATATTCATCGGGTGCTCTTTGAAATCAGAGAGAGTGTCAGGCACAATGAGTGCTATGCATTTGAGTTTTTTAGCAAGATCGTCTAATTCAGGAATTTTTTTTATTTTGTGAAGCACGAGTTTATGAGGATAAAATGCTTGTAATAGAGAATAATTTACATTTGAAAGAGACACAATTTCTACTGCACATCCTCGCCTCATCATGAGGAGTGTTGCTAAGAATGATTTCTCGTCAGAAACCAATGCCAAAACCTTGCCTTCAACACCAACAGGCAGTCCTCCGAAGCAACTAATGGTTTTTGTGAATAAGAATGCTTCATCACCAATAATTTCAATGCCAATATCAAGCTCTGGCTTGTCCAAAGCCACTTTCCAGCCTTTCTTCTCAACTATAAAGGCTCCTATTTGCTTGTTAAGCTCCTGTGAGGAAAAAGAAAGTTCCTTGGTCAATCTTTTAGCAGTTATCCTGAATGTATTGGTTTTTTCTTGCTTTTCAGCCAGCTTAAGCGCTTCTGCACAAAGAACCTCTATCTTGACTTCAACCCTTATGCAGGGGCTGTAGGAAACAATTCCAAAAACCTTTCTCAGATTAGGCTCTTGCTCTGCTTCCAAGAGCAGCCTGCCTGGTATGCGCTTTATTTTTGCGCGTACTCCCGTGAACTTCAGGCTGGCTTTGATGTTCTGAACTAGCTTTTTCTCGAACTCAGAACGGTTTTTTCCTTTCAAGGCAATTTCTGCGTAGCGCACAAGGCAAATCATTTTTCAAAGCAAGAAAAAAACTGAGTTTATTAATTTATTTAAAATTTTATTTACCAAAAAAACTTATCGTCGCCAAAAATGGCGTTATAACGCATTATAACGGGCATTATAACACATTATAATGGCTAGAATTTTTTTAGAGGTTGTAAAGTTTTTTCACTTTGGCTTTATGCCTGAGACTAAAAAGTTTAACTCCGTTTGGAAGAGTGCTTTCATCAATAAACCCCTTGAATTTCAGCTGGTTCATATAGACGCGAATCGTACTGAGTGTTTTGCCAGTGCGCTCTGCAACCTGAGAGTAAGACAAAGGAGTCTCTGCATTGAACAAAACCCCTACAAGCCACTTCTCAGGATTAGAAAGAGTATCAAAAAATGGCTCGGGCATTATATTTTTAACATTAGTAACGTTAGAAACATTAGATTCCTTGGATTTGTGCTTGTTTTCATTCATAAAAACCTCGACTTCCTTCAAAATCTCTTTTTTGACTGCCTGGACATCCTTGATATTCTTTTCATACGCCTCTTTGAAGAGGTTGAGAGACGCTGTGCTGAATGCATCAAATTCCTCGTTGATTTTTTTCTCCAAAACCTTCAGGTCAGCATCCAGCCTCCTAATAGAGTTATCAAAGTGCCTTATCCAGTCTGCGATTCTCTGATGGTTAAGAGAAGTGGTCTGCTTAAAACCATGATGATTTATGTACAACTCCTCTAACAATTTTTTTTGCGTCGAGAAATCTTCTCTTATCTTAGAAAAAGCAGTTACAAGCCCAGAATTCATCTGCTCGAGCCTAATTCTCCTCCTAATCCAACCAAGCATTCCTCTCCTCCTCTTTTTCTTTTCTGATTTTGCTTATATATAAATCTTTTTAAGCTTTATTGCAAAAAGAATAATCACAAAAAAAATAGGAAATAAACCTAAAATGAGCTTTTCTCCAGTGGAAATGATGGGGTGTTCCGTGGAATAATTTCTTCTTTTTTTAGTTCAACGCGTTCATAAGCCTTAAAAAAAGTGTTTTCAAAGGAAACTAAGGAGGCTTATGTTCTGGAAAACATTCTTTGTAGGATAAAAGCATTTATAAATGAACCTTATTTTCCTCATTTATAAAGGATTTATAAAGTTCTCGACTAAGAGGACAAGGGGGGATTCTTATGGCAAAGAAGAAGGCAAAAATACCAAAGAAAAAAGTTCTGAAGAAAACAGTAACAAAAACCAAAAAGGTAAAGCCCAACATGAAAAAGGCTAAGAAGGCTGAGAAGAAAAAGGCCGTGAGCAAAGCAGTCAGAACTGTTCCTGAAAAATACGCAGACGCAGGGCCCAGAGACATCAGAGTTGTGAATATTGTTGTATCCACCAGTTTGGAGCATGACATCCCTCTTGAGAAGATGGCAGCAACTCTGAGCAACACAGAATACAACCCAGAACAATTCCCAGGACTAGTTATCAGAATAAAAGATCCAAAAACCTCTGCTCTTATTTTTAGTTCTGGCAAAGTAGTTTGCACAGGCGCCAGGAGCATGGAGAAAGTGCATGAGAGCATTGAACGAATTATTGAGAGCCTGAAAAAAATAGGAATCAAAATTACTATTACGCCAAAGATTAACATACAGAACATAGTAGCTAGCGGCAACATTGGCATGGACTTGAACCTTAATGTCTTAGCCATGAAGCTGGATAACACAGAGTATGAGCCAGAGCAATTCCCAGGCTTGGTTTACAAACTTATGGAAGCCAAGGCAACTTTCCTGTTGTTCAGCAACGGCAAGGTAGTCTGCACAGGCACCAAATCAGAGGCAGAAGTTCATGCTGCGCTGGACAAGTTAGTGGAAACTTTGAAAGCTGTAAAATGATTTTTTTATTAGTTCGCGTAATTTAATATTATATTAGGGTGGTGGATTTGGAGGTTTCAGAACAGATCAACCTGTTTTACAAGCTCATTGAAACAGAGTACTATAAAGAGCTTATTAAACAAGTAAGTAAGGGACTTAAATTCCTGAAAATAGACTTTAATGCATTATCCAAATTCAGCCCAGAGCTTGCAGAAATGCTTCTTGAAGAGCCTGAAGAGGTAATCAAGGCTGCTGAACTAGCAATTGGCAGTTTTGATATTGAAGGCGACACTAAAAATTTCAAGATAAGATTCTTTAACCTGCCAGAATCCCAAAAAATACAGATAAGAAATATAAGAAGCCAGCACATAGGCAAACTCCTTGAGATCCAGGGCTTGATCAGGCAGAAGAGCGATGTCAGACCCCAGGTTACTAGCGCGCGATTCGAGTGCCCGAGCTGCGGAAACATCATCAATGTGCTTCAGCTAGATAGTGCCTTCAGAGAGCCGAGCAGGTGCAGTTGCGGCAGAAGAGGCAAGTTCAAGCTTATTTCAAAAGAACTTGTGGACGCCCAGAAAATAGTGCTGGAAGAAGCACCAGAAGACCTGGAAGGAGGAGAACAACCCAAACGGCTTAGTGTGTTCTTGAAGAGCGACTTGGTAAGCCCGATAAGCGATAAGAGAACTAATCCTGGAAGTAAAATCTTAGTGGGCGGAATCATCAAGGAGATTTCTCTTGAAGAGAGAGGCATCAAAACTACAAGATATGACTTGTTTAGCGAAGCCAATTATGTTGAACCTATACAAGAGGATTTTTACGAGATAAACATAACTGAAGAAGAAGAAAAAAAGATAAAAGAGCTGGCTGATGACAAAAAGGTTTTTGAAAAGCTCACTGCGGTTTTGGCGCCAAGCATTTATGGCCATGAAAAAGTCAAAGAGGCCATCCTGCTTCAAATGTTTGGCGGCGTGAGGAAGAAGCGAAGCAAAGGAGACGTTACAAGGGGTGACATTCACATCCTTCTGGTTGGCGATCCTGGAAGCGGCAAATCACAGATATTAAAGAGGGTTAGCGAAGTCGCGCCCAAGAGCAGGTATGTGAGCGGAAAAGGAGCAACAGGAGCGGGGCTTACTGCTACTGTTGTCAAGGATGAATTTATTCGCGGTTGGGCTTTGGAAGCAGGGGCATTGGTGCTTACTAACAAAGGTATTTGCTGCATTGACGAGCTTGACAAGATGACTCCTGAAGACCAGAGCGCCATGCATGAAGGCTTAGAGCAACAGACCATTACCATCAACAAAGCTAACATTCAAGCCACTCTCAGGGCAGAAACTACTGTCCTAGCTGCAGCCAATCCTAAGTTCGGAAGATTCGACCCTTTTGAGATGATTGCAAAACAAATAGAGATACCGACCACACTTCTAACCCGATTTGACCTTATTTTCCCTGTCCGTGATTTGCCTGACAAGGAAAAAGACGAGAAAATGGCTGACTTCATCTTAAAACTTCACCAAAGTACAGAAAAAAAGGAAGCATTAATATCTGATGACTTGATAAAAAAATATCTTTCCTATGCAAGAAGGAACATCACTCCTAAGTTGACAGAAGCTGCTCTTAAGGAAATTAAGGACTTCTTTGTGAATATAAGAAATGCAGGGGAAAAGGAAGGAACCGTCAGGACCATCCCCATCACCCCCAGACAATTAGAAGCCCTAGTTAGGTTGAGTGAGGCTAGTGCAAGAGCTGAGCTCAGGGATAAGGTATTAAAAAAAGATGCTCAGAGAGCGATTGATCTCGTCTATTATTGCCTATCCCAGATCGGCCTTGATCCTGAAACAGGCAAGATTGACATTGACACCTTAACCACGGGCATTAGCGCTTCCCAAAGAAGCGAGATAAGCATTATCAGGGAACTTGTGAATGAGCTTGAAAAGGTGCTTGGAAAAGAGATTCCTGTAGAGGACATCCTAAGAGAGGCAGAGATTCGAGGAATTGAAAAGGACAAGGCAGAAGAAGTCCTTGAAAAGCTGAAAAGAACCGGTGACTTGTTCAGCCCAAGACACGGTACCATATCCAAGATTTAACCATATGCAATGAGATGAACCATTATGGCGCAGATTAAGAGAGAAACAGCAATGATTTGCATGGTTAATGATTTACTTAAAGGCAGTTTTGTCAAGACAGAAGGATGGAATCCTAGTTATTTTGCTACTGAGCTTGGAGACGTTTCAAGAGTCAATATCGTGGGCGTGGTAATTAATAAAGACGCTAGCGGCGGCATTCTCCTGGATGACGGAAGCGGAAAGATTCTCCTAAGGAGCTTTGAAGGCAATAGCTTCACCTATGTTGACACGGGCGACCTAGTGCTGGTCATTGGAAGGCCTCGCATATATAATGAGCAGAAGTATGTTCTCCCGGAAATTATCAAGAAGATTGACACTAAATGGGGTGAGTACCGTCAACTTCAACTCAAAGTCTTAAGAAAAAAAACCAGGCCTGTAAAAAGAGAAGCACGAATCCTGGTTGAAGAAGAACAACCTGTTAATTATTTCCAAAAAATAATGATCTTTATCAAAGACCTTGATTCTGGAGCTGGGGCTGACATGGAAGAAGTGATAAAGCGCAGCGCAGCTCCTAATGCTGAAGAACTCATAAGAAAGCTCATAGAGGAAGGAGAAGTATTTGAAATTAAGCCTGGAAAGCTGAAAATACTGGAATAAAGAGAAGAATTTCTAGCCAAAGACTACGGGTGTAACAAAGACTTCTAACAGCGCTGCAATAAATAAAACCCCAAGGCTTAACAATAACAAATCTGCAGAATCCAGAAGGATGTGCTCGAACTTGGTTGTGCCGAAATCATGCCTTATCACTGCAATCCCTATTATGCCGCCTGCAAGCCCTCCTATGAAATAGGCCAGTATTTCCGGCACTCCATGAATTGAATATCTCAACAAGCCAATGCTGATGATTTGGAAGTAATGAGCAATTTTGTCAAAACCCACAAGATGTGCGATTTGAACGAGCTCACTCCTCATGAAATTACCTATTGCAGTCCCGATAACAGATGCATTCCAGATTAGAATGAAGATGGCTCCTGCTCCATAAACAAAAGAGAAGAGAATGCAGAAGATTAGTACCTTGACGTTATTTAGGAATATTTTGGAGAAGAAAGACATATTAGAGCTAAACCCCAGGTGGCCTGTTATTCTCCCGTTAATCGCATTAATAGTGGCTGATTGTGCCTGAAAAAGCGTGCTTACTGTGTTAGTTGAAAGCAAGACATACCAAAAAGCATAAGCTACTGTTGCTCCGAGAAATAAGAAAATAAAGGCACGAAGCGCCTTGCTGTGCTCTTTCAACAACCATTTCTCTTCCATACCTTCCAAATCCTTTTCCTCTTCCATAATGATGGTGTTATAAACCAAGGGAAGGGCAGCCATGGCTGTTAAAAAAACCATGACTAAGCTGGATTGGGATTTGAATATCCACAGGCTTAAAAAGATGGCTACTGTGCAAAAAACAATTCCGAGAAGAAAAAGTCTTCCTGGTCTTTGCTCTGCCTTGAAAGGAGTTACTAGCGCCTCTAATACCATGCGATTAATCTCGGACTTCCTTCTTTATAAACCTTTTGGCGAAAAAGAAGCCTGAGATTAGAATAAAACAAATATTTTTATAAGGAGGCTGTTTTTCTTTGGATAAAAATGGATGATTACGAAGCACTATTAGAACGCGGAAAAAAGGCTCTTCCAGAAACAACTCAAACCAAGGAGCGATTCGAGGTTCCTAAAGTTAGAGGGCATATTCAAGGAAATAAGACTGTTCTTAGTAATTTTCTCCAGATTGCCGAGCACTTTGGGAGAAAGCCAGAACATGTTCTGAAGTTTATCCTCAAAGAGTTGGCTACGCCTGGCGAGATTAAGAAGCAATTCGTCCTCCTGGGAACCAAGGTTCCTGCTGGCCGCATTAATGAAAAGATTCAGCAGTACGCCGACACTTTTGTTATTTGCAGGGAGTGCGGAAAACCAGACAGCAAGATGACCAAAGAAGGAGATGTTTATTTTATTAAATGCCAGGCTTGCGGAGCAAGATATTCTGTTTATTCAAAAGTCTGAACAAAAGGTAGATAACTGGAATTTAAAATATGACGGCGCATTTGTGTAATCTTATGAACATGGTTGAATAAAAAAAAGTGTTTATCAACAAATTTAAATAGAACATAAAATAACTTCACGAAATGGACATAACCCAGATAACTTTTGCAGCAGTTATTGGAGTTCTTACTGTCGTTATTGGCATTCTCGTAAAAGTAATCGGATTCCCAGATCAATTCAGATTAAACTACAAACACAAAACCACAAAAGGGATATCCACTCTATTTTATGCTCTTGCTTTTATTTCTTATATGCTTTGGACAATTCACGGATTTCTGAAGAAGGATTGGGTTTTAATCATTGGTCAAGGAGCAGGCATTATAACAACCGCGATGATAGTCGCCCAAATAATTATTTATAGAAAAAACAAATGAAGTGCCTTTTTTAAGCACTTAGCCAGGCGCCTAACATTTCTTGGCGCTCTTTTGCCTTGCCAAAGACGCTTTCAACGCGTTGCTTGAGAAGCTCCAAGCTCTGGCGCATGTATACAGGTACTTTGTATTTCTCTGCCAGCTTCATGCTCAATTCAAGGTATTTAATCACAAATCCTTCTGATACTGTGAATATTATTTTCCCGTTGCACTCTGAGCATTTGCCACTCAAGGGCGGCCGCCTGAATTTCTCATTACAATCCACGCACCTAAATTCTTGCTGGGAGAATTTCCTGAGGTTTCCTTTGGTGTCCTTCATGAAATGCTTATCAATAACCAATCTTGCTACGTCGCTCTGATTAACCGCTCTTATCTTCTCAGCCAATTCCATTTGTCCTTTTAGCTTTTCCTCCATGCTCGGTAGCATTTTATAGGCAGAAAGCAAAACTCCTTTATTCATATCAGTTGTGTCGTGAGTAAACCCCATGCCTTCGTATTGCGCAGGCGTGCCTAGTAGGGGTTTTACTTGTTTTATCTTGACTTCTCCTGGCGCCTTGTATTCTTTACAGGCCTTGTAGAATTCTAAGGGATATCTCCAAGCAACATCCATGTTAAACACCATGTCATCCACTTCCATTGGGTTGAGAAAATAGGTGAGAACAAGGGGAGCGTCCATTGTGCTGCCTCTGCTTTCTGGCAGGTATTTTTTTGAGAAATTAAGCAGAGCATCCATGAGCAAGAGAATGCAGCCTTCATCTCCGTCACAGTCTCTTCGCATAGCAGCGTGAATATAAGGGTGGGCTACAAAGCCTTGTGTCTTAGAGAAGCCTATTATCCTGCACAATATGCCTGCAGAGGTGTGGGGGGCAAGGCCAATGACTAGGTGGCCAATGAGCTCTTCTTTTGATTTGAGAGCATAATAAGGTTTTATATCATAGAGTTTTTCGAGCAATTCATCAACAAAAGCTGCTACTCTGAATAGGACTTCGTCTGCTGTCTCTTCAGGTGAGCCTGGGCTGCAAGGGATCAGGATGTCTTGTGGTTTGAGTTCAAGGATTTGTTCCTCTGATTGGAGCTCTGCCCCCTTGATATCCTCGTCATAACCTAGCTCTTTCAGTTTTTCTATGTTTGTGTTGATTTCTTTTGGTTTGAAATGAGTAAGAGGGATTTCTGAGCAGTCATACCTTATGGTGCCGTCTTTGTTAACATACAATCTGTGTTTTGCTCTTAAGATTCCTTTGCTTAGATGCTCAGGGATGTGCTCTTTGTTGCTTGTGCCTTTGACTCCCTTTATCAGGTCAGGAAAGATATTGGTGTTAAGTTTTTTAAGGATGTGATTAAGGCTTTCGTTAATGTTGAAAGCGATTGTCTTATAAGGTACTGGGTTATGAGGACAATCCTTGACAAGACCGCATTCCTTGCAAAAGTTCAATTTTTCAGTGGGCTTGTCACAGACTTCACAAACACTTAGAACTGTCTCTCTTTTACACTTTCTGCAATAAAAGGGTGCGAACTGAGCAATTATCTTTCCCTGCTCTAGCGCAGATTGTATTGAACGGAACTTGCCCCCTTCTTTTCCTACAGGAAATAGCATGTGTGGGCTGCCTGTTAGCTTTCGCATCTTAGCCTTTTCTGGCCTGCCCATCCTTGATCCTATAAAGGTGCCGCATTTGTCCCTTATCTCAACATCAGCGAGTAAGTTTATTAGCTCAAGACAAGAAGAGTTAATTTCACTAATCTCATCTTTTCTCATCTTCTCCTTGATGAGAACCAGTTGCTTTGCAAACTCTCTTTGATCTTGTACTCCTAAATTACCCAGGAACGCTTTGGCTGTTTCTTTCTCTATCACCACAAACTCTTTGTTAATAAATGCATGGGGCAAACCTATTAATTCTAAGTGTCTTTTTTCCTGGCTGAAAGGAATGATTATTTTAGTGGTGTTTTCTTCCTTTACGATTTCAGCTTTATCAGAAAGCCATTTCAATAGTTCTTGAAGCTGATCTGAAGTAATGCTCTTCCAATAGAAAATATGGCTAGGATGTAACGGGATTCTCATTCTTTTGCTGATTTGGCGGGCTGCATCAAAGGATATTTTTGTTGTGAGGGGCTTTTCAAATAACACCCTGAGCTTTTCTTCATCAATATCCACTAGTTCTGAAAGCTTTTCATAACTGAATGAGCCGAACAACTCAACACATGCTTTTTCCAGTTCAAGAATCCATTCCTCCGGAACATAGCCTGCGGGCACTAAGGGGTGGGCTCTGTCAAAAAAGTCACCATAATTAATCAGCACATCACCTAAATAAATTATTTCCTCGATTTCTGTTCTTATTAGTTTTGCCTGCTTCTCGTTTTCCAAATAAAGGACAGAGCCGTCCTTGAGCTTAACAATAGGTCCATCAATCGTATCGCAAGAGGTAAAGGCAGCTGCTTTGCCTGGCCGCTCCACTTTTAATTGGGTGGCTATGGCTATAAAATCATTTAAGACATGCATGGTTGCTGGGTGGGTAGCTTGGGCAGAATAGCCGGATGTCCTGGCTCTGCCATATCTCAAGCGAAAAGCGCCATTAGCCAGAGGATGACCAAACACAGGCCTACCTGCTACAAGGTCAGATATGTAAGTAAAGTCTGGCTTTACCTTGACGGTCTCTTTTTTTCCTTCATCTTTCTCTTCTTTTTTCTTTCCAGAACTCTCCCTGGCTTTGATTGCCTTTTGTATTTTCAAGAATTCATCAAGAAAAGCCCAATGGTTGAGCTCCATTTCTGCTCCCCATTTGCTTAATTTAGCCCATACCTTGGGTGCTTTTAATGGAAGGCAGGCGCTATAGATGAGACAATAACCGCTCCTGATTTTATTCGTGTTGACTCTTGGCAAGTCTTTGAGCGTCACATTAGAGATTTCAAAATCCTCAGAGGGATCTCCTGATATCTCTACAGGCATGTGCGCCACAAGAAAATCCAGTTCCTCTTTTGAAGGAAAATATTGAAGATTAGTAACAAATTCATGATAGTCTGATATTTCTGCATGCGCCCTTCTAGTTTCCTTATCGTCTGGGTCGTACGCTGCGTAACCCATTTTTTTTCTTACATAATCTGCTATCAAAACGCAAACTGCGGCGGCTGTTCCCCCTGCTGCTCTTACTGGCCCTGCAAAATAAAGGCAGAAGTAATCTCCTGCTCCGTCATTTCTCTTCTTGAGCTCTAGTTTTGTGAATCCTTCAAGCGGAGCAGAAACTGCCCCCAGTGTGACGTAGGCAAATCCTGTTCTTATACCTACTTCCATGGCTTCTCGTTTGTCATTGAATTTACAGAATTTTTCCTGCGCTATCTCTAAGGCTATCTGAAAAGCCACTCTCCAATCCAGAACACCATATTGTTTTTCCAAATCCTCTATTCGTTTTATTGCTCCTTGTCCTTGAAGTTGTGGGGCTACCACACTTATGAGACCAATAACTCTCTCAGCTAGGTTCTTAGCAAGCACTATTTCTGGTTTAAGGGCAGGGTCGTAGCCTTTGCTTCTTGCTTTTGAAGCTATCTTATACGCTTCAAGAGTTCCTTTTTCTAGTTCCTCAAAGTATTTTTTTATCTCACTCATTTTCGCTTCAATCAATATCAAATCAGCATTTTTTCTTGTTTAGCTTCTGAGATTGCCTCTTGCTGTTTTTCTTCTCTAAAAAAATTGATTACTTTCACTTCTCTTGTTTTTAGATTCACAAGGGAAACTCTTGCTGGTTGGGGCTGAAGCCCTCTCTTTTCTTGGTCTTCTGTGATATCAGACCAGCAGGAGCAGTTAAGGAGAGTAATGTTCTTGTAATTACTCACGCTCACCCTGTGGATGTGGCCGGTGATGAAGAGATCAGGAATTTTGCTGATAACCAGAGGATCAAAACTGGCATCTGGTGTGTAAAGATTAGAGGTGTGGGTGGGTGCTAAATGACGCATTTGAAGGAGCAGTTTCATTAGCAAGTCTGGTCTTTTCTGTCCTCCTCGGTGTCTGATGGTGTCTACATTATTTGCATAATAAATTAGGGAATAGCCATGATAAAGCAGAACATCAAATCCTTGGAAGTTATCGATTGCCCCTATGTTGATGGAGGCTGGATTGCTGAGAAGTATTACATTAGGTAGTTTTAGGCTTTCAGCGTATTTATGAAGCAGAGGCGGTTGAGGCTCTGAGAGCCTGCCGATGTCGTGATTGCCTGGACAAATGATTATTGTGATGTGTAGAGGAATTTTTTTTAGGTAGTCCGCAAATCGCTCGTATTGTTCTTGTATGTCCTTTATCTCCAGATCTTCTTCTTGGTTAGGATACACTCCTACTCCTTCAACAAGATCCCCTATTATGATGAGATATTTTGTTTTTGATGCTATTTCTTTTTGCTCTGGGCTTCCTTTTTTCTGATTAATCCACTCTATGAATTCGTCGAATTCCTTTTTCAAGAACACCTTTGAGCCGAAATGAGGGTCTCCTATGAGCGCTATGTATTCTTCTTCAGGGCTTTTTTTGAGTTCCTTAATCAAGGGCACGTCTGGCAGGAAGAGTTGGTTGGCCAGGATAAACTGGCCGGCAATCACTCCTTCCACCCCTATGAGCTCGTCAAGCACCACTTCCTTGGCTGTTTCAAAAAGCTCTTTTTTCTTATCACTTATAAGCACCTTAATCTTCCCAGTGGGATCTTCGAGAGTGATAAGAGTATTGTTGTTCTTGGTTATGGATTTATTATACACTAAACCCATTACTGCAACATTTTCTCTGCTGGATTTGCCTTGAAGCCTATTGATGCTCGTGACTTTTTGTAGTTCTTGGCGCTGTCTGAGAAGAGAAGATAACATTTCAAATCTCCTGTTAAAATGAGCTACAAAGTCACTGACACTAATTTTTCCTGGCTCTTTATCATAGGAAAAAGTTATTTTTACATTACCTTTGGAGTTTTTTCCTGTTCCTTTTTCTTCCTGAGCGCTAGGTTGAGGAGGTAGTTCTGTTTTTGAGTTGGTTTCTGCGAATAGGTTGTGCTCTTGGAGAAAGCTTTGATCAAGAAAAAGCACATTTTCCAAGTCTTTTTCGCTCAGTTTAGATAATTGAGCTATCAAAAAGGGATTCTCTGCTATTTTCGGACTGATCAGTATTCCTTTTTCCAAAAAAGATTGTATGATGTTCATTTTAGGAATATATAAAAAAAGTACGTGAAGTAGTGAAATGAAACAGGAAATGCCATCAATCAGCTGAATAGGTCCTCTTCGAGTATTTTCTTTATTTTTTGCTCAACAGAAGAGGGTAAGAGCAAACTAATCTCCCTTGTTCTTCCGAATCTGCCTTTGGAAATTACTTTTGCATTTATAATGCCGAGCATATCAAGCTCAGCCACTATATCAGATACTCGTCTCTGGGTAAGGGATCTTAGCCCTATTTTAGCGCAAAGTTCGCGATAAGTTTCATAAACAGTGCCTGTGTCAACAAATTTGTTTTTTGAATTGATCTTGTTCAGAAAGATAGTATACAGAGTGGCTTGGAATTGCTTTGGCTGGGTTTTAACGATTTCAATAACCTTATCTCTCTCAATGGTTTCTTCTGCTTCATCAACTGATCTCATGGTTATCTTGGTTTCTCCTTTTCGCTCAGCTATTTCACCGGCGACCCTAAGGAGATCTATTGCCCTCCTTGCGTCCCCGTGTTCTCTTGCAGCATAAGCAGCGCATTTCTGGATTACTCCTTCATCAATCACTTCTTCTTTAAAAGCATCTGTGGCCCTTCTTTTTAGAATATCTTGGAGTTGTATGGCATTATACGGTGGGAAAACCACTTCTTCCTCGCTTAAAGAGCTTTTTACTCTAGGGTCTAGGTTGTTAGAAAACACAAGGTTGTTGCTGATACCTATAAAACTCATCTGTGCCTGCTTGAGTTCACTGTTAACTCTGGTTAGGTTATATATAAGTTCGTCCCCTGCTTTTTCCACAAGCCTGTCGATCTCATCAAGCACGAGTAGTATAATTTGTTTTTTTTCATCAATGACTTTAAAGAAGATATTGTAAACCTCATCTGTGGGTAGGCCAGTAGGAGGTATTTCTTTACCAAACTCCCTTGCAAGCTGGGCAATCAACCTGTACTCTGTATCTGCGATTTTCTTTAGCTTACAATTAAGGTAGATTATTTTTAATGAAATCTTTTTATTGTCAGCAAGCGTGAGCATTTGTTCTGCAAGGTATTGTATTGAGAGGGTTTTACCAGTGCCTGTTTTCCCATATATGAATATATTAGAAGGTTTCTCCATCCTGAGTGCTGGCGCCAGTATGTTGGCCAACTGGATTATTTGTGCGTCTCTATGCTTTACTTCATCAGGTATGTAAGTAGATTGCAGTGCTTTTTTCTCCTTGAACAAGGATTCTTTTTGAAGAAACTGCTCAAATATATTATTAACCTCTTTATTCATAAAAATTCCAGAAGAAATAAAGGTTTATAAAGTTTGTTTTCCTGTAGAATATATTATTTAAAATATATAAAACAACACACATAACGAAATAAAACTCCCTCTCCTTTATTGCATATGGAGAATTAGACTTGAAAAAACACAAAAAACATTTTAATGAAAATTTTTAGTTTTTTTAATTATTTATATCATATTTTTATTTATTTTAATTGAAATAAAAATTGTCTTTAAAAATAATAATTTTCAATATAGTAAATAATATTTTTTTATTATTTAATATTATTAATTATTATTTAAATATAAATAAATTAATATTATATTTATATTAATATTATATATTACTTTATTGAATTTAAAATTTTTTTTTCGAGAAGAAATTAAGGGGGGGGGTGAGTTCATAAAATAATTTCTTTAAGTTATATGTTTTTATTTATCACTTTAAAATAATAACAAAAACGAAAGCTTTATAAATAAAACATTCTTTCTCTTTTATTCACTCATTAATAGTTATAATTGAGAAAGAAGAAAAACATTTTGGAGGAAGAAAAAATGATTGTACAAGAATCTTTTTTAAAGAAAATAAAAGACTTTGGGCTCAATAGTTACGAAGCAAAAATCTGGACGGCTCTTCTCTCAAGAGGAGTGTCCACAGCAGGAGAATTAAGTGACATCGCGGGCGTTCCAAGAAGCAGAAGCTATGATATTCTTGAAAGCCTTGAAAAGAAAGGGTTTATAGTGATGAAAATTGGCAAACCCATCAAATATCTGGCTCTTCCTCCAGAAGAAGTGGTTGAGAGAGTAAAGAAGAGAATAACCCTACAGGCCCAAGAAAGGACCGGCACTCTTGAGCAGCTTCGGGGTTCTGACATTCTCAAAGAATTAAACTTACTTCACACTCAAGGTGTTGATATGGTGAACCCAATGGACTTAACAGGTGTGATCAAGGGAAGAAACCAAATCTACAATCATCTAAGCACCATGATAAAGAATGCAAAGAAGTCAGTTGTTCTTATGACCTCAGAAGAGGGACTTATAAGAAAGCACAAGCATTTCGGCAAAGTTCTCAAGAAAGCAAGTGAGAAAGGAGTTGACATCAAAATCCTTTCCCCGCTAACCAACAAATCCAAGGAAGCAGTAGATGAGCTTAAAGGGTTTGCTGAAGTGAAGAATATTAAAGGGTTCAACGGTAGGTTTTGCATTATAGATAACAAGGAGATTGCCTTCATGCTGCTTGAAGACACCAAAGTTCACCCTAATTACGACACAGCAGTGTGGGTAAATACACCTATATTTGCAGAGACCATAAGCAAGGCGTTTGAAACTTGCCAGCTCTAAAATTATTTTTTATATTCACTCACCTCTTTTCCCAGGAAGGCCTCAATTTTCTTGAGGTCTTCCAGGGTTTATTTTTTTTAAGAAAAGAAAAAGCAACATTTATTAAAAGCAGCAGCTTATTTTTTCTTCAGATAACGACTTTGAGGAGGAAACAGTTTGTCTGCGACTATTTTTAGTTTTATAAAGAAAAGAATTTCAAGCGTTGCCGGTAAGAAAACACTCTATTATCCTGGTTGCATGACTTTGCACTGTCAAAGCACTTTTTTTAATAATTATAAATCCTTGTTGTCTGATGTAGGCATTAGCTTCATTGTGATTGACGAGCTGACTTGCTGCGGTTCTCCCTTGCTGAATGCAGGCTATGCTTCTGATTTTGAAGAGCTCAAAAAAAATAACCTTGAAATCCTCAGAAAGAATCAAGTTAGCAAAATAATTACTAACTGCCCGCACTGCTATGTTGTGTTCAAGAAACAATATGGTTTTGAAGTCGAGCACATAACACAGACTCTGGCGGATCACAGCCAAAAAATCACCTTTAAAAACAAAGAAGAAGCATCCTATCATGATCCTTGCATCCTTGCAAAACAACACATCATCATAAACGAGCCCAGGAAGCTCCTCAAACAAACAGGGTTGAAGCTTATTGAGCCTGTCAGGACAAAAAACAAAACCTTTTGTTGCGGAGCAGGCAGCGGCGTAAAGCAGAATTATCCAGAGCTAGCTAATAAAATGGCAAAAGAGCGGCTGAGCCAGTTTGGAAGCAATAAAATAATAACTTCTTGCCCTTATTGTTATGCTCATCTTCAGGAAAATGCTGATAATAAAAAGAAGATTATTGAGCTGAGTGAGGCTTTGACAGGGCATTGAAAATGATAAAAAAATTTGCAGGCGTGGTTGGAGCTGAAAATGTATCTGCTGCTATAGCTGATATTGAAGCTTATGGCTATTGCTGCTCTGAATCTGAGCTAAAACCAAACATAATTATCTGGCCCAAAACCACAGAGCAGGCAAGAAGAATATTGCTCTTTGCTAATCAAGGCAGGACTCCTGTGGTCCTTCGCGGAAGCGGAACCAGCACAACTGATGGGTGTATTGTAGATAATGCTATTGTCATATCTTCTGAGCGCATGAACAAGATAACCAAGCTTGACTTAAAAAATAAAATTATTGAGGTAGAAGCAGGCATCAGGATTCAAGACTTGAATGATACTCTTAAAGGTGCTAACCTGCTATTTCCCATTATTCCTTTGAACCCAAGCCAAACCATAGGAGGGATGATTGCCCTTGATGCTTTGTCAAAGCAAAGCCAGAGAGTCGGGCGCATGAGCGAATGGGTCGAGCAAGTTGAGTTCGTCGATGGCACAGGGAAGTCATTTTTCACAAGAAAAAAAGAGTTGGTGTTGGGAAGGGAAGGGCTTTCTGGCTTCATAACCAAGGCGCAACTCAGAATCACCGAGCCTCCTTCTCTTTCGCTGGACTTTTTTGATTTTGACGCCTTGACAGACTTACTGAGCCAGGTGAGGCTTTTAAAAAAAGACCAAGAAGTCTACTTCCTTGAGTTTTTCGACAAGCAAACCTCTCAAGAGATGGGGTTTGAGCCCCAATATACTTTAGCAGCAGGTTACGCCTCCCTTAAGGGTAAAATTAAGGCGCTGCAAGAAGTGAATTTAATGCTTGATAAAATTGATTCTTGCCAGAGCTTTATCAGAAGCAAAGGATATTATTATGTTGAGGATCCTTGTGTTGCCTTAGAAAAAGCATATGATTTGATTGAGTGGTGTGAAAAGCACCATGTTCGTTTGCACGGTCACATTGGTCTGGGTTTTTTTTATGCGTATTTTCATAAAAAAGACCAAGACTTGCTGGATGCATTTAGCTCGTTTATCAGGAGAATTAATGGAAACTTAGGCAGCATTTTTGGCTTTGGCACAAAAAATAAGGTGTGGGTTTCTGCTGAAAAGAAAAAAGAGTTCATCAAATTAAAAGATGAGTATGATTATAATAATATTTTAAATCCAGGCAAGGTAATTGATTACAGATAAAAGATAAAGTATTAGGTATCGGTAGCATGGATAAGAGTCAAACCGTTGAGAACTGCAATTTGTGCGGCATTTGTAACCTATATTGTCCAATATATTTTGTTTTGCAAAAAGAATCAGCCGGGCACAGGTTCAAGGCTTTTCTCGCTAAGAAAAAAAATTATAAAGAAATCTTTTGGTTATGCGCCAATTGTGGCGCCTGTGTTCAAAATTGTCCTGCAAAAATAGAATTGGATTGTCTTGGGATTAGGCAGCAGATGGTTGCAAAGGGATTTGAGCTTCCTGCTAATAAACTTATGAGAAGCAACATTCAGAAGTTTCGCAATCCGCTGGGTGAAATTAAAAAAGGCAAAAAAATAATCAAGTATTATACTTAACCTATTACGATGCTCAAATACAAGAATCTCATTATTATCGGAACTTCTCACATAGCAGACAGCTCCCTAAAAGAAATAGAATCTGTTTTTAAAAGAGTTAATCCTGACATAATCGCGGTTGAGCTTGATCATCAACGCCTTGCTGCGCTGCTTTCAAATCAAAAGCCTAATTACTCGCCCAGTCTCATCTTTCAGTTCGGAATAAAAGGGTATTTGTTTGCACTTATCGGCAGTTGGGCGCAGCAAAAGCTAGGGGCCATCGTTGGAATCAAGCCAGGCAGTGACATGATAAAAGCCATCAAGCTGGCGCAGGCCAATCAGAAGCGGATTGCTCTAATTGATAGAGATGTACAAATCACCCTGGCAAGGCTTTCCAAAGCCATAAGATGGAAGGAAAAAATGCACTTTTTCATTGACTTGTTCGCTGCTCCTTTCTCAAAAAAGATGAGAATAAACCTTCAATCAGTGCCTGAGCAAGAGCTTATCAAAAGGCTGTTGGGAATATTAAAAAAGAGATATCCTGGCATTTACAGAGTGCTTGTTGAGGAGAGAAACCAGTTCATGGCAATCAGATTAAAGACCTTAATGGAGAACTACCCTGGCAAGAAGATTCTGGCAGTTATAGGCGCAGGCCACGAGGAAGGCATATTAGCAATAATGAAACAATAATTAGGAAAAACACATTGCAAAGGAAACTTATATAAATAAAAAAATTCAAGAGAGATTATTATGCACGAATTTGTTACCCGCGTAGAGTCGCGCTTCAGGTTTTCAAAAAAGGAGGCTTTTCATTTATTTATTATAGCGCTAGTTGCTTCTTTTGGTATAACCATCAAAGACCCGTGGCACTTCTCAGATTTAATTGGAGGGAGCGGCATAACTCCTTACATTATTAATTTAATTATAATAACAGCAATCATGTTCATATCTTTTCTTATTCATTTTTCTGTGCAAAAATTTATGGCGCTTAAATTAGGTTATGTTGCAGAATATAAGATATGGATTAATGGACTTCTTATCGGACTTATTTTATGTGTTTTTTCTGAAGGATGGGTGCCGCTATTTTTGACAGGGGCTTTGCTTTATGATGTTGTGCCAAAGCTCAGAATAGGCACTTTTAGAGGAGGGGTAAAACATAAAGATTTAGGTTTAATATCTTTTGCAGGTCCTTTCTCTAATCTCTTTATCGTAGGAATATTAGCTCTATTACATTTTATTGTTAATACGCCATTCGTTAAGTCAATTATAGTGATCAATTTGTTAATTGCCATTTATTCTTTAATTCCAATTCCGACTTTTGAGAAGTTAAGACAATTTTCTGGAGGAACTACAGGGCTCTATTTATTTATAGCGTCTAGATGGACTTTTGCATTGGTTTTTGTAACCGTTGTAAGTTATTCAATACTTGTTCTAATATTTCATGTTTTTTCTTATGTTTTGGCACTGGTGATTGGTGTAGCGACAGCAATAATATATTACTCGCAGTTTGAGATGAAAAAAAATTAAAGAAACGGGTTGCGAGCCTTCCTCATTCCGTCCTTTTTAAATCTTTCGACGCTAAAACCAAAACATTTAAGAATAAGAACATTATTTAGTCATATAAAATCCAAGAATATAGTCGGATAAATTAAAAATAGGGGGTGACCTTTAATGGCACAAGTCGTAGCACAAGCGCACGTCAAGAAGGAGAAAGGATATCTCTACTTCATTGACAAGAAGGGAAACGTTGCAAGAGCCAAGATGGCAAGAGGCCACAAAAAACCCAAAGGCGGACCAGAAGTCGTCGCCAAAATTGGTGTAAAAAAGGAGAAGGGATGGCTCTACTTCATTGACAAGAAGGGAAACGTTGCAAGAGCCAAGATGGCTCGAGGAAGATAAACTCTTCTATTTTTTCTATTTTTTTTTATTTTCTGTTTTTTTCTACCGGCTTTGTTTTTTAATACAAAATAATTATAAACAGCCGGCTTTTCCTTCTTTTGATAATGATAAGAGGATTTGAGCCCAGGCTTTATCAGCAGACCATTCTAGACACGGCGGTGAAGAAGAACACGCTTGTGGTTTTGCCGACAGGATTAGGCAAGACTAACATTGCTGTTTTGCTCGCTGCCCATCGCTTGACTAACTACCCTGAGAGCAAAATTTTGATTCTGGCGCCAACTAGGCCGCTTTGCGACCAGCACGTTAATTCAATGCAGAAGAACCTCGAGATTGAAGAAGAGGAAGTACAGCTGTTCACAGGCATGATATCCCCTGCTAAAAGATCTGAACTCTGGAAAAAGAGCAAGATAATTGTGAGCACTCCGCAAGGCTTAGAGAACGACATCATCAGTGAAAAGATTTCCTTAAAAGAAGTCAGCCTGCTTGTCTTTGACGAAGCACACAGGGCGGTTGGCGAGTACTCTTATGTCTTTATTGCCAAGCAATATCACAAAAAAGCAGAGCACCCGAAGATTCTCGGGTTAACTGCTTCTCCAGGCTCTGACACTGAGAAGATAAAAGAGGTGTGCAAAAACCTTTTTATAGAGGAGATTGAGATGCGCTCATATGATGACCCTGATGTCCAGCCTTATGTCAAGGATATTGATGTTGAGTGGGTGAAGCTGGACTTCCCTCCTGAGCTAGAGCAGGTGAGAAAATTTCTGCGCAATGCTTTTGATGACAAGCTTGAAGGTATAAAAAAGCTTGGCTACATGTATGGCAACACCTCCAGCTATAGCAAAACTGCTATTCTTGAGCTACAAAAGGCAATGTATGCTCGAATGAGCAGCGGAGAAAGGGATTATGGCATCTTGAAAAGCATAAGCCTCTTGGCAGAAGCCCTAAAGCTACAGCACGCCCTTGAGCTTATTGAGACGCAAGGCGTGAAGCCGCTATGGGAGTATTTATCAAAGCTCGATGAAGAGTCCAATAAGACCAAGGTAAAGGCAGTGCAAAATCTTATACGAGACCTGAACTTTCGCTCAGCTTACATAAAAACAAAAGAATTGCTTGCCAACGGCAAAGAACATCCTAAGATTGATGCGTTGAAAAAAATAGTTGCAGATGAGATCAACCAGAAGCAAGATATAAAGATTATTATTTTTAATCAGTACAGGGATTCTAGCAGCAAGATAAAAGAGGTCATGGATTCTATGGGTGTAAAAGCCAAGATTTTTGTCGGCCAGATGAAGAAGAAAGACACAGGCATGAGCCAGAAAAAGCAAAAAGAGATTCTTGAGGAATTCAGGGGCGGCGAGTTCAACTGCCTGATTGCAACTAGCGTTGCTGAAGAAGGGCTTGACATTCCTGCTGTTGACCTAGTAATTTTTTATGAACCAATTCCATCTGCAATAAGGACTGTGCAGCGGAGAGGGAGAACAGGAAGGCAGGAAAAAGGCAGAGTCATTGTGTTGGTGACAAAAAAGACAAGGGACGAAGCCAATCTGTGGGTTTCTGTGCACAAGGAAAAGAGGATGTACAGCATCATAAAAAATATGCAAAGAGGAGGCAGTCGTACTTTTGGAGAGAGCACAGAAAAGATTGAGCAGAAGCAAGAAGAAAAAGAAGAACAGACCAAGCTGACAGATGAGAACAGCCCGCTCAGCCTTGCAAACCTGACTGTCTTTGCAGATTATCGGGAAAAAGGAGCAGGCATAATAAAGGAGTTGGCTGAAAAAGGAGTAAAGGTAGAGCTCAGCAGACTGGATGTTGGCGATTACCTGCTCAGCGACAGGGTAGCGGTCGAACACAAAACCGTGCAGGACTTTGTTGATTCAATAATCGACGGTAGGCTCTTATCCCAGCTTGCTAACCTAAAAAAATACGAGCGGCCATTATTTGTTATTGAAGGAGAAGAAGACATTTACTCCCAGAGAAAACTCCACCCTAATGCTATAAGAGGAGTGCTCTCTACCATCCTGGTTAGCTACGGCATTCCTATGGTGCAAACTAAGAACTTCAAAGAGACAGCAAATCTTTTCATAGTTATCGCCAAGAGAGAAGCAGACCCTTCTAAGAAAGACTTCACCTTGCACAGCGCAAAACCATTAACAGACAAGGAACTCCAGGAATACATCATAAGCGCCTTTCCAGGAGTAGGAGCGATTCTTTCCAAACCCATCCTTAAAAGGTTCAAGTCAATAAAGCATTTCGTCAATGCCGAAGAAAATGAGCTCAGGGAAGTCGAGCTTATCGGAGAGAAAAAAGCCAAGAGGATAAAAGACATTGCAGATAAAAACTATGATGAAAACTAGGAAAACTTCTTCAAGTACTTTGTTAATCCCTCAATCTGCCTAAGTTCTGTCTTGAACAATAGGTTCCGCATTGTGTCATCCACCATGATTCCCCTCTTATCCAAGTCCTTTTTTATTTTTGAATACAACTCTCTGCCTTTCTTATCCAAATCAGTCAGGAGAACAACTCTCGCCGCGTTTATGTCCTCGGCAACTTCATACAGGGGCTTGTTTAAAATAATAACATTAGAAAAACCAAGGCGCTCCAAAGCCAGTCTGTCTTTTTTACCTTCGACAATAGTGACATAATTCTTGCACTTCTCGACAACCTGGTAAAGCTCACCTATTATTTCCTTAAGATCTTTCTGTTTTTTTTGCATGGAATGCGGGCGGCAGGGCATTCAGAAAAACTAAAGTTTTTCTGAGTGAAAAACCAGTTTTTCATTTGAACCTGCGTAGACACTGAGCCATACGGCCCTGAACCGTACCCGTTTGGTCCCATTAAGGTTTGACCACTCCGGCACGCCCGCAAAACTTGTTTGGCGCTCGCGTAGCGGCTCAAAAGCGCACTTTTGTTGCCGGCACGCCCGCAACCCGACTTCAAGAAATTATTAGGTTTTATAAATTTATTTGAACTGAATTAGAAAAATGCTTGGCGTTTTCGTTTTTGCGACTCATTTTCTCGTTTCAATGGTGTTAAATGTCACGCCGAACATACGTAATCCTCCTTTAATGTTAACCAGTTCTATCCCACCGCCCAAATATAGCAAAATATAAATATATCCTCTATTATAAACTATCTGCAGTATATGTTAATTTAACATATAATTTAATTATAAAAGAGGTGAAAAAAATGATAAAGAATATTCTTCTATTTATTCCATTAGTGATTGGTATTCTGGTTCTTTCTGGTTGTGCCCAAGTTGCTGAAGAGAAAGAACCAATTACTCTTGTGCTAAATGTTTGGCCAGGGTTTAGCCATGCAATTATTGCAAAAGAGAGAGGTTTTTTTGAAGAAGAAGGACTGGACGTTAACTTAATTATATTGAAAGACTATTCTGAAAGCATCAACCTCTTTTTTGAAGGGAAGAATGATGCTATTTTTGAGGTTTATACTGATACGATAAAGCAGGCTGCAGATGGATTGCCACTGAAGGTAGTTTATGTGGCAGACTACTCTAATGGCGGGGATGTTATCGTCAGTAAACCTGAAATTAAAACAGTAGCGGATTTGAAGGGAAAACGAGTAGGTATAGATGGATTTAATGGTTTTTCTCATCTTTTCGTTAACGAGTTATTAAGAAGAAATGGTCTGCAGGAGTCTGATGTGAAATTATTGGAAGTATCGGGCATGGATGTAGCAGACGCTTTAGAATCAGATAAAATAGATGCCGGCCACACATGGGAGCCAGTAAAAACAGAGGCTATTGCCAATGGCAATCGATTGTTGGCTTCATCCGAAGATACTCCTGGAATTATTACTGATGTATTGGTATTTCGAAAAGAATTTGTTGAGAAAAGGCCTGAAGATGTCAAAAAAATTGTAAAGTCCCTGTTTAAGGCTCTGGAATATATGGAGACAGATGAGAATGCCGCCTTTGCAATAATGTCCGAAGGTACTGGAACAACGCCCGGTAGTTTAAAAGAAGGTCTGAGTGGCATAAAATTAGTTGATTTCGAAGGAAATAAAATAGCTTTCTCAAAATCAGAAGAAACAACATCATTATACAAGAGCGGGGAGGTCATATCAGCTTTTTTTGTAGAAAAGAATATCATCGAAAAGCCAATCGATTTGGAGACGTTAATTGCTCCGGGGTTTATTGAAGACTTGAGATGAAGATATCCGCTAAAATTTTAGGGGGGTATATTTTCTTAATGCTAATATTTTTAATACTTGCATTTTCAATTAACTTTTTTACAAAATCCATTCGTCCGACAATAAATCAGCTAGATGTCGGTATTAAAGATGTTAGTATGTCAACAACTATCTCTGATTCTATTAATGAAATAAAATTGTTACGCCTAGGATTAGGTCAATTAATAACAAATCATTTTATTAATAAAGATGATATAAATATTAAGAAATATGATGTGCTTTCAGAAAAGTTAGACACTACAATCAATAAAACTAGAGAAAAAATGGATAATGCGATTGACAAAAGAATCTTTGAGGATTTGCTGAAGAATAATAAAATATTAGAGCAGAGTGAACGAGAGATTTTGCAGAGAATAGAAGAGAACAAGATGGAAGAGGCGAAGATATTATTAACTCAAAAGGAATACTCTAACTTAAATGTAGAATTTATGGATTTCATTGAAAAATATGCCTCCAGAAATAGAAAAGAATCAGGGGATATATTTAGTCAGTTGATAAGCACATCAGTAGTAATTCGTAGCAGTCTTGAGAAATTGCATTTTTTAGAGCAAATGGTTTTCGGTTTTCTTATCATGACACTTGTATTAAGTTTGTTTTACATACTTTTTATCCATCATTTTTTTTCGCTACCAATTAAAAAATTAACCAAAACAATAAGTGATATCTCAGCTGGCAATTTAAACTCAAAAATGGATAATAAAATTATACAGTCAAAGGATGAGATTGGAGAATTAGCCAGAGATTTTGATACTATGACTGCTAAATTAAAAAAGTCCAGAGAAATAATTGAAAAACATTCAAATGAACTTGAAAGAAAAGTCAAAGATAGAACAAAAGAATTGGAATTGAAAGAGGTTGAGTTGATTGAAATCAATAAAAATTTAGAAGACGCAAATCAGAAATTATCAGACCTGGATAAACAAAAAGATGAGTTCATCTCTGTCGCTGCACATGAACTAAAAACGCCCTTAACAAGCATAAAAGGCTTTGCGCAACTAATGAGAGATCAGAAGGTGATGAAAGACCGAGAAAAGAGAGATCATTACCTCGAGTTAATTAACCAGGACACAGAAAGATTGTACGACCTGATTTTAGATATAGTTGATTCATCAAGATTAAGTTTAGGAAAACTTGACCTTAGTATAGAGGAAACTGAGGTCATGCCGATATTCAATGAAATAAAAGAGCACATGAATATAATTATTCAGGGAAAAGGCCTACGGCCGAATTTTTCGATAGAAAAAAATCTTCCTAAAATAAATGCTGATTCTACAAGGCTGCTGCAAGTGTTAAAAAATCTCCTGATTAATGCCGTGCATTTTACAGAAAAAGGAACCGTCTCGTTAAGGATTTACAAAAAAGGCAAATGTGTGCAGTTCGAAGTCAACGATACAGGAGAAGGCATCCCGAAAGATGCCCAACCACACATTTTTTCAAAATTTTATCAAGCTGACGCCAGTCTCACCAGAAAAGTGAAGGGATCTGGATTAGGGTTATCATTAAGCAAGGGACTTGTTGAAACCATGGGTGGCAAGATATGGTTTGAGTCAGGAGAAGGAAAAGGCACAACTTTTTATTTTACAATCCCAATAACAAAAGGAGGGAAAAAAGATGAAAAATAATGAATTGAATAGTTCATTTATAGAGCCCGCTATGAAAAGCCTGTTAACAACAGAAGTTATTACTTCTCTAGTCCATGATCTCAAAACACCATTAACGAGCATAAAAGGATTTAATCAGTTAATAAAAAATCATCCCTTCCTTCAAAAGTCTAAGATAATTCATTATAATGAACTTATTGATAAAAACTCTGACAGACTTCATGCCGCGATTATGAATTTAGTGGATCTTTTAGGGCATAACAAAAAGCATATGGAGGAGGTCAAAAAAGATGAGTAAAAACATAATGGTAGTCGATGACGAGCCGAACACATTAGAGCTTGCAAAAGTAATTTTAGAGATGAAAAGCTTTAAAGTGACAACATTTGACATTGCCAAAGACGCATTAACAGCTTTAAGTAAAGGAACACTTCCGGATTTAATTTTATTAGATATGCGGATGCCGCAAATAAGCGGCCCGGATTTCTGCAAAAAAGTAAAAGAGAATCCTAAATTAAAAAAAATTAAAATAGTGTTCTTTACAGCTTCGAGCAATAAGGATGAGAATATATTAAAACAAACCGGTGTTCTAGGATATATATTTAAACCGTTTGATAATGATGACTTTGTTAAGCAAGTGAATAAATATTTAGCAATGTAAATAATGAAACCCCGCCTCAGGATAAAATTATCTCTTCAAAGTTTTAGTCTCTCAAAATTATTGTATTTAACATGTGCAATTTATCCTTTTGCAGTATCAAAACAACATTCTTTAAAAACAACGAATAATTACTGCAATTCAACATGTTATTCCTAGCCAAGACTTTATCTTTCTACAAGAGAAGGGATATTCAGGAAGAGCTGGTGAAGCAGGCCAAGGACAAGGAAGTGGCTTTCAGGTTTGATGAGATATTTGGCAAGCGGCCAGAAGCCCTGAATTATCCTAACGATGTGCTGGAACTGGCTAAACAGCGTGTCACGAGTTTTCATTGCTCAGAGGAGCTCTGGAAGAATTCACTCAGTCTCAGCCCCACTTTGAGAAAAGAAGAATTGGATGCTTTGAGAAAGGGTTGGGACTTGGTGCTTGATATTGACTGCAAATTCTTTGAGTACAGTAGGATTGCAGCTCATTATACTATCCAAGCGCTCAGGCAGAACAATGTAAAATCAATAACAGCCAAGTTTTCAGGCAATAAAGGCTTTCACATTGCTGTTCCTTTTGAAGCATTCCCAAAAAACGTCGGCGGCGCAAACATCATTGATATGTTTCCAGAAGCGCCCAGAAGAATCGCTCTTTACATCACTGAATTAATTAGAAAGCCGCTTGCTGACGAGATAATGAACTTTGAGAATAATAATTTTTCAAGCATAATGAAGAAAACAGGCTTTCAGGAAGCAGACATTAAACGCTTTGATATCAATGAGTTCGGAGACAAAATTCCCAAGCTCAACGTTGATCCCTTCCTTGAGATTGACACTGTGCTCATCGCCCCAAGGCACTTATACAGAATGCCATACTCTTTTCACGAGAAATCACAGCTCGTATCTGTGCCTGTTGACATAAGCAACATACTGAGCTTTAGCAAGGAAGAGGCGAAGCCAGAGAACGTAACGATAAAATACCCTTTTCTTGACAGGGATGTCGAAAGGTCAGATGCAGAACTTCTCTTGAGGAACGCCTTTGATTTTGCTCCTCAAAAATCAGACTGGTCAGAAAATCGCTTTGATGATGGAAAAGAAAGAAGTGCAAAACAAGACTATCCATTGCCAGAAAAAGCCATTGGAGAAGAGAACTTTCCGCCCTGCATTAATATCATACTGCGAGGATTAGAGGATGGCAAGAAGAGGAGCTGTTTTGTGCTTATCAATTTCCTCCTGAGCTGCGGCTGGAGCCACGAATTGATTGAGAAGAGATTACTTGAATGGAATGAGAAGAATCCAGAACCATTAAGGCCTCAATATATATTGGGCCAGCTAAGGTATGCCAAGATGAGCAAAAAAATCCTTCCTCCTCCGAGCTGCAACAACCTCGCTTACTACAAGGCTTATTCTGTGTGCAAGCCAGATGAGCTCTGCAGGCAAATAAAGAATCCTCTGCAGTACGCCAAGAGAAAAGAAAAAAGCAGGCCTGTGCAGAGAGCTAAACCTATTAAGAATAAGAGCAGCAAGCCCAAAACCATCGAAACGTAAGCTTTATAAATAAACTGCGGTTTTTCTGCCTTGTTTGAGTGGTAAATGAACTCAAACATTAGGAAGCCTGAGAAGAAAACCCTTTTCAGTACACTAAAAATAGTGTCTTCTATAAGGGTGTTTTTCGCAAATGGCTTTTGTCATACACATAATACATTACATTAAGCTATCCGCGAGGATATTCAAGAGGAAAAAAGAATGGCTAACACAAGGATGCCAAGAAGAGGAAGCATGGGAGTCTGGCCTAGAAAGAGGGCTAACAGGATTTATCCCAGAATCAGGAGCTGGAATTTTTCCTTTTCAGACAAGCCATCACTATTGGGATTTGCAGGCTATAAGGTTGGCATGACCCATTTCCTGGGCATCAACAACCAAAAAACCTCTCCGACCAAGGATGAGGAAATAAGTTTGCCCGTCACAGTGGTGGAGTGCCCACCCCTCAAGCTTCTTTCTGCTCGTTTTTACAAACAAAATGCTTACGGTTTCTTTGTGGCCAAAGACATCATGTTCAAGCCATCCAAAGATGTTATGCGAACGCTTTCTCTTCCGAAAAAAGCACAGGATTCAAAAGAGCTAGAGCAGATTAATCCTGACGATTATTCAGAAATCACAGCAATAGTTTACACTCAGCCGCGACTGGCAGGGGTTAGCAAGAAAAAGCCAGAGATATTCGAGCTCAAGCTCGGCGGAAGCAAAAAAGACAAGCTGGAATTCATAAAAGCCCATGCAGACAAAGAAATATTATTTGACCAGGTTTTCAAAGAAGCTCAGACTGTTGATGTGCACGGAGTGACGAAGGGCAAAGGCATTCAAGGACCAGTCAGGAGATTTGGAATATCATTGAAGAACCACAAGACAGAGAAAGGCAGAAGAGAGCCAGGAAGCAGAGGAGCGTGGTGCGCCCAGCAACACACAATGTACAGAACAGCTTATGCAGGGCAGACAGGCTACCATCAAAGAACCCAGCTCAACGCTCAGATAATAAAAATAAGCAGCAAGCCAGAGGAAATCAATCCCAAAGACGGCTTTGTGCATTATGGCAAAGTTAAAACAACATATGTTCTACTCAAGGGCTCGGTTCAAGGCGCCAAGAAGAGGCTAGTCATTTTAACACAACCAGTAAGGCCGCCTAAAAAAGAAGCCTCTCTGCCGACCATCACTCACATTAGTTTACAATCAAAACAAGGAAGATAAAACTCGAATTCAAATAAACTCAAATAAACCAAAACAAAAGCCAAGAACAAAAATGAAACTCAAGATTTTCAACACAACCGGAGCGCAAACAGGAGAAGCAGAATTATCACACCAGTTTTTAGAGCCTGTTAGAGAAGACCTGATAAAGAAAGCCTTCCTTGCCATCCAGAACAACAAGAGGCAGGCTTACGGTAATTTCAAGGAAGCAGGCCAAAGGCATGCTGTAAAGATTTCCAAGAGGAGAAGGGATTACAAGGGCAGTTATGGAAAAGGAATCAGCAGAGTGCCTAGAAAAACCCTTTCTCACAGAGGCTCCCAGTTCTTCTGGGTAGGAGCCAATGCTCCTGGAACCCGAGGAGGAAGAAGAGCGCATCCGCCCAAACCAAACACAGTGCGAGCATGGAAGCTTAATATTAAAGAGAATCGAAAAGCAATTTGTTCAGCGCTCAGCGCGACAATTATAAAAGAGCTAGTTGTGAAAAGAGGGCATTTCATTCCTCAGAACTACCCATTGATTATTGCTGATGATTTTGAAAAAATAACCAAGACAAAGCAATTGCTAGAGGCTTTAACCAAAATAGGATTTGAGCAAGAGCTTAACAGGGCCAGCCAGACTGGAATGAGAGCAGGCAAAGGCAAGCTCAGGGGGAGAAGAAAAACAACCAAGAAAAGCCTGCTGATAGTTGTAAATGAAACCAAGGATATAGTCAATGCAGCAGCTAACATACCTGGTATTGATGTAATCAACGTCAAGAAGCTCAATGTTGATGCACTTGCGCCAGGAAGTCATTATGGCAGAGCAACCCTATTCACAACAAAGGCTCTTGAGGAGCTAAAAAAAGGATTGTTCACTAATCAAAAAAAACATGACACGAATAAGCGCACCGCTGCGACCGCTGCGAGGAATGAAAAATGATAATCAAATATCCTGTTTCCACAGAGAAGTCAATCAGACTCATGGAATCAGAGAATAAACTAATATTTGTGGTGGATGAAAAAGCCACAAAGCCAGAGATAAAAAAAGCAATTGAAGAGATGTTCAGCGTCAAAGTGGTGGATGTAAAAACCCATAATGATCCTAAGGGCAGGAAAAAAGCTTACATCAGGTTTTCATCAGAAACACCAGCCATTGACCTGGCAACCAAGCTAGGGCTAATGTAAATGATAATGATTTAAACAAATAAGAGGAAGGCAGATGGGAAAAAACCTAACGCAACAGAAAAGAGGGCGCGGAAGCCCAGCCTACAGGAGAGTCGGATTCAGGTTTGCAGGAGAGAATAATATAGGAACCAACGGCTCAGCAGTAATTACAGAGATACTCAGCTGCCCAGCCCACTCTGCTCCATTGGCAAGAATAAAGCACGATGACAATTCAACATCACTCATCATAGCGCCAGAAGGCATAAAACTAGGACAATCCATTACAATAGGCGGAGATGATATCACCACTGGAAACGTTGCAGAGCTCAAAAACATCCCTGAAGGAACAAGCATATTCAACATTGAATGCAAGCCAGGTGACGGAGGCAAGTTCGTGAAATCATCAGGCGTAAGCGCCAGAGTGATAGCAAAGACATCAACCAAGGTCACAGTGCTATTGCCTTCAAAGAAATACAAGGATTTTCACCCAGAATGCAGGGCATGCATAGGCACTGCAGCAGGCGGAGGCAGGCCTGAAAAGCCATTTTATAAGGCAGGCAGAAAATACTTTGAGATGAAGGCCAAGAATGTGTATTGGCCGAGCGTGTCTGGAACCAGTATGAACGCAGTAGACCACCCATTCGGAGGCCACAAGAGCAGCCACAAGGGAAAACCAACCACTGCTCCACGCAATGCACCGCCAGGAAGAAAAGTCGGAATGATAAGGCCAAGAAGCAGCGGCAGGAGCAAAGTAAGGAGATAAAATAACACTGATAAGATAATCAATAGTTAAGGTGATAATTTATGGTTAGGCAAGAATTCACATTCAGAGGCAAAACAACTGAAGAGCTTCAGAAACTCAGCCTTGCTGAGCTAGCCCAGCTTTTACCTAGCAATGAGCGAAGAAAAATAAACAGGCTCACTGCGCAAGAAAAAAAGTTCATGGCTAAGATGCAAAGCAGCAAAAAACCAGTGAAAACCCACTTGAGAGGCATGCTCATATTGCCTTTTATGATTAACAAAACCATCATGATTTACGACGGCCACACCTACCAGACAGTAATCATCATTCCTGAAATGATAGGTCACAGATTCGGAGAGTACGCACTCACAAGAAAGAAGGTCATGCACAATGCCCCTGGAATTGGAGCAACCAAGTCAAGTGCAAGCCTTTCAGTCAAATAAGAAGACGACCTGATAAAATAGATAAAGAAACGGATAACGATGGATAATTAAGGTTCAATGACGAAATACAAGTACGCTTTCAAATCAGACAAAGAAAATATTGCTAAGGTAGTTGGCAGAGACTTAGAGATATCAACTAAGAAATCAATAGAAATGTGCTCTTATATCAAAGGCATGCAGCTCAAAAACTGCATGGAACTTATGAACAGAGTCATGACGCAAGAGGAGGCGATACCCTTCAGAAGATTCACAGAGGGTGCAGGGCACCAGAAAGGCAAAGGCTCAGCTAAATACCCTCTTAAGGCAGCCAGGAAGTTCCTTTTGCTCTTAAAGTCATTAGAAGCCAATGCCCAGAACAAAGGTCTTAATCCTGACTTAAGAATCATTCATGCTTGCGCGCAGAAAGGAGCAGAACCATATCATTATGGGAGAAAAAGAAGAATTAAGATGAAAAGGACTCATGTTGAAATAGTAGTTCAAGAAATAGAAGCCAGAAAAGAAAAAGAAACAGGAAAAAAGGTTAGAAAGGAAAAATGATTGAGAGGAAATTCGTTAACCAGAACATCAAGGAATTTGAAATCAAGGAATATATACGGCAGCACTTGAGCCGTGTGGGCTTAAGCGATGTCAAGCTCCAAAGGACCCCGCTAGGTGAAAAAATAATTATTAGCACAAGCAGGCCAGGGCTTGTAGTCGGAAGGTCAGGGACTAACATAACCAAACTAACCCAGGAACTAAAGCAGGTTTTCAAGCTCGAAAACCCTCAAATAGAGATAGAAGAGGTTCTGAGCATTGGCTTGGACCCTAACATCATTGCTGAAATGATTGCTAATTCATTAGAAAAATTTGGGATTGCCAGATTCAAAGGCATCGGTCACAAGGCAATGGCTGATGTGATGAGTGCAGGCGCCTTGGGAGTAGAGATATTAATAGGAGGAAAGGTTCCGAGCACAAGAGCCAAGACTTGGAGATTTTACCAAGGCTACCTAAAGAAATGCGGCGATATAGCAGTTTCAGAAATAAAAGTCGCCTATGCCTCTGCTCAACTCAAAAGCGGCACTATTGGAATCAAGGTAAGCATTATGACGCCAGACACTGTGCTTCCTGACAGGATGAAGCTTATAAAACAAGAAGATCTGGCTGCAAAGCTAGAGGAAGTTAAAGACCCATCTCTAAAAAAAGAGATTGAGAGCAAAACCAAAGAGCTTGCTAAGGAAGATAATCAAGACAAACCTGCGCCTGCTAAAGGAGAGAAAGGTGACTCATCAAAAAGAAACACCAAAAAGCGAGGAGACAAAGCAGATTCGAAACAAAAAGAAAAGTCAAAGGCAGCAAAAGAACCAAAAGATAAGGAAGATAAAGAAGCAGACACTGCTAGCACAGAGGTCGCACAATGAAATTTAAGGAACTAACCCAGCTGAGTAAAGAAGAGCAAGAAAAAAAACTCAGCGAGCTAGCACTCGAGCTCATCAAGCTCAATGCGCAAGTCGCTATAGGCACCCCTCCTAAAAATGCAGGCCAGATCAAGAAGATAAAGAAAGACATCGCAAGAATTATGTTCATCAAAGGACAAGAAAGCAAATCCAAGACACGAAGCGCGGCTTCAAAGAAAAACACAAGCTCCCAAGAGCTAAAAAACAAGCCTACGCAAGAATCAAAAATAAAAAAACAAGTAACCAAACAAAAATGAGTGAAACTTGTAACACGTGCGGGTTGCCAAAAGAGCTTTGCGTTTGTGAAACAATCGCAAAGGAAAGCCAGAAGATCGAGGGAACCCTCGTAAAGAAGAAGTTCGGGAAGATAAGCACTGTTATCAGAGGCATCAACCAGAATGAGATCAACCTCAAAGAGCTGGCAAGCAAACTAAAATCCAGGTTCGCCTGCGGCGGCACTGCCAAAGACGGGACTGTGGAGCTTCAAGGAGATCACTTGAAGGAATTAAAAGCAGAGCTCATAAAGCTTGGCTTCAGCCCAGACACCATAGAAATCAGGTAATAAACAAAAAGAAAGAATGAGTATGATACACTCAGCTGAATTTATAGGCGCAAAAATAAAGATAATAAGCTCGGCCAACAAGAGCATTGAACACCTTGAAGGAAGCATCATCGACGAGACAAAAAACACATTCAAAATACGAACACTCAATCAAGAGGAAAAAATAGTGCTTAAGCAAGGCACAGTTTTTACCATCAACAACCAAACCGTCCAAGGAGACGCAATAACCAAAAGGCCAGAGGAAAGGATTAAGCTCAAAAAATAAAATCAAAATCAATTCAAAATCAATTCATGAGGAAGAAGATGAAAACCAAAGGAATCGGATTCGAAGTAAAAAAACCAGCAGAAAAATGCTCAGATAAGAACTGCCCATTTCACGGCAGCACTACAGTTCGAGGAAGGGTGCTAACGGGCGTTGTGACAAGCGATAAGATGTCCAAAACAGTAACGGTGAGCTGGGTTAGAAGAGCTTACATCCCAAAGTATGAAAGATACGAGACCAGAAGAAGTAAAGTAAAGGCTCATAATTCTGATTGCATTGGTGCAAAGAAAGGAGACGTCGTCAAGATAGTGGAGACAAAGCCTTTATCCAAAACCAAGCACTTTGTTGTCATCGAAATAATCGGTGCTCAGACCAAGGAGCAGGTAGTGAAGGCAGAATTGCTCCAAGAAGCACTTGTAGAATCGCCTGTTGAAAAATCAAAACAAGCTTCACCAGCTGGAGATAAGAAAAAATCCGAGGATGATGAATAACTCGAGGATGAATAATAATGAAAGCAATCAAAGCAAAAATAACCAAGGGACTGCAAAAAGAATCCCGCATTGAAACCTGCGATAACTCGGGTGCTAAAATACTGAAACTCATCTCTGTGAAGAGAGCTAAGACTGTTTATGGAAGAAACCCGAGCGCTGGTATCGGGGACCTCATACTTGCATCAGTTGTAAAGGGAAGGCCAGACATGAGAAAACAAGTGGTCTTTGCAGTGATTGTCAGGCAAACCAAAGAGTTTAGAAGACCCAACGGAGTGAGAGTTAAGTTTGAAGACAATGCAGCAGTAGTGCTCAAGGATGACAAAGGCACCCCCAAAGGGACCATTTTCAAGGGACCAATAGCCAAGGAGGTAACAGACCTCTGGCCCGGAATAGCAAAAGTAGCAAAACTCGTGCTTTAACGCTTTAACGATGATGAAACCACTTTGAGGAAACCAAATGAAAAAATCATTTTCAATCAAATGGAAAGCAAGCAAGCAGCCAAGAAAGCAAAGAAAATACAGGCATAATGCTCCTAAGCACATTAGAGGGAGCTTCCTGAACGTTCACCTGAGTAAAGAGCTGGCTAAGAAGCACGGCATCCGCAGAATCAGGATTAGAACAGGGGATAAGGTAAAGATAATGAGAGGAGGATTCAAGGGAAAGGAAAACAAAGTCGAGAGTATTGACTTGAAAAAAAGCAAAGCCACAATCATAGGGATTGAAATTTCAAAAAAGGACGGCTCAAAAAGCAGGCCTGCAATCGCTGCCTCGAATTTGCTGATAACAGAACTTAATACTGAGGACAAGACAAGGCTTTCAAAGCCCAGCACAAAGGAAAATAAAAATTAAAATCAAAATAAATCATGAATAAACATCAAGAGACGGTTAAAAAATGGTCAAGGATCACATAAAAAGAATAAACGCACCAAGAAGATGGAACATTTTACGAAAGAACTACACTTTCATCTCAAGGCCTAACACAGGCAGGGACTTCACTCTCTGTATATCCCTAAACACGGCCCTCAAAGAAATGCTCGGAAAAACTAATACAACCAAGGAATCCAAGTATCTTATCAAGAACAAGGAAGTGCTCATTAATGGCAAGCCTATTTTTGACGAGAAATTCCCAGTTGGCTTCCTAGATGTCATGAGTTTCCCTGCCCTTAACGAGCACTATAGGCTCCTAGTGAGCGATGAGAACAAGCTTTTCCTGCTCAAAATAAAAGAGGAGGAATCCAAACTCAAGCTATCTAAGGTGATGAACAAGAAAACCCTTCCTAAAAATATCATTCAAATCAATTCCAGCGACGGAAGAAACTTCCAGTTTTCAGCAGGAGACAAGGCACTAAACGACTTAAAAATCAACGACACTATACTTTATTCACTCCCCAAACAAGAGATAAAGCAGATTATTAAGCTGGAGAAAGGAGTGCTGGTTTATCTTTACAAAGGAAAACACATAGGAAAAGTAGTCAGCGTTAGTGATTTCAAAGGAGAAAATATCATATTCGCACTTGACAAAGAAGTATTTGAGACGAAAAAAGCATATGCTTTCGCCATCGGCAAGGACGCTCCAATCATTACTTTGAGCGAAAAAACCAACAGAGAAAAGCAAGAGAAACACGAGAGCAAGGAGCATAAGCAGGACAAAAAAACTCCTGCTTAATGTAATTAATATAATATGATGTTTTAGGTAATAAAAATGGATTCACCAATGAGACAAATAAGGATAGAGAAGCTAACCCTTAACATAGGAGCAGGCAAGGAACAAGCCATACTAGATAAAGGGATAATCCTTATGAAAAACATCACAGGAGTCAATCCGGTCAAGACCATAACCCGGAAAAGGATTGCCAACTGGGGCTTGAGGCCCGGCCTCCCAATAGGCTGCAAGATAACCTTTAGAAGAGGAATGGCCGCAGAGCTCCTAAAGAGACTGTTAACTGCAAAAGATAATTTGCTATCCAAGAACAACTTTGATGACAACGGCAACATCTCATTCGGCATACATGAATACATTGACATTCCTGATGTGAAGTATGACCCCAAGATAGGAATCATGGGTTTGCAGGCTTCACTCACTTTGCAGAGACCTGGTTTCAGGATCAAGAGAAGAAAGATAATGAAGAGAAAAATCCCCAGATGCCACACTATTAGCCAGGGAGACGCTATAAAATTCATGAAAGATAATTTCAATATCAAAATAGAAGAGGAAGAAGCAAAAGAAGAGTAAGGAGGCGGACTAAAATCACAACAACTCACTATACTAAGATGCTGAACCAGATAAGGAACAAACCGGCCAAATACGCCAAGTTCCAGAAATACAATGTTCCGCGCCAGAGAAAGTTTGGCAGAAACATCAAGAAATGCAGGAGGTGCGGCCAAACAGCAGCGCACATAAGCAAGTACGGCCTACACTTCTGCAGGCAATGCTTCAGAGAGGTAGCGCCCAAGATCGGGTTTAAGAAATACAATTAATAAAGCTAAAAAAGACTAAACAAGAAACAACAAACTTATACAGAGGTAAGAAAATGAGCCTTAACGATCCATTATCCAACGTGCTTTCATTGATAAACACAAATGAGCGCGTCGGAAGAAAAGAATTCCTGACCAAAAGCAATTCCAAGGTTATCAAAAAAGTGCTTAGCATAATGCAGGAGCACAAATACCTGGGTGAATTGGAAGAGCTGAAAGATTCCAAGGGCGATTTGCTGAAAATAAATCTCCTGGGCAGCATCAACAAGGCAGGCGTGATAAAGCCAAGATTCAGCGTCAAGAAAGAGACTTATGAGAAATTCGAGAAGAGATTCCTGCCAGCCAAGGACTTCGGCATATTAATTGTTAGCACACCCCAAGGCATGATGGCTCACACAGAGTCAAAAAAGAAAGCATTAGGAGGCAAGCTAATCTGCTATTGCTACTAAATGTTATTTACTAAATATTATTGTGACTAAACGAAACAAGATTGAATATAAATAAGATTGGATGATAAGAATGAAACAGAAAAAGAAATTTTTCTGTTCATAAAAATAGGAGATTTTTATGAAACAAGACATTCATGAGGAACTCGAAATCCCACAAGGAGTATCAATTCATGTAGAGAATGGAGTTTTCAACGTGAAAGGAATCAAAGAAGAGGTAAAAAAGAGTTTGCATAATCCCAAGATAAAAGCCAGTGTGAATAATAACCTGGTTGTTTTTGAGGCCAAGAAAGGCACTCAAAGAGAAAAGAGGCTTATCAAGGCGTACATCGCACACTTAAAAAACATGATAAAGGGCGTTAACCAGCCCCACCATTATAAATTAAAAATATGCTCAGGCCACTTCCCGATGAACGTGAGTGTCAAAGGCACTCTTTTTGAGATAAAGAACTTTGTCGGAGAAACAGTGCCTAGAACTCTTCAATTACAAGAAGGAGTCAAAGTCACTGTTGACGGTCACTTTGTCATTGTTGAAAGCCCAGACAAGGAAAAGGCAGGCTTAACAGCAGCTGCCATTGAAAAAATGACCAGGAGAGCTGCGTTTGACAAGAGAATATTTCAGGACGGTATATTCATCATTGAAAAGGGCGGCAAGCCAATAATCAAATAATGGTACTCAAAATGAAGAAAACCAGCAACACTAAGGAATTGCTCGAGAAGAGAAGACAGTTAAAAAAGAAAAAGCCTCTTTTTAGAAGAAAAGAGATTTACAGGAAGAAAAGGCTTGCTGTCAAGTGGAGAAGAGCAAGGGGGCTGGATAACAAGCAGAGACTTCACAAGAGAGGAGCGCCCCTTTGGATTAATATTGGCTACAAGTCGCCAGCAGCAGTGAGAGGATTGCACAAATCCGGGCTGATCCCTGTAGTCGTTTATAACATTCATCAACTAGCCTCCTTGTCTAAGGAGCAAGGCATAATCATATCAGCAAAAGTCGGCAATAAGAAAAGGCAGGCTTTGATTAGTGAAGCGCAAAAGAAAGGATTAGTGCTGCTCAACCTTGATGCTGAGAAAACAATAGAAAAGATACAAACAGAGCTGAAACAAAGACAGGAAGAAAGAAGAAACAGGATGCTTGAAGAAAAAGATAAAGAGAAAAAGAAGAGTATCGAGGAAAAAGTGAAAAAAGAAGAGCCCAAGAAAGAAGAGAGCGCCGAAGATAAAAAAGAAGAAATATCTGACGAAGAAAAGAAAAAGCTCGAAAAAGAGGAAAAAGACAGGCTCCTAATCAAAAGAGAATAAACCAGACAAACGGGCAATCAACCAAGAAGAAAGAAAATTGAGGGATAAAAAACATGATGCTAAAACTCCAGAAAAGGCTCGCGGCATGCGTATTGCACTGCTCTCCAAAAAGAGTGGTGTTTGACCCTTCAAGAGTTGAGGATATCAAGGAGGCAATAACCAAGACAGACATACGCTTGCTGATCGGAGAAGGAGTTATAACGAGAAGGCCAGAGAAAGGAGTTTCAAGATTCAGAGCTAACAAGAGGAAACGCCAGAAAAGCAAAGGCCTGAGAAGAGGAGAGGGAAGCAAAAAAGGAAAAGCCACTGCCCGCTTATCACGAAAAGAAAAATGGATGAATGGCATCAGGGCGCAGAGGAGTTTCCTAAAATACCTAAGATACAATGCGCTTATCACACAAGAAACCTTTAAAGAATTATACCGAAAATCCAAAGGAGGATTTTTCAGAAGCGTCAAGCACATCAAGCTTCACCTTCACGAGCACAATCTGCTGTTAAAAGCAGAAAAAACAGTGAAAATTGGGGATAAAGCAAGTCCAGAAGCCAAACAGAATGAAAAAAGCACAGTCAAAAAATCAAAAGTGTGAGTAAAGAATGAGAGTAGTCACATATCGAAGGAAGAGAAAAGGGAAAACCAATTATAAGAAAAGGCTAGCCCTCCTTAAGAGTAAGCAGCCACGGCTCATAATTAGAAAAACCAACACGCAAGTCATACTGCAGATTGCAGAATATGATGCTGGCGGCGACAAGATTATTTGCGGGGCAGATTCATCTGCCCTTAAAAAGCTAGGCTGGAAGTACTCCTGCAAAAACATATCTGCGTGCTATTTAGCTGGCTTGATGATTGCAAAAAAGGCGCTGGCAAAAAACATTCGAGAAGCCATAGTGGATGTTGGGTTGCAGACACCAGTGGCAGGCTCTAAGATTTATGCTTGCGTTAAAGGAGCCATTGATGCTGGACTAAAAGTGCCTGTGTCAGAAGAGGTCTTCCCTGCAGATGGAAGAATACGAGGCGAGAATATCGCTGCTTTTTTTGAATCGAACAAGAATCAGATGCAGTTCGCCAATTACAAAAAGCAAGGAGCAGACTTAAAAAAATTTTCAGTAGAGTTTGAATTACTAAAGAAGAAAATAATGAGTGGTTGATGATTATGGCAAGACCAAGAAAACAAAGAGAAGATAAACCAAGAGCAAGAAGTAATGGAACAAGGGGCGCAGCAGTGCTGGCTCCAACAGGTGAGAGATCATCTTCAAAAGAAGCAGTGCAGAAACCCGCAGACCTTTCCAATTGGAAGCCAAAGACAGCACTAGGATTGAAGGTAAAGGAAAGGCAACTAATTAATATTGATGATATACTTGGCGACTCGCTAAGAATCCTAGAGCCTGAAATCGTCGACGCTCTTCTCGCTACTGAAAATGACTTGCTTATGATTGGTCAGTCCAAGGGTAAGTTCGGAGGAGGAGCAAGAAGAATCTTCAGGCAGACCCAAAAGAAAACCATGGAAGGCAACAAGCCCAAGTTCTCAGCCATGGCAATAATTGGTGACAAAAATGGCCACGTTGGAGTTGGTATTGGCTGCGCAAAAGAGACTGTGCCTGCCAGGGAAAAGGCAGTCAGAAAAGCCAAGCTGAACATCTTTAGGATTAGGAGAGGCTGTGGTTCTTGGCAGTGTGGCTGCGGAAAACCGCACTCCATACCATTTGCAGTAACTGGCAAATGCGGTTCAGTTGAAATAAAGTTTATGCCTGCGCCAAAAGGAAAAGGCTTGTGCTCAGCACCTGACATAGCAAAGATACTCGCCCTTGCAGGAATCAAGGACGTGTGGGCCAAGACCAGAGGTCAAACCAGGAACAGAGTGAATTTTGTTTATGCTTGCGAAGATGCATTAAGAAAATTAATCAAGACCAAGGTACAGCCAGACCAGTGCAAAGTGGTCGCATTGGCAGAAGGCAGCATTCAAGAAGAGGCAAAACCAAAACCTATTGAAGAGAATAATCTAGAGGCACAATCCAAAATAGTTCCACCAAAAATAAATGAGGAAGCATGAGCAAATGGAAAAGGAAAAGCCATTAGAGAATAAAACTGAGCAGAAAAAGGAGATAAAAACCATGATAAAGAATACAACTGAAGCTAAGGCAGAGAAAAAAGAAAATGTTAGCCCTAGCCGCAGCAAAACCCCTTCTTCAGATGCAAAGATTACAAAGGATAAGATAGCGCTTATCTTAGTCCGAGGATTTGTAAGGACAAAAGGAGATATAATCGCCACGCTTTATGCTCTCAGATTGAGAAAAAAGAACTCTTGTGTTGTTTTGGGTGATACGCCCAGCAACAGGGCATCAGCTATGAAATGCAAGGACTACATCACATTTGGCGAGATTAATGATGAAACTCATAAACTGCTTGTTGAGAAAAGAGGAAGAAAAGGAAAAGATGGCCAATTACAGAAATTCTTTTCACTTCACCCGCCAAGAGGAGGATTTGAGAGAAAAGGAATAAAAACTCCCTTTAGCAACGGCGGCGCCTTGGGTAACAGAGGACCAAAAATTAATGATTTGATTAAAAAGATGTTGTGAGATGGTTATGATATTTGAATTATGAAATTTTGATGATTGATTGTTGAGGACTGATTATTATGCGTTTCAAAAATAAAAAAGTAAGAAAGCAAAGAGCAAGCACTTACCACGGCTGGGGTAGAGGCGCAGCCCACCACAAAGGAGCTGGCAACCGCGGTGGCAGAGGCCGCGCAGGCTCTGGCAAGAGAGCTGATCAAAAAAAGCCCAGCTATTGGGACAAAGAAACCCCTGGCAAGAGAGGCTTCACTAGCAAGAGCAGGCTAGGAATGAAAGCCATTAACCTCACTGATGTTTGTAAAAACCTAGCCTTATGGACTGAGAAAGGCTTTGTTGTAAAGGCACAAGCAGGCCACCAGGTTGATTTGAAAAAAGCAGGCTATGACAAGCTCTTAGGAATGGGCGATATAGCTGAGAAACTATTCATCAAGACAGACTTTGCTTCAAAGAACGCTGTTGCAAAAGTGAAAGAGGCAGGCGGGGAAGTCACAATATTAAAGACCATTATCAAGAAGGAAAAGAAGAAAGCAGACAAGCCAAAAAAAGCAGTAGAAGCTGCAGATGAAAAAGAAGATAAAGAAGAAGACTCTTAATGATTACTGATTACTGCTAATTTAGCGTAGAATAATTTTTTATTTAATAATTGCATAAATTTCATAGAGGTTTCAAATGGGGGCTTTTGACAACATACTTTATAATCTTCCTGAAGTGCAATCGCCGACCCAGAAAAAGCTGGCGTTCAAGGCAAAGCTTAAATGGACCCTCATCATTCTTGTATTGTTCTTTATTCTTGGTTTGGTACCCTTGTACGGCTTAGGCTCTAATGCTTTGCAGCAGTTTGAGTTCTTCTCAGTCATCCTGGGCGCGAGCATGGGTAGCATCATAAGCCTCGGCATAGGTCCTATTGTTACGGCCTCCATTGTTCTCCAGCTCTTACAAGGCTCTGGCTTGGTGAAGTTTGACTTGACATCACACGAGGGCAAGAGAAGATATCAGGGAATCCAAAAAATGCTATCAATATTCTTCATAATATTCGAAGGATTCATATACGTTCAGATGGGAGGGCTCAGGCCAATGCAAGGCGTATCTCCTTTCATCCTGATTTTTCAGCTCTTCCTTGGCGGCTTGATGATAATGTTCATGGACGAGGTGGTGAGCAAATGGGGATTTGGCTCAGGCATTAGCTTGTTCATAGCAGCAGGAGTGGCTCAGAGCCTGTTCATACGAGCATTTAATCCCCTGCCAAGCCCGACCAACCCTGGCGTCGCAACAGGTGCAGTGCCTGCGCTGATACAATCCCTGAGCGCAGGAGACCCAACTACTGCAGGCTTGATGTTCGCAGCAATAGTAGCAACCATTCTTATATTCCTGGCAGTGGTTTATGCACAAGCTATGCGAGTCGAAGTGCCTCTTAGCTTCGGAAGAGTGAGAGGATACGGAATAAGATGGCCTTTACACTTCTTTTACACTAGCAACATCCCTGTGATTCTGGTATCTGCCCTCATAGCCAATGTACAGCTTTTTGCCCAGCTGCTCTCTAACTGGGGGCATCCATTATTAGGAACTTTTTCAGGCAATACACCTGTTTCAGGACTTGCAGCCTGGCTTTATGGACCAAGGATAGTGCAGAGTATTATCACTCATTCCATCACCATAGCCCAAGTATGGCATGCTCTTGTGTACGTGTTATTTATGATGCTAGGCTCAATGATATTTGGGATATTCTGGGTTCAGACCTCTGGCCTTGATGCCAGGTCACAAGCCAATCAGATGATAAACTCAGGACTCCAGATTCCTGGCTTCAGAAAGGATGTGCGCGTGCTAGAGCGGCTCTTAAAAAGATACATATGGCCGCTCACTATCCTAGGAGGGCTTGCTGTAGGACTTTTAGCAGCGCTTGCAGACATCTCAGGAGCATTAGCCCACGGAACCGGAATCCTGCTTGCAGTAATGATTGTTTACCGCTTATACGAAGATATTGCCCAGCAGCACATGATGGACATGAACCCTGCAATGAGAAAGTTCATGAGCGTGGGATGAGAAAATGATCATCTTAAAGAAGAAATTAATACTCAAGGCCAGCGCATATGCGGTCAATTTCAAAAGATCCGCTTAAACTTTTTTCTCCATTCACCATTTGATTCTTTTTATAATAACCTTTAAAAACACAGGTCGTTTCTTCTAGAAAAAAGGTGATTAAATTTGGTCTTTGAAAATATTTTCCTATTGAAAATCTCTCCTTTCTGGTCTATTCTTATAATTTCATTTGTCCTCACCCTGGTTATAACCTTGGTTTACAAGTTCACCACAGACCAGAAGAAGATGAAGAAGCTCAAGGAGGATATGAAGGAATACCAAAAAAAAATAAAGACCTTGAGCAAGGAAAACCCCCAGAAAGCCATGGCAATCCAGCAAGAGGCTATGAAGCACAACATGGACTACATGAAGAGCAGCTTCAAATCAACTCTTTACACTTTTATTCCCATAATAATCATCTTTGGCTGGCTGAATGCTCACATGGCTTACTATCCATTGCAACCCAACCAACCTTTTTCAGTCACTGCCTATTTTGCGCCGGGGTATGCGCCCATAGCGAGCATATCAAGCGTTCCAGAGCTTGAGATAATTGGAAACGCAACACAACCAATTACAGAGGGAAAAGCAGAATGGCAGCTTAATGGAACAGAAGGCGAGTACAAGCTGGTGATTGATTATAATAATGAGAAATACGATAAGCCAATCATACTAAGCTCAGAAAGATTGTATGAGCAGCCAGAGCTAAAAATATCCAATTCCAAGCTGCAGAAAATCGTTGTGGGCAATGAGAAAATTTATCCTCTTGGTGAGGTGAACTTTTTCGGCTGGAAGCCCAACTGGCTTTGGACTTACATAATCTTAAGCGTACTACTAAGCATAGGCTTGAGGAAAGTTCTGAAAGTGCACTAACTCAACCAACGAATCACAACTAATCAAATTTGAGAGCTCTTTTCACATTATGTATCATCGCAACCTTTATAAATCCCTCCTGATTCTCGAGGAGAAATAACTAAATACACAAATATACTGCTTGCGAGGTCACAATATGCCAAGGTTAAGCCGAAGGTCAAGGAGCCTTAGGAGAATAAAGAAGAAGCTGCCTGGCGGGAGCACTAAATTAGTGTATGCAAAGAGAAAACCAGGCGCTGTAAGGTGCAGCCAGTGTAACATAGAGTTAAAAGGCATCCCTAGGTTAAGGCCTTTTCAGGCCAGAAACACGCCCAAGAGCAAGAAGCGACCTGAAAGAATGTATGGCGGCTTTCTTTGCGCCAATTGCCTGAGAGAAAAGCTAAAGCAAGAAGCAAGACAGAGTTAAGATTATTTTCACAAAATTACATTAAAATTTTTTAAAATATTATGCCCTTAGTATAACAGTATCCGTGATTGACAGTATCCAAGGAGTTTTTGGCGACAAAAACCATTGAAATCTGAGGATACACTAATGAAGATTTGAATTTGAAGATTCAGAACAATGCAACAAAAAATTTTATGGAGATTTGAAAATGTTTGAAATCGGAAGAGTTTGTATGAAAATCGCTGGGAGGGATGCTGGCAAGAAATGCTTGGTAATAGATGTTATTGATGAGCATTTTGTCATGATTGACGGTCAGACTAGAAGGAGAAAGTGCAACATCAAGCACCTTGAGCCGCTTAACCAAGTAGTGCAGCTCACCAAGAATGCTCCTGCACCAGAAATAGTTAGAGTGCTTAAGGAAATAGGCATATTGGTTGAGGAGAAGAAGACCAAGGCCAAGCCAGTCAAAGCCAAGACAGAAAGGCCAAAGAAGACAAGGAAAAAGAAGGAAAAGCCTGTTAAAGATAAAGCTGCCAAGCCAGAAGCCAAGGCCAAGAAGGCTGGAAAAAACAAGACTGAAGAGAAAGCAGAGGTTAAGGAAAAGTCAGCACAAGAAAAAACTGCTTGATAAAATTCCCAATCTTTTTTATGAGAAATTTCGCATAGGTTTAAAATCTCGTGCTTTAGTGCGAAATTTCTAATTCCAAAAACTCGCGATTAAGCGAGAGCTGTAAAAACCTTTGGTTTTAGCCAGAGGTAGGCTCGAGCAGCGAGTTTTTGTTATTATTCTTTCTTTTAATTTTCTATTGCCTGTTACGGAGATTGTGCTACAGAATTTTTTTAGTAATCAACCTGCCTCTTTTTTATGCCCGGCCTTTTTGATTTCCTCTTTTTCATCTCTATCTGCTCTAAAATGATCTTGATAGCTTCTTGCGCAGTGTTTACGCCAATCACTTTCTCTGTTTTTCTCTCATCAAAATAAATGCCCCCCAGCCGCTCTGCCATGCCGCCACTCGTGGTGATGGCTACGATAGGGATGTCTTCGATATATGCATAGCTAGCCTCGTTAAGAGTGCCTGCTCCGCCGCCAACAACGACTGCCCCATCGCAACTGTTAAGGTTTATAGCATCCCTGGACCAGCCAATGCCTGTTGCCACAATGACATCGCAGTACTTGTTGTAGTGTTCTATCTTGCCCCACGGCAGGATTCCGAGGGTAATACCTGTGTATTTTTTTGCCCCTTTCATAGCAGCCTCCATTACTCCATGCCCGCCTCCAGTGACTGTGATGGCATCGATTTTGGCTATTTCCTCCCCTACTTCTTCTGCTATTTGATAGGCTTTTTTCGTGCATATCTCTTTGCTGCTTCCAAGAACTGCTATTTGCAATCGTCTAACCATGTTTAATCACCTTTTCCTATTGTTTTACAATTCAAACATTTGTGTAAGGTTAAGCTCAAAAGCCACGACCGGCATGATTAAGCTGAAGTTGTTAAGGACATAGGGTGCTATTTCACCGATAACAGCCACTTCTTTTCTGTCTATCATTATCTTTCCTACTCTTCCTTTGATAAAGCTTGGATGATGTGCTTCTATTATGGCGGCATCGAGATTCAATGCTTTCATAAGATTATCAAGCACCTGTTTTACCTTGGTGAAATCAATTTCTTCGCTGCTCATTGCTACTCCAAGGCTGACTTCTTCTTTAACTCCCATCTCTGTTGCCTCTGTTTTCAGTTCAATCTTAAAAACATCCCCGATTTCGAAAATGTTCTGCGGATATTCCCTGTGCTTGTTCTCGCTGAGGGTTCTAAGCAAGGAAGGAATAATCCATGAGCGCATAACATTCCTGCCTTCTGCCTGAGAGTTCTTTATCTCGACGAGCTCACTGTTTTGGTTGCAGTGCTTGTTCTGATCGTCCTTGCTCGCAAGGCAGTAATTCTTGACCTCAATCAATCCGTGGCCAATAAGGATTTCCCTGATTTTCTCGCAGAAAGCACCCAGAGCATCTTCCTCGCCAATAGTGGCTACGCGCGGTATGATTTCAGGAATGCTGTCATAACCATGCGCGATTCCAACTTCTTCAGCAAAATCAATCATATGCAAGATGTCTGTGCGATAAGCAGGCACCAGCACGTTCTTGGTTTTGGCGTCATAATCAAAGCCCATCTTTTTCAGGCAGAGTTTTAAATCACCATCCTTAAGCTCAAGCCCGAGTATCTTGTTAATGTAATTCAGGTTAATCTTCATCTTAGAAGGCTCTAAGTTAGGAGTAATTCTTTTCCTGTCAGAATAATTCAGTTCCATTGAATAAATTGTTCCGCCCATGTCTGCGAGGACAGTGACCAGCATGTTGAGGCACTGCTCCATGATCCTGAAGTCAAAACCGCTGCACTCAATAAATACCTCTGTTGTCTTCTCACTCACCTTGCCTGTTTTGTGAGAATTAATTATTGGCGGCATGCTGAGAACTTCGTTATTTGCGTCTATGAAAACCGGATACTTATCAAAGCCTTCAAGAAGATGAGCATAATCTCTCCCAGCAGAGTGCTGGCTAAGTATTTGTTGTCCATTCATTATTTTAGAGGCTTCTAGGGGCTGGAATTTAATCTCTTCTGGCTTCAAGGCCTTGTAATGAATAGGCAGTTTGATGTGCTCTAATGGATAAATGCCGATAGCAACTCTTTTCCTGTTCCTACCAAAGCTCACATGAAGCTTTTCCTGCACCTGAATTATCTCCTTTATCTTTTCATCATCAAACTTGAGGCTCTTAACAATGGCGCAAGCAGTGCAAGGCCTAACCTTTTCCACGCTCTCGTCAATAATCACCTTTGCCCCTGAGCTTTTTACTATGTACTTTCTAAGCCCTTTTTTTGTGCCAACAAAACTAGCAAGTGCTCTTCCCAAACCCTGCTCTGACAATAAATCCGATCTGTTTGGATTAATCTCCACTGTAACATCATCTTCTTTAATGCCTTCGAACGATATGCCGAGTGAGATTATTTTCTCTTTTAACTCTTCTTCATCAAGGTGCTTGCCAATTTGTTTCAGCAATCCTTTCTTGCTAACAGTTATGGTAGACATATTGTGATCGCCTTTTACTATCTCGTCTTATCGCATCCATTTCCTTATGGTTCTAAGTTGCTCTAAATCATTTTTGTAGCAATCCCGTAAATCAGTTATTTGATAATAAGCAGTTATTATTCTCTCTAATCCAAGGCCCCAGGCTAGCACAGGCACTTCTATGCCGAGCAATGGCTTAACTACTTCGGGCCTGAAGATTCCGCTGCCACCAAGCTCAACCCATTCTTTTTTTATTGGATGAAAGCCTTCTACTTCTGCACTGGGTTCTGTGTAGGGGAAATGAGAGGGTCGTATCCTGACTTTTTCATAACCCATCTTTTTATAGAATTCTCTTAAATATCCTTTTAGATGAGTCATGTTAGCATTGGGGTCAACTACTATTCCTTCTACTTGGTGCAGTTCGAACAAGTGCTTCCAATCAAGAGTCTCGTTCCTGAAGACCTTGCCAACGCTGAAGAATTTTGCAGGCAGCTCATTTTTTTTAAGAGCAGCAATTGCCCTTGCGCTGAGCACCGTGGTGTGGGTTCGTAATAAAAGCTCCTCTGATTTTTGTTCAGAGAACTTGTACTGCCACCCTTTGCTGCCTGTTGTCCAGCCATTCTCATGAGTAGCTTTAACCCTGTTGTAGAGATCCTTGTCTACAATCCTGCCTTTTGCAGGCTTTGAAATAAAGAAGGTGTCCTGCATCTCCCTGGCAGGGTGGTCCTGCGGGACAAAGAGGGCGTCGAGATCCCAGAAAGCAGTCTGAATAATGCCTCCTTTCATCTCCTTGAATCCCATGTCGAGCCAAATCCTCTTTATATAACTAATTGCTTCATTTACAAAATGCTTTTTTCCAAAGCCAAGCCTGGGCGCCTTGGTTTGTATATCATAGCCTCTGAATTCCTTGTTCTTCCAAGCGCCAGTCTTTAGCATTCCAGAAGTGAGTTTCTCAATAGCTTTGTCAGAGCTTATGTTGCTTGCCACCAGCCTTTTGCCTAAATCAGTGAGTATAACAGTCCATTCCTTTTTGAGAGAAGTCTTTACTATCTCTTTGCGCTTTCTTAGGTTTTCAAAAGCAAATTTTTCCTCTGCTTTCAAATCATGAAGATTAACTTCTTCCTTTGCAATCTTCTTGAGCAGAGCCTCTTCCAGGCTTTCTTTTTCCAGCAGATTTCTTCCCTGATTACTGATGCTGACTACTCTCTCGCTGTTGATGTTAATAGCAGCCTTGCCCTTCATCAAGCCCAGGCAGGCGCTTATCTCCTGCTTTGAAAGCCCAGTTGATTTCTCTATCTCTTCAAGATTCTTTGCCTTGCTCTTTATGCTTTCGAGGAATGCTCTCTCAGGAAGCCCTTGTTCCAGAGCCTTTTTCCCATTCTCACCCAGAAGAATAACTTCTTTTACATCCTCACTTATCTTCAATGCTTCCTTGCTCTGCAGCCACTGCAAGGCGCGCATCACCTCGACCTCCTTCATCCCGCTCTTTTCCACCAGCTCAGAGAACACAGAGCTATGCCTAAGCGCAGGAACAATTCTCCTCTCAAGAGGATGCAGCTTGCTTATAAGTTCCTTGATATCTTCCAACTCTCCACCCTATATTTTCAATTTGTAATAATTTGTTATTTATCAAGATATATAAAAGTATTGTTTAAATTGATATTGTCAAAAAAATGAGCGCCCTAAGGTCGAAATTTCTTAGAAAAAAGGATTTAATGCGTTGCGCGGGTCAGGCACTACGGGCGCGCAGCATCTACGGCTAAGAAAATATTAAATTTCGAAGGCGCTCTGTTGAGTATCAGCGAGACTTTCTATCGCCGTTTAAATTAGTGAAATGAATAGAAAAAGATAATAAAATAGAAAAAATAAAAAATTTAATTTTTAGGCCTTGATTTTTTTCTTCATGTCCTTCCATGCCAGCTCAAACAACTCTTCGAGTGCTTTTGCAAAGAAGGGCGTGTTAATCCAGATGCCTATATCATATGTTGGGTGGACTTCTGCATCATCCATCACCATGAAGATGAGCTCTTTGCCGTCCACAATGACAAACCTTGCCTTGCTGTCAGTGTGCCTGACTTCTGCAATTCCTGTCATGTCCTTGGCAGCTTTCTCAGCCTCTTTGGTGTTGAGCGGAGCAGCGATTCTTATCTTTACTCCGCGCTTCTTAACCTGCTCAAATACAGGCATCATTCCCTCGATTTTCCTCAATAGGCCTGCTGATGTGGTCATGATGGTGACTGTCTTCTCAGCATTCCTGATGGTCAATTCAAGGTGGTTGTACAGGTTGTGCCTGCCTTTTAATGAGCCTGACAAGTCAGAAGGCTCAACAAGCTCAACGCCCTGAGTATGCAATGAATTAAGCTCCTGGATAACATCTGTTTTCTTAAGATCCTCGAGCCTCTTCACTCTCTCGTCTGCATCCTGCTTCATGTTCTTCTTTACTCGCTCCACCACTTCGGTTGGCTGGACAGCTATGTACTTTATGGGCTTGCCTAGCTTCATCACTACAAAGCCTTTCTTTTCCAGGCTCTCTAGGATGTCATAGCTTCTGCTTCTAGGCACATTGGCTATGTCACTTAACTCACCTGCTGTACTCACCCCTCTGGACAGAAGAGCAGTCCAGATCTTTACCTCATAGAGGTTGAGTCCAAAGTATCTTCTCAACTTGGTCAGAAACTCTTCTTTCACGATCATATTTCTACCTCCAAAAAGTAGGACTGATCACCCCTTTTTGATACCAAAAACACATAACTACTATTTATATGTTACTGTTTTTTACGCTTAAACAATGGTTTCAAAAATAAAGCCACTAGAGAGATATGAAAGGGCATGACGTTCGTGTAATCATCAGGAGATAATGTAGAATCTTTCACCAGGAATCTCAAGGCTTTGAATCTTGCAGCCCAGCTTATTTACCAGCCTTTCAAACCAGACTCTTTTTTCCTTTTTTATGGTTTTTTTCCCACCAATGCTCTTGGTCGAAAACGAAACTATTATAGCTTTGGACTTGATGTTTTTGATGATGGCCTCGCTTATGTTCCACTGGACAGCCTCTAATGAATCCAGTGTTTTGAGCAAGAACGCTAAATCTGCTCCTTCACTTATTTCGCTCACATCATCCTTTATTAAATCAATCTTTTTGACAGTGCCCTTAATGCCTCTGATTTCAAAATATTTTTTTATGAACTCCAAATCTTTTTCAGCAAGGTCGCAGGCAACATATTCTGGCTTGCAGCCAAGATAGGGATAGCTGAATGGATTCAAGCCGCAGGCAAAATCAACTATTTTTTTTGGCAGTCCAGTAATCTCAAATATTTTTTTGTAAATTATAGGATAATACGGCAATCTTTCCTGGCTGGACTTGTGCAGGCCAAGAATTTTGTTGTGGTTTTCAAGAGAAGGATTTTTTCTCAGCTCCTCGAGAAGCTCAAACCTCTTATTGTAGTCCTCTTGGATGAAAACACCATATACTTCTCTTAGTTCCACCCTTATCTTTTTCATGAGTTGCTCATGTTCTTTTGAGCGCCTGAACTTAGAATATTTTGTGCTCTCAAGCTTTTCTTCGGTTGCCTTATTTTTTTCCAAGAAAATTTTAACCTTTTCAACCACAAACTCTTCAGAGAGATTACTCAACTCCTTTTTTGCAATTATGTCCTTAACCAGGAAACTTATTCCATTTTCCATCTTAGAATTCCTGCAATGCCGCCCAATCCTTTAAGCTTTTGGTCAGCTTCATCTGTGCTAATTACATTTATACGCGCGCCAGTCTTCTCACCCAGTCTCATAACGCTCTCAATTTCCTTGCTACTTCCTATCTGCCTTGCCTCATTGATGAAGTGGTAGCTTACAAGAAGCTCCTTGACGGCGCCGATTTCAACCTTTTCCTTGCATTCCTTTAGCCCATAGCATGCTAGGTTATTAGATATGGACTTCAGAACTTCCTCAACCAGGCTGAACTCTCTCGCAGCCCTGTCATTCTCCAGGACTTTAAGCAGCTCTGGTCTTTGCAACACCTCGTTTATAGAGTTCTCTTCAACATCAGAGCAAGTTGCAAGGGTTATTTTCTTCTTAAGCTCATCAGGCATCTCTTTCATCAAGTACTCTTTCCAGAAGCTCGGGCTCGCCACAATTATGTTCTGAGGCTCAAGCCTCGTTGCATAATCTTTGAGCTTATCAATCAGCTCCTTGTAGAAGTCCTTGCCTCCTTCATCAACGCCTTTTTTAGCAACCTCTCCTTTTAACTTAGCCAATATTTCATGGCCCTGGTTTTTGAGCATTGCAAAAATAGCAGTTTCCCTGTCAAAAATAAGCAGAATTATCTTGGTTTTTATGTTCTCTGTTGCCTCCTTGAGCTTGTCAAGCTGGTAATTAGGCCATTCCTGTTTGACAATAGTCACAACGTCTCCTGGAGAAACATCAAATGTGTGGTGGCTTCCCTTTGCCACGTCCTCTGTTTCTTGAGTGACAACACCATTTATCCGCAACGCATCTGAGTATTGATGGAATTCTTTTTTCTCAACCTTGATTTCCAAGAAAATAGTTTTTTTTACAGCAGCCTGCTTTCCCTCGCTTCCGCTGCCTGTGAGTTTTATCTTCCTTTCAGTCCTGCCCCTAATCAAATCATCTTCCTCAATGACCTGGTTAAGGAACCACAGGTCTTCTTGGCTGTTAACCTTGACAGTCACTTCTCCCTGTCTAAGGTTCTTCTTTATTATCTGCATAATGAATGGTTTTGTTTGTGGGTATATAATATTTTTTGTTTTTCCCTCTTAAACCCTTCTTCTAAACCAATAAATTTATATATCTCGATTATTAAGAGGGGGATATGCGTAGATTGAAATCTAAACTGGCTCAATCAGCCACCCAAGCAGGGCTAGTAATCATTCTTATTGCTGTGCTGATCATATTTTACATCTTGTTCATGTCTCCAGAAGACAGAGCCAAGCTCTTAGGTGAAGACAACGGCGATGGAAGCGGAACAACTCCTTCAGGTGTGAAGAGCACATTATTCTCTCAGGCTCCGGGCAGGATTTACCCATTAACAGCCAACCTTGCAGAGCACACCATACCTTCTTTTATGGTATTTACTGTGACTAATGCGGGCGAGCTGAAAAGAACAGACTCATCATATATCAAGAACTCGGCTTTTAGCGACAAGACTGGCGAGCTAATATTTTTCTATGACGCCAAGACCACGAATGATGTCAAGCTCTCTTTTAATGTAAAGAAGCACTCTGGAAGAATCATAATAAAGCTTAACAATTATGAATTGTTTGATGGCGAAATAACAGAATCAAGCCCGCCCCCAATAAGCTTGCCAACAGAATACTTACAGCCAAAGAACACTCTGACTTTCTCAGCTTCAGAAGTCGGTGCTGCTTTCTGGCGCGTTAATGAGTACGAACTGGAAAACGTGCTTGTTTCTGCCAAGATCACTGATTACTCAGGTGCTTTTGCAGAGCAACACTTCTCATTATCGACTAATGAGTATGAGTATTTTGACAAAGCAGTATTTGACTTCCTGCCAGACTGCCCTCCAAGAGATGAAGGGCTTGTTCAGATACTAATCAACAGTAGGGTGATTTATACCAGCTATCCTGACTGCGGCGTTAAGAGCAGGATTGAGATAAGCAAGGAATTGTTAAAATCAGGCGACAACATCCTGGTGGCGACCACTAATGGCGGCGCATTCCTGATAGACATGCCCAAAATAATAGTTACCTTGAAAGAAGTGCCGCAGCCAATATTTTATTTCAATGTACCCAACACTCTTTATGATGCCTTGTACTATGGCCAAAGAGGTTTGGTTTTGACTTTGAGATTTGCTGATGCCGGAAGCGTGAAGAGAGGCACTCTTGAGGTGAATGATTTCAAAACATTTTTCGAAGTCCAAGACATAGCTTACCAAACACCAATTGACCCGGGGTTCCTAGCAGCAGGGCCCAACTCAGTAAAGATAACCCCGCAATCAGACCCAATAGATGTGACTGAATTAAGAGTGGATGTTATTTAATTATTCTCTTTTCCAGAAAAAAGAGGCGCGGCTCTTGCTCATATCAAAAAAAGGGCTTTAATTGATAAAATAATAAACAAGAAAGAAGAAAATTCCTATTTAAAAAGAAAAAGTGGTGTGTGCATGGCTTCTTCAGGCGGGGGGTTGATGACTGGCTTGGCTACTAAAACCCAGGATGTTATGCGCAAGCATGTCCACGGAGATGCCCCTCATAATCTTCGCGTCTTGTTTTTACTAGCAATACTATTTCAGGTAATTGATGTCTATTTTCAATTTAACAGAACGAACTTATTAATGTTATCAATAAGCATGTATCTTGTGCTTACTGTGCTTGGAGCTTTCTGGTTTCGAAAAGAAGGTCACTTTGTTAATGTCAAGCAAATACTTATCTTCGCCATGATATCTGCATTTTATATTGTGATCCCGTCATTTTTATACCTGGTTCCTAAAATACAGCTTTTTGGAGGAACCAGTCTAGCTGGCTGGGTTAATTTCTTGCTGGCAATATTACCATTGTGGCCGATTTATATTGGCATCAAGGCAGATATCCCTTTTGTCCATAAGTACGTGAACTTCTGGATTCTCTTCTTGCTGTTCCTGTTCATTTTCGGTGTTGGCCTGAATTTCAGGGTGAGCATGCTGACTTCGCTGGGTGGCAGGCCTCAACTCCTTCAAGCAGGGGAAGTGGCGAATTATCTTTATGAAAAAACTGTTGATGTTGCCAAGAACTTCTGGAAAGCCATAAATCCAGCAGTGATCATTCCTAGGGCCCTGAATTACACAGGTCTTGCTTATTATACAGGTATGGTGGATGAGAATGAGAAGGCGCCAGTAGGGCTTTACCTGGACAATGTGCGCACTATTGAAAAATACTTTTATGAAGGCTCGCCTGTGGTTGTGTGGGCTGATGTGCGAGGCAAGAGTTTTAATGAAGAGATCATAGTCACGCCAGCATGCTATATCGAGGACGGAGGCAGTGGAGAGCCTTATCCTAAGAGCTTCTCAATCTTTGGAGAGGAGCAGGATACTTTGTCATGTACATTCGAAGGCTTGACCAAGGGTTCTTATCTGGCCAAGGTGCAGGCCACATTTAATTTTGAGACCTGGGCATATGTTGATTACACTTTTGTTGATGTTGAAACAAGAAGGTCATTTGAGATGCAGGGCAAAGACATTAATTATGAGTTGGATATTGATAGCCTTCCAAGAGCTGTTTATTCTAACGGCCCCATAATGCTGGGCATGGCATCAATGGTTGACCAGCCTATTGGCATTGACACCAAGTACAACACTCGCGAACCAATTCTAGGAGTTACTTTTGACAATTTATGGTCTGAAGGAGAGCCATACCCAAAAGAATACACAATCCTCGTGCCAAATGACTTTGATCTGGTTAAGTGCGACAGAGGAATGCCAACAATAGAGCACGAGAATATTCCGGGTTATGACAAAGAAGTGCCTGGCTATGACGTATATATCTTCAATAAAGAGACGCTCGGAGACCCAAGGCAGGGCTTCCAGTCATTAACCTGCAGGCTGCACATCAAGGATGATAAGCTAAGCACCTTCCTTAGCGGCTCCCAGAAGATAACCAAAACATTTGTAGCTATGGCCAAATATGATTATGTTTTAAAAAAGAGTGTGAGGTTCTATGTTAAAGAATAAGCACAAACAAAGACCAGGCAAGATTTGTCATTCCTTTAATGTAAATGCCTTATTCAGGATTAGTTTTTTTCTCATGCTGCTTTTGGCTGCTTTGTTTTTATCCTCTTGCGGCGGTTATACGACTCAACCAAAAGAAGTTAATTATTTCCAGGGTACAAAAGGATTAGAGCTGAGCTTCTGGGAGAACTCGCCTCCAGAAGAAATATATGAGGAATCCAGCTTCACCACCAGCCTGCTCATTGAGAACAGAGGAGCTTTTGACGTGCTGCAAGATAAGTACGGAGTATTATCCATTGGGTTTGACCCGTTCTATATTGACTCTTCAAAAATCCAAGGCTCAACTACATTAACAGTAAGCACTAACAGCATGGTTCTCAAAGGCATTCAGTTGCCTGGAAAATCACAATATTATCCGACTGGCATGCAAACATTCTTGAGTATTCCCAATTTCCAGATCAGAACCATTATTGGCCAAAGAGAAAAGCCCATCACCCAACTATCTGCTTCGCTGTGCTACCCTTACACTACCACCTTCTCTGGCTTGGTGTGCGTTGATTTGTCCACTGCAGGCGAAAATCTCAGAAGACAAATATGCTATCAAAAAGACGTTTCCTTGTCTGATCAAGGCGCTCCACTAGCTATTAGCAGCATAGAAATAGAGAACCAGCCTGTTGGCCAAGACGTGGTAAGGCCTGTTTACACTATCCACATCCAGAACAAAGGCTCAGGTACAGTGCTAAGCCCGGTTGATAATCCTGCTGAGCTTGAAAGGGTGTGCTCCTTTCAAAACCTGAACAGGCAGGATTTTAATACAATACAAATCGAAGCTTATTTGTCAGATTCCAAGCAGCTCATATGCAACCCTAATCCTGTCAGGCTTGTTGAAGGCGAAGGCTTTGCCAGATGTCAGGTTGGTGAAGAAGACCTGGTTTTGGGGCATCAGAATTATGAAGCTCCCTTAACAATCACGCTAAACTACATCTACCTCACTTCAGTTTCAAGAGAGATAAGCATCAAGAGAATCAATCTTTACGGAGGCTCATCAACTGCACCAGCCAAGTGCTTGCCTTATGAGATAGAAGAAGGAAGCAGGTGTATTACCAAATGCGATTATTGTTCTCAAAACAAAGGAGCAGGTGATTGCCAGCCTGCTAATGCTGCTTATAGCATTAATTTTGCAGATGGCGGCTTTGCTTGCCAGTGCTCGTCCTGCACAGACCGGGCTAAGGGTGGTTGCGTGCCTTATTCAGGCTATTGCCCTGGCGCAATCCTTTGCTGCCAGCCCAAATGCTCTTCTTCAGAAATAATGATTAATGGCAAGTGCTATTCAAAATGCTCTAAATGCTCAAGCTCGAGCTCAGGCTTAAGTAAAGACTGTGCTTGTGGAGATGGAACCAGCTCATCAGATTATGTTGTTGCGCTTAAAGGCAAGTTTTGCTGCAAAGACCAAAAATCAGTTTTTGACACTGCTGCTGATTGCGTAACTGCTTGCAGTCAGCAAACAAGCTAGAGTTAAAATATTTCCTTTTCAGATCCCGGATCCGAATGTAAATAATTGAGAATAATTATTTAGGAAAAGCTTTATATACTTTAAATAATAAGGGTGGTTTGAGATGTTGGTATTGGGCAAAAAAAGAGGGTTGGCGGTAGCAACAGTGTTTCTGTTGATAATTAATTTATTATTGTTGACTGCTTGTTCAAAATTTCCTCAGCGGACTAAAGATGGATATGGCAATTTTGAGGATAACAAGTATTATCAGGGGTTTCAAGGCGTCGAGATGATATTCACTCAGAACATGCCTCCTTACAGGATGTATTATTATGGCAACCAGTATGATAACTCATTTGATGTGAACGTGGAGGTTGCGAATATCGGCTCTTCATGGTCAAGAGGAGGAATTTTCCTTTCGGGTTACGACCCTACCATGATTGAATTCCTAGGCATTAATCCTAGCAGAACCAATGGTCAAGGTTGTATGATTGACATAGGCAATATTGGCTTTGGAGAGTTTGGTGGCTCACTAAGGTGCGAGAACTTCTTTATTGGAGGTGGCGAGAGCGGTACCTTTGAACTCTGCGCCAAGCACTTGTTTGAGTCATCTGGACCTTATTCTGGCAAGTTCGACCTGAAGAGGATATTTGGCAACATAGACTTCTGCGCCCAGCACACCGCTGGTGGGAACGACAGGATCAGCATAGGATTCAACAATCCAGGCCTTGACATCGAGTATGCAAATCACGGCAGACTACTCATTACCTTGTTCCAAGGCATTGACTTCTCAAGGAACTTTGGCGTGGAGTACCTGCTTGAAGGAGACACTTATGAATATCCTGGAGGCGGCTTGGCTTATATTAATTTTGATGGCAACATCGTGAAATGGCCTCCTGGATTAGACCAGACTTATCAGAACTTCCTTGTCACTAACTGTTACTTGTATGCAACCTATGCTGCGCCAGTGGTGTGCATCGACCCAACTCCTTTTTCACAGAATAGAAAGGTTTGCGTTCCTAAAACTTTTACAGGTACCAAAGGTCAGGGAGCTCCTGTGGCTGTGACTTATGTTGAGCAGGAAAACACTCCGCGCCAAGCCATATTTACAATTCACGTCAAGAATGTTGGTGGGGGCCAGGTTTATGACCCTGGCAAGCTCGAGATGTGCAGCCCATATTTTCCAGGCCGCGTAACGAGCGAAGACCTCAACATAGTTTACGTGGGGGACATAAGGGTGTCAGGCGACTTACAGAGGCTTAACTGCATGCCTAATGATTTTGTCAGGCTTAACCCCACAACAGGCGAAGGAATAATTGTGTGCTCATATGACATCCCCTTTTCTGGATTAAAATCTGCTTATGAAACACCGCTCGTAGTTGAATTATGGTATGGCTACTCCCAGACCATGGAGAAAAAAGTTTATATAAAGAGAGGAATCTAGGATTAATATAATATAGAAAGATAGAAAGAAAGGTGAGCCAAAATGAAGCATATGAATAAATTGTGGTTTTTATTAATAGCAATAATAGCGCTTTTTCTCATGACTAGCTGTGGTGAGAATGATGGAAACAACATAGATCTTACTAAGACCTACGTTGGTGGCACTGTAGGGCTAAGTGCGTATCTAATCGAAGGAATGCCACCGCCAATGATTCATGACGCAGGCACTTACCCATTTGGCGTGGGGGTGGCGATTGAGAATCAGGGAGAAGCAGACGTAGGCCCAGGTACTGATAATCCTTTTGTGATGGTAAGGCTTGAAGGCATCAACCCTGAGCAATTCGGAGCCACTGATGATGATGTGAGAAAGATACTTGCAAGCCCTGTGCGCGGGGCAAGAAGGAATTTTGACGGCACCATCTTCCCAGGGGAAATAACATCTGTCACATTTGAGCCATTGACTTATGCGCCAGACATTCATGGCAACACCCAGTTTGTGATTAGGGCTGATATTTGCTATGACTACACAACCTTGGCAACTGCGACTATTTGCCTCAAGGATGATGTGCTGGAAAACATTGAGGACACAAGCATTTGCAGCTTGACTGGTGAGAAGAACCCCCAGAATAGCGGAGGGCCCCTACACATAAGCAGTGTTGTGGAAAATCCGATGGCTGAGAACAAAATTCAGATCAATTTTGTGATTGAGCAGGTTGGCATTGGAGAGTTCTTTGGCAGGCCTGTTGGCGGGGATGACTTAGCAGAAGTGTGCGATTTCAGTGTTAGGAACTTTAACAAGTACTATATTGATGTTGAGGTTGAGCCTCTCCAAGATTCTGGCTTGACCATTAGCTGCTCGAGACTTGGAGGATCTAATCAGGGCAGGATAAAGCTCTACCAAGGAGCACCAACCACTGTGAGCTGCACTATTGAACGAACAAGGACGAGTGCTGGCAGAATCTTCCAGGACTTGCTTAACATTAAGCTGAAGTACAGGTATGGCCAGTTCATTGAGACACCCATACTAATCCAGGACGTGACTAACTAAAATTTTTTGTTTTTTTCGTTTATTTTAACTTTATTTTATTTTCATTCCCAATAAGTCTCTTTATGGAGGAGTTTTATGTTCAAAAAATCTTTTTTCTCAGCACTTCGAGTATTTTTCACAGCAGTTCTGATAATCACTTTCGTGTTATTTTTGATTGGCTGCACTCCGAGGTCTAATGATTATAAAGGTGATGAGATTAGAGGGTTCATGGGCGGGATAAAAGGATTAGCAGTCACTATCATGGACGGAGCACCGCCCAGCGTGATCCTTGATGAGGGCGTTTCTCCTTTCTCGTTTATAGTAACTTTGGAGAATGCAGGTGAAGCCCCTGTTGGCCCTGGCACAGATAATCCTCTTATCTTGGTGAGGCTGGCAGGCATTGTGCATAAGAACTTTGGCTTGACGCAAGAAGAGGCTATAAAGACTGTGGGTGATAGTCTTGATCCGACTAAGAGGAATTTTGACGGAACTCCTTTGCCTGGTGGAATCACATATGTAGCCTTTGACAACCTTGCATATAAGGCAAGCGTTGCTGACAGCTTGGCGCTTACTATGCGGGCAGAGGTGTGTTATGATTATGAATCCTTGGCAACCACCAAGTTCTGCATGAAAAGGGATGTGCTGGAGTCTTGGGAAGATGCAAGCATTTGTACTTTAATAGGGCCTAAGCCTGTTGGCAATGCAGGCGCTCCTTTGCATATCACTCGAGTAGAAGAGGCTCCTATTAATAATAAGACTGTTCAGCTTAATTTTGTTATTGAGCACCTTGGCAATGGAGTTTTTTTTTACAGGAACCAGTATAATAGCTTGTTTGATGTGTGTGTTTTTGATGAGCTTGACCCTAATATTTATAAGCTTGAGGTTTTTGTTGAGCCAGTTCAAAAGAATGCTTATGATATTAAGTGCTTGAGGCTGGATAACAAGCTTGATGGAGGAGGGGTTTCTGGCACTGTGAGGATGTTTGAGGGTGCTCCTCTTACGATTAGTTGTTTCTTAACCAAGACCAAGGAGATTGGCAGTAGGGTTTACCAGGATTTGCTTAACATAAGGCTCAGGTACAGGTACGGAGAATTTATAGAAGCGCCTATTCTAATACAAAGTCACCCGTGAGTCAATCATAAAATTGTAGGTAAGATATCTAAGACTTTAGCCTTAGGAGACCCGCCGCAGTCATTAGCGTCTTTTCCTACCTTTACTTCCTTGTTTTTAAATAACCTAATGCCTTTATATATTAGATTATCTTCCTCATGTTCTGTGATGATTGTTAAAAGGAGAGAGGATTTTGGCACGACAGAGAATAATAAAAAGAAAAACACACATCTAGAAGTAATCGACTTGTATAATAAAGAAGTGGTTGAAAAGCATTTGCCTCGAAGAACATATGGGAACAAACTTAATGACGTAGGAATATTCTTTGCAAAGCTCTTTTGGTGGGCACTTCCTATTTTGGTGCTTCTTGGTCTTTTCTTATTGATTAAATGGTGGAGTTTAATCATCATTCCTCTAATTCTTCTTTTCGAAATTATTCTTAGGAATGTGTAGTCTTCCTTCTTCCAGTATTCATTTCGAAATGTTTTCACTGCATCGTAGTTATGCAACGAAATCTTTATAAATGACTCTGGCTTCCTTTTTCTTCATAATCAGCTTAATTTTATGGAGGAGCAAAATGACAAACAAAACACTATTGCTAGTATTATTGGTTCTAGGCATATTGATGAGCGCAGGCATAGCAACAGCATGGTCAAATTATGACTATTCAAACTACGGCTATGGTTATGGCTATGAAGATTATCCTGTGAACCCGTCAATAAGCGGCAGATACTACCCATACGCACAGACACCTGTACGAGTAGGAGGCTACTTTGGTCAGAACAGCGCCTTTTTGATTGGCTTAAAGCCAGGGATATACACAGGACCAACATGGAATGGCTGGACAAGGCAGAACATAGCAAGTGCCTATTACCCTAGAGTCGGAGGATTCTTTGGCTGGAGACCGTCTGCATATTACTACAGCCTAAGGCCAGGAATGTTCGCCTTTAACGGCGTTGGAACCAACTACGCAAGCACGCCATATGTTTATGGCGGCGTAATGTAACAAAAATTTGTTTAATCGCAAATTTTTGTTCAAAAAATTACGAAATTTTTTGTAAAAATATTTTTTATATTAATTCAGAATTTAAATAGGAGAAAAAATGAATAAAACAAAAGGATTAGAGAATTTGGTTGATGTTTTTTGTCCTTTGGACGAGGCTTTTGCACAGTTAGCTCCTGAGTCTATTCAGTTGGCTCATGAGATTCAGCAGGACAGGATAGATGATGAGAGTTTAAGGTCAGGATGGCTTCTTACTAGCAATGGTTGTGTTTATAATGTTGAGAACGGAGAAGCTGTTCTTTATTTTACTAATACCAAGTTTAACCCTGTTCTTAAACAGGAGAATATTGCTGATGCAGTTGTTCCGATTATGCAATCTAAAAATTACAAAGTAAATGCTAATGATTTCTCTTTGATTCAAAGGGAAGCTGCTAAAAAGAATGGCGGTGCTAAGCGTTATGTTTTGTCTGATTTGAAATTGATAAGGTTTGATGATGGCTGGAGCTTTTTTGAGATTAATACAGAGAAATATGATAAGCTCAATAAGACTCAAAGAGCTTTTGCAGAGCAGGTTCATGGTAAAGGAAAACAATTTGTAAAAGTAATGCAAGAGATGAGGAAGGCAGGCATTAACACAACGAATATTTACGTTCTGAATCCTGAATATGTTAAGAGCGTTGCTGGCGGTAATCCTGTGGCATGTGCTGGCAGACTCTGCGGCTTCGACAATCACGGCTACTTCCTTGCCAGCGGTACGGACATAGGTAGCTACAGATCCCGTGTTCGTGGGGTACGTCGTGAAACAGTCGGTGGAAGCGACGTCACGAAAATTCAAACGCCATGCCCTGAAGAAATATTAGCTGCTTCAAGAGATTACATTCCAACTGTTGTTCAGAAAGAATTTGAAGAGAAGATAAGAGCACTTTACAAACAATAAAATATTTTTTATTATTAATTCAAATTGTAAGAGCTAGCTAAAATGAATAACAAAGCCAAGTCTTGCATATTGCTTTTATTAGGAGCATTATTCCTCGGATTATTCACCCAGCTAGCGTCTGCTTATAACCAGCCTTATTATTCTCCTTATTATAACAATCAATATTATTACAGATACAACTATCAATATAACTATGAATCTTACCCTGGTTTTAATCAGCAATTTTTTAGCGGCCATTATGGCTACGGAATAAAATACGCAGCAATGCCTAGCTACCAGTGCAACTCAATCTATGGCTGCAGAACAACCTACAACAGCTACATCCACCTAGGAGATGCCCTTGATTATACTTATTATACTCATCCTGAGCTTCTGGCACCCAGATACATGGAAAACCACATGAGATATGTAAAAGGATTGTGGCCGCAGAAGTTCTGGTATTAACAGAAAGTTTCTTGTCAATAATATTTCTAAACCTTTACAAATACATGTATTCTTATGATAATACTCGCTGACATGGACGAAGTACTTGCTGACTTTGAAGGTCATTTCTTAGAGCAATGGAGAAAAGCTCATCCTGACAAACCATATATTTCTCTGGAAGAAAGAAAAATATTCGGGGTCGACAACCAGTACCCGCCAGAGCTAAAAGAGATGGTGACTGCGGTTTATCAGGCCCCTGGTTTTTATAAAAACATTCCCTTAGTGCCTGGTGGCTTAGAAGCCATAACTGAGATGGATGAAAAGGGCCATGAGGTCAGGATTTGCACCGCCCCGCTCAAGCATTACAAGAATTGCATCCTTGAAAAATATGATTGGGTGAATGAAAAACTAGGTCCGAAGTGGGTGGAGAAACTCATTGTGTCCAGGGATAAAACCTTGATTCTTGGCGATATATTAATTGACGACAAGCCAGATGTAAAAGGCGCAACCACACCTACATGGGAGCAGGTGATTTATGATTTCTATTACAACCACCACGTTAAAGATAAGAAAAGAATAACCTGGCAGATGAACTGGCAGGAAGTTCTCGGGATATAATAAATATATTTAATCTAACTATAGCCTAACCTAAATGTAATTAATTCATTTGAATTATCAGATAGAAAATGTTTATGATTATCTGCTGTTAATTAGAACAAACTTTGCCAATAATGCTTCCAGCTGGATGAACTCGTCGCTGCCTTCTACCATGCGGAATTCTGCTTCTCCGCATTCTTTTATCATTTCAAGCTTTTTCCTGCTATCAACGTCTTTTAGCTTCCAGATTTCCTGCTGGATTTGCTTTATCACGTCCATTCCAGCAAGGCCGTGGTTGAGCATGGCGTCGAGCAACTTATTTTTTGCAGCACTAAAGTCTCCTTTGGCGCAGAGCGCAAGGACTTCATTGATTTCTTCTGGCTCTGCAGCGCTAGCAACGCTGTAAATAACATCCTCTGTAATCTTGTCCTTGATGGCAGCGCTGCTCTGCATAATGTTTTCAAGTCGCCTGCAATCGCCTTGGCTCAGCTCATAAAGAGCTTCTTTTGTCTTAGAATCAATTGCTAGTCCTTCTGACTTGGCTATCTTCTCAATAATCTTGTAAATATCTTCCTTTGGTAATGGTTTGAACCTGAAAACAGTGCACCTTGATTGTATTGGGTCAATAATTTTTGAAGAATAATTGCAGCTGAGGATAAAGCGACAGGTCTGAGTATAATTTTCCATGGTCCTCCTAAGGGCTTGCTGAGCTTCTCTTGTCAAGGCATCGCACTCGTCAAGGTAGATTATCTTGAAAGGCACGTCGCCAATAGCTCTTGTCCTTGCAAAGTCCTTTACTTTGACTCTTATAACGTCTATTCCTCTCTCGTCGCTGGCATTGAGCTCTAGAAAGTTCTCTCTCCATTGGCTTCCAAAGAGCTTCTTTGCAATCACTAATGAGAGCGTGGTTTTTCCAACGCCAGCAGGTCCTGCAAACAACAGGTGAGGCATATTTTTCTTCTTTACAAAAGCCTCGACTCTCTTGACAATCTCATCCTGTCCCTTGACCTCGTCAAAGTCCTTAGGTCTGTACTTCTCAGTCCAAATAGCAATATCCTCTGGCTCCATCTTGCTTTAGAAAATTTTGTTGGTTTAAATGTGTTTTTATTTAGCTAGGTTCCATAGCAGCTCAAAATATTTTCTGTATGTATCAGCCATTTTCCCGCTGTCAATAAGAACACTGAAAGGAATATCTGACCATACCCAAAAAGCAGTTTTGCTGCCGTAAATCACCGTGGTTGCAGGCACATTATATTCTGGAGGTAGGTATTTGGCTCTGCTGTATTTTATTTTATTGAGATAAGCTATCCTTTCGTGAGCATTTTCATTATATATGTGATCTATGCGAATTTTTTTTGCAATTCTGTCACGATGAAATGTTACGAGAAAGCTTTTCAGTAGCTCAGGCATAATTTTAGGTATACCAAATGCCTGTATATCCTTCCCTGTTTCGATCATATCCTTTAATATGAATTTAATGCCATCTAATCCCTCAAATACTTGCGCCTGGTTTTCTGCTTTTTCCTGTAGTGCCTTAAGCTGTGGGAGTGCAGAGGCTATCTTTTCCTCTTTAAGCTTCGCAAGCGTCATAAGGCTTTCAGGCTTATTCGCCACAAAATACCTTTTTTTGTTAGAAACGACGAACGAAACCAGCCCAAGTTCTATTAATTTCCTTAAGGCAGCATATACGCTCACCCTGTGAACCTTACTTTCTGTAGCAATTTCTATTACAGTTGACTTATTTTTTTTGAGAAGTGTCAGGTAAACGTTTATTTCATTATTCTTGAAACTGAGCTCTTTTAAGGAATCTTTTATTAGATTCATATGTATAAAAAATTCTTACATATATTTATATACTTGTATTAATTATGTAATGGTAATAAAAAGGAGGTGTTTAATATGAATAACTCACAAGAGCAAATCGGCTTGGAAGACGCAATAAAGATGGCAGAGACAGCGAGTTTTCACAGGGAATCGAAATACAAGAGATCGTTTAGACCCGAAGGTGAAGAACGCGTTTGGACATATGGTACGCGATATGTAGCGCAACTCAGAGATATGAACATCGAAGTTTCATTTGACGCACAAGTAGGAAGGTACAGCTCACAATCAGGTGCAGAATATCAATTGAATATTTCGCGCACGGGAGAGACTCTTGGCTCTTGGTCATATATTTTTACACTGGACGCCCGCTCCGAGAATAGTCCGAAAAGGCAAATCATAGAGCTCTATAAGTCTATTGAGAAAAAAGCCAAGAAAAAATAATATTTTTTAATCATATTTTTTTTATTTGTACTCGCTGTGCTCTGTCCTCCTGATTATCTCTTCTTGCAGGTCAAATGATAAGTCTACGAAGTAATCACTATAACCAGCTACCCTAACAATAAGATCCCTGTGTTGCTCAGGATGCTTCTGTGCTTCGCGCAGAGTGTCTGCGCTCACAACATTGAATTGTATGTGGTGGCCGTCCATTGCAAAATAAGAGCGAACAAGAGAAGCCAGTCCATTCATGCCTGCCTCATCAGCTAATATGCTTGGAGTAAACTTCTGGTTGAGCAAGGTTCCTCCTGTTCTTATATGGTCCATCTTGCCAGCAGACTTGAGAACAGATGTTGGGCCGTTCCTGTCAGCTCCTTGCACAGGGGATATTCCTTCTGACAATGGCTCATATGCTTTTCTTCCATCAGGCAAGGCTCCTGTGACTTCGCCGAAATAAATGTGCACAGTGGTGGGCAGAAGATTAATCCGGTATGTTCCACCCCTCTGGTTAGGTCTTCCGTCAATAGCTTCATAGTACATCTCAAATACTTTTTTCATTATATCATCTGCACGATAATCATCATTGCCGTACTTTGGCGTTTTGTTCCAGAAAGTCTGCCTTAGCTCTTCATTATCTGCAAAATTCTTTTTGAGTGCTTTTAGCAGCTCAGTCATGCTTATCTTTTCATTGTCAAACACATTATATTTTATTGAGGATAATGCATCTGTTATGCTTCCAAGCCCGACGCCTTGGATATATGAGGTGTTATACCTTGCTCCGCCTTCATTATAGTCCTTACCTTTTTTTATGCAATCATCAATAAGCAAAGACAAGAAAGGAGCAGGCATTTGCTTTGCATAAATCTTCTCAATAATATCATTACCATTTATCTTTATATTGATGAAATGGTTGACTTGCGTCTCATAGGCTTGGAATAATTCGTCGAATGATTTGAAATTAGAAGGGTCGCCTGTTTTTAGCCCGATTTGTTTTTGAGTTCTCGGGTCAAAGCCATTATTAAGTGTTATCTCAAGTATTTTAGGAAGGTTGAAATAGCCTGTGAGCCAATAAGCTTCTTTTCCAAATGCTCCTGTCTCTACGCAGCCGCTGGCTCCTCCATTGCGAGCATCTTCAAGGCTCTTTCCAACTCTCAGCATTTCCTGAACAATAGCGTCGGTGTTGAATATGCTGGGTTGGCCAAAACCTGTCTTGACAATCTTCAAGGCTCGTTTCAGGAAAGCATGAGGAGTTTTCTTGCTTATTTGTACCATTGAGCTCGGCTGTAGTATGCGCATCTCCTCGATAACGTCAAGTATCAGGTAGGATAAGTCATTGACAGCATCCTTGCCGTCCTCTTTCAACCCACCAACATTGATTAGGCAGAAGTCAGTGTATGTGCCGCTCTCCTTTGCAGTCACGCCTACCTTTGGGGGGGCAGGCTGGTTGTTGAACTTCACCCAGAAAGCCTGTAAGAGTTCTGTTGCTTTTTCCTCTGTCAAGCTGCCGTCTTTTAATCCTTGCTCATAAAGAGGCCAGAGATGCTGGTCAAGCCTTCCAGGATTGAATGAGTCCCATGTGTTAAGCTCAGTAATCACGCCAAGGTGCACGAACCAATAATATTGAAGTGCTTCATGAAAATTTCTTGGTGCATTAGCAGGAACCCAATCGCAAACCTCTGCGATTTTTTCAAGCTCTGCTTTTCTATCAGGATTAATCTCTTTTGAAACCAATTCTCTGGCTTTGTCAGCATGCCTCTGCGCATAAGCCATTATTGCATCAGCTGCAATGCTCATTGCCTGGAGCTCTTCCCATCCAGATTCAGCATTTGAGTCTTCACAAGTTAGAGCATCCATGCTTTTCTCGATGTTTTCTTCGATTTCTTCTTTGAAGTCCAGCATTCCTTTCTTGTAAATCTTATCGTCAAGCACAGTATGGCCTGGCGCTCTTTGCTCCATAAATTCTGTGAAAACGCCTGCTTCATAAGCATCCTTCCAATCATCACTCATTTCGCTGAAAATCTTCTCCCTGATAGCCTTGCCTTTCCAATAAGGGATTATCTCATCAGCATAAGCCTTCCTTGTGCTCTCATCTGACTTGAAAGAAGTCTTTGGCCTAGAGTCCAGTATGACCAAATCTTCTAAGCTGTGAATTGTGAGCTCTGGAAAAGTTGGAGTTGCCTTTGGAGCAGAGCCTCTCTCCCCCACTATTAGCTCGCCGTCATTAATGCAAAGCGCCTTGTTTTTAAGCAAGTACTTGAATGCTAAGGCTCTTTTCATAGGCGCAGACAATCTTTCATTTTCATGCTCCTTGTAGAACATGGTCATCAGAATAGATCGTTCAGGGTCAATAGTAGGTATTGCAGAGAGGCTTTGCTCTCTTAATTTTCTTATGCGCTCATTCATTTGAACTCACTCTTTTAGTAAAAGCTATTTTGTTGCTAGATATAAATATTATGGGAAATTTCGCGAAATTTCTCATCCCAAAAGCCGCATGATAAAAATTCCGACTTTTATGTCGCGCGAGGCTAGTGCGGCTTTTGTTATGAAAAATAAGATTAGAAAGAGTAATAATTTGAAAAGAATTTAAACAATGTCTTCTTCAGCCACAACCACGAAGTCGCCTACTGCCATGACTGCGCTGAAAGGTATTAATAGCTCGCCTTCCTTGGTTCTCTCGAGTTCTAGTCTCTCTGTGTAGCTGGTTGGGTTCCTGAGCACCAGGTGGATGAGCTCTCCTGAGCTGGTTTCAAAAACAATATCTCCTACTTCTCCGAATCTCTTTCCGGTCTTTGAAACCACTAATTTGCCAATGATTTGTTTTGAAAATTTCTTGTCCTCTTCAGCCATAATAATCCCTCCTATGCATTAATCATAAAATTCTCATCTCCTCTAAATCGCTTTGAATATATAAAGTTTGCTCTTTTTGAGTTGTTAATGACGAATTCAGCTCGGATTTGCGCCAACAGGGTAGCGGTGTGCTTAATAAAAATGCAACTATCAGAAGAACAGATTTCTTTTTTATTAGCGAATATCTAAAAAAGAATGTGAATATCAGTCAGGCACGCACGTCAATTCTGAAAATTTATCACACAATGAAATATTTCACTCAATAGTGACAAAAAATTTATAAAGGATGGAGCATTTCCTTGAATTATGAGTTTTATTGAAAGAATTGCGACTTTTGTTCCAGGAAGAGAAGATTTTTCACTAGATCAGCTTGTATCTGAGCTAAAGCTTTCAGAAGATAAACTCCTATCTGAGCTAAGGCTCTCAGAAGTTAGGAAAAACCCTTTCCCGCATAATGTGACTGAGTGGAACCGGAGCTATTGTGCAACCTTAGCTTTGGGTAATTACATACTCTTTTTAGGCGCGGAAAAAGATTTGGCTTTTCGAGATAAGAATAATCAAAGCGGAAACAAACCACCTTTGTGTGAAAGAATCAAAGACTTAATCGGGGGTTCATACAGCTGTTCGTGCTATGTCTATGAGAAAAAAAAATTTTCGAGAAAGATACTCGGAAGGAATTATTCTTCAATACTATGTTTCGACGGGAAAACCAGTAAGAAAATATACTCTGTTTTAGAAAGCACATTTAAGAATACTGACAGAGAAATTAAACATAAATGGTTGTATTAGAATGCTGGGTCAATCCCTATTTCTCAATAGCTTTTTGTAAGATAAGATTTATATAATACCCTTGCAATAGAAACCACTATGAGTCCCTGGTATGAGCAGCTAGGGTTCAAGGAAAACCCATTGGATGTGAGGCCCAGCCCCTTACTTGTAGGCTTGGAGCGCCAGGAAGAGCAGCTCGTGAATCATGTTCTTAAGGGAGAAATTTGCTTTCTTAACGGGCTCACAGGCTCAGGCAAGTCTTCATTGCTAATGAGAGTGCAGAATAATCTCAAGAACCACAGCTTTATCTATCTCGATGCCCAGGAATTGCCGAAAAACTTCAACATTGAGGAGGAGCTTAAGAAAAAAAGGAATTTCTTTGACAGGCTAACCCTGAAAGAGTTCCCCTCAAAGACTCCAGTGCTGCTTATTGACGAGTTCCAGGCAACTGACAAGAACATCATATTGGACGCCAGGGCTAAATGGGAGAATCCGAATGAGAAGAGGATTAAGAGCATCATCATCGCTCAGATTAGCAAGTACCTGAAGAACGTGACCCCTGCATTTAAGGAAAGGCTTGGCAATAGAGTCATAGAGCTTCCCACACTGGATGACGAGGAGATGAAGGAAATCCTAAAGCTCAGGCTTGAGAACAGGCGCGGCACAAATTATTATAACAAGCTCCACAACGAAGCCCTTAACCTGCTAGTTGCTTGCGCAGACGGCAACCCAAGGAAGCTGCTCGAATACACTGACATGATTTTTGACTTTCACCACAGGAAATTCAGGGACAACAATCCCATACTCCTGAACAAGACTTACATGGTGACTTACTGGGGCGCAAAAGAGATTCTTGAGCTGCAGAACGTTAATGTTAATGCTTATGTCTACCTTGAAAAAGAGGACAAGAAGAAAAGACTAGAAGCCTTTGAGAAGAGGTTCAGCAAGGACGAGCAGGACTGGCTTGTCTTCCTGATGACAGGCTCTAAGTCAATAGATGAGTTGGCAAAGGAGTTCAAGCTTAGCGAAGGCGTGGTTTCTTCTAGGATAAGGGACTTGAAAGCTCGTGGTGCCGTGGTTCGCGCAGGCAAAAAGAACAAGAAACAATTATGGCAGGCAAGCCCGCACATCAAGAGATTAAGAGTCAGGGTTTGATGAAGTTTTTAATTTTTTTTAAGCTATAGTTCTTTTTTTTTGAATTATTTAGTTCTAATTCTATATCTCAATCTTTGAGAATAAGTAGCTGCCAATAGCTACAAAAAAGAGAGCCACGCCAAACAAGATTCCTAGATCAGCCAGCATCCCTGGTCCTGTTGCCACGCTCGTGAGGGTGGCTCTTAACCCATCAACTCCATGAGTGAGTGGATTTAGCAGAATGACATACTTTATCCCATTTGCAACTCCAGTCATAGGGAATATCGCACCCGAGAGAAAAAATAAGGGCATGATGAGGAAGTTGACTATTAACTGGAAGCCGTGCATATCCTCCATCTTTGAGGCCAAAGCTGTGCCTAGTGCTGTGAATATGATTGCTATCAGTATAAGAAACACTAGCGCCAGTGGCAGCATAAGCCAGTTGGTTGGCCTAAAGCCAATAATCAAAGATAGCAAGAAAACTATGAGCCCCTGCAATACTGAAACTGTTGCTCCGCCAAGAGTCCTGCCGAGCATTATCTTAATTCTGGATACGGGTGCCACAAGTGTTTCTTTCAAGAATCCGAATTGCTTATCCCAGATTAATTCAATACCCATGAAAGTGGCTGTGAATAATACGCTCATCGCAATAATTCCTGGCGTCAAGAACTGGATATAATTTCCTCCGCCTGCTTTGGCATATATTGGGCCGAATCCAAAGCCCAATGCAACTAGGAAGAGTATTGGCTGGCCTAACGAGCCTATAATCCTGGATTTAGACCGAAGATACCTCTTTATTTGTCTCAGCCACAGAATATAAATAGTCTTCATCTTTTATCTTCTCATATTTTAATTATCTTTTCATTCCTTTTATTCTCTTATTATCTTCTACCCCAAACTCTTCTTCTGAGCCGCATGTTCTCAATAGCAGTTCCTTCTTGCTCCCGAATATTCCTTCCTGTTAATTTGATAAAAGCATCTTCTAGCGATTTAGTCATGGTCTTTTTCTTAAGCTCATCAGGAGTTCCTTCTGAAATGATTTTTCCGTGGTCAATAATGATTAAGTAATCAGCGACACGCTCAGCCTCTTCCATGTAATGAGTTGTAAAAAACACAGTCACGCCCTCTTTTTTGTTCAGTTCCTTGATATGCTCCCAGATGCTGTTTCTTGTCTGTGGGTCCAGCCCGATGGTTGGCTCGTCCAGGAACAAGACTTTAGGATGATGAAGCAAGCCTCTTGCTATTTCCAGCCTTCTCTTCATCCCTCCTGAGAAATGCTTGACAAAGCTCTTCTTTCTATCCCAGAGCTCAACAATCTTCAGGAGCTGCTCAATCCTTTGTCTTCTCACCTGTTTAGGAATGCTGTAAAGCACTCCGTGAAACTCCATGTTCTCCCAAGCTGTTAGCTCATCGTCAAGGCTGGGGTCTTGGAACACTATGCCAAAGGACTTTCTCACAGCGTCTGCTTGGCTTACAGGGTTTTTGCCGTCAATAAGAATCTGGCCTTGGCTAGGGTGAAGAAGCGTAGTGAGCATCTTAATAGTGGTTGACTTGCCAGCTCCATTAGGTCCCAGGAAGCCGAAAATCTGGCCTTTCCTGACTTCAAAGGATATGTTGTCAACTGCCTTTAAATCTTTGAATTTTTTTGTCAGGTTATTGACTTGAACAATTTTCTCATCGCTCATAGCAAGAAAAAGCAATTTCAGCACATTATAAATATTTCTTTTTTTTCAACTCTACTTAAAATAAGCATTCAAGACGTACTGCTGCACCATTCTGTGGGTGTTGAAGAATGAGCCGTTGATGGCTATGGCGTGCTTCATCATATCAATCCATTTATCCCTCTCATCATAAAATCTTGGCATTACCACGCGTTCCAGCTTGCTGTACATGTCATCAATATCTTCTTCAGGAATGTTTTCTTTTGACTCCTCAGGGTGCACTCCTATGCTCCAGCCAGTAATGTTTTCTATGTGGCCCTCAAGCCACCAGCCGTCCAGCACAGAGAAATGCAGCACGCCGTTATGCGCTGCTTTCATTCCTGAAGTGCCTGAGGCTTCCTGGGGCCTTTGAGGAGTGTTAAGCCAGAGGTCAACACCTGCGACAAGAAGCTTGGCTGTTGAGATGTCGTAGTTCTCCACATAACACACTTTTATCTTGTAGCTGATTTCCTGCATCTTAGATATTATCTTCTTGATAAGCTCTTTGCCAGCAACATCTTTGGGATGGGCTTTTCCTGCATATATGATTTGGATGCCTTTGAATTTCTCTGCAATCTTCAATAATCTCTTAACATCTGAGAAGAGCAGGTCCCCTCTTTTATAGGCGGCCACTCTCCTTGCAAAGCCAATGGTGAAGACTTCCTCGCTCATGCCTGCTTTGCAATTCTTATTGACAAATTTGATTAGTTGCTCCTTTGCCTTCTGGTGTGCATTCCAGATTTCTTCCTTAGGAATGCCCAGGACATACCTGAGACTAAAAGGGTCATACTCCCAGCCAGGTAGATATTTGTCAAACAATTTTTTGAAAGGCTCACATGTCCAGTAATAAGAATGCACTCCGTTGGTTATGGACTCTATGTGGTAGCCAGGGAACATGTTCCTTGATACCTCACCGTGTTTTTTTGCAACGCCGTTAATGAACTTGCTGAACCTCAAGCCTAAGTAAGTCATGTTAAGTTTGTCCTTAATATACAATTCTTCCCTTATATCTAGCCGAATATTCTCTCCAAGCATGCTCTCTGCCAACTCCCTGGGAAACTGGTCGTGGCCCGCAGGTATGGGCGTGTGCGTTGTGAAGACGCATCTCTTCCTAACCTCTTCTATAGGTTCAGGTGATTGAGAGAACCTCTTGTAAAGCTCTAATCCTAATAATGCAGAGTGGCCTTCATTCATGTGATACTTCTGGATGTTACAACAACCCAGGCTTTCAAGCATCTTTACTCCGCCAATGCCTAGGACAATTTCCTGAGCAAGCCTGTACTTATCGTCATTGCCGTATAATTGATGAGTGATTCTCCTGTCATAATCAGAATTCACAGGCAAGTCTGTGTCAAGGAAAATGATTGGAATTACCCTGCCCGTGTTGCCCATGAGGTTGTAAACCCAGGCCTTGATTTGTACGCACCTGCCCTCTAAAATTATTTCTGCCTCTTGAGGCATGGGGTGGAGAAAAGCAGTGTGGTCCCAACTCACTTCGCGCTCTATCTGATTGCCTTCCTCATCCAATTCCTGCTTGAAATAACCCTTCTTGTAAAGCAGAGTAATACCTACAACAGGCAGCTTTAAGTCTGCACAACTCCGCAAAGTATCGCCTGCAAGAATGCCCAAACCGCCAGAATACGTCGGAATATCCTGGTTAATGCCTAATTCCATGCTAAAATAAGCAACAGACAAATCTGCAAAGTTAACCATTTAATCCTCCCCTTTTTCCATAAAAAATGAATGGGCCTGACCGGAATTGAACCGGTGACCTTCACCGTTCTCAAAAGGTTATGTGAGGGTGATGTCATTCACAGCACCAAGGCTGAGAGCTCAAAAGGGATTGCTCTTTTGGTGTAACCGCTAGACCACAGGCCCCTTAGGATAGAAGGGATAATTTCTCTTTTATAAATTTTTCATTAATGCACTGCTCTTTCAAAGAGCAAGAGGCGCATTTGCTCTCGCTGTCGCAGAAAGAAGGGATTTCCTTGGACTTGAACAATTCAATAACCTTATCCCTTGTCTCTATAACTTTTTTCTCTAAAAAAGGGTTCATCATGACTTGGCGAGCCTCATTAATGTCCAGGTACTTGACAAAAGCCTCCCTGACAAAAAATCTGTTCTTCTCAAGGAGCATAATATAAGCGCCTGCCTGTAACTTATGCCCTGGCCAGACTCCTGTTTTTGGAGCACTGCCTGTCTTAAGCTCATAAGGAACAACTTCCCTAACAACCTTGTTGTCATAAACTTCTAACCAATCAATTTTACCTTTCATCATCAACTCTTCTGATTCAACATAATACTCTGACTCTACCTTTGGGCTGAGAAGCCTCCAGAGCTCCTCGCCAAAAACCTTATTCTTTTTTATGAAGTTGTGCAGGTTAAGAGCCCTTTGCTGAGACTCCTGCAAAACCACAGGCCAGCTCTCCTTGAAGAACTCAGTCATAGAAACCTTTAACTCTGCTAATTTGCTCTTGTTCCTCACAATGCTCTGGCTCAGAATGTCAGAATGAAGCTTCTTGTACTTATCAACCAACTCATCATAAGGCAATTCATTCTTAATCGCCTTTACAAAGCTCTCTTCTGCCTTGTTAGTCTTCTCATAAACCTCGTGCCTTATGCTGCCCTTGACAACAACTTCTCTAGGGATGACTACCAGCTTCAGAACCTGCTCCAGAAACAGCTTACGCGGGCAATAATCATAACTAGAGAGCAAGCTAACATGAATCATAGTAATATGATGCATGCAAAGAACTTGTTTATAAGCTTTACGCGGGGGTGTCCAGTGCGAGTTTTTCGATAACTTATTAAATTCTTATTCATTCCTGTTTGATTCGAGGTGGGGGGGTTGATTAAGCATGGGTAAGCAGAGATTGTCCAACGACTTTAATAAACATTTTAATAAAGTATTAGAAGAGTTAGGGAGAAAAACTGACGCGCAAATAGTTAACATGAAGCGTTTGGAAAGTAAAGAGGCTAATAAATTCCGCCAGCTAGAAGCTAGATTCTCAGGCCCACACACAGGAAAACTAGAAGAAGATCTTGTCATATGCGCTATTCAGGACCTTGAAAATGAAAAAGATATTAGAAGCTTTTATATTGGTTATGCAAAAAACATAAGAAACAATCCAATCAAATATCCTGCGTTGGCAGCAAAAGACCCTGCTGATTATGCAAGATATGATATCAGACTGGCTTTGAACCTTCACTTTAGGAGCAATAAGACTCATAGGTTATGGGAGAGTGCAATACCCAATCTTTATTCTACCAGATTTAGGACTGGCCCGGGTTTAAAGCCAGCATATAAATAGAATCCTTATTTTTTTAGTTTTGTTTAAATTAACTTTAAATACTTCCAAAGATATCTTTAAGCAATGAAACTCCCAGAGGCCAAGAAATACCTGCAAAAAGAAAAGCTTGATGCTATTGTCTTGTTCAACAAGTCTCCGAACTTCAATTATTTTGTAGGAGAGGACTTTGAGCACGGTATGATGTTCCTAACAAGAAAAGGCAATTACTGGTTTCTATCGCCGCTTTATTCTCCCAAGTTCCCCGGCTTCAAGGTGGTGCACTGGAACAAGTTCAAGGAAGAGTTCAAGGAGTTTGCCAAGAAGAACAGGATAAAAAAAGTAGGCGTTGACAATAGCAACCTTTTGGTCAAGCAGAAAGCCTTCCTGAGAAAGCATTTTAAGCTCTCAGATGTTAGTGGCTTCCTAGAAGGACTAAGGCAAACCAAGACTAGCGAAGAGATTAAGAGAACCAGGATGGCCTGCAAAGTTACTGACAAAATCTTTAGCTTGATACTTAAGAATTTCAAGAAGTTCAAGACAGAAAAAGACATTTTTGTTTTTATAAAAATTAAAGCTTTGGAAATGGCTGACGGAGTTTCTTTTGAGCCCATAGTGGCGTGCGGAAGCAATGCTGTTGTTGCGCATCATAATGCTGATTCAAGACTGAAAAAAGGCTTCATGGTATTGGACTTTGGCGTGAAATACAAAAGCTATTTATCAGACATGACGAGGACGATTTATTTAGGAAAGCCCAATGCCAAGGAAAAAGCACTATATAAAAAAATCCTCAAGATACAAGAAGCCTGCATTGCAAAGGCAAGGCTCAATTTAAGCGCCGAAAGGCTTTACAAATATTCAATCAAACTATTCGGAGCAGATGCAAAATACTTTGTTCACGGCTTAGGCCATGGAATCGGCGTTGAGATTCACGAGAAGCCAAGCTTTGGATTAAAGTCCAAGGACATCCTGACCAAGAACAGCGTTTTCACAATAGAACCCGGCTATTACAACCAGAAGACGGGCGTAGGAATAAGAATAGAAGACGATGTTTTGTTGGAAGAAAAAAAAGAGGTGTTGACGAGGAGCCCAAAAAAGCTTATTTGTTTGAGGTTAAAATGAGAGTAGCTATCATCGGACCCCTTTGCAAGGATGAAGTGATACTTAAAGGAAGAAAACACAGCCAGCTCGGCGGAGCTGTTTATTATATAGGACAAGCGCTTTCCCTTCTGGGAGTTCAGGTCACGGCTTTTGCATCTTTTGGTAGGGAACCAAAAAAATGGCTTGCTGGTTTCAGAACTGATGAACTGATTCGCATTCCTACAGAGGGAACTATGAAGTTTGTTAATGAATATCCTGATTCTGAGAAGCCAGATTACAGGACTCAAAGAGCTGAGATCCTTAAGAACGAGATTAGATTTGAAGATATTAAAGACCATGATCTGAGCCAATACGATGACATTGTTCTTGCGCCGTTGTTTCATAATAATCTTTCCGTGAAATTTTTTCATGAACTCTCAAATTTCAAAACCAAAACGGCATTATCTGCTCAGGGAATGATACGCTACCTTGAGGAAGGAAAAATCGTTTGGAGAAACCCAGAGCAGATAATCAAAGTGCTTCCTTTCATTAATTACCTTTTTTTAGATGAGTCAGAGTTAGAATTTGTAACAGGAAAAAAAATCAAAGCACAAGGTGCTGAAGTATTGAAGTCCAGAGGTTTGGAGAACTTGGTGGTTACCAACGGGGGCCGGGGCTCCACACTGTTTCTAAAAGAAAAATCCCATAATATAAAAGCATTTCCGCCGCTAAAGTTGATGGACCCCACAGGCGCCGGCGATTCTTATCTTGCAGGATTTCTAAAAGCAAAAGAATTATTTAAAAATCCCCAGCAGCAAGGAGAGTTCGCAGCCATGACAGCCACCATCAGCATCGAGAACAGAGGAGCGTTTAACAAAAACCAGAGTTATGTTCTTAACCGACTCGGTTATCACTGACAAACCACAATCTTTATTAATTCCTGTTTTTCTGTTGTGACTGTGAAATACAACCTTAAGGCTTTTAATGATGCAGTCAAGTATTATCAGCAGCATTTGAATACTTTCAAGAAGAAGACTGTTCTCATAGTGTTTGATGCGCATAATGAACAGGCTTTCTTTTCAATGGCTCCTCTGAGCAGGGCTTTGCACAATCTTGGCTGCGACATCTCTGCCAGGGGCGTTGACAAGAGTTCTCCTGCTCTTGAGGCTTTGATGGATGTATGGCAGGTTTTTGAGGATTTAGAAAAAGGAGTCAAGAACGAGAAAACCGCTGCTTTGAATGACTTTATAGCAGAAGCTGACAAGAAGGCTAAAGGTGAGATTAGGAAGATTTTCAAGAAGCCAGAGGTTTTTATCCTTGACATGAAAAAAGAGTTCCTGGTTAACGGAGAGTCCTCATTGATGTTCAGGACAGACTGGTTCAGGAAGTACAGGTGGGACAAATTATTGGAGACAGCCAGGATAATCTGGTCTCAAGTCTATAACTTGAAGAAGAGCGAGAAAGTAGGCATTGGATTTGACTTAGTTCGCATGAAAAAGGACATTAAGTATCCTTTAGAGGATTACCTTGACGCATTTGCTATTGCAAGGAGCATGTGGATTGCTTGCCATGCAAAAAAGAAGCCTATGACTGCTTACACTTCAAAGAAGACCATGCTAGCGAAGTCAGAGAGAACAAGTGAATTAGCAGCTACCCTGCTTGGCTGTGAGCTGGAAAAAAACATTGATGAGCCTGTCTTCAATAAATTCAGGAAACTATCTGCATTGCTCAAGCTTGACAGGTTTGACACTAATGACGCAGCATTCTTTATCAAGGGAGAAGGCTATCCTGGCAAGCACATATTCGGAGAAACAATTGGCTACCCTACTCCTAACAAGAAGTCAAGGTGGGATTCGCCAGGAGGGATAATCTACCAGCTTCCATGGTATCCCCAGACTAAGGTTGACTCCAGAGCGCCAAAATGTAGGCTGGCATTCACAGATACTCTTCCAATCGACATTTACATCAGTAGCTGCTGCATTGATTGGCTTGCTGTGAAAAAAAAGAATGACAAGCTCGTAACATTGGCTAATAAATCTGACAGGATAATTGTTGATTCTAAGAAGACTAAGCTAGAAGTCAACCTTGTGAGAAAAAACAAAACCCACGTAATGCCTATGAACTCTGACGTTGATGTCAGGAATAAGTTTGACCCTGCCTATCTGAAGAAAGGAATCAAGGCAGGCACATATGCAAATATTCCTGGAGGAGAAATGTTCCTCTCGCCAGAATGGGTGAAAGGAGTATTCTATGGAGATGTTGTTATAAGCATTGATAATAGCTATGTGCTCAATTCAAAGAATCCCTTGGTTATCCAGTGTGATAAAAATGGTTACAAGATAATTGGCGGGCCCAAGGAGATAATCAAAAAAATTAATGAGAAGAAGAACGAAGCAATGAAAGTATTGCTGAAGCAGGAGAAGAGCAAGGCATTGCCCCAGGAAATCATTGACCTGAAAAAAGCCAACTTCAACCACATTGGCGAGTTCGCCATTAATACCAACCCCAAGGCAGAGCTATGCAACTACCTTATTGTCAATGAGAAGATTGCTGGCATGATGCACATTGCCCTCGGCTCTGGATTCGAGGATGATCGAGCTTCAGTGTACCACTATGACATTGTAATCAATGCAAAAGAGCAGAAGCTGGATATTTATGGATTAAAAGGCAACGGCAAAAGTCAGAAGAAGTTCTGGATGATGAAGAAAGGAAAGCTTGTGGTCAACTGATTTGGCTTGGCAACGAACTGGTTTTGTTTTTTTCTTTTAGATTACTAAGGCTTCGTTAAAAAGGTTTCCTCCAGATCAACGAAATGCCCGAGGTCATACGCTTTCTTGAAAGCCATTACTGCTACTCTTATTTTTGCATCAGTATACTTTGGCCTGTTTTTTTTAATTATTTGGTACAGCAACTGCTCGTCTTGTATGAGCTTTTTAAGAGCTTCTATTCCTTTCATTACAGCTTCACCATCTGTGAAAGGCGCTCCTGTGAGTTGAACTAAATCAAGGTAGATGGTTTCCCCAAGCCTTCTGTGGTGATTCCTTGAGTCTTCAAACCCCATCTTTTTTACCATTTCATCTACGAATTTTTCCTCATCGCTAATAATTTCTTCTTTTAACTCCTCTTCAAGAATCACAGCTTGGGCAATGTCCCATATTACTCTATGGGTTGCGGCATTTTCTTCATGAAATGATTCAGCCCTTAATACTTTAACAAGCACGGCTTCGCGAAAAAATATTAATTCAAAGAAATGTAGAGCTATATCCTTCAAATTAGCAGGTTTTTTTCTCATTAACTTGATAGTGTGAAGCTCTAGCGTGAGCACTGCATGTATTCTTCTAAGCAATTCGATTATGGCAGTCTGTTTTTGCCTTCCATAAACTATCTGGCTGGTCAGATTAGTAATCTCTGCCTGGCCTTTATCAGAATTAATTCTTTTTAGGTCTGAAAGAATTTCATGGTCCAGCTTTTCTTCATTTTTTGCCTCTATCAGCTCTTCAGTTATTAGCGCTTCTATTTGGTTTAGGGTTTGGGTAAAAAGTTCAGGATTTTGCAGCGTAGAGTTGATGTTCTTGAAAGAGAATTGTTTTGCCAGTTCTTCTTTTTCTTCAAAAGAAACTATGTATCTCTCAAAAATATTTATTCTATTTTTCTTTTTCTCATCTGTGAGAACCTCTTTTCCCAATGTTTTCTTATTGCCAAAAAGATGATTAAGCAAGCCCATGCACCTATCTTATGAGAGTTAGTTTAATAAACGTTTCCTTTTTTTTGAAGCCAGCTCATATAAATAAAAGACTTATCACTCCAACAACGATAATGGCTGCGAAGATTATGTTGATCTTCTTCTTGAACTCTGAACTGCCAAATATGTTGGCTATGCCTGCCTTGACAATGGTGTTGACAATAACTGCTATCACCACAGAAAACACTCCGACGCTTGCAGTTATGCCCCCTGTTCTGGTGAGCTCTGCAACGCTAACAGTCAACGCATCAACATCAGCCAAGCCAGAGAGCAGGGCTGTCAAGTACATTCCTTTTGAGCCTAGATACTGAAAGCCGATCTTGGCAATGAACAGGACGATGATGAAGAACACTGCGAATTTCAACGCAGGCTTGATAGTGAAGGGACTGCTAATTTTAACATCTTTTTCTTTCTCACTAACCTTCTCTTTTCTGGTCCACACAAAGAGCGCTGCAATGGCGCCGGTCACACCCATGGCTATCAGAGGAATGAGCAGTTTTGGCAGTATTGCCTTGTTGAGAATGCCGATGATTACCAACACCCTAAAAAACATGGTTGATGAAGCAATAACCATTGCAAACACAAATGGATTGACCATCTTGGTTATTTTCTTTGAAGTGTTGGACATGCTCATGCTTACAGCAGTGCTGGACACAAAGCCTCCTAGGAATCCTGTCAAGCCCATGCCTTTCTTAGCTCCCACAGTTTTCATGGCAATGTAGCCAATAAAACTTATGCCTGAGATGAGTACCACAATCAGCCATATCTTGTAAGGGTTAAACACGCCATAAGGTCCATATACTTGGTTGGGTAGGAAGGGGAGAATGACAAAGGCTATGATTGCGAATTTTAAAGTGGAATAAATATCCTCTTTGCTGACCTTGTGAACAAAGGTATGCAACGGCCCCTTGAGTGAGAGAAAAAGAGTTACAACAATGGCGCTGATAACGGCGAGCCTTAATTGTCCGCTCATGCAAAGCATGCCGATGATGAAAACCGTAAAGCTCGCGATTTCTGTCGTCGCTCCCAGGCTTTTTGTTATCTGTGATTCAGTCAGATAAAAGACTATGGCAAACACAGCAAAACACACTATGCCCGCGACCAGGATCCAAAAAGAGTAGATGGATGCGAGGTAGCCGACTAGCGCGCCGAGAATAGAAACCAAAGTGAATGTTCTTATGCCTCCGAAACTCTCTTTTTTCTCCCGGCTTAGCGCGAACTCCCTTTCCAAGCCAACCAGGACGCCCAGGGCTATTGCAATCAGGAAGTTAATAAAGAAGACAATCGTGATTTCACTCATACACCTATGGTTTGCGACTAAATTTAAAAATTTTGTTGTTTTGTTTTTTAAAAACCAACCAGCATTATTTTTTGAAAGAAAAATTTATCAGTCGAAATTTTATGTTTTTATCGTCAATAATGCGCAATGGTAAGGTTTATAAACCAAACTCTGTTTCGCACTTGTTATGAATGCTAAAGAGGAAGTGAAGCGGTCATCATTCTATTCTTACACTACATCAGCTAATGAGATTGAAGAGGAAAACCGAGTTCTAAGGGAAACCCTTTCCCAGCTAAGGGAAGAAGTGGAAAGGTTCAGGAGCCCTGCATTGATGATGGCAGAAGTGATTGATGTCATGGACAAAGGAGCATTAATATCCCTGCCTAACGGCAATAAGTTTATGGTCAGGATTTCCCACGAGGTAAAAGGCCTGGTGCCCGGCGAGAGCGTACTGGTGGAGCAAAGGAACCTGAACATCATTGACAAGGTCATCTCTTCCAAGAACTTTAATGTTGACAAATTCGTGATTATGGAGAAGCCTGATGAGAAATGGACAGAGATCGGAGGGCTGGAACCTCAGATACAGGAAATAAAAGAAGTCATAGAACTTCCGTTGAAGAATCCTGAGCTTTTCAAGAAAGTAGGAATCCAGCCGCCAAAAGGAATCCTACTGCACGGGCCCCCAGGAACAGGAAAAACATTACTAGCAAAAGCAGTTGCGAGCTCAACCCAGAGCACATTCATAGAGATTGTTGGCTCTGAGCTAGTGCAGAAGTTCATAGGAGAAGGAGCGAAACTGGTGAAAGAAATCTTCCAACTTGCCAGAGAGAAAGCTCCGAGTATTGTTTTTATCGACGAACTCGATGCACTGGCTGCAAAAAGAATGGATATAGGCACTAGCGGCGAGAGAGAAGTGCAAAGAACCTTTATGCAATTCCTAGCAGAGATTGACGGATTCAAGCCACTGGCTAATGTTAAGATAATAGGATGCACTAATAGGATTGATATTCTTGATCCGGCAGTCATAAGGCCCGGCAGACTGGACAGGCTCATTGAAGTTCCACTACCAACAGACAAAGGATTAGAAGCCATTTTCAAAATACACACCAGGAACATGACTCTTGATAAGAACGTTAAGGTTGAATCTATTCTCAAGAAGATGAAAGGATTCTCAGGAGCAGAAGTCAAGGCAACATGCACAGAAGCAGGCTACTTCGCCATAAGGAACAACAGGATGAAAGTCATTCATCACGACTTTCTCTGCGCCATTGACAAGATAAAGAAGGAAGAAACAGACTCTGACGAGTACACAAGAATGTTTGGCTGAGTTTCTTTAAGTAAACTTTTTCTCAATAAGAGCTGAGATAATTTTCCATTGTTCTTCTGTTACAGAGAAATTAGTTCCCTGACGTTTTTTAAATATTTCCATCTCTTTAAGTTCAGAAATATTATTCAATTCATCTTTTAAAATTGGATGATTGCCTAAATTTTGCTTAATGTTGATAAGAACTCTTACTTTTTGCTTACCTTTATCTTCTTCGTCTACCCAATATATTTCTTCTTCAGGAAACCCTAACATTTCTAAAGGATTTGTTATCACCTCTGCAATAGCATAAATGCCCGCTTCTTTTCCTGACATCCAAATTAGTGAAATATCTCCTTTCTTAATCTCTTTTTTGTGTTGGTTTACTTCCCAAGTCCATTTCTCTACCTTTCGATCAGATAATGCGCCCAATATATCATATCTATTTGGATTAGTCTGAAAAATCCATGTGTTATGCCCTATTATGCTTGGATTTATTTTTAATGGTTGTTGAGATTCTTCAAACGAAATTTTTTTCTCTTTTTCTTCATCTAAAAAGCTGTAATTATATTTTTTAGCAATTTCTTGAACAAAAGAGATTCCGAGTTCTTTACAGTCAATTCCCGCACTTTCAAGAAAAGTTCTTCTTTCATGAGGAATGATATTTGCACATAAAATTAATTCAATGATTTTACCTGGCTGTTCCTGTTTGAGTAAGCCATAATATTCCATGATTTGACCGGCAGCATCTCTAGACAAAATCCCTCTTTTAATTTCAATTATTATCATCCTATTAAATTTATCTGTGAATAATATGTCCGCGAAATATTTGTTTAATTTGGCTTGCTGACCGATTAATTTAAAACCAGAATCTGGAAAGAATTCTTCAGGGTGTGCCGCAATTAAATTTTCAATATCCTTTTCAAGCATAGATTTAAATAACTAACCTTCTTATTTAAATTTTGTTATCTGTACTTATCAGTTTGCACTGGACATCTTGACGTGAGGTTTATAAATAAGCTTTACTTCGTTTGCTGAATGAAAACTTCTGATTGTTTGCTGAAAAATAATTCTTTGTCTAAAGCTCAAAAAGTCCTGGAAATTTTTAAATCCAATCCTCATTTAGTTGCGGATGTTAGGCTATGTAAGAAGTTATTAGAAAAGCATGAAGAAAAGAAAGTATCTTACAAGACTGTTTCTTGTATTGTTCAAAGGCTCTGGAAAAAAGGATTGATTATAAGAACTCCAACCCAATTAAAAACCGGATATTTATACTCTTCTCAAAATTCAGATTTGTTGAAAGCAGAATATGATGATTATATCATGCCTTTCGATTTGCATAATAAAGAAAGATTACTTCAAGAATTATTGAAATCCGATTTTGTAAATTTATCTTGTCAAAATGTTCTTAATTTAGATTTAATCGAGAATTTTTCATTTGTAAAAAAATATGGGCTTAATTATTTTGCAAGAGAAGAAGTGCAAGAATTTTTGGCTTCAAACATCGCTTTTCTTCTATGCGATGGACATTTAAAAAAAGGATTTGTCTGCGCGGAATATTATTTCAGATATAAAAAAGATGCTCTAATGTTCAAACTAAAATTTTTTAAATGCTTTCCTAAAGAGAAGCTTTTCTTAGAATTTAGGCAGTTTTGTTACCGACTTTACATATTTAATACGGATTTTGTTAAATTAATGAATTTTTTAGGAGTTCCTGTAGGAAATAAACTTTTTCAACCATTTGAAGTTCCTCAATGGATTTATCACGGCTCTCTTAATGTGAAGAGAACTTTTCTATCAACAGTTTTTGGTAATGAAGGTTCAGAACCATACAGAAAAGGATGGCGTATACAGTTTGTGATTTCTAAATCACGAGATGAAGTTTCTAATTTATTATTCTTTGTAAACCAATTGAGAATGATGCTTTTTCAGTTCGGCATATCTTCTTCATTTATTCAATTAAGAAAAGGCAACGCTAATAGGCAATTCAGCGCAAGATTCTATGTTAAAGGAAAAGAAAACATGATAAAATTTTACAAAGAATTGCATTTCGCGTATGCTTCCGAAAAGCAAAAATCATTAGAACTTTTAGCTAATGAGATAAATTATATAAACATGTGAAGTTTCTTTCTTTCTGCGCGCAATGAACTAGTGAACACCCAAAGAAGCTTCGGCTGATGATTGACGGAAGTAACTTGTGAGCGCGCATTTTTAAAATTATATTATCTCAAAATCAACGCAAATCCTGTACTCCCGCGGAGCATTCTGGCCGCACTTCACAATGTTGAGCACTTTGAACTTCTTACCAGCAGATTCGCAGGCTTTTTTTATCTTTTCAACACTCTTATCAAACTCATCTTCTTTCTGAAAGTCATAGAAATGGATTATTGTTCCTTTCCTGCTCGCTGCAAGGGCAATGTCAAGATAATCAGCTGCTGATTTTGGGAGAGGCATGAGTATCCTGTCAAAGGTCTTCTGGAACTTGCCGACATATTCCCAGGAATCAAGCATTTCCTTTGCTTCGAGTTCATTGCTATTATAGACTTCAATTATTCCTTTGGTGATTAAAGGCAGCACCTCTTTTATTGGCACGCAGGAATTATCATCTAACTGAGCGCCGTGAGCATTATTCTTGTAATCATTAACATGGAAATAGGTGGTGCAGTGCTTTTGCACTTCTTTTATTACTTCAATAACTTCAGTAGAGGGGTGCTGATATAACAAATGGCACAAGTCAATGCACATTTTTCTTATTCCTGTATCTTTTATTATCCTAAATATGCTTTCTTTTTTTGAGAAAATGTTAAAAGGAGGGTTCTCAAAGAACACATCGTTGTAATGCTTGGAAAAAGTTTTTATGTTCTCAATCAGCTTTTCCTCTGTGCCTTCACTATCCCTATTAACAGGATGGATAATCAGCTCAACACCGAACTCCTTGGCAACAGATAGTAGCCTCTTGTAAATATCAGACTCTGCATTGTAGGATATAAGATCAATCTTTTTAGGTTTTTGCAATGGCTGGTGCACAACCACGTGCCTGCCTGCTTGTTGCAACTCTTTAATTGTTTTTTTCAACTGCTCAAGACCAGAATTAAAATCTTCAGGGACAGTGTGAAGCTCCATGATGAGAGGGTTATGCCTTAATTTTGCGTCTAGCTCAGCAGGATTAAGTGCTGATTTTAATCCTATTATGCGTTTATAAAAGCCTGGCAGTGCAGTCTTGACATCTTCATTTATTAGTAATGCATTATGGATATTGTTCAGTCTTATGTTTTCAACTCCGTACTTGTGAGCCACAGGATTAATCTCAATGCCGTAAACATACTTGGCAGGCGTGTTCTTTGCAATGGAGCAGACATAAGGGGCGCAGCCAGAGAACATAACCAACACAACCTCAGGCTTCTTTATTAGCTGCATTATCCTTTTCCTTTCAGTGCTTAGCCTAGGAGAAAAATAGACCTGCTCAACATCAAGCTTAAGGACAACATTGTTTTCCCTGTAAACTGCTTCCTTGGTCTTCTCGCCAGCCAAGTGCTCTAGCTTCTGTACCCTGAAAACTCCTTCATGCCTGCCCTTCTTAAGAACAGTCCTGATGTTCTTGTTAATATGCAAGACTTCCTGGGCAATGAGCTTTTCTTTTTTCTCAAGCTCAGCAGGGATTTCAAGGATTGCAATATTGCCAATTATGTCCATTGACCTTTTCAAAAGCTTCAGGTCGTTCTTACTCAGTTTTTTTTTGAGAGAACTCTTAAGATTAGTTGGCAGAGAAATCTTTTTTAAGGGTTTATTAACAATGGAGTGCTTAGTCTTAAATTTTTTCTTGACAGGAAAATAAACAAATCCTTTGTCCTTCACAATCTGGTGCTCCTTATCAAACAATCCTTTGGCTATAATCTCCTTCTTAGCCTTCTCTGCTTGTTTTACAGGAACCTTTATGCACAGCATAATAACCTGAAGAAGCAGTTGGTTTTTAAATATTTATGAAATTAGGAGTTTTGGGCTGCCATTAGTTTTCTTTTTGTTCTGTCATAATAAATATTATGATCGGCAGTGTTACTCATTTTGTTTTTCCTCCTCCTTGACTTTCTTTATATTGGACTCTTTTCTTTACATCTTGAAGATATTTCTTTCCAGTATCATAAGCATAAGTTAATTCATCAAAAGGCAGAGAGACAAGTTTTCCAGCAAGTGATGCGATAGAGTCGTTTTTTACTCTAAAAGCTGATTCAGAGTCTGCATAGCCTCTAAACATTGCTTCTGCAACACCTGCTACTACTGTAACACCCAGGCCAACAATATATGCTGTCATGGCGCCAGGGTCTTGTGATTGTGAGGCAGCATTATTTAATAACTCATAGAAAAGGCTGGGATAAACAATGGCATTTGTGCCCATAGAAACTCGAGTTGCATGCACTGAATTATAATGTTCTTTCCCGACTGCATCTTGAATTCTATTCTGAAGATTTGCAGATAAATTTCCTAGTATCGGATAAGAAGCTTTACAAACCACTTGCTCTAGGCTTTCTAAAGTTGCTTTTCCTGCTCTTGCTAAGCATCTGCCCGCGTCTTTTCCTATCTCTTTGATTATTTGTTTTGTTTGCGTATTTGCCATTTTGTTTCACCTCATTCAGAAACTAACTCCAATTTTCCTCTAAGATATTCGCAAGGGTCTGTAAGTAATAAAATCGTTTCGTGTTTCTTTCTAATCTTGCTTTCATCCTTCTCTCGTTAGGTAATCAGTTAGTTTTTGTATTTTGCTCCTAAATTGAATAAATCTGAATAGTCCGCTAAAAGTTTTAATTCTCCAGTCTTTCCATCATAACTTACTCCACTTGCTGATGGATGATCTATAAGCAAAGTTGTGCATTCTGCTATAATCTGATTTAGCCCCTCCCAATTGTCTTTTCTTTTTGTTTGCGTGTTTGTCATTTTCTTCTACTCCTTTTTTGGTCTTCCATATTTTTCCATCATTTCTTTTTCTATTATTTCAAATCTTTCTTCTCTTTCCAAATATTTCTTATGGCGATATTGGAATATCAAATCTTGAATTGCCTGAGCTTCTGGTCCAAGAGATGATTTTGACATATCAACAAATCTTTCGAGTCTTTTATTTTCATCCCATAACCGTCTGGGTCTTAGATCGAATTTTATTCCGTCTTCACCACCAAAACCATCTTCCTTATCTCTTATGTCATTTGCGACAACCTTATCATTAAATGGGAACGGAGTCGCGCCGATCCACAAATCTTTGGTTTTACCAGACCAAGACCCGTCGCGAACAACCTGAACATACAGGCCTACTTGTGCATTTTTCTTATATTGGCCGCCTAGAGAATAAGACCCTCTAAAAAAGCTCCTCCCTAATTGAGAATCTAAAGAGTCTTGATATTGCTCGCGTGCACAGGTTATTACCTGTCTTGTTTCTGGAATAATGTTATCTATTACTAATCCTATGAAAGATGTAATGTCTTTGGCAAGGTCTTCGTAAATGTTTTGATCATCATTTTTTTTCTTTTCATATCCAATACCCATTTCTATTACTCTCTGTGCTGCATTTTCTGGGGCAATTTTAGTTGTTATTATTTCATCATCTTCCATTTCATTCACCTCTGATTTTTGTTATCATAACATAGTAGTGATTCTTTAAGTATATAAACCTTCTTACTTCTAATTGATAGTAAGTTTTATATACACCAGATACTATCTGTTACACATGGACCAAAAGGTATTGGAAGAGGCAGGATTATCGAAGAATGAAGTTAAAGCCTATTTAGCTCTGCTAAAACTGGGAAAGACTACTTCCTGGAAATTATTGTCTGAAACAGGAATTCAGGTTTCAGCCTTATATTATTGTTTGGATAATCTTATCAAAAAAGGCTTAGTAAGCTACATCATAATCGCAAACAAAAAACATTTTCAGGCAGCCTCTCCTGAACAATTGATACAATTAGTAGACACCAGAAAAAAACAGCTTGAGGCGATGCTTCCAGAATTAAAAGCCATCCAAAAAGAGAGTGAAGAAAGGATACAGACAAATGTATACGAGGGCTATAAAGGGTTCAAAGGCATTTATGACAGACTACTTCGAGTAATGAAGAAAGGAGAAACATACTACGTCTTTGGCGCTCGGCAAATAGGTGATACGACAAATGAAACCCTTAATTTAATGCTTACAAATTTTCATAAACAGAGAGATAAACAGGGCATTAAAGTCAAAATAATATTCAATAAAGATGTTGAAAAAGAAGTAAAAAAAGTTGCAAATGAGTTCAAGCACATGGATTTTAGATTTAGCGATATAAAAACAAATTCATTTGTGCTGATATATAACAATAGAATTGTAAATTTTTTATATACTGAACGTCTTATCGCTATAGAAAATATTTCAAATGAAATTTACGAGTCTTATAAAAAATTCTTTGAAGAAATGTGGAAATCGGCAATCCCATAAGATCATCTGAAGCGAATTTTGTGACAAACTCTGAATTTTGTACTTTGAGCTTACATAACCAAAAGAATAGCTCCGATTATCATTACCACGCAAGCCAGGCTTTTTCTTAGAATGTGCTCCTCGCGGAAAAGCTCGCCGCCAATAAGGGTTGAGAATAATGATGATAGTCTTTTGATGGGTATGAGCAGGCTGACCAGCACGCCTGGCAAAGACAAGGCGTATTGGTAAGAAAGCCTGCTGCCAACCAATAGAACTGCAATTGCAAGCAGCCATTTCCAGTTGTGCTTTATACTCTTCTCAATGCCTTGAAAGCCGTCATGAAAGATGAGCATCATCAGGATGAAATTAATAGCTGTGAAGAAATGCGCTAGTGCAATATAGCTCAGCACAGGCACTCCAAACCCGCCATCAGCAGGAACCCCTAGTATTTTTTTGTCAAACACATTGCCAATTGCATAGAATATGAGTGCCAAGAAGATGTACCGAACATATTTTATCTTGAACATTTGCTTGAATGGCTCAAGAATGTTCTCGTGGCTGTGGCTTTCAAGAATATATGCTCCGATTATCAAAACCCATATCCCTGCGCCTTGCAGCAAGCTGATTCTTTCTCCAAGCACTATAGCTGCAAGTATGGCTGTGAATAATGGCGCAAACACCAGAAAAGGGCTGGTGATTGAGATGGCCATGTGTCTTAGCGCTTTGGCTGTGAGCAGGAATGCAATGGCGCCAATAAGAGAAGCAACATAAATGAGGAATATAATGGTGAGGCTTAAGGACTGGAATGATGTGAAGAAGAATAACGGCAGGGTTATGAGCAGGGTGAAAATTGAGACTGCTGCTGAGAACTCCATGGCGTGCTGCCTCAGCAAAGTTTTTTTCTCAACAATGCTAGATGCGCTGATAAGAATAGCTGCCAGGAATGCAAACACCAGCCAGACAGAACTCATTTTTTCAACCTCGTTTTGAATCCCTTCACAATCCACCAACTAAAAGGTTTATCGCGCCTATGATGAACAGCACAATAATAATGACGGCAATGAGCTTGTTGATGTAAATACTGTATTCTGGCTTTCTCTCGCTGTGAGTTTTTGCATTCATAACCATGAGCACAACCAGGATGCCGACTATTGCGCCAGTTATCACGCCTGCAATTTCAAGAATGGTGATAAAGCTAGCTAGTTTGCCAAGCTTGATCAGAAGGAACAGCAGGAAAGGCACAAAGCAAGCCAAGAGCCAGGAAGTGTTTTTTCTCAAGCCATAATCATACCAGAACAACTCTTTGAGCGCAAGCCCCAGGGCAAGAAATGAGGTGGTCATGGTGAGCAAGGCAAACAAGCCTCCTATGAAAGCCATTTTCTCTCCAAGAATAGCTGCCAGACCAAGAGCGCCTACTTCATGAGTGCCTTTGCCAAGCACTCCGACTACTGACAACGCGAACAAGAAATAAACCACCAAGGGTATTAAGCTGCCAATCATTATTGCTTTTTTCAAATCCTTCTTGTTCTTATCAAGCTCTTCTTTTATCTCAGGGATTGCAGAAGTGCCTATGAATGCAAAGAGCACCACGCCGTAAGGCACGAATAGTTTTGGAAAGCTGAACTCTGACAAGTTAGTATGATTTATCCTGAATATTGATAAGACAAATATCAAGACCACGATAGCCAGGACAAAGGGAATTGCAAAAGCTTCTGACTTCTCAATAGCCTCTAATCCCACATATACCAGCCAGGAAAGCACTGCAAAGAAGATTACGCTGCAAAGCAATGAATCAAGGCCGGTGATGCTTGCCAAAGCTGTTCCTCCTCCGATCATGTAGGCTATTAGCGCACCATAAATACCAACTACCATGCTTATGAACATGAAATACTTGCCTATCTTTCCAGTGTACTTCTCTGCATAGCCTGTTAATTGATGATTGCCCTTAGTGCGCAAAGTGATTTCTCCAAGATAAAGGTGTAACATGAGGAAAACAATTCCTAAAATGATGATATTAACCAAGCCAGTGATAAAGCCCGCCTTAGCTACCACGTATGGGATGCCGAGAATGCCTGCTCCTATCATGCAGCCAACTAATGTCGCAATGGCGCTGAACAACCTCTTTTTTGACATTTCAAAGCATACTATTTATTCTGGTTTTTTAAACATTTGCTTATTTTTTGAATATTATCTCATTTAATTCTTTCCTGGTTCTTCCAGCTGGCACTTCTGCAGGATAGCCTACTGGTATTGCAAAAGGAACAATGTATTCTTCAGGTATATTGAGAATTTTTTTTATCTTGTTGCGATAAACCCATGCAATAAATACTGTGCCTAGACCTAATTCTGTGGCTCGCAATACTAAGAAAGAACAAGCAATCGAAAGATCAACTAAAGCATAATGTTCTGGAGAATCATCAACATCCACGCTCGCAGGGTATAATTTTGGATTGGCGCAGCAAACAATTATCAAAGGAGCATCATAAACAAATGGCTGCTTGAAAACATTGTTTTCTTTTAATTTATTTATTAATTTTTTATCATTAATTATAAAATATTTATGAGATTGAGTATTTTTCGCTGACGGAGCTCTACGCGCAGCATCTAAAAGTTCTTTAATAATATCTTCGGAAATTTGTTTATCTTGATATTTTCGTACACTTTTCCTTTTTTCAATTGCCTCTTTAACATCCATTTTAAAAGAAATCTCCCAATCCTTTTTGTTTTCTATCATTGCTCTCTTCTAGCTTTGTAAGCGCATTTTCTACTCTTTCCTTGCTGAAATCATGCTCATCAACCAGTAATTCAGTTAGCTTTTCCTTTTCAATAGGTTTCCATTTTAGTTCATACTCATCGCTAACCTTCATATTCTTTATGACATCAAAGACTTCTTGCCAGGAATAATCAAAGTGCTCATCCCATTTTGCTTCCTCAAATATTGCGTTGTAATCCTTACCGTGCTTTTTTATTAATGCCAAGGCTTTTTTTGGGCCAATACCCTTTATTCCGCCAACATTATAGTCAGTGCCTACAAGAATGCTGAGGATGATTAATTGCTCTTGGCTTATGTCAAGCTCTGCAAGCACTTCTTTAAGCTCAATCACTTCTGGCATCACCTCGTCATAGGCATAGGCGCCAGGCCTTTTCCTCTTGCCGCTGATGGTCAGGTTCTTGACAAGCTTTGGAGCCTTGAACATGAAGCAGTCAGCATCCTGGCTTAAGACATAATCAGCATCGCCCTTTTCCACAATATGGGATGCCTGGGCTTCTCCTTCGCTAGGAGCCTGCACAATGCACTGGCCTAATGCTTTTATTAGCTCCTTTGCATTCTCTATCATCTCAGATGTTAATCTGCTCGTCCTTGCAGCGAATTTTTTCATTTCTTCCAAGTCTTCTTTTTTTGCAGCTTCCTCGTACTTCTTCTGAGCCTCAATCTTTATGTCCTTCCTGCGCTCCCTTTCTCTATGCTTTAGCTCAGGAACCTCACCGTCAAAGCAAAAAATAAATTTCATGCCATAACTCATGAGTCTTGTAATCCTGTGAAACAATCCTGACAAATGACTAGTCACTCTTCCTTTGCTGTCTTGAAGCAGTGAGCCGTCAGCCTGCCTTATGCTGCTCAGGAACTGGTAAAGAAGATTATAGGTATCAACTGCAAGAGTCTTGTTCTTCAAGTCCTCAATCTTAATTTCCTTCGGAGTTAAGATTTCAGTGATTGCTAGGCCCATGCAGGAAAGGGAAGCTCTTTGATTAATAATTCTTACGGTTCGGAAAGAAGCAAATATAAGAAAGATTCACAAGAATATTTAAATATCAATTAATCTCTCAGTCACTCAAGTGGTAATCGCTCAATTAACAAAATGAGCAAGCAAAAGAAAAGATAAAGAAGATTATTTAGGAGGCTTATGATCAGCATGGGTGATGCGTCAAAAACAGACAAAGATGTCGCGCTTATTGTTTTATCTGCTGTGAATAACTTGAAAATAGGCGAGAATAAGCTTGCTGCCTTTCTTAAAGGGTCAAAATCAAAGCTAGCAGCTCAGATCAGCGAGAAGATGGGCTACGGCGGCTTATACTGGTTAGATATAGACACAATTAAATGCTTAATCGAGCAGCTGGTTGAAAAAGGCTTTATTATTCGCCAGGCACAATATGATTTCACATTCCCTTATCCCGCGCTGGTGCTTGCGGAAGAGGGAAGGCGCGCGCTCGAGGGAAAATCCGAGATTCCTCTTCAAATAATGAAAAATAGGAAATCTATAGTTATCAGTGAATCAGAAATGAAAACTCTTGAACTTCTAAGGCAAGGCAAGTCCATCCGTGAAATATGCGCCCTCCGGGAACTTGCTGAATCTACGGTTTATACGCATTGTTATAGGCTTATCATCAACAAAAACCTTATGAGTGCAGAGCTTATCCCTCGAGAAACCATAAAAAATATAAGGAACGCCATAAATAAATTTGAAGCAATGCCTCCTTTGAAGGTGCTGAAAGCAATTTTGCCAGAAAATATAACTTACGGGGAGATTCGATGCGCCCTCGCAGATAAGGAAAATATATTGAGGAATGATTATGATGGAGCAGAAATCAGTTAAGGTTAATTGTAGTTTTTGCGGTGCAGAAATCGAGTGCCCCGAGCATATGCTAAAAGATGCAGAGAAGCACATGTGCTTTGAGTGCTTTCAGGATTCTGCACATAAACTGAAGAATGAGGAAATAGAAAAGGTGCACATCGATATACCTAAGGATAAGATAGATGAGGTCATGCCTAAATTTCTCCTGAACCAGATAATGCACGGCGTTTTTCCAGATGTTTGGAGTGAAAGAAAAAATGAGCTTAAGGAATTATCAAAAAAAGATTTGGCAAAAGAAATGTTTGCTGAAGGAGTTCGCTCTGCTTTGGATTTTATGCGAGAAATGGACGAGCAGTTTGAATCAGAGGAAAACGAAGCTGGCTAAAATAGGTTTTTGTTCTTTATTTGGCGAATGTTTTACTTTATCATCTCCATTATCTTCTCAGCAAGAGGGTAAAGGTTTATTGTATCCTGGCGATTATATTCTATAAGCATGTTGAGTGCTCTCTGGTTTTTCTTCTGCTCATATTTTCTCCAGAGCTTAGTAGATATTCTTCTCTTGTTATCAACAGATTCTAATCTAAAAATATTAAATGTTTTTTCCAGCACTTTAAGATTGGTGTCAAGATTCAAGTTTCTCGCCAGCAGGTAAAGGTCAATCACAGGAATGTTCTTTGGCAGTACTCCCGGGAATTGCTTCTCAATCTCAGGCACGTCGTAATTCATTCCATTAAAGGTTATGAGCAGCTTGCAGCCAGTAAAGATTTGCTTAAGGTTTTCAGGAGTCAAGTTCACGCCTCTGACAAATGAATAATATTCTATCTCTCCATCCTTTGGCCTGTAAACTCCAATGACAGATATTGGGCCGTCCCAGTAAGTAGCCTCGACATCAATGCACAATGCTTGGTGCTTTAGTTCCTGGTAAAGTTTTTTCCAATGAGAAAGAGGCAATACCATTTTCAAAACCTTTTAGTTCTCATATCTTCTTCACAATCATTCCTTTGAAATCCCTGCTCAGCATTTCCTTGGCTTTCTTTGTTAGCTCGCCTGTTGTTATGAATATCACTGGCAACTTTTTTGCTTGCCCTTGGATGTAGACTGAGCTCAGATCGCCGTCATTAACCTTGGCTTTGCTCTTGGCCTTGCAATAGTATTCCTGGCTGCCAATTCTTGAAGGCACTGCAATGGTTAAGTCTATTTCTGACTTTTTCCTTATTATCCTGTACTCAATGATCTGGATGTCATTAGCATTAAAGTATTCAAGGATTTTCTTGAATAAAACATCTTTCTCATGCTCAAGGTGCTCTGATGGTATGCTTATCTGCTTTTGCACTTCACCAGTCAGCTTTGTTTCTGCTGTTTTCTTTTCCTTGAATTTTTCTTTTTCCTTAGCAGGCTCTGGCTTAACTTCCTTCTTAATTTCGGGCGTTGGCTTTAAAACTTCAGTCCTTTCTTCTTTTTTAATAACAGGAGCAGGTTCTGGAGCTTTAACTTCTATTTTCTGGGCAGGCCTTACTTGCTTGAATATTATTTTTTCAGCTTCTTCTGTTGGCAGTAAATACCATTTCCAGTAGATTTCCTTCTGTCCTTTTACAGAGACTTCGAGTGGCTTTGCAAAGTCCTGAATGTTGCGCAGGCTGACTCTTAGCAGAGGAGTCAGTTCTGTATCCTTGAGGATTTTTTTCTGCTGCAATAAGAGTGCAGTCTGCCTGTCCTTTTCATTCAGGTATTTCATGAGATTCTGCAGCCTGCTCTCTGTTCCAGAAGTATAATAAGCAGGACTGCCTCCTATCTTGGTATTGGTGACTTTTATCTTGCCGTCGCAGGCAAGCTCTGAAAGGATCGCGCCAATAATCAGGTTTTCTCCGCCAAGCTCTTTTCTTATATCATTAGGAATGACAGGTCCTTTCATCTGAACGATCTTGAGCACAGCTTCCTTGCTCAGGTTGCCCATCTGTATCTTCATCATGCTTTCTAGTATTAGAACTAGGTTTATATAATTTACTTAAGGCCGCTTCCAGGCTATCTCGTAGAAGGTGACGTCTCCTTCGTCATCAACAATGGCCATGAGCAGTCTTTTCTTGGTGCTGTGAGCTACTCTGTTCTTGGCTGCGAACTCATACCAGGTTAATGTTTCTCCTTCGTGAACTGGGTAGACTATCCATCTGGCGTGGTCTTCTCCTGGCTTTATTCCTCTGTCATAAACCCTGAAGTCTGCTCCGAACTTTAGTGCTGTCTTGACAATGTAGCCTCTATTACGGAGGTCCTTGAACACACAGTACCTTATCCAGAAATTAGGCTCTGCTTTTCTTGCCTTATTGATGAACTCTTCTGTTGTGAGCTTCTTTTTTCCGTCCTTGATATCAAGCTTTCCTTTTTCTAATAAGTATAATGCTTCTGGCAGGGCTAGTTGTACTTTGCCGCCTTCGATTATCTGGCCATAAGCGCTTTTTGCATAGAAGTTCCTTGCCTCATCACTGGACTCAGTTAATACTCTTTCCCTTGCAAAGATGGCTTTCACAACCTCTTTTTTCTTGCTCTCTTCCTTATCCTCTGGCTGGATTGGAGCTAGTAGCTTTTCCTCTTTTTCTGCTTTAGGCTGCTCTGCAGGCTTGGCTTCAGAAAAGCTTAGCTTTTCTGGGGCAGCAAGCTTTTGCTTGCTTGCTTCCAGCTCTTCTTCTTTCATGATTTCTTCTTGCATCGCCTTTATTTCTTCTTCTAGCTCTTTCTTCTTACTTTTGCCTTCCTTTGCTTCTTTCTTCTTCTTGGCCATGCTGCGTTAAGGCATTCCCCTCTTTTTAAAAAGGTTTGGAAAACGTATTAAATATCTATATAGAAAATAATTGTTGCTTTGCAAATCAAAACCTCAAGGTTTTGGTTCTAAAAATTAAAAATTTTTAGAAAGTGTTAAAAATCAACCAAGAACTACTCTGCTCCATGGAAATCACAATGCTTGGCACCAGTTGCATGGTGCCTACAAAAGACAGGAATGTGCAAGGAATATTTGTAGAGTTCAAAGGAGATGGTATATTATTTGATTGTGGCGAAGGAACCCAGAGGCAGATGAACATTGCAGGCATTAACAGGAATAGGATAAGAAAAATCTTCATAACGCACTGGCACGGAGACCACGTGTCAGGGCTCATAGGGCTTTTACAAACCATAAGCAACAATGAGACATCTCAGAAAGTAATCCTCTTTGGTCCCAGAGATACCAAGGAAAGAATAGCTCACCTGATGAGGAGCGTGAGCTTTGAAGAGACCCGGATGGACTTGGAAGTAAGAGAACTTGACCCGACTGAAGTTGAAAAGGTGTCTGACGCAGAGGACTATTATGTCCAGGCAGCATACCTTGACCACAAAATCCCCTGCCTAGGCTATGCTTTAGTTGAGAAGGACAAGCGCAAAATAAACATGGCTAAGGCAAAAAAAATAGGATTAAGAGAAGGACCGCTAATAGGAAAATTGCAAGCAGGACACAGCGTGAGCTTCAAAGGCCAGACCATTCGTCCAGATGATGTGTCTTTTATCCAGCAAGGCAAGAAAATAGCCATTATCCTAGACACCCTACCGTGCAAGAATGCCTATGAACTAGCAAAGGAAGCAGACATACTAATTGCAGAATCAGCTTATACTTCTGACTTAGAAGAAAAATCATTAGAGTATAAACACATGACTACAAAACAAGCAGGACTAATAGCAACAACTGCTAATGTCAAGAAATTAATAATCACACATTTCTCCCAAAGATACAAGACAGCCAAAGAATTGGAAGACGAAATAAAGACTTTCTTTCCCAACAGCCAAGCAGCTTATGACTTTATGAAGATAAAGCTGTAAAAGAATTTTTTACTTTTTATTATTCATTGCTTCCCTTTCTTTCTTCCTTGTATCAAGATAAGCCCTGTACTCCGCAGTGTCTGTGGGGTAATTACCTGTGACGCAGGCAAAACAAAACCTGTCCTGAGAAACTCCAATGGCTTTTCCGAATTCAGTGTGAGGAAAAAAATTTGCACTATCAGCTCCAAGGTCTTTTGTAATTTCTTCAATACTCTGATGATGTTTTGCAGCACCCAACTCTCCTCTTTCAGGAGTATCAATTCCATAAACACAAGGCCAGCTGATCATGTCATAGGTAAAAAAGATATGCACTTCCTTTGCGCCTAGCTCCTTGAGCTTTGCAATGATTTTCTTTGAAGTGGTTCCCCGCACATAGCTGTCATCGACAAGAGCCAGCCGCCTGCCTTCAATCTGGGATTTAATATAGATGTGCTTGTCAACTACAGCAGCATCCCTTTCTTTCTGCGTAGGCTCAAGAAAACTCCTGGTTTCACCCCTGACAATCAAGCCTTCCCCATAGTCCTTTTTCCACGCCCTCGCCATCCCAATAGCTGCAGGAATAGCAGTCTTTGGAACTGCCATCACAAGGTCAATGCCATCTTTTCTAGCTGAAAAATATTCTGCAAGAGCCTTGCCAAGCATGAGCCTGGCATCATAAACCTTAACCCCCAACAGGTCAGAATCCTGGCCTGCGAAATAATTATGCTCAAAACTGCAGAAAGTCTCCTTTTGTTGGTGTATTATCCTGGAATAAACATTAAGTTTTTCGTCAATGAAGACAGCCTCGCCTCTCTCAAGCCCTCGTATCTCCTTATAACCGCCTAGGTAATTAAAAGCAGAAGTCTCAGAAGCAAAAGCCAACACTATGTTATCGCCCTGCTTTTTCACTCCGAAAGACAAAGGCCTGAAGCCATGCGGATCCCTGAAAGCCAATAAGCCCCTGCTCGCCAATATTACAACGCCAGAATAAGCGCCATTAACATAATACTTACCCTCCTCTTTCATAATGTCTTCTAGCGAGGGGAAAAGCTTTTTCTCAAGATAAGCAGTGATTTCCTGGGTCTTCTCGTGCCTCCTTTCCAAAAGATTCTGGGCAAGAGCCATCATTAACGGCTCTGCATCGCACTCTGTCCTGAAAAACCATTCCTTATCCCTGAACTTCTCCTTTAATGAAACAATGTTCAACACCTGGCCATTATGCGCAATAGCCATGCCAGGACGGGGGATAAGCAAAGGCTGAGCATCCCTCTTCAAGTCAGAGCCAGCAGTAGGGTAACGATTGTGCCCTATAAGGACGTTGCCTTCCCGATTGTCAACTTCTGTCCTTAAATATTCCTTATTGAAAACTTCCTGCGAAGAACTCACTCCCTGCTTAGGCTCATCAAACCTTTTTGTAGATGAAGAATAGCTAATAATGCCTGAAGAATTAGTCCCCCTGTTTTCCAAAGCCCTAAGAGCCCGGATTCCCTCCCTGGAAACAGGATGATTGGAAATAAGACCCACTATGCCGCACATGCTTCACACCCACCTGATTAATAAAAAGAAATATTGTTCTTTCCTATTGCTGCCTAGCAGCCAGCTTAATATCCTCTGCTTTTATAGTCCTCCTGCCAGCATGCTTGCTGAGCTCATCAGCCTTCTTGCTAACCTGCTCTGCATACTCTTCTAATGCGTCGCGCAAAGCCTCTTTTGCATCCTCGCCGACACGATAAGCACCAGCATCCTTCATAAGCCTTTCCATAGCCAACAAGGACAAAATCTTTCCCTTAGCCATAAAAAAAGGCTAATATGAGGAGTTTTATAAAGTTATTGAAAAAAGTTGCCGCCACCAGCCACAGCACCGCAGACATTTTGTCAAGGTGCTCGGTGGCTTTGACGGGGGGCGCCCCATCCGGGGTGTCAAAGGCAACTTTTTTTTCTCACCACTAATTATTTAAACAAATAAAAACAAATATTGCGTTATGAGCGTAGGCTTTGGCGGTAGGAAGAGCAAGGGTAGCAAGGCAGAGCGTGAACTGATTCATTTATTCTGGGCGCATGGATTTGCAGCCATGAGAGCAGCAGGCAGTGGCTCAACACAACACCCAAGCCCTGATGTTATTGCAGGCAACGGCAGGTTATTCTTTGCAATCGAATGCAAGGCATCTGCTGATCCTGTCAAATATATTGAAAAGGACAAAGTCAACCAGCTGGACTTGTTTGCCAACACCTTTGGTGCTCGCCCATTTATCGCATTAAGGTTTGACAATGAGAAATGGTTCTTTCTAAGACTAACAGACTTGAAGATTACAAAGGAGAGCTATGCTGTGACTCTTGAGCTCGCAAAAGAGAAAGGGTTGAGTTTTGAGAAACTGATAGGCAAGGAGGAAAAGGCATAGGTTCAGATTATTTTTGTTAACGTGTTTTACAGACGAAATGTTTATAATAATTCCAAGTTTTCTATTTTTCATGAAACATGTTGACTTGCATGTGCACACCTTGTATTCAGACGGGGTTGATACGCCTAATCAAATAGTGAAAACCGCAAGGCTTAATGGGCTTGAGATGATAGCGATTGCGGACCATGATAACTTAAGAGGTTACTATGAGGCATTACCTCATGCTAAAAGTCAGGCGCTTGATTTAGTACCGGGAGTGGAAATAACCACGATACAACATCATCTTCTGGGATTAAATTTTAACCCGCGCGATGAAGGCTTTGTTAAGTTCATCCAGCACGCCCAGGATATACAGCGGGGTGTATGTAACCAAAGAGTTGAAGTGCTGAGAGCCCATGGCATCCCAATCCCTTTTGACCAAGTTCAATCTGCTTATTCGCATGCAACATCTGGCAAATACAGCATATTGAAAACTATGCTATCCGACAGGACGTGCAGGGATTATCTTGAGAGGAAGCACGGTCAATTAAAGTTTGATGAATTATTCAAGATATATCTTTCTGATTCTGGAATCGCTGGGCATGTGGAAAAAAGAAAGGTGGTGGAATGGGGTGAAGCAATCGCTGAGATACACAAAGCAGGGGGTTTGGCGATTTTCCCGCATCCGTCCACAAAAGCAGATGACCCTTCAAAAGTTTCAGATATGCTGGCGGGAATTGATGGAATAGAAGTCCAGCCGCAGTTCGGCGAGAAAAACACGCCTTTCAGGGATTATGCTAAAAAAGAGGGCTTGCTTGTTGTTTTCGGCTCTGATTATCATGACTCTGCTTTTAATTCCATGCTGCGAAATAAGGGAGATAATTTACTGGATGAGCATGTGTTTGGCAAAATTAAAGAATAAAATAATTCTCTGTGCTCCTATCACTGTAGTTTCAGCTGATTCTCTTCTAGGTACTTCTCTTTTGGCTTGAAAACAAAGCTTGTCTTGTCGTCAAAATATCCGCACATGAACTTGCCCAAGGGTATGCCTGTTCTCTTGCTCAGCATTAGTGCGTAGAAGAATGTCTGGGTTGAGGCGTATTTTTCCATGTCTGCGTTGGGCTTGTAGTCCCATATCCAGAGCTTGTCATCCTCTAATCTAAGAACATCGATATGCCCTGATAATGGCTCTTTGCTGGCAAACAATTCCTCGAACTTCTTTCCGAGCTCTTCTGCTTTCAGCCATATTGGGACTTCAACACCCAGGGTTTTGTTGTCATAGCTGAGCATGAACACCTGGACATTGCTGTGGCCATTGTCAAACTTGTTCCACTCTAATCCTTCTTTGGCTAGCGTGCTGACTTCGTGGTTGTCAATTTGTCTTGGCTTTATTCCGAGGCTGAACCTTAGCTTGCTGCTCCTAGGGCCAGTAATGAAGGGCTCTTGAGGGCAATTGTCAAAGACTTCGTGCATATATTTGTGCAAACTAGAATAGCCATTGCCTTTTAGCAAGTCCATCTTGGGCTGGTGCAATCTGTAATGATACCACCACCCGTGGTCCAGAGAAACGTGTTGTATCATCATAATAACCAATAAGATAAATTATAGGAATTAAAAATGAAAATTAATAAAAATTTTATCTCTTCTTCTTGAGCATCTTCTCAATCTTGAGCTCTTCTGCCTCTATCTTGCCCTCCTCGCTAGCAACCCTCTCCACAATCTTCTCAAGATTAATGTCTATCTTGGCTATTCTCCTCTCGAGCAATACCAGAATCCTGAGGCTGTAAACAATTGCTGCCAGTGTGCCTATAATGATTGCGAGTATGATTGTGTCCATTGCCATTTTTACCACTCCACCTCTTTTTTTATTATACTAAATATCTGATGTTCAAGTCTTATCTTGCTAGGTTTAAATATTTTTTCCTTTTTGTAATCCTAGCTGAGAACATTCTCTTTGTACCACTTTACAAAGCTTTGCATGCCTTCCTCAATAGAAGTCTCTGGCTTGTAATTAAGAAGCTTCTTTGCTTTGGATATGTCTGCATAGGTGATTTCAACATCTCCTAGTTGCATTGGCATTTGTTCCATGATTGCTTTCTTGCCGGTTGCATTTTCAATAGTGCTGATTAATTTGTTCAATTCAACTGGCTTATGATTGCCCAGGTTGATAATCTCAAATCCTAGCTCTGCATCAGCAGCAGCAACCACTCCTTTCACAATGTCAGCGATATAAGTGTAATCCCTTTTTGTTTTTCCATCTCCAAACCTTTGTATTGGCTTTCCAGCCAGTATTGCCTTGGTGAACTTGTAAGGAGCCATGTCAGGTCTTCCTCTTGGGCCATAAACAGTGAAGAATCTCAGGCAGGTAATCTTCATGTTGTAAAGATGATGATAAGTATAACATAGGAGCTCTCCTGCTTTCTTGGTAGCAGCATAAGGGCTTATGGGATTATTAACATCGTCTGTTTCTGAGAAAGGAACTTTTTTCTGGTTGCCATACACGCTGCTGCTGCTCGCAAAAACAAAGCTCTTAACCTTATATTCCTTGGCAAGCTCAAGCAAATGCATTGTTCCCTTCACATTCACCTCCTCGTAAAGAAGAGGCTGCTCAATAGAAGGCCTAACCCCTGCTCTGGCAGCCAGGTGCACGATTTTTTCAGGCTTTTCCTTTGCAAAGATTCTTTTCAAGCCTTTAAAATTCCTTATGTCTTCCTTGTAGAAAACAAAGTTCTTGTGATTCTTCAGAATTCTCAGGTTATTCTCCTTTATCTTGACGTCATAATAATCATTGACTTCGTCAAGCCCGACTACAAAGTCTCCTCTCTCCAGCAATGCCTCGCTCACATGGCTTCCAATAAAGCCTGCGCAGCCAGTAACTAGGATTTTCATAAGAACAGGTTATTCATTCCTGTTTTTAAGTTTTGTTAATGTTAGTCCTAGGGTTGATACGATTTTGATGGTATAACATGAGTAGGAATAGAATCGACCAAATGGTTAGAACTCATCAAGATAAGTGCTTAAATTTAGAGTGAGAAAGTATTTAAATTCTGATTAATTATAATTTTTTCTGATGATTAGAAGTAACAAAAAATGGGTTAAGCCAACTTGGTGGGAAATTCTAATCTATGTGTTATGGCTGAGTACAGCTTTCTTTTTTGCAGGAGATAGACTGACAAGTCTTTCAATAGTTTATTGGCTAATGTATTGGCTCGGACTTTGGTGTATTGTTTCAGGCATTCAACAATTACGCATGCACCGTATTAGACACTTATATGGTAAAAAACACCGTAAATGCGTACGAATAGCTTGGACATTAATTATTTTTTCTTGTGTTATTCTTTTAGCCACAATTATTGATATTCTTCGTCATATTTAAACCGAATTTGAATCCGAAATACACCTAAGTAAAATTATATCATATCCCATAGACTTAATACTCATCAAAAAAGTTAAATTTATATACCGGTAATGCTTTTAATCACGCTATAAGGATTAAAGGTGGTATTCAATGCTTAAAATGAAAAAAATATCCGAGACATTTGAGATGAAAGTGTTCACTGACTCAGGCGATTACTTTGGAGATGTTGAAGAAGCTATTCTCACGCAGAACAAGGTCTTCGGCTGGAGGGTCAGGGCTACCAAGAACAGCTTCCTGAACAAGGTGCTGGGCAGCGCCAAGGGCGTTATTGTGCCTCACCAACTGGTCAAGAGCATCGGCGACATAATGATTATCAGCAAGTCTGCTGTGCCGAGCTACGGGCCTGAGGAAGAATAAAATTTTTTGTTACTCAATCTTTATTTTTAATTCGCTAGCTATAAGATTTCTCTCCACACTTCAGGGTCATATTTCTTCTTGGGCTTGCTCAGGTAAAGGCGGCGTATAGTCTCGTCAATTATTTTTGATTTGCTATACCACTTTTCATAGTACATGGAAAAATAGTGTGTGATGATGAACTCTAGCACTGCATAAGGCCCGCGAGGGTCTTTCTCTCGTATCTTAATGCTTTCATAAGGGTCTGTGCTTAGCTTTGCAATTTCTTTCTGATAAGTTGTTTTTCCTTTCAAAACCTTCTCTAGTAATGTTTTCTCTGCTTCTAAAATTCTTAGATAATATTCAGAAAAACCACATCCTTTTCGCTGCCTCTCTTTTTCAGAATCAATCAGTCTTTGTTGGTTTTTGCGATAATACTCAATGGTTTCTTTCAGTGCAGCATCCCTGGTCTTTGGCTTCATACCTTGCGAATGCTCTAGAATTCCCTCTATCTGGTTTACATGGTCCATTTCACTCATCTCCTTCCTATTTATAGGAACATGACTTGCTGAAATACCAGATAAAAAATTAAATTAAAAAATATAAAAAATTAAAAAAATTTAAGTGTAAATTACGAGCTCGACTTCTCTTTTGGTCTTCCTGTCTTCTAGCTCTGCCTTTTTTGATCTGGTGACGAGTTTTTCCAGATTCTCGTTTGTATCGCAAACAACCACTGGTCTTGTCTCAAGCTCTTTAATCTCTTTTCTCTCAAGATTAGCGCTGACTTCCTCTATTTTGTTGGCGTATTGCGGGAATTTCTTTGAAAGAGCCCTAACCAAACCTTTGTAAAGACGCTCATATGATATCCTGCCGCTCTGCTCCACCACTGCCACTCCATAATCTGAGCCAGGAACAGGTGTGAATCCTTGGTCAACGAGCCCAAGAACTTTTTCACTCAGCCCTTCTTTGCTCTCCTCAAGCGCCCTGGCTGTCCTTGCTGCTTCTAATCTTTGTTGCTCGTTATTATACCAATCATTTATTGCTGTCGTTAACCTTTTGCTTGGCCTTTTTTGTGCATCATAAGTTTCCATTTTTTATCGCCTCCAAAATTTTTTATTTTGGAGACCCAAAAGCAAAGCTTTTGTCGCCTCCATTGAATTTGTATTTTATTACACTATGTAAACATAGCGGTATATTTAAATTTTTGAGGTGACATAAATCACCACATAATTAAAAAAATTTATAAATTCCTCTGCTTAACCATGCTTTATATGAACCAGAAATTCCTAGAAGAGGCAGGGCTGACACCAACAGAGTCCAAAATATATCTCTCATTGCTGGAGAAGGGAGCCTGCAGGGCAGGGGAAATAACCAGGCACACAGGCATCCACAGGCGAAGCGTATACGACGCCATAGAGAGGTTAATAGAGAAAGGACTAGTTTCCTACATAAAGACCAACAACAGGCATTACTTTGAGGCTGTTGACCCAGAAAGGCTGCTAGAGCTCCTCAAGGAGAGGGAAAATAATATAAAGCAGATCCTGCCTGAGCTTCAGATGTTGAGAAAATTCTCAGATGAAAAAAAAGAGGTATTATTTTTCAGGGGGAAGCCAGCCATTAAGACTGTTTATGACGACCAAATAAAGGAGGGCAAAGAAGTGCTCACCTTTGGCGATGCTGTGAATGTTAATGAGATAGTCAAGTACTACTTCCCCCATTTTGACAAGGAAAGGATAGAGAAGAACATCAAGGTCAGGATGCTATTTGATGAGAGCGCAAAGAAAGAGAAATACCTGAAAAAAATTCCCTTATCAGACATAAGGTTCATCCAAAAGGGCAACAAGTCGCCAGTATCCACTAACATTTACGGAAATAAAGTCTCAATTATCATCTGGGATGATGAGCCAAAAGCCATTCTCATAGCAGAGGCTGTACTGGCAGAGAGTTTTAGAGCATATTTTGAGTTCATGTGGAAGCTGGCAAAGAAATAATGATGGGATAGCATTAAATGAAATAATAAAACAAAAGGTATTAACAACTCAATAAAAATTAAAATGATCAAGATAACAAGAGAACACTGGGTATTAGCGTTGATCATTGTTCTGGTCATAGCTGCAAGGCTGCTTTTCATACTGCCTGAAAAAGGCTTTGACTACGAAGCCTACGATGCCCTTCGCCAGGCAGAGCACATCAGAACCACAGGAGTGCCGCTTTACCAAGACCCGCTAAGCTATTCTGGCAGAACCTATATCTTCCCTCCATTATTCTATTACTTATTGGCAGGAGCCAGCTTCATAATCCCATTAGAGCTTGCTGCCAAGCTCTTGCCTACTATTGCTTTTGCATTCTTAGTGTTGGTAATCTATCTCATAGCAAAGCACCTGACTAAAAACAGGACAGCAGCATTGCTCGCAGCCTTTTTTTCAGGGGCAGTGCCTATAGCTTACTCAGCCCTTAACCAATCAATTGTATATTCAACCAGCCTCCCGCTCATCTTTTTACTAAGCTACGCATTTATGCGGGTTGATGAGAAAGGATTTGCAGCGCTTTGCATCATCTTGACAATAATAGCATTACTCACTCACACCACTGTCTTTTTGATGCTAATAAGCTTTCTTGCTTACTGCTTGATAGTCAAGCTGGAAAAACAAGAGCTGAGCAAAAAAGAGGTTGAGATTACGCTGTTCCTCTTTTTCCTAGCACTGTGGTTTAACCTGTTGTTGTTCAAGAAGGCATTCTTTATCCACGGCATAAGATTTATTTGGCAGAACCTGCCAACACCCCTCTTATCCTCATCATTCCAGTCAATAAGTTTCTTAGGAGTAATCTATGCTGTGGGTGTCATTCCCTTGCTGTTGGGTGTTTATGCTGTTTACCATGTTTTTTTCAAGACCAGAAGCCAGAATGCAACCCTGTACATAAGCTTTGCAGCAGTTTCCTTCCTCATGCTCTGGCTGAAACTCATCCCATTGAAAACAGGTTTATTATTATTAAGCATCAACCTAATAATCCTAGCTTCTTACTCTATAAAAATCCTGATTGTCAGCATTTCAAAAACCAAAGCGCCAAGAATAATAACCAGCTTAATCATTACCATCCTTATGCTGTTCATTCTAACTACCATTACACCATTTTCAGCAGTGGCAAAAAACTTTAGAATCAGCACTCCGCCGCAACAGGACATTCAAACCCTGCAATGGCTCAAGAACAACTCAGATCAAAACGCCATAGTCCTTGGAAGAATAGAAGAAGGATTCCTGATAAGCTACGAGGCCCAAAGAAAGAATGTTGCAGACCAGAACTTCCTTTTCATACCCAACATCAACCAGCGATACGACGATATCAACCACATGTACACGCTAAGGCTCAAATCAGAAGCCATTAGCCTGCTGAATGAGTACAGCATAAATTATATTTTCCTTTCAACAGCATCAATGAAAGAGTACAACATGACTGAGCTCTTTTATGCTGAGCCTGACTGCTTTGAGCTGGTCTACAATAACACCGCGCTCATTTACCACTTCCTAAATTGTGAAGTAAGATAAGAGGGCGAAAAGCTAGCCATAAAAAAATAACATAAAGAAGGAAAAAGATAATGAAGATATGATGAAGAGAGCAAGGAAATGAGAAAACTGATTCAGTCAAAAAAGGGAAAAAAACAAAATCCGCTTGAGAAGAGCTCAAAAGAGCACTGGCTTAACACAGAACTACTTTTGTTTGCATTGCTCGCCATCATCCTCGTGCTCTCAGCCAGTATGATCGCCCGCTTGATTCAATCCAAGCCAATGCTAGCTGCAGGAGAGTCTTATTACAACTTGCGCATTGCCCAAGAGCTGAGGACCAAGCCATTCATAAGCCAGGACCCTATTCAATCTACTCCCTATGAGCTAAACCCTTATCATTATTTCCTGGCATTGCTGCTCATGATTTTTCCGCCAGACTCAGTGCCTGTCTTCCTGCCCTTGCTGACAGGAGTGATTTCAGCAATGGTGTTCTTCCAAATCCTGTTATTCTTAGGATTCAAGCACAAGACTGCTGCTTATTCATTATTCATATTCGCAGTCACTCCTGCATTTATCAGGCTATTCACAGGACTTTACACTGCTGGCTTTGTAATCCTATTGAGTCTGATGATTATCTTCCTCATGCTCAGCACAAAAAAGAGCAAGTTCATACTCACATTATGCATCCTATTATTCATATTGCTGGCTTTGACGAGCTTGACAGGATTAGCAGCCACTGTGCTAATTATTCTTATGCTCTGCCTGGTTTTGCACAGGAAGATTAAACTACTTTTCATCCCAGCAACGCCAACCATAATCATGATGGCAGCACTAGCCATCTTTACCAAATACACCCTAAGATTCACAGGCTTCCATGCATTTGATTTCAAATTCTTTTTGTCAGTACTAAACGCAGAGATAGGCTTTGACTTATTCCTATTAGTGCTCTTTTTCATAGGTTTTTTTGTTCTCTGGGCCAAGCAAGAGCAGAAGAGGCTTCTGCACATGGCTGCCATGGCATTCCTATTCCTGTCCTTATTCAACAGTACATCCAGAGCTTTCTTCAGCTTTGTAATAACCATTTACTGCGTGTTTGGAATCACCTACTTATATAATAGGAAATGGGAGCTGGAAGTGATTAGGTCTGGAACGCTTTTGCTAGTGCTTTGTAGCCTGGTCTTCTCAGCCACTAATGAAATCAACCTTGTTGTTAACTCCCAGCCAGACCAAGAGATGCAGAACGCCCTATTATTCCTAAAAGGTTTGAGCACTGGAAGAATCCTGACAACTGAGGCCAATGGCTTTATGGTAGAATTCTATGCAGCTAAGAGTGCTTTAGTTGACCCTAATGCTGCCCTCCTGCAGAATTATTCTGCTGCTCAAAAAGATATGAATGACTTGTTCAGGAGCGTCAGACTCACAGACGCAGAGCCCATAATACAGAAATACAACATTGACTATTTTCTAATAACCCCTGACATGAAGGAAGAGCTCTGGGAGAACCGTGACAAGGGATTGTGGTTCTTGCTAAAGCACAGCAACAGTTTCATAAAGAAATATGATTCTGCAGGCATAGAAATCTGGGAGTACGGCCCTGCTTGATTAAGATAATTCGTGTGATTATTTTTTCTTCTTTATTCTGTTTTTGTCTTTGTTCAGCGCTTCTTTTTGTTAATAATATTCTCCTTTGGCAAAACTTCTTTCTTATCTTTTTGCAATTGCAAGCGCTTGATAGTCTTCACTCCGCAAACCAGCAAGAACAAGCCCCAAATAAGCAAAGGAAGGATTAGTGTCGGAGCAATCCAGTTGAAGAGCAAGAGAGGCGTGACAGAGTAAAGCATTATAGCTATGAGCTGGGTGTATTTTATGCCTCTGACAAATATCCTTACAATGATGCTAATAATGAATAAAAGAAAAGTGCCTGCGAACAAGTAAAAGAAGAACATGCTCAGACTTGTGCCAACGCTATAGTTCAGCAGCTTCCAATAGTTCATGCTTATGCCTTTGAAAATGCTCAGATAGCCAGAATAAACAAACCTGTAAGCCAGGCTTATAACGCCTGCAAACAATCCTGAGGCTAAAACAAAGAGCATGTAATCCTCAAGCATCTCCTCAAATGTTCTGCTAGCCAGAGCCTCGAACTCCTTTTCAGGATTAGACAAAGTCCTGAAGCCTTGCTTTACTGCTCTTTTAAGTCCCATTTTATCTTAGACATTCAAGCTTTTTATTTAAATCTTTCCTGTTCAGTCAGCTGTGTTCAAAAAGTCGCCGTCTGGGCCAAGGGCGAACGAAGCTAATATATAATTTATTGCAGCAGGAACCGATTTTTTTTGAATATGCAGACTAAAATCGGCAGAGCTCGCGGCCAAGGCGACTTTTTCCAGCTAATTAGAATTAGCTGGACTAGCAAATCAAAGATTTGCTCATTGCAATAGTTTTTTTCTATTTCTCCCAAATATTGTGCTGTTTTTTCTTAAAAACTTCTCCTATGTTAATCAGGTAGAATATCATGATTACTAGCCATAATGGGAAGAGGAAGAATACTGGTATGATGTGCCACAAGGTTATTTTCTTGTCGTATTTTACTATGGCGATGAAGTAGAGAGGATAGACTAGGAGGCTGGCGCTTAGTCCTATGATGTCGAACGCTGTTATGGGCGCTGCTTGCGTGATTATCCTGATGAACCACTTGATTATCCCCAGGATTGAGAACCAGTCAAAGAAAAAGCTAAGCACTCCCCAGCTGAGCCACACGCCTCTGGAGACAAAATAGGTGAGGTAGCCGCTTATAAGGTTGTACAGGGTTATTACTCCCATGACTATGGCTTGCAAGTAGCCAAAAAAAGCCAGTGGCAATGTATAGATTTGCATGAATGTGTGGTTAAGCCTGAGATGCCTTTTGAGGATGTTAATCCAGCCCCTTGCAAACCTGGTTCTTTGCCTTGCAAAGCCCTTGGCAGTGATGGGCATGTTGGTTTCTGAAATGCTTTTTTCAGCAGACCTGATAAAGTAGCCTGCCTTGATGAGCCTCACAGCAACATCAACATCTTCTGAATAGCCCTTGGTTTCAAAGCCCCCTATTTTTTGCAGGCACTTCTTTTTGTAAATGCTTAAGGGGCCAGGAGCAACAATGTTAACATTGACCTTTGAGAACAGGCTTCTCAGGAGGGAGTTGTAGAGCTGCTCTATGTGAAGCCACATTCCGAGAAAGGTTTTCCTGTTCTTGACCTTGACAGTGGAGCATACTGCTGCTACTTTTTCATCACCAAGATATTTTAATGCCTGGGTCAAAGCATCTTTTTGTATGCAGCTGTCAGCATCCACAACAGCAACCAGCTCGTACTTTGCTATTTTGAGGGCTCTGTTGATTGATTTTGACTTGCCGCTGTGTTCGGTCCTTATTATCTTGACATTAAACTTTTTTGCAATTGCATAAGTATTGTCTTTGCTTCCGTCGTCCACAACAATGATTTCTTTTTTTCCAGGGAAATCAGCCTCTAGCACTGACTTAAGGGTGTCTGCGATGTATTTCTCCTCGTTATGCGCAGGTATGATGATGCTGATGCCATTGAATTTCTTTTGCTTGCCTTGCTTTTGCCTTTTGAGCAGCAGAAGGTAATAGTAAGAGAATATTATTATTAAGAAGATAGCAGTAATGGCATTGGCGAGCAGGGTTTTAAGACTCATCTTAGTTTGTCTTTTGATTATTTATATTCTTATATTAATATTTTTTAGGGTGAAGATTTTTTTTCAAAATCAATATTGCCCTGCTTTGGAGTGCATATCCACGAGTCCTTGCTGCCCTTATAAAGAGGCTTTTTGTGCATGAACAAGGCTCTGAATATGGCGGCAGAGTTCGCAAAGGCCAGGATGATGCTTACTGAGAAGCACGCCAGCAATAGCTGAGGGAATTCCTTTACTTTTTTTAGCTTGAAAAAGGTGATGAGCGCCATGATGATGAAGCCTATGGTGTAGAGGAATTTGATAATGAATTCTGCTATGTGCGTCATCTGGAATAGTTCTGGCTCACCCAGGAACCAGCCTGTGAGGCCTGCAAGGGTCATGAGGATGACTGCTGGCGCTATGATGTTGCCGCAGGTCATAAAGGTTATCATTCCTCTCTGCCTTAGTGTTAAGCCTTTTTTGTAGAGTATCTGGCTTGAATGGTCTATGAATGCCCTGAAGTTGCCGAAAGTCCACCTGGTCTGCTGGACTATGAATCCTTCCATTGTGGTCGGCACTTCGCTCGGGGTCTCGAATTTCAAGTAAACATTTTTGTAGCCCTTACTAAGGATTCTTATGCTTAAGTCTGTGTCTTCTGTCACGCTGCCAGGATTCCAGCCTCCTGCTTCATCCATTGCTTTCTTCCTTATTGCTCCTGCTGTGCCGCAGAAGAACACTGTGTTGAGCTTATTGTTGACTGGCATGAAGATGGCGTGGTGTATCATGAGCAGGTAAGCAGCAAACCTTGAGATGAGATTAGTCTGGTGGTTGCTAAAGCCCTGCCTTGCCTGGACTATGGCTACCTTGGGGTTTTCGAATGGCACAACGATTTTTCTCAGGAAATATTTCTCTGGCAAGAAGTCAGCGTCGAATATAATGATTATTTCTCCTTTTACTAGGTGCATTGCTTCCTGGAGGGCTCCTGCCTTGTAGCCTTGCCTGTTAGTCCTGTGCACATACCTTATGAATCCAGGGTTCTTGTCAGCAAACCTTTTCAGGAGCTTTTGAGTTTCTGCATTGGTGCTGTCGTCGAGCAGCATGATTTCATAGCGGTTCTTTGGGTAATCAAAGCTCATGCAGGCCTTGATGCAGTTCACAGCCACAGGGTCATTGAAGCAGGGAACCTGCACAGTAACAAAAGGGTAGTGCTTGAGCTTTTTCAGCTTCTCCTCTTTTTTGTTGTTGTCCATATAAATGCTTAGTATGGCCACTATCAGGAAGAGCACAGATACAAATACCACGGGGATGAGTGCTATGTTGTATATGAGCAATGATATTTCTTGAGGAGTCATTTTCGCATCAGCTTATTATTTGCCTATATTTTTTGTCTTTATATTATCTTTTATCATATTCCTACTTTGATTTGCTTCAGGCGCATCCTCTTCTGGATTAGCTCCATGCTCGGATTGCCTATGACTAGGGTGTTGTCTCCTCCATTAACCCCGAGGTAGATGCTCGGGCTGTGAATGGTGAATTCCTCTGTCTCAATCATGTCTTCATAAAGGGCTTGGAAGTTGCTCTCTCTGACGCATTTGAGGAACTCTTCTTTTGGAAGCTTGAAATCATCAGCTAATGCATCAATGTCGTTTTCAGGAGTATTGAATAATGCCTGGTTGAACTCAATTGTGTTATTAAAAGCGAACTCGTTATAGCATCTTGAGGCGCTGGCATATATAAATCTGCCTTTCCTCTCTCTTAATTCTTCTCTGATTATATAATATTTATGATAGAGCCTGGCCTGGCCAGAAGAGACGTATTGCTTCGCGATATCAGGCATTTTTTCATTGTAGAACTTTTTTGAAAACTCTGATTGGTAATCCACTACAACAATGATGGTGATGGGCGCGCTTTGCAACCCTAGCCAGGGCCTGCTATTAATTGCAGGGTGCTGGAAAGCCAATGCGTTGTAAGCTCCTATTAAGTCTTTTTTCTCCCAGCTATTGCTGAACAACTCATTATGATTGGATAATATCCTGAAACCAAATGAGGCGTATATGATTAATGCTAGGAAGATGATGCACATGATTAAGAGCGCTATGTTTTTTTTCATGATTAATTTTCCTCAATTATGCTAGCTTAGCTAACTATTTATTTTTAATATTATCTCATTCTCAGAGAACAGCCTGCCTTGGAGCATAGCATCATTAATAATAATGGCTGGTACTGCGCTGATGCCATAGTATTTTTTCACCAGGTCCAGGGCTGCTTCCTTGTAAGCAGAGTCCACTGTAAACACTATAAGACTCTTGTTCTCCGCTGCAAGGAAATTCTTTACATTGTCAAGCACTTCTCCTTGTTTTACACAATCTGTGCAATTAGCAGAGTAAAGATAGAGCACAGGAATAATCTTGGTGTTGCATTTCTGGTAGTTGTCTTTTGAAATTATCCATGCCCTTAATGATAGTTTGGTGTATTGGCGCTTTAATTCAAGGTATTCTTGAGTGGGCTCTGTTGTGCGTTCATACTCTTCTAGCCTGGCAGGTAGCACTTTCCAGAAATAATTAAGGTTTTGGTTGATCTGGGAGAAATACACGTCGGCGAACCTGCAGGTGTCTTTTTCATTCAGGCTCTGGACAAATGATTCCTGTATTTGTATGCTCTGGAGATCAGAATCAAGGCTCTTGACATACTCCACTATATCGTTGATGTCTGCCTTGGTCTTTTGCTCGATATTCTTCTCCATGAACTTGCTAAAGCTCAAGCCGCTCAGCAGGCCTGCAACGTAAAGCGCTAGCGCAAATATCACTGATATTATGATCAGGCTTCTCCTCCGCACATCAGCATTCTTCCCTTTCGCCGCCATACACAGGGAAAGAGGAGATGGGAATATAAAACTATTGGTGGGCTAGAGGAAAAAAGATTTAAATCCAGCTGTTCTCTTTATTTGAAATGTTGGATGCTATTCAGATAATACAGAACATAGTATATGCTATCTCTTTGTATTATGTGGTGTTCTGGCTTTTGGTGCTTTTGGAGGGAAAACAAGAAAGACCGAAAAGAAAGCTTATATCCCCCCCTGATGTGACCATCGCGATACCTGCCTATAATGAAGAGAGCAATATTATTGAAACCCTGCGCAACGTAATTGCACTTGATTATCCGAAAGACAAGCTAAGCATCATAGTAGTGAATGACGGTAGCAAGGATCAGACTTACAGACTTGCCAAAGAATACGCTGATAAGGTGAGAAAAAAATATGATTTCAAATTATTCATGGTCTTGACCCAGAAAAATAAAGGAAAATACGCTGCTGTAAATAATGCCCTCAAATACGCCAACACTGATTTCTTTGCAACATTAGACGCGGATTCTATTCCTAAATCTGATGCTTTGAAGAATATCATTAATCGCTTTGATGAAGACATAGCGGCGGTATCCCCTGTGCTTAAAGTCTACAAGCCAAAGAACAATCTTCAGAGGATGCAGTGGTTTGAGTACTCTGTAAATCATTTCTACAGAAGCCTGATTGCCCGCTTAAACGCCATGCATGTCACGCCCGGCCCGCTCTCAGTCTACCGGACCCACGTCATAAAGGGCATCGGCGGATTTCGCGAGGCGCATAACACCGAGGATATGGAAGTAGCTATGCGGATTCAGAAAAAGAATTATAGAATAGTGCAGTGTGATGACGCTTTTGTCTACACAAAAGCTCCCTCTGAACTGCGATCCCTCTATCGCCAAAGGCACCGTTGGCAGTACGGCACTCTCCGGAACGTCCTCGACTATCGTTCCATGGTATTCAATAGGAAATATGGTGATTTCGGAATTTTTCAGCTGCCAATAATATTATCATCAGGGCTTCTTGGAGTGACTGTCTTAGGATTAATACTTCATAATATCTGGAAGGCGGCCCATCCATCATTTGCCATGCTTCGGCTTTATGATTTTAACATCATAAGATATATATCGAATGTGAGGCTGAATGTGATTTGGCTGGACATTGACCTTCGCTCAACTGTGACGTTGCTAGGGTTTTTCATAATAAGTCTGTTTGTAGTCTGGATGTCGCTTCGCCTTTACAAGAATAAGAACAAGTTCTCTTTCAAGAGGTCGACATCTTTTTTTCTGTACTTGTTCTTTTATTACCTCTTCCTCGCCATTGTCTGGCTCGGAGTCTATAAAGACCTGTTGCTGAGAAGAGACACTGGCTGGAAAAGATGAAATATTAAACTAAAACATGAAATGAAAATTTAAAACGATAGGTTAATAAAACCTTAATGATAACTTGCGGTTACATAGGGGGTTTTTTATGCGTGATATGAAACGAAGAAGATACTTGCTGGCTTTTGTTATAACTGCAGCACTATTTGCATTAGGATTCTTCTTTGGATTTATGATGGACTTGAAGCGCGTAGATTACTTTGACAAGCTAAACTCTGCTCAGAAGCTTAACATCCAGAGCCTCCAGCTCCAGTACGAGCTCCTTAAGGGAGATGCTGTCCAGGATAGGTGCGGTGCTTTCAAGTTCTTGTTTGACAAGTACATAACAGAGCTTGAGCAGAACAGGGCAAGGCTTGACTCATACAGCAAGCAGGCCGATATAATCGCATCTGATTTTGAGAACCTTAAGCGCGAATATGTCCTTTCGCAGATAAACTTTTGGTATATTTCAAGGAATTTCAAGGCTTCCTGCCCGAACTCCTCTGATTTTGTAACAATATTATATTTCTTCTCCAATGATCAGAAATGCCCGGATTGCGGGGGTCAAGGGGAGGTTCTTGACTATTATAAGTCTGTTTTAAAACAGAACCTTTTGATATTTTCATTTGACGAAACATTTGCTGACAAGGAGCCTCTGATAAAAATGCTCGAACAGATTTATGATATTAAGGATTACCCCACTATTGTCGTTAATAGCAAGGCATATACTGGCTTTGTCAGAAAGGAAAACCTAACTAATATTCTGTGCTCGCAATATGATTCTGCCAGCATAAAAAACGAAATATGCTATTAATTACTTTATGTTAATCAGGTCTCCGACAGTTAAACCCTCAGAGCGAGTTCTAGTCTCCTCTCCTGCGCTGCCATCCACTTCTACTTCCTCTATTAGCTTTATCCTGAAGAACTTTTCAAGCTTCCTTGCAAGGTTCATGTCAGGCTGCATTGCGCCGGATTCTAACTTGTGGAGCATGCTCTCTTTCTCAGCAATCTTCTTAGCCACTTCTTCCTGCTTAAGGCCCATCCTCTCTCTGGCATTCTTGATAAGAGAGGCATAGTTAGGCACTATGAGCTGCACAGTCTCAGTAGCCTTAACAGCCTTCTTGGCTTCTTCTTGAAGGGCAGCCTTTTCTTGTTTTTTCTTCTGCTTCTCGCTAAACTCAGGCTTGATCTTGCCCACCATCCTGCCGTAGGATACGCACTTCTCGCACACATTCAGTATGCTGCCCTCAACCTCAATCTTGTAAGCTGCTCCTGGCGAAGAACACATGTCGCACATGATGCTCCCTCCTTTGTTACTTGATTATCTGATAGTTAAGGTAAATAACACGGATTTATTTAAATTATTATTGATATTTACAAATAGAATTAAGCTTTTAAGGTTTTTTCAATTTTTCTCCAAAAGTACGAACTCGTATCTCTGCTCTCCGCTCCAGAATTCATCTTCTTTTACAATCTTGAGGTCTTGTGTTAGCATTTCCTTGAGTAGACTCATGCGCTCTGTGAGGAATGCCATTCTTCCGCCTTTTTTCAGCACGAATTCTGCCTGGTAGAATAGTTCCTTGTAGGTTTTTTTTATTTCTGATTCTGCAATGTGCTTGCTTGGGCAGGGAATTCTTGAACAAATAATATCAATGCTTTTCTCCTCGAACTTGGTATCCAGCCATTCCAGGTCTATCCTGGTAAAATTGATGAACTTGTCAACTCCTGCGAGCTTGGAATTCTTCTTGCTGGCCTCAACATTCCTGAGCAAAGGGTCAGAGCCAGTGATGTCCATCTTCTCAAGCTTGGCTTTTTTGTCTATTTTTTTGAAGAAGGCCTCCCAGTCCTTGTTAGGGAATGGCTTGAGTTTCTTGAAAGCAAAATCCTTGGGGTAATAGTTAATGCTCAGGCCAGTGAGGTAGAGGGCTGCTTCTGTGCATACTATGCCTGACTTGCAGAACACATCAACTAGTTTTTGGCCTGGCTTGTGATTACTCATCCTATAAAGAGCATAAGCAAGGTTTGCGTTTATAATTCCTGGAGCGCTGTATATCCTATAATTCCTCTTGCTCAAGTCCTTGCCTGCCAGGTCAATGCCTAAATAAGCTTTTTTATTGTTGATAAAAACATAAATTATTGTGTCAGGGCTTTTCATGCTGGCAGCCGGGACGAAGCCCAGCTTTTCCTTTACTGCAAAAATGATTTTCTCGCCTACATCTTCTTCTATGGTTTGGCTGCCGAACTCATGCTCTCCCAGGCGCTCGCACTCGACCTTGAAGCTCTTGTCCTTGTCAAACCAGTCATTTAGATTGATTTTTTTAAAGCACTCCTTTATTTTGCTGACCAAATCATCCCGATTTTTGAAGTCAAAGCTACTGAACAGCAAGAGCACCCTCTTGATGCTCTGGCTCATGTAGCAGAACCTAAGCAACTCATCATAATCCTTGCACTCGAACATTACTGCGCATTCCTCTGGCTTTCCTTTGACACTTATTATCTCATCTAGCTCGAGCAGGGTTATCTTCTCAATTCCTTTGTCAGTTATTGCGCAAGCAGTTAACATATCAGAGAGAAAAAAAGTTCAACTTATAAATATTTAGTTCACGTTCACATCAATCCCATTCTTTTAAGAACATAGTCTTGCATCAGCCTGCTCTTCTTGTTGGCTGCTTCAAAATATTTCTTTCCGAGCAGCAAGCCTGCCAGCTCTTCGTAGCTCTTGCTGGCTTTTGTTTTTGGATGGGAATGAGTTACTGGGTGCTTGAGCCTTTGAGCTTCCATCACGTTCTGGTCATATGGAACCACGCCGATGACAGGCAGGTCAAGGAGCTTTTCGATTTCATTGATTTTGAGCTCGTGCCTGTGCTCTCCTGCCTTGTTCACCACGACCCCAAGGATGGTCTTGCCGAGCTCATGAGCAACTTGTATTGTCTTCTGCGTGTCGAGCACTGCGCTGAGCTCTGGGTTAGTCACTATGAGGATTTCGTCTGCTGATTCCATTGAGCTTACTGCTTCCCTGCCAAGGCCTGCTGCGCTGTCCATTATCATGATTTCTGCTTCTCCTTCAAGGCTTCTGAGAACCTGCCTTAGCCGTTCATACTTGAGCTTTTTCACGTCTTGTAGAGTTGTGATTGTTGGCAGAATCCTTAATCCTGATTCATGAGTGTAGATGGCTTGGTATATTGATGCTTCGTCCTTGAGCACTTGCATAAGGGTTTTTTCCAGAAGGGGCGCTCCGAGATGAATATTAACATTAGGCGTGGCGAGGTTAGTGTCTATGAGCAAGGTTTTCTTGTGCTTGCCCAGAGCATGGGCTAGGCTGATGGCTGTGGTGGTTTTGCCCACTCCTCCTTTGCTGCCAGCAATGCAGATGTATCGGCTCAAAAAAACACCTCTTTTATCTGATTAAATATTTTTTATTCGTTGATTTTCAGCTCGATCCACTCGTAAAACTCTTTGATAGTATTATAATATTCTGTGGCTTTGTCAATGTCTAATGTGATTTCCTTGTCGTCAATAATAGTCCTTAGCGTGACATGCCTTCTGAACTCCTGCTCTTTCTTAGGATTAGTCTTGAGAATCTTTCTCAGCAAGAAGTATAATTCCATGTTATTCTGCACGATGCTGTCCTTGAAGAGCTCCCTTGCCAGTTCTCCTCTTTCCAAAGGAGTGGTGGGTATGAATTCTTCCCGCCTAATCTTCTTCTCAACAGCGTACTTTAGCAAGGCGTCAATAAGGCAGTTGTAGGCGTCTATCATCCTGCCTATGCAGTTCATCAGCACATCAACTGTCCTGGTGTATTTCAGGCTTACATATATCTGGTGGTCCACTCTTTTTAGCTCATCCTTGGCTTCGTACAAAGATTCTTTCATGCTCGCTCACTATCTTGTTGATCTGGTTAACCAACACCTTGGTTTCAAAGATGTACTTCTTGACTGTGTTGATGTCAATGGTCTTTATGCTGTAAGTTGGAGAGCAGATTACGAACTTATCCTTTCTGATGAATGAGACCGGGCTGTTCTTGTGCTCTGACAATACGCTTCTCACATCAGTTATGAGGCCCAAATAATTTTTGTTAAATCTGTATTTTGGTATCATCCTGTTCTTGAAAACTTCCATCCTCGACGGAAAGGTATCGTTAAAGGGCGGTATTCTCTTGAAGAGTCTCTCGTAGTGCAGTAGAGCGCCCATGCCGTAGTCAAGGCTCGCGAATATGTTCTCAACAATGGCTAAGAGCAGCTTAGGGTCTTTGACCACAGGATAGGTCATGAAGAGCATGTGGTCAGCTATCTTAATCTTCTGCACAGCCTTGTCCCTTAGAACCTGAAACTCCTCCATAATCCCTCAATAAAGATAAGCAAGGAAAGTATATAAATGTTTGTGTCAGACGCATCCCCAAAAAATGTATTTACTTATTAATAGTAAAAATTCAAAAGATTTATAAGGGAGTTCTGCTTTCTAGAGCATAACATGAACTTCATAATAAAAAAGATAGCGAAAAGCATATCAGCTGAACTGCCAGATTTGTTAGAGCAGTACGCAAGGCTGAACGAGCAGCAAATAGAGCAAGAGCTAAAAAACGCAGATTGGAGAATAGAAATACAAGCAGAAACCGCGCAGATTTCCATGAATACTGGAAAACTAGGGAAGCTAGAAACCTTGCTCAATCCAGTCTCAGACCAAAAATACCGCGCTCAAAAATTTGATGTTTACACTCCGGACGGGAAAAGATTCCCTAAAATTGATATTGAGAAAAAAAAGATGCATCTGCTGATAAAACTTTTCAAAGGATTCCTGCCAAAAGGGCTGGCTGAATTAGTAAGCCAATACGCAGGAATGAGCCCGGATGAAGCAGAACAAGAAGTAAAAGAGGCAGAGTGGGATCTGTATACACAAGAGGATTTAACTTTGATTTCCATGTGCTCGCCTAAATTCGGAAAACTAGAAATCCAGCTCACCAAAGGCATTGAACAGAAATACTGCACCAAAAAGATTAGCTTCTACACACCCAAGAGTGAAGAGTTCCCTATCTATCCCATATCCACAAACCCGGCTAAGAGGATAAAAATCTAGAAAATTGAGAATTAATTATTCTTTCTTCAGCTTTAGAATAGCCTCTGCAAGGTCGCCGTTAGCCTTTTCAATAGCAGCCTTGGCTTCTTCCTCGCTTGCACCAGTCTGCTCTACCACAGTGTCAATATCTTCCTGGCTGATATCTGGCTTTACATCAAGGCTTCTCTCACTCTCCTCGCCGGCAATCTGGTAAGTATCCTGCCCCATCATGTTAACCTTGGTGACGCTAGGGTTAGAAATAACAATCTCCTTGTCCTCGAGGCGGATAATAACTTCCTTTGCAGCTATTTCTTGCTGCTGGATGCCGAGCTTCTTCATGGCTTGGCGCATCTGCCGAGGATCCATGTTCATTCCAGGAAACATTTTCAAGACCTCTCTTTTCAGGAACTTCCTGTCAAATGAAGAACAATAATTATTATGATGACTAAGATTGCAAGAATAATTATGTGTTCAGGCTTGAACTGAACCTTGGACTTATAATCATCGAAATACCTGGTAATGCCTGCCCCAGAGCTAGGCATCTGAATCTTGTTATCTTTTGCCATGATAAAGAAGAAGAAATAATGTGTTTAAAAAGGTTACGGCGAAAAACTGCTGGAGACCAATAAAAAACAATAAAACATTTTAACTTGAGATATATTCAATTTTCATATGAAGCTGGAAGATTACTTCAAGAACGGCAAAGTATTTGTTTGGAAGGAAAAAGTTGCAGTAATAAAATCAAAGAAAATAGATCCGAACGCTTTTGCGAATATCATGGATAAAAACGAGATTACTGTGATTATTGACCAGACCAAATACACTGAGAAAGATGTTATTGAGATAGAAAAGGACTGGAAAATACTGACCTTTGATATGATTCTGCCCTTTGGCTTAGTTGGTTTTCTTGCAAAGGTTTCAAAGGTGTTGGCAGACGGGAAAATTAGCATCTTTGCGATTTCAGCCTATTCCACCGATCACATTCTAATAAAAGAAAAGGACTTAGCCAAGGCAAAAGAAAAACTCAAGAAGCTAGGTTGTGTTGTAACGGAAAAATAAAGCAGGTAGAGTAGTTATAAGCCGCCTTCTGTCAACCCCCACTCCATTGCTGGTATGGGAAATTTCTTTTTAATTTCCCACTCAGAAACCTTTTAGTTTCTGTTATGGGCAAGTTGTGCTTAACATTCTACTGAGCGTCGCTAATGGACTTGCACCGGTGAGGTCTTGCCGTTTCACCCGTTCCAACAGATCAATCAGTCTGGTTGTTAACTCGCTGCACGTTACCATGCAACTTCAAAACCATCATTCCTAACTGTTGGTGGTCTCGTTTCTGAGCCGTAGCCCTGGCTTTCACCAGCCACCTATTTATAGTTCAATGGTCACCTTATTATGGTGGGCGGACTTTCCTAAGCAGAACCAGGCAAAAACATGCCTTTTCAGGCAGTGTTAATGATAAGCTCTACCTGCTGTTAAGCCGCTACCCTACCTATAATTAAGGGGATTTTCTGGGTTTAAAAATGTTATGCTTTTATAGACGAAAAAGTTGCCAGTGCCACCCCGTTGGGGGCGACCCCTGTCACAGCAACCTTGCACCAAGTCCTCAACAATTAAAAATCGTTTTCGTCCTTGGTGCTGTTGCAGGTTGCGGCAACTTTTTTTTTGGATATTTGTTCTTTTAGCAAGATTTAAATACTCATAATTTCAGGGATAAAACTATAGACTTAATACTTAAAAAAGTGAGGTGGTATCATGAATAAGCGGGGAGCTGAGATGAGCATGAGCGTTATTATCGTGGCAGCCATTGCTTTATTGGTGTTAATCATCCTTGCTGTTCTCATACTGGGAGCTGGCAGGAGGGTGAGGGAAGGCACTGGTTGCGCAGGCACTGGCGGAACTTGTTATTCTAGCTGCGCTGACTTAGCAGATGACCAAGGAGGAGTGTGGACTCCTGACGTTACTAACGGCGGAATAAAAGGCGGCTGCAAGGAAGGAGAGCAGTGCTGCATAAGCATAGGCGGCGCTCCAGAGGAGTGAGCAAGATGAGACTGGCACGAAGCAAGAGAGGGGCAGAGCTCACTATGAGCACCATAATAATAGCAGTGCTCGTAATAATAGTGCTGCTGGTATTGGTGCTTATATTCAGCAGGTCAGCAAGGAACTTCTTTTTGGGCACATCTGGCTGCTCGACCAAGGGCGGCGAGTGTAAGTCTCAGTGCGAGGAAGGAGAGACTAATCACTTCGCAGGCAACCCTGATTGTGATGGCAAGCAGAAAGGAACCATTTGTTGCGTGAGGGAAAGCACTCTTCTTGGAACTGAGGACGACGTTTAATCTGGCTTAACATAAAAGGTTTTACAGGATGAGAAGCAAAAGAGGTGCTGGCAACGTGTTCTGGATAATCATGGAAATAGTCATAGCTATAGCTATCCTGCTTATCCTTATCTATATGGTCACAAGAAACTCCGGCAACTTTCTCAAAGGCTTGAACAGCTGCGAAGCCAAAGGCGGAGAATGCCTGAGCTCTTGCGGAAGCCTGGAAGCCATGCCAGCAGGAGATGCTGGCTGCGAGAAGGAATTCAAGAACCAGAATATGGTATGCTGCAAGAAAGCAGAGACACAACAACAAACAGGAGTAGGAGCGAATAGTGAGCTGATAAAAGTTCTTATTAACAATGAGAAGACATCGCTTACTTACGGCGAGAGACGAGATATGGATATTGGTACAGTTTACAAGATAGATACTGTTCTTGATAGTAAAAAACTAGAAAGCCTTACTGGCACTCAAAACATGGTGTGCAGCTTATTCTTGAAAGACACAGATACGAGCCAGGAATATGTTATGGAAAGAACAGAAAAGCCGTTAAGTAGTGATGAACAGAAAAAACCAATTCCTCTAGATGATGCAAAAGAATCATATAACCAAGGGGATTCATTCATTGTAGGCTGCAATGCAAAGGATAAGTTATGGCTCAGATACATCAAACCAGAAGATTTGCAAGCAGGGAGGATTTATGCTTTGAAAATAATAGTTTATGACAAGGATGTGGCAGATAATATGATCAAATCAGGTTCAATAACGAATGATGCTTACTCCGACGATTTCAAATCACTGATTCTTGACGAGACTCACTGGGCTGCAGAATTCACAGCTTACTTACGCGTCAAGCCAATCATTGAGATCAAGGATATTAGCGGAACATGGGTGGTTTTTGATGATATTACTGTGACTGCGAATGCTCCTTACAAGCTGTCGAATGTATCCATTGCGATTGTTCCCGGTAATAAAACTTTGGAAGAGTTACAGCCTAAAGGAGAAAATGTTGATTTGGATCAGAAGAGCTTATACCAGCAGATTTATGATGCTTGCATAAGTGAAACTAATGGACCTGTATATTGGTACAGGTTAAATAAGATAACCGCTATCAAGGCCGGTGAGCAAGGAATAAACCTCGGATTATTCACAGCAGGAAGGCAGGCTTACCAGAGCGCAATGTACGAATCCCAACTCCAGCCGATTGAGATGATTAATGGCCAGGCCAAGGTACACATTGATGCTTCTAGCATTTCAGAGAACTTCCAGATAGGAGACATGAAGGAAGAAAAAGAAGGACCTCTTAAAGAGCAGTACCTGTGCGTGAAAGCAAAAGTATATGGCCCAGATGGAAAAGTTAAAATCATCCACTCAGCATCTTCACAGCCATTAAGATTAGATGTGGCGCCTCCATTGATTGACGAGACTGACACCTACATCCAGGTGAAATATCCTGAGTATAAATTGCTTCAGGACTCTATCACCAAGCTCATAGAGCAGAACAGGATAACACCCAACCAGCAGGTAACGCCTTACTACTTTGAGCAATATCCCAAGATTGTGATTAAGAAGTGCATTGACAAGAGCGGTTGCAAGAATTATAATTATTATTTTGCACCTACCAACATAAGGATTAACATCAACACTAATGATTTAGCAACAGGCATTGTTGGCACCATATTGGGCTATGGCCTTAATTACTTATACCAGCAAATAGTAGCCTCCAACCCATTAGAGACTATATGCCCATTGGCGAATAGCGGCCAGTACAGGACCAACTCCTACCCCGAGATAAGATTCTACAAGGACCAGCAAGGAATATTCTGCATCAAGGCAATAGACGCAGTAGGCAACTACTGGCTCACCTGGAAGACAGCCTACAACCCCTATGACGTGATAGAAGACGTGGTGGCTAATGCTACAGGCACGACAGGAACGACAGGGATAACTCCGGTAATTGGCTCGTGATGGTTCTTTGAATAATAAAGTTTAAATAGTCTTAAAAGAGAAAATTCAGAGTAGATAGAAATATATGCTTTAATAGGAGATTTTGAATGCCTGACACCCAACTACGCCCCATAATAAAGATGATTATTTACATTGTACTCGCACTATTCATGTTCTACCTGCTCTACAGGCTAATCTTCAAACCTTTAGGAGGATTCTGATGAACAAGAAAGCAGACTTTGGATTCTCGAATATTATTATGATAATAATTGCGATAATCGGAGGACTGCTGATAATAAGCATTGTCGCATACATCTTAGGAGCATTCACAGACCCAAACAGAATTGAGGATGGAATTGGCTGTAGAATAATGATACAATCAACAGCCAGAATTGAAAGCGCAACTCAAGGCATAATAACCGCAGATAGCCTATTAGAAGCATGCAAAGTGATAGAGAAGACTATTCCAATGAAGTCTTATTACCAAACTCTCGGCGGCAATGTGAACAGGATGACTGCTGGCCAGTTCAGGGAAGTAGTGATGTACGACTTTGCAGAATTAATCAATAATGCATGGTGGATTAGCGGAGAAGGAGATAGGTCAGAGTATTTTATAAAAAACATATTAAAACTCTTTGCAGGAGAAAATAAATGCTATATCTTATATACAGTGAAAATACACGCGCCTAATAAAAGAATTGCTGATAATTTTAACTCCATAACTCGAGGAGTATTCATATCCAACATGAAAAACATAACTCGCGCAGATATCAAGGGCGGGTTGATGAAAGGAGACCAGCGCTCAATACTTACTTATATCACTCTCGATGGTAAAGGTTCAGGAGTTCAGTTCAAGACGATGGAAGAAAATGAAGGCGTGATTGAGGTTTCCAAGGGAGGAACAGATGCAATTTATGCAATAGCAGTTGGATTTTATGATGATTCAGGCATAGGTAAATTTTTTCAAGATCTCTTTAAGGGAGCAAAAATGCCTGTAAAAAATGACGCGAGCTTTATCTACATTGCACCATTTGATGAGGTGGCGAAGATATGCACAGTATCAAACTAGTAAATAAAAAAGGAGTAGTTATGAGTTTTGAATCTTTGGTTAAGTGGGGATTGTGGTTGCTTGCAGGTGCGGTCCTTGTTGCATTCGTGGTTTTAATATTATCAGGAAAAGCAGGGCAGTTTATAGAAGCATTCTTTACAAAGCTTAAGTCATTATTCCAGTTTTTATGAAAATGGCCAAGAAAAAAGCACAAGGCAGCATGGGATTTATTATCAAAGTAGTCGTGATAATCCTGATTTTCATAATCCTGGGAACTACCCTGAACGGGATGTTCAACAAGGCCAAAAAAGCCATTATGGATGTCGTAGACAAGCAGTATGAAGAATTCAATGTAATGGATGGAGTGCTTTATCACCCTGACTTGCCGTCAGAATATGTTTACTTCTGGAACCAAGGATTGCGAGAACCAATAAAAGCAGCAGTTGCAGCTAACACCCCTTGCTTAGGCTCTTTTTATTCTAATAAAGACCTTAACCTGAAGGGTGCGCAGATAAGGCTTGTTCAGACCGAGGACAAAGGAATAACCATGTACATGACCAATGCAAAAGGCGTTGTCGTGATTTATGACGAGCAAGTCCTGCCAGACAAAAACTTGAAACTGTGCGTTGTTGATGAGCCAAAGAGCTTGAGCGAACTGTACACTCAGATTAAGAATGGATTGGATGGAAAAGCAACAAATTTCTCATATAATGAAAATACAAAAATTATCAAATACAAGCCTGTCGAAGACCTTTACATCCAGATGGATAACTTGGAGAATGATAAAGACGGCGTGGAAGTGGGCTTTTATGTTGATAAAGCTGTGCTAGGCAAGCACGACCCTAAGAACCTGCTGAAATTCTTGTACCCTGCGTACTTTCCTGGCAAGAATCCAAACTACCCTTCGAGTGTAGAGCGAATAGAGAGATATCATTTCTTTTTCTTTGTAAACGGTGAAAACTTCTGCATTGTTAGGACTGAAAAAGACCAAGGATTTTGGCCTCGAGATGTTAAGCAGTATATTTCAGATTTGATGAAAAATAAGAAGAATGTTGCTTTTCTTGACCAAACATCCAATAATCCTTTATGCCCAGCCCCAGCTGATTTATTTGAAAGTAAAAAATCTTCTTATTACCTAGGGTGTGCAGAATTTGCGAATTCAGACTTTTATAAGTTCTGTCCACAATCTTCTGAAGGTCAAAAAGGACTCTGTCTTTGGTCTGGTGACCCTTCAGTAACGTGTGCTTCTTGTCAACTCAATATAAAAAAATGTGATGACTATAATGATTTTTCTTTGGCAGGCAAGCAAAGATCGGATTTATGCAACCGAAACCCTTGCAAGCTCGAGGGCGGATGTTCTTATGTAAAGAATAAATGTGCTGTTAAGGAAGTCTAGGAGGTGCAAAAATGATTTTAAAGAACAAGAGAGGGGCAGAGGGTGGCGTCAATTATTTTCTTATAACCATGGTTATAGCCTTGGTTCTGCTGGGGGTTTATCTCGTAATGATAAAAGGGCACCAGACAATCATCAAGGATGCTAGCAGCGAAGTGAATTCCTGGCTTAATGTTGCCAACCCTAACTGTGACTTTGACAAGGATGGCTTGAATAATGTGGCTGATATCTGCCCTTGTGATGATGATAATGATTATGGCTCAAGGATTTATTATTTGAAAGGAAGTCAGTGTTCAGTGACCAAGATACAAAGCTACGAGAAAATAGACTATGAAGAGAAATTAATTGAATGTGAAGAATCTGGAAAGGATGAAGATTGCCCTAAAGAACTTCCAAGTGAGAGTATGAACTGGGTTTACTCAGTTCCGCTCGTAGATAAGGAATGCGTGAATGCAGTAAAGAAAATACTTGAAGACGATAACTTGATAGGAAGCACATTATGTGAAGTGAAAAATTTTGACAAATATAAAGCAGATAAAACAGCTTATTATCAATTAAGCGGCTTGAAGGAAAAGCTAGACCAGATATCAAAAGATAAGAGCACAACACCTGTGCTTCTCTTCCCTGAGAAGTGTGCTACAAGAATACTGGCTCAGAACATAGAGCTCAATAGGGCAACCTTCACCTGCAGGACGCAGACAATGACTTGCAAAAAGAAGCTGACAGATGAGAAATGCACATGAAAAGATTCTTCAGGAAAGGCACAGAGCACGAGTTCAGGTTCTTATTCGGGATAATCATAGCAGCAGTAGTCATATTCGCATTTGCAAGGTGCACAATAGGATTCCTGAAAGGGAGTGATGCTTCGCTCGAGACCTTTAATGCATTGGGAAATGTCATTGATGATTTGCAGGCAAAAACAAGCTCTGAAACTCAAACAGTCTCCCAGATGGTTCACATAGAGCCTGGACAGCCTTGGTATTTTTTTGATAAAGGAACAGATTATGCTGTTGCTGTTTATACCAATATAAATTTGGATGAGTTTAAAACCATCAACTTTGATATTTTCGGGATTTCTGGAACTCATTATGATTTGAAATATTTTTTAAAAAAGAAAACTTACTGCGCCAGCATCGGAGGAGTTTATGTGTATTCCAAGCCTAAAGCTTGCGGTGATGATGCTTGCATGGTGATTTGCAAACAACCAAGGATAAAAGCTCGTGATGTCGCGACTATCAAATTACCAGAGCCAACAGGCACTCTAAATTTAGAATGGCCTCTTAGCTTGGTGGATTGCGAATCTGCTGAGGTTAAAACTTTTAAGAGTGTAGAGCATTTCTATCGCAAACCAGCTTTTGTTCAAACTTATTATGCTTCCGCTCCCACCCCATGCGCATCCACTGTTGCTTTCACGCCAGGAGCAGTTCTTGAAACATTTCAATTTATTGGTCATTTAATAACACTCCAACACAATTATGACTTTGATAAACCCGCATATGAAACCACTACGCCCGACCCTGATCGTGTTCGTTTGGTGATTACAGAATACTCTGACGGAACTTCTTTCAAAGAGAGAAAACTGATGGATTCTGATGTAATTTATATTCAGTCATTTAATAAGAAAATTTTGATATGTTATACCTACCCCTGCCTGACTTCTCGCGAGGAGTTTTACTTGCTGTGGCTTAATAATATCTTTGGCCCTTGCTGGGATGAGGGCAAGTGCTCTGCTTTGGAGGAGAGAATATTAAGCATCCCGAAAACTAGTGCAAAGCAGGAATTAACCTTTGAGAGAGTCACACCTGACGCTGGAAATGTTGGCTTGAGAGTAACGGTTAACAATAATAAAGAGGGTGAGATTCCAGAATCTTATGGCTTTGCCAGAGAAATACCTATGCGTGCGTATAAGAGCGGCGAGGCAATCGATAAAGGCACAACCATTGACAAGATTTCTTTTTCCATGAGGAAACTAAGTGATGGCAAGAAGGTAGTAGTCATGAAGTTTAATGAGCAGGAAAAAACCTTTATTAGCGTTTCTTCTACTCTTCCAAAGGCTGAAGGAGAAAAGACTATTATGAATTTCAAGTATGAGGACCTCCCGCCAGAAACTACAGCTTCTTAATTCTTGTAAAGCAAAAAACTTATATATTCTTTTGTCGATAGTTTAATATCAATATGTTATTTAGGAGTAAAAGAGGTGAGGAGGATCTTTGGAATGCTATGACTCTCATAGCAGGCGCTGTTGTAGGCATCTTCTTTGTCATGATTATTTATCGGTTCGGCTCTACAGCCTATGCTGAAGCAACTTTCTTTACCAAGGATGCGGCCCTTCTTACAGATGCTATTCTCGCAACTCCTCAGAACATTGAGTTAGTTCATACTCAGCAACAACCGGGCAAGTATGCAAGGTATTATGATGGTGAGTTCCAGCTCTTCACCAGCTCTGACGGTAAAAAGCCTAATGCGAGCCAAGTTACTCCTTTCAGGAACTCTTTTGTCCCAAGGAAAGATATCACAATGGACGAGGAGCTTCACTTATTATCTGTTGTTTATTTCCTAAAAAACAGCAGCATGATGACTATAACTAACCAGCCCTGGGACTTTGCTTCTGTTCAAATAGAAGAAGCTGAAGAAGAGCCTCCTGCTGGCGAGGAAAAAGCAAGCACAGGAACTTCTGAAGAACTTGAAGAGCAGATAAAGCTTTACGAGCTTTACCAAGAATACTTGAAGACGCAAATTTTGTGCTTCAAGACAATTGATGACTGCATGTTCTCAGTAGAAAAGGATTACACTGAAGTGTGTGAAAGATTCAACTGTTTATGCGTGCCTACAAGTATTAGAAAGATTGAACGTTGCCCAGCTGATAAACCTTACTACATAGTGGGATTGGGCGCGCCAAGATATGCTCCTATAGACCCGAGGCTAGGCAAATAAAGATGAGAAAAAGCATTTTTTTGAACAAGAAAGGAGAGTCAGAAGAGCAAGGCTTTTCCATATTCTACTTGGGCATGGCCATCATTGTGTTTGCAGTCATGGCTTTCATATTATTGTTCATAATCGGGCAATACATTGAATCCTTCCTTGTTTACGACACAGATGTTGCAAAGAACGTCTATGCTTACAGAGCAATAAACACCTGCCTGGCTTACCAAGACCCTTTCACCAACAGGTATTATCCTGGAATTATTGACCTTAGCAAATACACCCAGGAAAACCTTAACAACTGCTATGCTGACACCATAGCAGTTTCTTTCAATGTCCAATTAGTAAGCTTGACAGGAGAGAAGACCTATGATAGAATCCTTGTCGGCTTTGGCGCTGCAAGGACCATAGGTCGTTATCCGGTTCTCATACGCAATTCAAATGGCAGAGTTGTTCAGGGTGAGCTCTTGTTCGGCACAAGTGACGAGGCTATGATGAAATCAAGGAGCTAAAATGAGAATAAAAGCAAAGAAGGCAATGATTGTTGAGAACATGTCAGAGCTAGGCGTTGCCTTCGTCATAGTGCTTATTGCCTTCATCCTTCTAAGCTTTGCTTCTAATTTGAATAAAGCAGAAAAAGAAGAGAAGAGCGAGGGTGAAAAGAACAGAGCCATCATGGAGAACACTATTGCACTCTACCTTAAACAGCCAGTAACAGTGAAAGGTTATGAATTAACAATGGCAGAACTGATAGTGCTCGCAGTTGAGAACCCTAAGGACGAAGAGTATGCTAACAAGTTTATAGAAGCATCAGAGAGTTTCTTAGGAGCGTCTTCTGGCTTGGGTTTTGTAATTACTGTGAACAGAAAAGACGGAGATTTGATTGCAGGTACGAGCAAGCTCGGGGTATCTAATTCTGCTGAAGCACTTCAAAAGGCACAAAGAAAAGAATCCGTATCGTATAGTAACCAAAATAAAAATGCTAACATCATAAAAACCATTCTGCTTCCCTCTCATTCAGGCGAGCCTATAGAAGTTAGTATTTCAGGATACATAGCAACTAACAAGAAATGGTAGAATGAGTAACAAGAAATCAAGCGTTGGATTGGTAATGCTGCCCACCATGGGCTTTGTGATAGGTGTCATCATATTCTTCGTCTTTACTGCGCCCAAAATTGATGATTACATCGGAGGAAAGCAGGCTGCTGTGCTGAAAGCAGTTGGCCAGGGAGAGCAAGTGCTTAGCTCCATTGATGTTGCTGCAAGATTTGCTGCCTGGCAGAGCTTGTTTGATTTGGGCAAGAGCGGAGGATTTTATCCTGGAACTCCTGCTGACTTATCACCTGCAGCCGAGCAATACCCTTGCGAGAGGTATGGCTACACATTATGGAATTCTAACAATGAGAAGTGCTGGCCTGATTATTTCGACAGCTACACAAAACATTTTGATGCAACATTCAAGTCAAGATTCATACCGCAGCTCTATGATTCACTCCAAAGCATCAGCTACACTTATACAGTCGGTCAAGGTATGCACGGCACTGCAGTAATCGCTGGAGTGGCTGACAAGACTATCCCTATGGAGATGAGTTATGTTTATGTTAGTGAAAAAGAGACTCCTGCAACAGAGGAATTAAAAAAAGATACTGCTCCTTTCATCAGCTCTGACTATGGCTACTTCTCCTGGCCTGTTGCAATGCAAAACCACCTTGTAACTTCAGGATTTGGCTGGAGAAAATCAGAATCAGATACTGAGTCAGTGCAGCATGCAGCCATTGACATCTATGCCCCTTTCAAAACAGCTGTTTATGCAGCTGCTGACGGCAGAGTAAGTTTTTTGCCTGGTGGTGTTACTGAGTGCTGGGGTGCAATAATGATTGACCACGGCGGCGGATTAAGCACTTTTTACCTTCACTTAGAAGACTGGATTGTTTCAGACGGCCAGGTTGTTAAACGAGGCCAAAGAATCGGCTCTGTGGGGCACAGAGGCGAGATTCATGGCCAATGCTCTGAAAATGCTTATCCTGCAGACCACCTTCATTTTGGAGTATTATATGATAAGGCACCTAAAGGAACTAGTTATTCTGGTCAAGAAATGGTTTTGTCTAGCTTCGGAATGAACACCTTTGTCCAGCCTTTATGTTTCTTTGACAAGAATGGAGGATTCACTTTTCACTCAGGAGCCTCGAGCCAAAAGATGCCAATCAATTCAGAACTAGACAAGGTCTGTAAGCTCTACAACTTCCCAGAGCAATTCCTAAAGACAAGGGAGGAAGCTGCTCAGGCAGCAGAAACAGCTACTTCAACTCAAACGAGTGGCCAAGAAGCCAAGGCGGCTGAGAATAAAGCTGCAGAGGAAAAAACTAGTGAGCCAAAAAAAGAAGGAGAAACTAGCTCAACTAGCGGATTAAAATTTATCTCCCAAGCAGACTATGACAGGGTGATGCAATACGGTAAATGGATAAAAGAAGCTGCCCAGAAATACGAAGTGCCAGAAGCCCTGATTGCAGCCACGATTTATCATGAGAGCAAAGGATATACAGATGCTGTTTCTGGCAAAGAAAAAGAATGCTTAAGCGGCGTAGGGCTCGGCCAGTTTAGATATACAACAGCAATAGGAAACCCGTACAAGGACATATTTGGCTCTGGCTTGATGTCGTGCGGATGCTGCGGTGGCCAGTACACTTCAACTGCTACCATCGGATGCACAGCATCAAGCAGTCATAATTGCCCACCAACAGACCCGAGGTTTGATGCTCAGAAATCAATAATGGCAATAGCTGCATATCATAAATCATTATATAATATGTTTTCAAGGTACACAGACAAGGATGCTTTTGTTCTCATGTCATATTTTAGGGGAGCAGGAAATGTTAATCCATCTATAACGAACACTTGCAAGGCGATGGGCGTTACAGGAAACTGTGACCCAAGATGGAATGATGTAGTAAATAATTTCATTGAGAATGGGGCTGTTGCTTCTAGCACTACTAAGAAAGATACATATGATTACGTCTCAATCATTTTAAAAGCAATGTCAGATTTCGGCGGTGGTAGCTACAGCAGCATGCCGAGCTATAACAATGCAATATCTATGCCGACATCAACAACTATAAGAACTGAGGAGCTAAGAAAAATCGGCTTCTACCATATCAACCCGAGCTTCACCACCAGCGTCGACTATGACTTCAGGGTTTTTGAGAGCATAAGGAAATGGGCTGATTATACTTATGAGAAATGCCACACCCAGAATATAATAAAGGATTGCGTTGAAGAGCAAAAGAAACTCATGAATGATTTGTACGCAGAAGCAACAGGTGAGAAATCCTCTTCCTCAGCGCAAACAAACACGCCAACTCCGACTCTAGCAGTAACAGCTCCTCCAGAGATTGTCATAGCCCAGCCTTATTTTGATTTTGTGGACAATGACTTGTGCACAGGCGATACAGAAGGCTTCTATGACTTTTCAGAATTCTTTGAGGATTGCATGGAGTTCGGCAATGACAAGTGCTATTGCAAAGCTCCCAGCATGAGCTTTGGCTCAAATCACTTGTTAATGTCTTCAACTGGTTTGGAATTTTATGATGCTGAGAATAGCTTTCTTGACAAATACGACTTCCCAGATGACAAGAAGATAACCTTACAAGAAAAAGGAACAGATGTAAGCTCATTCACTCTTTGGAAATCAGGACTTTCACAGAGTTTTGTCCTAAAGAATGTGAAGGATAATCAGGAAAGCGCTCAGGTTGATACAAAAACTCTCTATTTTGTGAAAAAAGGCAATGTCCTCAACCAGGTGGATGATGTCAGCAAGCTCAAGGAATGCAATTTCAATGGAAAGCACAAGTTCCGTTTCTGCGCAGTATCTGAAAAGAAAATTCCTTACTATGATTATGAGAAAGCAACTTCGGCTCTGGATTTTAAGCAGGTTCCTATCCGTTTTGCCTTTGACTTTAAGAAAGCCATTCCTCCGCCCATAACAAGCATGGCCCTTGATGTTTCTGGCGTGCCTGAGGATAAAAAAACAGAGACAGATGCTCTGCCTGAAGATAACAAATGCAAAGACTTTGGCAAGGCAAAATTCACCTTGAAAGTCACAACCAAGGATTTGCAGCCTGCTTATGAAAATTTCATCTCAAGCCTGGCATCCAAGATTGTGCCCCAGCTAGGAGTGCTGTTGTTTGCCAAGAACTTCCTCTCTGCAACCCAGGACACAATACCTGCCCTTGTTAGTGTTCAGCTCGACCTGAATGGAGCGTCCAAGGAATGCGACATCACAGGCCTGGTTTACAAGTGCGGATCAGGATTACCGCCTGTAAAAAAGGACGGAAAATTCGACTTCAGCAATCCAACAGGCTATGTTGACATCTCTTCAAGATTCAATTCTGGCGGAGGGCTCTCAGTCAGCTCTCCAGATGCGTGCATACTATTTAAGAATCCCGACGGCAAAGACACGAGCGGGTCGATAAGATACACTAAGCCGCAGATAAGCGGAGACCAGGTTTCATTTACAATTGACAAGTGCGCAGACCCAATTCTTCAATTCAAAAAAACTCAAGGCATTGACATAATAACTTCAGCCCTGACAGGGTTTGGCTATTATTTTGCATTCTCATATGTTGACAGCGCAGGCAACTATGGCCCAGCAACGATACAGACTGTGATGATACCCTCTGTGCTTGAGCAGCTCGAAGACCAGCTAGGCATAAAGGATTGGCTCTTAATCAAAGACCTCCTGATGGGCAATTATGATTCAATTTTGGGAAAGCTAGGCTTGGATGATGAGTGGAGGATGATAAGAAGCGCATTAGCAGGCGTTTCCCTAGACAGGCTGCTCACTAACCTGCAAGGCGAGGCCATGAATGCTGCTTATGGCGAGATAGCCAAGAATATCAAGAACGAGGATGCTGCAGCCATTGTCACTGACTTTGCAAAGGATGCTGTTGATGGCAGGCTTGATGAAAGCTACACTGACAAGATTATTGAAAAGCTCTTGGAGAACATTGATGATTCTGAAGTTGACAAGGCATTGGACAAGCTGCTAGATTCAAAAAAGGCTGCAGATGCTTTCATCAATTACCTAGAAGAGCTGCCTGATGAGAAAAAAAGAGAAATACTAGAAGCACTGGGCGAAGAGGTTAGTGAATCTACTAAGGGACGAGTTGAAGTGACAGGATCTGCTGTTGCTGTAACTGTGCACCATAAGGACATTGATGAGCAATGGGAAGCTCTCTTAGAAGAGGCGCAGGGTAACAAGGAAAAGCTTGCTGAAATACTTAATCAACTCAGCCCAGAGGAAAGATTAGCTGCGCTCAAGGCAATGGCTGAGAGCGCTCCTGACAAGGCTTTGCAAGCGCTTGCAGAAGCAGTAGGAGCTGATAAGAAGGCAGCGGCTGTAAGGAGTATACTTAACTCTGCAACTGATGCTGAGAGCCAGCTCGCAAGGCTAATAGCTTATTCATCCCCTGATTATGCAAAGAAGGCAGCGCTTGATTATGTGATGAATTTGCCAGGCTATGACAAGTACAAGGACATTGTTAGCATATTCGAGGACTTCAAGGGCATTAGCTGCTAATAATATTATTCTCGTTGTTCTTGCCTCGCATTCGCTCGACATACCGCCTTCGAAACTTAAGAGTCTATTTTTTGATGGTGCTAGCTCCCCGTATGGGGCGTCCCCCGCCGACGCACAAGAGCATCTTTTCGTAGAAGTTTCGACCTTAAGACGGTATTACACTATAACTGATTCGAAAGAGAAAAGTATTTAAAATACTGCTGGTTGTTCTTGTCTTTAGCATTAAAGTTTTTTTATTGTCACGGGGGTTGGTGTTTATGATTAACATTCCTTTGCCGCAGATTAAGGAGAGGATTTCTCAGAAGACTGGCTTGTCTCTGGATGAGATTAATCAGAAGATTAAGTCCAAGCTTAGGCAATTGCCAGGGTTAATATCAGAGGAAGGAGCTGCTCACATCGTGGCTAATGAGCTCGGCGTGAAGTTGTTTGAGATGAGCGCTGGCGAGAAGCTTCAGATTAAGAATATTCTTGCAGGCATGAGAAATGTTGATGTTGTTGGCAAGGTTCTACAAAAATATGAGCTAAGAGAGTTCACAAAAGAGAATAATACTGGCAAAGTAGCTAATTTCTTGCTGGGCGATGAGACTGGCGTTATCAGGATTGTTCTATGGCACAAGCAGGCAGAGCTTCTCAGCCAGTTCAATGAAGGAGATGTTCTCAAGATAAAGGGCGGCTATGTCAGGGAGAATAATGGGAGAAAAGAAGTGCACCTTAATGAATTGTCCAAGCTATTAATAAACCCTGAGGGCGTAACAGTGGAGGTCAAGCCTTATGCTCCTCCAGTATCTACGAGAAAGCAGATTATTGACATTAAAGAGGATGATGCTAGTGTTGAAATCCTGGCTACCATTGTCCAGGTTTTTGACCTTAACTTTTTTGAAGTTTGCCCTCAGTGCGCTAAGAGGATAAGGCTCAAGGATGAAGGATTTGTGTGCCAGGCCCACGGCAAGGTTACTCCTAATTATAATTATGTGCTTAATCTTTATCTGGATGATGGCAGCGACAACATACGCACAGTGCTCTGGAGAGAGCAGGTTGAAGAATTATTAGGTATGGACAAGAATCAGGTAATGGGCTTCAAAGAAGACCCTTTAAAGTTTGAGCCTGTCAAGACAGAACTCCTGGGAAACATTGTAAAGGTGAGTGGAAGAGCTAATAAGAACCAGAACTTTGACAGGATTGAGCTTGTAGCCAGCAAGGTTGACAAGAGCCCTGACCCTGACGAGGAAATAAAGAAGCTCAAGGAAGAAGCAGAGAAAGTTGTTGCCAAGGAAGAGCCAGCCCCAAAGGCAGAGGTTTCTAAACAAGAAGAGATCAAGAGCCATGATGAGCAGAACTTTGAGAACTTTAACATTGATGAAGAGTTGGTTGACACAGATAAGTCTGATGAATAAGGTTTTTTTAGAAAACTTTTTATACCACTAATCTAAATATGTTGTTTATGGCAAGGAAAAAGGTGCAAGAGGTTAATAGTTCTGTTTTCGAAATCATTGTGGTGCTAGCAATAGTAGCTATTGTGGCAGTTACAGGCCAGGTGCTTATCCGTTATGAAGGAGCAGGCTCGGGAACAGGCATGGCTAGCAGTGATTTGATAACTGGCAATGTGGTTGCAGAAGAAGCAGTTCCTGAAGAGCAGCCTTTTGTTGATGTAGGCGTGAAGAAGATAGAGATTAACCCTCCAAGCCCATTGATTGGCGAAGCATTTGAGGTTCTTGTAACTGTCTCTAATGACGGCTTTGTAAAGATTGACACCCCATTCTATGTGCAGATTGAGATTATGCCTTATGGCGATAATATCAAGTCTACAGTCACGCAGGCAGTCATTACCAAGGTGCTTGAGCCAGGCGAGGAGTCAGTTGTCAGCTTTAACATACTCACTGTGACCAAGGAAGGCCCTATGAAGATAATAGCCACTGCTGATTCCACAGTCAAGCTGGACGACCAGAACCCATCCAACAACCAGATGAGCAAGACAGTTATAATCAACAGCCAATAAGGTGAGCTTTGAGTCCGTTATTGCCCTAAGGTGGAAATGTCTTCTGATAAAATTTTATTATGCGTTGCCAGGGGTTGCTCCCTACGGGAAAGCAGCATCACTTAAAGAAAGAATCCTACATTTCCAAGGCAATCAAAAATATTTGATTTTTGATGCCACAAAAATCCTCGAGGATTTTTGCCGGCAATGGGACTCAGAAGCAAGTCGTTTCCAGCCAATAAGGTTATAAATACTAAAAAATATTTTTTTTCTTAACATGATGTTCATAACTCATCTAGCCTTTGCTTTATTCTTGGGATTATTAACTCTGAGGATTTTTAACCTGCCTGTTTATACGCTAATCTTCCTTGCCTTTATATTATTAGGAGCATTATTGCCTGACATTGACAGTGCAGACTCGTTCATAGGGAGAAAGGTAAAGCCCTTAAGCCTTTTCTTTAAGCACAGAGAGTTCTGGCACAGCATCACTGCAATGATATTTTTCACCATAATAGTTTTCCTGATTGCGCAAAACATCTACGCATTAGCCCTTGCCATCGGCTACTTATCGCACCTAATCCTTGACAGCCTCACACGAGGAGGAATTGCTTTTTTCTGGCCGAGCAAGATGAGAATAAAAGGAAAGCTCAAGACACGAGGAATAGTTGACCTAATGCTGCTGGTTGCGTTTGCATTGCTTGACCTGTTATTGCTTTTATAAAAGTTAAAATTAATTTTTTGTGACTAACTCGCTATAAGCTAGTTTTGTACATCACTCCATAAAGGTCTTTGACCAAGTTCTCAACATTTTTATCATTTATTTCAGAAGTCTTGTCTATGCGCTTGATGTTATTAATAATGTTCTCGCTCAGCAGTTCCTTGTTCTGCTTGAACAAGTTGCAAAGCTCTTCTAGGTTGCCAACAAATATTTTAGGAAGCCTCTGCCTTGCTGCGTCCTTTTCAGCCTCTCCCAATCCTCCTTGGAGGAACTGGCGATAAGTGCCGTCCAGAATAACAGGCTCCCAGTTGGTTTCAATGCCTATGAAAAAATGCTCATCATACACATCCTCTTTTTCAAGCACAGGCTCAACAAGCCAGCTTTTTTCAACAACCTTGATATAGTCTGAGATGTTACCAATGATCTGTGCAGTATAATTATCAGGAAGGTATTTCTTCCAATCATCTGAAGAAAAGTCGCAAACACCATCATCTGATTCCAAAAAAGGAGAAGGATAATTGTTTATAACGTTCATCACATTAACCTTCAGCCTTGCCAGAAAATTATTTTTTTCATCTTCACCATTCTCCACTCTGCCAACTAGGGCTTTAAAGTCAGAGAAAGACACATTTACAATAGGCTGCTGAACACTCTTCCCAATATTATAGTCTGTTGCTGGCGGATTTGAAGCAGTTAATGCTAAAAACCCGAATAGTGCTGTGCTCAAGAGTTTCTTGCTCATTGTAATGCTGGGGAAGCTTATCTAATATATAAATAAAACTCAAAAATCTGCACAGGACACACTGGACATGTCGGCGTAGGGTATTTAAACACAGTAATGTTATCTTAGTTTAAGCAACAAGAAAGTTGCCCTCCGGTTCCCCGGCATCTTAGTTATGCCTAATTCTAAGGGAGCTTTGAAACAAAATCCGAAAGGAAAGGAGGAGATTAGAATGGAGAAAGAAAAAAACCAGCCTGTAAAAAAATTCAAGGCAGGCGCGATTTCTGCAACAGTCTGGGAGAACCAGGCGCAGAACCAGAAAGGAGAGCTGATAAGCTTTAAGAGCATCAGCTTTGACAGGAACTACAAGGATGCGAATGGCGAGTGGCAGAGAACCAACTCGTTGAGAACGTCAGACATTCCAAAGGCAGTTCTTGTTTTGAGCAAGGCTTATGAGTTCCTTGCTCTTAACTCTGCTGAGGCAGAGGATGGAGAATAAGAGGTGAACACAATGGAACAGTTGATTGTTGCAAGAGTAGAAAAATTTAAAACCAAGAAGGAGGTTCCGGTAGTTATGGCTTCTAAAAAAGAGAAGGAATTGAGTGTTGAGGACTTGCCAGGCATTGGTGCAGCAACAGGTGAGAAACTAAGGTCTGCTGGCTTTGATAATCTTTTGAGCATTGCAGTAGCTACTCCTGGCGAGATAGTTGATGCTGCAGGAGTCACAGAGCTGACTGCAAGGAAAGCCATCAAGTATGCCCGCGACAACCTTGACATGGGATTCCAGTCAGGAAGCGACATCCTTGAGAAGAGGGAGCATATTGAGAAGATCAGCACTGGCAGCAAGAACCTTGACAAGCTCTTTGGCGGAGGAATCCAGTCAGGAGCTATCACAGAATGCTTTGGCCAGTACGGAAGCGGCAAGACCCAGCTAGGTCACATGCTTTCTGTGCAGGTCCAACTTAAAGATCCTGATGCTATTGCAGTATATATTGATACTGAGAACACCTTCAGGCCTAACAGGATTAAGCAGTTCGCCGAAGGTATGGGACTTGACTCTGACAAAATCCTTAAGAACATAAAAGTTGCAAGGGCTTTTAACTCAGACCACCAGATGCTCTTGGTTGAGAAGGCAGAGGAGCTCATAAAGCAAGGACTCAAGGTCAAGCTTATAGTGGTTGACTCCTTGACAGCTCATTTTAGGGCAGAGTTTGTAGGTAGAGGCACCCTGGCAGAGAGGCAGCAGAAGCTTAACAAGCACATGCACGCATTAGCCAAGCTGGCAGACATGTACAACCTCGCTGTTTATGTGACTAACCAGGTCATGGCCAGGCCAGACATGTTCTTCGGAGACCCCACAGAAGCAATTGGCGGAAACATAGTGGCTCACAACAGTACCTACAGGGCTTACTTGCGAAGAGGCAAGAAAGGCACCAGGGTTGCAAAGCTCGTTGACGCCCCTGATTTGGCAGATGACGAATGCATCTTCATGATAACTGAGAAAGGAATCATAGATGCAGAGTAAAAAAATTATTTCTTTTTTTCTTATTCTTCTTTTTTATTGTAATTTTTCTGTTTTTTCTTCTAATTTTTCGAAAATTAAGCATAGCATTATTTAAACAAGTTGTTTTCAACGAATATTGTTCGTTGAACCAAAAAGCTTTGCTTTTTGATTTCAGTTGTTTTTGAGCAAAACATTTAAATAGTATGCTTGAGACATACTATTATATGGCTTCAGAAAGCAAGGAGAATCAGGTCATGAAACTAATCTTGGAGAACAGCCCTACGCGTCAATGGCATTTTGAGGAAATAGTAAAACAAGCCAAGATGACCAGGGCTGTGGCTAACAAATGGCTCAGGAAATACTGTGAAGAAGGATTGTTGAAAAGGATAAAGGAAAACAAAAGGTTCCCTTACTTCACAGCAGGCAGCAACAACCCAATTTATCAAGCCAAGAAAAGAATTTATGCATTAGAGCAATTGTACCAGAGCGGGCTAATAGCTCAGCTCACCAATTTAAGAAACGCAAAAACAATAATTATTTTCGGAAGCATTGCAAAAGGGGACTGGCACAAGAACTCTGACATTGACATATTTGTTTATGGCACGCCAGAGGGGCTGGAAAAGGAGAAGTACGAAAAGAAGCTAAAGAAGAGCATTGAGCTGCATGTTTTTGAAAGCAAGAAAGAAATAAAAGAAGTCAAGACAGGGCTTATTAACAACGTGATTAACGGATACCTTATCAAGGGCCAGATTCAGGACTTCGCAGAGGTAGGATAAAATGAAACAAGCCATTGATGGTTTTGAAAAAGCCTATGATGTATGCCTGGCTAACGGCATGTTCAAGGAAAAGAATAGTGTAGATTTTGAGCTTATCAAATCATTAAGGGAAATGGCTGAGAAAGGGCTTGAGTTCATAAAGAAAAAATCCAAGGACATAAAAAAAGACAGCACTGACTGGACTTTTGTCTTCAGGGACTATTACGAATCGCTAAGGGAATTAATAGAGGCATTTCTCTTATTTGACCAGATAGAGGCAGACAGTCACCAGTGCAAGAACGCTTACATCTGCGCAAAGCATCCCGAGCTGGATATTGACTGGGAGTTCCTGGAAACTGCCAGGCTAAAAAGAAATGCCATAAACTATAAAGGGCAATTATTGACTTACGATGATTGGAACAAGCTTAACATACAATTCGAGCTTCATATAAGCGCCCTAATCAAGGAGTTGGATCAAAGGCTAGGGCAAACCAACTCTTTTTTTCATTAACTTTATAAATAAAACCGCGTTTTTCCCTCTTAAACTATTTATTAGGGAGGTAGGTTAGATGTTTGGAGGACCAAGAAGGAGATTTGCCCCTGTTAAGGAAGGGGATGAGTTGGATGTAAAGATAGAAGCTGTTGGCGAGAAAGGAGACGGAATTGCCAAGAAGCAAGGATTTGTTCTCTTTGTGCCTAACACCAAGACAGGAGACGAAGTCAGAGTCAGAGTGACTAGGGTTCTGAGAAATGCAGGCTTTGCAGAAGTCATTGGCGCTGGAGCCAAGAAGCCAGAGGACAAGCCAGCCAAGAAAGAAGAAGAGGAAGAGGTTGCAGAGCTTGAAGAAGAGGCAAAAGAGCACGACTCAGAAGACTTTGGAGAGGAAAAAGCTGAGCCAGAAGCAGAGGAAATCGCAGAGAAGCCAGAGGATGGCTTTGAAGAGACTGCTGATGACGAAGCAAATGACCAAGGCTCTTTGGACGAATAAAGCATAATAACAAAATTTTTTAATACTTTTTCTTATCTTATTCTTAAAAATGAGATTATTCCTAGCAATAGACCTGTCTGAAGAGGCAAAGCAGAGCATTGAAAGAGTAAAAGAAGGGCTTAAAGGAATAAAAGGGGTAAAGCCAGTAGATAAGGAGAATATTCATCTCACCCTTAAGTTTCTTGGAGAGGTTTCTAATAATAAGGCAGAAGAAATAGTCAAAGCCTTGAGCCAGGTAAAATTCAAGCCTTTCAGTATTTCTATAAGCAAAACAGGGGTTTTTCCTAATGAGAACAGGATTCAGGTGCTCTGGATTGATGCAATGCCAGCAGAACCATTGATTGAGTTGAAGAAACAAATAGACGCTGCACTGCCAAGGTTCAAGGACGACCACCCATTCAAGAACCACATCACCTTTGCAAGGATTAAGTACATTGCAAATGATGCTGACAAGAAAATAATACTTGACACACTAAAAAAATCAGTTGAGAAGACAGAATTCAGAGTTGACAAGTTCAGGCTTTACAAGAGCGACCTAACCCCAAACGGGCCGATATACGAGGTTGTGAAAGGGTTCTGCTGAACAAAAGAGTTGATGATTCTTTGTCTTGAACTTTCATCAGCCTTATTTAATAGCAGAATTTGTTGCAGAACCATCTGCCAAACATATATATACCGTATGTTATGAAGAAAGCACTGAAAACATCAATGCTGTAGTGGACGTGCATCAGAAGCACAGTAATTGCTAGTATAATTGTCATGGCCAGGAAAAAAATCCTTATTCTGTCCTTCCTGAATAAAAGAAAAGCCATGAACGGAATGGCTGTGTGGCCAGAAAAGAAGAGGTCATTATTGAAGTAGAATGATTTTATCAGAGCAGGGACGTCGTCTATGATGTGAGCTCCTGTAGGTATGGCAAGATGGGTGAGCATGATAAAGAAGCTTCTCATGAAAATCAGCAGGCTGAATTGAAAGATTATCTGATGGAGGTTTTTCGCCTTAAAAATAACAGAGTAAAGAAATATTACTAAAACCACCAGCAAAATGCCATACACAAAAATAAATTCCAGATTAAAAGTCGGAACATGGTCTAAAATCAGGTCAGGCACAGAGACAGCTTGAATCTTATCAACGTGTGTAGAGGCAAAAAAGCTGGCTATGTTTGCCAATAGGAAGAAAGCGAGTGAAAGCACAATCAGCAGCTTATGCTGTGAAATATCTGCTTTCCACTGAGCAAACCATTTTCTAATCTTGCTATTCATTAGGATGATAAATGCATTTGCTTATAAAAACATTATCATAGCAACAAAAAACTCCACAACCTTTTTAAATCCCTACCTTTTCTTGTCTTCTAAAGCCCTGCCAAAGAGGACAGCCGGAAGGGACTCTTGGCGCACTGCAATGGGCGATAATAAGCGCAGTAATGGAGTTCTTATTCTCTGTTACTAGCATACAAGCATTTTGGAGGAATAAAAAATGGAGACCGAACAATTATTAGTGCCAAACGACGAATACCTGAAGTCAGGAATACACATAGGCACCAAGTTCAAGACCAAGTACATGTCTAATTTCATATACAAGACCAGGCCTGACGGCTTGAGTGTGCTGAATGTGCAGCAGATAGACGCCAGGATAAGGACACTCATCAAGTTCCTGTCCCAGTACGAGCCTCAGAACATCATGATAGCAGCCAGGAGAGAGAACGGATGGAAGCCAGCCAAGATATTCAGCGAGATGACAGGAGTAAAAGTCTACACTGGAAGATACCCTCCTGGAATACTCACCAACATCCAGCTAAAGAAATTCACAGAGACCAAATTGCTCCTGGTCACAGACCCTTGGCCTGACAGGAATGCTGTTGATGATGCCTTTAAGATGGGCATACCCATCATTGGCTTGTGCGACACCAACAACCAATCCAACAACCTGGACTTTGTCATGCCATGCAACAACAAGGGAAAGAAAAGCCTGGGATTATTATTCTACCTCTTAACCAAAGGCTACCTTGAGAACAGGGGTATGATAAACACTGGAGGATTCACCAAGAAAATCGAGGACTTCTCTGATGAGATATGAGAACTAAATTTTTTACTTTTATATTTTTTAATTTTTTTTAAGGCCCGTCGCCATTGACCGCAAAGCGGGCAACTCAAAAATGGTTTCACAATTTTTGTTGATTGAGGTGCAATAAATTTTTTTTATCTCTCCACTTCCCTTATCCCTTCATCTATTATCCTGAACATTATGCTCTTACTTTCTTCTATGCTGCGGTGCTTCCTGATAATAGCCATTCTGTTGGGCCCAGATGCCTGTAATTCTATCAGGCACTTGCTCATGTTCCTGATTATGGCTCCGCCCACCAGGTTGACCTTGCCTTTCTCCTCAAAATCAGCATAAACCTGAGCTGTCATTATGACAGGAATATCTTTTTTCCTGGCAATCTCTAATAAGTCATGCACAAGGGAGACCATTGAGCTGTTGATTCCCTTATTGTCTTCTTTCTGAAGAGCAGCCCTGTAAAGAGCGCTTATGCTGTCAACAAAAATAATTCCTATACCTTGCTTTAACAGTCCTTTGAGCTTTTCAATGCTGGATTCCTGCTCCTTGAAATTGGTTGGCTTGATAAAAATAATCCTTTCCAAAGCCTTCTTGTAATCAGGGCAGAGCTGCTTGAACCTCGTGGTTGAGAAATTGCCTTCAGTATCAATGAATATAGCTTTCTGGCCTTTCACGCTGTTAGCCATGCACAGCAGGCAGAGGTTGCTCTTGCCGCTCCCTGCAGGCCCATAAATAGTTGTGATAACGCTCTTGTCATAGCCGCCCTCAAGCAGCCAATCCATCACAGCAGTGCCTGTGCTGACTTTGGTCTCCATGCGGGATAAGAAGAAGTAGCTCTATATATTATTTGTTGTTTTCAGCAAAATTTATTTTGCTGAATCAGTAAATTGTAAATTTACTGTTTCAATCCTTGCTTGTTCCCATGCAGGTCTCGTACATGGTCCTTAATCCTTGCTTTAATGTTCCGGAGTCTGCTATCTTGGCGTGGACATAAGGCTTTATCACCCATTTCTCTGCCATTTCTGGGTTTAGAAAAATAAAGGCCCAGTTCTGCTTTGTCTTGAACAAGTTCCAGTTATCCGCTAGTAATTTGAAGTTGTGCTCGTTGCAAAGGCAGACAAAGGTTGAGGTTTCATTATCATCAACTGCTTTTATTTTGTTAAGCTCAAGGTTTTCTGCGCAGTAATAAGTTGCTTTCCTGCCTTCCTTGTACTCGCACATCACTTTATCATTTTCTTCCTTGTAGCTTACCAAGTCCTTGGTTATCATGTCCTTTTGCTTGATGTAATGCACTGTCCACTCTTTCAAGTCCATTTTATTTCCCTCTCAAAGCCATGAATAGTGCATAGGGCAGCAGGAAGCAAACAAAGTAAACTATGCCGATGATGATGGGGTTGTGGTAATTAGCCAAGCCTATGCTGTAGTTCAGTAGGTTGACCCTGTTGACAACTATGAAGAAGTTGAACAACGCAACTATGGGTATTGCTAGGGATATTGATAGGTGATGGTGTGGCTCAAGCCAGTGCAAGTCCTTTATTATTATTACGATAATGGCTCCTAGCAAGAAGCCGAACACTCCTGTCAGCACATAGCTCCAGGCATTGCTGCTTATTATCAGGACTGGTATGAGCACGAGCGAGAGCAAAACTGTTCCAATAATGCCGGTTATGAGCGTGAACCAGTACATGCTGCTCTCCAGTTTCTTGACATGAGGATGCTTATGTCTCTCAGCCTGGGAGAGTATTTTCTGGGCTTGAGCCAGCTCCTGTGTGCTCCATCCATTTAGATGCAGCTTTTTTTTCAATGCTTTTTTCATTGCATTTGGTTCTGTGAATGAGCGTATTTAAATTTTGCTATTTGACTAATTGAATATTTTGTACAGTAAACTTTATATAATCCATTACGCAATAAAGCACTTATGAAGAAGAAAGCCAAGAATCAGGATGTGCTTCCAATCAGGCACTCGCGCACAGAACTAATAATTCTTGTAGGAATAATAGCAATCCTTAGCCTGCTCATAATGTTCTTGAAATATCCTTTTTAGAAAATCTTAGAGAGCTTTTTCTTCCCCATTGCCATTAGCATCTACTTTTGCAATCCCAACTATTTTGTCGCCAGTTTCCAGCTTCATAATCCTGACGCCCTGAGTGTTTCTACCGATAACATTGATGTTCTTCACAGGCATCCTTATTATGATGCCTTTCTGCGACACCACCATTATCTCGTCATCATCACTCACTGCTTTCACATCAACCACTTTGCCGTTCCTGTCGCTGCAAATAATATTCCTCACGCCCTTGCCTCCTCTGCTTATGAACCTATACTCTTCAAGGCTGCTCCTCTTGCCATAGCCGTTCTCTGTGATGGTGAGCACGCTCTCATTGTCTCTTGCAATTATCATGCCTATTACTTCATCTCCTTTGTTGAGCCTTATGCCTCTGACTCCAAAGCTGTTCCTGCCGACAATCCTTACATCTTCTTCTGAGAACTTGACTGCCTGGCCGCTCTGACTTGCCATTAGAACTTGCTGCTTGTCATCAGTAAGCATAACCTCAATGACTTCATCGCCAGCATTGAGGTTAATTGCAATTATGCCTCCTTGCCTGGGATTGCCGTATTCTGCAAGATTAGTCTTCTTAATCAATCCTTTCTTGGTTGCAAATAATAAATAATGAGTATCATCAAACTCTTTCACAGGTATGACTGCCTGGACTTTTTCATTAGCTTCAACCCTTATCAAGTTGACAATTGGCTTGCCCTTGCTAACCCTTGCAGCTTCTGGCACATTGTAAGCCTTGAGCCAGTGCACCCTGCCCTTGTCAGTGAATATCAGCAAATATGAATGGGTGTTGGCAACGAACAAGTGCTTTATTGCATCATCCTCTTTTGTAGTTGCCCCAATAATCCCTTTGCCTCCTCTGCGCTGGGTCTTGTAAACATCAACAGCCTGCCTCTTGATATAGCCTGCGTGGCTAATGGTTATGACGTCGTCTTCTGGCTTTATCAGGTCTTCCATTTCCAGCTCCTCATCGCCGCTCTCTTCAATAATAGTTCTCCTTTCATCACCATACTTGGCAATCAGCTCTTTCATCTCTTCCTTTATTATAGCCAGGATTTTTTTCTCGTCAGCAAGAATCTCTTTTAATTTCTTTATGAGCTCTATGAGCTCGTTGTGCTCGTCCTGTATCTTCTTCTGCTCTAACCCAGTAAGCCTTTGCAGCTTCATGTCAAGTATTGCCTGGGCTTGGATATCTGTGAGCTTGTAAACAGTAACCAGGTTTTTCTTGGCAACGCCAGGATCTTTAGAAGTCTTGATGAGCTTGATTACAGGGTCGAGGTGCTGCAAAGCAACAAGCAACCCTTTTAGGATGTGGATTTTTTCCTCTGCTTTTTTCAGGTCATAATTAGTTCGCTTTCTCACAACAACCTGTCTGTGAGTTAGGAAACTTACTAGGAGCTGTTTTATGTTAAGGGTCTTAGGTTGGTTGCCGTCAAGCGCCAGCATGATTGCTCCAAAGCTGGTCTGCAGCCTAGTATGCTCGAACAACTGGTTCTTCACAACCTCAACATTGGCTCCTTTTTTCAGCTCGAGAACTATGCGCATGCCTTTCCTGTCGCTCTCATCCCTGATGTCAGAAATGCCCTGCACTATTTTATTATTAACAGCATCAGCCATTTGCTCTATGAGCTGGGACTTGTCGAGCTGATAGCCAATCTGGGTGACTATCAAGCTTTGCTTGTCTTTCTTCTCCTCAAGATCCACCTTGGCCCTGAGCGCTATTGAGCCTCGCCCTGTGGTGTAAGTATCCATGATGCCCTGCCTTCCGAGGATGATGCCCCCAGTCGGGAAGTCAGGACCAGTGATGACGTGGAGAATATCCTTGATTTCAATGGCCGGATTATCTATGAGCTCAACCACTGCCTGGCATACTTCCTTGATGTTATGCGGTGGGATATTGGTTGCCATTCCAACAGCAATTCCACTGCTGCCATTGATTAATAAGTTAGGAATCTTGCTTGGCAACACAATTGGTTCTTCAAGGCTGCCGTCAAAATTAGGCTGGAAATCCACTGTTTCCTTGTCAATGTCTGTGAGAAGTTCGTCACTAATTCTTGATAGCTTGGCTTCTGTGTATCTCATGGCTGCTGCACTGTCGCCGTCAACTGAGCCAAAATTTCCTTGCCCTAGTATTAGAGGATATCTTAAAGAGAAGTCCTGTGCCATCCTGACCAACGCATCATAAACAGCCATGTCTCCGTGAGGGTGATACTTACCAAGCACTTCTCCGACGATCCTGGCGCACTTCTTGAAAGGAGTGTTATGCCTTATGCCTATGTCATTCATTGCATAAAGAATCCTTCTATGAACAGGTTTTAGGCCGTCCCTGACATCAGGCAGTGCCCTGCCTATGATGACGCTCATGGCATAGTCAAGATAGGATGCCTTCATCTCATCCTCTATGACTGCAGTTACAATCCTGGCTTTGGATGAGTCCTGTTTTTCCTGCTCTTTTTTAGGATGCTCCTTGGGTGTTTCCTGAACCATTTTTTAAACCTTGAAAAGAATGGCTTTCTCGCCGAGAAAAAGTAAGCCTTCAGGGTTTATAAGGGTTGTGATTTAAGGGTTGAAGCTAATGAAATTTAGAGTTATTTACAATAAGGAAAAGATATGGCAGGTTTTGGCTGAAAAATGACTGTTAGATGAACGAACTGAGGCCGAGTCCTTTCGAAAAGTTATTAAATAACTTCATTTATAAATAAAATATGAATAAACAAATATTAGAATTATTAAAGACCAGCAAGGAGGTTATTAAAGGTTGTGCGTTATCCAATGGAGCAATCGTCGCTGCAAATTCTACTAAACCTTATTTCCCAAAAGAAGCAAAGTTTTACAAATTTGTTTGGCCAAGAGATGCAATGTATACATGTATTGCAGCCAACATACTTGGATTAAAAATCCATGAAAAATTTTTCAATTGGTGTATGAAAGCAGAAGGTTGGAATAGAACCGGATTATTTTATGAAAAATATTATATTAATGGGAAGAAAGCATTGTATCATTTTCAACCAGATCAAACAGGCAGTGTTCTGATTGCAATTTATGATTATTATAAAAACAACAAAAAAGAATTTAAAAAATTTGATGAACTTATTATAAAGTCTGCAAATGGTTTATGTAAGGTATGGAATAATAACCATTTTAAATTAGTTACTCAAGATTTATGGGAAGAACGTCTATGTTTCCCTGATTTAAAAGAGAATTTTACATATTCTTTAGCAATTTGTGCAAGAGGCTTGGAATGTGCGAATCAGTTGATTCCAAATCGAACATGGAGAAAAACTTCAAATGAAATGAAAAAAGTATTACTAAAAAATTTCAAAAGTAATTTTTATCGCTCTTTTGGAAAAATAACTGATGAAAGAATTGATGCATCTCTATTAGGTCTAGTATGGCCGTCAGAATTAATTCTTACTAAAGATGAAAGAATGAAGAAAACAATGGAAATAATTGAAGACAAAATTGTTAAAAATTTTGGAGTTTATCGCTATGAAAATGATGAATATGATGGTTGGATGTATAAAAAGAAGATACATCGCAAGAAAGGAGCAGGGTATTGGCCGTTATTGAATCTCTGGATGACTATTTATTATCTAAAAAACAAGAACAAAAATAAAGCATTGAAGTTTTATAATAAAGTTCTCAAAGATATGAAAGGCAAGAAATACATCCCTGAACAATTTTTTAATAATAAAATTCAAGTTTCAGTATCCCCTCTTTGCTGGTCTCATTCTATGTTTATTATCGCATCAAAGAAACTAAAATACATCTAGACTCGGCGTAAGGGCAATTGAGTTTAACTGTTTATATTGAACTCCTTTTTTTCTAATCAAATCCTCTTCACAATCCTGCTCTTCTTCAGATTAATATGAATCTTGAAGCGATGTCCGCAGTAGACGCAGGTCTTGATGCTGCTCGCTATTTTCTTAGGATTTGTTTTTTGCCTGTTCTTGCACTTAGGGCAGATAACAACGAGCATCATGCATATAATAAAGAAAAACCAGCTTATAAGTCTTACGCAAGAATGTCCAGTGCTCAGAACAGCAGCTCAGAATAAGATGTTTTTTCCACATTCTTGAGTGCTTCGCCGTAGTTCTCAGCCTTTTCCTGCATAATCGAAAGCATTACCTTGTAGCTATTGTGCTGGACCAAGCTTTCAATCTTCTGGGCGGGCAGTGTTTTCAGCAAATTAAAGAACACTCTCTTTGGCCTTTGATTTGCATAAGGGCAAGGCTCTAGAAGGCCAGGGCCACAGCCAGTTGTGAATGACTTCTTCAGGTTAAACATCCTGCAGAATATATCTTCGATTTCTAGCCTGCTGAATCGTAGCATTGGATGAATCAGTGTGACGCCAGAGTCAAGCTCAAGCTTCGGGAAGAAATGAGAGAAATGCTCCAACTGCTCATCCTTTAACCTTATTTTATGCAGTTGCCTATAATCAATCTCCTTCTCAGCCAATGCCTTGAAGCTGATGCTGAAAATCTCTGCAAAATACGCCAATAAGTCATAGCTGTTGTGCGCAGTTGCTATGAAAACATTTTTTTTCTTTTCCTTTGAAATAATTTCTGCAATTATTTTCCTACGCACCTCTTTGCACAAAAAGCAAGGCTTTTGAACTGACTCTAGTTTCTTATAACTAGTGCTCGCAACTTTAGAAGTGAAACCCCGCAATCCTTTACTCATTTTTTTAACAGTGGCATCAATCTCTTTTTTGCTCTTGCCAAAAACCATCTGCGGAAAAACAACATTGAGGTATTTTATCTTCAGGTCTTTCCTCTTCTTTGCGTGCTGGTTGAAAAGCCAGCTCATCGCAACAGAGTCCCTGCCGCCAGACACAAGAACATAAACAGTAGCATTCCTAGGCAGCAGGTTATATTCAGAAACATGCTCTTCAAAGACCTTTTGATAATCAGATAATTTCATTTTCAAGAACTACTTTTTTATTTTTATATAGCGACTTAATAACTTTGAAATAATTTATTGCTCTTTTTCCTCTTCAGTGTCAGGCTCGTCTGTTTCCTCGTCGCCCTCTTCTGCTTCGGTTTCCTCATCCTCTTCTTTTGTTGCGCCAACACTTTCAGCAGCTGGCAGTGCTTGCGTTTCTCCTGCTTCAGAAGGATGCAGCTCATCAGCAGGCATCCTCTTCAGGCTCTCATCATTATCATACTCGTCATTCTTCTGGCTCAGCTCTGCGATCTTCTTGTCAATATCATCCAGGAAGCCATTGTCAGGCGTTATCACGTCGATAGGCGCTTTTTTCTGCTCAGGAGGCACATCCACTACCTCAAACTCTCCGAGCTTGTTCTTATCCTTCTCCTCCTGCGCCTTCACTTCTTCTTGAGGCAAATCCACTACTTCAAGCTTTCCAACCTTCTCTGGCTTTTGCTCAGGCACCTTAACACCCTTGAGGGTTTCCTTCATTGCATCGTGGCCTGCAACTTCAAAATACTGGAAGAACTTAGGCGTCAGGCTCAGCCTGAAGCTTCTGCCCTCTTTTTTCTTCTCAACAAAGCCTTCATCAACCAACAATCCGACGTGGTCATAGGCATTGGTCCCCCTGGATTTGATGATGTCTGCCTGCCACGCAGGAGCCTTGAAAGCAATTATTCCTAGTGTTTCCAATATCGGGAAAGGCAATTCTGTGTCAGCAACAATCTTGGTAACAAGGCCCAGGTATTTCTCGCGCACATTAAGCTTCCATGAATCACCTGACTGCATTAAGAACAGGCTGGTGTCGCGCTCATCATAATCTTTTTTCAAAGACTCAAGGGCTTCCTTGACATCTTTTTCAGAATGAGCAGTAAGCTCTGCAAGCTCCTTCTCCTTCATGACCTTGCCAGAGGAGAACAATAATGACTCAACTTCTTTTTTTAGCTCCATGCTTCTTCACTTTACCCTTTTTCTCTTTTACTTTAACAGGCTCTTTTATTTCTTCTATTCTTGCACCCTTATGATAATATTCCTCGCCTCTCTTCTCAAGCTTAGCCTGCTTTACAAGGGCATCAAAGAAGGGCTGCAATTGATTTTCAGGTATGCCTATCTTTTTTCCAATCTCAGCAGGTGCGTGATAATGCTCTGCTGCCAGGAGAAGAGCATTCTGTATTAGCGCATTCATTCCCTTAACAACAGCATCGTCCTTGACATTGGTCTGCCTGACATTAACAGTAATCTCGTGCAGCTTGGCCATGAGGTCGTTCATCCAGTTGGTCAATTCCTTTTCTTTCAAAACCAATTCTGCAGGAGCAATAATCTCAATGCCTGATGGCATGAAGTTGATGCACAGCCACACCAGCTTGTCAAGGCTGGCTATGAGCATCTCTGTATCAGTGTAAGTGCTCCACAAGCCCTTGCTGTTAGCAACCTCTTCTGGCTCGCCAAGCTCCTCGCTAAGAACAATAATATTAGCATCGTTTTTTAAGTTATTAATGAATCCGCGCATAGAAGTCTCAACATGTTCCTTTGGGTTGCCCACTATCTCAAACGAGACCTGGGCCAGGATGGCCCCTGCCTTAATCCTCTTCTGAATCTCCCTATCGTCCATGAGGATTTTTGAAGCTAGAAGGATATATAAATTTATCTATGAATAGAAAGAAACGAGAACAGAATACAAACACTTTAAGATAACTAACGAAAACTAATAGAAAACTGAAATTTCCGCTGATTAGACCAAAGGTTAAATCTACTCTTCTTTTTCCTTACCTAGGCGACCCTTCTAAATTTATCTATTTGCTAAAAAATGTATTATTAAGTTGGTGCTAATAGACTGCGATGGCGTCTCAGAAAATGCTTTAATATCACAAGATAAGGTAATATCCGAATTTACTTGACCTACATTAAACACAAGCCATCTATCAACATTCCTTCCACCCATTAAATAAGTGACCTTATTCCCTTGAGGATATTTATCGCAAGCACAATTTCCAGAACAAGTAGCGCAGTTAAAAAAATTATCACTTAGAATCAAACCATTATAAGAAGTTGATGAATCAGTTATAGCCCATTTCTTATTTTCAGGTGATATTTCATCACAAAGTAAAGTGCTTTCAATATTTTCTACTTTTTCAGTTCCTAAATTTTCAATTCTATAAGTAAAATCCGCATTTGGATTAAACGGAAGACCTTTTACAGTTTTAACATAAACATTAAATTCGTTTTTATTTATAGAGATTTGTTCGCACCATGCAGGATATCCCTCTCCACTGCAAGATTCAAAAAATTCTCCATGATTATCACCGATATCTCTAACAAACGATATTTGCCCTTGAGTTTTACATGTTCCACAATCAGAAGAACAAGAGGAACAGTTCTCGCTAGACTGACATATTCCGTCGCCGCAGTATGGTATTGGTTGCTGATATGCTTGTTTTGTTTCTTGTTTAGGACATAAAGAAGAATCTAAAACCGTTGAGCCATCTGAACAAACATATTTTATTTGTTGTTGTGTGCAACCACTCAATAAAAGAATGCTTAATATTAATAATCCCATAAGATAATTTGCTTTCATAATTAACACCCCTTTATTTAGAAGAAGTCTTTTTAGTTTTTAAATGTTCTCAAAAAATGGCTTTATTGTTCGTCCTGGTGGTATAAGTCTAGAATGTAAACAACTGCTCCTTCTGCTTTATAAGACAATCTGTACGGCGTTTCATACAATTCTCAGTTTTTTCTAGAATGCCTCATTTCTTTGACAAATTTATCAAATTCAATCTTGACTCCTTTACCTGCTTTAACTCTCTTGAGAGCTTTATCTGTTCTCTTTGCGAACTCCAAATCATCTGCCAGCTCCTTGAGGAATTCTTCTTTTGTCTTAGTTTTGAACTTACCTTTTTCATACTCTTTCCATGCCTTGTCTACTTTCTCAGCAAATTTCATATAACTCACCGACCAGATTGATTTTACTAATATATGAATATTTTGTTTCTAATGAATTCTTCTGGCTTGGCTATCTTTGTGCCTTGGTGTGTTTTGAGCTTTAGCAGGTGCTTGTCCTGGGTGATTATGTATTCTGCTTTTCCTGCTACTGCTGCTTCTAGGAACATGTTGTCTTTTGGGTCGTCTTTTACGGCGTTGATTTTCTCTTTAGGCCCTACCAAGATGGAGTTTCTTAGAATCATGTTGGCCCATTGCTTGATCATGTCTTCTGAGAGTTGAATCTTGAAGCCGCTGAGCACTTTTGTGAGTTCAGAAATCATATCAGATGAAGCAACTGTTGTAATTTTGCCCTCTTTCCATAAATTAAGTATATTATTTGATTTTCCTTTCCAGAAAATTCCTGATATGAATACATTAGTGTCAATTACTACTTTCATTCTCTCGCTCTCTTTATTGCTTGCTTAACATCTTCCTGCTTTAACCCTTTTTCCTTGGCAAAGGCTTGCGTCTTCTTGATTAGCTTGTCAAAGTTCTGGAATGATGGCATGGTAATCTTTTTGAGCACTACTGTGTCGTCTTCTCCTACTACAACAAATTTTTCGCCTTCTTTTAATCCGAGCTCTTCCCTTATATCAAAGGGTATGACTACCTGACCTCTTGAACTCATGCTTGTAACCTCGATTTTGTCCATTAAAAAACACCTCCTAGTATGTATATCTTACTAGTAAGATTATCTTATTTATAAACTTTTTGGCTTTTTTCCTTTGTCATGCTTCTTCCTTGAGATGAACAATCCGAGCACAACAAGTGCAACAACCAGGACAAGGAAGTATGGCGCAAACTTTAGCGCTTTGGCATTGGCTGACTCGTAAACCACGCTTCCGGTGATTGGAATGGCTGAAGAATCATTTTCTTCTGGTGTTTGGTTTTCTTCTATCAGTAATTCTTTTTTTATGGCTGTAGCCTCTTCAGTAGCTTCTAAGTTGACTAACAAGGTTTTGGTATCAAGGACTTTTGTATTGTTTCTCAGCTGGAGTACATATAAATTAATGCCGGGCTCAGGTGAAACACTGAACTTAGCATCGCCAGAGCTGTTTGGATGGATTTTATGCTCTCCTTCTTTGCTCAGCAGGACTAATTCGCAATTGGTGCTGGCGTTTATATTAGCGTAAAGGCTGATGTTATCGCTGAATTTCTTGTTCCGAGTATAGAATGAAATTATCTTACCAACCTGTCCGCGGCCTTGCTCTTGCTCTATTTGCCCTGTTTTTTTGCAAGAGTTCTTGGCATTGCCTACTATCATGATTTTCTCCTCTGCCTTGTTATCAAGCCCTTCAACGATAAGGGTGTGCTCTCCGTCGCTGAATTTTTCCTCGCAATTAGGATTTAACAACACCTTGACAGTGAGATTGTAGCCAGAATTCTTCTTGTTAAGGTAAAACGTGGTTTCTTCAGACACCTTTTTCTCATCTTTGCCTCTCACAAACACATTTATGGTGCTCTTGTCTGTGCTACCTCTGCGTATGCTGAGCTTTACCTTGAACTCATCGCCAAAATTCAAGCCGCCTGAATCATAAACCTGCTCAATCTTGATGTTTGATCCCTCATTTTCACTAGTTGCAATGCTTGCTATTGGCTTTTTTACAATTATCATGGCTTCCTTCTCAATTGCTATATTTGAATTGCCGCAACCAATGAACACCAGCTTTACCTTAGCCAATAATACTTGGTCGTCTTCCTCAATTTTCGGCGTGTAAGTCTTGGCGTTGGTGTTGGTTGTTTCAACCTTTTCTTTGGCTATCCTCCCGAACAAGTCTTCAATCCAGTATTCTATGATGAATGGGAAGCTTTCATTGCTTAGGCTAAGGCTGAGCTTGACTTTCTCTCCTTCCTCATAAACCTGCTTGTCAGTGCTGACATTAATCTCTATGAAGCAAGGAATGGCTAGGGGATTAATAGCTTCAAATTCCTTGCATACATAGAGCTCAGCACTTGCAATGCTGCCACAAAGAATGTAAATGCCTGTTTGCTCAAAAAACAATTCTCCTGTGCCTGATGATGAATAATAATTAAGGGTTTTGTTAAAAGAACCTTCCAGTATTAAATTGTCATCTTGCGTTACATTATAGTTAACTATTACAAAGACAAAGCTTTCATCCCCAGAGCTGCGGTTGAGATTGGTTATCTTGAACAAGGAGTCATAAGTTACACCGATAAAAATTGTGTCCGAGATTATTATTTCAATCTTTAAGACAGAATTATTGTTTTTTTCTTGTGTTTTGTTCTCTTCTGTTTCATTGATAGTCACGTTTGTTGTTTCATTAATTGTGCTATTACCAGTCTCATTTATGGTTTGGTTTATACTTGAGTTAGTTTCATTCATTGTTTCATTTACTGTCTCGTTTGGAATATTTGTTTGCGCGCAGTTTTCTCTGCCAGGACTGCCGCCTATTGAGCAGGATTCAAGCCAAGAATCATTAACAAACTCCAGAGAATAGCCATTATTATTTGCAAGGCTGCCATCATAATGAACAGAATCTATTACTGCCCCGCCGTGATACAGGAATACTGTGTCAGCATCATTGTTAAGGTTGTTGCCAATGGTTGCGCCAGCAGAGTAAACACTGCAATTAATATTAGCATAATCAAATTCTTCCTCCACGATAAGGCTGAAGTTGCTAGGAATAAATTTGAGAAGAGTGAGCGAATCATTAGAAGCAGAATCACCAATTGTGTAGCCAGATAAATTATCTGTGCCTATAATCTCGATGAATTCCTTGTTATTATCATCGCCAGTAGGGTTGTACCTGATTTCATTAATATGCACTGCAGATGCTGCAGGGATTATTAGCAGCAGCATGGTGAACAAATAATTGATAATTCTTTTCATGCCCTCGAAGACTAAGAGAGGTGTTTTATATAATGTGCATATGAATTTTCGGAGATTCAGGTTTTTTATCGGAAAAAATTCGAGTTTTTGCTTTTTTTCTCCTATTAATCAGGAAGATATATTGCGTTTATTGCTTTGGGAAGCACTCTGATATTGATAATGTGCTTTGTGTTTTCAACCAGCTGGGACTCGCCGTCGACATTAAGGTAGAAATCATCTTTTTCTTTTGGCTTCTCGATTTTCAGGCTCATGGCCTGGATATTGTTTTCATACCTTATCCCTAACTTGTTAAAGCCGCTTTCATCAGCAGGAGAGTCAATGTGCTGCTTATCCTTTAACACCTTGATGTGGAATATTCTTCTGAGCAGGTCAGGAATGCTTCTGTGCTTGGCAATGAGGCACTCCAATGCGCCATCATCCACTCTGCCATAAGGGTTATAGTTCATGCCAGAAGCAGCATACCTCCCGCTAATCACTGTTAAGGTGAGGACATCATTCACCAGAGCGCATCGCTCAGGCTCATTATTTATTTCATAGATTACATTAATGGGCTTGTAATCCTTTAAAACTTGGATTGATGCCTTGACAAAACTGGTTTTCTTCTTCACACCCCCCTCTGTATAGCTGTCATTCACCAGCTTGCAGACATCGCCGTCAAAGCCGATGCTGAACAAGTTCAAAGCCTTAACTGACTTGTTTTGGTCATAATCAACTCCTATCAAATCAATCGGCTTCACTAGCTCTTCCAGAATCACTTCACCACCTAATATTGAGTTGACTAGCTTGCACATCTTCTTGTGTTTTCTCAGGTGAAGAGTCCTTGCATAGTCGCTGCTCGTGCCGCTGTCTGTAAACCCGAATATCAATCTGCTAAGACCTCCTTTTGCATTAATAGCGTCACAATAAGTGCCGTCTCCGCCAACAACCAGGACCAGGATGTTGCTTTGCCTTTTCTCAGCCTCTCCGGCGAGCCAGGAAATTATCCTCTTCACATCCTCTTTTCCAGTACTCATGTAGTACTGGATGTGGTCGGTGCCAAGCCTTTCATGAATATCTTTTTCCCTGCGCTTGAACTTGCTGCCAGCATTAGGGTTCATAACCACCCAGATATTGTTAGATATGATTTCATCCAGATTATACTGCATTGTCTCCCCTTCAGAATAAAGAATAAAATGAACTTGATTATAAATTTATCTACACTGTCTATAAATGTTTTGTGCAGTTAATCACACGAACCTTGTGTTGCTTGTTCTCGTCAACTTCTATGATGCTCATGGCGCAATTATCAGGATGAACTTTGGGATACTCTGTGTATTCCAAGCTTAGAAGGTGCAATAGCAGCTTGGCAATTGCTCCGCCATGAGTAATCCAGAGCACTGTTTTTCCATGATGCTTATCAATGCACTCATCATAAAATTTTTTCACTCTTTCAAAAGCTTCCTGTATAGACTCTCCTCCTTTAGACTTGTAGTGGAAGAGGTCGCGGCCGTGCTTTTTAATATGCTCTGTATAAGCGCCTAGAGGCGTGCCTTCAAAAATACCCATCCTCCTCTCTCTTAAAGCCTTGACATACCTTATTGGCGCCTGGACATAATGCATTATCTCCTTAGCAGTCTCCTTTGTCCTGCCAAGGTCGCTACAGTAGATAATATCGACCATGATGTTCTCGTCTGCAAGGCGTTTACCAATCTTTTTTGCCTGCTCCCTGCCCTTCCTAGTCAAGCCAGTATCTTTTTGCCCTTGATTAATATTTTGCCTGTTAGCCAAGGTCTCGCCGTGCCTTACAAGAATTAGTTTCACTCAATCCCACACTCCTGAAATCTTGGCATTGCACTTAAAGCATTTGCCCTTCACCAGCTTGTTCTCAAGCAAGTTAAGCATGCTTCTCCTGATAACAACAGACTTGCACTTCGGACAAATAGTGTTGCTTTCTCCGCTAACATTGCCGATATAAACATAATTAAGGTATTTATCAGCAATCTTCTTTGCTTTTTCAAGCGTTTCCATTGGTGTTGCTTGCCCATCAGTCATCTTGTAATCAGGATGGAACCTTGAGAAGTGCAAAGGAACGTCCTTGCCAAGGTTTTCAGCAATCCACTTACACATCTCCTCAATTTTCTTGGAGTCATCATTCAAGCCAGGCACTACAAGGTTGGTGATTTCAAGCCACACTCTTTCTTCATGCAATATTTTAAGGGTTTGAAGCACAGGCTCAAGCTTTCCCTTGCAAACCTTTTGGTAAAAATCATTTGTGAATCCTTTCAAGTCAATGTTGGCTCCGTCAATAACCTTGCATAACTCCCTTAGAGGCTTCTCATTAATATAGCCGTTGCTCACAATAGTGTTTTTTATGCCTTGCTTTTTTGCTATCTTTGCAGTGTCAAGCATGTACTCGTAAAAAATCGTTGGCTCAGTGTAAGTGTAGCTGATGATGCTGCACTTTTCTTTTTTGCAAAGCTCAACCACTTCTTCTGGAGTAACTTCATCAAAATTCTCGCTTATAGCCTCTGCCCTGGCCTGGCTTATCTGCCAGTTCTGGCAAAATCTGCAGAAAAAATTGCATCCAATAGTTGCAATGCTAAAAGCCCTTGCCCCCGGCATAAAATGATACAATGGCTTCTTCTCAATAGGGTCGACGTGCACAGCGCAAGGCCTAGCATAAGCAATAGAGAAGAGCTTGCCACCAGTATTCTGTCTAACGCCGCAAAGACCCCTGCTGCCAGGCTTAATCACGCACAGCCTAGGGCAGAGCTCGCACTTGACCAGCTTGTCCTTGAGCTTTGAATAATAAAGAGCTTCCTTCATGTTGCTGGTTAATCCCCTCTAGTTTTAATGTTTTTTCCTCTCCCATCATCCCTGAGCCCAAACAAAAAATATAAATCCAGCTCCAGATGATTTTTAACAGTAAGATTTAAATACTCTAAGGCATGAATTCTTTGTAGAAAAGAGGTGGGGTATGGGATTATTTGGCAAGAAGAAAGAGTTACCATTTCCTTCTCAACCAGGAGACAAGTCAAGCCAGATGGACATATCTAAATTAATGGCTGAAATACCTCTCCCGCCGCAAGAATTCTCCAGCTCAGCATCACCAATGCTTCCTATGCCCACGCAGACAGCAGAGCAGCCAGAGCTACCACCATTCCAAGTGCCTGAACCATCGCAGCCAATGAGAGGGTTCAGTGCTCAACCAGAGCTTCCTGCTTTTGAGATTAGCCAGCAGCCCGTTCAGCAGCGTATGCCAGAGCCTAAGCCTGTTCCGCAGCTGACAGAAGCCTTTGAGCTGCCAGACTTTGAAGATGAAGAAATAGCTGCTCTGGAAAATGTTAAGACTTTAGAACCAGAGCCTGAGAAAAAACCAGAGATAAGACAAGCATTTTTTAAGGAGGTGGCGCCTGTTAAGGAAATAATTTATCCTGAGCCAGACAAGCCAGCAGCCTCAAAGACCAAGTTCATGGAACTCAGCACATACTCATTTATCAAGAATGAGCTTGAGGAAGTAAGAAAGCTGGCTGCCAGCACAGAAGACTTGGTGGAGCAGCACGCAGTGACTAGCAAGGACAAGGGCGTTAAGTATCACTCATTGGCAGAGCACCTTAACTCGCTCCAGGACAAACTAATAATCATAGATACAAAACTATTTGAGAACCCAGAATAAAACCATAATCCCGAGGTGAACAGATGATAAGCGAATCAAATCCCGTTTTCGTAAAGATTGACAAGTACAAGGAAATACTGAGCATAGTCGAGGTCATCAACAAGAAAGTAGTCGGAGTGAAACAGCTGCTCGCAGAGCTTGAAGAGCTCAAGTCAAAGGAAGAAGAAGAGATAGTGAGCTGGGAGAAGAACCTCGATGAGATAACGCACAAGATAGAATCAATGCAAGAAGAACTCACCAAGAGCTGAAAAAACAATAGGAGAAACTAGCATGGCTAAGAAAACAGAGGAGACGCAGGAATTCTTCATGCGCATAAATAATCCTAACACCTTCAGGAGGAACCTGCTAGAAGCCTCTAAACTGACGCTTACCATTGTTAAGCAAACCCACAAGGTAAAACAGATACGCGAATTAAAGCACGAGCTCATAAGCAGGATTGCCCAGGAAGTAAAAGAGCTCAAGCTACTGGTACAGAAGGCAGAAGAGCTCATGCCAGCCCATGACAAGGCAGAGCTGAAAAAATACTTCCCAGAGCCAATCACTCCCAAAGAAAAGCCAATCGCGCCCTCAACAATGGCAGATACTAAAGTCCAAGTCAGGACAGCTCATTCTGAAATAGACAAGATAAGCAAGGCAATAGAAGATATACAGAGGAAATTGCAGAATCTTTGAATAAAGAATAATACTTATAAACCAGAACTTTTTCTCACACTTTCATGCGGGTGTGCCGGTAACAAAAGTGCGCTTTTGAACCGCCACACGCCAGCAAAACATGCGGGTGTGCCGGAGTGGCCAAACAAAACCAAAAAGGTTTTGATGCTCCAAAACCTAAGGTTTTGGACCAAACGGAACAGACTCAAGATCTGTTGGCTTAGTGCCTACGCAGGTTCGAATCCTGTCGCCCGCATTTGCGTAGCAAATGAGGGCTCAAAACTCAGCAGAGTTTTGTTGCCCGCATTTGCGAAGTGAATGTGGGTTCAGAAATTCCTAAAAAATTTCTGTTGCCCGCATCAGATTTTTTATATTTATTCCTTAGCTTGTTTCCAAATTTCTTGGAAGAATAGTTTATATTGCTCATGTATTTGCTCAGATGTTATCTCTATGGCTGTTGGTCTCTCGCCCCAGATTAAGTTTATGACTTTGTTCTTGATGATTATAACTCCTAGAGGCGTGTCGTTTGGTGTGAATCTGATCATTATGTTCTTGTTGCCTTCGAATGTTTTCTTTAAGGCCACTCTTACTGAATTATGGCCTAGTAGGCGGTCATCTACTTTTTTCTCTTCCAGTTTTTGGTGGAAGTTGCGCAAAAAGAGCGATGCTGTTGAGGTGTAATACTCGTTTTTGAATGCGAATGCCCAGTATGATTCTTTGGGTTTTAGCTCATCAGCAATTCTGTTAAACATGGCCTTGAATGCCTTGAATCCTTCGTGCACGATTGCGATTTGTTTTGAACCTGAGAATTTCTGCTTTAGCTCAAGCTCGTCCATTATGTCTTTGAACCTTCTTTTTCTCTCCTCTATCAGATTCATTATTTCTTTTGGCGGGCTAGCTTCAAAGTGCTTGGTTTTAGATACAACAACATAGCTAACCAGCCCTTTCTCCATGAGTTTGTCCAGTGTTTCATAGACTTTGGAATGTTGAAGCTTAGTTTTGGTAGCTATGGGTCCAACAGTTACTGAGCCAAGCTCTAATAGGGCAATGTAGACCTTGATTTCTCTTTCCGTAAACCCGAGCTCCCTGAATATCTCTGTTTCCATAAATGATTCTTTATTTTGTGATTATTTAATATTTTCTATTTTATACCTCCAAAAGGGGTAAATAAAATTAATATAGTCTTTTTGTAATTACTATAGAATAGAAAAATGAGGTGTTTAACATGAATGCGAACAATGCAACTGAAAAGCTTGAGGAAAAGATAAACAAGACGAATAGAATAAAAAGGTTTATTGGTGCAACATTAATTGGCGCATCGCTATTGGCGGGCGGATATGAAATAGGACACAACATAGCGGAGCAAAAAGCCTTTGAGCAGAGCGTAAAACAAAACGACCTTTACATGATCAGCGAAGGTCATAAAGGCCAACGAATTGCAAAGCAGCAGGATAGCTATGACATCTGGAGCGCGAACGGTAAACGATTAACATACGGAGGCTATAAGTGGATTCAAAAGAAAGAATACGGCTATGCTTGCGGTTGGATAACTCAAGATCCTTTCTCTCACAGCGGATCTATAACTACGTATGTGGATTACTTAGATAAAGACTTGAAAGTACTAAACCGTAATCCGAAACGATGGTAAATAAATTATTTTTTATTTTATTTTTTTATGACTCAGTCATTTCCTAATAAAAGGTCTGAACCTTACCTGCTCGTCATTCAAGCCGAGCTTCCTTGAAGGCTCAAAAATCCCAGAGGATTTTTGTCGCTCACATTAACCTTTTTTAGTTGCGCTTGAATTCGTGTGAGAATTTCTTAGGATAGTTACCTTTTACTTCAACCAAAATCTTATTCGGTTCAATATCAATTATGGCGAATGCTTTGCTCGGTATGCTCTTATTGCCCTCATTTTCGACAAAGGATTGAATTGTGAAGTAGGGTATTGTTTCATGTACATGCTTTTTATCCCAATGCAGGTGGCTATTGAACACAGCAAGAACTTTTCCAGATTTCTCCAGAATCCTTCTAACTTCGTCCCGGTTATGTATAAGACAAGCATTAGGTCTTCCTTCAAACCAAGGATTACCTTTTAAATTCTGCTCAGCCAATCCATGATGCACAAATACAACGCATTTTTTCTTAGTCTTCTCTAAATCAGATTCTAACCATTGAACCTGTTTTTTGGGGATGATGGTGATCTCATCTTGAGTGCGTTTTGAAAAAAGCACAATGAAGTGATATCCCTTAGCATCATACGAGTAGAATAATTTGGGGTGCGATAATAATGCAGTTAATTCCTTTTCAGAGAGGCCTTTTAGGTCGTGGTTACCAGCTACATAATAAACCGGGCATTTAATTTCTTTTAATTTTTTAACAATAAAAGTAATGTTGGCCTTATCATTCTTAGGCGTGTCATCTTCTATCAAGTCCCCCAAGACGATTAAGAAATCCGGCTTTTCTTTGGCATTGATCTCTTGAATGAATTCGTCCAGGAAAAGTTTTACGTCCTTACTTATTTTTCTTATAACGTCTTGATAATGCCCTTCAGGACCCAAATGGATATCTGTCAAAATAGCGAATCGCATAGACCCAAAGAAGAAATAAGCTTATTTAAATGTTTTTACTTGATGAAAGGTCTGAATCTTACTTGCTCGTCTTTTAATCCGAGTTTTCTCGTGAATTCATAGATTTCTTTCTTGTTGAGTTTTGGAAATGCTAAGAAGGTAACTGTGGTATTTATTCCTGATTGGTTGCAGTCCTTTACAAATGCAAGAATTTTGTTAAAAACATCCTTGTGCTTTGGCCTGTGAAGCATCTTGTATTTCTTTTCATTCGTCACGTTGAGCGAAACAGATACGCTGTCAACGCCTGCCTCTTTCAGCATTGATATAATCTTCTCCTTCTTTTTAGGGTGAATGGCATAAGCCTGGCCATTGGTGTTAATCCTTACTGGCTTGTTATATTCCTTTTTTATGTATTTGGCAATGTCAATAACTTTGTCAAGGTAAATCAGTGGCTCGCCTATTCCGCAGAACACAAACTCCTCAACTTCTTTCCTGTCAACTTTCTCATGCAATTCATTGATTACTTCTTCAAGAGAAGGAACTTTCTCAATGTAAAGATTGGACTGCACTGCTCCTTCAAGCATGTGCTTGTCGCAGAAGACGCAATCATTAGTGCACTCATAATTAGGAGTGATGTTAAGATAAGCTTTTTTCTTGTTGCCGCGAACATAATAAACAATATCTCCCATACAACACCGAAACATTTACCTGTATAAAAAGATTTTTAAATGCTACACTACATTCTTTTACAGGTGGTTTAAATTTACAGGCAAATAAGACCCATCTTGTTCTGCTTTGATGCCGAAGGAATTCATGATTTCATTGTCAATGCAGGCAAAGCAGTGCAAAGCCTTGCTCCTCTTGCTTATCTTGCAAGGAAAGCTTGCTGCATTGAGGACTCAAGGTTAAAAACTCAGTTTTGCAACTTATCATTTGATAATCCTGTTGGCTTGGCTGCTGGCTTTGATAAGAATGCTGAGCTTATTAATTTCTTTTATAATCTCGGATTTGGCTTTATCGAGGTTGGCTCATTGTCTGCAAAGCAGAGCAAGGGCAATGCTAAGCCCAGAATATTCCGCTCGGTTAAAGAAGAAGCAGTTATCAACAATATGGGCCTGCCTAATGCAGGCATTGATGCAGCGCTTCCAAGGCTCTATGAGAAAAGAGATTATCCTGTCGGCGTCAATATTGCCCAAAGCTCTCATGATGGCTTGTGCGCAGATAAAATTGTTGAAGATGTTGCATATGCTTTTAGAAAGGCAGCGCTGGTTGCTGATTACATTGCCCTGAATATAAGCTGTCCTAATGTGAAAGAGGGAAAAATCTTTGAAGAGCCAGCCACTCTTGATGCTCTTTTAAAAGAATTAAAACAAATCAATAGCAAAACTCCTTTATTAGTCAAATTATCTCCTGATTTGTCACAGCAGAGCTTGGAAGAAACAGTCTTTGTCTGCTCAACGCGCTCTGTTGATGGCTATGTGATTTCTAACACCAAAAGCATTCAATATAACAAAATCTCTGGTGGCTTAAGTGGTGTTCCTTTGCAAAAGACGTCAACAGAGATGATAAGAAGCGTTTATCAGTTAACCAATGGAAAAGCGCCTATAATCGGAGTCGGAGGAATTGATTCTGCAGAGTCAGCCTATGAGAAGATAAAAGCAGGAGCTTCACTTGTCCAAGTCTACACTGGATTGGTTTATCAGGGGCCAATGATTGCGAGAGAAATAAACCAGGGCTTAATTGAGCTTTTGGAAAAAGACGGTTATTCTAATATTTGTAATGCAATAGGCAGTGACGTTAATCGATAATCTCTAATAAAATATAAATATTAGCCATTATATTCTATTGATATGCAATTAATAAAACCATCTGAGATTAAGTGGCTCGATACGGGCCATGGTTATTATCGTAAAATATTGATGCAGGCAGACAATTCTTCTTCGAAAAGCTGTAAAGTGCAGTTCGTAAATATAAAACCCAACACAATTGTAAAGTCTCACTGCCATAAGGGTCAGACTGAATCAGAATATGTTATGTTTGGTTCTGGTTCTGTGCGTTCAGGGAAGAAAATTTTACGATTGCGGTCAGGAGTGATGTTCCTGATGGAGCCGAACGAGTTCCATGAAGTAAAAGCTGGCCCGAAAGGTTTGCTCTTGTTTGTTACAAAAGCCAATTATAGCGATGATACTGAATGGATTGAATAAGAATTTCCTTGATATGCAAAAATTTTTCTTCTAAAAACAAACCTTTAAAAACTTAATCTGTTAGATGATTGTTATGGGACTTCAAATCATTACAGTTGGCGGCTATTCTGAGATTGGAAGAAATTGCACATTAATAAAAGTGGATAATGAAGCTGTGCTTCTTGACTTGGGCTTGCACATGGACCATTACATTGCTTACACAGAGGAATCTGAGGACTTGCCTAAGAAGGACCTGTCTGCTGAGGCCTTGATACGAGTGAATGCTGTTCCGAATATTCATCACATCCAGGACTTATTGCCAAAAGTCAAGGCTATCTGCATAAGCCACGCCCACCTTGATCACTTAGGAGCTGTGCCTTTTCTGAGCAACAAGTTTCGGGCAGGCATCCACGGAACTAACTACACCATTGAAGTGCTTAAGTCCATGGTTAATAATGAGAAGATAGCCTTGAGGAACGAGATGCTCGCCCATCCTGTAAATTCAAAATTCAAGGTTTCTAATAAGATAAGCATAGAATTCATTAATGTTACTCATTCAATTCCTCAGGCAGTAATCATTGCAGTGCACACCCCTTATGGAGTAGTTGTTTATGCTAATGATTTCAAGCTGGACAATGCGCCAACACTCGGAGAGAAACCGAATTTCAAGAGATTAGAGGAGCTTGGCCAGAAGAAAGTGAAGGTATTAATTGTTGACTCGCTCTACGCAGACACGCCAATGAAGACTCCTAGTGAGAGCATTGCCAAGGAGATGCTCAAGGACGTGTTGCTGGGAGTGAACTCCAAAGGCAAAGCAGTCATTATAACAACATTCTCAAGTCACATTGCCAGGCTCAGAAGCATTGTTGAACTCGCAAGGAAACTCAAGAGAAGGCCTGTATTTATAGGCAGATCATTGGACAAGTACATCACTGCTGCAAAGAACGCAGGCATCATTGACTTGGAAAAGGAAGCAGACCACGTCAAGTTTGGGAGCAAGGTTGGCAAGTTCTTCAAAAAGGTAAAGCACCCTGAAAAACAGATGTTCATAGTCACAGGCCACCAGGGAGAGCCAGGAGCAATACTGTCAAGGATGGTTTTCCAGCACCTCTACAAATTTGAAGAGGAAGACCATGTAATCTTTTCCTGCAGCGTAATACCTGTAGAGAACAACATCCGGAACAGGGAAAAGCTTGACAAGGCGCTCAAGGAAAAGAAAATCAGATTGTTCACAGACGTTCATGTTTCAGGCCATGCCTTTAGAGAAGACCACAGAGATTTAATCCACTTGTTAAAGCCAGAGAACATCATACCAACGCATGGCAACAAGAAAAAACTAGACGCCATGAAAGAGCTCTGTCTGGAAATGGGTTACAAGCACGACAAGATACACATACTGCACAACGGAGTGCAAGTCAACTTTTAAATTAATTTTTAATTTCTTTCATTCAATAACCCCGCCCAAAGTGTTGAAAACAGTCATATAAGAGAAAACAATAGTTCAGGAAAAAACCTGTAGGGTTAGTAATAGGTTAATGATGACTAAATAAATTTATAAAACAGGCAGACATACTTAACCTATGCGAAAGCTATACGATAAAATATTAGCAAACGAATGGATAGATTGGGTTGAAACATCTAATCCACAAGGAACAAGAGAACAGGAGATATTTCCATACATAAAAAAATGGTTGAAAGAATTTAAACCAAAAGTTGTCGCAGACATAGGTTGTGGTCAAGGTGCTTGCTCAAAATTATTTGATAATAAAACCCAATATATTGGAGTAGATACATCAACTATTCTTATTGAACGAGCAAAAAAGCTATATTCATCCCCGAAGAGAAGATTTATAGAGGGAGACGCATATAAAATTCCATTAAAGAAAGAATCTGTTGATGCTATCATGTCAATATGGGTTTGGTCACATTTAGAGAACCTTGATTTAGTTGCCGAGCAGATGTTTAAAACATTAAAGTCAAATGGAAGGTTCTTAATCATTACTGCGAATCCTGAAACCTATGATGAGCGAAAAACATTCTACAAAGAGTATAAGATAAAAGATAATCTATTAGTCGGAACTTTTGACTTGGGGAATGGTAAAACTCTAACAGATACAACACTGTATCTCCACAGCAAGAAACAGATGGAAGATGCGATAAAACATGCAGGACTGACTATTAGTCACATCAAAAGAATGGGGCAGGCAGAAACAAGTGATAAAGGGCTATATCTGGCTCTCGAGGGTTCTAAATAAAAATAGTCCCTCAATATCCTAAAATATGTGTAGCCCCGCCCAGCTAATTAATCCAGGAGGCAAGAATGCCAAAATCCAAGCTTTTGCTTAAGGCGCCTACCAAGGCAGCCAGGAAATTCATGCAGCTCATTGACCATGATTATCTGAAAAAAAAGCTTGCAAAGCGCAACGGAAAGTGCAGGAAATGCGGCCAGTGCTGCGGCAACTGCAGGTTTCTGGATAAGAAAACCAGGCTTTGCAAGAGATATACAAAAAGACCCTGGACCTGCTACAAAGAATTTCCTCTTGATAAGCTGGACAAAAAAACCTGGGGAGTCAAGAACTGCGGGTATAAGTTTAGATAGGTAACTCTCGCAACCAACCAACTCACCGCAAAACTTAAATATTAGTGTTCTGTCTCTTCTTTCATAAGACTAAAGGGGGTTACGATGATGAAACTTACACTTGCAGATTCAAAATACCTGAAGGATGGCGTGTCAATAATTTCTGAGCTGGTTACAGAAGGCATTTTCAAGGTAACGCCTGATAACATAGAATTAATAGCAATGGACCCGGCCAATGTCGCAATGGTAGTCTTCAGGCTTATGGGCAGCACCTTCACAGAGTATGATGTGAAGAAGCCAGAATTCTTAGGCATAACCTTGAGCAACTTCAAGCAGGTGCTCAGGAGGGCTGGGCCTAATGACAGTATCACCTTGGAAATAGATGAGAACAAGCTCAAGATAACCTTGAAAGGCACCAGTGTCAGGACATTCCACATTCCATTAATAGAAGTGGAGAACAAGGAGCAGAAAGTGCCTGAGCTCAAATTCTCAGCAACCATAACAACTGATTCCAGCGTGCTTAACGAGGCAATAGAGGACGCAGACATTGTAGGAGAATCAGTAAACTTTATTGCAGAGCCAAAAAGATTTGTTGTGAGCGCAACTGGCGACATGAACAAGGCCAACATTGACATTGACGCAGGCGAAGGAACAAAAATAACAGCTACTGATAAGGTAAGGGCCAAGTACTCAATAGAATACCTGAAAAAGATGATACAGGGAAGCAAATTAAGCGACAAGGTAAAATTGCAGTTCGCAAAAGACTACCCGCTCGAGATAGAGTACAAGGAGACCAACAAGGTGCAATTAATGTTTATACTAGCGCCCAGAGTGGATAATGACTAAAAACTTTTTTTTATAAATAATTTTTTTAAATAACTTTTTTTCTAGAAAGAAGAGGTGGGGGAGTTAGAAAAATGGCGAATAACCTCGAATTGATTGTAAAGAAGCGCATTAAGCAAGCAAAAGCAAAAGGCTTTGCAGAAAAAGCATCACTCATTGCCCAAGAATTAGGGCACAATGATTGTGAAACATATCATGACTGCGGTGAAACGCACGTAAGCCAGTACCTTCAGGTTTATGAGACAAATACTCTAAAAATAGTTGAGTCTCGGCCTAATGACTGGCAGGGGTATTGCGAAGCCATAAGGATTATTGACCGTGTTTCTAATAATGTACTTTTTGAAGAATCCCGCTTTCGTTCAAATGAAAAAAAACACTCTATTAAAGCATATATTCCGGGTCAATGGGAGACTGAATTTGAACAAATTTATGAGAGCGTGAGAAAAAACAAAAAAGCGCGGGATCTCGAAGAAGCTGCAAAAAGGAAAGAAGATAAAGATAAATCTCTAAGAGAAAGATTCGGCATTTAATGAGTTTTGCTTAATTTTCCACATTTTATCTTGAAAGATGTTAGGTATGGGAATATGAATCGGAGAGAATTCATCCAGGTAATTCCTTTTAGCTTAGAAGCATTAAGAAGGTTTTTGAACAGGAAGTTTTCTTTTGCAACATTTGATTATCTCAGGCCCAGATCAGTTCTTATCAACCCAGGCCATAACAAGGACTCTGTCAAGTACGGCTCTGCAAGGTTTATTGAGGGCATTGGCTATGAGCATGTTCTTAATGCCAGCATTTCTGAAAAAATAAGGAGCAGTTTGCAAGAGCAAGGAGTTGAAGCTTTCCAGACCATGAACCAGGAAGATTATCGTGCACAGATTATTGAATACAAGGAGAAAAACAATGAGCAGCTAAAAGTCCTTATAAATAATTTTCACAAGAAGCACCCTGAAATAAATAATCACATGCCGCTTGAAGAAGCTCTTACCCAATTATCAATTGTTCAGTGGGCAGAGGCCAATGGCTTTGAGCTGGCATTGCACATCCACATCAATGATGTTCTGGAAAATGTGAGGAAGTTCTACTCTGGTTTTAGCGTTATCACCAGCCCACGAAACCTTTCCAGTGAAAAGAGCAACTCACTAGCTCAAGCCATCTACAACCAGCTCATAACCTATTTCAGTCCGAGCAATAACAAAAATGAGTCTTCCCTCTCTGGCATAGGAAAGAGTAAGAAGTATGTTCCTGGATTAATGAAAGAGGATTTTCTTGTGCTCGGCAATGAGCTTTATGCCACCAGCCTTCCATCAGTTATTGTGGAGTGCGGTTTCTTGTCTGAAAAATATAAGGGCGGATTAACGATTGTAGACCAGGACATCCAGGCATTGTACGCTGCTAGAATAAGCCAAGGGGTTTTAGATTACCTACGAAGTCAGAAGGCTTAGCATTCTTCAGTGCCTTAAACAATATTTCATAATTGCTCTCAGCATTCCAGACAAGGAATGAGTTGCTTCCGCCTGCCAGCACCCCGCGTATCTCGTTGATAATGTATTGCTCTGAAAAAGTAGGCGTGTTCCAGCCAAAGGACTGAATCCACGGCCTGACCAGGCATTTGCCTGCCACCAGCTCATGAGCCTTAGCCATGCTCTTTGATATCACCTGGAATGGCTCGTCCTGTGGTTTTTGAAATCCAAAATTTCCAGGGCTATAATGCGAAGGGTAAAGCATCGGTGAAATCACGTCCAGATAAGGAATTAGCTCAGCAAATGAATGCCCGACTCCGAGGTCGCCTTGATTGATTATTGAGAAGCCAAAAATATCCAAGCCTAACTTAACATCATACTTAGTGCATATTTGTTTTGCTTGCTCTAAGAAATTCTTCAAAACTTCGACTTTAGGAATGTCCTCTTTCTGATATGTATAAACCAAATCCTTTTTTGCAGGAAACCTTATGTAATCAAATTGTATCTCATCCACTCCTGCCTTGCAAGCATTCTCCATAACTTCAAAATTATAATTCTTTACATCCTCAGAGAAAGGGTCTGCCCATGGAACTATCCTGTTGCTCATCTCGCCACTCCAAATATTCTTTGCACTATCAAGAATCCCAAGTTTTGGCTTCTTCTTGATAAGAATGGGGTCGTTAAAAACTACCTGCCTAGCAATCACATATATTTTTTGCTCGTGGAAACGTTTAACCAGCTCTTCTAAGTTGCCCAAGGCATCATATTCAGAGCCAATTTTCTCAGCCATTGAGCCTGGAGTCTTAAAAAGAACTTCACCAGCATTGCTCTTGATGTCAAGCACAACAGTGTTCATGCCAGTCTCTTTCATGTTCTGCACCAAATCCTCGATCTTCTTCTGCTTCTTCACACTCCACGCATGAAGATATAAGCCTCTTATTTCTGAAATCTCATAAAGCTTTTTTTTCACAATAGTCTCTTGCACCGTGGTTTCTTGGACTAAATTTTGGTTGGCTGAATCATGAGTAGGCATAGCAGGGGCTGTAGAAGAGACAGGAGAGTAGAGCAACAAAAAGAAGGACAAAGAAGCCCTTGCTAAATGCTGCTTAAAACTCATGCTCTCACTCCAATATTAGTTCAATTTGGTTGTAATGGTTGCAATCGAATGCACTCAGGAAAATAAGTGTACTTATACTCTGCATAAGCTATCAAGGTTTCGTAGTGGTTAATTTCGCCCTGGAAATTGCTCCTGATATTAATCAGTGTTTTGTGGAATTCTTCTGTGTTCTGGGCGCAGACATACATGAGCACATTGAACCTGCCAATGGTTTTTACTGCCCAGAGCACATTAGGGTCTGTGCCTAGCACTTGCTTTAGCTTTGCTTCTCTCTTATCAGACAATCCCTTGATGTTGAGCAGCAAGGCATAGATGGTGTAGCCTAGGCTTGAGTAATTAATCACAGGAATGAACTTCTTGATAATGCCAGCACTCATCATCTTCTTAAGCCTGTACTTTACAGTGTCTGCTGAGACTTTGAGCTTGTTAGCCACAGAGAATAATGGAAGGTCAGCATTGTTTGCCAGAATCCTGAGAATTTCAAAGTCTTGCTGGTCTATTTTTATTTTTTCGGTTTTTTTGTTTTGCACAACAGAACTTGATTCCTGGGTTTCAAGAAAGCTTTTTGGAAAAGAATTCTCAACATAGAACTTGGCAATGGTTAGTATCTCATAGTCCTGCAGGTATTCCCTGCAGTCAGTTATTATCCTGCTCACTATGTCGTCAAGCTCTGCAATGCTCTTGGCAACTATTGCAAGCTCATAATCATATTTGTCGCTGAACTTAAGCACAGCTCTCTCAAAGGGATAAGTCTTGAACTTATCCACGATCTCTTTTTCTGCTTCTTTGCTTGGAGGATTTAATTGGATGAATAGATGATAAACATCATAACCAAGAACTTCAACATTGACCAGGGTTCTATAGCCTTGTATAACGCGATTCTTTACAAGATTCCTGATCCTGTAACTTGCCGCGTCCCGCGATAAACCTACTTTTCGGGCAATTATTGTCGCAGGAGTCCTTGCATCCTTAGCCAGTAATGCAAGTATCTTCTTGTCCTTCAAGTCAAGCTTGACCTTCTTCTCTGGCTCCAGCTGCTCTAAAACCCTCATAAATTCATTATAAAACTTAAAATATATATAAACTTTACGGAAAAAACGTAATTTTAGCAAAAAAGTTTCTTATAAAACCTAAACAATACCGTTACTGGTGATGAGAAGATGGAAACAAACAACGATTTCAGAAGAATAAGAGCGGTTTACAGAATAATGCAAGGGAAGATGCCAAATCACGAGTATCACAACCACGACCACGCAAAGGATGTGTTCTACACAGCCAGCAAGCTGGCAAAACTAGAAGGAATCTCATATCAAGGCAGAATGGTGCTAGCCACAGCAGCCCTCCTGCACGACGTAGTGTTTGTTAAAGGAGCAAAGGACAACGAGGAGAAGAGCGTAGAATATGCCAAGTCTTACCTTGTTGAGCTAGGCTATTCAGCAAATCAAATTAGGAAAATCACTGAGCTCATCCTAGCTACCAAGATGCCGACTCAACCCCAGGACCTGCTTGAAAAAATAATCTGCGACGCAGACGTCGACAACCTGGGCAGAGAAGACTTCCTTGAGAGAGGAGAAGAAGTAAGGCAGGAGCTCAAGATAGAGGACCGGAGCAAATGGTACCAAGCCCAGTACAAATTCCTTGCAAGCCATCAATACTACACTAATGCAGCTAAGAAGCTCAGGGATGCTGGAGTAAAGGTTAACATGATCAAGCTAGAAAAAATAATGGAGGAAAAGTAACATGCTCGTTGTTGGCTGGTCATTCACAAGTCAATGCAACCTTAGATGTATTCACTGCTATAATGCCTCTGGCGAGCCTCACTCTGACGAGCTTACACACGAGCAAGCGCTGGCAGTGGCAAAGAAATTAATAGATTACGAGGTTGATGCAGTTAATTTTGGTGGAGGAGAATGCCCTCTTAGAAAAGATTTTTTTGAGGTATGCAAAATACTGTACGATGCTGGCATCAAGTTGTCCTTAACAACCAACGGATTAACATACAAGAGAGTAGCGCCATTCATCGAATTATTCCACGACATCGGAGTGTCGATTGACTTTGCAGATTCAGAGAAGCATGATGCATTCAGAGGATTGGAAGGAGCCTTTGTAAAATCATTAGAAGCAATAAACTTTTTTGTGAGCAAAGGAGTGAACACGGAAATTGTTACTTGCATCACTAGACTGAACTCCAACCGCAAAGAGCTAAAAAAACTACACGCTCTGGCAAAAGCATTAAGTGTTGACTATTGGCGGCTTAACAGGTACAACCCGCTTGGCAGAGAAGGGCATAAGGACGCGCTCAGGTTAAACCCTGATGATTTGCGAAAAGTCCACTCTTATTTAGCTGGCTTAATCAGTGATTTAACTGTGCCTGACCCGCTCTTTGCTCTAGTAGGGAAAAAAGTCAGCTCATGTCCTTGCGGCAAGACCAGCTTCAGAATCCAGCCGAACGGAGAAGTAACACCTTGCATCTATCTTAAGGTTAGCGGGGGGAATATTCTGAAGAACTCAATACGGGAAATAATGAGCTCGCCAGTGTTCAAGGCTATAAGAAACAGAGACTTAACAGGTACCAAGTGCGAATCCTGTCATTTGAAGGATAGCTGCAATGGCGGATGCGCAGGAGCAGCATTTGCAGAATATTCCAGCTTTAACCATCCAGATCCGATGTGCTGGCTAGAAGAAAAATGGAATGTGCATGAGAAATACCTGTGCACTGTTTATGTGCCAATGGGAGGCGATGGCAAATGAACAAGGAAGATCTCAAAGTTATTATGGTCTACGGCTCAGGAATTGGGACAAGTAAAACAGACAAGAAGCCGGGTGCTTTTACAGGAGTTAGCATTGCTTGTCCTTTTTTTAAGAATTATATTGAAGATGAGAATTATTACAGGAAATGCATGAAGAAAAAAAATTTAACATTGTTATGTGAATTTGTCCTTGACCGCTTTGATAACTATCTGCTTCTTATTGGCGACTCTCTGTTACAGTACAACTTCATGGCTTTCTATGGAATGCAAGAAGAAGAGGCCATGAGAAGAGCCCTTAAAATAGGCGGTTATTGGTTCAACTTCTGTGAAGAAGAAATAAAGGAATTTATGCCGCGAGTTGAGGTTGCAAAATGGTCCGACTTAATTAAAAGAGAAGAATCCATGCGTTTTGTTGAAGTAGTTAAGAATTATGCTTCAAAGAATGTTGTGTTCAAAGCAGCGCTTCGAGCCATGACAATAACAAGCATTCCTTCGGAGTTCAAGGAAATCTCAAAGAGATGCAGAAAAGAAACATTAGAAAACGCACTGGACTTGGCTACCTATTACTCGGCTGATGAGATCGCAGGATTATTATATGTACATGAAGAGACCCCTTTTAAGATTTATGTTTCAAAGTATGAACCAAATCCACTTCTAAAAGCAATTCACGGAGGGCATTATCCAGCACTCTCTAGCCAACTGGGGCTAACGCAGTATGGACACCTCCAGGTTTCCTCATATGACAAAAAAATCCATTGCGATGACGAATTCATAGAAGTTTACAATGCTGTGAAAATTTTAGGCAACCTTGAAGGATTGATGAGAAGATGAACATTAACCATAAACTACCCAAACTAGACCTTAACATTACCAATAGATGCAATTATCGATGCGTCCACTGCGCTTTTGACTCTGGAATAAAGCAGATGGAAGAGTTAAGCCTAGAGCAGATTACCAGGATACTGAAAGAGACCAAAGAGCTTGGAGGTGAGAAGTTTGATATAACCGGCGGAGAGCCTCTGGCAAGGAAAGACGTTAACGAGATAATAAGGATAGGCAAGGGCTTGGGTTATAGGATTGAACTAGTCACTAATGGTTCTTTACTAACAAAAAAGAAATTATCAAGCTTCAAAAAATCGGGCTTAGATTCAATAGCAATAAGCCTTGACGGCTCTGATTACGAAACCTATTCAAGAATAAGGCAAACTGACAAGAGGACATATGAAAAAGTGATGAAGTCCATTGACGACGCCATCAACCTTGGCTTTGTGGTGAAGATTAACACAGTTGTTTTTCAGTCCAACCTTGAAGATATTGCGAACATAACCAGGTTTTGCATTGATAAAGGTATAGCAGAGCATGGAATGTATTATTTCACGCCCATAGGCAGAGGGTTTTATGGCGGGCAAAAAGCAGTAGAGCCCCTTGCCTGGCTGGATTTCATAAGGAAAAGGCTCGTTGAGTTCAATGACAAGATAAAGATTTCCCTGGAAATCCCATTGATAGAGAAGGGAAGAATAAGAAAAGAAATCAGGTGCATAGCCAATGCTGAGAAATACCACCTGCAGATACTGCCGACAGGCAATACCTACCCCTGCGCTATTCTTGCGTCGTATAATAAGCCTGTGGCAAACCTTGCCGTCACTCACGTTAGTGAGGTCTGGAATAATGAAGAGTTATGGAAGAATTATTGGCAAGACATTTTCTGCCTTTTTAGTTCAATGGGCAATTATTGCGTGAATTTCAGAGAAGTATTCAACATGAAAGCATATGACTTGACCAAGTATGATTTTGTGTGTCCGCTACGAAAATTTAGCATAGGTGATATATCATGACTGAGAAAAAAGAAAAAGAACATAAAAGAAAAAAAGGCCTGTTCATTGTGTGCGAAGGCCTTGATGGAGCAGGTAAGACTACGACCATAAAGGAATTCTTGAAAAGACACAACGCAGATAGTGATTATGTCTACAGCAAAGGATTGAAATCCAAGACCTTCATGGGAAGGATTACTGCAAGAAAGCCTTCAACCATCACTTTTTTGCTCGAATTAGCCTATGTGACTTATGCAATAGTGAAGCCCAGCCTGCGGAAGCATAAGAATGTGATTCAAGACAGGTATGATTTATCTGTCCTATCATATAATGCTTCTGCCAGGACATTGCAGGAAAAGGTTGTTGCTTTCCTTGTTAAGCCATTCCTTAGAAAGCCTGATTTGTTGGTTTATTTCCAAGTTGATCTCGAGGAAAGGATACGCAGGCTTAAGATGGAGGCAGGTAATAAGTACCACGCGCTCCTGATTAAGAACCCTGATTTGATACGCTGCAGAGAAAAAAACTATTCAGGGCTTATAAAAACATATGATTGCAAGAAAGCAATAATCAATACTACCAATAAAAGCATCGACGCTGTGGTAGGGGAATTCGAATCAGCATTAGCCAGACAGCAAGTCTATGAAATATAGTGAAAAATTTTATAAATACTCATTTTCTAGGACTGGCTCAATGATGAAGTGGAGCAGTAACAAGACGCCTACAGCAGAGCACAAAAAGGTAAAGCGCAGCCTGACCTTCTCAATTATTGATGGCTCTTTTTTCAATGTGATGGATGGCTTCACAACGCCTTTTATTGCACCGTTCGCCTTGTTCCTCAATGCCTCAAACATAGTAATTTCTCTGCTCTCATCAGTCCCTGACTTGTTAGCTTCTTTTTTTCAGCTCTTATCCATCAAAGCCAACGAGGTTTTCAAGTCAAGGAAATGGTTGATATCACTTGTGGTTTTCCTCCAAGCCTTGTTCTGGCTTCCATTATTATTGGTTCCAAGGTTTTTTGCTAACGGAGCTTCAGGCTTCATGGTTTTGCTCTTCATGATATTCATAGCCATGCTCGGCTCTTTTGTAAGCCCGCTCTGGAGAGGCATGATGGGAGATTTGGTTGCAGAGCATGAGCGCGGAAGCTTTTTCAGCAAGAGAAACAAGATAACAGCAATAGTATGCTTTATCTCGACCTTTGCAGCAGGAGGAATTCTCCAGCACTACTCAATCACCAATGCATTGACAGGCTTTACAATATTATTCTCAGTAGCCATTGTGGCGCGAGCACTTTCAGGATTATTCATATTCATGATGTACGAAAAAAAATCTTTCAACGCTACGCCAGCTTTCATTAAAAGAGACTCCTTTACACTGGCTAAGTTCTTGAAGAACCTGAAAAAATCAGATTACGGCAGATTTGTGATGTTCATCTGCTCATTCAGAGTAGCTGTTGCGCTAGCCAGTCCATTCTTTGTGGTTTACGAGCTCAAATACCTAAAATTCACTTATTTCCAATTCACCATACTCAGCGCAGCTGAAATCCTAGCTAGCTTCTTATTATTAGGTTTGTGGGGCAGGATGAATGACAACCAGGGAAGCAAGATGGTAATACTTATCACTGGCTTGCTCATCCCATTTGTTCCGCTACTATACCTCTTCAATTCCAACTTTTACTTCCTATTGCTAGTCAGCTTATTATCAGGAGCAGCCTGGGGAGGATTTAACCTTGCAGTGAGCAACTTCATGTTCGATGCCTCAACACAAGAGAACAGGATAAAGTATGTTGCTTATTTCAACCTGCTACACGGCGTATCAATCTTCTTGGGGGCAACAGCAGGAGGATTATTGCTCAAGACTCTTGGTGATAATGTATTTTCAATCAAGACATTGTTCTTGATATCAGGCATGGCGCGCATGGGCGTGGCTCTCTTCTTATTCCCTGGCTTGCGAGAGATGCGTGTAATCCAGGTGAGCTTTGACAAGAGACTATTCAACTACTCATTATTCATAAAGCCAAGGCAAGGATTTGTAGAAGACCCATTTGACTATTACATGGCATATGAGAAAAAGCCAGCAGGCCCAAGGCCAAGATTAAAGATTGACAAGCAGCTGGTGGATGACTCTGCCTACAAAGAGCCATTTGAAGAAAAAGTCAAGGAGCATGCCCGTTACCAGAACTTCATACAAGTCATGCTGGACAATGCAAAGAAGAAGAAATAAAAACAAAGCCTTATTACTATTATGCTAATGACTAAAAAGAAAAAGCAAGTGAAGCCAAGCTTTGCCAAGCACTCTAAAGAAAGCAAGCTCTATCATGAGCCAGAAGACCTTAGATGGGCGACTAATGAGCAGGTTGCGCATCACAGGGCGCAAAGATTAAGATGCGACACCATAGCTGACCTGGGATGCAGCATAGGATTTCAGGCATTTGCATTTGCAAAGAGTTGCAAGCAGGTGCTGGCAGTGGATGTTGATGAGAAAAAAATCAATTTTGCCAAGAAGAACGCAGAACTCCTGAAAATAAAGAACATAGAACTCATCCAAGGAGACGTGCTGGATGAAAATATTGTCAAGAAGCTCTCCAAGGCAGACATTGTGTTCTGCGACCCTGAAAGAGCGCCAGAAGAAGGAGAGCGTTCAATCAGCTCAATAAAGCCTGACCTTAAAAAGCTGGTTGCAAAGTACTCCAAGATAACATCAGCCATTGCAATAGAACTCCCGCCCCAGATTAAGGGCATAACCTTTGAGTGCGAGAAAGAATACGCCTCTGTTGATGGCAAGCTGAACAGGCTAACAATATATTTAGGAGAGCTTAAGAGGTGCGAAAGGAGCGCCATTATTCTGCCCCAAGGTTCTGTGCTGATGAGCAAGCAGGAAGTGCTGATGGTTAAGAGCGATGAATTATTCCATTACTTGTACGAAGCAGACCCTGCTGTTGTAAAAGCAGACTTATTGGCAGAGCTAAGCCAAGAGACAGGAACCATGCTCTATGAGGAAGCAAAACAAGCCTTTTTCACATCTGACAAACTAGTCAAGAATGATTTCTTCAAGAACAGGTTTGAGGTATTGGCGCAATGCGATTTTGAAAATAAGAAAATAATCGAGGCATTGAGGAAGCATGACTGCGGAAAAGTCCTCCTGAGGTTCAGCGTAGAGCCCAAGGATTACTGGAAGATAAGAAACTCTTACGAAGACCAGCTCGAAGGGGAAAAAGAGCTCTGCCTGTTCAAGCTAAAAGACAAGGCAGTGATCGCCCTGATTATAAGGTGATTCTAGATGAAACGTGGAACTGATGTAACGGAAATGAAAAGAACTTACAGGACTGCTGTCAAAGGCGGATTTCCAGAAGAGCTTATCTTGTTACTAAAAAAAGAATACGACTTAAGATACGGAGAAAATCCTAATCAACCTGCAGGAGCTTATAAGTTCAAAGGCACGGGCATGGCAGAGCTAACTAACATCCAGCTCGTAAAATCAGGAAAAGGCGGGCTGTCAGCCACCAATCTCATGGACGTGACGCGAGCATTGGACGTATTAAAATTCTTTAAAAGCCCTGCTGTGGTTGTTATGAAGCATGTTGTACCGTCTGGCTTTGCAGCCCAGCTCCAAGGCAACAGCCTGGACCAGATTTACAGGAATGCAAGAGACGCAGATGCGCGAAGCGCTTTTGGCTCAATAGTAGTAATGAACAGGCCATTAGACAAAGCAACTGCGAATGTTATGAAAGAGACTTATGTTGAGGGAGTGGCTGCGCCTGATTATGAAGAAGGAGCAGTTGAAATCCTCGAGGGAAAAAAAGATATGCGCCTGATTATTTTTTCTAACCTTGATAAATTGCCGAAATATGTTGGAGATGATGTTGAAGGGTTATATGACCTAAAAATCCTGCCGACAGGCAGAGCGATTGTGCAGAAGCCATACTTATCAAGCATCAAAGGCTCCGAAAGCCTTATACTTGACCCTCTTGTGAGAAGAAAAGATGAGAAAACAGGAGTTGAAACCAGTTACCTTGTTGAGAAAGACCCTTCTCCGCAGGAAATAGAAGACTTGCTCACAGCGTGGTACGTGAACATCGGTGTAAGAAGCAACGGCATTGTTATTGTCAAGGACAGAGTCACTCTCTCGGTTGGCTCAGGTCAGCAGGAGCGCGTAGGTGCAGTCGAGCAAGCCATAACAAAGGCTTATCAGAAAGCTTTGGACAGGAAAAATATGCAAAAGAATCCGAATGCAGCCTGGACTCCCGGCAGCATGAGCTGGGCTGAGGTGAAAGAGCAACTCGGCTATAATCCTCTGGAAGGAGCAGCACTCTCCTCAGATGCGTTTTTTCCATTCAGAGATTCTGTGGACTTGATTGCAAGCGCCAGCATAAAAGCCATTATCCAACCAGGAGGGTCTGTAAAGGATTATGAAGTGATTCAAGCAGTGAACGAGCACAGAATCGCGATGGCTTACACCCTCGAGAGATGCTTTGCCCACTTTTAGCCTAATGATCATACTGAACTATTTATTGATCAAACTTAATTCTTTTCAATGAACTAATCATTTTCAAAATAGCTCAATTTCCTGCGCTAATGATTGGTATGTCTAATTCTATGCGCGAATAGGTTTTAACAAGAGGCTCTGGTTTTTTATCACCCGCCTCTGTTTTGATTTCTTGATCTTTTTCTTGATATTTTTTATCTTCAACCTTATAATCCGCGCTTGTCATTTCAACCTTGTCATGGGCATAGCTCTGTCTGAAACCCTCAAAGACATTCACTGCTCTTGCGAGCAGCTCTTCTTTTAGACAGATCTCATCGCAAAGCATCATCCTCCTATAGCCGATGTCATAAAGCCATGCGAGCTCTGAAAGGTCAGAGCATTCAGGCACAGGACTTCTTATGGTGGTGAGCAAGAGCCTTGATCCGAGATATGCCTCAGGGTCTTTTTTTATTATGAGCTTCATAGCCTCAAGTATGTGATGCGGCTTGTCAACCTCGACGTACAAGTCCCCTCTGGCTGCCATCAGCGAAAGATTCGGATGCTTCTTGTACTGATTGGCTACATACTCAAGCCCTCGTTTGGACTCTATCTTTGCAATGATGTGCGAATCACCGACATACTCTCTGAACTCATCAATATCTCTCTGGTCTTCGACGTATGAGAGGAAGAACTTGTCAAAGCCCAGTTTCCTTGCCTTCTCAATTTTCTCAATTTCATAGTCCAAGAATATTGGTCCCTGCATCTCATAGCTAGGGTGTCTTATGTGCAATGACTCGCCTTCATACACCATGTACTGGGGTCCGCCTTCAAATATCAAGCGCCTGCCTTTTTTTGTTACCTTTTTGAGCAGGGCATAATCTGCTCCTGCCTTGAACAAGACCATGGTGGGGGTTTGGACCTTGATAGGATGGTTCAGCACAAGCTCAAGATGATCCTTGTATGAATGCACTTCTCTTACCCTAAGCTGCCTTCCTTTCAGGTCAAAGTACAACGGGACAGCGCCAGGTATTTTCTTAGCTATTTCCAGCTCATTGCTGATCACATCTCCCTTTACCATTGCGCTGTTAAGCCTAATGCCGCTTAGCCTAGCGTCAGTTGCGAAACGCCTGAAATGCGGAAAAGTAGGCCAGAGTGTCACCATCAGTTCAAGGTCCTTCATTCTTACCACCTCGTTCAACTCCTAAATCAATGCTTTGCTAGCCTCTGATTTTTTCTCCCTCTTCATCACAGACTTACCGCTCTTGTCTTTACCGATAATAGGTACTTCTGGGCCCTTTGCATGTATGGATTCCAGGGCCTTGAGCACAGTAACAACCTGGTGAGGCTTTTGCCTGGTCTTGAGCTCGTCGTTAAAGTAATCAACCCTTCCAGTCTCCTTGGCGAGTATACCGAAAATAACATCCACCACTCTGTCAGCAGCAGGCAGTATGGAGATATGATCTGCGCCAAGATATGACTCCCATTGTTCATGAATTACTTTGTCTTGCCCTGTTAGGCTATCTCCAGAGTTATTGTAATGTTTTCGCACAAGGTAAACATTGAATTTCTTCTGAAGTTCTTTAATCGCATCCAAAGAAGTCATTTTTCTTTTTTCATTTTTGACTTCTACGTTGGACCATTCACGCGATTGATCGCTATTAACATAGTTGTATAACCCTTCATCACCTATGAAGATGAAGAGGGGCTTTATCGCGTTAGGCATATCAACATTCCTGGAGTAATACAGCGCAGCCAGGTCGTAACTCTCTTCAGAACTACCGCCTCCACCGCCCTCAATGATTAATTCCTCAAGTCTCTTCTTCATCGCTGTCCCTGAGCAAAAAGGCCTTACCTGCAAAGGATAATGGTCACAATTGGCGTCTCCGATTGCTGCAAAGCTTATCTCCATCCCTTTGCCAAGGTATTCCTTGCATTCGTGGTCCAGATATGGCAGCTTTGAGAAAATAGTGGCTGGCCAATCTCCCATTGAGCCTGTGACATCACATGCAATAACTAATGGCGATTCGCTATCTGTCTTTACACTCTTGGGCAATACATCGTCCCTTTTCTTGTTTGAGGCTCTGGCTTCGTCATAGCTTCTTCCGACATGGACGTCGTAAGCTGCTCTTGCAGACTTGAAGTCATGCCCTCTCCAAGGCCCGGGGTTGTAGTCTCCTGATTCTGACATTTTATCCCCTCCATATTTTTTTTATTTTGTTCCTATTCTTTTTTATAAGCCCGCTATTGGCTTTAGGCGCGTATTTCTCCTCCCAAAGGCCCGTTCCCTCACCAATTGTATAGTCTCGCATAAGTCCTCTTTCTGCCAGTTGGGCCTTGAGATGGCGTCGTAAACAAGCATCCTTTTCATGAAGTCGCACAATTCGTCAGGAGTTGACTTAGGAACCCGCTTAGTGGCGATGTCTCCTCCCAACGCATATATCATGCTCATGCCTAAACTGTAAAAATCAGATTCAGGAATTAAAGGGTCCCCCCTGATTTGCTCGGGCGAGGCATAATAAGGAGTGTAGCCCTTGCTGTGCGAATCCTTGGTAGGTCTGATGATTGATAAGCCATAATCAACTAGAACAACCGTGTGGTCTTCTGGCTGGATTATGAAGTTCTGGGGTTTCACATCGCCATGAACAACGCCGTTGTAGTGCAGGTATTTGAGAATGTTGAGCGCGCGCTCAATAATCCAGGCAACGTGTTCAGGCTCAAGCTTACCGACTTTGCTTATTATCTGTTCTAATGTAGGGCCCGGAACATAGCTCATGATCAAGGCAGGGCTCCCATCACCAAGCTTGATAATATCTCTTATGGTGGGAATCCCCCAGTGGCGCAAGTCCCAGATGGCCTTGGCCTCTTCCATCAGTATTTGCTCGTCCTGAGTAGAGATGTAATGGCCATGCTTAATGCAAACCGGAGTGCCGAGTAGTATTTGCTCTCCCTTGTAGGTATTGCCGAATCCTCCTTCTGCAATCTTTTCCAGAACGCGATAATTACCTATTACCTTGCCCGTGATGTTTTTCCTTGAATTATCGTATTGTTCTCTCTTGTTGTCGTCAAGTAGCACATCAGAGGCATCCTTTAGAAGTTGAGAAATCTTTTCATACCCTTTCTTGCTGGGAGGATGTTTTTTTATCAGAATATTAAAGGCAGCCCTTATGACTTCTTTGCTGGCTCTGGGATTGACTTCTAGGATTTCGTAAAGGTCTGACTGCATCTTAAAACCTCCTTGTGCTGATTACAAAGCACAACGTGCAGCACTTTACAAAATCCAGGAAATTTGCACAGCAATAGTTCTGATGAGTATTGCCTTGAAATTGGTTGACGAGATAAAGAATTTATATTTTTGGACTATGCAATAATGGAAGTATATATTTACAACGCGCCAAACGCATAAGGATGCGTTCAAAAAGTAGCGCCTAGCGAGCCTTTAATGATCAGAAGCCATTGAAAACTGGCGATAAAACAATCTGAAGAAGAAGTGATGCGAGCGCGCTACGAAAGACTTTGAACGCAACCAGTGTATAAGTAAACTTTATAAAAAGGCAACTTTTCTTGATTGGATACTATATTTTGATGATAGGAGGTGAATATTCATGGTTGAGAAAAAAATAACAGTAAAAAAGAATAGAAAAAAAGAAGCGACCAAGTCAAAGCAGGAAAAAAAGCTCATTACCAAGACCATGCTCATAGGAGATGTTGCAATGAAATTTCCAAAGGCTGTGCCTGTGATGTTCAAGCACGGAATGCACTGCATAGGCTGCGGCATGACAGCTTACGAGACAATAGAACAAGGATGCATGGCTCACGGCATGAGCGCAGAAGAGATTGACAAGATGATTGAGGAGATGAACAAGGAAGTTGCAGAATAAATTTTTTCGTATTCTTTGAATTTAGTTTTTTTGTAATTAACCTTTATGTTTTAGGCGATGTTGTTCTATTATTTTGGCCTATCAAGGACATATCTATTTGGTAAAAATGAACTGGTCGCACCCTATACTGAGCGTAAATAGCAGCCAGTTCAAGCGGTTGTGGTGGTTCGCTATACGCATTGGCTTGGTCACATATCTTGGCTTCTCTTGCAACTCTTTCTAGTTCAGAATCAAGGTCACTACCCCAGTTAACCTGAATGTCAAAGCCTAATCTTCTTACTTTTTCTGTTATGTTCTTTTTCTTATAAAAAACTTCCCCTGAATAATTTTCTTCTAATTTCACGAATTTTTTTCTTTGCATTTCACATCCCTCCATATTTTCTTTCTTATTTGTAATCACTATTTAGTAAGTAAATATTTCACTGTATTTAAATCTTTGTTGTATAATTATATACGAAAATTTTATATATGAGCGTAATATGTTTCAATCCATGGAAAACATCCTTAAAGATATGGGCCTATCAAAAAGAGAGGCAAATGCTTATCTATCTTTATTAAGGTTAGGCGAAGCAACAGTTTTAGAACTTTCAAAATTAACTAAAGAGCACAGGACTAACACCTATGATACCTTAGAATCCTTGTGTAAAAAAGGATTGGTTTCATTCGTAATCAAGAATAACAGGAGAGTGTACATCCCAAATAAACCTGATAATCTTATTGATTTTCTCAAAGAAAAGGAAAAGAACCTTCTAGAAATTCTGCCACAGTTGAACGGTTTATTCAAGCCTAAAACCGAAAGACCTGTCATAGAGATTTATGAAGGCATAGAAGGCACAAGAACTGTTTTTAACCAATCCATAAATGATTGCCTGAAGACGAAAAAGGAGATTATAGCCTTGGGCGCCCAGCAGGAAGAATGCAGAAAGCTGGATCCTGAATTTCATAAAAGGCTGTACCAAAAAAGAACAAAACTCAAAATCAAATCGAGAATGATAATCACTGAAGGCGTTAAGCCGATCGTTAACCCTTATATTAGGATTAAGGTCTTGCCAAAAGGCTACAAGAGCCCGGTAGCTACTTATATTTACGGAAACAGGGTTTCGTTTTGGATGTTCCTGCAAACACCCAACATTATCGTTATAGAAAGCAAACAATTAGCTGAGTCTTATAGAAATTATTTTGAGCTTTTGTGGAAGATTGCTGCAGAAAAAACCAGCTAAGAAAAAAAGATTGTGCTAATAATAAATAAGGAAATCGCCAGGTAAATTAGATTAATTATTTTCTTCTATTTGTTTGTGCCATCAGTCATCTTGTACTAAGTCTTCTAAGCGGCTTATATACTGCACAAGGTTCTGGGCGCGTTTAGATAATTTATTAAATCTTTCTGGGTCTTTGATTAATTTATTTGCAGAAGATGCACTATACACAGGAGCCCAAAATTCTCCATTACTTTCTGTTTCTTCATAACATCCAAACTCTAAAATTCCTTCATATCTTTCAGATGTTTTTGGATTTAGGTCTTTTTTCATTTCAGAAAGGAAGCCTAACCAGTCCTTATTTGTGCAAGCTAATGAATTGACATTTGTTATATCCCCAACATCATCGAATTTTTCCTGAAGTACAGGTCCATTACCATCATTAAACCAAAGTAAACATCCATCTCCTGTTGTGGGGCTCCAGCCTCCTACTTTTCCAGGACGGGCAGCCCTGGCAGGATAATAGCTTACAAAGCCGCAATCAATTTCTAGGCACGCTTTAATCCCTGAAACATTTACTGCTCCTTTTAAAGAGCAATAAGGGTCATTTATGCCTTCTGAACACCAAATTCCGTATAAATCAAAACGAGTACGATAAAAACTGGAGTTTAATACAGTCACCTTTACAGGTTTATCTATCAGAGAGTCCAAGGCAGATTTTATTTGTTTTCTGTAAACATCTCTGGCTTCAAAGAATGGTTTTATATCATGCTCTTCGCCGCATATCGCGCCTAGTACGGATTCTTGTGCCAGCTTCTTTATGATATTCATTTTTCTTTTCCTCCATTATTCCTTAAATATGATATATCCTTCATTGTAACTCATATTGATGCTGATTAAAACAACAAATTTTTGATGAAAGGATATATTTCAGGTAAGTAAGCTGTGACAACTCCTACGCCATAACTAAGAAAGTGTGGACTGATTGCTCCATACATTAAGTCTATTGCAGGAGGCACAGCAGGAATCCAGGTTTTATGTGTATGCTTTCCTAGCAAGCCAAGGCCCAATCCGCTCAGATAACTGATTGTTAATGGGATTATAATATGAGAGATTTTGTCTTTTATCTTTCCGATTTTTTGCTCTAATGTTTCTTTCATTTTTCAACTCCTGTTGACTTCAATTTGTCTTCTAATGATTTTTTACTAGGTTCATAGAAAAATTTGTTGATTTTATGATCAAAGTAAAATTCACCTTCTGGAATATCATAATATGTTCTGTTTGTTTTAGAATCGTAATGAGCAGTCACATCTGGTTTCCAATTAAATGCAGATTCTTCCAGATTCAATCTTAGTTGGCCATGTTGGCATAATTGATTAATACACTTTGCTTGTTTAATAGGGTTCCAGTAATCAGTTATAGAACGTGCAACATAAAACCAACCAGCAACTAATCCTATTGCTGCACCGACTATGCTTCCTCGAACATATTTTTTCACCCACTTTGGATTTTCTAGTGTTCTTTTCCTAAGTTGATTCTTGTCTATTCTCATAAAGTAGCGATCCTGCAGAGGCTATTTAAATCTTAGTTGTTATTAAAAATAACAACATTTATAAGAAAAACAACCTTATCTGGCTTGCATGGAAAGCTTTGAGGAACAACTAAGGAAGGCAGGCTTGACAGGGAATGAGGCTAAGGTTTACTTGGCTTTGCTGAACCTAGGAGATTTGTCTGCAAATGAGATTGCAAAAAAACTAGGCATGGATAGAACCTTGTCTTATACTGTCCTGAACCATCTTATAGAAAAGGGTATGACAAGTTATGTTATCCGTAACGGGAAGAAATATTTTCAACCATCTGACCCTGAGAACCTGATTAACCCGATTATTGAGCAGCAGGCTTTTATCAAGGACTTGGTGCCTCAGCTTAAGAAAATAAAGAAAATAACATCAACTCCTTATGAAATAAATGTTTATGAGGGGAAAGAAGGTCTGCGCTCGTTTATCAGGCTAATCTTGAAGTACAAGGACTTCTGCTCATTTGGTGCTACAGGCAGAGCCTATGATGCTCTCTACGAAATGCCTGCCATAGTAAAAGAAATAGATAAAAAACATATCAGCGTCAGGATAATAACCAATACCAAATACAAGGAGAAGCCTGCCTTTGCATTCAAGGAATTCAAGTACCGCTATTTAGACTTGAAAAGCAACGTGACCACAAGTATTTTCGGAGATTATGTTTCTCTGCACATCCTAACTCAGAAACCAATTATTATCCTAATAAAAAACAAGGAGATTGCTGAAGGCTATAAAAACTATTTTGATTTTTTGTGGTCAAGCGCTAAAACCGAGTCGGGTGAGAAAATATAATAAGTTTTATAAAAGGAGTGGCGGTTCTTTTTGTGTGAGTTATAATGACTAAGTACAAGGTTGAGGTTATCACAGAGGAGTGCACTGGCTGCGCTGCCTGCAATGCTAGCTGTCCAGAAGCCTTTGAGATGAAGGATGATGAGTCAGGCATTCAGAAGGCTAAGCCTGTCAAGGAGAATGTGGATGAGATAGGCTGCGCCATGGATGCTGCCCAAGTCTGCCCTGTTAACTGCATACACATAACAGAGACCGAAGGCAACAAGAAGCTTATCTGATTCTTCGGAGTTTAATTTTAGCACTTTCCAGTGGTAAAAAAACAAAAGCTTTATAAACCGCGTTGTTCTCTTTAGCCGCTATGAGTTTTGATAAAAATCATTTCATAGATTTGGGACCAAAAAATGATTATGGATTTCAGATTTCCTATGAAGATCCTTCTTTGTTAAGAGAGTGGACTCAAGACCTTTCACCGAAGGAAATTTGTGCTATTAGCAGCGGTGGCGAAAGTGTGCTGTTGGGATTTTTACCATTGGGGGTGCCTGTTATTGGCGTAGATATAGCATATAACTCTATCGCATTTACTTATTTGAAGGCTAAGTTAATTGAAAGGTATGAAGCCAAGGAACTGAAAAAAATAATGCAGACTAGTGCAAAACTAAATAGGGTTCTTGAAGAAATCATGCTTGAAATGCCAGAAACGCTCAGTAAACGCATTATCTCTCAATATAGTCCACCTTCGGATGTAGCTTTATCGAGCGGGAGCCATGACTGGGATGAATTATGGAAACAGATTTCTCACGTCTGGTCAAAAACACCTGACTGGGTTATCGATGCCTCAAGAAAAAACTTGGAAAACCTCACCCTAGTCCACGGTAATCAGGCAGATTGCAAAAAATTCGGTAAGTTTGAAATGGTTTATTCATCCAATGCTATTGGTTACTCATCTCAGGCACCGTTGGATAATTACGCGTTAATATCGCTAACAAAAAATAATGGGCATATTCTCTCTTCCTGCCAGTTGCCCAAAGATATTTTAAGCATCTTAAAATTAGAGCGTACAAAGAATGATGATATCCCTGACGGGTATTCATATTTTCTTTATAAAAAAGATAATGGCTTATTCGGCTTGCTCATAACCGAATTCTTGGTTGGTGTTAGAAAAATAAAGAAGCAATCCCCTTTTAAGTATTTTTTTTATTAACAAAGCTGAAATATTTGTGAATCTAACTTTTCTATTGCTGGTTTTGCAAATAGTATTTTCGGAATTATATTTTTCACAACAAAAATATTTATAAACAGAGACATAGCACAACATATGGGGTTTTTAATCTTACTATACGCTACAGGTGGGGTTTTTATTATGAGGTGCCCTTTTTGCTCAAACAAGGATACGCAGGTAGTTGAGACTAGGGAAACAGGGGAAGACATAACCAGGAGAAGAAGGGAATGCCTGAAGTGCAAGAAGCGCTTCACCACCTATGAGAAGCTTGAAACCATTAATATAAGGGTTATCAAGAGAGACGGCAACAGAGAGTTCTTTGACAAGGAAAAGGTAAGGAAAGGCATACTCAAGGCCTGCGAAAAGAGACCCATCACTCTGCAGCAGATTGACAAGGTAGTGGATGAGATTGAGAAGAGCCTCATACAAAGACACGCGCAAGAAGTAAGAAGCACACTTATAGGCGACCTGGTGATGAAGTACCTGAAAAAGCTCGATAGCGTGGCTTACATAAGGTTTGCTTCTGTATACAGGGCGTTCCAGGATGTTGGCGAGTTTGAAAAGGAATTGCGCTTGTTAAGGAGCAATAACAACTCAAAGCCAAATGGAAAAATAAAATCAAGGAATAAGATCAAAAGAAGATAATCATATCACACTCAAATATATTATTAAAATCAAAATCAAATCATGAGAAGAGGTTGGTGAAATGAAGCTGAAAATAGAAGAGGATGAGCTTGAAAAGATAAGAAAAGAACTTGTCAAAAAGAAAGTCAATATCACAGATAACAGCAAGACAGTATTGGAGCGGCGTTACCTGATAAAGAATGATGTTGGTAAGGTAGTTGAGACTCCTGAGGAGCTCTTTGCAAGGATAGCAATCAACATAAGCCTGGCTGACAAGAACTATGATGAAAAAATCAACATAAAAAAGATAGCCAATGAGTTCTATGACGCGATGTCCAACCTGGACTTCATACCTAATTCTCCAACCCTGATGAATGCTGGAAGAGCACTGCAGCAATTATCAGCCTGCTTTGTGCTGCCAATAGATGATAACATGGAGAGCATAATGCAGACGCTCTACAACACAGTCATGGTCCACAAGTCAGGAGGAGGAACTGGCTTCAGCTTCTCAAGGCTCAGGCCAAATGGCGCAAGGATAAAGACTACCAACGGCACATCGCCAGGCCCAGTTTCTTTCATAAGGATGTACAACAGCACAACAGAAGAAGTAAAGCAGGGAGGCACTAGGCGGGGAGCTAACATGGGCATTCTCAGAGTAGACCATCCTGACATCATCAACTTTATTTATGCAAAGCAGGACAACTCAGCCATAACCAACTTTAACCTTTCTGTGGCTATGACTGACAAGTTCATGCAAGCCGTGCACAAGGGCCAATACTATAACCTGATTAATCCCAACAATAGCACCCATTACACAATGGAGCAATTAGAATCAATCCAGCACCAAACCCACAAGGACGCAGCTTCGCTCAGATTAAGCGCAGACAACAAGAAAGTTATTGATGTGCACACAGGAGATGAGATAGGAGCTGTCAGGGACGGAGCTGTCCTGCTGAGCGCCAAGAAGGTGTTTGAGCTGATTGTGAAGATGGCCTGGAACAATGGAGAGCCAGGAATAATATTCATTGATAAGATAAATGAGTACAACCCAACTCCAGCCATCGGAATGATTGAGAGCACCAATCCGTGCGGAGAGCAGCCGCTTCTTCCTTATGAGTCCTGCAACTTGGGCTCTATCAACCTAGTGAATTTTGTGAAGAAAGGAGAAATTGACTATGAGCGCCTGGAAAAAGTTGTTCACACAGCAGTACACTTCTTGGACAATGTGATTGACATGAACCATTACCCAATCACCCAGATTGAAAGCATGACATTGGATAACAGGAAGATAGGCCTTGGAGTAATGGGATTTGCAGACCTGCTCCTTGAAATTGGGACAGGCTATAACTCTGAAAAAGCCATCAAGCTGGCAGAGAGGCTCATGAAATTCATTGATGATGAATCAAAAAAAGCCTCTGCTGAGCTTGCCAAGATAAGAGGAGTTTTTCCAAACTTCAAGGACAGCATATATGACAAGGGCTCAAAAAACTTCAAAGGAAAAGACATACTGCTGCGAAATGCAACTACAACGACAATTGCACCAACAGGTAGCATAAGTATAATAGCCAATGCATCGAGCGGCATAGAGCCATTATTCGCGATTGCTTTTAAGAGAAAGAACATTCTGCAAAAAGGAGATGAACTCATAGAAGTTAATCCCTACTTTGAGAAGAAGATGAAGGAGCTAGGGGTTTATTCAAAAGAATTAATGGAAGAAGTGGGCCAGAAAGGAACTATTCAGGACATTGAAAAAATTCCCAAGGAAGTGAGAAAGGTTTTTGTAACTTCTCATGACATAAACCCTGAATATCACATCAAGATGCAGGCAGCCTTCCAAAAATATACTGACAATGCAGTGAGCAAGACAGTTAACTTCCCGCACAGCGCAACAGAAGAAGACATTGCCCAGGTTTATGATATGGCATTTGAGTCTGGCTGCAAAGGAGTGACTGTTTACAGGGATGGCAGTAGAGAAGAGCAAGTGCTTAACATCATGAGCAAGAAGGAAGGAGCAAAAGAAGAAAAAAAAGAAATGCTTGTCAAAAGAAAAAGGCCAATGGTTACAATAGGAGCGACCAGGAAGACCAAGACTGGCTGCGGCAACCTTTATGTCACAATAAACCAGGATGAGAAAGGAGAACTATTCGAAGTATTCAACCAGATAGGCAAGGCAGGAGGATGCGCAGATTCCCAGGCAGAAGCCATTGGCAGACTTACATCGCTCGCACTACGCTCAGGCATTCATCCAAAAGAGGTTGTGCATGAGCTCAAGGGCATAAGCTGCCATAGGCCTTTTGGATTTGGAGCTACAAGAATGCTGTCATGCGCAGATGCAATTGGAAAAGCAATAGAGCAGCACATGCAAGAGATGGGCGTTAGACTTCCTCCTTCTCCGCAACAGGTTGAGCTTAGCAGTTACACCATGCCCGAGGTAGAGAGCGAGAATCTTTCAGATAACTTGAAATTGACAGGCGCCTGCCCTATGTGTGGGGGTCCACTGATAAGGACAGAAGGCTGCATCAAGTGCGCTGCTAACTGCGGCTATAGCGAGTGCGCATGAAGATTAAATAATGAGCAAGGAAAAATGAGGAAAGATTTAGGCCTAGTCCATGTTTACACTGGTGATGGCAGCGGCAAGACTTGCGCAGCTACTGGCAGAGCAATAAGAGCCAGAGGAGCTGGCCTCTCAGTTCTTGTAGCCCAGCTTTTTAAGAAGGATTGCAGCGAAGAGAAAAAACTTATTGCCTTGGGGGTAAAATATATGCAGTACTCTTCCCAGCACCCTTTTTTCAAGAAATATTCAGCAGCAGAGCTTAAGTCTGAGAAAGAGAAGTGCACTGCTTTTCTTAGGCACGCTTTTGAGCTGGCGCAAAAAGAAAAATATGACTTGTTCATAATTGATGAAGTAGGGCCAGCAGTTGCATATGAGCTGGTTGACAAGAACATTTTTATCAGTTTAATCAAATCCAAGCCCAAGAATACAGAACTAATCCTGACAGGCAGAGGCTTTTCCAAGGAGTTCATTGAGCTGGCTGATTATGTTACTGACATGCGCATGGTGAAGCATCCATTTGATAATGGAGTCAAGGCAAGGAAAGGAATTGATTATTAGATTGTGGTTTTAAAAAATCGCCTTAGCCACCCCGGATGGGGCGTCCCCCGGCTAAGCAACCATGCACCTTGACAAATTGTCTGCGGTGCAGTTGCCAACAAAAGCGGGGCTTTTGAGGTGCCAGAAACTTGTTTCTGAGCACTGGTTGCGGCGATTTTTATATTTTTGTAAATGAAAATTGTTTAGGGGGATTTCAAGAAAATGATTATGTTCATTTTTCTGGGATTAGTGGACACCATCATCGGAGCGTTGATGATAGCCACGCACCTTGGAGTGCTGCATGAATGGAGGCTTGCAACCATGAGTGCCATCTATCTCATAGGCAAGGGCGTAATTTTCAGAAGCAGCTTTCTGAGCTTGCTCGACATATTTGCAGGCATTTATTTTATCCTGATAATGATGGGTGTTAGAACATTTCTTGTGTATGCCTTTGCATTGGTGCTTGCATACAAGTTGGTTACGAGCCTGATAATGAGGGGCTTGGGCTGAGAATTCGTCGTGCTTTTAGGGTTTTGGTGAAGGTTCCTTGCAACGATTTTAAACCACGGAGGTAACCCAGCCGCCTCAATTAGTTCAGGCAAATTAATATCAACGGTGATTGACGATTAGTTGCTGATTACAACCTTATTATGATGCAGCCCTTATAAATACCCTGTGAAGGCATTTTCCAGAGTTAAATACCACAAGCTTTTTAAACTATTCATGCTCTTTTACTACTCTATGGTTTACTGGCTAGACTTTGTTTACAGCCCTCCGTGGTTTTATGGCAAAGATATAGCAATAGACATCCTCAGCGCAGTAGTCGTGCTTCTCATAGGATTGTTCAGCTTCAGGAACTTCTCCTTGGAGAGAAAGAACAAGAGGCACTTCTTCCTTGGAGCAGCATTTGTAATGCTCGGATTATCATTCATAGTAAAAATCCTGACTAACATATTAACGCGTGATACGAGCTGGCTTGGCAGGCAGTTCTGGATGTCTATCTTTGGAAGGGAAATAGTTCGCTCGTACACATTAATACCTGCAATAGGATTCTTCTTATTCGCGCTGCTCACGCTCTTCGGATTCTACTTGATATACGCTCTTTCATCCAAGGATGAGCTCTCAATGAACTATGTAATCATAGCTTACTTCATCCTAGTATCCACCTACTTCACAAGGTTCACCTATTTTGTGGTTTATCTCACAGCTTTCATATTCTTGCTGGCAATCAGCAGGCGCTACTTCCTGCAATACAAGAAGAACAACTATAAGAACACATTGTTCCTGTGCATAAGCTTTGGAATAATCACCATAAGCCAATTTGTTTTCATATTCACCTCATCCAACCCTGCTCTTTATGTTCTTGCCGAGCTGATGCAGTTCATAGGCTACTTATTCTTACTCTACACATTTGTGATGGTGCTCAGGAATGCAAAGAAAACGAAGTAGGCTCGACATAGTGTATGACATGCTCCTCACCATAAGCAATAAAGGAGGCAAGATTAAGCCTACGCATCTAATGTACAAGGCCAACCTCTCGCACACCCAGATGAAGCAATACCTTGACGAGCTCATGGAAAAGCAGCTTGTGGAAGAGCAGGAAAAAGATGAGAGGAAAGTATTGATTCTGACAGACAAAGGATTTGCACTCATCCAGAAGTTCAACCAGATGCGAGAATTCGAGAAGACGTTTGGATTATAGGATTTCTAAAGTATTAATTTCTGAATTGTGAGCTGGCGCGAACAGAGATGCAAATTTCAGGGATGGAAGAACGAGGATTCAACAGCACCCAAAGAGTTCAGAAAAAGTTTTGTGCATAGATTTATATATTTGAAAAAGAAGCCATTTTATATGAAACGAGTTAAAATGTCAGATTCGGAAATTCAAAAGAAGTATTCTGGTTTACCTAGGATAGGGCATAAGTTTCATAATCACGAGTCCGATCCTAATAACGAAAACATGAATGAAATAATTGATAGATATGTGATTTTGAACGAAGGTAAAAAATGGCTTCGAATAATTTTTAAATATCCTGATGAAACAGGAGAAACATTTACTGACTTTGAGCTTTCGGAGTGAGGTTTTTTCGTTAACTTTTTATTCTGATAATGTTTACTACGGCTTATTCGGGGGTGGTATGTTGAGCGAAGGAAAAGAAATTGGCAAGATAACGCATTATTTCAGCAAGATAAGCGTTGCAGTGATAGAATTAATAGGCACCTTGAAGACAGGAGAGACCATACACATCAAGGGAGCAACAACAGACTTCAAGCAGAAGGTTGATTCCATGCAGATAGAGCACAAAGCAGTTCCAGAGGCCAAGAAGGGCCAGAGCATTGGGATGAAAGTGGCTGAGCCTGTCAGGGAGCACGACCAGGTCTTTGTTGTCGAAGAATAAAAAAACTCTTATTTTTTTTCATTGTAGAACTCTTTTCCATTAAACTTATAAATACGTTTTAAGATACCCGCTATATGCAGAAGATAGTGGTTATTGGTGGAGGAACTGGCTCTTACACTCTTCTTAGGGGATTGAAGAATTATGATGCTGAGCTCACTGCTGTTGTTTCTATGATGGATTCTGGAGGCAGCACAGGCAGGCTAAGGGATGAATTCGGTTTCCTACCTCCTGGCGATGTTAGGCGTTGCTTGTTGGCATTAAGCCCTGATACTGGCATGCTGAGAAGGTTGTTTGAGTACAGATTCAATAAAGGCGCGGGCTTGAATGGCCATAGCCTAGGCAACTTGTTTCTCACAGCACTAAGAGACATTACTGGCAAGGAAGAAGAAGCTATTAAGGAGGCAGCCAGGATCCTGAACATCAAGGGAAGAGTGCTGCCTGTGACCACAACCAACAGCCAGCTAGGAGCAATACTGGAAAACAACCAGGTCATTGTAGGAGAGACTAATATAGATATCCCGCGCCATGACCCGCAGCTCAAGGTCAAAAAGCTATTTCTCGTGCCCAAGCCCAAAGCTTACAAGGAGACTATAAAAGCCATCCTGGAAGCTGACAAAATAGTGATTGGGCCAGGAGACCTTTACACAAGCGTGGTCCCCAACTTACTGGTTTTAGGCATCACCCAGGCTATTAAGAAGTCAAAAGCCAAAAAGATTTATGTGTGCAACATCATGACCAAGCACGGAGAGACCACGGGCTTCAAGGCTTCTGACTTTGTTAATGAATTAGAGAAATACCTTGGCAAGAATGTCTTGGATTATGTTGTGTGCAACAGCCAAAAGCCCTCCAAGGCTTTGCTTGATGATTACAAAAAGGAGAATGCAGAATATGTTGAGCCTGACATCAAGAGCAAGAAGTACAGGATAATAAGGACTGACTTATTGGATAACATTGACCTGGCAAGGCATAATCCTGAAAAGCTAGCAAAGATCATCATTGGAATAAAATGATCAAGCTAATCATATTTGACCTGGACAACACCTTGTTTGATACTTACAGCCAGTTAGGTTCCAAGATTCTTGGCGAGATGATTCGCAGGATGAGCAGGGCTGGCTTGAAAAAAGAGCAGGAAGAGATTATCCGCAAAAAATACCCTTTTCTCGGCTTTAGAATACTGGCAAGGGAGCTTAAGCTTTCTGCCAAGATTCAGGAGATAGGCACGTCGGTTTACAAGGAAATGGACTTGTCAGGCATAAAACCATACGATGATGTCAAGGTGCTTGGCGAGCTTGAGCAAAGGAAAGCCCTGGTTACTTCTGGCACAGAAGAGGTACAGATGAAAAAAGTTAGAATACTAGATATACAACACTACTTCGATGATATTGTCGTGGACACCTCTGTGAGTTATGAAGGCAGAGTAAATATTTTTTCAGAGCTAGCCAAGAAATACCGGCTAAAGCCAGGAGAAGTAATGGTTGTTGGAGACTTACCGCAGGTTGAGCTGGCAGCAGGCAAGAGCCTGGGCATGATTACTGTGCAGCTAATCAGAAGCAAATACGTCATGCAAGGTGAAGCTGATTATCGCGTAAAGGATTTGCATGAATTGAAAAATATCATTACAGGATTATAAGATTATAAGAGTATAAATTTAAATGATAAAGAAAATTTAGAACATAAGAAAGAAGGGATAAGGATGTGCGGCATAATAGGCGTGGCTTCGAAAAAAGATTTTTCTTCTAGCTTTCTTCTTGAAAGACTTAAGAGGTTGGAATACAGAGGTTATGACTCATACGGCTATTATGATGCTTCTGAGCTTAAGAAGAATATTGGCGAGATAGTAGTGGCTGGCGAAAAAAACACGCGCATAGGAATGGCTCACACAAGATGGGCAACGCATGGCGGGGTAACAGTTGAGAATGCCCATCCGCACATCTCATGCGATGGCAATGTAGTTATTGTGCATAATGGCATTATTGAGAATTTTGAAGAAATAAAAAAAGAATTGGTGAAGAAGGAACATGCATTTGCGTCGCAGACAGACTCTGAGATGGTGGCTCATTATTTTGAAGAAGGATTGAAGAAAAATGATATTAAGAAGATAATTATTGATTTTTTCAGAGAAGCAAAAGGAACCTTCGCAATCCTGATGATGATTAAAGGCAAGGAAGAGCTTTATGCGCTTAAGAGAGATTCCCCTCTTGTACTGGGCGTTTGCAAGGAGATGAACCTATTGGCTTCTGACATTTATGCGTTTTCAGACCTGACAGACAAGGCTGTTTTCTTTGAGAATGATGAGTTCGCTGTTATTACTAAGAACAGTTACAAGTTTTTCAATAAAGACGGCAAAGCAATTAAAAAACCAGTTAAGAAGTTTGTGTGGGAGCAGGAAGAATCTGAGAAAAAAGAATACAAGCACTACATGCTCAAGGAGATAATGGAAGAGCCCCTGGTTGTTCAGAGAATGCTTTTTTCTCTTGAGAACGAGCAGAAACCTGAATTTGACAAGCTGATTAGCCTTATAAAAAAATCCAAGAAGATAATCTTTGCCAGCTGCGGAACATCATACCATGCCTCGCTCCTCGGAGCTTATTTCTTGCACAGCATCGGAGTGGAGAGCCAGACATTAATAGCTTCTGAGTTCAAGCACTATGCCAATGTTGATGACAAGACCATAGTCATTGCCATTAGCCAGAGCGGGGAAACCATGGATGTTATTGATGCATTGAAGTACGCAAAGAAGAACAAGGCAAGAATTGTTAGCATTGTGAATGTCCCATTTTCCACCATCCAAAGAATGAGCGAGTTGAGTTTGAACATACTAGCTGGCCAGGAAGTGTGCGTTGCCAGCACCAAGGCCTTTGTCAACCAGGCAACCCTAATGCTTAGAATAGCGCAGGAGTTCGGCTTTAAAGTGAACCTCACCAATTTAAGCGACAAGATTAAGGCATTACTTGCGAAAAAAGAGGAGATAAAAAAAATAGCAGAGAGCATAACCAAATCAAGAGATGCCTATATAATCGGTCGAGGACTAACTTATCCTGTGGCTAGGGAGATTGCGCTCAAGGTAAAAGAGATAAGTTACATACATGCAGAAGGCATGATGGGTGGAGAGCTGAAACACGGAACTATTGCATTAATTGAAGAAGGCACGCCAGTGATTAGCCTGATAAACAACCATGACGCTGATATTGTGTCCAACACCAGGGAAGTAGAGGCCAGAGGAGCAAAGGTAATCATGATAACCAATAATCCTGAGCTGGAGAAAAAGAACAGCACCCTTTACATTAACACTGACAATGACGGCAAGTTTGGAATACTTGCAAGCATCGCAGGACAGCTGATAGCATACTTTGCCGCAGACGCACTAGGAAGGCCTATAGACAAGCCAAGAAATCTTGCAAAAATTTGTACAACAAAGTAGACCTACCACGTAATCTCCAAATTATTGCTACAGTAACAAAAGATTTTTATAGAATATCATTTTCCCAACAGGGTGAGAAAAATGATATTCAAATCTTTTGTCACCTACGCAAATAAAAGAGGAACAGGAATAGTCAGGATTCCTAAAGATAAAAGAGATCTTTTCAAAGAAGGCGAGTTGCTGAGAATAACAGTGCTTTCCCAAGATAAAATATCTTTCTATGCTCGTGTCAGAAAAATTAACAATTTAGGTTTTTATATCCCGAAAGAAATCATGAGAAAGATAGAGTTTCCTAAAGAGCATACTCTCCAATTTGAGAAAATTGACGGATTCTGCTCAAAGATAGGCTCTGATGGAAGGGTTTACATTCCCGCAGGCACGGCAGAAAAATTCAATTTGAAGAATGATAATATAACTCTAATAGAAGGAATTGTCGAGAATCAGAAGTTCAGCTTGTTCTGCCAGGTTAAGGCAAGGATTAAAAGAAAAGAAACTGAATATAAGGTTACATTCAATAAGAACCTCGCTGATAAATCAGGAATCTTTGATGTGAAAAGGAATCTCTCAAAAGAGAAACAAGAATTATCTTTAAATGCAGACCTACTCAAGATAATCGCGCCGTTCAATTATGCTTTCATAGATAAAGACGAAATTATCCTGTTTTACGGGAACAGAGTTCCTGTAATAATAAACACCAAGCTTAAGATCGATGATTTTGCGTATTATTTAGGCGCATACTTTGCTGACGGGACAAAAAGAGGCAATAGTTGGGGAATTGTCGCTTCAACGTTTGAGCAAGCCAATTTTTACATTGAAAAACATAAAAATCTGATAAAAAACGCTTTTTTGGTCAATGAACTGTCTTTTTCTTCATTTGATACAAAAGACCCAGACAAAATAAAGGATAATCTCTCAAAGATATGGCTTGATAAGACCCGCGTCTTGATAACTAAAAATAAAATCAGGATGCGATTCATAATTGACTCTGCCTATTCCAAAAGAAATGAGTTTGGCTCTCTAATCATGAAAGAGAACAAACAATTAGTCCTGCTATTCTATGTCAGGATGCTCAATTTCCTGATTGAAAAGATAGTCCGAGAGAAAAATAAGACGTTGGCTGTGCACTTCATTCTAGGATGCCTGGAAGGCGACGGAAATCCAGGTCCCGCACCCCATCCTCATATAATCCTGACAACAAACAAGAATGATTATAAGACTTTAGAGAGAATAGCATCAGTTTCAGGATTAAGGTTCGCATCGATCCTTGAAGCAAAATCATCAAAACACTACCTGCGCTTCAGTTCATTGAGCATACTGATGAATCTGGATGTGCTGAAAGACCTAATATTCAAATATTACCCTAAACGACGAAAGAGATTCATAGAGCGATTCCTGAATACAGGCTCAGCAAGATTCCTGATGGGAAAGCAAGACTACGCGTCAGGATGGGTGAAGGCGGAGCTTGTGAAGGAAGGGATTCTGGATGAGAGTTATGCTTTGACAAAGAAAGGGAAAAATATAAGAAAAAGTTTGATGGAACTGGCCGAGAGTGTCACTGTGAAATGATTTAACGATTTATTCGGATTCGGCTTCTATGCAATAATTACTTCCAGTGAGCTTTGATTCTTGTATCCTGAATTTGTAGTTCTTTCCTTCTTCTAAGTTCGGAACGATTGTGTTGGCAAATATCTTCCCTTTTAATACGGAAGCATCATCGTACACTCTTAATACTTCACCCTGCTGCGTTTTAAGCTCAGCATAAGTAAGAATGCCTTTTGTCTGCAAGAGACGAACCTCACCTTTATTCAGTACTCTCGCTTCGATAGTCTTTTCATTTTTTCTGTCTATTGATTCCAGCCCTGCATGCATGGCTGATGGTACGCCTACTGCCAAAATACCATACATTCCTAATATACCTGTGCCTAATGCGGCATAACTGCCAATAGTAGCTAATACGCCTTTGATTTTTTGTGTTATTTTACTTTTTTCATCCTTTGCTATTCGCATACATTTACTAGTTGCAAATAATATTTCTCCTGATTCCATTACATATATAAACTGTTCATAGCTCAGGGTGACATCGTCATAAACGACACAAGATTCGGTTTCAGAAGACCCACGGTTAATTTGACGTTTATTTTGAAAAGAGGGGTGAAGAGCTATACGATGTATGAACGGATATTCTGCTCTAAATCCGAACTTATTCTTTTTGGTCAAAAGATCAAGACTTTTACTCATATCAAATGTAGATAGAATTTCTGTTAAATCCTTTTTTATGTTCTCTGAAAGATTAGCATCATATTTTTCAGAAATATTCTTGACTCTTTCCATCTTTTGATCACGCTCATACTCTTTATAAGGCGTCAAAAAAGGATCAAGCTCAGGGTTTGTTCCTTTCTTCGTTCTGTAATATCCACCATTTTTTACTCTCTTATTAGGTATCCATCGTTTACTATCAAAATATCCTAATCGGGATCTTATTTCAAATATTCGCATTTTTTCAATCGTTTCTTTGCTCCATTTTTCCATGTCTATTTCCATTTTCTATCACCTTTGCAAACTTTTACACATCATATGATTTCTTTATTATTAAAAACTTTCTAACAAAAATTTTGTCAATTTAAGAAAAATTTATAAATATATGACAGTAAGTAATACTTTGTGAATAAAATTATTACTAGGAAGGATGAGCGCATTCTTGCTGAACTTGATAAAGACTCCAGGCAGGCAGATTCCCAGGTTGCCAAGAAAACAGGCTTGAGCAAGCAGGTTGTTAATTACAGGATAAACAATCTTGTTAAGAAAGGAATAATCACAGACTTCTACACAACCCTGGATGTTGCAAAGCTTGGCTTTAATTCCTATTATGTTTTTCTTCAGCTTGAAAAAATCAACAAGGAACAGGAAGAAGAATTAATAGAAAAACTCAAAGCACTGGATTTTGTCGGCTGGCTCATAACTGGTGTTGGCAGATGGGATGCCTGTCTCTTATTATTCTCTGATTCGCTCGAGCAGTTTGATAATCAACTGGGCAAAATAACCAGCCTATGCGGAGATCATCTTTATGATTATAATTTCATCATACTCGTGAGCAGCGAGCACATTAGCTACAAATTCTTTTCATCCAAGGATTTTACCAAGATAAAGCAGGAAGAGAAAAAAGATAAAATTGTGTTGGATAAGACAGATATTGAAATACTAAGACAAATAACGCTCAATGCAAGAATTGGATTAACTGAAATCCAGAAGAAAACTCAAATACCAATTCATACAGCAGCGTATAGGATAAAAGCTTTGGAGAAAAACAAGATAATCCTGGGATACAAGCCAAAGCTGGACGTGGAAAAACTAGGCTACCAATGGCATCTTTTATTATTAAAATTCCAGAGTATTCCAGAGAAAAGAAAGAACGAGTTTATTTACTTCTGCGAAAACCATAAAAACATTTATTATATCACCAGAACAATAGGACTTTATAATTTAATGCTTGACCTGCATGTAAAGTCAAATGATGATTTCAGGGAATTAATCCGTGATTTAAGAGACAAGTTCTCTGACGTTATAAAGCTTTATGAATCAGTAGTTGTTTTCAAAGAGCACAAGATAAGCTATTTTCCAGAAGAACTGGTGTGACTAGACGAGCTTAGGAATGTTTGTGCACTGGACATCCTCACATAAACTATTTAAAGATTAACTTCTTCACTGGTAAATATGGAAGAACACCACAGAATTATTTGCGGAGATTGTTCTGAAAAACTAAAAAATTTAGAAGATGATTCAGTCGATTTAATAGTGACGGATCCTCCTTTTAATATTGGTAAAAAATATGGTAAATATAATGATAATCTCCCGAAAGAGAAATATATTGAGTGGTGCAAATCTTGGTTAAAGGAATGTATTCGAGTTCTTAAAGAAGGAGGAGCACTTTACTTGTTTAATTATCCTGAGAATAACGCTTATTTAGTCCCTTTCCTGGATGAACACATGAGTTTTAAGCGTTGGATGACTTGGCATTATCCTACTAACACAGGGTTGTCCCCTACAAATTTTACAAGAAGCCAGCACTCAATTCTATTTTATATTAAAGGTGATAAACCCAGAATTTTTAATAAAAAAGATGTTGCTGTTCCTTACAAGAACCCAACAGATAAAAGAATAAAAGAACTGGTGAAAAATGGAAGCCCGGGCAGAACTCCCTATGATGTTTTTCATTTTAATATTGTAAAGAACGTAAGCAAGGATAAGACTCCACATCCGTGTCAGATACCGGTTCAATTATTGGAGATTTTTATAAAAGCCAGCAGTAAAGAAGGAGATGTGATTCTTGATCCTTTTGCAGGCAGTTTTTCAACAGCAACTGCTGCAAAGAAATTAGGAAGAAAATCAATTAGCATAGAACTAAATCCAGATTACTGTGAAATTGGTAAGAAAAGACTTTCTAATGTTATTAGTTTAAAGCCGTTTATTAAGGGTTAATATAAAGGAATTATCTTCTTAACTTCTTCAAAGGAGAAATGGTTCTTGAGCAGGATCAAGACAGCAAAGAATTTACCTCTCCCCGCTCCTTTTGCAGTCCTTGTTCCTGTTCTTGTCTCTAAAACATATCTCGTAGGTGAATTCACATCCTGCCAACTTAGTTTGTAATTAAAATCTTCCTGAATCCATATCCATTTGAGCATTAAGAGATACAACTTTGAATCTATGCCCGGGACTTTAGGGGGCTCTTTGGAAACCGCGTTATTTTTATAAACTTCATTAATTCTCTCCCAGAATTCTTCATTTTCTTTCTTGTTCTCTTGGAAATCACGTAGTAGTTTTTCAAATGTGAACTCTTGTTCTTTCAGCGCTTCTCCGTTTATATAGGGAACAACTAAGAAATCAAATAAATTACCCCATAAAGCGGAATTTATTCTTTTAACCTTGATAGCTCTTTTTACGACTTTTCTTCCAGGGTAACGTATCCCAATTCTTGGCTTATTCTTTGTCCCTTCTACGATGAATTCAACAGAGAGCGGCTCTTTTTCTTTGTATTTATCAAGAATAGCAGTTATTTCATGATAAATATTAGCAGTGTTTTTAATATGAAGTTCGATAATTTCACGTTCCATATTTTTGTTAGTTATACGAGGTTTAATAAAAAGTTTACGAAAAAACCGTGAAATTTTTGGCTTTAATCTTTTTGTATGCTTAATTTTTATTTTCTTTTGTTTTTTTGAAATTTTTTTCTTCATAATGCAGATAAGTAAACAAGTGCTTAATAAAATGTGTATGCTTTTTTTCGTGTTCTCTCCGAGCCTTACGGAATTAATGATAAACTGACCGTAATTTTAAGAAGGCTCAATTAACTTTTTATACTCAATTCACTTTTTCCTTTTCATGAAATCCGAACTAACCTCGTTAGACCTGTATTATCTTGTCAAGGAATTCCAAGAGTTAGTCGGTGCTCGCGTTGACAAATTCTATGAACAATCCGAAGATAAAAAAGAATTCTTGTTCGTCTTTCACAAGCCCAGCATTGGCAAGATGATGCTTAGGGTCAAATTACCTAATCTTGCTTACTTGACTGATTTCAAGCAGACCTTCCCAGATACTCCGCCTGGCTTTTGCATGTTCCTGAGAAAGCATCTTGGCAGTGGGAGAATAAAAGAGGTTCGTCAGAAGGGCTTTGACAGGATTCTTGAGATTGTTTTTGACACAAAGGAAGGTGTTAGAATCTTGATCTGTGAGTTGTTCAGCAAGGGCAACATGGTGTTAGTGGACGAAGAGCATAAGATTAAAGGCTTATTAGAAAGCCAGAACTGGGAAGCCAGGACTATTCGTGGCGGTGCAAAGTACGAGTACCCGCCAGTACAAGCAGACACTCCGAGCCTTAGCGAGGAGCAATTCAAAGATATTATTAACAAATCAAAAATGGACTTGGCTGTCAAGGCTTTTGCAGTTGACTTAGGACTTGGAGGATTGTATGCAGAAGAGCTTTGCAAGAGAGCAGGCATTGGCAATGACAAGAAAAAGCTTGATGAGAAAGAAATAAAGAAAGTTTATGTTGAGTTAAAGAAATTGTTTGATGAAAAAATAAATGCGAACAAAACAGATGATGAAATTGTTCCTTTTGATTTGATGCTATCAGAGCCTGAAGGCAAAAAAGAGTATTATGAAAGCTTTAACAAGGCTCTTGATGCTAACCTGACAGAGAAAGTTGCTCATGCTGCAGAAGAAAAAGCTGCCAAGGAAAAGCAGACCAAGCAGGACAAAGTTAGCGTGGTTATTGATAAGCAGGAGCAAAGGCTTAAAGAATTAGAGCAGAGCGTTGTTGACAACCAGAGAAAAGGAGAACTTATTTATGAGCATTACCAGGAGGTCAAAGGATTACTGGATGCTATTAACCTTGACAGGAAGAAGATGAGCTGGGAAGAGCTGAAGAAGAAATATGCTGGCAATAAGTTAATAAAAGAGATTAATGAGAATGAAGGGAAGATTGTGGTTGAATTCTAGCAATATATTTTATTCCCCTTCAAAATCAACAAGATTGAACACGTTGTAGCCTTTGAGCTTGTCTCTTCCTTTTAACTCTGGAAGTTCTACCACAAAGCCGCACTCAATTACTTTGCCGCCGAGTCTTTCAACAAGCTTTATAGTAGCAGCAACTGTGCCTCCAGTAGCAACCAGGTCGTCAACAATCAATACTCTTTGTCCTCTTTTTATGGCGTCAGCATGAATCTCTACCGCGTCCTTGCCGTACTCTAGAGCATATTCTTCCTTTATTGTCTTGTAAGGCAGTTTTCCAGGCTTTCTTACAGGCACAAAACTTGCGCCTAGAAGATAAGCAAGCACTGCTCCGAATATGAAGCCGCGGCTCTCAACAGCCACAACAACATCAATATTCTTGTCCTTATAACGCTCATAAAAAGCATCGCAGGCTTTCTTGAAAACCTTAGGATTCTGCAGAAGAGTGGTTATGTCCCTGAACATCACCCCCTGCTTTGGAAAATGAGGAATGGTGCGAATGCATTTCTTGATGTATTCCATTGCGGTTCACCTTTTGAACAAGTATACAATGAGTTTTAAATATTTTGTGTAGCACTGGACATATCGACGTAAGGTATTTAAAAAGATTTCTTGAATCAAATGAAATATGCAGAAGATATGTCAGTTAAAACAGATAAAATACCCTATTTCACATGAAGATTTCTTAAATGAAGCAGAGATAATTGGAATTATGCTTGGTGATGGTCATATTATGCAAAATAATATGGCTATACGGTTAAGGGTTCGCGAACTTGATTTTGCACAAAATTTTAAGAGTTTGATAGAGAATACCTACGGCATAAATGCGCCGCTTGATAATAAGTACTATTATAACTGTTACGCCTACAGTAAACTGTTGGCCCAAAGAATAATAGATTTAACAAAGCGTAATAAAGAAATACCTGAATTTGTACTCCTTGGCACTCAAGACGTAAAGGCACGGCTTCTGAGAGGATTCTTTGATTCTGAAGGAAGTGTTGACACGATTTATAATAGGAGGCAAATTGTTTTAACCCAGAATAACCAAAAAATGCTTTTGCAAATTAAGACTTTGCTTTTTGATGTCGGTATTCAAAGCAAATATGTAAAAAAGAGAATTGGTTCTGATAAGCTGATCATTTCACTTCTTGAAAACCTTAAGAAGTATTACTATTTAATTGGTTTCTCAATAAAGTATAAACAAGATAAATTAAATGAAGCCATAAGCTATTTGAGTAAATGTAAAGCTCATGAAAAAGAGAAATATTGGGAAGTCTTAAGGCATTGGTTAAATAGCAAAAAGAGTTTAAGAATTTCTGCGAAAGAGAAGAGCATGTGTTGGGAAACCTATCGTTCGTGGGTTTATGGAATGAAAATGCCTTGCCAAATAAAAAAAGATATTGAATGGAAATTGGTTCCCGAAGACTATGAGCTTTTAAAATCTAAATATTCTTTTCTTCCTTCACTGTCAGTTATTTGATTTTTGGGATTGTTTTTACTAATACCGCGATAACCTTATTCACATTTTCTTTGAACACTTTTAAAACTTCTTTCCAGGTTACAGGTGGCAAATTATCGAATATACAGTCATAATCCGTGCTCATGGCAACAGCAGCATAAGGTATATCTGCTTCGTTTGCAAGTATGCATTCTGGCGCAATGCTCATGTTAATCACATCTGCGCCCCATTGCCTGAACATGTTGCTCTCTGCCTTTGTAGAGAATCTTGAGCCCTCAATTGTTATAACTGTGCCTTTTGGATGATATTTTAGCTTTAATTCCTTGCAGCTCTTAATAAGAATCTCTTTTAATTCTTTGTTAAAAGGCTCTGCCATTGAGCAGTGAGTGGGCTTGTGAGGTTCGAACTCATCATAAAACGAGACATTTCTTCTGCGCGTGAAATCTATGAACTGGTCCAGCACAACAAGGTCACCTCTGCCAATGTTTTCTCTCAGAGAGCCAACAGCAGTCGTTGCAAGTATGTGCGTTACACCTAGTTTTTTCATTGCATGAAGATTTGCCCTGTTATTGACGTGCGTCGGAGGAATAGTGTGTTTTCTGCCATGCCTTGCTAACAGAACAACATCAACTCCTGCAATCTTGCCAGTTTTAAAGGCACTGCTGGGCTTGCCGTAAGGAGTTTCAATCTCAACATCTTTTGCATTCTTTAGAATATTAGAATTATCTAATCCGCTCCCCCCAATAATGCCTATCTTGACCATTTTTCTTATCTTTGTACAGCGTAGTTGCAATAAAATTTAAAGAGGTAATCTGATGTTTTGTTGCCTTTATTAAAGTCAAAAACAACGCTGTTCTTTTTTATTTCGCCGAAAAAATAAATCCCGTCTTTCTGAGATGGAAGTAGGGCATTTCTTCCGAATATTGTTCTTTTATTTACAGGAGAAGCATCAATCTTGACATCATTCACAAGCGAAGGCTCACGCTGATGAGTTTCCCTGGTGTACTCGTCCATAAGATCAACTAGCTGATTGGCAGTTGTCTTGCATTTTTTCAACGTCATCTCTAGCTTTGAATCTCCCTTATCTTTTATCTCGCATTCGTCACATAATAGCAATGCCATATTAAATACCCCCTGTGTGTGAGGGGATGACGAGAACATTCTTAAATCTTTTGCTGAGAGCAAGCTTTATTAACAAGGATTAGTTACAGCCAGCTATGAACGAATTCCTTGAGAGGTACAAACAGTTAGGAGAAGAATTCGAGCCAGTAAACATCAAGTTAAGGCCTGCGCTTAGGATTAACACTATCAAAATAAAAGATGCTGAACTGATCCAGCGCTTAAGCTCAAAGTTAACTAAGATTCCTTTTTTAGAGCATGGTTATTATTATGAGTCAGAGTTCTCAATGGGAGCAACTCCAGAGTATCTTCTAGGGTATTATTATCTTCAGGAAGCAGCCAGCCAGTTGCCGGCAGAGGTTCTTGAGCCAAGAGAAGGAGAATTAGTTCTGGATATGTGCGCTGCTCCTGGAAGCAAGACAACGCACCTGGCAATGATGATGAAGAACAAAGGGCAAATTATTGCTCTTGATGCTAACAATCCCAGGCTTCCCAGCCTGCAGAACAACCTTGAGAGGTGCGGCGTAACAAACACTATTATATACAAGAAGGATGCCCGCTATGCAGAAGACTTGAAAATGGTTTTTGACAGGATACTGCTTGATGCCCCTTGCTCAGGCAACTTTGCTAATGATGAAAAATGGTTTGAAGAGCGCAAAATTGAAGACTTAAAGCAAATATCCAAAACACAAAAACAATTATTGGAAACAGCTCTACAAATCCTAAAGCCCGGTGGAGTGCTAGTGTATTCAACCTGCTCATTAGAACCAGAGGAGGATGAGTTATTAATTCATGATTTCCTGGAAAAAAACCCTGCTGCTGCGCTGGAAAAGATTGATGTCAAAATTGGTGATCCTGGCTTGACCAGTGTTTTTGGCAAGGAGCTTAACCCTGAGATTGCCAAGTGCCAGAGGCTCTGGCCTCACAAGACAGGAACTCAGGGGTTTTTCTTAGCAAAGATTAGGAAAATTAATAAACTTTGAAAACAATTCTTATTGAAATGGAAGCTACAACTGAAAACCCGGATTATAACGGCTTGAAAGATTGCTTAGGCAAGACTTTCATAACTAAACATGATTCTCATTATGCCATCACTGAGCAGGGCGAGTTCAGAGGCAGGCCTAGCATTGAAGGAGCAAAGGTAAAAAAAGTGGTTGGCGTTGAGAGAGCGGTGTACAATTTAGTCAGGTATTGCCTTGGTTATTCTGCTGGCGAATCTCAGCTAGATGAATTGATTACAGAATATGGTCAACCAGTTCGCCCTGGGTTGCATTTGGTGGCTAGCCTCACACCAGAATATGTGAGAAAGACGAACAGATACGGGATTGTTACAAGCCCTGTGAAAAAAATCAGAAAAATAAAGCCTGCTTAGATATTAATTGCAAAACTTCTGTTTCTAGCGCAAAACCTCCATTTTTTCATAATAGCATTATTTAAACCACCTGCTTAGTTATTCGTGTCACCAACATTTGAGGTGATAAGCATGGGGTTAAGCAGCAAGAAAGAAGAGCAGCTCAGAAGAATGCCGCTCATACAGAACAGGATCAAAGCCAGTAGGAACGGCAGGTACATCATACAGCAAACTGTGATAACCAGCATCAAGCCGATAGAATACTACAACGCAATACTTGCGAACACTGTCAAGGTGACTGATGAGCCTATTGAAGATGACGAGCTCATGATGGAAGACGGCGCAGAGCTTGCTAAGAGTATTAGCTGAATCATAAATGGATAAAGTTTTATTTTTTTCTTTTTGCTATCTCCAATTATGTTAAACTATTTGTTAAACCAAAAGTTATATAAATAAGTTAAACTTTACTAGAGGTGTTTGGTTTGATAATTCGTTACTCAGAGCATGCTGCGATAAGATTAACACAACGTAGCTGCGACTTTTGCCTCGATATCGAAGAAGCTAAAATACGTGTTTATGAAACAATTTATGAAAGAAGAACATCAAAGGTCAAAAGCTCAAAACACAACAAGGTTTTTTATAAGTATTACCATGATCACCTTTCGTTTTTCGTTATTGCGCGAAAAAAGAAATATTTTTGGATTGTAAAATCAGTAATAATAAAAGAGGGGAGAGAATGAAAATAGAAAAATGCCATGAATGCGGAAAACCAATGAAGCTTATAGTAAAAAATCTCAAAGGCATTGTTTGTGAAGCCTACCGTTGCCCTAAATGCAAAATATCAATTTTTACAGAAGACCAAGCCTTAGCCTTCGGGAGACAATACCAGCAGAAGCTTCTCAAGGAAAAATATGTCAGGCACCCGATTAAGATAGGTCACAGCTACGGAATGATCTTTCCCAAGGAGATTGTGAAAGCCTTCAATCTTGACTCAAAAGAAACCAAGTTTGACATTAATACAAACATCTCAAAAGGCAAGATAGAGATAACTGTGCTTTAAGAAGCACGATTATTCTACTAACTTTTTTATGTAATCATTTATTTTTTTTGCTTCTTCTTCATTAATCTGTGCCATAGGAGGCCGCATGATCGCGCTGCATATTCCAAAGGCGCTTAATGCTTGCTTAACCCCAACCTGGGCATTTTTAGGTGAATGATACACTACTTTGCTCATCTCTTTTATTATACTATCACATATTTTGGCTTCTTCTTCTCTTTTTTCCTGATATGCGCGAAATAATTTGACAAAGAGACAAGGATATATGTTGGCTAGTCCCGGCACTCCGCCTTTTGCCCCAAGCTTCATGCTATCTAGCACAAGCTCATCACTCCCTTGTAAAACAGGAATGATTGCAGCGGTTTCTTTTATCTTGCTGAAGTTAGCTGAAGATTCCTTGACGCCTATGATGTTTGGTTTGAGCGCTAAATCCTCCAAGGTGCTAACCTCAATGTTTATCTTAGTGGTCTTTGGGTGATTGTAAAGCACTACCTTATATTCAGAAGCAATAGTTTTGAAGTGTTCTTTCAAGTCATCTTGTGTTATGCCGGAATAATAGAAAGGAGTTGTGAGCACGATGTAGTCTGCTCCGGCTTCTGTGAATGCCTTTGCTATCCTTTGAGTATGCTCTGTAGAGTTCCTTGTTGCGTGCGCATATACAGGCAGCCTTCTGTTGACTGTTTCAGCTACAAAGCTGACAATTTCAATAGATTCGTTGTCGTCAAAAGAAGGATATTCACCGCAAGAGCCCAAAACAAAAACCCCATTAACTTCGCCTTTAATTACATGCTCAATAAGCCGCTCCATTCCAGATTTATCAAGATTATAATCCTTGTTCAGAGGCGTAGATAAGGGAACAATGATGCCCTTAAATTTCTCTTTATCTTTTTGAGTCATTTTTTCCTCTAATTAGGGCGCACTGGCTGTTTTGTAACCGACCTGATCAAGTCGGTGAACGCATCGTAGCAGTTTACTTTTTCCTCTCTAACAATTCCAAGAATCATCTTGGCAAAAGCCTTGCTCCAGTCATTCCTTATCCCATCATTAAATCCATCATAGCTTTTAACCGCTGAGAATATATGGTTTACAGTGTGGATGGTTTCTAGCATTGGGTTTTCTACTTCTGTAGGTCCATGGCTTTCCACGTATCCCTGCATAAAAGCCTCTCTTGCTGGTTTGGCGTATTCTGCAGAGTAAAATCCAAAAAGCTGCACTCCTAAAGAGCCGAATTCCAGGTTTGAATGAGCGCTTTGCCCATATTCCAGGTCAAAGAACCCTGTCGGGACACCTGTTTCAGGATGGACAAAGAAATTCCTGGCGTGTTGATCATATAGCACAAACGATGGCTTGACATGGTCATGCATCAAATCATTGTTAGCATAATGAATCACTTTTTTCAGGTAATTAAATACCTCTTTTAATTCAGGTGGGTTGAAATATCTCTGGACTATGTCCAAATGGTCTGTGAAGTGCCGGTTCATGATTTTTTCCAAGTACTCACCATATCTTTTTACCCCTGGAATTATTCCTTCTGGCTGGATTGCTCCAAAACTATCAAAATGAACTGAGTGAGCTTTTGCCATTGTCGCTCCCAAATGATTTAGACCTCTTAAGAAACTTTCTAAAGAATGATTGTGTTTTTCAAGATAATCGCGGAAATGTACGCCGTTTACTTTTTCAACCAGGAGAATTTTTCCTCTTTCTCCTTTATCTGCTACAACGATAACTTTGGATGCTGGCAAACCTGCTGTCCTTGCTAGCTCGAGCACTTTCGCTTCTCTGAAGATTGAGATTTTTCCCCCGAAGATATGGTCATCTCTCCTAGCTGGTATAGGGTGGTCGCCTGCATACAGCCATCTAAGCACAAGCTGAGATTCATCACTCATCTGGACAAGGCGGTTCTGATGGCAAAGACCACCACTCATAGCAGACATTGAAGTGGCTCTTGCCGGGTAATGATCTTCTTCAAGCGTATCATTAACTAGCTGAACTAATTTAGAATCTGTTGGTATTTTTGTTTCGTCCATATAGCTTGCTCTTGATTTTTGAGTCAGCTCAGACTTTTAAATCTTTCGTTTTTTACTTCTAATAAGTAGTTTCAAAATTAATGTTTTTGAAGTTTTTCAAGTAAGGCATTGTGATTATGTTAGAAAAGTGGACAGCTTTCCGGGTCTCCCACACGTAAGTGCAGTACGCCCCGGAACGTTTGCGTGCTTAACTTCCGAGATCGAAACGGGATCGGGTGTAGCCACGCAGCTATGACCGTCCAGACTATAAGAAAATTGGGAGATTTAAAAAGGTTTTGATTTTTTCTTTGAATAACGTTTCACAACCTTTAAAAACAATGTTTCTACTCTTTTTCTATTGATAGTTTAATGATTAGGAGGTTTTAATCATGAAAATCTTGTGCATTGGAAGCGGTTATGTTGGCTTGGTGTCTGGCACTTGCTTTGCAGACCTGGGCAACGAAGTAGTTTGTCTGGATATTGACGAGAAAAAGGTTGAGAGCCTTAACAAGGGCGTTATTCCTATCTATGAGCCTGGCTTAAAGGAATTGGTTGACAGGAACCTGAAGCTTGGAAGATTAAGATTCACAACTGATTCTGAAAAGGCGATAAAGGAGGCAGATGTTATTTTCATATGCGTCGGCACTCCGCCAAAAGCTAATGGGGAGGCTGACATGAGCTTCACATATGCAGCTGCTGAGAGCATTGGCAAATACATGGATTCTTACAAGATAGTGGCTAACAAGAGCACTGTGCCTGTTGGCACTGCAGAGAAAGCCAGGAAGATAATCAATGACGAGCTAAAGAAGCGCAACAAAAAGATTGAGTTCGATGTTGTGAGCAACCCAGAATTCCTGAGAGAAGGAGCTGCTGTCAAGGACTTCCAGAATCCTGACAGAATTATACTCGGAGTCTCCAGCGAAAAGGCAAGGGAGACACTTGCCAAGCTTTACAAGCCAGTGAGCAGAGCTGACAAGCCAATACTTTTCACAACAGAGAAAAATGCAGAGCTCATCAAGTATGCCAGCAATGCAATGCTCGCCACAAGGATTAGCTTCATGAACGAGTTCAGCCAGCTTTGCGAGGAGATCGGAGCAGACATCAAAGTCATAGCAAGGGGCATGGGCTTGGATAACAGGATTGGCCCGAGGTTCTTGCAGTCAGGTTGTGGCTATGGAGGCAGTTGCTTTCCAAAGGATGTAAAAGCATTAGCTCAGATGCTTGAGCAGCACGGGCTTACATCCAACCTCATGCGCACTGTTGATTATATTAATGAAAGGCAGAAGAGAAGCCTTGTTCCAAAACTAAAGAAGTTTCTTCCAAAGCTCGAGGGAAAAACCATTGCAATATGGGGGCTTGCTTTCAAGCCAAGGACAGATGATATTAGGGAAGCCCCAAGCCTAACAGTTATTGACCAGCTATTAAAGGATGATGCTGTTGTCAAGGTTTACGACCCTGAAGCCATGCCCAATGCAAAGCAGTTCTTCAAGAAAGGAGTGTTCTTTGCAAACAATTCCTATGAAGCACTTGAAGGAGCAGACGCACTCATCATTCTGACTGAATGGGATGAATTCAGGGAGCCTGACTTTGAGAAGATAAAGAAGCTCATGAAGCAGCACATAATTATTGACGGTAGGAACATTTATGAGTCAGAAGAAATGGCAAGGCTGGGCTTCAAATACAAGGGAGTGGGCAGATAAATGGCTTCTGGCAAGTCTTATACTCGACGTGCAGTCAAAGGGTTTGCTGCTGTTTTCATAATTAACATCATCGCAGCATTCCTCGGCTACCTTATGAGGATTGTGCTTGCCAGGAATCTTACATTGGCTGAGTATGGCTTGTTCTTTTCTGTCTTTGCGTTCATCAACTTCATAGCAATATTCAACAACCTCGGCCTTGGAGAAGCCCTGGTCAAGTATATCCCTGATTTTCTTGTTAAGAAAAATCCTGGTGAGATAAAGAACTCAATGGTTATTGTCGCCAGTACCTACTTATTGACTTCTCTAGTTATTGCAGTGTTGCTCGTTGTGTTCTCAGGAACTCTTTCAAAGCATTATTTCAAGACTCCTGTTGCTCTGCCTCTCTTGCTGCTCTTTATTCTCATCATGTTTTTTTCCAACCTGAGAGAGCTCTTAAGATGCTCTTACCAGGCTTTCCAGAAGATGACTGTTTACGCAGGCATCTACCTGGCTGAAAACGCTCTAATCCTGATTTTGCTAGCCTGCTTTTTTGTTTTTAGCAAGAGCATACTCACAGCTGCTTATAGCTACATCATCAGTTACGTCATCATACTCATTATTTTTTCCTTGCTCTTCCTCAAGACTTTTAATTTTTTCAAGCACAAGTTCACTTTTAAAAAAGAACTTGCCAAAACACTTTTCAAGTTCGGCCTTCCAGTCACCCTGCTCGGAGTTGGAAGCATCGTAATCCTCTACACAGATACTTTGGTGCTTACTTATTTCAGGAGCCTGGAAGAAGTCGGCATATACAACGTTGTCGTGCCAACAGCCATGCTGCTCATGTTCTTCACCAACTCAATAGGTTCAGTGCTTTTTCCGATGGTTTCAGAATTATCGGCTAAGAAGGATGAGAAAAAAATTAAGCAAGGACTGGAAATACTTGAGAAGTACTCATTTGCAATCCTCCTGCCTCTGGTCACAATGATGTTCCTTTTTTCAGGCATAATACTCAACCTGCTCTTCGGAGCAGCATATGCTTCAGGAACAACTGCAATGCAGGTATTGCTCGTAGGCATATTATTCATGGGCATGTTCTCGCTCTCATCCATGGTTTTCGCAGGCATTGGCAAGCCAATGATAAGCACTAAGATACTGCTGCTGGGAGCAGCTATCAATCTCATCCTGAATTTCTTCCTTATACCTCGCTGGGGAATGCTCGGAGCAGCCTTCAATTCATTGATAGCCTACTTTTTTGTCTTCATAGTTTCTGTTTTCAAGCTTAGAAAGCTCATAAAGGTCAAGATGCCCTGGCTTAACTGGTTCAAAACCATTTTTGCAGCCGGCATAATGATGCTCATTATCTACTCTTTAAAAAAAATCATGACCACTCACCCATATATCGAAGCTGTACTGAGCTGCATAATAGCAGGGCTTGTTTACATAGGAATCATATTATTGATGCGCGTTGTCAAGCTTAAAGAAGTCAAAGCAATAATAAGGCCTTAATTTTAAAAAAACTTGCAAAACATTTATATATTATGTGTGGGTGCGAAATACTACTAAAATAATATCAATAAAACGTGATTTCCGAGGGGGCAGGAGATGCTATTTAACTCTATTCAGTTCTTAATATTCTTTCCGACAGTAATCTTGCTCTACTTCACCATTCCTCACAAGTTTAGATGGCTCTTGCTTCTTGTGGCAAGCTGTTATTTCTACATGACAGTAATCCCGATATATATCTTTGTTCTTTTTTTCCTGATTTTGATTGATTATTTTGCAGGCATCCTGATAGAGAATGCTAAAAGCAAGCCAAAGAAAAAATTGTTCCTTTGTCTGAGCCTCTTCGCAAATATTGGGTGGCTTGGGTTTTTCAAGTACTTCGATTTCTTCAACACTGATTTTCATGCTCTTGCAGGCTTAGTGGGGTGGAATTACCCGATATCGCTTCTTAAGCTAATCCTTCCAATAGGCCTTTCATTCCATACATTCCAGTCAATGAGCTATACGATAGAAGTGTACAGAGGCAACCAGAAGGCAGAGAGGCATTTTGGGATTTATGCTGTGTTTGTGATGTTCTTCCCGCAGCTGGTTGCAGGACCAATTGAAAGAGCGAGAAACCTTATACACCAATTTTACGAGAAACATTATTTTGATTATGTTAGATGCACAGACGCATTAAAGATCATGCTGTGGGGATTTTTCAAGAAAGTGGTTGTGGCTGACAGGCTGGCAGTGGTGACTAATGCTGTTTATAACAACACTCACAGCTACACAGGCTTGCCCTTGGTGCTGGCTACAGTATTCTTTGCCTTCCAGATTTATTGCGATTTCTCAGGCTACTGCGATATTGCAATAGGAGCAGCGCAGATGATGGGCTTTAGGCTCACGGATAACTTTAAGCGGCCTTATTTCTCAAGGTCTATCGCAGAGTTCTGGAAGAGATGGCACATCTCGCTCTCATCCTGGTTCAGGGATTACCTTTACATATCAATTGGAGGCAACAGGGTTTCCATACCAAGATGGTATCTTAACATCTTGATTGTTTTTGTCGTGAGCGGCTTGTGGCACGGAGCCAACTGGACCTTTATTGCCTGGGGAGCACTGCACGGATTTTACATGATATCCGGAGCAATTACCCAGAAAGCCAGGAACTGGCTGGCTGAGAAAACAGGATTGTCAAAGCTGCCTAAAGTGCACATGGTAATCCAGGTGATTATTGTCTTCATACTTGTCAATATCGGCTGGGTGTTCTTCAGGGCTAAAAGCATCTCAGACGCAATTTACGTGCTCACCCACATCTTCCCTCTGCAGCTTAGCTTTTCAGGCGTTTATTTCGGCGCAATGACGCGCTGGGGATTGATAGTGGCTTTTGCTTCGATAGTCTTTATGGAATCAATGCATCTCTTACAGGAGCATTTCAGGATGAGGCAGTTCCTCTCAAACAAGCCCTTAATGCTCAGGTGGTCGCTCTACCTTGCATTGCTCTTCATAATACTTTTATTCGGCGTGTTCAATGAGACGCCTTTCATATACTTCCAGTTTTAGCATGAGAAAAACATAAGGATATAAAAATAAAAATGAAAAAAGAAATAATCAAGTTCATAAAAACAGCAGCTTTGTTCATTATAGTAGCCATAGTTCTGTTCCTAATAATAAATACTGTGTACGTCAAGTTTTTCCTCAGCAAGAACCTGCAAGCAAGAGCAGAGGTGCAGTTGCAGGATTTCATAAAAGACAAGACACAGATAGATTACCTGATTCTCGGAGACTCTCACGCCCACCAAGCAATTAACCCACAATACCTGCCTAACTCATTCAACCTGGCTCATAGTGCCAACACCTATGTTGAGAACTACTACAAGCTCAGAAGATTATTGTATGATGAAAAGATAAAAGTGAAATACCTGCTACTGGAAGTTGACATGAGCTCATTCTCATCTTACATGAAAGGACCTATGCCCTTGAAAAGAGAATTCTGGTACTATGCAAACTTTGTGCCTGTGAAAGACATAAGGAATATAACCCGCGCTTCAGAGTTCGAGATAAGAATAATGAACATATTCCCTGTGCTAGGAAGAGGAGAAGACATGCTAGCATTGCTCTTCCAGAACACATCGAGGCAAGTACTAGGCTGGGCAAGCTATGATACCAATATCTCACAGCAAAACATAACTGCGCTGGTTACTCAAAGGGCGCAAAGCATGTTCCTGGGCCAGAAAAGAACAGACCCGCTGCTGGTTGAATATTACATCAAGATACTTGAGTTGGCGAAAGAGAACAACATCACAGTAATACTCGTCAAATATCCTGTGCTCAAGCAATACGATGAAGAGCTCAACAATATGAACGTCACAAAAGACGATTACTACGACTATATATATGCCCTGGCCTCCACTTATCTTGATAAATACTATGTGCTTGACTATTACTCGCTGTTCTTCAACCAGACTAATTATGAATTCACCACATCAGACTACTTCAGCGACCCAGACCACGTGAATACTATGGGCGCAGAAATACTTTCACAAAAAGTTAGCACTGACCTGAAAAAGAATGGATTAATGAAATAGAATGAAATTATTTTTATCCATAAATAGAAGAATTTATCCTGAATCCGAAAATTTTCCGACTAAAAAATAGAAATCTTTTTAAATTTAGCTTGATTCGCTCCATATAAAAAGGGGGAGTAAAGTTTTGGTTATACAATACAGTTCTAAGTTCTATAAAGGAGGTGTGTTAGAATGAATAAGCTATTTTTGTACGTGTTAGTTGGTGTGCTGCTAGTTGCCAGTGTTTTTGCTGTTGAGAAAAATGAGTTTGTGCAGTTGGTTGAGAATACTGACCATTGCTTTGACTGTTGGACTATTTATAAGATTGTTAAGGCTGACGATGCTCCCTTGACTAAGTTGGGCTTGGATTTCCGTGATGTTAAGGGTGAATTTGTTCTTCCTGATTATGATATTGGTTATCTGACTAGTGAGAATTATTCTGAGCTCGTTGATGTTTATGAGCCTTGCGCTGAACCCAAGACAATAATTAATAATGAAACTGGTTTGGAAGAATCTGTGGAGGTTGAGTCTTCTTGTTATGCAGGCCAGAAGGAAGTTGAGAAGACTAGAGAGTATTATGTCTTTTCGGGTGGTGACCCTACCGCAACGTTAAAGCACGTAAAGGATTGGTATGACGCCGCTGTTGTTGGCGATGCTCTTTATATTAAGGTGACTGGCCAACCTGAAAGAGGGACTGCTCTTGATAATATTCTGGTGCTGAATGATTATGTTTATGATGAGTATGCGTGGTGGAATACTGCTTTTTATTATAGAATGCTAATTAATTGTTCGCAAATTAATGCTGGCACTCCTATTATTATTAATGGTAGCTCTGGTTTTTCTATTGGTGGTTATCAGCAGATTGTGTGGACTCGATGCGAGAATAATACTGGTTTGGGTACTGGCTTGGCTGTTTATTATAATAATTATAGTGATTATGTTGTTGCTAATGATACTGCTCAAAAGCCGTTTGAAGTCGAGGTAGGAAACAGGAGTAGTTATAATGCTTCTAGTGTGTGGGTTAATTTTTCTTTTGTTTTTCATTTGAATGATTCAATTGTTAATGTGGCTAACTCAGCTAATAATGGAACGAATAATGGTGTCACTTTCCGTTCTGGCTTTATTGGCAGAGGCGGTAATTTTACTGGCAGTAGTTGGATAAATCTCGGCACTATTTCGAGGTCTGCTAATCAGCCTTTTACTGCCCAGGCTTGGTTTATGCCTCAACGAGCTACAAGCGCGAGCAGTGATGATTCTATTTTTGGGCACAGTAGTGGGGATTATAGTTGTGGTGGGCCCATGTCGAATATGGATAATCAAATTGGTTGTTTTACTAATAAATATATATCCGGAGGTTCTGTGACTGCTGGTGTTTGGTACTTGTTGACTTTTACTTTTGATGGAAGTACGCTTTATATTTCTTGGAATAACACACTTGGCAACAGTTCTGCTAGCTCGAGTACTGGCTTAAATGGGTCATATGCTTTAGGAAGGTTTTACGGAGGGAGTTCTAGTAATTATGCTCAGGGTGCTTTTGATGAGGTGAGGATTTCTGATAGCTTCTTTGGCACTGGTTATGCTTCGCAAACATATAATAATTATTTAGGCTTGGCTGGTTATGGGAGTGTGAGCGGGAGTGAAGCTAACGTTGCTGCTAATGAGTCTGCTGGGCGGGATGCTATTATTGCTGGAGTTGACGTTTCTGAAATTGCATCCACTTATACTGCTTACAACGATAAACAAGTATATGAACGCTTAGCTAATGGCAGCCAGTACAAGGGCACTTTTGATGTTTTTGTTGTTAGCGGCAATAAGCGCTGGGCTTTTAATTATGACCAGAATACGAGTTCTGGTTTCCCTGTATTTTTTAATATCACGCCGGTGTTTTACGTTTGGCAGAATTATAATTTAAGCCAATATAACATTTGGACTAACGTTCAGAGCTTTATTGATAGCACAAATTAGTTAGGGGGCTTGTTGAAAATGCTTCTGAAAAAGCTTTTTTTAATATTTTATGTTTTGCTCTTGTTAGTTCCATTTAGTTTAGCAACTGATGACAGTTTTAAGCCTTATTTGCATAAGGCTGGTGTTCCTGAGAGTCCTGCTGTTAGGTTGTTTGGTCAGTATAGCACTAATTTGTTTCCTGGCAGCGCTACTTATTCTTATCCAATTGAAGTGCCGAAAGGAGTTAATGGTTTGCAGCCTAGCGTAGTGGTTTCTTATAATAGTCAGAGTGTTAAGCAACGTCCTGGTGTTCTTGGTGCTGGTTGGAGTTTGAATCAGGATTTGATTTATAGGGATGTTAATTTTACTCCTGATGATACGAGTGATGATAAGTTCATCATGATTCTTGATGGCAATATGTATGAGCTGGTGCTTTATGGTGGTGTTTATCATACTGAGGTTGATTATTGGTTCAGGATTGAGGACCTGGGAGATTATTGGCTGGTTACTAAGCAGGATGGTACTCAGTACAGGTTTGGTTATAATGCTGATTCTGAATTAGTTTCCAATACTGGCCAGAGTTATTCCTTGAAATGGTACTTGGACCAAGTAGAAGACACTCACGGGAACAAAATATATTATTCTTATTCTCAGAATTCTTATGATGAAGATTCTGGTGCTGTTTATCTTAGCCAGATTGCTTATAATAGTGATTTGAAGCGTGTTGTTGATTTCACTTATGAATCTGCTGTTCGTCCTGATAGGCGCAGGGTTTATGATCAGGGTAACTTATTTGAGGAGTCGCGACGCTTAACTGATATTTCTATTATTGTTGATGATGTTCTTGTGAGGAGGCATCATTTTAGTTATTCAAGCTTGGGCTCTTCTCTTTCTGCTGTTAGCAAGATGACTTATTATGGCAGTGATAATTCTTCTGTTTTGTTTAATGTTTCTTTTGATTATTATTCTTCTGAGCATGGTTTTACAAATCAGACTACTGCGTGGAAGCCTCCTGCTGTTTTTGCTGATTCTTCTCATTCTGATTATGGCGTTCGTTTGTTGGATTTGAATAGTGATGGCTTTGTAGATGTTATCCAGGCTAAGGATTCTGGCGATAATAATTCGTGGATTAATAACAAGGTTGATGGCTGGGCTTTGGATTCTTCTTGGAAATCTTCGGTGACTATTGTCACAAGTTCTGGTGCTGATGAAGGTGTTAGGTTTGGTGACATTAATAAGGATGGCTTTGATGATTTGCTAAAATCCAATAATGGCAACAGGTATGTTTTCTTGAATAATGGTCATGGCTGGGCTAGTGTTTCCTGGAGTATTCCTTTTGATTTTATTGATTCTTCTGGCTTGGATGTTGGTGCTCAGGTTGTTGATGTTAATGGTGATGGCAGGGCTGACTTGCTGAATGCTTCAGCTGGTTATGATAGGCATGTTTATTTGAACACTGGCAGCGGTTGGAGCCTTAGTTCTTGGAGCATTCCTTTTGATTTTGTTGATGCTGGAGTTGATCAGGGTGTTCGTTTGGTTGATGTTAATGGTGATGGCCTGGTTGATATCTTGAAGTCTTCTAATCTTGCTAGTGCTGAGAGGCAGGCTTGGTTGAATAATGGCGCTGGCTGGGTTAATAGCAGTGATTGGCTGCTGCCTACTGGAGTTTATTTCACTGAGACTAGTATTCTTGATACTGGTGTTCGTTTTGCTGATGTTAATGGTGATGGCCTGGTTGATGTTTTGAAGGATTATGCTAATGGCACTGTCACTAATAGGAGTGCCTGGTTGAATACTGGCAGTGGATGGTCTCAGGATTCTTCTTGGTTGGCTCCTGATTCTTTTACTGAGGATGGTCATAATCTTGGCAGGCGCCTGGCTGATGTTGATGGTGATGGTTTTGCTGATTTCATTGTTTCTGACACGACTTCTGGCAATTATACCTGGACCAAGAACAGCACTTTGCCTTATCTTTTGAGAAGCATAACGAATGAGTATGGCGGGGTTACTTTGATTAATTATACCAAGTCAACGCAATTTAATAATACTGAAAACAGTTCTTCCAAGATTGGGTTTAATATTTTTGTGGTCGCAACAGTGAGCAAGAATAATTCTTTAAGCACTGATTTTAATGTTGTCGGGAGTGTTGACTATAACTATTCTCTTGGCAAGTATGATTATGATAAGTCTGAGTTCAGGGGTTTTGGTCTTTCGACTGAGTTGAAGCCTGGCTCTGTTGTTAATCACTATTTTTACCAGGATGACGCCAGAAAGGGCAAGGAGTATCAGGCAGAAGTTTATGATACTGGTGGCGCATTATTCTCTAAAGTTGTGAAGGATTATAATTACACTTATGAGAACGGCATTTATAACCTGAGCTTGAGGAGTTTAACTGAATATTCCTATGATGGCTCAGATAGCCCTGTTGTCAGGAATAAGACTTTTGAGTATAATGTTTTTGGCAACCCTCGCTGGGTTGTTGATTACGGCGATGTGGACGTTGTTGGTGATGAGAAGTATTATAATTATTCTTATGGATTTAACTTTGATGAATGGATTATTGACAAGGTTTCCAGGGTTGCTGTTCTTGATGCAGATATGAACAAGGTTAAGGAGACTAAGTATTATTATGACGGCTTGGGCTTGAATGGTGTTGGCAGCTTTGGTGATTTGACCAAGACAGAGGAATGGGTTGAGGACGGTAATAATTCTTATGCTTGGATGGATTATGATAGTTATGGCAACTTGATTGCTAAAACTGATTCTCTGGGCAACACTTACAAGTACAGGTATGATGATTTGAACATCTTTATTGAAGGCATTGTTAATCCTCTTGGTCATGTCACAACTTATGACTATGACGCTGGCACCGGGAACTTACTTTGGTCTGAGAAGAATGGTGTTAGGACTTCTTATGATTATGATGTTTTTGGCAGGATTGTTAATGAGATTAAGCCTTATGACAGTTCTAGTTTGCCGACTAAGAGTTATAATTATAGTTTTGACGGAGTTGCTCCTGAGAAAATCACTGTTAAGCTTAAAACGACTGGCAACAAGACTGATAACATCAATTATTTCTATGATGGCTTTGCTGACTTGGTTCAGGTTAAGGGCGAGATTGAGAATGGTTATGAGGTTGTGAAGAACATCTTTTATGATAATGAGTTCAGGGCGGGTTCTGAACAGAACCCGTACTATGCTGCTCAGGATAGTGGCTTGACAGCCAAATCTTCAAGCGCTAATGTTACTAATTATTCTTATGATGCTCTTGACCGCGTTGTTTTTGTTCTGAATAGTGATGGAACCAATAAGACAGTTGTTTTTGACAGATATAATGTTTCTGATTATGATGAGAACAGCCACAGGCATACTTATACCTTGGATGCTTTTGGCAGGATTGTTAAGGTCTATGAGTTTGTGGTTGACCCTTTCACTAATCTGAGCGATGTTTTTGTGACGAATTATGATTATGATTCTAATGATAACCTGGTTAAGATTGTTGATAATGAGGGTCATGTTTTTAGGTTTACTTATGATGCTCTTGGCAGGAAGACTGCTATGAGTGATCCTGATATGGGGAACTGGAGCTATCTTTACGATACCAACAAGAACCTGATAAAACAAACAGATGGCAAGGGCCAGATAATTAATTTGACTTATGATGCTCTCGGAAGGATTAAGACCAAGAGTAGCAGCGATGTTAATCTGAGCTTTGGTTATGATGAAGTTTATTATGGCACTCTTTCTAATTTGAGTGTGAATAATGATACATTCTTTTATTTTACCTATGATGATAGGCTTAGGGTTGTTAGGCAGGTTCAGAATGTTAGTGGCGTGTTTTTTACTGATGTTTTTGCTTATGATTCTCATGACCGGTTGGTTTCTGATGGCTTGAGCTATGTTTATGCTAAGAACGGCATGGTTGGTGCTGTTCCTGGCTTTGTCAATTATTCTGGTTATAATGCTTTTGGCTCTTTAGTTACTAGGAATTATTCTAATGGTTTGATGATGAATTACACTTATGATTCTGCCAATAACCGCCTTTTGTCTATCATGAGCCTGAATGTTATGTCTGTCAATTATAGTTATGATAATGTCGGCAATATTATGAGCATCAGTGATGGCGTGACTGGCCGAATGCAATCAATGAGTTATGATTATCTTGACAGGCTTGTTAGGGTGACTGCTGGCAGTGATAGCTTTCTTTATTCTTATAATAGCATTGGTAATTTGATGAAGGTTGTTAAGAACGGCGCTTCCAAGAAGTATGTTTATAATGGATTGGCTCATGCTCCTAGCAAGCTTATTGACGGCGTTGCTGGCGTTGACCTTCATAATCCTCATGAGCTTGACAGCGATAGTAAAAAAAGAGTTTTTGAGTTTTATCTTTTGAACGAGTTGAGCACGAATATTACTCCTAATTTCACAGTTGTTTTTGGTGATGGGAACAGCTTTGTTTCTAATGTTTCTTTCAATGTTTCTGACAATGCGATTGTTATTGTCGAGAATAATTATAGTAGTGGAGGGGATTATGTTGTTAATTTGAGCGCTAATGGCTCTGGTAGTTATGATCCTGAGTCTATGAACATTAAGTTCGGCGCTAGAGCTAATGATCTAAGCCTTAACTATTCTAACATTGCCACTAGAAGATTCAACCTTGTTATCTTGAATGATATTTCAGAGACTGCTAGGAGTGTTGTTTGGAATTGCAGCAATGGCTTGAGCAATCTGACTGGAGTTAATATACCTGGCAACAGCAATGTGAGTTGGGTTTTGGAGTATAATTATTCTAGTCCTGGCGATAAGAGCTTGGTTTGTGCTGTTAGGAGCACTGATGGTAATGATTCTTTAGCTTTTGATTTTGTTGTTGCTGGTCTTGGTGTTAAGGATTATGATGTCTTGTACTCTAATGGTTCTAAGAGAGTTGTTTTGTTTGAGGCTGGTAATGATTTCAATAGGTTAGAAACGCAAATCAACATCAGCACTAATGGTGCATTAGCCTCTGAGAAGCTGAACATTAGCGCTGGCGATAGCGTTATTGTGATTACAGAAACGAATTATTCTAGTGATGGTTCTAAAGAATATGAGATTAGCTTGACTGGCAATGGCAGCACGACTGCTTATGCTGAGGCTTTTAAGCTTCGTGGCGTTGATATTAATGATTATGTGCGCCTTAACAAGTCTTTGAGTACTGAAGTTATCTTGTTTGACGTCGTCAATAATTGGCAGAGTGGCTTTGTTAACTGGTCTCTAAGCGATCCCTCAATTACCAATAGCACAAGCCTGAATACTGGTGAAGGAATTGCTGTGATTGTCGAGAATAATTATACTTCTCAAGGCTGGACTAAGCCTAATGTTGATGCTAAGGTTTCAAGTTTCACTGATTTTGTTCGTGATTTGTTCGAGAGCAGACCATTAGGCTTGGCTCGTTTTGAGGCACTGGCTTTGAGCACTACAAAAGGAGTGTTCGAGCTCGTCGCTAGGAATGATTTGGGTTCTTTGTTGAATTTATCTTGGCGTTTGAATACTGGAAGTGAGAATGTCAGTTCAAATATTAGTTTGAACATCAGTGATGATGTTTTTGTTATTATCGAATCTAATTACACGAGTACTGGCGTTTATAAGACTCAGGCCGTGATTAATTCGTCGAGCTACAACGATACGCAGAGCGGGGTTGCAGTCATATGAAAATGAGAAGATTTATTGTAGGAATCGCAATTTTCATGATATTCTTAATAATCAGTATGCCTTTTTGCTTTGCCCAGGAAATGACTCTAAGCTATGATGCTAATGGCAATCTGGTGACTGGCGATGGGAAATATCGTGTTTATAATAGTTTGAATCAGCTATATCGTGTCTACAATGGCACAGGCACTAACGGGACGTTGCTTTACGAATTCAAGCATCATCCTATAGAAGAAAGAGTTCTCGTAAAAAAGACTTACAACAGCTCAGGTAGCTTAATTGAGACAGTCTATTATTGGAGCCAGAACTTCATCACTGTGGTTAACGCCAGCGGGTCTTATAATTTCACGTATGTTTATCATAATGGCGATTTAGTCGCTCAGCAGAATCCCGACGGGTCTAAACTCTTTGTTTTGGGCGATAATAAGGGCTCTACAAGCGTAATAACGAATTCAAGTGGTTCTGTGCTTGAAAGAACAACTTATTCTCCATTCGGAGAAGTGCTTTCAGGTGGTAGATTGAATCGTTACGGTTATGAAACGAAGGAGCAAGAGCTCGGATTTGGTAAAGTGCCTACAAATGGCCTTATAAGTTACTATGCCTTGGAGGGTGGGGCTTACGACGATGGTGTTGGTAATCAAGGCTCTGTGGCAAACGCTACTTTGACAACTGGAAAGGTTAGAGATGGTTATAGTTTTGATGGTTATGCTGATTATATTAGAGTAAATGACAGTAATTCGCTGGATTTAACCAATAGTTTCACGATTAGTGTTTGGCTTAATCCTCGAAGTTCGACTCAGGGTTATGTTGTCTGTAAGTATGGTAGTTATATGATTCAGTTTATGGCTAGCAATAATAGCCAGGGCGGGATATGGATTAATGGAACCTGGACAACGCTTGTAAGCACGACTACCAGTCAGAATACTTGGACTCATGTAGTATTCACATATAACGGAACTTCAGCAGTGATTTACAAGAACGGTGCGAGAACAGGAAGTGCAAACAGCACATCACTGGCTGATGTTAACACAAACTCGTTAATGATAGGAGCAAAAAGCACAACAGACAGAACAAGAGACTTCAACGGAAGCATTGATGAGGTTGGTATTTGGAATAGAGCATTGTCATCAACGGAAGTTGCTGACCTGTACAATTACGGAGCAAGCTTTGAAAGCGGATACAGGACGACTGACTTTAACTTCAGAAGACTAAGCACACTCGGACCATTCTTCGAGCAACCTGACAGCATTATCCAGAATGTTTATGACCCGCAATCATTGAATCGTTACATGTTCGAGAGAGGAAACTCGTACAAGAATAAGGATGACACGGGTCACATAATTGTAGCCTTAGTTCCAATTGTTGCGATTGTTATTAGCGTTGCAATTTATGCGGCAACATTTTCAGCAATTTTTGCAGGTATAGAATATTTTTCTCAAGTGTCACAAGCTATGAGCGGAGGCAAATCCTATCCTGAAGCTAGGAAAGAAGTAATGAATAACCCATCTGCGCGAGAAAGCATTAATAACGCTGCAAAAGGAGGTGCTATTGGAGGAGCTATTTTTGGTGCTTTGAATGAAGGTCTTAATCAGATTTCAATCTGGAAAGGTTCATCGAGAGCAACCGAGTCAGTAAAGCCAAGTTCTACGGCTCCGATAGGTTCAATTGACAAAGGAAACTTACCAACTCCCAAATTGACACTGGAAGCTGAAGAACATATTCTTTCCAGACACTTTAATCCTTCATCTGGTAGCAGTCAGTTCCTAAGCACTGTAGATTATAAAAGCGTGATTAATGAGGTTTATTCGAAAGGAACTGCGTACATGCAAGAGAATAATATGGTTAGAATAGATGCCGACCTTGCTAGAACAATAGGAACAAAAGGTCAGACTGGAGTTAGGTTAGTTATGAATCCCAATTCTGGAGAAGTTATAACTATGCACCCAATTGGATAAAAAATATAAATACTTGAATGATTGGAGGTTAATTTATGGAGTCAAATCTAGATTTAAAAAATCAAAGAGTGGAACTTGAATGGATTGATGAAAAAGGAAATATTATCGAAAAGAGCCAAATTAATTTTATTTATATTATAGATGTCCTTTTGAAAATAAAGGATTTTAAAAGGAAATATGTTTGGCTATCTACGATAGATTATTACGGAAACACTTTTTTTAATGTTCAACAAGTTCCTATTGTTATTAAGGAATTAAATGATTTAAGAAAAGAAAAGATAAATTTAGATGTTAAAACCACGATTTCTGAATCGGCGAGTTTTCTTAATAAAGTAAATATGAAAGTTCATACGTATATTAAATTCGTTGGCGATTAATCAATAAATTTTTAAGGCTAAAAAATAAAGAAAGTGTTTAGGGTGTGAAATGAAAATGGGAGTTCTTTTTTTGTTCGTTTGGGAGGTTTGAGTTTGAGGTCTTTGTTTGCTGAGCAGGTTTGTTTGGAGTGTTCAGTTTTCCCTGTCATCAGTATGCCTTTTTGTTTTGCTCAGGAGATGGTTTTGAGTTATGATGCTAACGGCAATCTTGTGACAGGAGATGGCAAGTATCGAGTTTATAACTCTTTAAATCAGCTTTACAGAGTCTACAATGGTAGTGGAACAAATGGGACTCTGCTCTATGAATTCAAATATCACCCGCTCGAGGAGCGCGTGCTCGTAAAGAAGACATACAACAGTTCTGGTTCTTTGGTCGAGACTGTTTATTATTGGAGTCAGAACTTCATTACCGTAGTCAATGCTTCCGGCTCTTATAACTATACTTACGTTTATCATAACGGTGATTTAGTCGCTCAGCAGAACCCAGACGGGTCAAAGCTCTTCGTTTTAGGTGATAATAAAGGGTCTACAAGCGTGATTACGAATTCTAGTGGCTCTGTCTTAGAAAGAACAACATACAGCCCATTCGGTGAGGTTTTGAGTGGCGGTAGATTAAACCGCTATGGCTACGAGGGTAAAGAGCAGGAGATGGGTTTCGGAGAAATTCCCACTGATGGTTTGGTTAGCTATTACGCCTTAGAGGGCGGTGCATATGATGATGGAGTCGGGAACCAGGGAGTTGTAGCTAATGCTACTTTGACGACTGGTAAGATTAGGGATGCTTATCGTTTTGATGGTTACGCTGATTATGTTATAGTTAATGATTCTGGCAGTCTTGATTTGACTGGCAGTATTACTCTTAGTGCCTGGGTTAACCCTGTCGAAGCAACTCAGGGATATATCGTCTGCAAGTACGGAGCTTACATGATCCAATTCAGGGGAGATAGCAGCAACACAACACAGGCAGGCATTTGGGTTGGTGGTAGCTGGATTACACTGGCAACAAGCTCAGCAATTCCTTACAACACTTGGAGCCATGTTGTTTTCACTTATAATCAGAGCAGGGCGAGGATTTACATTAATGGAGTGCTGACAGGAAGCGGCACTAATACGAGCAGCATAGACACGAATAATAACCCGTTCATAATAGGAGCAAGAAACAGCACATACAGAAGCAGAGACTTTAATGGAAGCATAGACGAGGTTGGAATTTGGAATAGAGCATTAACTCAAGACGAAGTGACTCAACTATACAATTATGGAGCGAGCTTTGACAGTGGATTCAGAAGCACGGACTTCGAAGCAAGAAGATATAATTCAAATACTGGATTGTTTGAACAACCCGATGAATTAGTTCAGAATGGTTATAACCCTCAGGCTTTAAATCATTATATGTTCCAAGGTGGTAACCCTTATCGTTATATTGACCCATCAGGAAGAAATTATGTAGAATACAGAGTGAAAGATAGTAAATGGAGTCATCGCGTAGTCATTATTTATAATGATGAAGCAGGGTATGCCCATCTTTATTCGTGGGGATATGACGATAAGCTTATTAAAGGTTTTGCAGCTGAACCTGACTTCATTCACTTCGAAGCTAATTCTGAAAAGGAAATGATTAAAAATTATGGGCATAGACTCGTGGAAAGAAAAGGGACTCGTCATATAACAAGTCAAAAGACAGATAAGTTAGGTATTGAATATGCAAATACTCTTGCTGAGACACACAAGTTCGGAGCCTTGGGTTTTTCATCTTCTGATAAGTATTTTAATTGTTGGACTTACGATAAAGCATTAATGGAATATATGGATGAACAAGAAAATGAACAGTTATGGGAAGGAATATATTCTCAAATTAAGAAACCATTAGATGAAGAATTACTAATGCAACAGAATAGACCTCCGATCATACAACAGATTCTTTATGGTTTTTTTGGCTCTGGTGGAAGTGGTAGAGATTCGCGTCTTCCATGGGCAGTTCAAGGTGATGATGGAAAATGGTATCCGCCAGACTCCGCCCCAACACCAATTCCAGAACCATAATAATGAAAACTTTTTTATATTCATTAGATAATTAATTATATGAGAAGATGAAAGAAAGAACTTTTTTCAAGAAACCACTAAAGCAGTGGAAGAAGCAATCTTTATCTAAGAAATTTTTCTTATGTTTCCTAGCGGGTATTATTTTAATTTGGCTTTATTTTTCGATTAATAACTTTGTTGATGCGCGAAGTTATGCTGATGCGAAAGGTTTTGATTATGCTTGTACTGGATGGGACATGACCCCCCGTGAATGCACTTTATTGGAATCTATTTCTAATTCTTTTGTTTTTTATCATTTAATAATGTTTTTATTAGGGCTTTTAATTGGATTTTACGAACTAACTTTATTAAACATCTCACTATTATTGTTTTTTTGGTCAATCTTAATATCTCTTATCGCTTCAATTATCACTTGTAATCGTATAAAGAGTCTTTTTAAGAGAAAGAAATCTAAGGAGTGAATTCGTTACAGTCGTGAATCTTATGCTCAAATTCTCACGTCAATGCCAGCATTCTTCATGTATGCCTTGGCGCTCTTGATGCTTACGTCTGTGAAATGATATATATTAGTGGTGCACACTGCAGAAGCCTTTCCAAGCTTGAAACCGTCAACAAAGTCCTGCCACTTACCTGCTCCTCCGCATACCAGCACTGGAATTCTAACTGCTTCTGACACTAACTTGTTGAGCTCATTATCATAGCCTTCAAGAAAGCCATCCCTCTCGATTGAGGTTATCATTATTTCTCCTGCTCCCAGTTCTTCTGCTTTCTTTGCCCACTCTGCAGGCTCTAATCCTGTTGGCTTGGTTCCGAACTCTGTATAAACCTCGTACTTGCCATCAGCATGCTTTTTTGCGTCAATAGAAACAACAACGCATTGCGCTCCAAAGAGATTAGCAGCCTCTGTTATCAGCTCAGGCTTCCTCACTGCTTCTGTGTTTATTATCACCTTGTCTGCTCCTATGCTTAGCATTTTCTTAAAATCAGCAACGCTCCTTACTCCTCCGCCTGCTGCTAATGGCACAAAGCATTTCCTTGCCAGCTGTTGTACTGTGCTGTAAAAATTTTCCTTGCTGCCCTGGCCAGGCCTTGTCACGTCCAAAGCAACGACTTCGTCAATAGACCAGGAGTCAATGAAGTTCTGAGTGTACCTGTAATCAGGATGGAATAATTTAGTCCTGAACAACACTCCGTCACTAAAAGTCAAAACTGTGATTAATCTTTTCCTTAGCATGATAACACTCCATCAACTTTTTCTTTTAGCTTTTCTCCAAAAAATTCTTCAGCAAGTTCAAGCCGTGCAACTGGCTCTTCTCAGGATGGAACTGCGTCCCATAAATATTGTTGTGCCTGAATGCTGATGTGAACAATCCGCCATAATCGCACTCTCCCAATATATCGTCAGGATTGTTGCACTTGAAATAAAAACTGTGAGTGTAATAGAATAATGCATCATCTGGTATTCCCTCGAACAAGATGCTTTTCTTGCGCTGGAGCAAATCATCCCAGCCGACATGAGGGATTCTTAATTCCTTGTCATTGGGCTCGAGCTTTATCACAGAGCCGTCAATCCATCCCAAGCCTTGGTGGTGTCCGAATTCAAAGCTTTCCTTTGCCATTAGTTGGCAGCCAAGGCAAATTCCGAGAATTGGTTTTTTCTTCTCCACAACCAGCTTGGTTAAAGGTTCGATAAGGCCAAGGTTTTTTAGGTTCTTCATTCCGTCAGAAAAAGCACCGACGCCAGGCAGTATTAATTTGTCTGCCTTTTCTATCTCACTAATCTTGCTGGATATCTTTGCCTTGAAGCCGAGCTTTTCAACAGCTCCAATCACAGAAAACAAATTACCAAGGCCATAATCAATGATGATAATCATTTTGACTTAAACCAGCGGATATCTTAGCTTCCACTCGCCATTTTCTTTTTTCCAGATTTCAAGGTTCCTGTGCTTGTCAACTATCTTGATGAATTCTTTTTTTGTGAGATTCAGGTATTCGAGCATGTCTTTCAGGTGTTCTTTTGGGAATTCTCCGTCATACTTCCTGGCAAGCTCAACCCCTTCTTCTCTGGTGATTTGATTATTCTGTATCATCCGGGAAATATCTCTTACTGCCCTGCCAAAGCCGAACTTGATGTACTGCATGTAATAGTAAAGGTTGTCTGATTTGTCGTCCACGCTGTCATAGTTAGTAATGGTTCCAGGAGTCCTGCCCTTGGGGTGCGTGTGAAAATTAAATTTGTCCTTGATGAATTCGTAGTTATTTAGCATGCTCCACTTGAAGAAATATCCGAAATACATGGCTTTCAATCCAATGGCTTTGACTTCATCTAGATTAGGGTAAACATAAGGATTAAGATCTTTCTCAGAAACAACTTCATCCATCCAGTTTCTCGGGTCATCACCTATCTGGTGCTCCACAACTTCTGTGAAGTCTCTCATCTTCTGGTGCTCTTCGCTAAGGATTTTTCCTCCGTACTCGCTTTCGCCGTGCTCTGCGTAGAATACCAATGGAATCTTGAACTTTACTGCGGCCTTTATTGGAATGGCATTAATACCAGCATCCCATGCAACCTTTTGGCTTCCCCTCTCAATGAAAAATCTCCTTGCGAGGTGCCTGTGCACTTTTTGGTTCGGCCTGAAGAACACATGGTCAAACCCAAGCCTTATCATTTCTTCCCTGTTTTGACTACCTATTTCTGTTGGCAGCTGAGGAGAAAAGGTGACCAGCAATGGATTCATCCCGAATTCGAATTTGAGCCTGTAAGCAATTGAGCTGCTATCCTTTCCTCCGCTCCACGGGACAATGCAGTCCCAGTAGCCGTCCTTTGACTTGTAAGGCTCGATGAGCTTTAGAAATTCTTTCCGCCTGGCTTCCCAATCAATATTTTTGTACTTATTCTCAGAATGCAGGCATGCATTGCATATTCCTTCATTGTCAAAAACAATCCTGGGCCTGGAATTAGGCATCAAGCATTTCTTGCAATAACTGATTTCCATTTTTTATCCTCTTTGGAATAGGGCTTATCTTTTTTATCTGTACCTCAAGCTGTCCTTGTGCCATCTCTTGAAATAATCATCTACTTTGAGGTAATCATCTCCTTTCCACTCAATCTTTTTGTTCTTGTCGACCTTTTTCGCAACAACTGCGAGTATGTCGTTCTCAACATAAGGGTTGGCATGCACCAGTTCAAAGCCAGTAACTGCTAGCAATCCTTTTAGCGTGTTAAAGCTGAAATTCACAGGGTGAGTATCAACTGGGTTGGTGCTTAGGAAGCAGTGCAATGGCTTTTTGAAAGGCACCAATATCCTGCTGCCAGTGCCAATCACTATGTATCCGCTGTCCTTGAGTATGTTATGGGCTATCTCGAGCATTTGCTTGGGACTCTGTGAAGCCTCTAGAGTCCACATTATTGTCACAATATCTGCGCGGTATGGGTCCTTGGTTTTTTTCATGTGGCTTGCATAATCCTCTGCTGCTCCCACGAAATTCTTAAATCCTCTCTTAGTGAGCAAGTCGCAGTTCTTCTTTGATGGCTCTATGCCAAAAACATCAGCTCCCCTGTCCTTGGCTAGCTGAAGGAACTCGCCTTCGCCTGCTCCTATGTCGCACACCTTCTTGCCCTTCATGCCGCCAGCATGAGCATCTGTGAACTCAGCAATGTAGGTTAGTCTTGCCCTGACGTGGGGATTGATTGCAGTGTAATTATTAGGGGCTAGTTGGCCTGGCTTGCCGTACAGTTCATTGCTCCAGGCATCTGCAATCCTCTTCCAGCTTCTCCTCTTAGGAGCATAAACCAATCCGCACTTCTTGCAAATATTCAGGACTTGGCCGTTCGTGTACTCCCTAACATAAGGAAGCTCTAATGCTTCTGCGCTTCCGCACAAGTCACAGGCAAAATTCTCATAACCTTCAGAATCAGCTTTTTCATCAGATTTCTTGTTTTTCATCTTATCACCCTTATTATTTTTTGTTAAACGCCCCTCTTTGAGACTTTATGCTTTTTTAAAAAACTTTCGTTACTCAATGGCTGCGTTCAAAATTTTTCGTAGCCCGCTCGCATTGTCGATTCACCAGATTACCTTTTCCGATGGCTTTTTATCGCGTTTATGATTTTAAGGCTCGCCAGGGGCTACTTTTTGAACGCATTCATTACTGATAGCTTATGTTAAGCTCGTTTAGAAAGCTTTATAAAAATTGTGAAGTTACATTCCACCATGGCCCTTTGGCTTCTGCTTGGAGTGCTGGCTTACCTGTCTTTTGCTATTTCCACTTCTATTGACAAGCTCATGATGAACAAGAAGTACAATCGCTTGTGGACTAACATGCTCAAATCATTCTTCGACGCAATCATGCTCCTTGCCATTGGATTGGCTTTCTTTAGCATGGAGTTCACGCCTCAGATAACCTTGGCGTGTGTCGTGCTGGGCTTCTTATATGCAGTCGCAGGAATATTTTATTTCCGCGTATTAGGGTTGAGTGATGTGAGCAAGGTCATGCCTTACTTGCAGGCAGCGCAGGTTCTCCTGACATTTTTCTTTTCGCTGCTCTTGTTCTCTGAGCCTTTTAACATCCTTAACTTGGCAGGCATTCTTCTAATCATTCTAGGAATGTATGCTGTGTTATCAAGGAAGGGATTCCGGGCTCCGAGGCTAGACAAGGCTTTCTATTATGTCCTAATCATAGTGGCGCTTCACCTTGGCTACTGGCTGTTGGCGAAGCAAGTGCTTTTCGACGCCCAGCCAATAAGCGTTGGGCTTGCAATGTACTTGTCAGGCGGCTTTTTCCTGGCAGTTTTTTACTTGGTTTCAAAAGCTAAAGCCAATGCATCAGCTTCAAGAGATGCTTTGCCTGCTGGGCTTAAGCCGGTCCATGAAAAGCAGAAAATCCTCACAGTAGCTATAGCAGCTGTCTTTGGCTCAATGGGAACCTTCTTATTATTCACAGCGCTCAAAGTTGGATTTGCTTCAAAGGTTTACTCCCTCGCAGCCCTCCAGCCAGTTTTTATATCAATAATAGCCCTGATTTTTCTCAGGGAGAAATGGTATTTGCAGAGAATAATAGGCACTGTGCTGGTGTGCGCAGGAATATTCCTGATTTCTATTTAGATAGATTAGAATGATTATAGTTTAGACTACTCATCGCTTGTACCAGCTCATTGAGTCGCCTGTCTTTTCATTGAACCAGCTCTTGCACTTCAGGCATAAAAAGCGCGCAATCCCGTTTCTTTCTTTTCCGCGTTTGATGATGTTGTACTTGCAGTTAACCTTCTTCCTTATGGCCTTGCATTTAGGGCAGATGCAGTACACCACGTTCTCGTCGATATTTTTTAGCCTTGCCATTTTTATAGATTTAAAGCCTGATTTTTGCTTTCACAAGCTATAAATATGAGCTTGTTTATATGTTTTTTGAAAAAGCGCGCAATTTAGCATAAACTTTATAAAACCACGCTCAGCCAGTCAAATTCAGATAATACAGTTTATGAGCAAAACAAAACAAAAGGTGATTAAATGAACAAGCTAAAGGAACAGTTAAGGCACGGCGAGAAAATAATAGGTGTCTGGGGGTTAGGGTATATAGGATTCTCCTCAATGGCTTACTTTGCAAGGGCAGGTGTGCACTGCATAGGCACAGACGTTAGCGAGCAAAGAGTCAAGGATGTTAACAATGGAAAGCCCGAGATACCTAATCTTGAATACTGGATTGCCTTTGACACTCATCAGCTTGCAAAGGCAGGCTTGATCAAAGCCACCTCGAACTGGAAATATCTTGTCAAGAAAGACGTGGCAGTGCATCTCATCACAGTGCCGACTGAGAAGGATGGCAAGCCTTATTTTGAGATTCTCAAGGACGTAATAACCAAGCTTTGTGAGTTCAAGAACATCAAGACTGAAAGTCCAGCATTGGTGATAATCGAGAGCACCATGACTCCAACTTCTGTTGATAATGTGGTTATTCCTCTTTTTGAAAAAAACGGATTGAAAGTCGGCAAGGACATATTATTAGGAGTTGCTCCTAGGCGTGACTGGTTTGTCAGTCCTGACAAGACACTGGCAACACTGCCAAGAGTTGTTGGCGGTACTAATCCCGAGACTACTGAGCTCATGAAGGAAGTGCTCGGCATTGTGTGTAGCACAGTCCTGAAAGCCCATGACCACAAGCACGCAGCCATTGTCAAGAGCATAGAGAATGCTTACAGGCAAGTCGAGATAACACTGGCAAACCAGCTTTCTTTGGCTTATCCTGAACTTGACATGGTGCAAATCCTGAAACTAGCAGGCACCAAGTGGAATGTTGGAACATATCACCCATCATTTGGCACAGGAGGCTACTGCATACCATTAGCACCGCAGTATGTGTTAGAAGGAGCAAAGCACCCTGAAGCATTGACAATACTCAAGGCTTCATTAGAAACAGATTTCTCCCAGCCTAGGAGAGTGGTTGACATGATAAAGAAGAGAGGATTCAAGAAAGTAGGCATACTTGGATTGGCATATGTTGGTGACTTAAAAGTTCCTACTTTGTCACCTGCAATTGGCATTGCAAAGGAGCTTAAGAAAGAAAAAATCCTTGTGAAAGTCAATGACCCATTGTTCACGCCAGAAGAAATCAAGCACTATACTGGCGCAGAAGCATTCGACTTCCCAGAAGGCATGAATGAGTTCGACGCAATAATCATGGTATCCAACCACTCTCAGTACAGGTACACCAGCCACAACGTCATCAAGGATAACATGAAGAACTGCAAGATGATGCTGGACAACATGGGATTCTGGAAAGAAGTCGAGTTTGACAACAAGATAGAATACCACGAGGCAGGCGGGCCTAACTGGCTTGAGCAGGAGAAGGAGGCAGCGACAGGAAAACAAAAAAATAAAAGACTAAGATAAAAGAGGCAGTAAAAATGGATGCACAAGCAATGGAAAACCAAATTGTTTCGTGGATAAAAAAACAAGTCCAAGATGCTGGCTGCAAAGGAGTAATCTTCGGAATGAGCGGAGGAGTTGACTCTGCAGTTGTGGGCGCTTTGTGCAAAAAAGCATTTCCTGATAATGTCCAGGCTCTTTACCTGCCATGCTTCAGCAACCCAGTTGATATGGAACATGCAAAGCTCGCCACCAAGGCATTCAACATTCCTGCAAAGATGGCGGAGCTCTCGCCAGTTTTCTCAGCATTTTACAAAGTATTAGAAGGAAAAGAGTATGATAAAAAAGAAAAGAACATGGCAATAGCCAACCTAAAGCCCAGGCTGAGGATGTGCTCATTATATTATTTCGCCAACAAGCTGAACTACATGGTGGTCGGAACAGGCAACAAGAGCGAAGCCAGCGTAGGCTACTTCACCAAGTACGGCGATGGAGGAGTTGATATGCTTCCCATAGCAGACTTGCTGAAAAGAGATGTTCGCAAGTTGGCAAAACACCTAGGAGTACCTGATGTGATAATAGAAAAAATTCCTACAGCAGGATTATGGGACGGCCAGACAGATGAAGGAGAGATGGGATTAAGCTATGAAGAGCTTGACGAGATACTATCCATGATAGAGGCTGGAAAAGACTTGAGCAGCTTTGAAAAGGAAAAAGTCGAAAAAGTTAAAAGAATGAACAGAATCTCTGAACATAAAAGGCAATTGCCACCGAGGTGTAAGCTGAAATGAAGGAACAGCATTTAAAACGTCAAATATTAACGCAGCTCTTAATTGGAGAGAATCATATATCTGCGGATAAAAAACCTTGGAAGATAATGAGATCAGAATCCTTTGAGAAGCAAGGAGTACTAATTACACCTATGAAATATGAAAGCAGGGAATATCCTTATTTAAAGACAAATCATGTTAATGGGAAAACAATAAAAAATCCTGTTCGAGCTCTTATTCCTGCATTATTATTAGAGCCTTCCAAAGAAAACAGAAAAGCTGGCAAGGGAATTATTGCTTTACATCAGCACGCACTAAATTTTGAGTTAGGAAAAAGCGAGCCTGCAGGACTCGTAACCGGACCTGATGGCCCAAGCCAACATTATGGCCTTGAACTCGCGCAAAGAGGCTACACTGTTCTATGCTTTGATTTTCCAGGTTTTGAGGAAAGAAAACTTGTTAGTACTGATAAACTTAAAAAAGAACATGCAGGCAAAATAGCTAATGTTGATGAACATTTCATAAAACAAGAAGCGTCTCTTAGCAAGCTAGAACTCATGGGTTTATATGTGCTTGACACAATGAGAGCAGTTGATGTGCTTGAAAAACTAGGCATAACTGAAGTCGGGGTTATCGGGCATTCACTCGGGGGAATGGTTCTAAGCTACGCAATGGCATGCGACCCGAGAATTAAAGTAGGCGCATCAAATTGCGGAGTCGCAACCTATCAATCAATAGGAGACCTTCCTATGCTTCATAATTTAGCTTATTGTATTCACGGAATAAGAAAAGAGCTTGGGGAATGGCATGAAATATGTAATTTAACAAGTCCCAGACTGCTTTTGATTAGTGCCGGGACAAAAGATCCTATCTTTCCTATTGAAGGAGTCAGAAACTTTGTAAAATGGGGGAAACGTTATTATAAGGGCTGCGAAGATATGCTTCAGCTGTTTGAATTTGCAGGTGAACACAAGTTTCCAGATGAGGCAAGAAAAGAAGCTTATCACTTTTTAGACCAACACTTATAATTAGAGTTCATAATTAAATGTAAAACAAGATTTAAAACTAGGAAAACTTGCTCTTAACAAGAGGGAGATGATTGACATGGTTGAAAAAACTAATGAAACAAAATTAATCAAAGCAGGTGACAGGATTATCGGAGACGGCCATCCTACGTTTATAATTGCCGAGATTGGCATGAACCACAATGGTGACATGAAGCTGGCGAAGAAGATCATCAGGGCAGCTGCAAAGGCAGGATGCGATGCTGCAAAATTCCAGATCTTCACTGCAGAAAAGCTTGTGACCAAGGACGCAAAGACCTATGGCAATGAGGACAAGCACCTGCCTGACTATCAGCAGGAGATGTACAAGAAGCATGAGCTCACAAAAGAGCAGTACAAAAAGCTGAAAAAATATTGTGACAAGCTAGGACTGGTTTTCTTTGCTTCTGTATGGGATGAGGAGAACGCTGACCTTCTTGAGGAGGTTGGTGGCGAAATATTTAAGTTCGGCTCCATGGACATAACACACCTGCCCCTTCTGGAGCATGTTGCTAAAAAAGACAAGCCAATAATTCTTTCTGTGGGAATGTCAACCATGGATGAGGCGCAAGAAGCAGTTGATGTTATTACCAAGCACACGCAAAAGCTCATGCTCACGCACTGCATATCTGCCTATCCTGCAAAAGCAGAGGATGCAAGCATGTTGTCAATGGTTCTTCTGAAAGAAAAGTTCGGATTCCCAGTAGGATTCTCAGACCACACCCCTGATGTCCTGACTGACACGGTGGCTGTTGCCCTCGGAGCTAATATTATTGAGAAGCACTTCACTGTTGACAAAAAACTGCCTGGAGTTGACCATCACTTGTCTTTCAATCCAAAGGAGATGACCAGGATGGTGCAGGAAGTAAGGCTGGTCGAGAAGATGCTTGGCAGAAAAGAGTTGTTTGTGAAGGAGAGCGAGAAAGAGACTCGAATGATGGCCAGGAGAAGCGTGATAGCAAGAGTTGACATACCTCAAGGCACAAAAATAACTCAAGAGATGCTCATCATCAAGAGGCCAGGGACAGGTTTGCCTCCTAAGGAGATTTATAATATCATAGGACATACTTCCACAACACATATAAAAGCTGACACGATTATTCAGAAAGAGATGTTTGAGTAATCAACAAAGCAGTCTCATAATAATTGACAACACAGGGAGGGGTTTTTGAAATGAAAATACTTGGAATAAATGAAGGCCATAATTGTTCTGCAAGCATTATTGTTGATGGCGTGGTCGTGGCTGCTGTGAGCGAGGAGCGGTTCACCCAGAAGAAGAATGAGTGCGGCTACCCTGCGCAGTCCATAAAGTATTGCCTGGATTACTCCAAGGTCAAGCCTTCAGAGCTGGACATGGTTGCAATAGTCACAACAGAGCTAAGCCCTACTGATACCTTCATGAAGAGAAGCTCAACCTTTGGGATTGGCGATTACATAAAAGAGAATTATGAGTACTGGAAGCCAGTCCTTATTGAAGGGAAAAAAATTAATTATTACAAGGAATTCATCAAGAAGCACCCTGAATATGACAAGAGCAAAGAGCTGCCTTATAATTTCTCATTCCTGGAAACTGCACCGCCAGAGCAATGGATGGAGCTTTTCAGGAAAGAAAGGCTCAGGAATGCTGCGAAACAGCTAGGCGTGAAAGAAGACAAGATAGAATTTGTTGACCACCACACAGCCCACGCAGCATATGCTTATTATGCAGCAAAGATCAGGGATGATGTATTGGTAATAACAGCCGACGGCTGGGGCGACGGGGCAAATGCTTCTTACGGAGAAGGCCACAAGGGCAATTTCAAGCTGATAAAAAAAATTCCTAACCATAACGTTGCAAGGCTGTACAGGTGGTGCACGCTCCTGCTTGGCATGAAGCCTAATGAGCACGAGTACAAAGTCATGGGGCTTGCGCCCTACTCAAAAGAATACACCATGAAAAAGCCTTATGAAGTTTATTCCAGCACACTTGTTGTGGATGGCGACGATTTCAAGTGGAATGTTAAGCCATCTGACATGTACTTCTGGTTCAAGCAGCAGCTCGAAGGATGCAGGTTTGACGGCATAGCAGCAGGCTTGCAAAAGTTTACAGAAGTAAGAACAGTTGAATGGGTGAAAAACATTCACTCAAAATACCCTCACAAGAACCTAGCATTCAGCGGCGGGCTTGCATTGAATGTGAAGCTCAACAAGAAGCTTTCAGAAATGAAAGAATTTGATTATGTTGATGTTGCTCCTAGCGGTGGAGACGAGTCATTGGCAGTAGGAGCTGCTTATTATGAAGCTGCTGAGCACTGCGACAAACACAAGACTGCAAAATCAATCATCAAGCCAATGGAACATGCTTACCTCGGGCCTTCATTCACCAATGCAGAAGTTTTGAAGGCAATTGAGAAGAAAGGCATAAGAAAGAAGTTTATTGTGAAAGAAGGAGTGTCTAACAAGGAAGTTGCCCAGCACCTAGCGAATGGAAAAGTAGTTGCCCGTTGCTGCGGAAGAATGGAATTTGGAGCCAGGGCGCTTGGCAACAGGTCAATCATGGCCAATCCTTCTGATTTTGAGATTGTTCGCATCATTAATGAGATGATAAAGAACAGGGATTTCTGGATGCCATTCACTCCGTCCATGCTCAAGGAAAAATCTGACAAGTACGTTGTTAACTCTAAAAAAATAATGGCTAAGTTCATGACCATGGGCTATGACTCAACAGATGAAGGCAAGAGAGTGCTCAAGGCAGCCATACATCCATATGACAAGACAGTCAGGCCACAGTTCGTGGAAAAAGACATCAACCCTGGCTATCATGAGATTATCAGCGAGTTCGAGAAGATAACAGGCATTGGAGCTGTACTTAATACTTCACTTAACCTTCACGGAGAACCAATATCCTGCACTCCTGAGGACGCATTGCATGTATTTGAGGATTCAGGACTGGACATGCTCCTAATAAATGACATCCTTGTTATAAGAGAGAAAAAGTAAAAAGACATAATGGAAAAGAAATAAATGATTTCAAAAAGAGTTGCAAAACTAAGGAGATTTTTACTATGAAAATTCTTGTTACTGGCGGCGCAGGCTTCATCGGCAGCCACATAGTGGACAAGCTTATTGCAAGAGGAGACTCTGTGGCTGTGATTGATGACTTATCAACAGGCAAGAAAGAAAACCTTAATTCAAAAGCAAAATTCTACAAGCTCAGCATTGTTGACAAGAAAGTCGAGCAGGTGTTTGCAAAGGAAAAGCCTGATTATGTAATCCACCAGGCAGCTCAAGTCGATGTTACTCGCTCTGTGAAAGAGCCATTGTACGATGCAGAAGTCAACATCCTCGGCAGCCTCAACATACTCGAGTGCTGCAGGAAATATGGCGTGAAGAAAATAGTGTACGCTAACTCAGGCGGCGCAGGCTCAGGAGAACCGCAATACCTTCCAGTTGATGAGAAGCACCCAATTGCTCCTCTCTGCCCTTACGGAGTATCAAAGCACACATTCGAGCACTACCTGGACCTTTACTCCAAGATTCACGGTATGAAATACACTTCGCTTCGTTATGCTAATGTTTATGGTCCAAGACAAGACCCATTTGGAGAAGGAGGAGTAATAGCAATCTTTTCATATAACCTGCTCAAAAACCAGGCGCCAAAAATCTTTGGCAATGGGAAACAGACCAGGGACTTTGTTTTTGTAGGTGATGTCGCAGATGCCAATATTCTTTCGCTGGAGAAAGGAGACAATGATTATTTCAATGTGAGCACAGGCAAGGAAATATCAATTAATGACTTGTTCAAGATGATAAAAGAGCTGACAGGCTCAAAAACTAATGCGATTTATGCTGAGCCAAGAAAAGGAGAAATAATGAGAAGCGTCCTCTCCAATGCAAAGATAAAAAAAGCAACTGGCTGGTCTCCTAAAGTTGATTTAAAGCAGGGCCTGAAAGAGACAATAGCGTTTTTCAAAAACAAGAAATGAGTGCGTGGCGGTTAACATGAAAATGGTTCTTGGTTTGGTTGTTGATTTCCTGAATTACAAGGATCATTTCAAGATGTTTAATGAGCAATACGGGCTTCCTGCTCTTGAGCTGCACATCTTGTTGCAGAACTTGGAACCTGAGAATGATTTCAGGAACAAGCTAAGAAGCTTTTTAGAATTCTTGCAGAAGAACAAAGTAAAGCATCTCTCTTTCCATTCACCAGACAGCCTGATGCAAACTATTCTCTATGAGGAGAAAACTCCATTTTTTGCAAATGACAAGAAAAAATTCTTCCTGCTCATAGATGAGCTCAAAGGCTTTGCAGATAGCTTTGGAAAAGAAGTAATCCTGGTTGTGCACCAGGGCATAAAGCTGCCATCAAGCATGATTGACTGCATGAGCGAGGCAGAATGCAAAGAGCTCAAGCAAAAGCTCTTAAAAAAAGCAAAAGAGAGCTATGACTGGCTCATGGATTATGCCGGTAACTCAAAGCTGAAGGTGATGCTGGAAAACAGCCCGCCATCATGTGCATCTGACAACAGTTATCACTACTATGATTTGGCATTTGAAGATATCAGCTCTCGGATAGGCAAGAACGGATTTATCCTAGACATCAGCCACGCAGCAATGTGCGTTCATTATTACAAGCAGCGCAAGATAAAATTCCCAGCTCTTGAACTATTACGAAAAGAACACAAAGGAATACCCCCATCATTGCAATCAGTTGAGGATTATGCAAGAATCGCAGCCAAGAACACGCGCTGGATACACCTCAGCGATGCAAATGGAATAATGGGGCAGAATGAAGGACTGCCTATTGGAGCGCGGGGAAGCATTATTGATTTCAAGAAACTGTTCGCAGCCATCAAGAAGGGAGTGAAAAAACCCATTCTCGTGCTGGAGATAGTGAAGGCAGAAAAGGATTTCTCATTGATAGAAAAGTCAATGCAAGAACTGAAAAAGATGAAGATAGCTTGAAAAAATAAGATTAAAATTAGTTAAAGCTAAGACTCAACTCTTTGTCGGTTCGAATGGCAGCTTGTTCTTTTTTATGAATTTGAGTATCTGTGCTGCTTTCATTGGCTTGCCTTCCTGGTAAACTCCTTCAATGATTTTTCTTATAAGCTCAAACTCCTCAAGAACATCAACTGTGAGCACTGGCTTTATTGCAAAGCTCTTTTTTGACTGGTAAGCATTGATAATGAAATCATTCGGATGATTGTATATATAGGGTGTTACGTGCTCCTTGTCAAACTCAGTGTTTGCAAGGCTGGCTATCTTCAACAGTACTTTCTTGGGAAAAATCTCCAGGTCCATTCCCTGCGGTATGGTTCTCACAAGCTTGGTGCTGGTGTAATCTGCTTTTTTCTTCAGGTGGTCCTTGATTACAGCGTCAACTATGAATGGCTCAATGAGTGGCTCGTCCCCTGTAATCCTGACTATGATGTCGTCATCAGCGCACTTCTTGGTTGCTTCTACAAACCTGGCTAGCACGTCATCTTCAGAGCCGCGGAAGGCTTCTATTCCCATTGAACTCACATATTTGGCCATCTCATCATTGTCAGGCAGAGTTGATGTGGCTAGCATCATCTCATCTATGAGCTTGGAGAATTTGAGTTGGTAGAAACAATAATATATCATTGGCTTGCCGAGTATTGCTTTCATTGATTTCCCAAGAAGCCTCTTGCTTCCCATCCTGGCCTGAACAATGCAGATGATATTGTTTTTCTTCTTCATTTTTTATAGCCCCCTTGCTCCATCTTGAAATTATTAAATTATTTAATTATTTTTTTAAGTGTTTTTGAATCTCTTCCACTGCCCGCTCGCTGCTCTTGCAGTCATCAGAGTATAGGTATTTCCTAATAAATTTTTTCCTTAATTCTACAGGCATTGAATAGGATTTTTTTAGTGCATTAGTAATTTCTGTGCTCAGCTCAGCAGTTGTTTTGCATATTTTGACCACGCCCTCTTTTATGTAGAACTGCTCTGCATCATAATCAGTGCCATACACAATAGTGTTTTTATTAAGCAGGATGCACTCATAAACCAGGGTGGAAGCTATTGTAACATTGAGTTCAGAGGCATAGATGAGCTTGCTGCAGTTCTCTGCCCTGATTATCAAGGCATTTGAATTCAGGTTCTTCACCAGCTTTCTTATCACGCCCTCATTCTGATAGGTGTCTAGCGGGTGGAGCTTGATGATTATCCTGTAACCTTTGTTTTTCTCCACGCTCTTAATAACGCTGGCTATGAATTCTTCTTCGCTTGGTATTTCTGCAGTAAAAATAGTTACGAGCTTCTCTTTATCTTTCAATCCGTATTTTGTTCTTATCTCTTTTTCATCTTGAGAGCCTAATTCTTTTAAGAAGTCATACTTTGGGGCTCCGATTATCATGAGCTTGTTCTCAGGGATAAAGTTCTTCTGGCTGTGCCATTGCCTTGACGCTTCGCCCCAGAGCAGCTTCTTATCAGCCAGAGGCCTCCACAAAGGGCTTTTATTATCCAGCGTGCTGGGGATGGGTGCTTGGAGGAGATAGGTGTTATTTGCATATATTGCTTCTCCTTCAAAAGCAATGGTTGGTATGCTCTTATTTTTTGCTGCGCATATGAGTGCCCTGCCATAAAAGTTTCTCTCATGGTCTATCAGGACTGCTTTTGGCTTTTCCTTTTCAATCATGGCTTTGCCAAGAGCATAAGCATCTGCTATGTAATGGGAGTATGAAAGGAAAATCTTTTTCAGCCTTGTCCTCATCAGGTCATAATACTTGATTCCCTTGTAATCAAAGCTAGCCTTGAAATGATTGTTGTGGTCGAGTTGCTTGAACTTTTTTCTTAGGAATCTCCTTATTCTTCGCGCATATTTCCTTGTTGAGCCAGAATAATAAGTGCCTATGAACTGGGCTTCATATTTTTGAGGAGCATATCTTTTTCTTAGGTTGGCCAGGCTGTTCAGCATTTCAATGCGGTCATACTCGACCATCTTGTAACTCTGCTTTTTCTTGATGAGCTCTTTCACAATGGGCCCCCAGAAATAATCAGTGTCATTCTCTTTGTTGCTCAGCCTGTCGCTGGTGAGGATTAACAAGCCTCCAGAAGATGTTTTTTTGCAGAATAGAACTGAAATCATTTCTCTTAATAAAATCCTTAATCTTAGGTAGTTGCCAATCATAAAGCTATTATTGCTTATCCTGTCAAGAAGAGATTTTTTTCTTGTTGAGAAGCCAAGTGCGCTGCAAGGAATTCCTTTTCTTTCGCACACCTTGAATATTATCTGGTTGAGATGGTTTTTTTTATTCTCAACAACCACTCTTTGAGGCTTTTTCTCACTTAATATTCTCATTATCATGTCAATGTAAAAACTGATGCCTGGAATTGATAATTCATAGCCCATCTGGCCGAAATCGCATGTTATGAAGAAATCCATAGGATACCATAGTGTGAAGTCATCAAAAACAAGCTCTTCTGCCAAGCTCTTGCCGCTCTTAAGCCTGGTAAAAGCCCATTTCTGAATCATGAAAGTGTTATAGCCATAACGCTCATCATGGACTTCCTTCACGAGCTGGCTGGAATAATACGCAAGGCTGTTCTTTTCAGTTAGCCTGTTCTCATCCAGGAAAACAATATCCTCATCTTTAGCTGGTTGTATCTTTTCCCTGTTAGACTTGTGAACTAAAAAAAGAGTTTTAGCCATAGCATTCTGCTGATTAAGCATGCTTTAAATTGTTTATGAATTAGAAGACTAATTCGGGTTTTTTGCCTTCATCTCTTATTTCATCATTTATTCTTTTTATCTTCCTTCTCCTTGAGCACATTGGATGCTCTTAGCAATGAGTTGAATGTTCCTGCGTCAAGCCAGTAGCCCTTGACCATTGCCCAACGCATCTCTCCATTATTAATGTAGTGATTGTTAACATCAGTTATTTCCAGTTCCCCCCTGCCAGAAGGCTTTAATGTCTTGATGACGTGGAAAACTTCTGCGTCGTACATGTACAAGCCAGTCACAGCATAGTTGGACTTAGGCTTTTTTGGCTTCTCTTCGATTCCAATGATTTTGTCGCCTTTTACCTCTGCCACTCCGAATCGCTCTGCATCAGGAACTTCTTTTAGGAAGACTTTTGCTCCTTTCTTGAAATCCTTGACATGCTCTTTTATGCTGTCCTCAAAGATGTTGTCTCCGAGAATCACGCAAACTGGCTCGTTGTCTGCAAAGTCCTCTGCAAGCCCTAGTGCCTGGGCTATTCCTCCTGCCTCGTCCTGTATCTCATAAGTTATCTTTACTTTGAATTCTTTTCCAGAGCCTAAAAGGTTAAGGAAATGTCCTGCGTGTCCAGGGCCAGAGACTATGAGTATTTCCTTAATGCCTGCTTCTATCATGGTTTCTAATGGGTAATATATCATTGGCTTGTTATAGACAGGCAATAAGTGCTTATTAGTTACCTTGGTTAACGGGTAAAGCCTGCTCCCTGTTCCTCCTGCAAGAATCACTCCTTTCATGTTATCGACCTCATTGGTTTTTTATGTTAAGTTAAAAAAGTCGCCGCCACCAGCCACTGCACCGATGACTTTATGTCGAGGTGCATGGTGGCTTTGACTGGGGTTGCGCCCCACGGGCTGTCAAAGGCAACTTTTTTTTATTTTCCTAGTTGTTCTTTCAATTTGATTATTCCTTCTTTGAAGCTTGACATCTTGATTCCAAGATTCCTCATCTTGTTGATGTTAAGACTGGTATTCTTAGGTCTCTGCGCTGGCTGCTTGAATTCGCTGCTATTAACAGGCGTTATTAGTTTCTTGTCAAAGCCAAAAGCATATGCAGTTTCAACAGCCATGTCATAGCGGGATATTGCCTGGCTTCCTGCAACGTGAAAGATTCCTTTTGCATCATTATTGATGAGAGTGTCAAGAGCGTATACTATGTCATCTATAAAAGTAGGAGTCACTATTTGGTCTGTTACTACGCGTATTGATCTCTTGTTCTGCAGCTGCTCAATTGTCCAGTTCACGAATTTCTTCTCATTCATTGAATGGCCGTAAAGAATAGCAACCCTTGCTATGATGTGGTTCTTGCAATGCTTTTGCACAGCCTTCTCTCCATCTAGTTTGCTCTTGGCATAATAATTGATAGGATTAGGCTTGTCTTCTTCTGAATAATGTCCTTTATTGCCGTCAAAAACATAATCTGTTGATAAGTAGATTATCTTGCAGTCAAAGTTCTTGATGACATTCATTGTTCCTTGAACATTAATCCTGTCAGCATCGCTGGGGTGAAGCTCGCAATAATCAACATCACTGATAGCTGCTGTGTGAATTATTACGTCAGGCATCGCATTCATCTGCTTGAGTTTTTTCTTTAATTCATCGAAAGAAGACTGCTTGGTGATGTCCAATTGGAAGAGATTGTCAACTGCATGATTAGAATAAGTCCCTATAACCTTTCGCTCGCCCCTGTATTTAGCTGAAAATATTTCATACGCCTTGTTGCCAAGGAACCCGCTAGCGCCTATGATGAGGATGTTCATGTTGCTAATCACACAAGAAACACATTAACAGTTTATATTTTTTATGAAGATGAATATAATTAAACAAAATAGCACATATACGCACGCTTCTTTCAATAAAGTATTTAAACCAACACGAACTACTGCTGACTTAAGGTGGGATCAACAAATTGTTTCTGCTGTAATATTGATTTCTTCGGAGGTGCTTTAATATGAATAAAATCGTAATTTACTTGATAGTGTGCTTTTTGTTTGCTGCCAGTGTTTTTGCTGTTGAGAAGAATGAATTTGTTCAGTTGGTTGAGAACACTGACCACTGCTTTGACTGTCACACTATTTATAAGATTACCAAGGCAGATGATGCTCCCTTGACTAAGTTGGGTTTGGATTTTCGTGATGTTAAGGGTGATTTTGTTCTTCCTGATTATGATATTGGTTATCTGACCAGTGAGAATTATTCTGAGATGGTTGATGTTTATGAGCCTTGCACTGAATCCAAAACCATAATTAATAATGATACTGGCTTGGAAGAATCTGTGGAGTTTGAGTCTTCTTGTTACTCAGGCCAGAAGGAGGTTGAGAAGACTAGAGAGTATTATGTTTTTTCAGGTGGTGATCCGATTGGTGCATTGAAAGATATTCAGGAGCAGTATAATTCTGCTTCTGTTGGTGATTCTATTTATATCAAGGTGGCTGGTCATCCTGAGCGTGGCACCGCTTTGGACAATATTTTGACATTGAATGATTATTCTTATGATGAGTATTCTTGGTGGAATAGCAGTTTTTTGTATCGTTTGAGTATTAATTGCAGCCAGGTTATTGATGGTTTGCCTGTTGTTATTAATGGCAGCAATGGCTTTAGCATTGGTGGCTATCAACAGGTTGTTTGGGTTGCTTGTGAGAATAATACTGGCTTGGCTGTTTATTATAATAATTATTCTAGTTATGTCGTTGCTGATGATTCTGGTGAGGTTGATTTTGAGGTTGAGTCTGGCGATGTTTCTTCTTTTAGCAATTCTCTTTGGCAGGGTTTTAATTTCACTATTGTTTATCACTTTAGCAATACAACTGGCAATATTGGTTATAATAGCGCTAATAATAGCTTTAATGCTTCTAATTCTGGTGTGTCTTATCTTTCAGATTGGGATTATGGTAGCATTGGCGGAGGTGTTTTCTTTGATGGAACCAGCTACATGAATGCTGGCTCTTATGCTAGCTCTAATAATGAGGCTTTTACTGCTTTTGCTATTTTTCGCCCTTATAGGACTACAAGCACTGGCAGTGATGATACTTTGCTTGGCTATGCTAGGTATAGTTCGCCTGTTTATGTTTATCAGTGTGGTGGCCCTCAGATTAATATGGGCAATAAGTTTGGTTGTTTTATGGACCCGAAGTATTATATTGATGGCAGTCCTTCTTTGAATAATACTTATTTGCTGACTTATGTTTATAATGGGACTAACTTGACCCAGTATGTGAATACTAGTGTTGCTGTTTCTAATGGCAGCATTTCTTATACTGGCCAATCTATTGATTTTGCTATTGGCAGGGCTTATCCTGATTATGCTGGCAATTATATTTTTGGCCGTGTTGATGAGGTTAGGGTTAGGCGTGGTGATTTTAGCAGTGATTGGGTTAATCAGGTTTATTATAATTTCTTGGGCACTGCTGGTTTTGGTACTCTTGGTTCTGAGGAGACTTATACTCCTCCTGCTGCTAATGAGTCTTCGGGCATGGCTGCTATTGTTGCTGGCTTGGATGCTTCTGAGGTTGTTGGCTCTTATACTGCTTATGATGACAGGCAGGTTTATGTTAGGTTGTTGAATGGTAGCCAGTACAAGGGCACTTTTGACAAGTTTGTTACTGTTTATAGTGGTGGCGCGTATAAGCGCTGGGCTTTTAATTATGACCAGAACACAAGCTCAAGCTTCCCTGTGTTTTACAATATCACGCCAGTGTTTTATGTTTGGCAGATGAGTAACATAACCTATGATCAGATAATGTGGAATGTAAGTGCGCTTATCAACAGTACTTATTCGTAAAATTAGTTAGAAGGAGGTATAGGAAAATGAATAAAAAATTATTACTTTTTGCAGTTTTAATTTTTTTAATGGTTGTAATGATTTATGTTGTTGCTCTAGAGCCCACAGATAGACATATATCTGAATATAATAACAGTACAAATTCAGAGGGGATTATCTGGAGTCAAGAAATATTAGAAGTGTTCAACAATCAAACTTGGGCGAGATTTATAATCTATTATCGATCAGATGTTGAAAACTTGACCTTTGATAATGTTGAAGAAAGAAAAAATTATGTTAGTAATCTAACGCATTCTCTTTTTGATTATATCCCATCAACCAAAATTAGAAACATCAAATCAGGTTTATCTAATAGTTTTACAGCAGATGTTACAGAAGAAGGATTTAACGAATTAATCAAAAATGAAAAAGTAAGTGAAATTTATTTAGATATAATCGGAAGCGTGACGATTGATGAAAGTGATTACTCAGCAGAATATGATCCAATAATTCTAGATTTCTTTAATAATCATACGATTGCGGAACCTATTGTTGAAGAATTTAATAATCAAACATGGGTAAGAGTTATTGTGGATTTAAAAGATAACTCTGGCATTAACGTAACTGGTACAAAAGAAGAGCAAACTAATCTATCTAGACAAATTGATGAGTGGTTTAAGCCAATTATTGATGATATGTATAACATGTTTTCTGAAGATGAATTTATAATTAGAAAATCATTAAGAGGTCTTAGCGGGAAAATATCAAAAAAAGGCTTTAATAAATTGATTAAAGATGTTAGGGTAAAATATGTTCATATGGATACTACCGGAAGTGTTGCTCTTTACGAGAATAATGAGTGTGGAGGATATTGCCTGGTAAATGAAAGTAAATATGATTCAGAAAAAGATGGCATTAACAATAATAATATGCGGGTTGAACCAGAATTGAAAGAAAACCTCAGTAGCAAAAAACAAACAATTGAAGAAAATCCTAAATGGTTTTTTGTAAGAGTAATCCAATTTTTTAAAAGCTTGTTTGGAATCAAATAATGTGGTTTGAGAGAATGAACCATAATAAAAATAATATTACCGTTGTTGCAATAATTATTATGTTAGTATTTGTAATAGTTTTAAAAACAGAGGTTGTTATCTCTCAAACTTTGGTTCGCCCAGAAATTAACACTGCATTAGCGCAAGCTGGTAATGTAGGTTTTGGTGGTGCAGTAAAAACCTTATATAAATCTATAAATTCTCAATCTACTTTTGACATTGCTTCTGAAAATATAGCGAACCAAACTATAGATAAATATGTCGGGCCTAATTTAAATAAGACTGTAAAATATGAACGTGAAATTTTAGAGGAGTTCAATAAAACTAATAAAACATTTATTAGAGTTATGATCTATTACGAATCTAACGTCGAGAGAGAGCAGTTTGATGGTATTACTTCACGAAAAAATTATGTTAGTAATCTAACGCATTCTCTTTTTGATTATATCCCATCAACCAAAATTAGAAACATCAAATCAGGTTTATCTAATAGTTTTACAGCAGATGTTACAGAAGAAGGATTTAACGAATTAATCAAAAATGAAAAAGTAAGTGAAATTTATTTAGATATAATCGGGCATGTATCTCTTGATGATAGCGTACCTTTAATAAATGCAGATGACGTCTGGAGTTTGAGCTATACTGGGGATGAAGTAACAATTTGTATAATTGATTCTGGAGTAAATGCTGCCCATTCAGATTTAAGTGGAAAAATTCAAGATGAATACTGCTATTGTAGTTATACCGATTTAGGCAATGGAGGTTGTTGCCCTGATACTACAGATGAAGATGATGATGCAGAAGATGATTTGGGTCATGGGACGCATGTTAGTGGAATTATAGCTTCTCAAGACTCGACATACAAGGGGGTAGCATACGATGCTGATATTTATGTTGTGAAAGTCACTAATTCAAATGGAGATTTTTATTTTTCTGATCTCGGAGACGCAATAGACATGTGCCGTCTTTGGGATGTAGACATTATAAGCATTAGCCTTTCTGATGGAGGGAATCACCCTGGTTCATCATCTTGTCCCACTTCCATTGATACTAAAATAAATAATGCATATAATGAGGGAATATCACTTATAGCAGCATCTGGAAATAATGGTTATACAACAGGGATTAGTTATCCTGCATGTTCATCTCATGTAATTTCTGTAGGTGCTACAACTAAATCCGATAATATGGCATCATTTACAAATAGAGGAAGCAATCTTAATTTACTTGCACCAGGTCAATCTATTGTGTCCTTAAGATGGAATAGTGGTGAAACAATGACTGGCTGCTCGGGCTTAGGTGATGATTTCATGGTATGTTCGGGTACATCTATGGCCGCGCCTCATGTCTCTGGAGCAGTAGCTTTGCTTTTAGAAAAAGACCCAAGCTTAACTCCTGATGAAATAAGAGAAATACTTGAAGACACTGGAACAAGCATTAGCGGTTATCCACGTATAAACGTGTTAGCTGCTGTTAATTCTATTGGCGCAGAAGGTGAAGAAGGTCAGATTTCTGATTGTGAAGAATCAGGATATGATCAATGTATTGAATATGAATATGGCGATTGTGATGTCAGTATAGCTATCAACCATTATACTAATGTGAATGATATAAGATGGGGTACTGTGGATGATGATTCAGATCCTTATGTGATTGGGGAGTATACTATTGGCTGGAAAGCAGTTGATGCTGGACAAATGTATTACGATGTTGATGATCCTAACGGAGGGGATTGTTACGAAGGTGGTTGTGATGGCGAGGAAATATCAGATGAGGATACCATGGTTACAGTTTATGCACCCGGGACAGCTAACCGGGAAGTCGTTTTAGGATACGATGAAACTGCTTCTTATTATTGTTGGGTATTTTTTACTGATTTCAATCCCAATTATGGGGAAAATGATCCTATTTATGTGCTAGAATGTTATTATGATAGCGACTGCTCTGCAAATCAATACTGCGATAAATCAGGGGATTGGGATGACTGGGATTGTATTTCAAAAAAATCAGATGGTCAGTCATGTACGGCAGGTAATCAATGCTCATCAGGTTATTGCGATAATGACGGAGAAGGATTAAGCGATGACAACCACTGCTTTACTCCATACAATACTTACTTTGACGGGCAGGAAACAAGCTATTGTGAATATTCTGCTGGCAATGGCATTGTTGACTGCGATGAGAGGCAGAACGGAGATGATATAAATATGTGTATTGGAACTGCTTATTATGAAGAAGAATGCAGCAGCACTTGCGCATATCAGGATGTAACCTCTGTGTTTGAATGCACTGACACTGGATGCAATTGTTCTGAGACATTATGTGATGAGAAAACAACAGGCTCAAATATTTCAACTTGTACTTCTGGTCAGACATATTTTGCAGATAAATGCACTTCAACAGCCGGTGGTGAAGACAGAACTGACAATATTTGTAGGTCATCTTCATTTGATTCTGTTTGCACTGCATCTTCTGAATGTAATGGAATAGAAGCAGGAACAGGCAATTGTAATACGAATTGCACCCTTTTCGCCTCACCAAATATTACAATAACTTCTTTAAAAGATCTTTACTCAAATAATACTTTCAAAGTATTTGAATTCGTAATTAAAAACAACGGAGGATCAGCATTGAATAGCACTAATTGGGGGATAGATTTTGATGATGGGAGTACTGTGATTAATTCTTATGCCTTTAATTTATCCGTTTCTGAAGAAATTTCTATTTTTGTAGAGCACAACTATACTTCAACAGGGAGATACGTTGTTATCGTAAATGCTACATCCGGAAATTTATCTGCTTTCAAAGACTTAAATATAAATGTAGGTGATTTAGTAATACCTTCTCTCGGTTATCTTTATGTTAATGAAAACACTGTTGTTTTTGAAGCGATTATTTTAAACTCAGGTGATTTCTCAATTAATAATATTAATTGGAGTTTTAATACAGGAGAAAACACTCATTATGCTGCTTCATTATTTAATCTTTCTGCTAATGAAAATATTTCAATAGTTTTTGAAAATAATTATTCTTCCTATGGCGCCAAAAATTATAACTTCACGGCTTTTACAGCAAACAAGACCAGTTCAAAGACTAGCAGTATAGAACTAAAAGAATTAGATATAATCAATTTCTCAAATATTTACAGTAACAGCACTAATGCGATATTCGAATTCATCGTGAAGAATCTTTTCTCAACTAACAAGGAGTTCAGCTGGAGCATTGACACCAACGACACAGCAGGTATAGTTTGGAGTTCTGACATGATTACCTTAGCAGATGATGAGAATATCAGCATATTGTTCGAGCATAACTTTAGCACTTCAGGAACATACCAAATTACTGCAAGAGCCAACACTACAGCAGCTAATTATTCAGAGAGTATTAGTTTGATTATATGATTAACCAGAAGTTTATTTATTCTCATTTCAACCCGTGCCTTTCATGATAGTGTTCAATATAGTATTTCTTGTATTCGCCTGTTTTTATCTTCTCCCACCACCAGTTGTTGCTCTTGTACCATTTCACTGTCTCTTGCATTGCCTTGTCAAAGTCATATCTTGGCTTCCAGCCTAGTGCATTGATTTTTTTGCAGTCAACAGAGTATCTTCTGTCATGGCCAGGCCTGTCTTTTACATAATTGATTAGGCTTTCTGGCTTTTTAACCAGTTCAAGTATCTTCTTGGTGATGTACATATTGGTTTTCTCGTTTCCGCCACCGATGTTGTATGCTTCTCCGCTCCTGCCTTTGTGCAATACCAAGTCTATTGCTTCGCAATTATCAACTACATATATCCAGTCTCTTACTTGCTGGCCATCGCCATAAACAGGCAAGGGCTTGTCTTCCATTGCATTGGTGATGAATACTGGTATTAGTTTTTCAGGATATTGGTAAGGCCCGAAATTATTAGAGCTCCTAGTGACTATGACATCAACGCCAAAAGTTACAAAGTAGGAATGCGCTAGTAGTTCTGCTCCTGCTTTGCTTGAAGAATAAGGACTGCTGGGATTAAGAGAGTCTGTTTCTTTGAACGAACCTTTTTCAATGCTGCCGTAAACCTCGTCAGTGCTTATCTGCAGGAATTTTAGCTTGTTTTCTTTGGCTGCTTCTAATAATGTGTATGTTCCAAAGATGTCTGTCCTTATGAATTCTTCTGGGCTTCCTATTGAGCGGTCCACATGGGTTTCTGCTGCAAAATTAACAATGACGTCAATCTTAGCTGCTAGTTTATTAACGATTTCTGGATCACAAATATCTCCTTGGACGAACTCATAATTCTTATTTTTCTCCAAGTCTTTCAGATTGTCAAGGTTGCCTGCATAGGTTAATTTGTCAAGATTAATTATTTTGTAATCCTTGTACTTCTTTAGAATATGTCTTATGAAGTTAGAGCCAATAAAACCAGCCCCTCCAGTAACTAATAGTCTCATATTATCACCACATTTCGTTATGCGCCCTAAGGTCGAAACTTCTTGGAAAATACAATCTTGTGCGTCGGCGGGGGATGCCCCATCCGGGGAGCCAGCACCATCAAGAGCTAAACTCTTAAGTTTCGAAGGCGCATTAGTTATCCTCCTTTCTTTGCCTTCCACTTGATAGGGATATCATTATCAAAAGGATGCACTCTGAACTCGTCAGGCTCATTGTAATTATAAAGTTCAGTAGGAATGTTAACAACCATGGCAGTTTCCTTGCCTATTGCTTCAAAGCCGTGCAAAACTCCTGGAGGAATAGAGACTAATATGGGGTTTTCCCTGCTTGCAATGAATTCCATGCAATTGCCCTTTGTAGGCGAGTCATCTCGCTGGTCGTAAAGAAGAATCCTTGCCTTGCCGTTCAGAACAATGAAATTATCTGTCTGCTTCTTATGATAATGCCAGCCCTTTGCAAAGCCAGGATTGCATGCAGAAACATAAACCTGGCCGAACTTCCTGAATAAAGAGTCATCGCTTCTCAGCATCTCCATGAGAAATCCGCGCTCATCCTTGATAAGCTTAAGATTCTTAACCTCAACACCCAAGATGCCCTTTTCCTTCATTAGTTAATGTGGAAGAATTTGATTTAAATAGATTATGAAGGTAAGTTCGAGCAGCGCAGAAAAGAAAAGTCAGGTCATCAGCCTAGGCCAAATATTCTTAGGAGTTCTGTAGTATTATATACTTTAACTTTTCTCTGGTCTTTGAGCTTCTTGTCATTGCTCCAAATAGCGCAATTGAGTTTCAGAGCCAGGGCAAAGTAATCAGAGTCATTAGGGTCTGGGCTTATTTTCTTTGCTTGTTTTTGATATGGTTTGGTTCCAGAGTTTGGAACAGTAATTATGACCTTTCTTAGCAGTGCAACCAGCTCTTGGAATTCTTCCTTGCTCCGCCTGGTTTTTTCAATTATTATTTTCTCGTATTTCTGGAATTCTGTTAACAAGAATTCTGGTGCGAACAAGCAGATGTTTTCATTGAGCATAAGCTCTTCTGTCCTACCTTCTTTTATGAGCGCTGAGAATAGGATGTTGGCGTCTATTACTAATTCCATTCACAACATGTTCTTTTAGGAGGTATTTAAAATGCCCTTATCTTATTTCGGAAACCTGAATAGAAAAACCAGAAATGTTTCGAAGTTTGCCTTTTTTTGCTCACTTCTTCTTTTTTACCATGCTCTGGTTAAGCTCTCTGCCAAGCTTCAGGGCTTCTTCTGCTGTGAGGCTGCTCTTTTCCTTGAACTTCTTCACGAACTCCAAGTCACGCATTTTCTCGTTAAAGGCTTCCCTTGCGACTGCACTCCAGTTTATCTCTGCAAAAGAATCCATCTTTGCTTTCATTTCATCAGGCACAGACAAGGTTATGTTGACCATCATTATAACCAATCTTAGTGTATTTATGTATTTATATATAAATGTTGTGTTTTCACAAAGAATAGGCTAATTTCATTCTTGGTAGAAAAGTTTTTAAATTTTCCCTCTTATCTTATAATAATGCTCAACCTTGACAAGACCGCAACTTACACAGGCTTTAACAGGCACATCTTCGGGCTTGTTACTGGCAAGAGCCTCAAAATACTTGATATTGGCTGCGGTGAAGGAGAGCTTGGAAGAATATTGAAGCATAAAGGCAACACTGTTTATGGTATTGAATACGAGAAAAGGGGATATGAATTATCAAAGAAGAAGCTTGACAAGGTTTTGTTCGGAGACATTTCTTCTCTTCAATTGCCAAAGGACTGGAAGGATTTTGATTATGTAATATTCGCTGATGTCATTGAGCACTTGTACGACCCTGGCAGTGTGCTTAAAAAAATAAAGCCTTTATTGAAAAAAGGAGGATTCGTGCTTATATCCACGCCTAACATCGCCAACTGGCTCATCAGATTAAGGCTTTTGCTCGGCAGGTTTGATTACAAGGAATCCGGAGTGATGGACAAGACGCACATAAGATTCTTTACTTTGCGCAGCCTTAAAAAGCTGATAAATGAAACAGGCTACAAGATTGAGGAGATTGACTTCATACCCAACATCATATTGTCAATCATATCATTGTTTTCTTGCAATAAGGGCTCATCATCAATTGTTTCCAAGGAATCAGGAGCAAAGAGCCTTTATTTCAAACTCATCTATCCGGTAGAGAAGCTAATCTCAAGGATAAACATAAGATTCTTTGCATACGAGTTTGTTGTGAAGATAAGGAAATAGTTTGTTTTAGGAGTTAGCCTTTTGTTTTTTGCTCTAATATGCTTTTCAGCTTTCGTATTATCTCTTTTATGTTTTTTTCATTTCTTTTGGCGTATGATATTTCCTCTAGTGTTCCGTAGTAGACTATTTGGTTTCTTTTCTTTCTCAGCGTGTCTATGATGTGGGTTTCGTGCTCGTTGAACTCTTTGTATTTTTTTATGTATTCTATCAAGTCTGTATGGCTGAAGGTTTTGTACCCATCGCAGAAAAGTATTGCAGTAATTATTTCTTTGCATACTTCGTAATATGCTTCGGTTATCAGGGGGCTTTCCTTTTCAGGATCGTATTGCGGTATCTTGTTCTGACGCATCAATGCCAGTTTTAGCAGGCTTTTTGCTTTTTCCTTGTCAGGCTCTATCTTTATTAGCTCCATATTGTTATGTACCCATCGAGTTTTATGCCGTTGATGATGTTGTTTCTTAGCTCTTTCGGCGCTTTGTTGATATCCTTGTACATGAAGAGTTGTATCTTTCTTTTTAACTTTTTCTCATATTCTTCGAGGCTTACCTCTTTTGCTTCTGCATTCAGATAAATGTCCAAATCGCTGGCCGCAGTATCTTCTCCTTTGGCTGCTGAGCCGAAGAGTATTATTGCATTCGGAGATATCTTTTCGTTCAGGTAATCTATTAAGCCTGATTCGTGAATCTTTATGAGCGAGTTTATCTTTTTGTAGAACCTGAACTCTTCATTTTCAAAGTTAGCAGAGTATTGCTTGTACAATCCTTCAGTCTCTTTTATCAGCCCTACCCTTTCCAACTCTTTCAAGTGGATTTTTACTGATGTCGGGGCGAGCTTAATGTTCCTGCTGAGCTCCCTTACAAAGGTTTTTTTTAACGGGTCGTCAAGAAATTCTTTTAATACAATCCAATTGCTACATTTTTGTATCATGTAGAATATATCTGTAGCAGGTGATATATAAATGTTTCGTCAGAGAGCGATTTAGTATTTATTCTTTAGCTGCTCTCCTTATCACTTCTATCATTTTCTTTGCGCAAGGTTTCAGTAAGTATTTCTCAGTTATGGTTTTTCGAGCATTCTCTCCTAGTCTTTCCCTTAGTTTAACGTCTTTTATGAGCTTCTCAAGCTTTTCATACCATTCTTTCTCATTCCTTGCAAAATATCCGTTCTTGCCGTTCTGCACAATCTCTTTGTTCATGCCTACTGGAGAGGATACTGTGGCTAGTCCTGCTCCGAAGTAATCCAGTAATTTCTTTGCACACTTGCCGCAGTTCCACTCAGTGTCTTGCAGAGGCATTATTCCGATATCGAATTGCACCAGTGCTTTCTGGGCTTCTGGCGGAGGAACTGAATGAATGATATCAACATTTGGAATGTCAGAGTACATCTTATGAATCTCTTTGTTGCCTAGTGAGCCTATAATCCTGAGCTCAAAAGAATATTTGTTGCTAAGTCTTTTAAGAACGTTCTTTACCATCTTCAAGTTAGGCAGGTGAGGCTCAACATTTCCTATCCAGCCAATAACAAGCTTCTCATTCTTCTTGGCAGAGTAATTCTTGGTCAGCTTAATATCTTCTTCTTTAGAAGGCGTAGGAATAATAATTATCTTCTTGTTGTACTTCTTTGCATAATCTGCAAGGTTCTGGTTGCCGGCAACAACTTCCTTGCTCCAGCCAAGAATCTTAGGAATGTACTTATTGTCAAGGTAGATTGCGTCGTCAAAATCAAAAACAATATTCTTGTTAAGCTTGCTATAAATTTTTTCAAAAAAAGGATAAACAGAAGCCTGGTATACTTCCCTGTAAAAATAAATAACATCATAATTCTTAATCCTGAAAATATCAATGAATCTCCTGAAAGTAGTCAGCACACCAATTGCTAATAACTTCAATGGCTTGCAATTCTGAAAATACCTGTATTTCTGGCCAGGGCTCACAACGCCTTCAATGCCTTCAGCCCTTAACAACGGAAGATAATTATACACTCGGTAAAATGCTCCCTGGCTTCCCTTGTCAGAGTACTGTGGCAAAAAAAGAACTCTAAGCTTTTTAGTCATTTTAACCAATCAAGAAGAGATTGCCTGTCCGAGTTTATATTTTTTATGAACTTCTGGTTCAAAATAACGAATAATACCTTGGAACTCATTTTTGAATGATGATAATCAGCGGAAGCACTAAATCTAAAATTAGCGCTAAAATAAGAAAGTAAAAATTTTTTAGTTTATCATAATGAGGTGGTGTTTTCTTGAGTAAACCTTTATAGACGATTATGTTAAATACCGAACCCAGAGTGATAGGAACAAGAAGGAATATCACTGTTTTTATTATATCCAAACTTATCGTAACAAAATCGCAAGATGAGAATAAATTTCCTCTTTGAATAAAGAATGTATAAGCGAGTCCAAGGTACCATAAGTTGATTAGAAAACAAATTCCAAACATCATATATGCTATCAAAGGATTTTGCTCTCTCAAAGCAAGATACCAGTGATTTGTTTCAATTTTCTTACTTTTTTTATCTTTCCAAACTTGTCCAGTAAAGAAGAAAGTTAGCAATATTCCTGCAATTATAAGGTATAAATTCATTAAAACTTCATTCAAAGGCATCATTCTATTTCATGGGAATGGAGTTTTGGTTAAATAGTTTATGTTTCAGAAAACTAATCATCTGTTCTTTCTCTTATGAGAATTATACAATCGTTCCCATTCTTTCCTGAACTCAAAGTGTTCTATGAGCGGGTATTGCTTGATTCTTAATGGCTCATTATTCTTGACTGGCTTGCTCTTCTCCTTTATTCCTCTGATGCTTACAGGAACAGAAACAATCTCAACATCATTAAAGCCTGCTTGTTTGTACCATTCAACAACTTCTTCAATGCTCTGGAAATAATTAAATGTTGCACTGTAATGGTCATAATTCCTTATCAGTCTCTCGTGAAAATTAACTCCGAGATAAGCAAAAGGCGGAAATAATTTTACGACGCTGGCTAGCGGTTTGGTAATGCCTTTTTTCTCAAGTGCCTGCTGCAGGCTAGCCTTGGCTGCCATTGTGTAAGCAAAGCCTTTGATGACTGGGTGAGGCATCCTGCTGCTGACCTTTCTAATGCCCTGCCATAACATAACACCGTTAGCATACATCGCGTCGAGGAACAAGCTTTTTTTGTGTGCAGAATGATGAGTCCATTCCTTGTGATAAACATAAATCATTGCTCTGCCACCAACCTTTAAGTGCCTTGACAAGCAAGTGAATGTGTATTTCGGATTGGGCGTGTGGTGCAGTACTCCGTGGCTTGTAAAAACATCAAAGACTTCTTTCTTGAATGGAAGATTAGTCAAGTCTGCCTGTACAAAGTGAGTATTGGCTGAGTTGTTCTTCTTCTTTGCCTCAAACACCTGCATTCCAATATCCACGCCTATTATTTCTTTGCAATTGAATTTTGAAAAGTCAGACTCAATATGCCTTCCTGTTCCGCAGCCAGCATCAAGCACAACCTTGCCTGCAAAATGCTCTTTCTTGTAAAGAGGCTCTCCGCCAAGGTTCTTCTCTGCTTCTGTCCATAATCTTTCATAAAGCTCAGCATCATCATCCTGCCTTACTTTTTTCCACCAGTTCTCCCAGTTCTTCTTGGTCTTTGCAAAGTCTTTCAGCTTTTTCTCATTCAGCACAACAGTCACTCCTTCAATAATAGGGTACTTCTTCCTGCAATGCTCGCAAACAAGACTTCCTGAAACTATTTCTCCTCCTGCTTCTTTTATTACTAAAAGCTTGAAATCCTTTTTGCAATCAGGACAGCACATGTAATTTAATAAACGCTTCTTCATTTAGTCACCTTTAGTTAAAAATCGCCGCCACCATTGCCATCGCCGAAAACGAAAACCTTTGATGGTTTGAGTTAAGGCGATTGGTGGCTTTGACTGGGGTCGCGCCCCACGGGCTGTCAAAGGCGATTTTTTTCAGTGTTTTTTAATATAAAGCTCGCGATACATCTCCTCGTACTTCTTAATGACTTTATTCCATTCAAAACTCTTAATCTTCTGCAATGACGCTCTTGAAAAATCATTTCTTTTCTTATTGTCACGCAATAATTCCTTTATTTTCTTTGCGAATTCATTAACATCATCCTTGTTGCACAAAAACCCGCTCTTTCCATTATCAATAAGGTCTGGTATGCAGGGGATGTTGCTTGCAACGCAAGGCACGCCATAAGTCATGGCTTCCATCACAACGCCTGGCAATCCCTCGCCTTCTGCAGGCAATAAGAAGATATTTGATGCTTGATAAAGCTTATGCATGTCCTTTCTCCATCCCAGGAATAATATTTTTTTATCCAAGCCAAGCTTTTTTGCATCATTCTCATACTTCTTCTTGTTAGGTCCGTCTCCAGCAAGCAGGAAAATCACATCTTCTTTTTTCAGGATGCTCGCAATCCTTATTATTTTGTCAATGCCCTTCCTAGGAACTAATAAGCCTGCGAAGAGGATGATCTTGGTGTTCTTGTTAATGCCTAGCTCTTTTCTTACATCAGAATTATTTTTTTCAGCGCTTCTAGCGTCTATCTTCTGGGAATTAATGCCTGTTGATAATACTCTTATCTTGTCTTTCGGCATTCCTGCTTTTATTGCATAAGGAACCAGGCTCTTGCCATACAATGTGATTATGTTAGGAGTTTTGAAGATTAGCCAGCCAAATAGTTTATTATAAAACTTGAACATGTTATCCCAGAATTTTCCCATGCTAAAGCTGTAGCCAGGCACAGTGTCCATGGTTAATATGAGCTTTTTCTTTGGATAAAAAACTTTTTTCCAAAAAATGATTTTGAGATTAGTAAGGTAGTAAGGAACCCACATGTGTATGATGTCATTATTCTTCAAAGCCTTGCAAGCATTGATGAAGAAAACAGGCGTTACAGGGATGGGCTGCTCAGAGCCAACAGGCGGGCTAATGGTTGAATAAGTGAAAATCCTGCTCTTCTCAGCCAGCTTGCTGTGGTGCAATGAATCATCTATTCTTCTAAAAAGCTTTTTAGGAGTGACCAGACTGGTCTCACAACCCTTTACCTTGAGCTGCGATATAATCTCAGATATCGGTCTTTTCAAAAGCACCGGAGGATTAACATAGCAGATTCTTGAAGTCTTCATATTAGTGCATCACAATGATTTTTTTTATTGGTATTATCTCTTCTTTTTCTCTTCCTTGGTGTTCTTCAATGCCAGCTTCCTTACCACCAGGGTGATTTCCTTTTCCAAAGCTTCTGTCTTTACATAAATTCTGAAGAGCAGGTAGAAGAGCACCACTATGCTGATATAGACTATTAAGTCAATGCCCCTGCCAATGCCGAAGATTGCAGAAACCTTGGTGGTGATGCCTGGTATGAATGGGATGATTATTACTGCCAGCCATATCAGCACCCAGAACATGAGCTCGTTCTTGCTCAGGTTGTTGTCCTTGAACCTCAGGACTGCTCTGCTGATGGCGAACAACGCAAATATTATTATTACAATTTGAAGTATTTCCATTTTAGTTTTTCCCTCCTGGTTGTTTTATTTTTTTCCACTGATTACGCATACGTGCTTGTAAATCCCGAACCATGATAAGGTTCTCTTGATAAGGCTTAAGTCATAGCCTTTTTCTATGCTCAGCACTCTCAACTCAGCGCTCATCTCTTTTTTTAATCGCTTCCTTGTGAACTGGTTAGGGTGAAACCTCTTGTCAACCATCCAATTATTGCCTGTCAGTACATATATTAGCTTCATAGCCCAGTTAAAGTTTGGTATGATAACGATGCACTTGCCGTTTTTCTTCAACAGCCTGTTGCACTCAGCAAACATCTTCTTAAGCTTTCTCCCGTCAGCCACGTGCTCTACCACGTCAAATGAGAATATTAAGTCAACGCTGTCAGATTTTAACGGGACTTTTGCTTCGCAGGACTGGGCGAACATGCTATTCTTGCCAAGCCTTTTTTCAGCCTCTCTCGCAACTTCCTTCACAATTTCTACTCCGTGCACTTCATGCTCAGGGTTAAAAGTCTTCATCATTGCGAGGATGTCTGCAAAGGCGCAGCCGTACTCCAGAACACTCATCTTCTTTCTTAAATCCTTGTGCTTGTGCAAGAACAAGAGCTGGTGCGTGTTCCTCACAAGATTCCTGTAAGGGTCTCCGTCCTTCCTGCGCCAGTCAAACATGCTCTTGGCATCAAGATTCTCGTAAATAGTAACCTGCCTTCCCATTTTAGTGTTTCACGACAATAGGTATGCAAGAGGCTTTATATTTTTTATGAAGTTGAGTAAAAGGACGGCAAGATGGTTTTTCTCTTCTTTTTAATAAAAAAACATTTATATACCCCCTGATTTTCTCAGGAGTATTCACTATGCAATTTGAACAAAGCAAGGTTTTTGACAATTGGGGGGCAAAGCTGGGTTTTGTATGTGCCTATTTTGTATTCACCACGCTGCTGTTCTGGATATTCTTGTTACTGAAAAAGATGCCTGCAGGCTGGAATTACCTTCATATAATGCTCATCACAATAATCATAACACTCATAGGATTAGGAGTTAAGAGGCTTTTGAAATGAAGAAGCTCAAGCAGTTCTTCAAAGGTTTTAAGAAAGGATTCAAGGACTTTGGTATGAATATTGCGAATATAATAAACTCATTGCTTCTCTTAATAGTATACATTATCGGCGTCGGCTTGACCTCAATTGTTGCAAAGCTGGTAGGCAAGCACTTCCTGGAAGACAAGAAGCCCAGCAATAAGAAGAGCTATTGGAAAGAGCTCGGCTTGAAGAAAAAGCCTACTGAAGAGTATTACAGGCAGTTTTGAGTTTTGAAATTAAACGATACGGAAAAGCCGCCTTTGACAGCCCGAGGGGCGCGTCCCCAGTCAAAGCAACCAGGCACCACAACAAAGTTGTTGGCGCCGTTGCTGGTTGCGGCGGCTTTTCATTCGGAAATAACATTAATGAGGAACTAAAATATGTACATCATAGGGATTGGCTGCTATTACCACGACGCATCAGCTTGCCTGATAAAGGATGGAAGGATAGTGGCAGCTGCTGAAGAGGAAAGGTTCACAAGGAAAAAGCACGACACCAGCTTTCCAATCCATTCTATTAATTTCTGCTTAAAATACGAGGGCATCACAATAGAGGATGTTGATTACATTGCTTTTTATGAGAAGCCATTCCTGAAATTTGAGAGATTATTATCCCAGCACCTTGAGGAATTCCCCAAGAGCCTGAAAACATTTCTTAGCTCAACTCCTTCATGGCTTAACGAGAAGCTAAGAGTGACTAGAGCGATAAAAAGGAAATTGAAGTACAAGGGAGACATATTCTTTGTAGAGCACCACATGGCGCACGCAGCCAGCTGCTTCCTGATAAGTCCTTTTAAGAAATCAGCCATACTCACTGTTGACGGAGTAGGAGAATGGACCACTACTGCTTATGGCATTGGCGAAGGAAATAATATTCACTTGTTCAAGGAGATAAGGTTCCCGCACTCAATAGGGTTGCTCTACAGCACACTAACAGCTTACCTTGGCTTTAGCGTTAATAACTCAGAATACAAGGTCATGGGATTAAGCGCCTGGGGAGACATGAACAAGAAAACCAATCCTTACTATCAAAAGCTCAGAAAAGTAGTTGACATCAAGCCAGATGGTAGCTATGCAATGGACATGTCATATTTTGTCTACCACTACAAGGATAGGATGCCTTCTGAAAAATTATGCAAATTGCTCGGAGGGCCAGCTACCAAGAGAGGAGCAGAGATGACTCAGAGGCACAAGGACATAGCAGCAGCACTGCAAATAATCACAGAAGAAATACTTGAGAAAATACTCAATCATGTTTACAAGGAAACCAGGTGCGAGAACATAGTAATTGCAGGAGGAGTAGGCTTGAACAGCGTTTACAACGGCAAAATACTCAGCCAGACACCTTTCAAGCACATATGGATTCAACCAGCATCTGGAGACGGAGGAGCAAGCCTTGGAGCAGCATTCTACGCATACAACACAATACTCGGAAAGAAAAGAGTGTTTGTGATGGAAGACGCTTATCTCGGGCCAGACTACCCGACTTCTTACATCAAGAAATTCCTTGACAAATACAAAATAAAATACTCCTCTTTTAAGAGCGAGAAAGAATTAGTTCAAAAAGTTGCAAAAATGATTCATGAAAACAACATCATGGGCTGGTTCCAGGGAAGAATGGAATGGGGGCCAAGAGCATTAGGCTCCAGGAGCATATTGTCCAATGCAGGCAACAAAGAGATGCAAGCCATACTCAACCTAAAAGTCAAGCACAGGGAGAAGTTCAGGCCATTTGCTCCAGTGGTGTGCGAGGACGACGCAACCAAGTACTTTGAATGCGACAAGCCAGTGCCTGCGCCCACAGACTTTATGCTAATGGTCTACCCGATAGTCAAGCAGTGGCAGGAAAAAATCCCTGCAGTAACTCATGTTGATGGAAGCGGAAGGCTCCAGACCATAAGAAGGCACCAGAACCCGCTCTACTATGACCTGATAAAAGAATTCGGCAAGCTCTCAGGAATACCAATACTGATAAACACATCATTCAACATCAGGGGAGAGCCAATAGTCTGTTCGCCATACGATGCTTACAAGTGCATGATGGGAACAGGCATAGACTGCCTGGTGATGGACAAGTTCCTGATAAAAAGAGCAGACAACCCCCAGGACATGTGGGACAGCGAGAAGTACGCGAATGACTAAACCTTTAGCCGCAAAGGTTTGCGAAAAGAGGCGACATTCAGCTGCGCTGAAGTCCCCTTCACTAAGTAGGGCTTGGCTTGACTCAAGAGAAAAATGGCAAAAGCAAAATCTTCAAGGCGGAAGAGGAAAGCAAAGGAAATACTGATTAATATAGCATTGTTCTTGATAGTGTTCCTGATAATGCTTGCTCTTATCGAAGTTGCTCTGAGAATCATCCAGCCAAAAGCCCAATATGAGCGCCAGGACGAATTTGTTTTTTACCAGTACGACCCATTACTAGGCTGGGCTAACAAGCCTAATGCAACAGGAATCTTTCAAATGCCAGATAGCTCAAGCCTTGTGAACATTAATTCAAAAGGACTGCGCGATGCAGAACACTACTACGAAAAACCAGCAGGCATCAAGCGCATAGAATTCTTTGGCGACTCATTCACCTGGGGCTACGGAGTAAATGAAACTGACAGGTATGTAAATGTTTTTTCACAAGAATTAGAAAAAAAACTTCCTTACCAGTATGAAACCATAAACTTTGGAACAACAGGCTACGGCACTGACCAGGAATACCTGATGCTCAGGACCAAAGGATTCCAATACAGCCCAGACATCATAATACTGGCTTACCACAATGACCTTAGCGACGTTATCAGGAAGGACACGTGCGAGAACAGCAAATACCCTCATCCTTACTTTATAATAAGCAACAACACTCTCCAATTAATGAATGTTCCTGTGCCAGTGTGCAACTCGAGCTGGGAGTCAAGGCTTAATGTTGAGAAGGCACAGCAAGGAATAATCTGGAAAATAAACTCATTGCTATCACACCTAAAAACCTATGTATTGCTAAGAGACAACGTAGGCATCAGGATAGGCTTCATTAACAAAGCAATCTACAAGACAAGATATCCTGGCTATGCAGACACATTGAAAATCATAGACTCACTGGTATTGGACGCTGATAAGTTAGCAAAGCAGAACAATGCAGAATTCGTTCTAGTGCTGCTGCCAGACAAAGTCCAGGTATATGGCAATGCCAACACCATAGAAATTGACAGCCTGACAGAATTCGCCAATGCCAACAACATAACCCTGATTAATTTATATCCTGATCTCAAGGAAATTGCTAAAAAGGAAAAAAATATATACTTTAGCATAGACAGGCATTTTTCAATAACAGGAAACGATATTGTAGGCAATCTTATCCTGCAAAAACTAATTGAGCAAGGAGTTATTGATGGCAAAGAATAAGAAACCAAAAGCAAAGAACCGTTCATTCCTAGGAGAAATCTGGCAATTCCTCAGAGTAAGAAAAGCCTGGTGGCTAATACCAATCATAGTAATGCTAGTCATAGTAGGATTATTGATAATATTCTCGCAGAGCAGCGCCTTGTCGCCGTTCATATATGCGCTGTTCTAGAAGGAAGAAGACAAACATTCCTGCTGGAACAAACCAAAGAAGAAAAGGCTTAATATGTCTAATTTTTTCATTTTTGATTCTTTTACTTTCCTATATTTTGTCGTCTTAGAATGGTTTTCAAATGGAACAAACTGCAGTCAAAATTCTGGTTTGTTCCGAAACATTTATATATAAGTTTTACTTCATCCATGTTTATGGAAATATCGACTGAGAATGGGAAAGGCGAAAAACATCCATATATTTCTTTAAAGGAATCTATGGACATGGCTGATAAAATTAAGGATATAGGCAAAGCTACCCCGGACCAGCTTGCAAAGGCTCTGGGCGTTTCCAATGCTGGGTGGTTTAGATTAAAGGTTGCTTCAGTGAAACGTTGGGGTTTGGCAGAGGGACATGGAGAACTGCAAGTTACTCAAGCATATAAAGACATCAAACAAGAGAAGAAACCTAACCAAGCTCTAGAAGTTAAACGTAACTTATTCTTTAGTATCCCTATGTTTAAACAGATATATGAAGAATATATGACTATAGGGTTACCGCAGGAGCCTTACCTAACCAACGCTATAGCTGATAAGTTCAGGTTAACTGGCAGGAATCCTAATTTAGTATCTAATATTATTAGGGAATTTATTAACGAATATTTCCCAAAATATGGAAACGACGATACGCCTATAAGTAATCCCCCAATGAAATCTCCTGTTATACCAGAAGTTTCGCATGAAGCAACTATTATTTCACAAGAGCAACATCTTCCGATGGATGCCCTATTTCCAATAAGAATAGTAACTAGAACGAGAACATTTGATTGGGATATTAAAGAAGAAGTAGATTGGGAAGTTGTTGATTCAGCTATCAAATCCTTAAAAGCAAGATGGAAAAATGAAATAGCAAACTCGCAAGAGAACAATGAGAAAAGTTAGTGTGGCGAAGGCATGAAAAGTTCCACCATTGTAAGGTGGGGTGACTCACTTCATGTTCACACTAACTCTTATTATTATCATTATAGACTATAAGTTAATAATCTTCTTTAATATTAAAAACTTTCGTTTTTTTAGATGTTAAAAATAATTAACATCCCATTCTTACCAGCCGTCACTTACCAACCGATAGTTTACCGATACGCAAACTTAGAGAACTATTTAAACCGTTCTTCTTACCTGCCTTTCATTTAATCATAGCAATATATGTTTATCAATAATTATTATTGAAATAATATGGGGTGGTTGTGTTTGGTTATAGAAATAGGTTCCAGTAGTTCTCTGTCATCTCTTTGGCGCTGAATTCTGTTAATGGCTTGTAGTCTTGTGGCGTGGCTTTTGTTAATGGGCAGTCGTCAGCTTTGTGTAGCTTCTCAAGGTAGGCAATCCTGTTTTTCTTTCGGATAATTAGGGGCGGGTGGTTGTTTTTTAACAGTATGTAGTTGAGCAGCATTCTTCCTGTTCTTCCGTTTCCGTCCATGAATGGGTGGATTTTCTCGAACTTGTGATGGAAGATGATGGCTAGCACAGAGGGGTGTAGTTTGTTCTTGTTTTTCCTGTACCATTTCAGCAGGAGTTCCATGTCTGTCTTTACGTAAGGTGCTGGTGTTGATTCAAAATTGGCCCTGAAGACTCTTACATCTGTTGTCCTGTAGCCTTTCCTTGCGTCAATGTTTTCTAGTAGTTCGTCGTGTATTTCGCATATTGTTTCATGGCTTATTTCCTTGCTTGTGTTGTTGAATAGAGTCATGAACACTTTCTCAGTGTTTTGTAGGTCATATATTTCTCTTAGTGTCTTATTTTTTGGGGTTAAATTGTCTAACAAAAGGCTTTGTGCTTGTTTTAGGGTTATGGTGTTTCCTTCTATGCTTGTTGTGTTAAACGCGAATTCTATGATGAAATTCTTCAGGGTTTCTTCCTTGGTCAGTCTGTCAAGTTTGTGGAACTTTTCGTTCCAGTGGGCCCTGCACGCTTCGATGTTCTCCAGGCTTTCTTTGTTCAGGTAGTCGTTGTTTTTTATTTTGAGTTTTTTAATGCGTTCAAGGTAAGTGTTAACCTCTAGGAATCGGTTTATTGTTTTATAGGTCTTTCTGATTTCATCATTGTATTTTGACGGGATGCCTTTTAGGTTGTCTTTTATTGTGTTTATGTCGTTTCCCAGGTATTTTATGTCCTTTGTAATCATCTTGCCATTTTTCTTTAAGGATGCCCTTAAGTAGTAATATGATTTTTCTCCTATTGTTTTTCTGTAAATATAAGCCATTTTCAATGGATAGGTTGAACTAATTTATAAATCTTACCCTTTTTAGTTACAATTCTATTTTTAAAGGGTAAAAACGTTATAATCATGAGAACGAAGGCTCTCTGCGCGTTATGGTTTTTTAGAATAAGGTTGATGGGATTAGTTGACAGATGCGCCAGTGCAAACTTAGAAAACTATTTAAACCGTTCTTCTTACCTGCCCATAGTTTAAACATAGCAATATATGTTTATCAATAATTATTATTGAAATATATGGGGTGGTTGTGTTTGGCTAAACATTCTGAGCATGAGGAGCATCATGAGCATAAAGACGATTCTTCCAATGACGGTGGAGGTGTGAACCTGGATTTGTCTAAGTTCAAGAAGTTTTTTTCTATTGACAATCAGAAGAGGAACGCAGTGCTGCTCACAACAGTGTTGTTATTAATCCCGATAATCTTGACCGTCATCATAAGGCTTCAGCCCCAGTACCTGCCAGCAACTGATAACTGGGCTGCGAATTCTGTTAATAATTATTTCAGGAACCAAATCGTCAATGCTATTAATTCCCAGTACCCTAATCTTCCAACGCAGAACAAGGAGTTGCTGATCAACCAGCAATTCGAGGCATTCAAAAAAAATAATGCCCAGAACATCAAGGACCAGGTAGCAAGCACTTCTGCTTATTTCAAGACAGGATTCCAGTACCAGGAAAACAACATCTCCTACACATTCCTGGGAGATCTGGACTCTTACTTCTTCCTTAGGCAGGCAAGGAATCTTGTGCTTAAGGGCACTATTTGCGATGAGTACAGGGATGGTAGCTGTTATGACAACCACATGCTTGCCCCTATTGGAGTGCCTCTCGGAAGGTCAATGCACTCATTCGCAATTTATTACTTATACAAAGTGCTTCACGCCATTAATCCAACCATTAACCTTATGCAGGCGTCATTCCTATTGCCAACAGTCATAGCAATCTTCGCAACCATTGCTGCCTTTTTTGTAGGCAAGAAGATAATGAATGAGACTGCAGGCTTCTTCGGAGCCATGTTCCTGGCTATAAGCCCTATGTTCCTCTCAAGAACTCTTGGCTCTGACTCTGACATCTGGAACATCGCCTTCCCATTAATAATACTCTGGGTATTCCTTGAGGCATTCGAGGCCAAGTCCTTAGTCAAGAAGTCTGTACTCTCGGTTTTCGCAGGTGTGCTTTTCGGATTGTTCAGCTTTGGTTGGCACGCAGGCTGGTGGTATATATTCGACTTCCTGATAGTAGTCATGATAGTGTACTTAATATTCCAGATGATAAGGAGTTATCGCAAAACCAAGGACTGGAAAAAAACCATCTGGTCAGATGAGACCAAGTCCACTCTTCTCATCTTAATAATCATGGTAGTGGTCTCGCTTATCTTTGTATCCCTATTCATGGGGTTGCCTGTTTTCAGGTATGCCTGGGAAGAGCCGCTCTTCATGCTAGAGCATTCCAAAGCAGCAACCCAGACCAACCTCTGGCCCAATATAATAACTACTGTAGCTGAGATGAATGCAGCAGACATATCAACTATCGTATACCAAACAGCTTTTGGCATGAGCTTCTTGTTCTCATTCGCCCTGCTCGGGGTAGTGCTGACATTAGTGAGCAAGAAGCCAGGATTAAAAGAAGGAGCCCTCATAGCGACAGCAGCTGTAATCTTCCTCTTATTAACATCTAAGTCAGGCCTGGCCCTGCCGACCTTTTGGTTTCTGGCAATACTTATGCTGCCAGTGGCAGCAGCAGTGATAATGCTCCTGATAAAAAAAGATGATAAGGACGGAGAGATGTTTGACATCAAGCCAGCTATATTGCTGACAATCTGGTTTGTGGGCATGATATTCTCAAGCACCAAGGGAATAAGATTCATCGCACTGGTGGCTCCTGCATTTGCAATGGCAATCGGAGTAGCCATAGGCTATGTGCACCATTGGATTGGCAACTGGATAAGCAAGGAATTCAAGATTTCAAAAGTATTGGTGAAAGTAGCGCTTTTCATCCTTCTCTGCCTGATCTTATGGGCGCCAATCAAGGCAGGAATCGGGACAGCGCAAAGCTTCACCCCATCAATGACCCGTGGATGGTGGGACTCATTAACCAAGATCAACCAGGAAGCTGCTCCTGACGCCATAATCAACTCATGGTGGGACTTTGGCCACTGGTTCAAGTACGTGGCTGATAGGCGCGTAACATTGGACGGCGCATCCCAGAACCACCCGAATGCTCACTGGCTCGGCCGCATACTGCAGACAGACAATGAAGACGAGGCCATAGCCATTTTGAGAATGCTGGACTGCGGAAGCAACAATGCATTCGAAGAGGTTAACAAGAAATACCAGGACACAGAGAAATCACAAAACATAATCAGGGATGTAATCATGAAGAGCAAAGAAGATGCAAAAGACTACTTATTGTCTCTTGGCTTCTCGCAAAAAGAAGCTGATGACGTGTTGAGCTTCACCCATTGCAACCCGCCTGAAGACTATTTCATAACATCAGAAGACATGGTTGGAAAATCAGGAGTGTGGGCTCACTTCGGCCTCTGGGACTTTGACAGGGCATTCATCATCAACAATGTCAAGCCCCTCAACCCTGACGAAGGCATAAAGCTGCTAATGGAAAGGTTCAACCACTCAGAAGACGAGGCTTCTAGAATCTACTATGAGACCCAGACCTTGCAGAGCGACAGGGAAATGAATGACTGGATATCACCCTGGCCTAATTATTTCACACCTAACTGGGGGGGATGCCAGGAAGTCAACCTGAGCACTGAAAATAGTACAGCGACAAATAACCGCGCACTTGCATGCAGCATTAACAGGGCTTTATCAGAGTCTAACGGTGTTAGTACAGTAATAGACTATGCATTGCTCAACCTTGGAGATTACAAGAACTCAAGCCTGATTATCGGCGCATATGACGTGGCTTCTGGTTCCAGGAGAGGAAGCGGCAAGGCAGTACCTAAATCATTCATCCTGCTGAAGAACAACTCTGTTGAAAAAATAAAAATGGATAATGTCACCTTCCCGTACGACGTGCTGATTGATCTGGTCAACAACCAGGCATTAATGTCTGACCCTTATCTCTCAGATTCAATGTTCACCCAGCTATTCTATCTTGATGGCAGGTACACCAAGCACTTTGAGAAGTTCAGCGACATAACAGACATAACAGGCTCGAGGATAATAGTTTGGAAAGTGAAGTGGGAGTAAAATTTTTTTGTATTTATCGCATTTATTTTTTAGTGATGGAAAATGAAATTAAAATTCAAGAAAATATTTGTGACAAAAAATTGCGTTGGTTTAAAGCCTCGTACTTTAGTACGCAATTTTTTGGACAAAAATTCGCAGCGAATTTTTGTGACAGGAGGAGCAGGCTATGTTGGCAGTCACTTGGTACCTTCATTGCTGGATAAAGGATATTCTGTTGTTGTGTATGACTTGTACATCTACGAGTACAGGTTTCCTGAGCACAAGAACCTGGTGCAGATAAAGGCAGACATAAGGGACAAGAAGAAACTTGTTGAATCATCAAAAGATTGCGATGCAATGGTTCACCTGGCGTGCATCTCCAATGACCCTAGCTTTGACCTGGACCCGACTCTCGGAAAGTCAATAAACTATGATGCTTTCCAGAACATTATTGACGCGTGCAAGGATAACAAGATAAAAAGATTGATTGTGGCCAGCTCAACTGCTCAGTACGGCATCAAGCCAGCAGATGTAGAAGTCACAGAAGACATTGAAGCAGAGCCAATAACTGATTATGCAAAGTACAAGCTGGAATGCGAAAAGCTCTTGCTCAACACAAACATGGGGGATACAGAATATGTTTTTGTAAGGCCAGCAACGCTCTGCGGCTATGCGCCCAGGCTAAGGCTTGACCTCTCCCTTAACATACTCACTATCCATGCATTGGTTAACAAGAAGATAAAGATTTTTGGCGGAGACCAGATGAGACCTGCCTTGAACATCAAGGACATGACCAGGTTTTATGAATTAATGCTTACTGCTCCTGGCAAGAAAATCCACAGGCAAGCCTTTAATGTTTCATACAAGAACATGACTATAAGGCAGCTTGCAGAACTAGCCAAGAAAACACTGAATGATGATAGCATAACATTCGAAGTTACGCCGTCAGACGATAACCGATCGTACCACGTCAACACTGACAAAATGAAGAAAGTATTGGGCTTTGAGTGCAAATATGATTTCGAGGATGCTGTGAAGAGCCTTGCAGAAGCTTACAAGAAAGGCCTTATCATTGACGGGCTTAACAATCCATTGTATCACAACATCAAGAGGATGAAAGAGATAAAGATGAAATAAATCCCGAAATAAATTATTTGTATGGATGCTGAAATGATAAAAATAAAAAAGGTCGCAGTTATCGGGAGCAATTCATTCACAGGAGCGCATTTTGTTAATTACGTCCTTGAAAATACTGATGCAGAAGTTCTTGGAATAAGCAGGTCTCCAGAATATAGCTCATTATTTCTGCCTTACCTTTACAAGAAGAAAAGGCCTGAAAGGTTTCATTTCCACCAACTGGATGTTTGGAATGATTTTGACAAGATAATCAGCTTGTTCGACAAGGAAAAGCCTGAAGTGGTTGTCAACTATGCTGCACAGGGCGAGGTGAGGAATAGCTGGAACTGGCCTGAGCAATGGTTCCAGACCAATTGCCTGGCAGTTGTGAAGCTAGCCAATGCTCTGAAAGACAAGGATTACATCAAGAGGTATGTCTCGATATCGACGCCAGAAGTGTATGGCAGCACTGAGAAGAACATGAAAGAGAACTTCAACTTCAAACCCAGCACTCCATACGCTGCTTCAAAGCTCGCAGGAGACTTATTCCTGATGACGCTTTTCAAGAAATACAATTTTCCAGTCGTTATGACCCGTTCTGCAAATGTTTACGGCATACACCAGCAGCTCTACAGGATAATACCGAGGACCATAATTTACCTGAAGCTCGGCAAGAAGATTCAGCTGCACAACCAGGGAAAGACCATACGCTCATTTGTCCATGTCAGGGACGTTGCAGACGGCGCCTGGAGGGCAATAACCCAGGGAAAGAACGGAAATGCCTATCATCTCGCTTTGCAGGACGAGGAAATAACAATAAAAGAGCTCGTCAAGATGATATGCGAGATGATGAACCATGACTTCAAGCAATCCACAGAAATGGTCAAGGAGAATTTTGGCCAGGACGAGATGTACAGCCTTGACTCTGGCAAAGCAAGAAAAGAACTCGGATGGAAGCCAAGGATAACTCTCAAGGAAGGCATCAAGGAAATGATTAAGTGGGTTGATGATAACTGGGAAGAAATACAAAAGCAGCCATTGGAATACATTCACAAGGCTTGAAAACAAAAAATATTCAGGTAATTAAAATGAAGCAAAAGAAAACAAAGAAGGCGCAGAAGGAAGTGCAGCATAATTTTTTACCCAAGCAATACAGTGAGACTGGGAAGCAGCAGATAAACCACAACTACTTGAAAGAGCAGTTTGCTGACTACAAGGAAATATTCAAGGAAATAGAAAAGCTGGTGCAGAGCTGCGACTACACCCTGGGCAAGCCTGTGAACGAGTTCGAGAGCAATATTGCCAAGCTCATGAAAGCCAATTTTGTGATTGGCGTAAACAGTGGTACTGACGCGCTCATACTTAGCCTTAAGGCAGCAGGAGTGAAGCCTGGTGATGAAGTCATAACCACGCCTTACACTTTCTACGCAACCATAGGCGCAATTGTCGCCAATGGTGCAAGGCCTGTATTTGTTGACATAGGAGAAGACTATAATATTAATCCAGACCTTATAGAAAAGGCCATCACACCGAAGACAAAAGCAATCCTACCAGTGCACTGGTCAGGCTTGTGCTGCGACATGGACAAGATAATGGAGATTGCCAAGAAGCACAATCTCATTGTTGTTGAGGACGCCTGCCACGCAATCAATGCGAGCTATTACGGCAAGAGACCAGGAACTTTTGGAGACACAGGCTGCTTTAGCATGCACCCTCTCAAGAACATCAATGTGTGGGGCGACGGAGGATTCATTGTTACTAATTCCAAGGAGATGCATGACAAACTGGTATTGCTGAGGAACCACGGCCTTATTAATCGCGACGAATGCGCAATTTACGGCTACAACTCAAGACTGGACTCGCTCCAGGCAATTGTCGCTAATCACCTGCTCAAAAAAGTTGACCACATAACAGATTCCAGGATTAAGAATGCAGAATTTTTTGACAAGGAATTTAGAAAGATTCCTGAGATTATTGTGCCGAAGAGAAATCCTAACATCAAGCAAGTCTATCACATCTATGTGATAAGAGTAAGAGATGCAAAGAGTAGGGATGAGCTTCAGCAATTCCTTGTGCAGCACGGCATTGATGCGAAAGTTCATTACCCAATACCAATGCACCTCCAGCCTTGTGCAAAGCAATTTGGCTACAAGCGCGGAGACTTCCCAGTTGCAGAAATGATTTGCGATTCTATACTCTCACTGCCTGTTCATGAGTTCATAACCAAAGAACAGCAGGAATTTGTTGTTAAGAAGATAAAAGAGTTTTATCATAGGAAATAAAAATAAATAAAAATAAAAAAACAAATGCAAAGAAATGGCAGGAACAAAAGGAAATAAAAATGGTTGAGCTTAAAGTAAAATTTGTTGACCTAGGCGCAGAATACAAGCCCCTCAGGGATGAGATAATAAAAAAGATTGATGAGATATCATGCCAAGGAGCATACATTCTTGGTCCAGAAGTAGAATTGTTTGAGAAAAGATTTGCAGAGTTCTGCGGAGTCAAATACGCTATCAGCGTTGCCAATGGAACAGATGCATTGTTCATGAGCCTCAAAACCCTTGGAGTGAAGCCTGGCGATGAAGTGATAACTGCGCCTAACTCATTCATTGCAAGCGCAGGCTCAATCGTAGCCTTAGGAGCCAAGCCTGTTTTTGTGGATGTTCGCGATGATTACAATATTAACCCAGAATTGATTGAGAAAGCCATAACCAAGAAGACCAAAGCAATCATGCCAGTGCACCTCACAGGCAGGCCTGCTGACATGGAGCCGATACTGGCGATTGCAAAAAAACACAAATTGTTTGTTGTTGAAGACGCTGCCCAGGCAGTAGGAGCAAGGTACAAAGGCAAGAGAGTGGGCTCATTTGGCAATACTGGCTGCTTCAGCCTTCACCCGCTCAAAAACCTTCATGTACAAGGCGACGGAGGAATAATCACCACCAATGACCAGGCGCTTTATGAAACGCTTATCAAGATGAGGAATCACGGCTTAAGAAACAGGGATGAGTGCGACTTCTTTGCCTACAATTCCAGGCTGGACGCAATACAAGCAGGCATTGTTAACATCAAGCTCAGCCACCTTGACAAGTGGAACAATGAATACAGGGCAATTGCTGCAAAATACAGGAAAGGATTGACAGGCGTCAAGGGAGTAATTAAAGTGCCTGTTGACAAGGAATACGAAGAGCCTGTTTATCATAATTTCATAATCCAATGCGAGAGAAGGGATGAATTGCAGAAATACCTGCTGGACAACGGCATTGACACAAAAATACATTATCCCATACCGATTCATTTGCAAAAAGCAGCTGCTTATCTTGGCTACAAGCAAGGGGATTTCCCAGTAACAGAGACTCAAGCCAAGAGAATCCTCAGCATGCCAATTTATCCTGCTCTCACAGACAAGCAAGTGCAGATGGTGATTGACGGCATAAAATCTTTTTACAAGAAATAAAAATTCACTTTTAAAAAAACAAAAATTATTTTCTTGACAGGCTAAAAAATGGCTGAACTGATTATTGGCGTGGACTTTGACAACACCATCATAAGCTATGACAATCTTTTTCACAAGATAGCTGTTGAGCTGAAGCTTATTCCTTCTACTACTGGCAAGAGCAAGAAACAGGTAAGGGATACCTTGCGCCAATTGCCGAACGGAGAAGTAGAGTGGCAGAGGCTTCAGGCATTGGTTTATGGCTGGAGGATTAATGAGGCTGAACTAATAAATGGAGTTGATAATTTCTTCAGGGTTTGCAAGGAGAAAAAAATCAAGGCTTACATTATAAGCCACAAGACCCAGCACTCCAATCTGGGAGAAACAGATTATGACTTGAGGAAGTCTGCAATGCAGTGGATGGAGCAGAATCATTTCTTTGAAAGCCAAGGCCTGGGGCTCTCGGCTGAAGATGTTTATTTCAATGGCACAAGGGAGGAAAAGATTGAGAGCATCAAAAAGCTTGGATGCACGCACTACATTGATGACCTTGAAGAGACTTTTAATGAGAAGTCCTTTCCTGATGATGTGCAGAAAATACTTTACGCTCCGCACGGCCAGAGCTCATCAATCCCAGTGCCAGACATAAAAGTTTTTCACAGCTGGGATGCTATTACTGATTATTTTTTTCCTGCAGAATCCTCTTCAGGCTTGAAAAAAGAATTAAAGCAAGCGATGGAAAAAAAGCTCAAAAAGAAAATCCTCTCTGCTGAGCTCATAGGCCAGGGAAGGAACAGCAGGATTTACAAGATTAATTGCAATGATAACAAGGAATTTGCTGTTAAGCTTTATTTTGTGCATGAAAAAGACAAGCGCGACAGGTTAAAGGTTGAGTTCTCTGCCTTGAAGTTCATGTGGGAGCATAACATAAGGAGCATTCCAGAGCCAATACTGGCAGATGCAAAGAACCATTATGCTATTTATGAATACATTGATGGAAGTAAAATCAGCTCAGAGCAAATAACAGCTCAAGACATTAACGCTGCAGCGAGCTTCCTGAAAAAACTTGACGAGTTGAAGAGCAGGAAAGAAAGCAAAAGCCTACCGATAGCATCAGACGCATGTTCCTCCCCAAGCGAAGCAGTAAATGGGATTGAGAAGAGGCTTAAAAGACTTGTTTCAACTCCGAAGAACACTCCTCAATACAAAGAATTGCATATTTTTTTGGATAAAGAATTCATTCCTGGCTTTAATGAGATTGTGAAGTGGTGCAAAGCCTATTGCAAGGAATCAGCAAAACAAGGGTTATCATTTGAAAAGCCTATTGCAGCGAGCGAGAAAACTCTCAGTCCTTCCGATTTCGGATTTCACAACAGCCTACGAAGGAATAACGAAGTTGTTTTCCTTGACATGGAATACTTTGGATGGGACGACCCTGCCAAGCTAATGGCTGACTTCCTGCTTCATCCTGCAACAGAGCTCAAAGACGAGCTTAAGAAAAGATTTGTAAAAGACATGCTTGCTCATTTCAAGAAGCAAAAACAAGACAAGCAGGTCGGGCAGAGGCTCAAGGCAATCCATCCGTTGCACGCGCTTAAATGGTGCCTTATAATCCTGAACGAGTTTGTCCCAGAATACCTGCTGAGGCGCAAGTTCGCGTCCAATCATAAAATTAATATAACCCTGCTTCGTACTGAGCAGTTAGCCAAGGCAAAACGATTACTATATAAAACAATAAATAACTACAAAAACTTTAGTTATGCTGATTAAGAAGGATTAAAACTCATAGGTTATGGGTGTACTAATGGAGTGCAAGGAACAAACCATCAAGCTTGACGCGCGGTCCAAGGAATTACGAAGGACAATAATCAAGATAGTGGAGCAAGCAAGGAGAGGACATGTCCCGTCAGCATTATCGCCGCTAGAGATTATCAGGGTTTTGTACGATGATATCATGCATTACAATCCCAAGAAGCCAAAATGGGATATGAGGGACAGGTTCATACTCAGCAAAGGCCACGGATGCCTGGCTCTTTACACATTGCTGGCTGATAAAGGATTCATCCCAGAGGCAGAGCTCTGGAGATTCTGCAAGTTTGATGCATTGCTAGGAGGGCATCCTGAGCACAGGGTTCCTGGCATTGAATGCTCAACAGGTAGCTTAGGCCATGGGTTATCCATAGGCATAGGCTTTGCCCTTAATGGCAAATACGAGAAAAAAGACTACCGCGTCTTTGTTGTTGTTGGCGACGGAGAAATCAATGAAGGCTCAATATGGGAAGCTGCTCTTTGCGCAGGAAAACACAAACTGGACAACCTGGTAGTGCTGATTGATTATAATAAATGCCAATCCTACGGACCAACGAGCGAAGTCATGAACCTTGAGCCTTTGGCAGACAAGTGGAAGAGCTTTGGATTCGGAGTAAAGGAAGTTAATGGCCACGATGTCCAGGAGCTCAAATCAACACTTTCAAAACTGCCAATCGAGCCTAATAAGCCTAGCGCAATAATCTGCCACACAATAAAAGGCAAGGGAATAAAGTTTTTAGAGAATAATTATCCCTGGCATCACAAGAGCAAGGTTTCAGATGAAGAAATAAAGATGATGTACGCTGATTTGGAAAAAGCGTAATTAAGAGGAATAATAATGCGCAAGACCTGCATGAAAATGATTTATGAACTCGCCAAGAAAGACAAGAGAATATTCTTCATAGGCTCAGACCTGGGAGCAGGAACACTGGATGATTTCAAAAAGGAAATGCCAGAGAGATTCTTCCTAGAAGGCATTAGCGAAGCCAACATTGTTGGAATGGCAGCAGGACTAGCCCTTGAAGGCAAGATTGTTTATGTTAACACCATAGCCACTTTTATGACGCGCAGATGCTATGAACAGATAGTGCTGGATGCAGGACTGCACAACACCAATATACGCCTGATAGGAACAGGAGCAGCACTAGTATATGCTCCACTAGGACCAACACACCAGGCAATAGAAGACATCGCAATCATGCGAGCCATACCCAACATGACCATTGTTGCAGTAGCAGACGCAGAAGAGATGAAAAGATTGATGCCATTAACAGTTGATTACAAAGGACCAATATACATACGCCTGGGAAAAGGAGAAGACCCGATTGTTTCAGACCCTAAGCTTGGCTTTACGATTGGGAAGGCTATTCACATGAGAAAAGGCACTGACGCGTTGATACTTACTACAGGAATAACATTGAAGCTTGGTCTTGAAGCATCTGATGAGCTTGCAAAGCAAGGAATAAAAGCAGGAGTGCTACATGTTCATACACTCAAACCAATTGACAAGAAAGCAATTGTTAAGCTTGCTGCTGAAGTTCCAGTCATTGTAACAATCGAGGAGCACACTGTGATAGGAGGATTAGGCAGCGCTGTTGCAGAAATAATAGCAGAAGCCAACTTTGACAAAGCAAAGAAATTCAAGCGCCTAGGAATACCAGACGTGTTCGCAGAGCATTACGGCACCCAGGAACAACTCATGGCAAGCTTTGGAATCAGCACAAAAGACTTGGTGAAAGTTGTCAAGGAATTGAGCGGGAAGAAGACGAAGAAGAAATAGAAAGACAAAATTATAACTAATTCTTTAAGCAAATAAATACCTGGAAGGATTAAGAACATGCCTTGAGTTCCGAATATTCTAAGGAAACTACCTTTAAGAACAAATTTGATTAATCAGTCTAAAACCAATTCCATTATCTTCTTTTTCATAATTACAGCAGTCAGTATATTGTTTGCAGTTGAAATTTCTGCCCATTACTTTTTCATAACATCCATAAGTAAAAGATACTGTAAAATTTTCAAGATTTTGTTTTTCTTCCTTTTGTTTTAGCTCAAAGTTAAAATCTTGATATTGTTTGCTATTCACAAACCAAATTTTAGTACTATTTGGCTTAAAATTTTCTTCATCACTAGCTCTACTCAAAAGTGTATCTGAAAATAAATAGACAAATAAAGTTCCATCATCTCCAATATTTTGGAATTTAATTGAAAAAGCAGCAGTTTTATTCTCGTAAGATTGAAAATAGATAGTATGAGGACATACTTTTTCATTATATTGAGCAACAGGAATTGCTTCTGGCGGGGTAAGAATATCTTTTATCGGGGTACCAAAAATTATCAATAAAATTCCTCCAATAACTGCAACTGCTATTCCAACACCAATAGATTCTTTTCCCATAGTAATTAGATAATAAAGTATATATAAAAAACTTTCGTAACGGCGGGTTCCTTGCCACACACTCTTCGCACAACTGCGATCGTGCTCGTCGTTCTATCTCTGTTCAGCACCACTCTCACTCGCTTCCGCTTAGTCGAGGAGCCTCACGAGATGAGGAGAATTGAACATGTTATATTCAATGTTTATCGCGCCCAAAACTATTTTTCAAACCGCCTAGAATTTGATTTAGTAAAATCACGTGAATTATGAAACTACACGCAGCTTCTATTTGAGAAATTACTTTTATTTTTGTCCCTATAGGAAAAATATCTCCAGGATTTGAAGAATAATACATTTCGGAACTATAATATACGTATTCCCAGATGCCAACCACTCGAGTTTGATTTTGAGAGTAGATAAGATGGTTTTGATCGTCAACTGGAATAGATAGTACAAAAGCGAATAACAAAATTATTGTAAACGAAGCGTAAACATACGTTATAATCACGCCAGTTGTGTTTTTACTTTTGACCAAATAATTTATTGCTTTAACGACAAGACCAATTAGAATTATCAAAAACAAAACGATTATCAAAATTACAGCATAAGAATAATCTTTTGTCGAAACAAAGATATAAGCGAAGAATAACATTATAAAAACAAAAGATTGCATAACGTAAAATGCTTTTGTAAATATAATCTCATCTGCAGTTTTCCATGAGATATGCGTAATATATAAAATGTCAAAAACAACGAAGATAGCCAAACTTACTATTTTTAATGGACGTGATGCTGAAGGAAAAATAGTCCAGCATAACACAAAAAGAATTAATGCTATGGCTAAAAATAAAAACCATTTATTAAAAATCTGCGGTTTGATTTCATTCCAAACTAATTTTTTCTTATTCTCAACCATAATCCAAATAAGAATACTAATGTTATTTATATACTTACTGGGCGCGGTAAACTGCTTCGTCTTTCTGCCCAACACGAACTCTCAAGTAGTTTTTTTCATAACTCTTATAAATCCTTCTTTATTCTTCTGCTTGATTATCGTATAATTAATAGGGGGTTATGATGATGGGTAAAGTGTTAAACATTATCTCGTCTTTGCACAAAGGAACTAAGAGAGAGTATCTTCCCAGGATGTGTGATGACAAGATTGAGTGCATGAAAGTCGCTAGGAAGTACGGCTTTGATTACTGGGACGGCGACAGGAAGTACGGCTACGGCGGCTACAAGTACATGCCTGGCAGATGGGCGCCAGTGGCTCAGATGCTGATAGACCATTACAAGCTGCCAAAGAACGCTAAGATACTGGATGTTGGCTGCGGCAAGGCTTTTCTTCTCTACGAGATAAAGCAATTATTGCCAGACTGCACCATTATAGGATTTGATTATTCAGAATACGCAATCCAGAACTCAAAGGAAGAGATAAGGGACAAATTGTTTGTTCACAAGGCAGAAGACAAATATCCTTTCAAGGACAAGGAGTTTGATTTAGTAATCTCACTAACAACCCTTCACAACTTACATATCTATGACTTGAAAAAAGCTTTGAAGGAAGTTGAAAGAGTTGGCAAGAACAAGTACATTGTTGTAGAAAGCTTCAGGAATGAGGCAGAGCTTTTCAATCTTCAGTGCTGGGCATTAACAGCCAATGCTTACTTTACACCAGAGGAATGGGTTTGGGTTTTCAAGGAGTTCGGCTACACAGGAGATTATGAATTCATATATTTTGAATGAGGTGTTTATCATGAAGATGAAAGCAGCTATTCTTGTTGAGCTAAAAAAACCGCTTGTAATAGACGAAGTAGAAGTGCCTGATAACCTGGAATACGGGCAAGTCCTAGTAAAAATTCATTACAGCGGTATATGCGGCTCACAGATACATGAGATCGACGGAGCAAAAGGACCAGACAAATACCTTCCTCATTTACTAGGCCATGAAGGAGGAGGAGTAGTTGAGAAATGCGGCCCAGGAGTTAATGTTGTCAAGCCAGGAGACCACGTGGTATTGCACTGGAGAAAAGGAGCAGGAATACAATCAGCAACTCCAAAATACACATGGAAGGGCAAGCCTTTGAATGCTGGCTGGGTAACGACTTTCAACGAATACGCAATAGTCTCAGAAAACAGGGTTACTCCAATACCCAAGGAATTTGACCTCGCAGTTGCTGCTCTTTATGGCTGCGCAATCACAACTGCCTATGGAAGCCTGCAGAACGATGCCCACCTTAAGAGTGGGGAATCAATAGTTATTTTCGGAGCAGGAGGAGTAGGCATAGCAACAGTGCTCATGGCAGAAATCGCAGGAGCCAACCCAATCATTGCTGTTGACATCAATGATTTCAAGCTAAAGCAAGCCAAGAGCTACGGAGCAACGCACATAATTAATTCTGCAAAAGAGGATGCTAAAAAAAAGATTCTTGAGCTGCTGCCAAAAGGAGCAGATGTTGTCATAGACACTACAGGTGTTAAGTCAGTCATGGAACTAGGCTATGAGCTCACAAGCGCAGAAGGAAGGACCATACTCGTAGGAGTGCCGAATGCCGGCGACAAATTCTGCATTGACTCCTTGCCATTGCACTTTGACAAGAGAATAAAAGGCTCGCACGGAGGAGACACCAACCCCACCTACGATATTCCAAGGCTCATAAGATTGCAGAACACAGGCAGGTTTGACTTGAAAAAAATGATAACCCACACCTATTCATTGGACAAGGTTAATGAAGCTATCAAGATGGTGCGCACAGGCGACACTCTGAGATGCGTAATAAAGATGGGTTGAGCATTATGAAGGTATTCATTATCGGGTCATCAGGATTTATTGGGAAAAACCTGCAGAGCTATCTCAGCACTAAAAAGAATTTTGAAGTAACAGGATTCTCTTCAAAAGATTGCAACTTACTTGAATTTGAGCAGGTAAAAAAGGCAATGCAAAAAGCAGATTCTGACACAAGCATCATCTTCTGCGCAGCCATTTCAAGGATTGAAGAGGATTCCTGGAATACCATGCAGAAGAATATCCTCATGATGCACAACTTTTTGAGCAGCATAGCTGACAAGAAGGTAAGAAGCATAATATTTTTCAGCTCATCAGACGTGTACGGCTTGCCAGCTGCAAACCTTCCAATAACAGAAAGCACCCTGCCAGAGCCAAAAGGATATTACGGGATTTCCAAGCTGATAAGCGAGAAAATGCTAGGATTCAAGCTCCCACTATCAACACCAGCCACTATTCTGCGGTTGCCAGGAGTTTTTGGCAAAGGAGATAATTATCAGAGCATCATCGGGCAGTTCACAAAAAAGATGATGAGCAAACAAGCCATAACCCTGAACAATAACGGCAACACCAAGAGAGACTATGTCGAGGTTGAGGATTTGTGCAGGATAATAGAGCATTTTCTAAGCCAGCCATACAACGGCGTGGTTAACATCGCAACAGGAAAAAGCAAGCCATTGAAAGAGATAACAAGCATAATAGCCAAGGAACTGAAAGCAAAGCCTGAAATCAACCTATCAGAAACAAAGAACGACAGGACAAGCGACCTTGCCTTTGATAACTCCAAACTAAAAAAACTTTGCCCAGGGATAAAACTCAAGGAATTGGAGCAGGGAATAAAGAAGTATGTCCGGGATATGAAGAACTAATAATTGCTGAGTTTTCAATAATTTTATAAACATAATAGAATAGCCTTTCTTGTTTTTGGCATTATAAAGTAGCAAAAAGCAAAAAGTTAATAAATTTAACACGATTATCAGGCATAAAAGGGGATTTAATCAAGGGAGAGGATAGGAATTAGTTTTATAAATCAAGAACTTTTTCCTATAAACAAAAATGAACATGACACTCAATGCAAACAAGGAATACCTTAACAAGATTAAAGACAAGTTCAACTTTAAGGAGATTGAGGATAAGCTAAAGAAGATTAGCAACCTAAAAGTGTTTGTCATCGGAGACACCATCCTAGACCAATATGTCTTTGTCAATTCAAAAGGCAGGGCTATCAAAGACCTGATTCTCTCAGTTGAATACAAGAATGACGAGATCTATGCAGGAGGAATACTGGCTATTGCCAACCACCTCAGCACATTTGTAAACCAGATAAAACTGGTCACGCTCATAGGAGATAAAGAGGACAATCTTGAGTTCATCAAGAAGTCATTAGGAAAAAACACAGAGCTCAAAACCTTTGTAAAGCAGAATTCTCCGACCATAATCAAGAAGAGGTATGTGGATGCCTATAAGAACTCCAAGCTGTTCAAGGTTGAATACATGAACGAAAGCCCCATATCCAAAGAATTATCTAATGAAATAGTTGCTTACCTTGAAAAGGAAATTCCTAAATATGATTTGGTAGTGGTGGGCGACTTTGGCCACGGATTCATCAATCAGGACATAAGGGATGTGCTCCAGGAGAAATCTGATTTCCTGGCCATCAATGTGCAGTCCAATAGCGCCAACATGGGATACAATTATGTCAATCTTTACAGGAGGGCCGACTTTCTAACCATGAATGAATCAGAGCTGAGAATGCCTCTCATGAGAAGGTTTGAGAAACTAGAGGAGATAATGCCAGAATTCCAGGAAAAATATGGCCACGACAGGTTCCTTGTGACTGCAGGCAAGAAAGGCTCTGTATTTTACAATAAAGGCGAAATTTATGAAGCGCCAGTCCTGATAAATACTGTAGTCGACACAATTGGAGCAGGCGATGCATTATTCGCCATAGCATCATTATTCGTGTACGCAGGAACAGACGACATTCTGATACCATTCATCGCCAACAGCGCAGGAGGAATAAAAGCCAACTACATAGGCAACAAGGAGTCAGTGACCAAGGCAAGGCTCCTGAATTTCCTGAAAGACCTGAAGATTAAGTGGCCTGGCTACAAGGAGAAGATGAAGAGCGCGCTTGACATGTTCGAGTTCGACGAGAAAATATTGGATGTCCTGAGAAATTCCATAAAGCACAAGCAAAGGATATTCATAGGCGGGAACGGAGGAAGCGCAGCCATAGCCTCGCATTATGCCTGCGACTTTTCAAAAGGAGCCACCAGGAACTGGATTGATAATTTCAACAGGTACAAAGTGATGTCTTTAACAGACAACATCAGCTACATAACAGCAATATCAAATGACAAGCAATATGAAGACGTTTTCAAGCAGCAGCTGATTAACCTTGCAGAACCCAATGACATTCTTATCATGATATCATCGTCAGGCAACAGCCCAAACGTGGTTTCTGCCATCAAATGGGCCAAGGAGCACGGAATGATAACCATAGGCATATCTGGATTTGAAGGAGGCCAGCTGAAAGAGCTTTCTGATTATTCAGCACACCTCAATCTGCCAGAGTATGAGACTTGCGAAGACGTGCACACAGTATTCGGCCACTTCCTGGCAACATATCTGCGGGAATTTGAAGAAGCTACTGATGTGATTAGCCTGTATGAAAGAGAAGATTCAGAAGATTTAGGAGATTCTGATGCTTCTAGAATCCAGCAGTAAATAAGTTATTCATAAATTAGTTCTTCATTGTTTTTCTTAAATCATATCGAATGAATATGGTAAGGATAAATAATATTTTAATGATTATTTGAATATCTTTTCAGGATTATCTATGGTTGAAGCATACCTGATGTCTTGCTTTGCAGAATGCGCCTTGTTCAGTACATTTAAAACTAATTCCTGAGCATTCCAAGCCACTGCTGTGACCGATATAGTATATGCAGACTTACTGCTTAATTCCTCAAGTCCGCTCCTTATTACCGGTACATATGACTTTTGGCAACCTAATTGGCATCCGAAATATGGTGAGGCATTATTATCCGGAAGGCATGTAAGTACGCAATCATTAAGATCAAGCACGACTTTTCCTTTTGAGCCTTCGATTATGATTTGCCTGTTGTTTTTAGGGATATACTTTCCGACTGCAATATGCACAGGAATGCCTTGACTTGTTACAAGATCCATCTCTGCATAACTCTCACCTATATCATCTAGCATCAAGCCAAATTTTTGCTCTGCCATTGCAATGTACTCATGAGCCCTAGCAATCTTTATCTTGCCATTAGCGAAGGAAGGATTGATACTTCCCAGGTATTCTTCTAATGCTAAGACTGGTGTGAGCGCGTGAAGGCCAAGGTCTTGAATCATCCCTCCGCCCAGTCTAAGGTCCGTAAGGTGAGGTCCTCGATAATCAACGCTACCAATTCCATCAAGTATTCCTTCTAGTATATACACGCTCACCTTTTTGGGTTCACCTATCACTTCTCTGAGTTTTCCGTGAAGCATAGAAGGATCTTTCAAATTACCTTGCGGTTTTAGCATGTTGTCGGTGAAAAGAAAACCATCCTTTTTTACGATTCCTGCTAACACCATCAGTGCGGCTGATTTCATTGCCAGATAATATTCTGCCAGCGCTATGCTCTTTGGATGATTTTTTACCAAGTTTTTCATTATGTTGGCTTGAGGAACTGTGATGCTGTAGGGCTTTTCCACAAGAGCACGAAACCCCCCTTCTATGAGTTCCTCGGCATCTGGCGTATGAAACTCGTTGCTATGAATGAGAAACACAACTGGGTTCTTTTCTTTGTAATTATTGAGCACTTCGCAAAGGCTTTGTTTTTTTTCTCTTAGTATGTGTGGAGCATTAGCAAAAGGATCTTGCTTGGAGGCGTCTTTAGGTCTTAGGTCGACTGTGCCGATTACGTTGACAAGGCCTTTTCTTTGCATCTCTTCCAAAGGCTTACCTACAAGCTTATAATAGCACTCGCCAGTTCCAACGATAATGACATCATCCATTTTTTTACTCCCAAATCACGGCTTTTAGAATGGTGAGCCGTTTATAAACATTTCGATATATTTATCATTTCACAGTGGTATCTTTTTGAGGGAGTAATCCTCTGTGAGATTTACAACTCTTTTTGAATTAGATATCAATATGAAAGCAGTAATCTATGACATGAATGACCTGGTGATAAGCTTCAGCCCAAGGCACGTTCAGACCTAGAGCATTATTGAGCGAAATTTTTTTAAGTAGAAGCCCGTTCTCCTAAAGTCATGGAATACAATTCATATGTCAGAGGAAGATATTTTTTGGAAAAGCCAACGCTCTGCATGATTGTTGGCGTTGCAGGCTCAGGTAAAACAGAACTTGCTAAGCAAATAGCCAGCCAATTGGTTGATGCTGCCTACATAGACAAGGACATGGTGCAAAGCCCTTTTTCATCGACAGAAAGAGTCACAGGAGATGTTTATGCCAAGATTACAGGCCCAACTTTTCATTTCCTTGTTGATTTTGCAGACACTCAGCTCTCGCTCGCTAAGACTCCAATTATAGATGCTCCTTACTCAAGGAATTTCAAGCTGAAGAATGAGTATAGAGATTGGGTTGCGCACTACAAAAAAGTAGCAGATAAGCACCACGCAAGGCTTGCGATCGTAAGATGCCTGCCTCCTAGCACTGAAGAGCTTAAGAGAAGAATACAGGCAAGGGTTGATGCAGGAACCCATCCTTGGGACAAGGAATTAAAACTGGACAACTGGGAAGAATGGCTTAAATTCGAGCCAGCAGATTTTCCTATACCTCATAATGATGTTTATGAAATAGTTTCAGACAAGCCAACAGCAGCCTTGGCAGAAGATGTTCTTGAGAATTACTTGGGCGCAACTAAAAAATAAATATTCATAGTTAGATTTAAAAACCGCAAGAATCTTCCAGAAGCAATGGTCAAGCCTGATAATAAGACCAAGGTCAAGGTCAAGATTAATGCTAAGCCAAAAATAAATCCTAAGGCTAAGCTTAAGGTTAAACCCAATATTAAGTCTAAGATTAAGCCCAAGATTAAACCCGAGATCAAACCTAAAATTCTCTTAATGTATCCTAATTTCAAGTGGGCTGGGAAATGGGAAGCCAGGACTTTGTGGGGCTTGCACCCTTACAACCTAATGCTTCTTTCTGCTATGATTGACAAGAAATACGACGTTACGATTCTCGACGCTAACTGGGGGAGCATGACAGAAGAGCAGTTCGCTGATTATCTCAGAAAAGAGAAGCCTGAGCTGATAGGCATTTCTGTCCTGACAAATGAGTATGGCGCATCTGGTCTCGCAGCAGCGCGAATAGCAAAAGAAGTTGACGCCAGCATCAAGACTGTCATGGGCGGGGTTTACGCCACTTCTGACTATGACAATATCATCAGCTATCCTCATGTTGATTACGTGATTATCGGAGAGGGAGAGTACACGCTTAAGGAATTATGCGACCACCTGTTTGATAATGGCGAATTCCCAAAGGCAGGCATTCTTTACAAGGAGAAAGATAAAAATGAAGGAGCAGTAAAAATAATCAACACTGGCAGGCGGGAGTTCATACAAGACCTTGATGCGCTGCCAATTCCTTCATACCACAAGGTTGACTTCCTGCGTTACGCCAATTCTGTGCAAAGGGACAGCGTGGACAGGGCAAGGGCTTATCCTTATGCTCACGTCTTTACCTCGCGAGGCTGCCCTTTCAGGTGCTGCTTCTGTGCAGCAGGAGGAATCTCAGGAAGAAAGATAAGGTACAGGAGCGCAGAGCACATGCTTGCAGAGATAGAGTTCCTTATGAAGCAGTATGGGATAAAATCATTTATTATTGACGATGACAACATACTGACAGACAAGGAAAGGGCAAGGAGTTTTTTCAAATTATTGATTGACAAGAACCTTGGATTGAAATGGAATGCTGTATCAGTAGCTGTCTTTAAGCTCAACGAGGAAATGCTTGAGCTCATGAAGAAGAGCGGCTGCCAATACGTGAACATAGCAATAGAATCAGGAGTGCCTCGCGTCCTCAGGGACATAATTCACAAGCCAGTTGACTTGGAGCATGCCAAGCGCATGGTTAAGAAGATGAAAGAGCTCAGCATAGACGTGGCTGCTAATTACATCATAGGCTTCCCAGGAGAGAAATGGATTGAGATAAGGCAGACCATAAGGTTCGCAGAAGAATTAGATGCTGATTATTCAAAGATATTCATAGCCACGCCATTGCCCAACACAGAGCTCTACGAGATAGTCAAAACCAAAGGCTACCTTACCAAGAGCTGGAAAGGTTTTAACGAGCACCTCTGGACTGACGGCTACATTGAGACAGATGAGTTCAGGCCGCAAGACCTGAAAATATTAAGGGCTTATGAATGGGACAGAGTGAACTTTGCCAAGCCAGAAAAGAGAGCCAAGATACTCACGATGATGGGAGTGACAGAGCAAAGGCTTAATGAAATCATCAGGAACACGTTCAAGAGAGCCAATCCCTAGGTGCGCATCGGCGTAGAAAACAGAAAATATTTTTTGTTCTTATTGTTCAAACTTCCTAATCAGCTCATGATAATCTTTGTTGTTGACATCAACAAACCTGGCCTTGAGGTTCTCTGCCAGTAATTTGTCATCTTCTTTGTCGCCGATAACCACGACGCTTTCAAATTCTTTCAAATCCATTTTTAATTCTTTTAATGCGTCAAACACCATGTCAGTGTTGGGTTTTCTCTTAGTCTTGTCTTTTACAAACTCATAGTCAAACTTGATTTGGTCTTTTTTCAGCTTTGCATATGCAGAATCCACATCAGGGCAGTACTGCCAGCTAGAAATACTGATGCCTTTCTCTTTGAGCAAGTTGCCGATGTGCTTGTTAATCTCGTCAACTTTCTTGCAGTCAAAATACTTCCTTGCAACGCCAGCCTGGTTAGTCACAACAGTGAAGGTAGCGTCATATTTTGTTTTTGCATAGATGAGCAGGTCAACCACTGCTTTTTTTAATTTGACTTCGTCTTTCCAGTTCTTATTCTTTCCCAGGAAGTCCTGATCATCAATCAAAGTTCCGTCCCTGTCAATCAAAACCAGAACCCTCTTCCTGTCAAGCTCTTCCTTGATGTACCTGATAATCTCAGTTGTTGAGAAGGTCGGGTCATTGGTGTATTTCATCTCTCCTCCAACATTTCCAATGGCTTCGCGCTCAGCAGTGATGCCTGGAGTGGTCTTGTTAATGAAGTCAGGACCCTTGATGTAATAGCTCGGCTTCAGCCTCTTAATCACTTCAGTGGCTTTTTCGAAATCACTAATCACAACATAATCCACGAAATCAATGCAAGCAGCAGAATAAGCCCTTAGCTTGTCATTAAGCACAGGCCTGCCAGAGCCTTTTCTTGACGACACAAACCTATCAGAAGTTATTGAAACAAAGAGAATGTCGCAGAGCTTTTTTGCAGACTCAAAATGCTTCATGTGACCAGGATGCAACAGGTCAAAGCCTCCATGGCATAAGCCTACTTTCTTGCCTTGCTTCTTGAGCTCAGCAATCTTCTTAACAGCAGAGGCATAGCTCAATATCTTTTTTGAGCTGAACATGCCGAGAGTTTTTTTATCAATTGCAATACTCATTTAAACTTCCCTCTTAATGCGAACTTCCCAGAATAATCTGAGCACAGTCTTGCCAATGCCAACCAGGTTCTTGAGCCTAAACATGCTGCTCCCGCTGGTCTTTGCAGTCAAAAAAGGAACCTGCAAATAACTATGCCCTTTTTTCAGCAGCCTTATAAGGGCTTCTGCCTGGTAAGCAAAGCTATTGGTGGTTAAGTGGGTCTTCTTAATAAGCTTTGTCTTGTGAACTGTATAGCCATTATAATATTTTAATTTCAAGCCAAACAATAGGTTGAGTGTTTTGGTAAAGCTTGATGATATAATCCTCCTAATCCATGTCCGTGCCTCTGGGTTTTGCACATAAGACATGATGATGTCTGCTTTTCCTGCACTCTTAAGGATATTCCTGGCTGAACTGGTCAGCATGTCCCCTTCCCCGAACATCACGGTGAAATAAGTCTTTTTTGCCAGCTCCACTCCTTTCCTGAAATTATAGCCAAGACCCATGTTGGTCTTGTTATGAATCACCCTTATGCGAGGATTCTTTTTTGCCAGGGAGTCAGCTATTCTTCCTGTTTGGTCAGTGCTGCAATCATTAAAAATAATTATCTCATGATCATCAAACAACTCCTTGGCGAGCAGGTTGTATTTCTTCACTGCCCTTTCTAGGTTGGCTTCCTCATTATAAGCAGGAACTATGATGCTAATTGATTTCTTCATCAAAACAACCTCCCTGGCTTCAACACTTCAAGGCAATAAAAAGGGTTTATAAATTTTAGGTTTTTATCAGTAGTTGGAAATGTTCAAATCGGAGAATAGTGGTTTTATAAATCGTTCTAACAGTTGGCTTATAGAAAGATCCATCTAAAAGTGTAGTATAAACCCACTATGATAAATATTCCTGCTACAATCCTTCTAGTCCATATCTCAAAGACTTGTATTTTGTTCATTACTTTTCCAAGCTTTGAAACGCTGTGCACAAGGATGAATGAGAGTATTATTACTGGCAAGCCTGTGGCTAGGGCGAAGACTAGGGGGATTAGTATTGCATCTCCTGTTTTTATTGCCAACGGAATGAGCATCCCGAAGAATAGCACCCCGCTTATTGGGCAGAAGGCCAAGGCAAAGATAACTCCCAGCAGGAAGCTTCCCAGGAACCCTTTTTTTGCAAGCTTATCTTTTAGCATCTCAAGCTTTGGGCTTTTCTTGAAAAGGTTTATCTTGACTATGTCCAGCATGAAGAGCCCTATCACGATAAGCAATGGTCCTAGTATTTTATCCCAATGACTTTGCAGGAACAAGGATATTGGCTGAATATTGACTCCAAACCATACAAAAAGGGAAGCTAATGCTATGTATGTGAACATTCTCCCAAGAGTGTAGAATATGCTTACAATTATTGTGTGTTTGCTATGGTCTATTCTTTTTGAGATGTAGGCTATTGCTGTGATGTTAGTTGCTAGGGGGCATGGGCTTACTGCTGTGATTAATCCTAAGAAAAAGGCAGCTACTAAAGGGATGCTGTTTGTTCCCATTACCTGCATGAATGATATTAAGCTCATTTTAGCTGAAATCACCTGCAAGTCTTTTGTCGATGACGCTTTTAAGGTAGAGTAAATATTCATCCTTGTTGTTTATCTTAAGCCATACGTCAGTGTTTTGTTCAGGATGGAACCCCTGGCTGTCATAAACTCCAATCCAGAGTGATGAGCCGCCTACGCCATATTTTGTTGCCAATTCCTTATTTTCTGGCAAATCATAATTTATTGATTTGAAAACAACCTTTCCTGCACGAATTTCGTCTTGGTAAAATAGGTTTACTGTCTCTTCTGCATAAGCACCTACTGTCTTGCATGAATAGCACTGAGCGGTGCCGTGGAAATGATAGACTTCGACCTTCTCAACAGCGCTGGTTGCATTTGAGCCAGCAATGCATGCTGTTGTCCCGCAGGTGTTTGATGTTGTTTCTATATTTGATACAGTGGCACACGATGTCAGCAGCAAGGTCGCCAATATTAATAAAAAAATGTATCTCATAGTTTTCCCTCATTTCATAAAATTGCATTTAGTACATATCCCATTATCATGACACCAACTAGCGTGATGCTTACAAAAATCGCCAGGAGCTGCCATTTCATTGCTTTCTTCAATATTAGAAGCTCTGGTATAGAGATAACAACAACCGAAGTCATGAATGCGAGAGCTGTTCCAATAGGCACTCCTTTTCCAACAAGGGCTTCCATTACTGGGATGACGCTCACAGAATTTGCATAAAGAGGCGCTCCAAGAATCACTGCAATTGGGATTGCCCACCACGCTTTTGTAGATAAGTATTTTGCCACAAAGCTTGTGGGGACAAACCCGTGAATTAATGCTCCTATGGCAACACCTAACACAACATAAGGAAATATTTGCCTGGTAATGGCCCATCCATCATGCCACCAGTAAACCAGCAGCTTCTTGAGGGGTAATTTCTTTCCCCCATTCTCTTTCTCTGCCTGGTGCCTGGTCTTTATCTTAAGCAATTCTTGTCTAACATATTTGTCAAGCTTCAATCGCTGTATAAGCATTCCTCCTAATATGGCGATTACAATTCCCATTATGTTGTATATTATTGTGGTCTTAAGTCCGAACATGGCTGGAAAAAGATAGAGTGATGCCTCATTTACCAAAGGCGAAGCGATAAGAAATGCGAATGTTACTCCAAGTGGGATTCCTGCTCCAAGAAATCCTATGAATAAGGGTATTGAAGAGCATGAGCAGAAGGGAGTAATCACTCCAAGAAGGGCAGCAAACAGGTATTCAAGGCCAAACCATCGCCTTCTTGCGAGAATATCCCTTACCTTCTCCATTGGAAAGAAATATCTTACCACCGCCATGAAATAATTGATTAAAATAAGTAGGATTCCAATCTTTATCAGGTCGTATATGAAAAAATTAACCGCGCTTCCAAGATAAGACTCTATACCAAGGTTTAGCCAGCCATAACTTACTAAATTAGCAAACCATTGGATAGGATAGAATAAGTCCATTTTATAGCCACTTCTTTATCTCAGAAACATCAACTACTTTACCGAAGCTTTTGACTTTTCCATTAATCACTATCGCTGGGGTTGACATAACCCCGTATTCTATAATCTTACTGATGTCAGTCACCTTTACCACTTCTGCTTTCTTCCCTGTCTCTGCAAGGGCTTTTCTTGCGTTCTCCTCAAGCAACTTGCATTTAGGGCACCCTGAACCTAATATTTCAATTTTCATTTTAATTCCCCCTATTTGCAGCAACCGCATGAACATTCACTGCTATTGCTAACTTTTTTCTTAGATTTTTTCTTTTTATTCATATTATCTCATCACTATTTTTTATATGCAGTTAATTTTAAGCTTTCAACAGGAAAACCTTTGTATTGTCTCCTGCTAATATCCTTATCTTCAGACAGTATTTTGACTTCAAACCCTGCTTTCCTGATTAGCCCTAAGTATTCTTTTTTCAGTATGGCAGCTCCAACGCAGCCAGCTATAAGGTCTTCATCTTTCCTATGTTCCTTGGCCAGTTCCTTTAATAGAACCATGTCTGAGACATACATCCTTCCTCCTTTCCTGAGAACCCTGTAAGCCTCTTGAAAAACCTTGTATTTATCCGGAGAAAGGTTGATTACGCAATTGCTGATTATTACATCAATTGACTCGCTATCAACAGGCAGTTGCTCTATTTCTCCAAGCCTGAACTCAACATTATCATAACCATATTTCTTTGAGTTTTTCCTGGCTTTTTCTACCATCTGCTTTGTCATGTCAATTCCAATGACTTTTCCGGATTTTCCGACCTTCTTTGCTGCAAGAAAGCAGTCAAACCCCGCTCCTGATCCTAGGTCAAGAACAGTCATCCCCTCAACTATATCCCCAAGTGCTGTAGGATTGCCGCACCCAAGGCCAAGATTGGCATCAGGAACTTCCTTAATATCACTTTCAGAATATCCTATTGACTTTGATAATTCTTCATGGCTGGCTTCTCCGCAATTGCATGAGCAGCCACAGCCATCGGTAGCTGCTTTCTCATACTTTTTTTTGACAATGTCTTTTATTTTATCTTTTTTCATATTAGCATCACCTTAAGGAAATTTTATTGCCTTTTCAGGGCATATCTTGGCGCAGCCCTTGCACATGTCAACGCATGCTTCCTTGTTTTTTACCACTGGCTTTCCATCTTTCTCCTCAAAAACTCCATGAGGGCAAAAATTATAGCAGGTAAGGCAGCCACTGCACTTCTTGTCATCAATTACAGGATACCAGTCTTTAGTCATTTCTGCATCTCTTTCCTAGTCTTATCTATTAGCTCGCTCACCATGGCTTTTACTTCTTCAGTGGTTTTATTCCTAACATCAACTCCCCGAAGCTTATTCTCATCAAAGCCAACTGCTGCAAATGATTCCTTGAACATCTTCCTCTGCATCACAGGATCACAACCTGCAACATACAAGACATCAATATCAGTTCCTTTCAGAAGATTCTTTAGGAACCTGTCGCCATCATCAGCGCAAAGCTGAGGGTGAATGGCAGCGAACTCAACATTGAAGCTCTTTCTCACCATGTTCGTAATCTCATAAGCATTCTCCTTGGCAAACGACGGACAAGTTCCCTGGCACACGCAAAACAAAAATCCTTCTTTCATATTAATTCACCTCATCACTGATTGTTTTTCTCAAGCAGCCTGAAAACATCAGCTACTCTTTTATCTTTTATTGAGTAAAGTATCATTTTTCCCTCTCTTCTGTGCTCAATAAGACCCCATTTTGTTAGTTTTGCTAGGTGCATTGAACAGTTTGACTGCGTCCTGCCTATGATTTCTGGGATTTTGCAGGCACACAACTCTCCATTTAGCAAGGATTTCAGTATTTTGTGCTTGGTCTCCTCACCCAAAGCCTTGAATAGATAAAGGTTTGATTTCATATATCAACAACTATTGATATGTCGTATATAAAGTTTACTATTCCTTTAAGATGTAAGGGTTTATGCTTAATTACCGAAATTTTAAACCTAGAATGCAAGAAACACCAAAAAACTATTCACCAAAATGCCCTTATTTCCAACGATTTTTGTTTTATCTTTTGCTCAAATATTATTTTCGTAAACTTATTAAAGGATTGATATTTACTTGGAAGAATGGCTAATAAAGAGATTATGTATGATGATCATTATGGTTCTAAAATGGGCGTTATGCACGGCTACCAAGGCTTTATTAACAAGCGCCGCATAAAATTGTTTCTTAAGCTTCTAAGGCCACAGAAGAATGACAGGATACTTGAGATTGGCTGCAACGACGGGCTGTTCCTTTCTTTTATGCAGAGACACTGTAAGAATTGCTACGGCATTGACATTAACAAGGATATACTGAAAAAATCAAGAGTAAAGCACACCATGCTCATGGATTCAACAAAAATGACTTTTAAGGATAAATCCTTCAATAAAATATACTCTAGCCATGTGGTGGAGCACGTGGCTGATGTGAAAAAATACTTTAAAGAGGTCTCCCGCGTCCTCGCACCAGGAGGAACCTTTGTTCTTATGTTCCCGTGGGAGCTATTCAGGGGTATGCGCGCCATCAAGGACTCTTTTGGCTTCGGAGAAAGCCCTTTTGTTTATGCGAGGAAACTGCACCTACACAGGCTGACGCCGCGCAAAGTTAAGCAACTAATAAAAGGCCTGCCTTTGAGAGTAGTCAAATCAGGTATTCACATAGCTCTTTTATTTCCAGATTACTTTATGGTTTTTGAAAAAACAAAGAAGCGATAGAGCCAATAAAAGCAATAGAACTAACAAACTGATAAGAACTGATAAATTGATATTTAAGGAGGAGTGATTTTTTTGGCAGATAAACCAAGTTTAGGAAAGAAGTTAAGCTATTTCTTCAAAAGCCTGAGCTGGCAGGATTATTGCTTCATCATAATAGTGCTGATTTACCTGGGGTTGCAATTAAGCCTTGTGAAATCATTCCAGCAGCTCCCAAGCCCTGTTTACGGCGGAGATTATTATTATTCCATGGGAACGGTCTATAATGTAATGGGTGGCGGCAACCCTTTGGCTAGCTCTAATGTGCTTGGCTCAGAGCCAGGCTACCTTCCTTTCTACACTATTCTTGTCTCAGTCACTGGCTGGGTTCTTGGCTTGGGTGCCTTTGCTGCGATGAAGGCCTTTGCCATTATAGAACTGGTTGTTGCATTGATAATTTTTTACTTGTTCGCCAATTACTTGTTCAGGAACAAATCAGTCTCCTTGATAACCACTCTGTGCTATCTCCCATTAATCTCATTTCCTGTCTTAAAATACACCCAGCTAGCTCTTACCTTAATGTTTTCAGCCTTTGTCTTTAGCCTCTTATACTTCTTTAAGAAGAGAAGCATATTATCTGCAATCATCGCAGGAATTGTTTTCGGATTGCTCAGCATAACTCACAGCGTAGGATTCATCTGTGGGGTATTCCTTTTAGTGATTCTTGCAATCTATGTGCTGTTCTTTGAGCACTTGAAGAGGCACAAAGATGAGGATGGTAAGAAAAAGAAGTTATACTTTGACAAGGAATCTTTTAAAAAAGCATTCTTTAAGACTCTGCTCTTGCTTCTCATCCTCGGAATTATTGGCTCGCTTATCGCAATGCTCTTCTGGTTCAAGCCAATCTTTGTCTACCACGGCAAGGCGCCAGTATCATCCATCTACACCCTTGACTTTTCCACTTTCGGCCAGCAAATGACTTTCTTGCTTAACTCATTGAAATACTATGCCTTTGACTTCTATTCTCTGTTTGGCGCAATTATTTCAATATTCTTCATCCTGGGAGTAATAGCTTTGTTCATCCTAAAAGAATATGACACTTCAACCAAGTTCATAATACTCGTACTATCAATGACGCTTATAGCGAGCTTCCATTACATAATAACCCAGCCTTTGATAGGATTAAACCTTGCAAGCGACTATGTGCCCATGTTCACATTTGGCCTGGCAAGGGCTTTATTGGCAGGCCTGAGCATAAGCCTCCTGGCTGGCTTTGCAAAGAAGCACAAGGAATATATTCTGATGGCCATCATTCTGGCTCTAATGGTTATTAACACAACGCAGTTCATGAATTACACCAAGAACGACAGATGGATTGGCGTTGGCAAACTACCAATGGCTTCCAACCTTGCAGATATGCAAGCCTGGGTCTTGAAAAACACTGGTGTTAATGACGTGTTCTTGTCATCCAATGAGCTGAACTTCGCCCTTAACGGCTTGACAGGAAGAAAACAAGTGAATGGAAGAAGAGTCCATAACAGCATCTTCCTGGACACTGACCAGAGGCAGATGGCAGCAGCCATAATGCTCTATGGAAATGACACTGCTGAGAGGAAGAAACTGCTTCAAGACTACAAGGTTAAGTACTTGTACTGGGATTACTACTGGATTCAATCAGAGTACACTTTTGACAGTACAGGAAAGCTGACGTCATGGTTTGACCCATTAGTTGTTCGGGACACGCCAGCTTATCGCGACTTGATACAGAAATATAATTTGAGCAATTTCAAATACCACACCTGGCTAGACCCTGCTGTAAAAGGTCAGTTGATGAAGCAGGATGACCTAATATTTATCCTGCCGAGCCAGTTCAACATGACGCATATGTGGAGCCCTGACCTTGATAATTACCTGCAAGAGGTTTGGAGTTATTCCCAGAACGGAGTTGTTATTAGCAGGATTTATAAGATTGTCAATGCCTGATATTAGAATATGTATTCAGAAAATCAGAAGGTATGATTTTTTAACATGATGGATAAAAAAAAGATTAAATACACAGTCGCCCTGGTGATACTCACCACTATTTTCACAGCCGTAGGCCAGTTGCTCCTGAAATTAGGAGCCAATAACCTGAGATTATCATTTCCCTCTCTGATAACCAACTACCCTCTACTAGGAGGGCTGGCTATTTACCTTGTCGGCGGCGTTGTAATGATTTTTGCGCTAAAACAAGCAGACCTATCAGTTATTTATCCTTTCTTCAGCCTCAGCTTCATCTGGGTAGCTCTAATCTCGGTTTTTATACTGGGAGAAACCATTGTTCTCGCCCACGCGCTAGGCATAGCTGTCATAATCAGCGGAGTTTATTTTGTAGGAAGAGGTGCAAAACATGCTTAACCTGTTTGCCTTGGTGCTGGTCTTCTTGTCTTCTGTGGCAGGATCTTTCGGCTCTTACTTTTTCAAAAAAGCATCCAGGAAATTCAGCTTCAACATTCTGGAACAGCTAAAGAACACCAATTTGTTCCTGGGCATGCTTGTTTATATTATTGGAACAATACTGTCACTCATCGCCCTCAAGCTGAACAGCTTATCGATAATATATTCATTATCCTCAATTAGTTATGTCATGATAGCCATAATATCAGCCAAGCTTCTGAAAGAAAAAATGAACAAGAACAAATGGATAGGCGTGGGGCTCATAATGCTAGGGATTATAATTGTAACTGCTGCAGTTTAAGAAGCAGCTCACTTTTCAATAATAGACTTTCTGAGCTTCAGCAATTCTTCAAGAATATTTGCCGGAGAAAATAAGGGCAGGAACTCAACCTGGGATTGTTTTATTTTATTGACTTTATCCTTGACTGCAGAATCATTTTCCTCACCTACAGCAAGCAGGCACAGCAAAGGCTTTTTATGCTGGGCTAGGACAGCAGAGTCATGAATAGGAATTTTGCCTGTTGGTAGATATTGGCCCTGGCGCTTTTTCTGGTCATCAACTGCAAAGTCAATAAGACTTCCAAGGCTGAGCGCATTGACAAGTGCGCTTCCACGCACACCTACTCCGTACAAAACAACTGTGAAGCCTTTCTTATGCGCGTCGCGCAAAGTTTTTTTAAGAATAGAAGAATAATTTTTTACTTTGTCCGCGTATGAGAGAATCTGCTTCTCTGCACTGGAATCAATACTGAGAGAAACTTTTTTTCCTTGCTCTGAGCTCATCTTCTGCGCGAGGATCGCCAGTATACCCCCGCTGTAAGCATACTTTCCAGCCATCAAAGGCTTAAAGCCGAATGATTTCAGGGTTCTCTCCAACACTTGCTGGGTGAAATGATTGATGTGCTCATCATAAATTACTGCGCAGTCTCCTGCATCAAGAGACACTTCAAAATCAGGGACTGCGATAAGGGCATAGCCTCCCTCCTTTAGCAGCAAATGCAGGCAATGAAAGAATGCTTGCATGTCAGTCACGTGCTCCAAGACCTGGCGCGCCACAACCACCTGAAAACTGCCGTACTCCTTGACAGCTTGCTTGCAAATATTCTCATTCAAGAAATTCTCGAGAACAGGAAATCCTTTTTCCTTGGCCAGCTTGTTTATAGTCTTATTAGGATCAATGCCAACCAATGTTTTAAAGCCGTTTTTCCTAAGCAGCTCAAGGAACATTCCATCATTGCTCCCGATTTCAATGACTGCTCCTTGGGAGACATGAGATAGAATCATTTTCATCTCATCCTGGCTGTGAGGCTGCAGCTTCCACGAGCTCATCCAATAAGTATCTTCCTGGTAAAGCTCTTCTGGATTAACAGGGTTGCAAACCTGTGTTAAGCCGCAAGACTTACAGAAGTGAATCGCCAAAGGATATTTCTTAGGTTTTTCTTTAGGAGAGTTAAGCAGCTTGAAAGCAATGGGCTGGGAGCCAAGATTCAGGACTTCAATAAGGTCAGTGCTCTTGCACGCCCTGCAAATTAGTTTTGCCATATTGCAAAGGACAAGCATTTGATTTAAAAATGTTTTTAGTACAAGAGGCGTTCAAAAAGTCGCCGCAACCATTAGCAAGTGCAACGTCATGAGCAAAAGCGAATGACTTGCACGCAGGTTGCTATGACAGGGGTTGCCCCCTTTGGGGTGTCATTGGCGACTTTTTCAGTCAATAATTATTTCTTCTCGTTCATCTCAGAATTAATGACTTTTATGAACTCCTCTTCTGGCTGGGCGCCGATAATCCTTACAGCGTCAGCAACGCGTATGTTTCTGATGAAGAAAGTCGGAGTGCCTGTCACTCCGATGAGCTCAGCAGTCCTCATGTCCTGCTCAACCTCTGACTTGTAGCGCTGGTTGTCAAGGCAATCATTAAACCTTGCAGAATCTAAGCCCAGAAGAACAGCGTACTCCTTCAAGTACCTGATTTCTAATTGGTCGCTGTGCTCGAACAAGTAATCATGGTACTCCCAGTACTTGTTCTGCTCTTTGGCGCACTCAGCAGCCAGTGCAGAGTTGTAAGCATTAGGATGATTAGTTGTTAATGGAGAGTCCTTGAATACATAGATAACATCATCCGGATACTTAGCAAGGATGTCCTTGATAATAGCTTCTCCTTTTTTGCAGAAAGGGCACTCATAGTCAGAGAACGCGATTATTATGACGCTAGCATTATTGCTGCCAATAAAAGGGTCGTTGCCAAGAGGCACCCTAAATCTGTCACCTGCGCCAGCGCTCTTATCAAGCAAGCCAAACCCCTTGGTGAAGATGCTGACGCCTATGAGAATTAGCACAGCAAAGACAGCAACAGCAATAATGTTCTCAGTTCGCTCTGACTGCTTTGGATTTTTATTTTCCTCTTTCTTTTCAGGAGGATTTGCTTTATCAGACGTCTTCATAATTGCAAAAAGAATAAGAGGTTGTTTTTAAAGCTTTCACTCCTTGTCCTTCTTCGTGATGCCGACATAGGCTAACCCTACAATCAAGACGACGACAAACACCATCATGAAGGATTCCAGAAGAAGGGTGAGATTTTCTGCCGGGTTTTGGTCTGCTGTCACAAAACCAGTAGGGCTTCCGCCTGTGAAGTTCAGTATGAAGTGCGCAGCAATCACCGAGATGAAGACTATGAGCAGCCAGATAAAGAAAACGTCCTTCTGGCTCTTGCTCTCCACCTGATGCCTGTGATACCTCAGGAACTCGTGCTCGTCAATAATGCTCTCAAGCCTCGCCATGATGTTTTTTTTGTCAAAACAGGTATTTAAATGTTGCTCTTTCGATTCACTCTAGTGCTTTAGAAATCTTTTTATACCTTTTTTAATTCCCAAGGTTGGGTGATGGTTAATGGCAAGATATTATGCATATGATATGGCGAATGGCAAGACATATATTGGGAAACAAAAAGAAGCACCAGCCAGCCCATTCATACATTTAGAACAGGTTATAGTGGCGGATACCTTAACTAGTTCCTTACGAGGCAACCAAAATACTCGTAACATAAAAGAAGATTACATTGAACTTTACAAAGGAGCTATTAAAAATAAAGATTTCAAATTATCCCCTTGTTGGCTGCAAAAAGAGCAAAAGGACAATCAAAATAGAATTACAGGTTTAATCGCGATATGGTATCTTGGCGAAGACATAATTAAAAAGGAGGGTAAAGAATAATAATTTGCTCACTTATCTTTTATTCTTTCAATCAATTAGATATCCTTTGGCTTGAATCTTTTGAACTACTTCCATAATAATGTAACTACTGTATAATAGTTATAAATAGAAACATTTATAAATGCTTAGGACTTACCGCAATGCGATATTCAAAATGAATAAGCCCAATATCCTGTTGCATAAAAAACACCAGATTGCCTTTGAAGAACTGGTCAGGCAGGAATCTGAAAAATTTGTAAAAAGGACAAAAGGAAAGCAAATCCTTGATAAAGCTAAACAATATGCTGTAACCATCGGTGTTCCGAACCTTATTGCAGGAACAGCAGGCTATCTGGTTGGAGGCCCGGAGTGCGCTCTGGAAACAATGAAGCAGGTCTCAATTTCTGTCCTTCCTTATTTGACCGCATTTAAGGTATTGAGTGACCTTAATCAAAGGAAAATTCCCTTGGATAACATTAATTACGTAATGGAACAAACCAAAGTGCAATTGGAGAAAATCCTTCAGCTTCAAGAGCAGCCGATTTATAAGGTGATAGGAACAGGACTAGATATGACGCTAAATGCAGCTGCTTTCTATGGTTTATCACTATTGACAAAGAAAATATTCGGGTTCGATGCAGATCAACTACTAATGGCTTTAACCGGCGCTGGCATTGGCTTGCTTCATTCTGCAAGCACATTTTATGTTGGTAACAAATGGAAAAATAAGATCTTGGAATATGCAGAAAAAAATCCTCTAGAACTCGAGAAACAGAGAGGAATCCCGCTGGAATTGAGCGATTTGGAATGCATTGTCAGGGGAACCTTGGCTAATCCCAAAACCACGAACCAGATATATGTGGCTTCAAGCGAGAAAAAATTCAGAGGAGCTAAAGGAGCCCTCGGCTTCTTTGGTGCCTTAGACTCATTGTCAGACAAGAGCAGGGACCCTGCAAGAATAAAACCCAACATAGCTGTCATGCTGGAATCAGAAAACTGGGAAAGCAATCCCAAATACCCGCATTTCACCTTTACTCACAAAAGAGAGAAGTCAAAAACAGAAACTATTCTAGAAGCAGTCAGGATGATTAAGGCTGCCAGCAAAGGAGCTGATATAAAAATACATGCATTCCTTGATTATGCTTCTCTTGATAACATGCTGACCAACCCGTATGAGCAATTAACATCTGTGGACATATGCGGAGAAAATGATCACACTGAGCTTTTTCAGGTTAAATATAATTTTAGGGATTACAATGAGAACAATGACGAAGTCGAAATAATACTGAAATCAGGAGCTCATCTGGAAATAGTACCAAATTTATTCCAGATTTTAAAAGACAGGTCTCTTGAAAATATTGATTTTGACCATGAGCTTATTGAAATTTCACATTCAGGAGATTTCCTTGGCCCATTGGCTAATGCATTAAAACCAAAGAAGGAAAATTCACCTATGTATTTCAATTTTTTTGAAGATGAAAAAGAAACTCCTCCACCAGAAGCCCCAGAACAGCTGCCAGATGAATGGGATAATTTTTCTCAAGTAGTTCTTTCAGCTTACAAGGCAAACAAAAACAGGATTTCATCTTCTCATGCATCCGGATTTCCATCTATGAACATAGCACTTGAAGGAGCAGTCTACTCCCTAACTCCATCGGATCGAGATGAAAAAAAAGAAATTTTCTACAAAGCTTTGTACGCAATATTCCATCCGATAAAAACTATAAAATCGCTGCTCAGTGAGAATGAAATACTGCCAAGTCTAAGAGAAGCAGAAGTCATGACGCAAATTCAGGGCATCACAAAGGAGAATGTTTACTCTGTTATCAGAGAGCTGGAGAGCAGGATTGAAGGCCTGAGAATACGACCCTTTACTTTATCAATGGATTATGATGATTTTTGGCAGATGCGCTCTAACCCCAACATTATGGTCGATAATGCCGCATTCCTTGAGCTGTTAGATGCAAAAAAAACAAAAATAGATATTTACACATCGGATAAAGTTCAGAACAGCTACAAGAGCATAAGGGAAAATGACTTCCCGTGCAGAGAAGAATTAAAGACAAGAGCAGAGGAAATCAAGCAAGCAAGGCAATGCAAGGATTATAAAAAATTAAGCTTTAGAGAAAGATTTGGAAAATCACGTTTTGAACAAGAGCTTGAGAAACCGACATATTCTGTTGTCCCAGCCAATGATGAAGTACCACAGCACATTATTTTCTTTGAAAAAGAGGATGAACGACTCTTTGCGCAAAATCAAACTGTTCACATTTCCACGATCGATAATATTTTTATTGACACTCCGGTTCACCCCAAAGAAGCTGTTCACAGAATTACAAAATATTTAGCACATTTACGAGATTCTATTAGAGCTGTGGATCAGAATCAGCAAAATTCTTCTTAGCTCAAATTTTTTTTCTTGTCTGATAATCGCTTTTTGCCTCAGCAACAGCCTGTTCAATTACTTCTGTTATTTTGTTGTTGGACCAGTTTCTTCTAGGATCGTTTTTTGGAACACTGAAGTAGCTAACAATTTCAGGTGCAAAATCTCCGTCTAAGTCAGTTGCCATTATTATACCTGTACGCTCGCTCATTTCATATATTTTCACTTCACTTCCTGTCTTCGCTTCGTTTGCATGGTTTAGTGTGCAGTCCGCAATATACCCTTGGGAAGCTGGAACTGAGCCACGCCAAGCGTAGTTCTGGCTGAATGGTCCTTTACATGCGCTAACTACTGATATCAGCCCTATTAGTCCGGCTGCACACAATGTTTTGATTTTATTCATACCAAACACCTCCTTTTCTAGTACTACCTAATAGTGGTTATAGTATATAATTATTTGCCCTCCAATTTAGGCGGCAATTTTATAAATACAGAAGTATATAACCCATCTATGGACCTTAAATACCCTTTAGAGGCATATGGCCTAAGCGAAAAAGAGGTGGCTATTTACCTTGAGTTGCTGCCACTCGGAAGCGTGAAGATAAATGAGATAGCAAAAAGGCTAGGCTATCCCCGTTCCACAGTATATCATATACTAGAATATCTAATAAACAAGGGGCTTGTGGCCAGCATAATCAATAAAGGAATCACGTTTTATTCTGCTACAGAACCTGAAAAGCTTAAGGACCAACTAGCTGAAAAGCAAAAACTGATAGAATCAATCCTTCCGGATCTCAAGTCACTTAAATCCACGATAAAAGAACCCTCGAGCGTAGAGATATATGAAGGATTCAAAGGAATCCATACGATTCTAGCTGACCTTGTACGAGTAAAACAGACAGTCTATTATTTCGGAGGATACAAAAAATCCTTGAGCGTGCTAAAGCACTTGCCAGATTATGTAAGGCGTACCCGCATGGAAAAAAACATTCCTGCAAAAATCATATATGATTACACAGACGAGCCGATATTACACACAAAAGAATACCAAAAAGTAAGCGAATTAAAGTTTTATGACGGATTTGAGAATTTTCCTGTCATGATATTTATTTATGGAGATAAAGTATCTTTGTTTAGCCATAAAACAGACCTTGTTGGTGTGATAATAAAGAACAAGGATTTTGCAGAGGCTATGAAAATGATTTTTGATATGTACTGGGTTGTATCCAAGCCTGCAAAGTTTAAACAAGATATCAAACTTTCTGAAATTGGAAAATTAAAATAAAGAATGGCTTTAAACAGTTAAAGTTTTTTTAAAAGAAATCGCAAGGCAAGGTAAACTTGCACAAGCCGTAACCTTTATAAATCCCTGCCTTTTGCTAGAAGTTAAAGCCCGAGTGAATAGCGATTTTAGGGTTTAATACTTGCTTTGAGCAAGTTACTCTTTTGCTATTTCTCCCGGGGATTAAAAGGTTTTTATCATGGCTAACAAAAAACAAGTTTTTTGGAACAAGCGAAACGTGTTTCGTTGTGCAAAGAGCCTAGCTCTTTGGCACCCCAAAAATCACGAAGGTGATTTTTGATGGCTGACCAGAAAAGATTTGAAACGCAATCCCAGGACGTGCCTACAGGCGGAGAGGACAAGGATTACAAGCACCTAGTCAGGGTTATGAACACTGACTTGAAGGGCAGCAAGCAAGTTCTTTATGCTTTGCCTTACATCAGGGGCATCGGGCTCATGTTTGCAAATGCTATTTGCAGGAAAGCCAAGATTGACATTCACAAGAAAGCAGGCTATTTGTCAGACGCAGAGGTAAAAGCTATGGAAGATGTCATCACTCATCCTGTGAAGTACGGCATTCCAGTCTGGATGTTTGACAGGAGAAAGGATTATGATACTGGAGCAGACCTACACATCATCTCAGGAACTTTACAATTCACTCAAGAAATGGATATCAAGAAGATGAAGAAGACCAAGTCTTACAAGGGATTAAGGCACCAATGGGGCCAGCCTGTCAGGGGGCAGAGGACCAAGTCTAACTTCAGGAAGAACAAGGGCAAAGTCTCACTCGGTGTTGTGAAGAAGAAGATTTCAGGAAAGGTATAATCATAAAAAAGGTGTTTAATAAGAATGGGACAACAAAAACCAAAAAAAGTTTTTGAGTCCCAAATTTATAGGTGAAAATTTGGGAGATCCAAGAAAAATAAGGAGAAAATTTGACAAGCCATCCCATCCCTGGCAAAAGGACAGGATTGAGGAGGAGAAAGCCCTTAGCGAAGAGTATGGCCTGCATAACAAGAGCGACATCTGGAAGATGGAGACTATTCTAAGAAAGTTCAAGGACCAGGTCAAAGCTCTTGCCAGCAGGATTGATGAGCAGTCAAAGCTCGAGCAGAAACAACTCGTTGACAAGATAGTCTCCCTTGGATTGATGAAGCAGCACGACCCATTGGATGTGGTGCTGGGCTTGACTAACAAGGATGTTTTTGAGAGGAGACTCCAGACCTTGCTCGTCAGGAAGAGCCTGGCTAGGAGCATGAAGCAGGCAAGGCAGTTCATCACTCACGGTCACGTGATAGTTGACAAGAAAAAGATAACCTCTCCAAGCTACATAGTTAGCCTGAAGGAAGAAGCGCTCATAGAATTCATGCCAACTTCAACCCTGAGCAGCCCTGACCATCCTGAAAGGATGATCAAGGAGCAGGTGAAGGAGAAGAAGGCGACTAAAAAAGAGGAAAAGAAAGAAGAAGCTCCATTAGTGTTCTCAGAGGAAGAGATAAAGGCACTAGAAGAGAAAGGAACTATAGAGAGAAAAGCCAAGCTGGAAGCAGAGCGAAAAGCAGCTGCTGAGTTAAAAGCCGGAAAGAAAGAGGTTAAGCAAGAGAAAAAGAAAGAACACAAAGAACAGAAACCAGAATAAGTTATAGGACGCAAAAGGTAATAAAAAATGAGAGAAAACATCCGTTGGGGAATCGCGCACATATACTCCTCATATAATAATACTATCATCCATATCACAGACATAACCAATACTGAAACTTTGTCATTTAGCTCAGGAGGCCAGATGGTGAAGTCCCATAGGCTTGAGAGCAGCCCAACAGCAGCCATGATGGCAGCCAAGAAAGCAGCAGAAATCGCAATGGAGAAAGGCATTAACGGCGTACACATCAAGATAAAAGCCCCGGGCGGCCAGAACGGGCCAATGACCCCGGGACCAGGAGCACAGGCAGCTATCAGGTCATTATCCAGGATTGGATTGAAAATAGGATTCATAGAGGACGTTACTCCTATTCCGCACGGCGGCTGCAGGAAAAAGGGAGGAAAAAGAGGACGAAGAGTTTAAAGGTGTCAAACATGAAAGTCAACTTTATAACAGACAAAAAAAGCAAGAAGTCAGATAACAAAATAGTCTTTGAGATAAAAGACGTTGACATTAGTTATGCTAACACTCTCAGAAGGCTTTTCATGAACGACGCTCCGGTCATGGCGATAGAGGACGTCGAGCTCAGGAAGAATGATTCAGGGCTTTATGATGAAATGATAGCCCACAGGCTCGGGCTGCTAGCATTGACCACTGACCTGAAATCATACAACCTTCAGTCAGAATGCAAGTGCAAGGGAGAAGGATGCGGCAGGTGCCAGCTCAAGATGACGCTCAAAGCAAAGGGGACGTGCACTGTTTATGCCAGCGACATAAAAACCAAAGACCCAAAGGTCAAGCCAGTTTACCCCAAGACTCCAATTGTCAAACTGCTCGAAGGACAAGAGCTGGAGCTGGAATGCACAGCCATACTCGGAATAGGAAAGATGCACGCCAAATGGAGCCCTTGCCTGGCCTATTACAAAGAAGAGGCAGAAATCACAATTGACAAGCAGCCTGACAACAAGGAAGAGATTGTGGAGCAATGCCCCAAAGCCATATTCGCTGTCAAGAACGACAAGCTAGTGCTTGTTAATGATAATGTGAATGAATGCATACTCTGCGACGCCTGCGTTGAGCTGAGCGGGAAGAAAATAAAAGTCACGCCAAAGCCGACCTACATCATGACAATCGAGTCATGGGGTCAGCTCGAGCCAGCAGAAATCGTTGAGGAAGCAATTGAAGCCTATGACAAGCAGCTTGACGAGTTCGTCGATATGCTCGGAAAGGCAACCAAATAAACAATCCTTAACACTTACCCTCAGCAAAACATGCGGGGGTGCCGGAGCGGTCAAACAAAACTTTCGTTTTGAAGGTCAAAATCAAAGATTTTGGACCAAACGGGCTACCTTGAGGGGGTAGTGGCTTAGTGCCTACGCGTGTTCGATTCACGTCCCCCGCACTTACGAAGTAAGTGCGGACTCAGAAATTCCGTAGGAATTTCTGTTGCCCGCAGACTTTGTTCATCGGAAGAACGAAAATGAAAAACATACAAAAATCCTGAAAACGGATTTTTGAGATTTTTCACAAAAAAATGAAAAATATACAGAAGAACGAACAATTGATGGAATTATTGCAGCTCTTGAAGAAGACAGCAATAGATAATGATGCTGCTATTTGGAAAAGGGTTGCGACTGACCTAGAAGGACCTACGCGAAGGCGCAGGGTTGTTAATGTTTACAAGCTCGAAAAATATGCAAAAGACAACGAGGTTGTCGTGGTGCCTGGCAAGGTGCTCGGCACAGGAGAGCTTAACAAGAAAATAACAGTTGCTGCCTACACCTTCTCAGAACAAGCAGTTCAAAAGATTAATGCCAAGGGCAAGGCCATGAGCATCAAGGAGCTGGTTGAGAAGAACCCTAAAGGCAGCAAGGTAAGGATTATGGGCTGATGAAGATGATAATTGACGCTACTAACATGATTACAGGAAGGATGGCTAGCTTTGTAGCCAAACAAGCCTTGCTTGGAGAGAAAGTAGATATTGTGAATTGCGAAAAAGCAATAATTGTAGGCAGCAAGGAAGGAGTATTCCACAAGTACTGGTACAGGGCGAGGGACATGGGAGGCCCTGTGAAAGGACCATTCCCTTCAAGAATGCCTGACAGATTATTGAGGAGAATCATCAGGGGAATGCTTCCAATGGATACTGCCAGGGGCAGGTCCGCCTTCAAGAGAGTAATGTGCTACATAGGCACATTAGATGAGTTCAAAGGCAAAACAACAACCAAGGTTCCTCAGGCAGACGCCAGCAGGCTCACAACTCTCAAGACAGTAACCATCGGAGAGATTTGCAAGTTCATAGGCGGAAAATGGAATGAGCAGGTATGATTAACATGGAGCAAAAAATCATTTTCAAGCACGGAAAAAGAAAAAGGGCAGTTGCAAGGGCAGCCCTCAGGCCAGGAAAAGGCATAGTCACTATTAATGATGTTGAGCTCGACAGTTATGAACCAGCTATATTCCAGCTCAAGATAAGAGAGCCACTAATATTAGCAGGCGACATTGCTAACCAAGTGGATATTAAAGTAACTGTTTACGGAGGCGGCATTAGCAGCCAGACAGTTGCTGCAAGGCTGGCAATCGGAAAAGCACTGGCAGAATACAGTCCGAGGCTGAAGAAGATATTCCTGGACTATGACAGACAACTCCTTGTCGCAGACGTGCGAAGGAAGGAATCGGCAAAACCAAACAGGCACGGACAAGCAAGAGCAAAACGTCAAAAATCTTATAGATAAGATTTTTGGGTATGTCAATCAAAGATTGCCATACGACAAAAATCATACAGGTAAACTAGCAAAGGTGATGATAAGATGATTATACCAATTCGCTGTTTTTCATGCAACAAGCCAGTGGCCCATCTCTGGGAGGAGTTCTGCGAAAAGGTTGCAAAGGGCGAGGATAGGAAAGAAGTAATGGATAAGCTAGGCCTTGAAAGGTATTGCTGCAGGGCATTGTTCCTGGGTCACATAGATTTGCTGGATATGGCTGGGAAGTTCAAAAAGTTTTAAAAACTTTTTGACCATTTGACTTCGTCAAATATTTCAAGAAATTCTAAAAATATTTTTTAATACATAATACTTGATTTTGAGTGAAGCACAGTAGATGTGCTGTTTTATCTTATTTTTCGGAAATTTTTTATATTTAAACTTAATAAATAGAATAGATTAGATGAAAAATAAACTGCCCGCCAAGAAATTTAATGCAATCACAATAATTTTAATTGTTTTGCTATCTATTAGACTTCTTGGACAGATTTTGAATTTCACAGGGTCATTAACAACAATTTCTCTTATTATTAATATCACCTTTTTCATTTTTTACCTTTTGGCTTTAATTGGAGTGATATTAAAACAAAGGTGGGGCTCTATTTTAGCATTAATTGTCGGGATAATAGACGCTCTGGCTGCGTTTTTTCTCGGTGGAGCTAGGGGAGTTGGCGCAGGTGTTGCTGATTTAATTTTAATATTTTTAGCGTATAAAGAGTATAAGCAGATTTCTTAATAATTTTTGTTATTACCTTTGTTATTATCTAACATTTTTCGCATTTGCATGTTTGCAGCAAAAACTTTATAATCTTGCTAATTTTATATTCTTATCAAATGAAACACAAGAAACACCTTACCAGCCCATTGGATTTAGTCACGTCACAGATTATTGGTCCTTCTAGCTCGCATACAGCAGGCGTGATGAGGATAGGCAGGGCAATTAGGGAGAAGATGAAGAATTTTGCAAAAGTCAAAATTATCCTTTACAACTCACTCGCAGACACTGGAGATGCCCACATGACCAAGAGCGCAATAGTAGCAGGCTTGCTAGGATGGAATGACAACGACCCAAGGATTCCCTTCTCATTCGGCTATGCCCAAGACGAAGGCTTGAGCGTGAAATGGGCTCATAAGAGAGACGAGAGCATGCATCCCAACACTTTGATTGCAGAGGTTTTTGACGAGCAGAGTAAGCCTCATTATTTCAAAGGCATATCTGTTGGCGGCGGCAGGTTCAGATTTGGCATTGTAAAGGAACTTCATAATCATACTTCATAATAATAGTTAGATTAGAATCATGGTAGACTACATTTTAAGGAGTTTTGTGGAAAGAGCCTTGCGAGAGAACAAGACGCTAGGCGATGTTGTGCTCGAGTATGAGCAGGAGAATTTCAGGCGAGGCAAGAAAGAGGTTTTCAAGAAGCTGGCAGAGTCTTTCAAGGTTTTTCACAGCGCAATCCAGAACGGTTTGCAGGCAAAGTACAAATTCCGGAACCTCATGTTTTCTGAGGATGCAAAGAGGATGAACCATATCAAGGCAAGGATTCTCGGCAACACCTTGCACAAGGCGTGCGTTTACGCCCTTGCAATAACAGAGAACAATCTCAATATGGGCCAGGTCATAGCCTGCCCGACTGCAGGAGCCTCAGGCATTGTGCCTGGCTGCATAATAGCAATTGCAGAGGACTACGGCTTTGGAGAGCACGAAACTTACAAAGCCTTGCTCACTGCTTCTGCTATTGAATTATCCATTGTAAAGAACGCCTCAATATCAGGAGCGGCTCATGGTTGCCAGGCAGAATGCGGCTCTGCAACAGCCATGGCAGCAGGAGCAATAATCCAACTTATGAATGTGCATCATGTCACTAATCCAGAAATGGTGGAGCATGCTGCAGCCCTTGCCCTGAAAAACACTCTCGGCCTGGTATGCGACCCTGTAGCGGGGATTGTCTCAGTACCCTGCCGGAAGAGGAATGCTGTTTGCGTTGGCATGGCTTTTGTCTCTGCGCAAATGGCCATGGCAGGCATCAAGTCCTTCATACCATTTGATGAAGTTGCCAGCGCAATGAAAGAGATTGGCGACAGCATGGGTGATGAACTCAAAGAGACTGCTCGCGGCGGGCTTGCAAAGACTCCTACTGGCAGGAAATGGGAAGAAGCCAAGAACGAGCTCCTCAAGCAGGCAAGGGAAGAGAAGAAAAGCTTTGCCGACATACTCTACAAGAATCAGAGGAAAGGAAGGAGATAATATTTAATATTTTGAAAATAAGATTTTTCTGCAGCATAATTTTTAGTAATTGAACCTAGTATTTGAACTGCTTCTCATATTCTTTGTGACTGAACCATTCCAGAATAACATTCAATATCATTACGTCATTAACCTTCACGGTGTAGATTAATCTCCATCCGTTTGGCAGATCGTATTTCCAGAGGTTGGTTATATTATATTTTTTATGTACACTTTTGGCCAGAGCCTTTTCTGTATTTTTACTCTGCAACTTTGCCTTGTTTTCAAGTCTTGCTTTGCCCGTTCTATGAATTTGTATAACTGCTGGTCTTGAAATTTTCCTTTCTTGAGAAGCTCAAAATCATCTTCAATATTCTTGTCAGCAAAAGTAACATAAATCTGTTTTTGAGTCATTTGAACACAAGCCCTTTCTTTTCCAAAGCTCTTATCCCCTCAGGGTCATAGAGCCATATCACAATGCCGTCCTTGTCTATCATTATCTTGCCAGAACTCTCCAAATAGTCAAGGACGGTCAGGAAGGTCTGGTACATCATCTTCTTCGGAAGCTTTTTCCAAAGCTGGTACTTGCCATATTCCTGGCTGTACTTGTGTATGGTCTTCTCAACCATCAGGACAGAGCCTAATGTCGGGCTGTGCAAAAGACTTTTTTTCATATTATATAACTGTATATAATACTGATTATTTAAATCTTTCGCAACAGTTCCCTCGGAGAGCCTAAAATTCTCTGCCATTAGATTAATAGGAGGATATGCTGTTTATAAGCGCTACGCGAAGATGTCCAATGCATATTTTTCAATACGAAAAAATTACAAAAAGTCCAGTGGTTTTTACAAGCACTCCTTTCACAGTTAATTATTTATATTATAAAAGAATACTGCCTCTTATGAGCAAACATTACGCCACGTCACCTGGAGAGGAGGCTATAGAGGGATTTCTAAATGACAAAGGAATTTCTTTTAAAAGAGAGGTGAAGATACCTAAACTGAAAGAGGATTATGCTGATTATAGAGTGGCTGATTTTTATTTACCAAGATATAAAGTGTTTATAGAATTTCTTGGTGAATGGAATTCTGAAAAAGGGAGAGAAAAATATAAAAAGAAGAAAGAAATATACAAAAATAATAATGTGCCTTGCGTTTATATATATCCTGATAATTTTGGAGTTCTAGAAATCATTTTTAGGAGAAGATTAAGAGATGTTCTTAAAAATCATCCTAAATTAAAATTTCAAAGATTTATTTTTAACTTTGATATTTTAGTGCAAAAACATTCCATAGAAATAATAGTTCTTGTTGTATTATTGATTTATTTTATAAAAGATACTGCTGGAAGAATTCTTTTCTCTTTAATTCTAATTTATTCTTTATATAATGCTATAAAAGAAACTTTCTTCAAATAAAAAGGTTTAAGTAGATGAGATTTTCTAAATAATTTAACCTTTTCTTTGTTACACCTTATCATCTTAGTACATTAGTGCTTCAGAGCAATAATTATATAAATCCCCTTGAAGTAATAGTGTGTGCTATGAGCAAAGGCAAGATTAAGAAGAAAGAGAATGCTGAGAAGCCAGACAGAGCTGAAAGAATAGACTTCAAACCCTTGGCTGCTAAATGGCAGAAGAAATGGTCAGATGCCAAAATATTCAAAGCCGTTGAAAATTCAAAGAAACCGAAATATTTTCTGATGGAGATGTATCCCTATCCGTCCGCCTCATTCTTGCACATGGGCCATGTTCGTAATTATACTATTGGCGACGTTTATGCTCGTTTTAAGAGGATGCAGGGCTTTAATGTGCTCTATCCCATGGGCTATGACAGCTTTGGGTTGCCTGCAGAGACTGCTGCAAAGAAAGAAGGCATCCATCCTAGGAAGTATGCTGATGATGCAATGAAGAAAATCATGGAGTATCAGAAAGCTTTGGGCAACAGCTATGACTGGGACAGAATAATCTACTCCCATGACCCTGATTATTTCAAGTGGAACCAGTACTTCTTCATCAAGCTCTTTGAAAAAGGCCTGGCTTACAGGAAGCAGGCGCCTGTTAACTGGTGTGAAACATGTCAGTCAGTATTAGCCAATGAAGAAGCAGAAGGAGGTACTTGCTGGCGTTGTGACAGCGAGGTTGGAAAAAAGGATTTGGCGCAATGGTTTTACAGGATAACTGCTTATTCTGACAGGTTGCTCAAGGATTTGGAAAAGATTGATTGGCCTGAGAAGATAAAAACCATGCAGAAGAACTGGATAGGCAAGAGTTATGGCACAGAAATAGATTTCACAATTGATGACGAGAAATGGAATATCTTTACCACAAGGCCTGACACTATTTACGGCGTAACCTTCATGGTAATATCCAGCCTGCATCCTAGGCTCTTGGAATTAACAGATGCAAAGCACAGGAAAGAAGTAGAAGATTTTGTCAGGAAATGCCAGAAAGTAAGAACTCCTGAAGAGATTGAGAGCCTTGAGAAAGAGGGAGTATTCATAGGCAAGTACGCTGTTAATCCTATCAATGGAGAACAGGTTCCTGTTTATGCAGGCAACTTTGTACTGGCAGACTATGGCTGCGGAATGGTGATGGCAGTACCAGCGCATGACCAGAGAGACTTTGAGTTCGCAAAGAAATACAACATACTCATCAAAGTAGTGATTAACTCGCCGATGTTTGACTTGAACGCAGAAAAGATGAGCAGGGCTTACACTAGCGAAGGCAACCTGGTGAACTCAGGCAATTTTAATGGCTCTGCCAGCTATGACGCTATTGAAGAGATAACTCAGCACCTTGAAAAGATAGGCAAGGGAAGAAAAACAGTGCAGTATAAGATAAAAGACTGGATGATAAGCAGGCAAAGGTACTGGGGAACGCCCATACCGATAATTCATTGCCCTAAATGCGGAGTAGTTCCTGTGCCTTACAAAGACCTGCCTGTATTATTGCCTGAGAAGGTTGATTTTAATGCAGCAGAAAACCCATTGCTTTCTAGCAAGGAATTCCTAGAAGTAAAATGCCCGAAGTGTGGAGGGCATGCTCACAGGGAAACTGACACAATGGGGGGATTTGTTGATTCATCATGGTACTTCCTCAGGTATTGCGATAATAAGAACAAGAAAAAACCATTTGACGCTGACAAGGTTAATTACTGGATGCCTGTTGACCAGTATGTTGGAGGAGCAGAGCACGCAGTAATGCACCTCATATACGCGAGGTTCTTTGTAAAAGCACTCAAGGACATGGGATTGATAGGATTTGACGAGCCATTCAGCAAACTCTTCAACCAGGGAATACTGTACAAGGATGGAGCCAAGATGAGCAAGAGCAAGGGCAACATAGTAACCCAGGACGAGATTGCTAACCTTTACGGGATAGACACTGCAAGATTCTTTCTCATGTTCCTAGCCTCTCCTGACAAGACCATGGAATGGGATGACAAGACAATAGAAGGCACTTATCGCTTCCTAGCCAAGGTTTACAGGATGCTCACAGAAAAAAAGATTGTTGACAAGACAATAAAGAACCAGGAGAGCAAGATGCACAAGAGCATACTAGAAGTTACTGAGAACATACAAGGCTTCAAGTACAACATTGCCTTGATAAGCATCATGAAGCTTGCCAATTACTTGTTCACAAAAGAAGAGATTAACAAGAAAGCAGCAGAGGCATTGCTGTTATTAATGGCTCCTTTCACACCTCACCTTGCAGAAGAATTATGGGAGAAATTAGGCAATAAAGAGTTCATAAGCACTTCGAAATGGCCTGTGGCTGACAAGAAAAAGATTGACGAGAAAGCAGAAGCAGCAGAGGAGCTTTATGACTTAGTGAGAAGAGACATTATTGCTCTTCAAGACTTGACAGGCCTGACCAAGCCCAACAAGATAATGTTAGTGATAGCTGATGACTGGAAATATAATTTTATTTCAGAACTGAAAAAAGAAATGGAGAAGACAAGAAATGTTGGTGATTTGATAAAATCATTGTGCGCAAAAGACAAGACTAATGCTAAACTCATTGCAAATCTTGTGCCAAGATTTGTGAAAAACCCTGACAAGCTACCAGAAGTAGTGCTTTCGCAAGAAATTGAGAAGAAAGCCTTGAATAACTGCGCTGCTGAGCTCGAGAAAGAGTTCAAGACCAAGTTTGAGATAGTATTAGAAAAGGACTCTAAAGAAGAGACAACAAAAGCAGGGCTTTTGAGTGTCCAAAGCAATACTTTGGACAAAGCTAAGAATGCAATGCCTGGAAAGCCAGCGATAATATTTGAATAGTTAATCCATCTTTTTAATAAGGCGGCTGAATAATTAACCTGAGAGTATAATTCTTGCGCCACAGTAAGAATAGCCTTAGTTGTGCTTGGGTTATTTTTCCGAAACGAAATAGGCATAATAGTTGAGGGAGTAGATGCCAAAGGCTTTGGAGTCGTAGTCGTCGCTGCCGAGGACAAGCTCCTTTAGTTGGTCTTCTTGTGTATTTTGTAGGACATAGAATGCCATTGCTTTTTCTTTTTTGTATTCTTTGAAGTATATGTTGGCGTATTCTTCGAGTAGTGCTTTGTCGTTTTCTAGTGCTGTTTGCCATGCCGGATGTTTTAATATTCTGTTCTTGGTTAGTGGGGTGTCGTATTTGACATTGGGTTCTGAGCTGTCTAGTTCTGTGCCATTAATGTTTGAATAATTGATTGTTAAGAATGCATCGCTGAAGTCTGCTGGTATTTTTATTAGTTCTTGGCTTTCCGGGATTATTTTGAATTTTGTGCTTTCTGCTTTGTATGCTATTCCTGTGCAGGAGTCTAGGTGTAGGCAAACATTGAAAAGTCTAAGCCTTTCTTCTCTGCTTCTGGTGCTTCCGTCTGGGTTTTTGAGTGTGTTGTAGTCTTTTACTCTTGCTTCTATGTTTTGTTTGAAGCTAAAAGGCTTAGAGTTTGTGTCTCGTAGTTTTTGTATTGCTTTTGCGTATTGGTGGATTTCTATGATTTGGATTGTCATTTTTTATCCTCCAATAGCTTGTCAATATTGATCCTCACTATATCTCCTTGTTTCAGGAACGGGTGAAGGTTCTTTGAAATAATCAGAATAAGATTCTCTCCTTGCTTTGCTATTTTCTTGGTGATGGTTAAGTCCACAGTCCCCCCAAAATTATAATTTTATTATTACAGAATGATGAGGAATTCATAACAATATTTAAAGATTTCGATTCAATAATCACTTTAAAGTAATAATAATCTCATAGTAATAATTAAATAGTCTGCAAAACTGATTCTCAGTATGATCCCGCAGAAAGCCCTGTACATCAATGCAGTCAATGGTTCTTTTAGAGTTGAAGATGTAAAGGATGAAGAGGTTATTGGCCCTTTGGATTTTGCTTTCAGGTATGCTAATGATGATAACAAATTCTTTTTTGGCAGCGGAGTATTGGCTGGCTCTATCATTCCTGGCACGAGAAGATTGATTTTCTGCGGCCGCTCTCCGCTCTGGAAAAACTTTTACATATCAACCATGGGAGGAGCAGCATTAATATTCCATCACTTAGGCATTAATTATGTTGTTATTGAAGGCTCATGCCCTGATTATAGCGTTCTAAGGTTGAAGAGAAAGAACAACAACATTACTGTAACATTTGAAAAGCTTAACCCTGAGCCTGTGTGGAAAAACTATAATAAAAAAATCGGTTTTTACGCATTGCAGGAATATGTTTTTAACAAGTACAAGGCAGAATATGATGATTGCCTTGATGAGTTTGGTAAATTAAGAATTCTGGCAACAGGTCCTGCTGCTCTCAAAACAAATATGGGAGCTATTGGCTCGAGCTATGTTGAAGGAGGCAAGCTTAATGCAGTTGACTGCTGGGCAGGCAGAGGAGGCATAGGTTCAAAACTCTTGCAGAAGCACAGGATTGTGGCGATTGTTTACGGCGGAGACTACACTGACATTGACTTGAGGAATTCTGAAGAGCTTAACAAGTACTTTGAAGAGAAGTTCCATAAGAAGATGCTAATGGAAGATATTGAGGTTACTAAGAAGTATCGTTATGACCCAGAGTACCAGTCTGGCGGCACACTAGGAGTCAACTTCACAAAAACCCAGAGCTGGCTCTTCAGCTTTAATTATTCCTCTATTTATTTATCAGATGATGAAAAAATGCAGATTCATAACAATTTCATTAAAGACCATTACTTAAAGCAATTTAATGAAGAAACAATTAAACCAAAGCTTTTCAAGACTTGCGGAGAAACCTGTCCTGCTGTTTGTAAGAAGATGCGCGCAGAATTCAAGAAGGACTATGAACCTTATGAAGCACTTGGACCTAATTGCGGAATATTTGACCAGCGCTCTGCAGAGAAGCTCAACCATTATGTTGATGCAATGGGCTTTGACGCAATACAAGCAGGAGGAGTTGTTTCGTGGGTGATGGATTGTCTAGCAAAAGGCTTGATAAGAAAAGAAGATTTCGGAATTACCATGATGCCAAAATGGGATTGGAAGAACTTTGATGTGGTTAATGACTCAAATAATAATGCGGAGCTGGGGATACAAATAGTGAACACAATGCTTACTAATCCTATATTCAGCAAGAGCATAAGAACTGCTGCAAAAGAGATTGACAAGAAGTACGGCACTAAGATTATCAATCTCGCTGTTTACAATTCCTACGGCGAAGATGGCTGCATGGTGCCTAACATGTACTGGGCTCCTGGCCTGTTCAGCCCAATGCCAATTATGGGCAAGTACTTCCAGTGCTATGAACGCTTGACAGGAGACCCTTATGAGCTTGGAAAGATTAATGTTGATAGAATGATAAAGGAGTTCTACTCTGACAACTGTGGCTGCTGCAGGTTCCACAGGGGATGGATTGAAAAAATGATAGAGGACATTATGGACAAGCACTTTCAAATGAAGATTGACTTCTTTAGCCATCACAAGAAGTTAGCTCAACTAATTAACTGGGATAACAAGAGCGCTTTCTGGGAGAGTGAGCGAGTAATGGATATTGTTTTTGAGTATTTGAAGAAATTCTTGAGAGAAAAACCTGATGATAAGGCAGCGAAAGAATGGGTTGAGAAATTTGAGGAAGACAAACTCAAAGCTGCAAGGGCTTACTGGGAAGAGATACGCCGCGGAATAAATGATGCATTGAAGGACTGAAGTGGGATTATGAATATAATAATATCTGGAGCAAAACATTCTGGAAAAACCACAGTTGCTGAAAAACTTGTTGATAGGCTGAAAAAGACAAGCATTCCTGTCGGGGGGATCCTGTGCATAGAGGATAAAATCAGGGATGTAGCAACTGGCGAGACTCAAATATTTCTTTATGAAAACGAAATCCCGGATTCTCAACGTATTGGGAGTCATTACGTAAAAAATTCTGCTCTGGGATTTGCAGAGAAGAACATTAGGCAGGCTATAAGTTCTGGTGCTTATGCAATAATAGACGAGTACGGAAAACTTGAACTCAGAGGAGAAGGATTACATAATATAACGGGTGAATGCCTTGGCTCGAACAAGTGCATAGTCTTGGTCAGGGACATTAATGTTGAGCCTTTTTTAGAGAGGTTCAAAAAATATTATTTCAAGGTTTTTAACCTGAGCGAGGAGAATAGAGCCAAGCTGCATGCAGAAATATTTGCATATATCTTTGGCTAGGTTTTAGAGAGGCTTGGCTTCTATCTTGTAAATCCCGCCTATTTGCCCTGCATTGTTAAGGTATTGGCCTACCAGCTTTGCAGGAGTTCCGTATCTGGACGCATAGCTGTTGTCAAAGATGAGCTGCAATCCTTCCTGCCTCCACGGAGGTATGCTCACAGCATATTTATTGGCGTGCAATATCAAGGCTTTGTTTTCAGGTTCAATGCCTGCTAATCTTAAGAGCGTTTGTAGCGGAATAGAAGGAACATCTTGCCTATTCTTGTAAACCACTCCTTGCTCCTGGCACATCTTCTGAATCTTGGAGTAAGGCACAGGAACATTATTCACGCTTAGCACCAGGTTTTCAAGAGTCATGCTTACATCCTTGTCCTCAGGCTTGATAATCTCGCCATCAGGACCAACATAATAAGTTCCTGGTTCAAAATCTCCTTTGTAAGCATGGATGTTGTCGCAATCACTAATCTTATGCCAAGCCTTATCATCCAACGGGAAAAAGCCATACGGCGTTAGCTTAATCCTTTGGGCAGTCTCAAAGCCTTCTCTGCTCCAGAATTCTTTAGGAATATTTTCCTTGCTTGCTGAGAAAAAAGCTTTCTCAGGATTTTCAGGAATTAAAGTGTACCAGTCAGTGGCTCTCGCCATCACTCTTCTGCCAGTCTTTGAATAATTCATACCCAGCTTGTCATACATGTCAGGAATAGTTATTCCGTGCCTGAGCTTCTGGACAAGAGCTCCTGTCTTGCAATAGCCTTCCTTATCCACAGGAAGCATAGGGATAGAGTCAATTCTGGCCTTGTCAAGAGGCATTCCTTCAACACTCACCCTTGACAGATCATTGAACCAGGAACGGGGGATAGGCAGAGCAGTATCACCTACGGTTCTGGTAATTCTATCCGGTAGTATCCTGGGCCAAGGAGCCCTCTGCACAATATCAGAATCAGAAACAGCGAGCACGGTTGCTGCACCCAAAATCCCCCAGCCAAGTATTTTTATAGCTTGCCTCCTATCAACGGTTATTGTAGAAGCTTTCATAATTTTCACCCCACTCTTTCCTTGAGTGTTAGAACTCTGCTTAAATATTTTTTCAATTGTGATGTAAAAAAAGTGAGCGCCTTAAGGTCGAAATTTCTTCGAGAAAATAATTGAATGCGTTGCTGGGGGTTGCGCCCTACGGGTCAGCAGCATCTCTGGATAAGAAAATCTTAAATTTCGAAGGCGCTCAAAAACGTAAGCGTTTTTGGCGCAAACGAAACTTGTTTCGTTGCGCAAAGAGCCTTGCTCTTCTGCGCACCAAAAGCTTTGCTTTTGATTGTGCTGTGTCGAGCGTTAGCGAGACTTTCTACAGTACCCTAATTAATCAATCCAACTCTTTCAATCATGAACCAGACTGCTGACAAGCCAAGCAGAATAACCATTATTCCTAGCACCAAGTCGAACTTGGCACCAAAGAGCCAGACAGCAACCAGGCGTATGCAGACGTACACGATGAATATGTCCCTGGTCAACCCTCTGATGCCTGTTTTCATTTCAAGACAGAACACTATTCAGAGGATTATATAAATCTTTAGGAGTTATGATTAATCTTTCTCAAGAGAAGGCAACCTGACTCGCGCATATTCATAACCGTATTTTTCAGCTAGCTCTTGGATTTCTGAGCTGTGCTCCATGTCGCAAACCACAAGTATTTTGCTGTAATCCATTAGCCGAGCCACGCTGTTAGCATGGTCTACGATGTGCTCCAGCCTCTTCTGAAGAGTCTGCTTGTACTCCAGCATCATGGGAGAAAGCTTCTTGCTAAAACTTTGAAAATCATCTCCCTTCAGCTTAATACTTTTCTCGCTTTGCGCTCTAATCCTTCTTGGCGACTTACTTTCAATAGTCTTTTTCAGTTCCTGCTGGAGGATGCTCTTGACTTTCTTATCAAGGTCAGAACACTTTTTCTCAAGCACAGGATCATCCAGACCATAAACAGGGAAATCCACTCTTTTTATGTTCATACCAAGCTCTGTGTTATTCCAGAAGTATAGTTTTCTCAAAGGAACCATGCTCTCAGGCACTTTAGTGAAGAAAATCGCATCCAAGACTCTGTCTTCATAAAGATGGCACACTAACTTGGCGTATAAGTCCTGCAACACATCATCTTCCTTAGGAGGATGGCCGAGATGATAAAGCACCTTATCCTGCATAAAAACCACTAATGCATAAAACTATATAAATGTTTGGAGGAAAAAGTTTATAAATTGTGTTTCGTTCCTTCAAGGCAAAAAGGGGTGTGTAACACTCCAAGCTTGTTCTTGGGGATAGTAAGGTGATAAACATGACGTATGCTGTTGATTTTGCAATAGACATTATGCAAATGATTAGTTCTCCAGCGCCAGTGATGTTTCAGAGGAATAGCTCCTTATTCATTGCCTCCCAGCAAGGCTTTGCCCAGATTACTTACGGGCTAAACACTCAATCGCAGAAAAAAGCAGAGTGGCAAGAGGAAGCTCCTGAAATACTAGAGTCACAAGATGCAATCATAAGAAGAAGCGAGGAAGGATTTAGAGATTATAAAACCACATTTAGAAAAGGAGAAGGTAAGTATTTGTTGCCAATACTTTTCAGCAAGGATTCGGATGCTTTTACTCTAGAAGACATGATAAAGGCGGCAGAAGCTTTGCAGAAGCTTCCTGACGACGGAAAAATAAGAATGGTTTCTCACGATAGCACTTATCACAGCCACAAATACGGATACGCAGCAGACGGCATTGACGTATGGGTGTGTGCTGCAAGGGTGATGAACAGAAAACGCTACTTAGAGCTAGTCAAGAAAAATGAGACTGATCTACTAGGATCAATAGGTGCCTTGGAAGGGCTTTCACATCAACAAATATCTGCATCTTATTCGAGGCTAAAATTCCCGGATTGCGTAATTATGACCCCCTATCTGCTGGTTAGTTTTCCAAGAGGAGGACGTTTAAGCAATCTCGAACATAACCAAACCGATTGGCGTCAAAGTACGAGCTTAGAGCACAGCTGGAACGGGACTAGTAATGGAAGCATACTAACGTATAGGGAATTAAGAAATGATGTCGAATCACCATTCAACATTTACGTTACTCTGAACTCTTTGAGCTTCAAGGGGAAAACACAAAGTAGTTTAGAAAGTAAGAGTGCATCGCTAATAAATCAATTCAAAAAGGAGCTGGATGCTCTTTACAAAGCCACTGAGAAAGGCCAGTTATCCATAGAAAGCATAAACAACGCTCATAACAAGGCATGCACTACCGAGATAAAACGCTTTAGGGAAAGCTTTCCTGATTTGGCCCAACGATACCAAAGTCAAGCTTAAAAAGTATAATTATCGAAAAGAAAAAACATAATGCTTTATCTTTTGAGATTCTTGAACTTTTCGCAGTGCTGTTCTCCGCAAGTGCCCCAGTTCTCAAGGGAATTATCATGGATAATAATGGTAACTGCCTCGCCAGGTATTCCCATTCCTGTGAACACTTCAGTAATCTTCTTAATCATCTCCTTCTTTTGCTCCTTCTTCATAGGCCAGGTCTCAACAACTATTGCAGGCATGATTTTCACCTCACTTAACTTCTTTCCAATCTTCTCTTAGCAAGCCATAAATATTACTGTCATGAATTTTATTGTCAGCCTTACACTTGGCTCCCTGCCTATAGGTTCCTTCAAACACAAAGCCTGTTTTACTTGCCAACACATTGGAAGCTTGGTTATCAGTAAATGCGTACCAATTAATCCTCCTGAGACTTAACTTCTCAAATGCAAATTTCAGAACTGCATCTATGGCTTCGCTCATTAAGCCCTGTCTCCAATACTTCTCTCCCAGCCAGAAGCCGATCTCAGCCATTCCTTGGAATTGGTCAACATCCTTAAGTGCTATTCCGCCTATGAGTTTCTTCCCAGACTTTAATTCAATGGCAAAATCATAATCTTTTCTCAAAGTCTTCTTTGCATTTACCTTGCACTTACTTATCCACTGCATTGCAACCTTCTTAGTATAAGGATAAGGCACGACAAGAAGATTCTTTGACACTTCCAGATTATTTATGTTATCAACTAACTCATGAATGTCTTTTTTCTCAAATTCCCTGATTATTAATCTATCTGTTATGAGTTTCATCTTAAAAATAAATGCGCGCCCAAGGGTGGATAAACAACTCAAACATTAGTTGATCCCATCCTTTCCTCCGCTCCGCAACCCCCAAAGCACCCTTGCCTAGGCTTAGAGCTGCTTCGTTCCCGATCTCTCGAGCACGTTAGGGTTCGAGACCAGTGAATCTCTGATTCTAGCGCGTGACTCGGTTCGCAAAGATAAGAGCCAATGAGGACAGAGCATCGACGGTCTGAACAGGACTAATGCTTAAGGAGCAAACCGCCCCCTGGGCTTCAGCCCCCACTTATATCCGTTTTGGGTGACAGGAGAGGATAAGCCTCCCGGCCTAGCAGGGGAAGGGAAGAAATGCTTATTTAAAAAGGTTTTTAGAATAATAACGCTAAACGCTAAAAGTAAAATTTATATATTAGTTATAAGGGTGAGGAAAAGCTATGACTTCAATCAACACAGAACAAGACAGGCAAATCAGAAAGGACATAGCAGAACTGAAAGAAAAGATTAGCTTCTTCCTCTACAACCAGTTCGTAAACTTTGAGAGGGATAAGAAAATCCCGCTCAATGGCTCCGAGATAAATCCTTCCTTTTTCCTGAACGATTATGAGATATTCATTGACTGCTTCAGGTTTGCTGCTCCTGGCAATGCTGACTATGATGAAAGGGCAAAGATTTATGAGGAGGCAGGCGTGAAGCACCTCTTCCTTGACTTCAGGAACCTGGCAGATAAGAATGTTGAAGATTTCCTGAGAGTGAAGCTGCCAAACCTGGGCTGTGATTTGAAAAGAAAATAGCTGTAGACCTTGTTTTTCTCTCTCTAAAACCGCAAAACTTATTAACCAGAGCAGGCTTTCTTTCTCGTAAGCGAGGGGGTGTTTGTACTTTGGAAAACAAAAAGCATTGCTTTTTGAATCCCCAAAAATCCTGGGGTGATTTTTGATGGAAAACTCTGTACTATTCTTAGGTACTGGCGGCGATTCCTTAGTTGTTGGCAAGCAAATAAGGGCGAGTGGAGGCATTATCCTTGAATTGGACGGCAACCAGTTCGTGCTTGACCCTGGGCCTGGCTGCCTGGTAAGGGCGAGGCAGGCAGATATAAGCATAAGAGACACCATATCAGTCCTTGTGAGCCACGCCCACACTAATCATTCTAACGATGTTAACGCAGTTATTGAAGCCATGAGCGTGTCTGGCCTTGATAGGATCGGCGTTGTGGTGTGCAACAAGAAATTCGTCAATGGAGACGATAAGGAAGTTCCTGGCTTGAAAAAGCGCTCCTGGAACTATGTTGAGAGAGTGCTTACCCTTGAGCCTGGCCAGAAGATAGGCATCAACAACATCAACATCTACACAACTCGAACCCAGCACTTTGACTCTGAAGGCATAGGCTTTATCTTTGAGACGCCAAGGTACAGAATAGGATATGCTTCTGACACAGAATACACTGAAGAGATTGCTGCGCAGTACGAGAACTGCGGTATGCTCATACTTAATTGCAAGTACCCGTCAGAGATGAAAAATCCAGGCAACCTAAACGTTGATGATGCTGCCAAGTTCATCAAGAAAGCCAAGCCTAAGCTTGCAGTAATCACTCATTTCGGCATCAAGATGATAGAAGCAGACCCGATGTATCAGGCCCGTGAGATTCAGAGGGAGTCTGGCGTTGAGGTAATAGCTGCAAAAGACGGCTTGTTAATCAATCCAGTATCTTTCTCCTCAAGAATGAGGCAGGAGACGCTAGAGCCGTTTAACCAGCCGCTTTAGGATGCCTTAGAATGATGGCCATAATCAGTATGCTGGGGTCCTAGTCAGTATGAAAAGGGACATCGGAAAATTGATTGTATTGAAGGAGCCTGCTTATTGCGCTTATTCTAGATGCGAGAGAAAGCATGAAAAAATTGATGGATTAGCATCTAAAGTTATCGGTCAAGAAATTTACACCCACAGAAGCCCTGCATTTATTGTAATAGAAGATTGCGATTTCTGCTATTGCTGGGAGCAACCAAGCCGTGGTAAGGACCTCGAATGGGAAGATGTCATTATAAAATATAAATAGCCTTTGTTATTTTCGCCCGGCGCCAGAGCAGATTAATACTTCTCATAGCAGCAGAACAATCCCATAACCTATCAGGCAGCCCGCTGTTATAAAGGGCATTGCAGGATAGAACTTGTCTTTCTTGGCGAATATGAATAACAATGCGAGAGCAAGAGTCGTGGTTATTGTTATTGTCATGCATTGCTGGAGAGCAACAGCCTTTGACAAGCCTTTAAGCACAAGGCTTTCCATAACTGCGCCTGTGAATAATAATGGGAATGCTATATCTCCTCCGCCGAGAATCGCGTTCCTCTTCTCTTGCTTTGCTGTTTTGGCTGATGCTGTTTTCAAACTCTTAGGAGGCAATGGCTTTGCAATTCCTGCAGCAGCCTGAGCTTTTGGAGTGTAAGGTATGAACAAGCCTGCAAAAACCTTGCTCTCTGCCTGGAACTTGGCCATTTTCACCATGTGCTTGCTCTTCCACACAGCATACATGTCATATAATGATATGACGAGCAGCAAGATGAATGCCCAGAAAACATTGAGCAAAGGAACAAGGAATACTGCAATTCCAGCGTACATTAAGACCTCCGTGATGTTGTGGATGATCACATTTGGCTTTAATACTTTCAGGACTGCGAGCACCAAGGCAATCACAAAAACAAGGCCGGTCGCAAGGGTTCCGCCCAGGGCAGGGCTGATCGTAGGGAATACTGCAATGAAAAAAGCAATATAATTCGCACGGAAGACACCCAGGGCAAGAATGATCGCAAGGACTACTGCAATAAAGAACCAGGCTTTCCACAAGTTGATTTTTTTCATCCTGATGATTAGCAATACAAGAAGCGTGCCTATGATTAATCCAATAGCAATGTAGGCGAATGCTCCTGAGCCAGAAAGTTCAGGCCTGGGGCCCAGACTGGTGTCGGCATGAACAATAGTAGGCACTCCATCAACCACTTCTACTCCTTTCATGTCCGCATTAACCAATCCTAATCCGACTACTTGCGCGAGTATGAAAAAAACTACAAGCACTATAGTAACGAATAAATCGTGTTTCATAAGATTAACGTGTTTAGAAGTAGTATATAAGTGTTTTTAATTATGTTGGGAGAAATATAAGCGGTCAAGCTAATTTCTTAATCTTGTTAACAGTTACCAGAATTGCGCCTTTGCAAGGCTCGCCTTTATTCTCAGGAATATTCTTCACGAAATCGCGCCATTTTCCCTCTTTAAAGTATTCTGTAGTTCCTTTGAGTTCATAGCCACTGCAAGTTTCCTTCCAATTATCACACCAAACGACTAAAGCAACATTCTTGTTATTCTGGATGTTCCTTCTGGTTTCAGCCATGTAATTATCAGTTATTAGAATTTGATTCTTTGAAACCACTTTTGGAAAGCCAACAGCAATGCAGTGAGGATTGCCTTCAGAATCAATGGTTGCTAATGCTAGCGCGTTTTTTTCTATTAGCTCTTTCATTTCAGGAGTTATTTCAGCCATTATGCAGGTTAATATTGCTTTGTTTATTAATTTTTCCGCAACACATTAAAATCAGTAAATATTTCATATAACCATGAAGCTCGCCAACATAATCAAGGTAAGCGTGTTTGTCAAGCCAGAAGAAAGCGAAGCACCCATTAAGGAGGCTTTTCTAGGATTATTCCCTTTCAGCCTTGAGGAGGAAAAAATAATGTTCAAGAAGACCAGGGCAACCAGTTTCAACCAGAGAGAAATAATAATTTATGAAGCAGAATTGATAAAGGACAGGCACATTAATGCATTTATTGATTTCTTGAAGTCAAAACTGGATGATCAGCAGAAGAAAATACTCATAAGCCAGGAGAACAGATTAGATGACAACCTTGACTTCTTTATCAGATTAGACAAGCAGAGCCTTCTGAACAATCAATTCAACATAACTGACAGCGGAGAGTGCTTTCATCTAAGAATAAGCATTGCTGCTTTTCCGCGCAAAAAAGAAACAGCGCTGGAAGTTGTAAAGAAGATTTTCAGCTAATCTTTTTTCATTCTCTCAAGGTTGACGCATTCATAATGCTGTTTTTTCCCTTGCTTAAAATACACGATTAATTCTCCGGGTTTTTTGGCAGCCCAGGAATAAGTGTCATCTTTGCGAATCTCAAATTTATCTTCATCAGAAGATTTGGCAGTGACTGGCTGGATTAAGCCCTTGTTTTTCTCATAGAACTCGCTATCTCTGAAATGATATTTCTTTAACAATCGTATGAGTTCTTCCTTTGCCTTTAACAATCGTGTGAGCTCTTCCTTTGTGATGCCCATTTTCTTATTTCTCCATTTCTCTCCTTATATGCTTTATCACATCAATGAAATAATCATGCATAGGCGTGTACTTCTTGATCTTCTCAGAGTCTTTGATTTCTGCCTCAAAAACAGCCAGGGGGATGAATTTTGTGGATTCCACCTCTTCCTCCTGCAGCTTGAAGCCCTTGACATCCTTGTCCAGCTTTAAGAGGCATATCTGGACGATTTCATGGTTATGATAGCCAATGGCTGGCTCGTCCTGCTTTATCTTTCTTATTTCAATCTTTTTTAGCTGGGAAAACCTGATTTTCAAGCCAAGCTCCTCGAATACCTCTCTAACAGCAGCCTGGTCAAAACCCTGGCCAGCGCTCACATGGCCTGCTGAGGAAATGTCCCAGAGCCCAGGATAAGTGGATTTCTTCTCAGAGCGCTTCTGTATCAGCACTTCGCCCTTGGGATTATAAATCCAGATATGAACGTTCCTGTGCCACGCGCCATTCTCATGAGCCTCTCTTTTTGAAATAACCTTTCCTGTTGGCTGGTTGTTCTCGTCAACAACATCAATCATTTCATCTGCCATGCTTTAGATGCAATTCCCAAGCATATAAAAAGGTTTTTCTTTCAGGGGAAAAATAGTCAAAACCCGCAATCTTTAAATACCATCAAGCCAATCTATTCTTTAACATGACCAAGATTATCGATCCTTATGGCTCTGAACTGGTAGAGGATTATGCCAAGGCAATCAAGGAGTTCGGATTAGAGGTATTCACGCCTGACTTGTTTCCTGAGCCTAACAGAGTGATGCGTAGAGGAGTGGTGTTTGCAGGCAGGGACTTAAAAATCATTGCGCGATGCATCAGAGAGAAAAAACCATTCTATGCCCTGAGCGGCATCATGCCTACGAGCGAGCAGATTCATTTCGGAAACAAGATAGTTGTGGAGAACCTGGCTTATTTCCAGAAACACGGAGCAATAACCTTTATTCTCGTGGCTGACTTGGAAGCAGCTGCTGCAAGAGGAGTAAGCCTTGAAGAAGGCAGGAAACGGGCATTGGAATTCCATATACCTGCTTACCTAGCACTAGGTCTTGACCCGAAGAAGACCATATTCTACTTCCAATCAGAGAACAAAGAGGTTGTTCATTTTGCTTATGAAGCAGCCAAGAAGATTACTCTGAATGAGTTCAAGGCGATTTATGGAAGCGCAGACCCTGGTAGGATTATGAGCGCAGTCACCCAGGTCGGAGATATTCTTTACCCACAGTTCAAGGAAAGGATGCCTGGCATTATTCCAGTTGGCCTTGACCAGGACCCTCACATTCGCTTAGCAAGAGACCTGGTGAGCAGGATGAAGTACAAGAAGTTCTTTTCTCCGAGCAGCCTGTGCAACAAGTACACTCCCAGCCTTGACGGTAGCATCAAGATGAGCAAGTCCAAGCCAGAGAGCTGCATCAGCCTCCCAGAAGAGCCAAAAGCTGTCTGCAAAAAAATAAGGAACGCCCTCTCTGGCGGTAGAGACACTCTTGAAGAGCACAGGAGATTGGGCGCAGTTATTGAGAAGGACATGGTTTTTGAATTGCTAAAACAGCACTTGATTGAGGATGATAAAGAGCTCGACAAGATTTACCAAGAATACAAATCAGGAAGAATGACCAGCGGCGAACTCAAGCAGATAGCCTGCGACAAGATGACCAGGTTCATGGAAGAGTTCAAGAAGAAACTTGATGAGAACAAGAAGCTGGTTAAGGAGCTGAATTTTGTTAAGTTTGTTTGATATTGCTTGATATTCAGCTCATTTTCAATAAATTTAAATAAGCAATAGCAAGAACTATTTGAAGAAAAACATAAAGGGGTGGGTGAGAATGGCTAGACACGTTCCTTTAACGAGTGGCTTTATGCTGACGAGCATATTAGGATTCCTGATATCAGTGCTGTTTGTGATGAATGTCCCGAGCATACCAGAAAGCACCAGACTTACATGGGGGTTTACATTCGCACTAATCTTTGTGATTATGTTCATAGCCAGCATCATCAGCATGAGCAAGATAGAAGCAGATGACAAGTACGGCTTAAACGAGCTGGCTATCCACGACAAGGACCATTATGCTAAGAAGAGGAAGAAGGAATAAAAAAACCATTGGGGGTGCTTGAATGAATAGAGAATTCATAGGAATATTATGCGTTATATTAGCAGCTTTGTTAATTACCAGCTGCGTGCCTGTAATGCAGTATTATGTTTGCCCTGACGGCAGCAAGGTTTTGAAGGCAGAGGAGTGCAATCCTGTTCAAGAACAGCGGGAAGAAGGAGGAATAGAAGCAGAGCCAGTGATTGAAGAGCTAGAAGAGCCAGCTGAGCCTGTTGCGCCTGTATTCTCTGAGGCTGCGCAGAAGCTATTTGACAAGTTTGACAAGGTCACTAACATTAAGTATGCGTATGTTGAATCTCCGGCCATATTGCCAGAAAACATTTACTATGTTTCAAAGGACATGATGAAAATAGTGCTCAAGTCCAAGGTGAAGTTCAGCGACAATGAATCCTATGACACAGTGTACTTGGACCTGGCCCAGGAAAAGGCAGTTGCTTATTGCGAGAACAGGGACAGGCAGACCTGCCCTGACAGAGACAAGCCTTACACAGCTGATTACAACAAATACATTGTCGAAACTCCGTTTGACTGGATGGCTAAGCTGACATGGGCAAACCTGACAGGCAAGTCCAAGACCCTTGAGAGCAGGAATGCTATTGAGGTAAGCTTTGAAATCAGCAGAGAGCCAGGCACCATGTTTGTGGATTCATACTTCAGCACCCCATTATATATAAGCTTCAAGGGCAAGACCTATGAGTTCAAGGACATAAGCATGAACGAGCTACAGCCGACTGAGTTCATACACCAGGTTGGCCAGTAATTTTTTTTCTTATTTACTCATTTTTTTCTCTCTGCCGTAAGATTTAAATAATGAAATAACGAAGAATATGTTATCATGAACAAAAGAGGTGCTTGGAATTTCTTTTTTAACCTGTTGAGAATAAAGCCTCAAGGTAATTGTTACTCTAAACTTTCATCCATAAGTGTGAAAGACATCATGATAAAGGAGGTTCTCTGCTGTCAGAGGACAGAGAGGCTCATAGAAGCTGCTCATTTGATGATAGGAGGTCATGCCTCATGCTTAGTTGTTATGGATGGCGACAAGCCAGCAGGCATTATTACTGAGAGGGATTTTGTAAAAAAACTACCCATGGAGAAAGACCATTCCTCTGAAGTAATTGTGAATGATTTCATGACCAAGAAGATCTTTAGCGTGGATCATCACGCTAACCTGATAGAGGCTCAGAAGATTATGCGGGAGCATAGTTTTAGGAAGCTCCTAGTTATTGAAAACGAGGAATTAAAGGGCATCATCACCCAGACAGACCTTTGCTGGGCAGTGGAAGACATCAAGGCCGACTATCATAACACTCCAATTGTCAGAAACATTATGAGCAGGAAAGTCCTTACAGTGGCGGAGGATGATAAGTTCTTAAAAGTCAAGAAGCTGATGTCAGCCAAGGACATAGGCTCTGTTCTCATTGTTGTTAATGACGAGCTGAAGGGAATGTTCACAGAGTTTGACATGGTGAGCGAGTTCTTCCTCAATCCCAACCGTTTAAGGAATTCCTACATGAAAGACTTGATGACTGCGCCAGTGGTGTGCATCACCCCTGACTTTGACGTCTTCCAGATAAACAACATCATGCTTCAGCATAATTTCAGGAGGCTGCCGGTACTTGAAAATCACAAGCTCGCTGGCATAATTACTCAGACAGACGTTGCCAGGGCTATGTACGAGTTCATAGAAAAGAACAAGGACGCTGCATGCGATAAAACCAAGCAGAGCAAAGAGCCTATTTTTTGCGTAAAGAAAGCTGGTAATATAATCCTTTACCAGAAGAAGAAGGAAGAAAGCCAGAAAAAGGAGGAGCAGAAGAAAAAGGAAAAAGAAGAAGCGAAGGAGCAGCCCAAAGAACAGATTAAACAAGTTGAGCCAGAAAAAAGAGTAAAATCAAGACCAGCGCCAAGAAAAAAGAGAATTAGCAATAAGAGAACTGCAAAGAAGACTAAAAAAAAGAAGAAGTAAACGGAATTACCTAATTATTCTGAATTATTCTTTAGAATTCTTAGAATCAAACTTATCCTTAGCTCTGCTTTCTTTCCAGTATATTGCGTGGCTGGCTCGCTTCTCAAAGAGCGCAACAGCTAATCGTATAACATCTGTCTGGTAGTCTTTGAGTTTTTTGTCAGAGAAAATCTTCTTGGCATCATCAACGCACTCCTTCATTATGCGGATATTCTCTTCCCTGCACTTCTTCTCCTCTTCCCTCTCCTCTTCTGCTGTCAGGAACATCTCTGTCCACTTGGGGTACATGCTCTTGTCAGTTGTCTTTGCAAATGCCTTGCTGAATGCCATGCTATTAAGGAATGCTGAAGATATTTATAAATTTGATTGAAGAAAAGGCGGAAAATCAGATGAAAAAACAGAAAGCTTTCATTTTTAGGGATGAATACTTATTTCACATACTAAATGCTTAAATAGTTGAGGCTGACAAATCTTTTTATGACAGGAAAACTTATTTTGCCGCCAACCTATCTTGAACTAATTGATGCCCCGCTCATATTCTTAGCAGGACCAATACAAGGAGCAGCAAGATGGCAGGACAAGGCAATTGATTACATCATTAACAATGCGCCAGAGCTTTATGTTGCTTCTCCGAGAAGACCCTTGAATGCAAAATTTCAGAAAAAAGATTTTAGTCCTGAAATGTATGATGAGCAGGTTGACTGGGAGCGCTACCACCTCAGCAAGGCATGCGAGAACGGAGCAATACTATTCTGGATGGCAAAGGAAAAAGAACACAACTGCGACCGGGCTTATGCGCAGACTACTCGCCTAGAGTTTGGAGAGCATAAAAAACTGCATGAACTATTAGGAGTCAAAATAGCAGTGGGGATAGAAGAAAGATTCACAAATGAACGTTATATCAGAAGAGTCATGAGTCAGGACTGCCCTGAGATAAAGATTTATTCAACCCTCGAAGATACCTGCGATGAGGTGATAAGACTGGCTAGATTGAAGCGCGCGTAACATTTTAACATTACATTATTTTACTAAGGTGATAAAAATGACCGGAACAAGAGAACAATTAGCAGATCAATACGCAGCAAAGTACCATGAAGGCCAGTTCAGGAAGAAGTCAACAGAGCTTTATATTGCTCATCCCAGGCGTGTCGCTGACATGATAAAGGATTATGGCGTGTCTGATGATGAGTCAGTGGCGATTGCCTTGCTGCACGACACTGTTGAGGATACACCTCTCACCTATGACGAGATTAAATCGGTTTTTGGCAGTGATGTAGAGAGAGGTGTGCGTGCGCTGACCAAGACAGCGTTTCCAAATCGCGACGCGTATATGGCAAGTTTTGACTCTGCCCCTTACAATATCCAGATAATCAAGCTTTGCGACACACTTGACAATGTAAAAACCATAGAAGCTTTGGTTCCTGGGAAGTTAGAGAGGAAGATAAATGACTGCAAGAATTTCTTCATACCACTGGCAGAAAAGGTCGAGCCGAGGATTGCCAAGGAATTAAGAAATTATCTTAGATTATATCTGTAATCTTTTAATCAAATATCTTTTCCTTCTGCTGTATAGCCACTGGTGCTGAGCCTCCGTGCCAGGTGAACCTTGGCCTTACTCGCATAGGATACATCTTCTCGTTGTTGTCGTCAAGAACAATGGCTGCTCCCTTAACCCTGGGCAGGTCATCAAGGAACTTGTCCAAGCCAGTCCTGAGATAGCTCTGCATCAGTGCTCCGAGAGCGTCAGTATCGATTTTTGCAGTAATCCTGTGCGCAATTATAATATCTGCCTGAGTCATTACATCAGTATGGATTTTTCCTGGCTGCTGGCTTGCAAGTATTAAACTGATGCCTGGCTGCCTTCCTTCTCTAAGAATAGTTATCAACGGGTCGCTGGCAAGGGTTTTGCCTTCTCTTGGCAAAAACTCGTGGGCTTCATCAATAATTAGCCACACCATTGGGAAGTCCAGCTTCTGGATTTCTTCCTCGCTGAAATAATAAACACTCTTGTGAACCTGCTGGAACTCCTCGTTCTTCCTGGCTATCATTCTCTGGATGAATAATTTCTCAGCCACCAAACCAATAACAAGGGATTTTATCCTCCAGCTTCCTGGTAGGGTTGCATAGCAGCTAACATCCAGCACAGTAACCTGGCCTGGCTTTGCAAGCTCGCTGAGAGGAGTGCCTTTCATGTCAAACAAACCCCATTTCTTGGCATTTTCAAAAAGATTAAGAGAAGCATTTTTTACATCCGGGCCTGCTTCGCTGCTCATTATTGCATCAATTATGTCGTCGATGTTAAACTCTTTTTTTTCATTTCTTAAATCGCTGATTATTTTTTCAATTAGCACGCCGATTGGGTCGTTTGGGTTGATGTCAAAAGTGATGCACCAGTCATTGCCGTCAAGCTCGCTGGGCTTGATGCTGAAAGAAGCATCAGTGGGTATGCCTTTTTCCCTGTAATCATTGAAATAGCCTATCGGAGTGTAGATGGATACGTCAAGGCCCTTTGGCTCGATGCCCCATTCCTCGAGCAATAGCTGGTCTGCCTTGTTAGGGTATTTCATGGTCCAGTAAACTCCCATGGTGTCAAGCATTATCACAGAGACATTGCACTTGATATCAGGCGGCATGTCAGATATTCCTTCTGCAATCACGCCCATTGTATATGACTTTCCCCCACCTCTCTTGCCGCACACGAATATAACGTGGCTTCTTATGACGTCGAGAAGTATCTTGTTGGAGAGACTCGTCGTCCTTCCCATCTTCACGTAGTGCTTTCCCAATAGGACTGTGCCGTCTGTCCCGTACTTCTCCAAGTCATCTGCGCTTCTACCCAGAATTATATCGTACATGGCTCATTACTCTTTTTTTATATTAATAAACATTATTTCAGTGTTGTAGGTATATAAATTTAACCTTTGCATTATGATTGCTGAAAAAGTCGCCACAGCCAACAGATGCACCAAGAACGAAAACTCTTTTTTGAGTTGAGTGCAAAACAAGTTTTGTACTCTCAAAACAAAATTTTGTTGAGTTCTTGTGCTGGCTGTTTGACCGGGGGACGCCCCATCCGGGGTGGTCAAGGCGACTTTTTGTTATCGTTCACCAAAAAACATTTAAAAAACAAACATTTTACCATTCAAAAAGGGTTAATTATATATTATCAATAGGAATATAACCAACAGGGGTGGTATTTTTGATGGCGAAGAAAAAAGAAGCAAAGAACAATAAGAACGGAGCTAAGGTAACTGTTTACAAGATTAATGGAAATTCTCATAAGGGAGAGGAAAAAATTAGGCGAGAAAAGACAATACAAGCAGTGCTCGTAATCATTATTGTTGTGCTGGCAGTGGCTGCTGTTTTCTCAGCCATCCATACATTTTTCCCAGACCTTTTCGGAAGGTTCAGCCTCGCAGGAGAGCTGGCAGCCAAGGTGAATGGCAAGCCCGTCACAATGCAGCAGCTCAACGACGAATACGACAGGCTGCCATTGCAGTACAAGTACTTCATAACCAAGGAGGCATTGCTCCAGCAATTAATCGACGAAACCCTGGTGGTCAATGAAGCCACGAGGCAGGGCATCAAAGTGAGTGATCAAGAGGTTGATGAGAGCTTAGCCTCATTTATGCAGCAGAGCAATGTGACTCAGGACAAGCTTGATGAGATACTCAAGGCCAAGAAGCTGACTTATCCCCAGCTAAGGGAATTAGTGAGGAACCAGCTGCTCGTTGACAAGCTCATAGAGAAAGAAGTGAAGAGCAAGGTCAATGTGACAACAGAGCTAGCCCTTAAATATTACAACGATAATCCCGACACTTTCAAGATTCCAGAACTAGTGACTGTGAAGCACATCCTCCTAGGCATCCAGAACAGGACAGAAACAGATGCAGGGACATTGGCTAATGAGGTGCTTAAGCAGCTCAAAGCAGATAAGAGCAACTTCTGCAACCTGGTTAAGACCTACAGCGAAGATTCTGGCAGCACAGAAAAGTGCGGCGAGTACACCTTCCCAAGAGGCCAGATGGTCGAGGAATTTGAGACAGTAGCATTTGAGCAAGGCCTAGGCAAGGTCAGCATTGTCAAGACAAGCTTTGGCTATCACATACTCTGGACTATTAACAAGACAGCAGAGCAGCTCATGAACTTCAAGGATGTTGAAGAGCAGATAAACCTGATTCTGGCCCAGCAGCAGGAAAAAATGATTTACTCAGACCTCATAGCGGCCTTAAGAAATCAATCTATCATCATCAATTATTTTGAGGCAAAGCAAAAGGCAGAGGTAGAGAAAAAGGCTGCTGAGGAAAAAGCAGCAGAGCAGCCTGCTGAGGAGCAGCCTGCAGGCCAGACAGAGGGCCAATTGACAGTGAATATAGTGGAGCCTGCAACAACAACAGAAACAGAAGAGCCAGCAGAGACTCAACAGCCTCCTGAAACGCAACCAACAGTCCAGCCATCGCAACCTCAGATTAATGTTGCTGACCAGGAAGTCGTAGAAGAACAGGCAGAGCTTGAAAAAGAAGTAGAGCCTGCAATCGAGGAGGTGACTACGCCTGCTGAGCCTAGCATACCAGTCGACTTTTACGAATGCCTGAAGAGCAAGGGCGCAGTGCTCTACGGAGCTTATTGGGACTCCAGCACCAAGACCCAGAAATCCTACTTTGGAGCAGACATGGTCAAGATTAACTACATTGAATGCGGAGTGCAAGGAGATTACAGGGCCCAGATGGAGATATGCGAGGAAGCAGGCATACTAGCCTACCCGACCTGGATTATCAACAACGAGAAGCACATGGGAATACAGGCGACAGAGCAGCTTGCGCAGATAACTGGGTGCAAGGCTTAATTTTTTTTCATTATTTTTAATTTGAGAGTTTATAGTTATAAATGACTTCCTTTTTTATTTTACGTTAAGAACATAAATCAATTCTTTTTCTCTACGCATATATTTTCCATTTAAGATTATTTTTAGATTAAAACCTTTCTTTTCAAGAAATCTGATGCCGTCTTGCCTTCCTTCAGGAACCGTAGCCGAGAGTTCTTCTTTTTTTGATTTTTTAACATGTTCAATTGCTTTTTCAAATAGTTTTGAACCAATACCGTTTTTTCTTAATTCTTCTTCAACAACAAGCGTTGAAAGCTTCACATAATTCTTATCAGGTTTATCTGAAACAGCAACAAGACCCCTGACCAACCCGTTTTCATTATCATAAACCCATGCGTGTTTGAAGTTTGACCCAGTAACCCAGCCATCAATAGCTTTTCTTTGGTCTCCATAAAAAGGTACTATGTATTTCTCTGCTAATTTCTCTAATTGTTCTCTATCTTTTAGTTCAACTTTTCTAATTGTCATTTTAGCCTCTTTTCCAAGGATTATTTAATCTTTTATAAATTTTCCGTTTTTAACCACCAAATAGTAATAATTATATCATTCAGAGAGTGGTCTCTCGTCGATAACCACAAAACCCAAACATTTAAAAACCCCCCGATACTACTCTTTTCCAAGCCCGGCACAGAGTTGCTCGTGCGAGCCTGAGCGCATAGCTCTTGGCTGTGAGCATTGTGAGTTAGTGTTGGGCTACAATTAGCTTATAATATTCAATAAATAACAAAAACCTCAAGACGGTTTTTGGATGAGAAATTTTGCGAAATTTCCCATAAGAAGATACAACGATAGAAGAAGATAAGGACAGGCACAAAAAGCCTTTTCATCATACTCACATCATTTTTTACCAAAATATTTGGGTATAAGAAAGACTTTTTTATTTTGAAAAGCAAAAACCCAGAGTAAGGGAAAAGTTTCAAGTGCTTGTTCTGTGAGAAAGAGCAAATTATTTGCTATTAACACCATGTTCATAAATATTATCAAGGAACATTCAAGGTATTTTAAGTTTATAGTAGCAGATAAAATAAGCTCTTTCTGAAAAAGCCCCGCCGGCATTGACTTTAAAAAAGTCATAGCAAAAATATAATTTTTGCATGCCAAGAATCATATGGTTCTTGTCAACTCAAAAACCTGAAAGGTTTTTGTTGAATGAGGCGCAATAAAATTTAATTTAGCTTAAGAAACTAAAACTTATTTAATTGCTCGCTCGCAAAAGCTCGCGATGGGATTATAGTTGAAATAAAGGTGATATAATATGGCAACGACAAAAATCTCGGAAAGATTTTTGGGTTGCCAAAATTACCTAATAGAGATAAAAACAACAAGGTGATAATTTTGGCAAAGATAGCGCAAGTATCAGCGAAATATATAGTGCATGCAGACATCCAGATTGATGGAGTAGTAGACAGGCCTGACGTGATAGGAGCAATATTCGGCCAGACCGAAGGCTTGCTAGGAGCAGATTTGGAGTTAAGAGAGCTGCAGAGAAGCGGAAGAATAGGAAGAATCGAGGTTAATGTTGACATCAAGAGCGGGAAATCACAAGGAGCCATCATAATACCAAGTTCCTTGGACAAGGCAGAGACAGCCATAGTGGCTGCAAGCCTTGAAGTAATCCAGAGGATAGGTCCTTGCAATGCAAAGATAAAAGTCGTCAATATCGAGGACGTGAGAGTGTCCAAGAGGCAGTTCGTGATTGACAGGGCAAAGGAATTGCTCAAAACCCTTATTGACACGACCATGCCTGACAGCCAGGAACTGGCAGATGAAGTATCCTATGCCGTGAGAGTAATGGAAATCCAGGAATACGGCAAAGACAGGCTGCCAGCAGGACCAGCAGTTGATGAGAGTGATGATGTTATAGTCGTAGAAGGCAGGGCCGATGTGCTCAACCTGCTCAAGCAAGGATTCAAGAATGTGATAGCCATGAACGGCACAAGCGTTCCAGAAACCATAATTGACCTGAGCAAGAAGAAAACATTGACAGTGTTTGTTGACGGCGACAGAGGCGGAGACCTGATAATCAAGGAGCTGGGCGGAGTTGCAGAGATAGACTTTGTGACCAAGGCTCCAGATGGCAAGGAAGTCGAGGAATTGACCAAGAAAGAAATACACAAGGCGCTCAGGGCAAGAGTAGCATTTGAGCAGGCCAAGACAGAGATGCCATCCGACAGCATGAGGATAGAGGAGAGAAGGAGTCCGCAGCAACAGCCAGTGAGGGATTACAGGGACAACCGCGACAACAGGGACAGAAGGCCCATGCCGCCGCAGCAACAGCAAGCACCAAGACCAATGCAGCAACAGCCACCACAAATGGCACCATCAGCTCCAGCAGGCAAGCCCAAAGAGCCAACGCCTCACGAGAAGGAAGTGTTTGCAGAGATGCTTGAAGACCTGATAGGAACAAGAGGAGCATATCTATTAGACGAGAAACTCACAATACTCGGAAAAGTCCCATTATCAGAGCTCCAAAGCACCATCAAGAGCTTACGCTCAGGAGTGTACGCTGTCGTGTTTGACGGAGTGATTGACAAGGACTTGCTTGCAATAGCAGAAAGAGCCAATGTGAGCTTCCTGATAGCCATGGACACAAAATTAAAGTCCACAGGCAGAGTCAACATATTAATCAGTGATGACTTGTAAAGGCTCGCCGCCGTTGGAAGCTTTGCTTTCAACTCAAAAATCATTTTTGATTTTTGTTGCTTGAGGCGCCTAAAATATTTTCAAATTCTTTTAGTTCATTTTTTTTCCACTACCTTTTTATATTCATGATGATTCTATAAACTCATGCCTCGTTCATCCCGTGAAGAATGGAAGACTTACAAGAATGTGTTTGACCAGGCAGCACTCCTTATTCTTGAGAAGCTGAGAAGCCAAGGCCATTTTGACGAGTTGCAAAGCCCGATAAGCATTGGCAAGGAAGCAAATATTTTCTCTGCAATAAAAGGCGATGATTTAATCATTGCCAAGATTTACCGCGTCGAGAACTGCAACTTCAACCAGATGTACAGGTATATTGCGCCTGACCCAAGGTTTGCTGGCTTGAAAAAGAGGAGAAGGCTGGTCATCTTCTCGTGGGTTCAGAGAGAGTACAGGAACCTGCTCAAGGCAAGGGAAGTGATTCGTGTTCCAAAGCCAATAGCTATCAAGGACAATATCCTGCTCATGGAGTTCATAGGTAGGGATGGAGAGCTTGCGCCCAAGCTCAAGGATGCCAAGCCTAAGCATCCGCAGGAGTTCTTTGAGAAAACCCTGAAGTGCATTAAGGCATTGTATGGGGCAGGTCTGGTTCATGCTGATTTGTCAGAGTTCAACATCCTGAACTTTGAAGAAGAGCCAGTCTTTATTGACTTGAGCCAGACAACCACCATAGAGCACCCGCAGGCAAGGGAATTCCTGGAAAGAGACACGCATAATATTGTGAAGTTCTTCAAGAAACTAGGAGTCAAAGCTGATGAGAAGGAAGCATTTGATAGCATTATTAAGAAAAAATAATCATTCAAGATGCTTCTTGCAGTTCAATAAGTGTATCCTATGATTGCCGTCTTCTCTTATCTCAAAAATGTTGATTGCAGTATTGTGCTGCTCGAGCTCGCCCATGTACTTTGCCGGCTTCTTCATTATTACGCTTATCAAGGCCTTGTTTATTCCTGCATGCCCGACAAATAATACGCAGCCATCAGGGTATTTTGAGTATGCCTTGTCAAGTATCTTTTTCGCCCTGCGCCTCATACTGGCTCTACTTTCAATCATTCCATATATTTTCTTCATCCTTGCTTTTTCTTCAGGATTAAGAGGCCATTTTTTACCAGCCCATTTCTTCAGGTCGCACTCTCTTAATTCTTTAACAGGGATTAAAGGCGCTTTCTTATGATGTTTAGCTATGAACTTGGCAGTGTCAAATGCTCTGGCCAAATCACTGGAGTAGATGCAGCTAATATTCTCTTTTCTTAACCTGGCAGCAACTTTTTTTATCTGCCTCTTGCCTTCAGCAGAAAGCTTTCCAAGAAGATGGCCTTGAGAGATTCCTTTCTTATTATCCATGGTTTCACCGTGCCTTGTAAGGATTAGCCGCATACTCATAAATGCCTGTTTTTATCCAGGGTTAATAAATTTAGTGGAAATTATTTGGAGTTTAAAATATTTTAAAAAGTCGCCTTTGCCACCCCGGTTGGGGCGACCCCCGGCAAAGCAACCAGCGTGCAAGTCCTTCACTTTCGTTGCGGACGTTGCACTTGTTGTTGGTTGCGGCGACTTTTTTATTGTACTCAGAAATTATTTATATAATTTATATTTGGCAAACATTTATAAAAAAACTCGTTCTTCGCAAAGCTATGCCTAGGAAGAAGAAAGCTGTAGAAAAAAAAGAAAAAGACGCCTCAGATAAAGAGGAATCTGAAGAAAAGCGTGGACTAGAAGAGAGCACTGATGACGAAGCTACTGTTGATTACCTTGCTGGAGGCGTAGGAGAGTACTCCCACACCATCAAGATTCCCAAGGATAGGATTGCTGTTCTGATAGGCGTGAAAGGCAAGGACAAGAGAGAGCTTGAGGAATGGTCTCACGCTAAGATAAACGTGGACTCAAACGAGGGCGACGTGATTATTTTTGGCAAGGACGCATTAAAGCTTTACGAGCTCAGGGAAGTGATTCAGGCGATTGCCAGAGGCTTCAGCCCTGAGACTGCTAGTCTTCTTATGAAGCCTGATTACATGCTCGAGATTATTAACTTGAAAGATTATGGTTTGGACAACCCTAACAAGCTCAGAAGAGTAAGAGCCAGGGTGATAGGCACAGGAGGCAAGGCTAGGCGGGTAATAGAGGATTTAACAGGTTCTCAGCTCTGCGTTTATGGCAAGACCATAAGCATTATTGGCGAAGCAGGCTCTGTGACCAATGCAAAGCGGGCAGTTGAATTATTAATCAAAGGCAGCATGCACTCAACAGTTTTTAAGTGGCTCGAGAACCAGAGAAGAAAGGCCAAGAGGGATGAAGCAGGGTTCTAGGTGAAAAAATGAAGGTGCTTAACACTGAAAAAGAAGATTATCATGTCCATTCAATGAATTTCTCAGATGGCTTTAACACGATTGATGAGATAGTTATCTTTGCAGGCAGGATTGGCATGAAAAAACTGGTTTTTGCAGACCATTCAAGGGCAGCCATGGAAGCAGAAGGCATACCTAGGAAGACCTTCAGGATCATCATTCATGATCATAGGTGGCAGAACGTTCATAATGACGTGGAAGTGATTTTTGGCGTTGAAGCAGACCTGCTGAACGAGCAAGGGGATATTTGCGATGAGATTGACAGGCACAAATCTGACTTTGTCATACTTTCCTATCACAGGAATGTTTATAAGGGCGACAAGAATAAAATCACTCAAGCCTTCATCAATGCCATTGAGAAGCATCATGAAAAGATTAACATAATAGGCCATGTTTTCCTGCCAGTGCTTGACGGCTCTGACATTGACATTGCTAAAATAGTAGAGCTGGCCAACAAGTACAAGATTCCCTTGGAAATGAATGCCAAATACCTGTTCATAAGCTCTAACTCAAAAATGAAAGAAGAAAGCTTAAAAAAGAAAACCATTGACGCCATAAAGCTCATGCTCTCAAAGGCAGACAGCATTTATGTGAACAGCGACGCCCACACACTCTACGAGCTGAAAGAATTAAGAAAACTGGGATTCAAGTTCTTGAAAGAGAATGGATATGTAAAATAATATCAAATAATAAAAAAAACAAGGTTTCACGCAAACCTTTATAAATAACTTCTGTCATTTTTTCATTGCTAAAGGGTAAAGCTAGGTAAAATTAATCATGGTAGAAGTAATCAAGGCTGAGGAATTGGCAAAAAAGCAGAGAGAAATCAGCGTTGCAGAGTTCTTTGAGAAGAACAGGCATCTCCTGGGGTTTGACAATAAAAGAAAAGCCCTCCTAACAGCTGTCAAGGAGGCTGTTGATAACTCATTGGATGCTTGCGAAGAGGCAGACATTGTGCCAGAAGTACTGGTTGAGCTCGTGGACATGGGCAATGAGCGCTTCAGGGTGGTTGTCGAGGATAATGGCCCTGGCATTGTGAAGGAGCAAATCCCTAAGGTTTTTGCAAAACTTCTTTACGGCAGCAAGTTCCACAGGCTTAAGCAGGGAAGAGGCCAGCAGGGCATTGGAATAAGCGCCAGCGTAATGTATGCCCAATTAACAACTGGCAGGCCTGCAAGGATTCTTTCCAAGATTGCGCCTAATAGGCCTGCTAATTATTACGAGCTTAAGATTGACACTACCACTAACAAGCCACTCATCCTGGGAGAGGCAACCAAGGAATGGGATAAGCCTCACGGTACAAGAGTTGAGCTTGACATTGAAGGTAGCTACCTGAAAGGTCCCCAGAGCGTTGATGAATACCTGAAGCAGACTGCAATAATTAATCCTCATGTCACAATAACTTATGTTAATCCCAAGGCTGAGCAGATTATTTTTCCAAGAGCAACAGAGCTAATGCCTAAGCAGCCTCAGGAGATAAAGCCTCATCCTTACGGAGTAGAGCTAGGCATCTTGTTAAAGATGATGGGCAACACAGAGTACAGGACTCTCCAGGCTTTCCTGACTAATGAATTCTCAAGAGTAGGTCCTGGCACTGCAAAAGAAATATGCGAAAAAGCACTTGTGCCTCCTAACACTCCGCCTAAAAAAATATCCAGGGATGATGCTGAAAAACTTATCAATGCAATCAAGGACACTAAAATCATCAGCCCGCCTACTGACTGCATCAGCCCAATAGGTGAGGAATTGTTTGAGAAGGGCCTGAGAAAAGAGGTTAATGCAGAATTCTATTGCGCAGTTAGCAGAAGCCCTGCTGTTTACAGAGGGAATCCTTTCCAGGTCGAAGTTGCTATTGCTTATGGAGGCAACCAGCAAACAGACAGTTCAATCAACTTGTTAAGATTTGCAAACCGCGTTCCATTACTCTACCAGCAAGGAGCTTGCAGCATTTACAAGAGCGTGACTCAGACGAATTGGAAGCCTTATGGCTTGCAGCAGAGCAATGGCTCATTACCAAATGGGCCAGTCACTATTGCTGTCCATATAGCCAGCGTATGGGTACCATTCACCAGCGAGAGCAAAGAAGCAATTGCGCATTACCCTGAAATCATTGACGAGATAAGATTAGCCTTGCAAGAGGCAGGAAGAAGGTTGCAGACTTATGTTCACAAAAAGCATAAAGTAAAGAACCAGCTTGAAAGAGCCAACCTGTTTGAAAGATATATACCAGAAGTAGCAGACTCATTATCCAGACTGACAGGAGAAAGCAAGGAAAAGATAATCAAGAAGCTCCAGGAGATGATAAAGAAGGACGAGATACAGCAGGAGATAATGCAGATGGAAACCCTGAAAGGCGAGGTTGATGAAGACGATAAAACAGGAGCTGATGATGCTGAAGCAAAAAATGAGAAGGATTAAAACTAAGAAAGGCTAAACAATATGCCTAGCACAAAAGAAGAGCCAAGAAAAATGGATAAGAAAGAGAAAGAAGCAAAAGCAGCTATTAATGCAGACGCAAAAAAAGAATTGATCAAGCTGGGCTATAGCGTGATTGATGACATTAACAAGGGCAAGAACCCGCATATAGAGCTCTCAGTCAGAGGATTGAGCAATGTGATTTATGACAAGGAATCAAAAACCATTGGTTTGGGCGACAAGACAGCGCAGAGGTTCTTCTTCAATGTTGCACACTCAAAAAAATTCCTGCAAACAATAGAGATAGCCTCTATTTGCAAAACACTACTGGATGTTAACAAGCACGCCAGCCTTAGAGATGTGTTCTACATGGCCAAGAGAACCATTCCCAGCACCAAGATTAATTTGGTTGATGAGCAGACAGAATCAGACAAAGCAATAGAGGACTTAGAGCTAATCACAGGCTACTCAAGGGAAAATCTTAATGTGAACGCCAACAAGATGGGAAGCGTAGCAGGCAAGGTAGTCGTTGAGGATGCTGGCGACACAATTGACTGGTCAAAGCTTGGAAGCGGAGGATGGAGCATTCCAAGCAATGTTGAGAATATCAAGTTTAAGAAAGTAGACGCCAAATACGTTATTTACATGGAAAAGGCAGCTGTGTGGGAGCGTCTTCACGAGGATAAGTTCTGGGAAAAGCAGAATTGCATAATCATGTCATCACAAGGCCAGACCACAAGGGGCATCAGGAGGCTTTTGCAAAGGCTGAGCTCTGAGCACAAATTACCAATCTATGTGTTAGCAGACAATGACCCTTGGGGATGGTACATCTACTCTGTATTAAAGTTCGGCTCAATAAGCTTGGCCCACATGGCAGATGAGATGGCAATACCTCAAGTCAAGTTCCTGGGCATAACCTGCGATGACGTGGTTAACTATGACTTGAAAAGGCACTTCATCAAGCTCACAGACAAGGACATTTCCAGGCTTAAGCAGATGCAGAACTATGAATGGTTTGTGAAGCACAAGGAATGGCAGAGGCAGTTCAAGATGATGAAAGACTTCGGAGCAAAAGTCGAGATACAGGCACTCTCATCAAAAGGAATATCATTTATTTCTGAAAAATACCTGCCAGAGAAGATAAAGAAGCAAGAAATACTGGATTAGATATTTTTATTCAAAATTCTTTTTCTCATTCTATTATACTTTGCCATCCCTAAAAACGATAGGAGTGATCCCACACCCCATATGCCCAAACAATTTTTTTCAAATTGGTTTTTTTGCTCCTCAAAAATCTCTTCTTCCTTAGCAAATGAGGGCGAGGCCTCAATTTTTCTCTTTTCCTCTACAAGTCTTTTAGCTCCTGCCAAATATTGTTGATCAACTATTTTTTCCAAACTATAAGGCTGGCTTAGTTCTCCTCGAATCTCAATCATTCGCTGAACTTGTTTACTCGCAATAGGCGCATGATTGCTAGCATAAAATATCGTATAGCCCAAGGTGAGTGCACCCGCAAATATGGTTACAATAGGCACTTTGTATCTGTTTATTGCCTTCTGACTAAATCCTGATGGTGGCATTTTTGTTCCATTAATTTTGTTTTACTTACTGGTACTCACTATAATTAATATAAATTTTTGTATTACTTTTTTTACAAAAAAGAAAAATTTATATATAAAAATTGTATTAATTGTAATAATATGGATAAGATAGATAAAAAGATTGCTAAAGAACTCTTGCTTAACTCCAGAATCCCATTGAACAGGCTAGCCAGGAAGATAAAGGTAAGCAGAGAGGTTGTGCTTTACCGGTTGAACAGAATGATCAGAGGCAAGGTGATAAAAAACCTTTACACAACAGTTAACACACAAGCAATAGGATTTCTTCGCTACACCTGTTTTTTCCAGTTAAAAAATGTAACAAAAGAAAAAGAAGCAGAGATTTTTGAATTCTTTGTAAACCACAAGGCAATAACCTACATAGGTCCTTTAGTTGGAAGATGGAACTTTGCGTTTGACATGCTGGCAAAGGACAGGAGCCAATTAAACGAATTTATCAAGGCAATCCTATCAAAATTTTTCCAGTATATAAAAAAATACGTTATTATTGAAACAACCACAGAAGAAGAAGTCTACCCAAATAAATTGATAGGCGTTAAGTCCAGTTTTAAAGCTAATCCTTCCACTGATAAGACATTTAAATTAGACTCCAAAGACAAAAAGATTCTCAGACTCTTAGCTAATAATTCCCGAATTGATTATGTTGAGCTGGCCAAAGAAATAGGTATGAGTGCTAATGCAATAAGATACAAGATTAGGGAGATGGAGAGAAATGGAATAATTTCAGGCTACACCATCTGGCTGGATTTCAGAAAGTTAGGATTAAGATGCTATAATCTGCAGATAAAGGTAACTAATCCTGATATTGAAAACAAACTTAGAGCCTTTATCAGAGAAGACTCTCGAGCTCTTTATTTTTACAAATACATTGGAAATGAAAACTGGGACATGGACATAGGCATAATAGTTGAGGATGAATTAAAATTAGGAGAGTTCCTGTTGGAATTGAGAGACTTGTTCGGAGAAGCTGTTGAGTTCAATGATTTATACATCATCTTGGAAGAAAGAAAACCTTATCCGCCAGCGATTGTTTTTGAGTAGAGAATTTTTATTATAAGAAAATTTATAAAAGAAAGCTTAAGCCAAAAATTAGTTGATTACCATGCTAAAAACAGACTTGCACACACACACCCACGAGGACCCGCATGATTTCTGGCTTGTAAAGTACTCTGCAAAAGATCTCATAAGAGTTGCAGCAAAGCAGAAGTTCCAGGTGCTCTCAATAACCCATCACAGCAGGGTGTTTTTTAATCAGGAAATAAAAAGTTATGCCAGGAAGAAAGGAATACTCTTAATACCAGGAGCTGAGCCTTTGATAGAGCATAAGGATGTATTGGTAATAAACACCAGCAATGAAGAGCTGAAAAAAATAAAGAAGCTCAGTGATTTAGATAAGATAAAGGACTCTGCCCTGATAATCGCGCCCCATCCCTACTTCCTCACAGGCCATTGCTTAGAGCACAGCCTAGAGAAGCACATTAACAGGTTTCACGCCATAGAATTCAGCCACTTCTACACCAAAGCACTGCTTAACCCATTTTTTAAGTTCATAGCAGGCAACCCAAAAGCAGCTGCGATAGCTGAAAAATTCCACAAGCCGCTCATAGGGACTTCAGATGCCCACAAGATGTACGAACTAGGAACAACCTACACCTTGGTGGAGAGCGCCAAGACCAAGGATGATGTGATTGACGCTGTGAAGCGCAACAAGATCAAGCTCGTCACACATCCCCTTCCTCCACGCTTATTTTTCAGAAGAATGCTTGGAGCAGCTTACAGAGAAGGCTTGCTAGAGCAGGTTATTTTAAAAAAGAAGTTGCGAAGGAAAATAAAACAAAACTTTTCTAAGATTTTCTAAAACTTAACAATCATGCTTAGGTTTTCCGCAAGCTTTTTAAAGGGCTTGTTACCTCTTTAGAGCATATAATTTTTAATGGGGATAGTTCATGGTAGGAGAGGTTAAGAGGAAAGGCGCAGTCAACTTTCAGGTTGGAAACTACGTTATTATTGATGGAGTCGCATGCACAGTGTCAGGCATTCAGACTTCAAAGCCTGGAAAGCACGGGCATTCCAAGGTAAGGCTTGAAGCCATCGGCATGATTGACAACAAGAAAAGGCAGATAGTGGTGCCTGGCCATGACGAGCTTGATGTGCCTGTGATCGAGAAGAAGAACGCCCAGGTGTTAAGTATCAGCGGAGACGTGGCTAATGTCATGGATTCAGAGACCTATGAGACCTTTGACCTCGTAATACCAGAAGAACTCAAGGACAAGGTTGCAGAGAACACAACCGTGGTCTACTGGACCATATTGAATGATAAGATTATGAAACAGATCAAAAGCGGATAAGCCGCTTTTGGCTGTGCCAGAAACAAAAGTTTCTGAGCACAGATAAAGTCTGGTTAAGATTTGGTAATGAAAGATTCATGGTGATATTTGATGGTAAAATTTCCAGAAGCTGAAGGAAGGCTTTTCAAGAACATCTTTGTATGCAGGAGATGCAAGGCCAAGATTAAGGCGCCTGTCCTGAAAGTCCTGGCTGGCAAGATAAAGTGCAGGAAGTGCAACTACAAGGTTCTAAGGCCGGTCAGGAAGAAGTAAAGAACTAGAAATTCTTCAAAAAAAGAGAGTGAGTGATTAGGCAGTAGTATATGAGTGAAAATAGAACATGATAAACATCAATGATTATAAACTTGAAACCCTAATTAAGATGCCAGAAGGAAGAGGGCTTCCGAAAGATATTCGAAAAACAGGTGCAAACTGCGGGCCAAGCGCTCTTGCTGCTTATCTTAATCTTTCAACAAGAGAAGTAATTCATAACGCCAAGGAATGGACAGATCATGGTTGGATTTCAATAAAGCCCATGTTGCGCTTGCTGGAGTTTTATGAGAAACCTCATCAGAGCTTAAAGATAAATAAACCCATGGAATTGCCAAGCCAGGCATTTAAAGAGTATGACATATGTTCAGGACTTGCTTTTATCCAGTTCAAAGGACCAAAGAATCAAGAAAAATATTCTGGCTGGAAGAGTTGGAGTCAAGAATACTTTCACACTCATTGGATTGCCTATGATGAGGGGTTGGTTTATGATGTCAACGCGCTATGTCAAGATACTAATTCTTCAGAAATATTAGGAAGTTGGATGCCTGAAAAGTTCTGGTTACACATAATAGTACCTGAAATAACGCCTCTACATGGAGCAGGGCACTATGTAAGAAACGTTTTGATTCCAAAATCGAATTCAAAGAAAAAATGAATTTTGCAGGATTAAATTTTAACTTCTAATTTTAGAGTCAATTTTTAAACCATAAACTAGCCCTACTAACCGCAACACATAAAAAGGTATTCGCCAATTAGTTTTGTATTATGAGTTTTATTACGACTTTTTTGGGTTTTTTAGCAGAATACAAGTGGGTCATCTTATTTTATTTAGCTTTAATCCTTCTGGTTTATTTTAACAGGAAGAGGTTTGAGATCCAGGCTAAGATTATCGCGCTTTACAAGACCAAGATAGGCATCAAGTTTATTGATAAGTTGGTCAAGAGCAGGGAGAAGCTGATTAGAGTGCTCGGGATAATAGGAATTTTTCTTGGCTACATAGGCATCCTGGTGGTTTTTTATCTAGTCTTGCAGTTATTAGTCACCATGCTTAAGGCTCCTACTGTTGTAAGGGTGGGGCCTGTGGTTCCAGGAGCTCCGATTGTCGGGCTGGGCATAAAGTTTCCTTTGATTATCGGATGGATTAGCTTGTTAATCATAATCATAATTCATGAAGCCAGCCACGGCATTGTTGCCAAGGCTTTTAAGCAGAAGATTAAGTCCACCGGCGTGGCATTCTTCGGCCCAATACCAGGTGCTTTTGTTGAGATTGATGAGAAAAAGCTGCAGAAGGAAAAGGATCATGTGCAGTGCAGCGTGTTCGCAGCAGGGCCGAACTCTAACATAATAACGAGCATTGTATTCTTTTTGATACTCAGCTTTTTGCTTGCTCCAGCTGCAGATGCAATGCTCAGCAAAGGAGTGAAATTAACAGTTAACCCAGGCCTGCCTGCTGAGATGAGCGGGCTAAGGAACGGCGACATCATTGTCATGATAGATAACACCTCGATTACAACGCCCAATGATTTCAAATACCTAGGAGTTATCCAGCCCAACACCACGCATGTTTTTTACACTGCTGATGGGAGAGTTATCCCAGTTACTGCCAGGGAAAACCCGGAAAATAAAAGCATAGGCCAATTCGGGGTCAACATTGAGAAGGCTGATTTGAAGAATCCTACCTTAGGCAACAAGATAATATTTCAGATACTGATGTGGCTGGTTGAATTGTTTTTCTGGCTGGCGTTCATAGGATTCAACATAGGACTCATCAACTTCCTGCCGCTCTTCATAACCGACGGCGCCAGGATATTGCAAGTGCTTTTCAACCGATTGATAAAAAACAAGAATTTTGCCAAGCAGCTCTGGTTGTTCATCAACAAATTGACTGTGCTCATCTTCATATTGCTTATAGTCATACCCATCATAACCAATTCAATTAATTACATAAGAGCGGTCATCTAGCTATTTTATCTTTTCAATTAAATTTTTAAATCACTCCCTTGTTCTCAGTTCTATGATAAGCGTTGTACTCGTCGAGCCAGAGCATCCTGGCAATATTGGAAGCGTTGCAAGGGCGATGGCTAACTTCGGGCTAAAGAACTTGATTCTTATTCACCCCAAGTGCAGGATTAACGAGGAATCCAGAAGGCTGGCTAAGAATGCCAATTATATTCTGGACAAGGCAAGGATTAATGGCTTCAACATTCTGGGCAAGTTTGACTATATTATAGGCACAACCTCAAAGCTCGGCACTGACTACAATATTCCAAGGAGCCCAATGACTCCTCTACAGCTGGCTGAAAAGCTCAAAGGCATAAAGAACAAGAAGATTGCATTGATCCTTGGCAGAGAAAGCGAAGGCTTAAGAAATAATGAGGTAAAATTGTGCGATTTCATGGTCACCATACCCACGAGCAAGAGCTACAAGGCACTGAATGTCAGCCATGCACTATCCATACTGCTCTATGAGATTTACAAGGAGAAGATGAGCAAGGAGATGATGCAGCCCTATACTCCTATCGGCAGAAAAGAGAAAGAGCACATCATGAAGCTGCTGAAGATTGCAATGAGCAAGATGGATTTCTCAACTGCAAAGAAAAAGGAAACCCAGGAAAAGGTGTGGAAGAGAATGATAACTAAATCATTCATGACCAAGAGAGAAGCTTTTGCTTTAATGGGGTTTTTGAAGAAGATAAATTAAAAATAATATTATAAAATTTTATATTCAAGGCGCGCCCTTAATTCTTAAGCCCATCTCTTTCTCCTGAAGAACCAGTACATGAACAACCCTACGATTATGCATATCCCCCAGAAGACATAGTAGCCGTACCTCCAGGTGATTTCTGGGAAGTAATGGAAGTTCATGCCGTACACTCCTGCGAGAAATGTCAAGGGCATGAAGATGGTGGCTATTACTGTGAGCCTCTTCATTACTTCGTTCATCTTGTTGGAGAGGATGGAGAGCCTGTTGGAAAGAACTGAGGTGTAAGCCTCGAAGTTGCCGCTCAGTATGTCCCTTTGTATTTCCAGTTCAGCATAGGCGCGCATTATGTGGTCATAAACATCCCTGAAGTAAACGCTGGTGAGGGGATTGATTAATGGGAAATCTCTTCTCGCGAGCTTGTTAATAACATCCCTTTGCGGCGCAATGCTCTTCTTGAGGTATAGAAGCTCTCTCTTGATGTACATTATGTCCCTTAAGGTGTTGTGAAGGTGTCGCTGGGCTATGATGTCTGCTTCAAGCAGCTCTATCTTGTCATCCCAGTGCTCCAGCAGTGGGAAGTATTGGTCGACAAAGTAATCAACGATCTCGTACATCATGAAGTCTGCCTTTTGGATCGTTGTGTTATGGTTCTTTTCCAATTTTTGCGCCAGGTGCTCAACCCCTGGTGATTCATGGATGTGGAGCGAGACTAGGAAATTACGCCCCAAGAAGAAGTCTATCTCTCTTTTCTGGGGATATTTGTCATGCTCGCTTTGTATGATGCTGTGCAGAACTATGAAAAGGTAATTGTCAAAAACCTCTACTTTTGGGAGCTCAATTGATTTCCTGGCGTCCTCCATTGCTAAGGGGTGGAACCTGAAGGTTTCCTCGATGTGCTTGTACTCCTCTGGCGTGGCCTTGAACAAGTCGACCCACAAGGTGGCGTTCTTCTTGTTAATGTATTGCTTCAGCTTTTTCAAGGGAACATTCTTAACCAGTTTATGGCCTATGCACAGATAAGTCCTTATCATTTTTTTACGCCCTTATTTTTTCTTAGCCTCTTTTTTTAGGTTTTTCTTGTCAAAATAAGCCTTGACCTTCTTGTCAATCCTTGGGCTGGCATTGGGTCCTAGCTTGTAATATTTTTTTTCTGCCTCGCCGCCCCAGGAATAGCTGCCTCTCTCCATGCGAATCTCTTCGAGCTCGAATTCATTGAGGCTGATGCCTTTTTTTAGGTGGTAATAAATCACCCGTAGGGTAACTTTGGGGAATAATGCACAGTAGTCCTTGTACAAGTCATAGCCGTAAGCCTTCTTGCGAAAATAAAGAATCTCAACAAGGTTCTGTCGAATATTACTACCGATTGGTCGCCCTCTTTTTTTCATAATCAGCTGTTATGTTGGTTTTGTTTTTTAAATGTTTTCATTATTCTTTCAATAGGGAAAAATAAGGAGGATAATAGTTGTTGTTTTGAGTGTTTTTCAAAAAGTCGCCGCAACCTGCAACAAAGACAAGACCGAAAACAAAGACAAGACCGAAAGCAAATCCGTTTGCTGAGGGCTTGGCTTGTTGTTGCTGTGACGGGGATTGCAATCAAAAATCCCAAAGGATTTTTGGTGTGCAAAGAAGAGCTTAAGCTTTTCTAGCACAAAGGAACTTCGTTCCTTTTGTGCCAAAAACTTCGTTTTTGAGCACCCCCTGCGGGGTGGCACTGGCAACTTTTTGAACGCATACTTTATTGTTTCACAATATTTTTATAACCATAAGCAAATCTAACCTGCATGAAAATAGAGAGAAAAGAAGTTGAAGGCAGAGGAGTAAAGTTCCTGGTAAAAGACAAGGGCAAAGAGATTGCCAGGGCTTATCTTTACGTCCTGAAGAATGAGTTGCATAAGGATCATTTTGGGTTGATGGAGGACGTTTTTGTAGACGAGAAATATAGGGCTCAGGGCATTGGCACCATGCTGGTGAAAGAAATTATCAAGGAAGCAAGGAAGAGCAGCTGCTACAAGCTTATCGCCACTAGCAGGCATGAGCGCGACCAAGTGCACGAGCTCTACAAAAAGCTAGGATTCAAAGACCAAGGAAAGGAGTTTCGCATAGATTTCTGATTCTCATCTCTGATACCCTCATGAAGTTTCTTATCGATTCCTTAAGGCCTTCTTGGGCTTGAACAAACCTTTCCTATCACTGCCCAGCAACCCGCCTTTGAGCAGGCTTTTTTCCAAGGGGCTCAATGAGCGTATCATTTTCCTATCCAGGACCTTGCACTGCCTTATCTCGTCAGAATAATCGCCAATGAAGGATATGTCCTGGTCAGTTGTCATCCAATTGTATTTGTCAAACCTGGCTAGGTTATAGGGAATGGTGTAAGCCCTTAAGGTTTTCTGGCCAGCAGTGTTATAGTAGAAGTCAAAATACGACATCACCAGCTCTCTTATGCTCTGATAAACAGGCTCCCTGTACCTGAGCACTGTAAAATTGGATTTTGAGATCGCCCCCCAGCGCCCATTCTGTTTAAATAATGCCAGGAAATGGTCGTCATCATTTGATGATGCCAGAATGTATGTGACCAAGGGCTTAAAGCCAAGGAAGCGCAAGGCAGCTGCTCCAAGGAAAGCTCCTTCTGTGCAATTAGCCTTTTGATTTTTAATAACTTGTTCAGGAGAGCTGCACTCGCATACAGGATTATACTTTAACTTGTTAAGATAAAGCTGAATGTCGTAAGGCTTTTTGAATTTCTTGAAAACCCTGACTAGCGTTGGGCTGAACAGCTCGCGCTCTTTAGCTTTTGTTTTTTCATTTTTCATTTCTATCAATGCTCTCCTTTAAGGTTGTAAGTATCTCACACCTCTTGCAAACTTGCTTTGAGCACGGCTCTCCGCAGTACTGGCACGCATTAATTTTTGCTTCTTCGCTATTGTCTTTCTCTTTCATCTTGTAAATCGTTCTCAAAAAGAAGCTGACAATGTTATGCTTTATTGGCGGATGATTTTTTTCAAAGTTGTTGAGCATTACACGATATTCCCTCCTGTAAGCATCCACGCTGCAAGGGCATTTCTTGTAATTAACAGGGAACTTCATCATCTTGGAATAATCAGTTGTTTCCTTTTCAGTGCAGAGGTAGAGAGGCTTTACTCTTTTCACAAATGACTTGTTGCCTCCAGTGCCTGTCATGGGCCCTTGCCTTCTTGCCAGTATCAAGTCATTCCTGAAGATGTTCATCACAAAGGCCTGAGCCTCGTCATCAAGATTATGCCCTGTTGCTATGCAATCAAAGCCAAGCTTCTTAGCATATTTATTTAACAGGTAGCGCCTGAGAACCCCGCATATAAGGCATGATGAATAATTAAGCCCTTTTGTTTGGGCTACTGATTTAATGTAGCATAATGACATCCCAAATTCCTCGCGAAAAGAAATCTCATGAAGCTTGACATTGTATTTCTTGCACACTAATCTGAGGTTCTCGAGGTTCTGCTTGGTATAATTGCCAATCACAGCATCCACTGTTATGGCTTCGACAGAATAGCCAATCTTTTTCAGCACATAAAGGCAGACTGTTGAGTCCTTGCCCCCGCTAACAGCCACAGCAATCCTATCCTTCTTTGTGAAGAGATTGAATTTTAATATAGTTCTGATTACTTTTTTCTCAAAATAATTCATGAAGTGATTCCTGCACAGGTTTGAGCAATAGACAGGCTTATCGCACTTCAGGCATTTCTTTTTTTCCGCCATAATAAACAGAACAAACACTTGGTTTTTAAAGGTTTAGAAATTAAGAATGTGCTTCTCTGCTTTGGCATAGAGTTTCTTTGCGCACTCCTTGCCTTTATTAGTACCTACCTTATTTAACATTCCTCTGATTTTTTCTAAAGTAACTTGCTTTGCCTTTTCAGGAGGCGGCTCTCTTCTTAGCATCTCTTTAAAGTATGCAATGTAAGTATCCTTAAGGAATGATAGCGTGTCAGCGTCCCTGATGATTTGGTCTTCGAGCACGACTTTTCTCTTAAATCCGCCGCTGCTGTGAGACATTGAATGATTTCTTATGGCAGAAAGGATTTTTGCTTTGTTTTTCTTGTCAATTTTAAAGTCAGACAAGAGCTCAGCAGCAAGCTCAACACTTTTTAATGCGTGTGACTGGCCTGCGTCTGCGCCAATATCATGTAATAAAGCAGCCAGTTCTATAATAAACAAATTAGCATCGTATTTTTTTCCAAGAAGGAGAGCATATTTTCTGACAAGTTCAACGTGTCTTATGTAAGCTTCTTTTGGTCTGGACTTTGGAATGTGCTTTCTGTAGAACAAGTCTGCTTTTTTTACAAAATCTTTTTTAATAAACATGAGAACAAAATAGTTGGCTTATATTTAAATAATTATTCTTCTTCTCTTATTCTTCTTATCATTCCTTTCAATGATCTGGCTTCTTTTTCATATGATTCCTTGTTGTTGTTCAGGGCGTGCTCTTCCATCTTTTCAATGACTTCTTTTATCTTGAGCACTTCTTCGAGTAGGTTTATTTCCTTTTCAACTTCTTCTTCCTGCGCTGTCTTCTCCTCGTAAACCTCTACTCTGGGTGGAGCCTCAACTTCTACCTCTTCCTCGCCCCAGCCTTCGACTTTTTTCTCTCTGAGCAGCTCCTGCTTGGCCTCTTCTATGCTGATTATCTTGGGCATCTCAAAGGATATCTTGCCTTCTTTTGGTATTCCCATCACTTCCTGGCTCTGGGTTATGGTCTTGCCTCCTTTGGCGTCGAACTTGACTTCAACATTCTCTGCTTCCTCAACCACTCTTCTTGTACCTCCGACCATTCTGTTGGCTAGGAATATGAATATGTAATCGTCTTTCAATCCAAAGAATATCTTTAAGTCCTTGCCTATGAAGCTCTTGGCTCTCTTAGCCAGCCTTGCAATCTCGCACACCAGTTTCTCATTCACCTTCTGGTTGGCTCCGTCATCTCCTAGCTGGCGCGCAATTAGTTCTTCTGTGTCAAAGTCCCTGTCAATAGAGTATTCCTGGACATTAATCTCTCCTTTCTTTATCAGAAGGGCGTTCATGTCCACTTGGAACTCGTCCTTGCCGAGCACTTCTTTTTCAAAGCCATAATCTGGAAGACCAAAGAAGCTTTTCACCAGAATGGTTTTCTCGTCATCCTCAGAGCGAGAATAAGCAATGGCTGACTGCTTTATTTTTCTCATCTTCTGCACTATCACGCCAGTTCCGAATGGAGGCTTGATGCCTGACTTGTCCCTGTAGCTGGCTGAGCGCGGGGAAAAAAGCGATGCCCAGACGAATTTCAAGGCAGCAGCCACGTTCTCCTTGCCGCGAACATTCTGCACTATGCCTTCATCGTCCTCTGTGCTGAGAAGATAAGATGGGCTCCTGAAAAGAGTTACGAATGGGAAGTCCCATTTTGAGACTATGCTGCTGGCATCTGAGCCTGGCTCAATGGTTAATGATTCATAAGCGTCGTAAAGCTCTGCTTCCATTTCACCAGGCAGGCTGGACTTTGAGAACAATTCTGCAATCTCAGCATAAGCATCTGAAGGCTTCTGCGCCTTGAGAACGCTCTCCACTTTCTGCCTCAGATTGTTTTCATCCAGAAAATCCTCAAAAGCTTGGTTGTTAACGACAAAGGACAAGGGAATATTAAGCCTCTTCTCCTTGAGATTAGCCAGGTCTATAGCCCTGAATCCAAGGCCATTTATGTCTGCCTGGTTCACATTGTTCAAAATAACTACGTACTTAAGCATTAACCAACCTCTTTAGCCATAAAATTAATGCTTATTATCTTAATTCTAATATATAAATTCTTCTATAATCTGTTGTATGCAATTTGAGTTGGGGCTCCTATCAGCAAAACATTTTTAATATGCACTCTTTTCAATATCAATATGAGAATAGCAACATGGAATATAGGTGGGGGGTTTATATCATCCAGTCAGAAACATAAATTTGATTTAGAAAACATAGACTATTTTATTAACGAGTTACAGAAAATCAAACCTGATATAGTATGTTTTCAAGAAATTCATGTTTCTGAAAATAATAATCAACCTAAAATGATTGCGGAAGCTTTGGGATTTGAATTTGCCGAATTTGAATCAATCGCGGATTCTCATTTAAAAGATGGAGAGAAACTATCAATCGCAATCATTAGCAAATATCCAATAATATCTTCAAAATTCAACATACTTCCTAATCCCCATTTAGAATTTATCTGGAATGGCAAAAAAGAATTTTCTCATAACAAAGGATTTTTGGAGGTTGAGATAAATTATCAAGGCACCACGGTACGAGTTTTATCAGGGCACATGGTTCCATTCCATAAATTTGAAAAAGATTTTTTAGCAGACGAATTTAAAGGAATCAGAAAAAAAATCGAAGAAATAATATGTCATGGGAAAATGCCTACAGTAATAGGAGCGGATATGAATTTTGAAGATATTCACAAATTGATTCCAGAAGTATTTGAGCAAGGTTTCAAATGTATATTGAATAATATTCCTACTACACCAGAAGATAGAAGATATGACAAAATTATCGTTTCAAATGATTGGATATTTACTGATTCAAAAATAATTCAAGGAAAGGCTGATCATTATTTATGTTTTGCTGATATAAGCTTTAAATAGTCCCAACTAAAACTCAAGCCCTTCGGGTCGCACAACACGCGTTGTATTTACTATTACTAGGACAGCTCCTTACTGCAGAAAAACATCATCTTCTGGTTTGAATTCTGGTGAGCAAATCAAAAAATATTTCATTTTGCCAATAATGTCGTAAGGTGTGTTCTTTGGTATGAATACGAGATCATTTCTAGAAATCGCTGTTTTTTCGTTGTTGATTATAAATTTGCCTTTTCCGCTGATTATAAAGTAGATTCTGTCTTCATTTAAACATTTGATTTTTCCATGAGCTCCGTTGATTTCGATTAATGCCCCGCTGAAATTAGGGTTGATTTCGTATCCTTTTATTATCATCGGGCCTCGTTTTTTCTTTTCTAAATTTTCTCCTTTTATAATCATGTATTTATGATATTAAGTTCTATTATTTATATTTAACTGAGCTATCATAATGGCGCTTTTTTTCTTCTGCGCTAGTGGTTCGCAATATTTAAATAAGGCCACGAAATTATGAGGCTTTATGAAAAAAATATTCCAGATAATCATAATTGCTGTCTTTATCTTCATAATTGTGTGGGTTTTGGTGAAAAAAACAGAGCAGCCTCATATTGTTGTTATTAATGCGAGCAGTGAGAACTTCTCGTCTGCTTATCCTATTGTCTTGGTGCACGGCTGGATGGGTAAGGCTGTGGACTTCTCTGATTATGCTTTGGAGCTCCAGGAAGACGGGGTCGCGGTTTACAAGGGAGCCTTGGACCGCCATAGCAATGAGTCAATATGCCCTGAGAAATGGCCTGAAGCTGTTAGCGTGAGCGCAGAATATTATACAGAGCAGAACAAGAATCACGGCATTGAGGACTATGCAAAGGAGCTTGAGCCCATCATTGATCTAACTTTGCACTGCACTGACTCTGACCAGGTCATCTTATTGGCGCACAGCATGGGTGGTCTGGTTTCCAGACAGTATATGGCTGAGACCGGCGCTGGCCACGTGAAAAAGCTCATCACCCTCGCAAGCCCTCATTATGGATTTAATGAGTTCACCAAGTCAGAGATAATCCTCATGATCCTGGACATATTCACAGGCAGGGAATATGAGATAGAGCAGATGAAGCCTAACAGCGAATTCCTCAATGAGCTTGACAAGGCAGACTTGGAGTATAGGGAGAAGATTGTGAGCATAGGCACTTATAACCTTGATAATGACACGCTATTGTTTGACATGCCAGTGCTCACTGATGAGATGCGCGATTATCAGAAAAAATATTTTTCTAACACAGACATCATTGTTCCATTGGACTCCACCAAGCTTTTAGGAGCAGAATACTATCAAGTCAAGGGATGCACGCACACTCAGATAATTAATTTTAAGAGCGAGCCTGGCAAAGGGCCTATTAATAATGCAAAAGCCTGCCCAGAAGCCTATGATCTGGTGGAGAAGGAAATAGCCCGGTTATCCAAGAAAATCATTATAACATACTCAATTAGCCCTGCTAGCTCTTAGGTAAAGCCTCTTTACAAGTTCTTTAGAAGCAAACTTGGCGAGTTCTTTCATCTTGTTAAAATCTATCTGGCCGCCTTCAAATGCTTTCTCAAGCCTGTACTTGTCCAAGGAGCTGAACTCCTCCCACAATCCCTGGTTCTTAAGAAGCTGAATAAGAGCAGCATAGTTTTCATCATCCTTTGAAGGGAATTTTAGGCATTCCTTTTTCCACACACTCACGCTTGCATCAGAGCCATAAACCCGATCCAGCTTTTTCTGCTCTGCAAAGCTGAAAATCTTTTCCTTGAGCTCTTCCAGCTGAGCAGCTATTTTTTCTTCCTCTGCCTTTAGCAAGGCGTACTGGTTGACCAGCTTCACCCCGTCGTCAGCTAGGAATTCCTCAGGAGTCTTTTCATCTACTTCAAATAAGTGGCTGAACCTCGGGCATATCTCCCGAAAGTCGCACCAGCTGCAAAGCCTGCTCTCCTTGGGCTGGAAATCCTTGGTGCTCTCAATCTGCTTTATAGAATTAATAACCTCTTGCTTGAGCGCCCTGAGCTGCTCCTCGCTCCTCTCGCTCCTGAACTCCTTGTCAAAGGCCAGGTAATGCCATATCAGATTTACTTTCCTGCAATCCTGGAACATCTCATTCACAGCCAATGAGTAAAGCGCCAACTGCCTGTCAGTATCAAGGTCATCAGTGGTTGGCAATGAATTGCTGGTCTTGTAATCATGGATCTCATAAACCCCTTCTTCAGGGCTGGCCAGCCTGTCAATGAAGCCTTGCACTACGAACTCGCCCTTATCATCAAGCTTGATGACTACCTGCATCTCTAGGCCTACAGTGCGCGCCTGGTCAAAAGGCTTGTACCTGTGATAATAATCCCTAATGAACTTCTCGCCCATCTTCTTGAAATTCTCAGGCTCATAATCCTTCCTCACAAGCCTTATCCTCTCATTCCAGTTCTTCTCCCATTCAGAATTATAAAAGTCAAGCAGCTCATGCAATGAGTCAAGCTTCTGGAACTTCAAATCCTTGTAAAGCTTTTCCAAAGCATCGTGCACCCTTGAGCCCATGAAAGCCTCAACGCTTCCCTCCATCTCAGTCTCTACTTCCTCAAGATAAGCGAACTTGAACTTCAAAGGGCACTGTTCAAACGCAGATATCCTGGAGTGAGAATAGACTGTCATGGAAAGAAAAAAAATGATGTCTTATTTAAATTTATTTAAAAAGTTAAATCTATTCAAAAAGAGAAGTGTAGTAGTTGATTAGTTTTCTCGCGAGCTGGTTTACTCGCTCTGGCTGCACTCTTGGGAAGGGTCGCTCTGGGCTTGCATGAAATTCAAGCCCTTTTTCATATTTTTTAATGCTATCCTCCCATAAAGCCTTGGCAAATTCAAAACCATGCTGGACAATCAGCGGGTTTAACAGATCTGCTTTTGTCCATGAATGATTCATCAGTTCCACAGATGCAGAGTCTTGCAGCCTGTTGATGTAATCTCTGTTAAAAAGCCAGATATGTGACTCATGCACACTTAAAGGTTGCTCTAAAAAAAATTCATAGGTATGCTTTGGTACGAATATTCTGTCTTTTTCTAAAATCTTTAAATCGATGCATAGGCGTAAAGGAGCTTCTGGATTTCTTTCATGATATATTTTCTTGCTTTTATTATTCAATGATCTTCCCATGTAATCAAACTTTACGGAATATTCTTTTAAAAATGCTCTGAGAGAAAAGCCATCTTTTACTCTTTGCTGTACTTTTCTCATGATGTCTCCGTGAAGTATAGCTTCAGTGCCGTACCAAACAATATCATGTTCATAAGCAGGGCAATGATGTTTCAGAAAATCCAAGCTAATGGCGTTTAATGCCTTTTTTGTTTCTTTATCTAAACATATTGATTTGCTTCTCATTTATCACTGTAAAGTTAATAATATTTATAAATTTATTGCCTAATAACCGATTCTATTCCAAAAGTTGCCAATGACACCCCGGGTGGGGCATTCCCCGTCATAGCAACCATCGTGCAACTTGTTTACTTTGTAAACGGCGTTGCACTTGCTAATGGTTGCGGCAACTTTTTGAGAAATATTGATTGCATTGGCAACTTTTTTTCAAAACATTTAAATAATTCCTTAACAGAAGTCCTGGTTATGGGAATTGCCAAGCTGAGACCAGGGGATTCCAGGGATATCCTGGCGACCAAGTTCGAGATTGAGAACGAGGAAGTGTTCCACCTCAAGAACCTTTACAAGCTGGTGCACGAATGGCTGGTGGATGAAGGGTTTAATTCAGTGGACGATGATGCTGACAAGTTCGAAACCCTTTACCTCGACAGGATGAAGGAGTCTGGTGAGAAAGAGCATCATATTTGGTGGCGCACAATCCAGATTCCGAGGAGTAACAAGTATTACAGGTATTTTCTTAAGATTGACTGGCAGACTCTTTGCATGAAGAAGATTGAGATTATGCACAAGGGCCAGAAGTTCAGCACTAACAAGGGTGATGTCATTCTGAGAGTTGAGGCTTGGCTCCAGCTGGATTATGATGATGAGTGGAAGAACAGCAAGCTCCTCACTTTTTTTGACAGGTGGTTCAGGGAGAGATTCTATCTTGAGAAGATAAAGAGCTACAAGCAAGATCTCTACTTGACTGCGTTCAGGCTGCACACAGCCATCAAGCAATACCTGCAACTCAAATCTCCGATTGACTGGGGAAGGCCATTCCACCCTCCGAAGGGAGTTTAATATTTCTCATTAGAAAACAATGATTTCATGCAGCTTATTTCTTTCTTGACAAGATTAATGTTCTTCTCCATTATAGTCTCCTCTAATATGATAGGAACTTTGAGAGTTAGTACTGGCTTTAGGGATTTAATAAAAGATTTTGAGAGTCGCTGCAGAGAAGCATGGTCTTTTCCATTGCAATGGCCGCTGACATGAACCTCAGTTATTTTATCTCTGAATTTTTCAACTATTCTTTTTGTTTCTTCCTCTGACCAGGAATAGGCATGAGCAACATCAAGGCAGAGGCTGATGTCAGGATAAGCTTTTAGTATCTGAGCCAGCTTTTCAAATGATACTCCTACGTCCTTGGACAAGTTCTCAACCGAGAAATGCATGTCAAACCTGTCAAGGATTTTTTTTGGAGGTAGGACACCTGCATGAATAACAATGTTCCTTGCTTTTACCTTCTTGTAAATCATTTGCAAGTGCTCAAGTTGCTTTACAGCCTCGCTCTCTTCATACTTCTCGCTCTTGGGCCTGGGCGGGGCATGAAGGCTGACGTACTTCAGGCTTCTTAGCCAAGCAACTTGCTCAGGAGCCAGGCTAAAGGCGTAAATGCCAGGTATGAATCCGAAAGTGAGCTCAACCCCATCAATATCCAGGTCATACAGGTGGTCTGTTAACCCTGCCCTGTTGAGCTGTTTGCTCCAGTTCCATATGGTGCCTGTGGAAAAACCAAATAACCTCTTCATCACACCTGTGTTTTGCAATTTTGTTTTAAATGTTTGTGGTTCTGAACTCTATAATGAACAATAATCTTTATAAACTCGTGTCTTTTGTTATGATTTCATGTACAACATAATCACTATGGGCAGCAATACAGTAGACTTATTCGTCCACACTGACCAGTCTGGTGTGATCGACATACGCTCACGCTTGGGCAACAGGGAGTTCATCTCCTATCCTATGGGCGCCAAGATGCTCATCACCAAGTACATGGAAAGCTTTGGCGGCAACGGAGCCAATGCTGCTGTCTGCTGCGCCAGGCTAGGATTAAAGACTGCTTATCTGGGCGGTGTAGGCAGGGATGATAATGGGCACAAGATTCTTGCTAACCTGAAAAAGGAAAAAGTAGATTTTGTAGGTGTTCGCGGAGAGCAATCAGGTTTCTCTATTGTGCTTGACTCAATAGAAGAGGATCGCACCATCCTGACGTATAAGGGTTGCAATAACGACCTGAAGCCTAAGCAACTGAATTTTTCCAAGCTCAAAACCAAATGGTTTTATTTGTCCTCAATGCTGGGAGAAAGCCTGGGCTCAATGATCAAAGTAGCAGAATATGCTCGCCATAACAAAATAAGAGTTGCCTTTAATCCTTCAGCTACTTTGCTCGAGCAGGAGACCAAGAAGGCATTGGACTTATTAAGGTACACTGATGTGCTGGTGCTTAACAAGGAAGAGGCAGAGAGTCTTGTGGGCAACAACCTGCCGGAGATTAACATCAAGAAGCTTCTGGTTTATGGCCCACAAATCATTGCCATCACCGACGGAAAGAATGGAGCCATTGCTTATTATGACGGCTATTACTACAAGGTCAAGCCCAGCCCCAATGTCAAGGTAGTGGAGACCACAGGAGCAGGAGACGCCTTTGCTGCCTCATTGACGACTGGCATCATGCTAAAAAAAACTTTTGATTTCTGCCTGAAGATGGCCATGAACAATGCAGAATCCAATATATCACATCCTGGCGCACAGGAAATCCTTTTGAGCAGGAAGAAAATGTTTGAAATAGTAGCTAAGGATAAGAGGCCTATTGAAAAAAGAAAGGCTTAGTCCTTTTCGTCGATTTTCTCGTCCATGATTTTTCAGCGCAAAGTATATATACTAGTCTTCCCAAGAAAAATAGAGTCCTGGCGGGACTAATGCTGGTCATCAGCACGACGAGTTAAAAAAACAGGAGGAAAAAACTATTCCATTGCGGCCTTTAGGGTTGCGGAGCTGATTTCACACTTGGTGAGAATTGACATAGTGTTGCCGGTTGCAACTTTCTTTGCCATTCTGGGTGGGCTGGCTTTTATGGGTAGCCATTCCAATATAGGCTTACTCTTGCTCAGAGCAGGCATGTTCGCAGCAGGCATAAACATTTTTGTGTCCCTATTCTACGCTGTATTGGCATACGAATAGATAGGCACAGCATCTGTAAGTTCACGAGGGAGGAATTCTCAGAGTTAGTTAACTAGCGATTAGGCTAAAGCTTCCTCGTCATCTTTAAATATGCGCTTGGATTACCTTGGATTATGAGAAAAAGGTCGTATGACAAAGAAGTTGTTGCTAGGATGAATGCCTTGAGAGGCAATTTCGATGTGTTGAAAGCAGGCACTGTTAAGCATGGTTCAGCCAGTTATCCCTTATATTATATAATAGTCAAAGGCAAGCCTGGCTCTCAGAATGTTTTTCTCTCAGCAGGCGTACATGGTGACGAGCCAGCAGGAGTGTATGCGTTGTTAGAGTTCCTTGAAAAGCACGCTTCCAATTACTTGGATGACTTCAGCTTTGTAGCCTTTCCCTGCATCAACCCTGGCGGGTTTGAAAAAGCCATCAGGATGAATAATAATGGCGTGAACCTCAACCAGAATTTTGCGAGCAGAAAACCAGAGCCAGAGGTAAAAATAATCAAGAATTTCCTGGCAGAGCACAATGAGCGCTATGTTTTTTCCTTTGATTTTCATGAAGACGACATTTATACTGTAGTTGAGCAGTTTCCTGTAGAGGATAACCCACGAGGATTCTATCTTTATGAGATATCCAAGAACAAGAAAGAAATGTTTGGCGACGACATACTAAAAATCATAGAGGCAAAAGGCGTAACCGTATGTAAGCAGGAGCAGATATATCATGACAAGAGCCAGGACGGCCTGGTGTGGTACAAGAGGGGAACCAGAAGGTATTATGAGCATGAAAACACCCTGTTCGGCTACATGCAGAAATACACCAAGCACTCTTTCATTGCCGAGACCCCGACCTGCTGGCCTCTTAAAAAGCGCATCAAGGCTCACATAACAGCATTGTCTTCTGCGCTGGATTTTTTCAAGAAACAAAAGGTAGAAAAGTAAATAATATTTTTTTAATAATCGCAACATTTAAATTCTATAATTTCCTAAAAAATATCATAATATTCATCACCGACGATAAGAAATGAACGCGCCATATTTGCAGGAATTCACAAAAGTTTCTAACTTTACTGTGTGGATAGTGGATGGGACTTATGTAAGGAGCAATATAGATATAGAGTTCACCAACTTCGGCCAGCACTTAAGGTTTGGTTTCATACCTGAGAATGAGTTCTGGATTGACAAGGAAAACAATCCTGGCGAGGAAAAGTTCTTCATAAAGCACATGCTCGTGGAGCACCAGCTGATGAAAGAAGGCATGAGCTATGACGAGGCCATTGATGAGGCTGACAAGCTAGAGCTTGAGGAGAGGATGAAGTCAAAGAAGATTCTTGAGATAAAAAATGAAGGCTTTGACGCTAATGACGTTATTAACATGGTTCACAAGGAATTGCTTGCAGAGCACGGCGAACTAAAGATTTGGCTTGTTGACGGCGAATTAGTAAGAAGCTTTATTCAAGTCTCGTTCACAGAAGGAGGCCATGACAAGGTTTATTCATTCGTCCCTGAGAATGAGATATGGATTGATGACGACTTAAATCCTGAAGAGAGGAAATTTGTTCTTTTGCACGAGATGTATGAGAGGAACCTGATGTTCAGGAACTGGAGCTATTATGTTGAGGAAGAGCAGCAGTTAAAGCACAGACGCGGTAACAGGTTCAAGTCAGCTCACACAGCAGCGAGCGCATTGGAATTAATGTGCAGGAAGAACCCTGAATTACTGGATGAGAAGCTTGCAGAGGAGATAGAGAAGGTTGATAAGAAAGCTCCTTTGCTATTAACCAGAAGCTAAAACCACCAAAACCTTCTTTTTGGCATCAATACGTGCTTAATCCTTTTTCTGGCAAGAAAAGACTTTAATTGTGCTTCTACGTTAGGATTATCAAACTGCTTTTCCTTATCCCTAAAGTGCTTGGTGTGATGATAACTCCTGCCGTTCTTTGTGTGAAATTTTTGTTTTTTATGCAGTAACTCATGATACATGATGTAATCAAGAAGTTCTTCATTATCCTTGAAGAGGCTTGAGACTGTGATTAAGTTAGCGCCGTACTCATAAGTGCCTAATTTAGAGAAGCTATTGCTGCCCCAGCGCAGGTTAGGCATGTCAATCATGCCTGAGAAATATTTTTCATTAACTCTTACGAAGCTTTTCTCTAAGACTGGATCAGATTCAGTGACTTCTGAATAATCACCGATGGATTTAATGAATTTCTCGTACAGTTCGACATTAATAGTTGATTTCTTTTCCTTGTAAACCTTTAACAACAACGACTGGATAAGACCAACCTTAATCTCATCACTAACCTTCTTCCAATCCCTGGAAAGGCTGAAAGTCATAGAGAAAGCATTGTACTTGACATTAGCGTTGTAAGCATTAAAAGCCCTGGAATAACGAATTCTTAAAGACTTATTAATAGACTTATCAGGGAATAACTCCGAGAAAGCTCTATCTACGAGGGTCATGAACAGAAGGTGATGAAATGTGCTTTTAATGGTTTGTGTTTTACTGTTAGGATTAACAGCATGGATTGAAATCCCGCTTTACACTCTATGAGAAACGGTCTTTTATTTTTCCACAGCGTGCGCATCTTAATCTTTGCTTAAATACACCTTTTCCTACGTTTATTGCTCCGCTTACTTTAATCCAAGAATGACCTTTAAATAAACATTTGAATCCCATATTTCATAACCTAATTATTCATTCACATCTTTCTTCTTGTTTGTACTTAGTGACTATTCTTGTTTCTTTCTTTGTTCCTGGGATAATTTGATATTTTACTGTGAAATCCTCTCCGGCGCTGATGTCGTATTCTTCTTCGAATTCTTTTGTTTCTCCAGGCATGATATATTGTGTTGATTTCAATGAGGTTTCTCCATCTTCCAGAGTCTTAAAGGTTTGTATAACTGTAAATGTTCCTGTTTCTGAATCTACGTTTCTTACTTTAACAATTCCCACCGCCCAAACATCTAAAATCCCTTTCAGAGTGGGTGTTTTCAAAGTCTCAACTACTTCATATTTTAAATTAACATCATATTCTTCAGTAACTTGGTATGGCACGTCTACCGTTTTACAAGTTTTTATAGGACTTGTGAATCTTATTGTAGAACCAGTTCCGCTGTCACAAGCAGCTAACAAAAGTGAGAGTGCTAACATTAATGCAAAAGCTAAGATAATATTTTTGTTCATTTTTCTTCCCCCGAGCCTTTTTATTCTTAGAAAGCGGTTTTTATTTAAAAATAATGTGCTTATTCCACTCCCCCTTCGTCCCCGCAATCTTTTTATACTTCTTCGTCTTCAGTATCCTTCGAGGTGGTTGTTATGCCGAAAAAGAAATCTTCAAATTGTAAGTGTTTTCATTGCCATTCTGGCGGTGCTGTTTATGGCTTGGGGTTTATTGGCGCTGCTGTTTATTATATTTCAACAGCTTCGACCTTTTGGATGGCTCTTTGGGGTATTGTGAAGGCGTTATTCTGGCCTGCTTTCCTGGTGTTTAAGCTGTTGGGATTGTAAGCGTCCTGTTTTGAACTTTTTCAGGAATTCTTCAGGCTTCACTATATTTATTCCTTTGTAGCTTTTCAGTTTTAAGAGGTGCTTGTCTTTAGAAATTATGTACTCAGCCTTGCCTGCAACTGCGCATTCCAGGAACTTGTTATCGCTAGGATCGCCTTTCACAGCGTTTATTTTCTCTTGCGGCGTTATTATTTGTGAAATTGAAATTATCTTCTCAACTGTTCTCCTCAGCTTAAGGTTTTTGTCTTTTATTTTTCTTTTTACCTCATCAGATTCCAGCACTTCAACAAGTTCTGCTATTATCTCTTCAGAAAGGACGAGTTCTGCCTTATGTTTTTCTGCCATTTGCATTACTCTGTCTGAGTCTCCGGCCCAAAATGAGGAGGATATCATGACGTTAGTGTCTGGTGTTATTCGCACGTTTTTCTTTCCTCAGCTTATGGATCAGGGCATCGACTTCTGATTCCTTGAAGCCTGACTTCTTGGCTGCTTCCTTGAATGGCCTGGTTATCTCTTCCCAGGTTTCAGGCATTACTTTCTTCATTATCAGGGTGTTGTCTTTCAGCATAAACAGTATCTTGCTGCCTTCTTCTAATCCCATCTCTTCTCTTATATTGCTTGGTATTGCTACTTGCCCTCTTGAACTTATTGTTCCCATCTCGATTGCCTCTGTTGCCATGATTAATGCACCTCCATCAATTTACAAGATAAATAAGATGTATCTTGTATTTAAAGATTTTGGTGTTAGAAGGACTTTATAACAACTGCTTAATAAAATGCTATCATAAAAAATCGTGATTCTTCCGAAGAAATCAGAACAAATTCGTTAGTAAGAATGAATCTGTTTACACATGCACAGGATATCGTAGTATTGCTGCTATTCCGCCCATTTCTTTGAGCTGCACTCCTTCCCTTGTTTCTATGGATATTACTTCTACGTTGCTGCCGTATTTCTGTGCTTCCTTGTCTAATTCGTCCATCACGCTTTCATCTACAGTTTCAGAAATGATTAGCGTGTCTACTGCGCCCATGGCCAGGCAGTCTTTCACGTGTTTTAGGCCGTAGCTCACAGTCTCTGCCTTGGTAGCTAAAAGGTTGAAGAACTTCTGCATTATTGCTTTCTCCTTGGCTACTTCTTCGTTTGCAAGCACGTCCTGGCTTCTATCCAATAATTCCTGCAATCCAAAATCTCCTGTGTAGCTTAAGTCCTTGACAGCTATTATCTTATTCCTTACATCAGTCGTAAGATATCCTTTGTTTAGGAAATCAGTTGTTGTAGTGCTAGGCCCGCCTAATAATATGCCTTTTAATTCTTTCATGTACAGGAACTGCTCTTTCATGTAATCAGCAATTTTCTTGTAATGGTCCTTGATGGCTATTTCTCTCAGCCTTGCGAACCTTGGAGCTGATTGTCCTCCTGCTCTTATCTTGCCAGGAACTTCTGAATGGGTTTTTTGCAAAGGCACAATGGTTTTTCCCTTGAGCAAAGCAATGGTCGCATCCCTCCTGTCCAAAACCACCATTCCGTACACTTCTTCGTGCTCTACCATTTGTTGGATAGGTTCAAGAACAAACTCCTTATCACACCTATAAATTCTTATGTTCAAAGGCATAGGCGGCTCTAGGCTCCAAACCTTGTAATCCTGCTGCCCTTCTCTTTCAGCAACATTCCCAGAGAAAACAGCCAAGCCATTTGGCGGAGTCTGCTTGAACAATTTAAGGTGTTGCACCATTCTTTCCAAAGCATTAATAACATTATTCCTTGTGCTGGCGCTCTTGATGTTCGAAGCAGTTCCTTGCTCCTGCTGTAAATGATTGATAATCTTGACCATATCATAACCAGTAGGTATGTAAACGCTAACCAGTTCTGTATGGCGGCCTCTATGCTTTTCAAGCTCCTTGATGATGTGCTTGAGCTTGAGCTTTTCCTTAGCACTAACCTTTACCTGGTCTTTCTTGTCATCTGCCATGTTAACTAATAGATTATTATGAGAGGTTTATAAAGATTATTAGTTATAACTTAACAACATCCCATTTATCATATAATTCATAGAATCTTTTCATGAATTCATGGTCTTTTTTCATAATCTGCCTTGCAGTCCTGGTTTGAAGCTTGTTAAACCTCGTCTCCTGCGCCTTTTTTGTCATCCTAACAGCATCTTTAAGGTTATGTTTTTCTTTAACCAAGAAATCAGATAATACTCTGCAGAAAGAATAAGGGCCAATCATTTGCAGCTTGTCTGCGTCAAACACGATTTTAGCCTCTGGGGTTCTGGCTTTATGAATGTCTTTGTAGCCGTGGTATTTTATTGCGTGCGAAACCTTTTCAATGAAAGCATCAGGAAAACCTGATTTTTTAAGAAAATCAGAAGCCATCTGAGCACCAACTGCTTCATGATGCTTAATATCCTTTGCTACATCATGCAATAGAGCTGCAACATAACACACTTCTTGATTAGCCCTTTCTTTTTTTGCAATAAACCATGCAAGTCTTGCGGTTCTTACAACATGCTCTTTGTCATGATTATAGTCCTGTTTCTTAGCTTTTTCAAAAGCAAAATTCTCAATCCTTTTCATATGCTTAGGTGAAATTATCATAAGCATTGTTAGATTATACTTCTTTATAAAAATTGTTGAACAAAGAACTCTTATTTTACTTTTTAACCTCAAAAACCAGGCCAGTGGTTTCTCCTCCTATCAGAGTGCTGGGCAGTTCTCTAAATGATTCTTTTTCAAACTCTTCAAACCTCTGCCACTGCTCTCTGGGGCGCGCAAATCCCCAGTTACCCCAGGCTTCAAAGAACAGAGCATAATTATCTTTTACCATTTTTTTAATGTTTCCCAGCACCTGCCTTGCTTCATATGAATATTCATAATATGGGCTTCTAAAGTCAGAGTCTTGATTTTTTCTCTCCTTTTGCCTCTGATGCTTTTCCTTCTCTGCTCTTTTAACTGCATAATTGAAACCATTAATATACTTCCTTACAAAGCTATCAAGCACAGAAGGTTCTTGGGGAATGAGCAGGTATACTTCTTCTTGTTTTGGAGAATAATTCTTTTTCAGATAGCTTATCACGCTTTGAGGCTTTGCATTAGACGCGTACACATTATATATTATCTTGTCAAAACCAAGGTCTTTTGCCAGGCTTATCATACCTTCATGCACCATGAGTATCCATGCATTGTCTTTAATCCTGTCAATTTGTGAGCCTGCTTCTACTGAATCAATTACCAAGTACTTCTCGTTATTATCTGGGTTGTAAGTTCTGGCGCAGGTTATTACTCCTACTGGCTCGCCATGCTCCTCTCTGATTTTTGGCACCAGATGAAGCAAGCCAATGTTAGGGTTTAGGAGATAGTTAATGGATGCTTTTTTTTGTGCGCCTGTTGGGAAGAAGGCGCAGCACCATGTTCTCCTGTTATCAAACAAATCTGCAAACACGCTTTTCTGCACTGCTAACTCGAGCCTGTCAAACCTGATGTCTTCATCAAAAATGCTCTTGATGCCAACAACCATGTCGCTTATGGCTTCCTGCTTTGGATAAGCCTGTGAGAAATAATCAAGCACTTTCTTTGCAGCTTCCCTTGATCCTTGCTTTACCATTTCAAAGTCCTGCCTTATACTGCTAAAAACTGTTGTGGGCTTTTGAATAAGCTTCCTTGCTTGCTCAAGCTTCTCAGGCTCAAAGAATTCCTCAGCAGCCTTTTTCTTGGCAGGATCCCTGCTTATTAATCCGTAAACCAGCTGCTCTGTGAGATGAACAGGATCCTGCTTGCTCTTTAATCCTCCAACAATAAGGCTTCCATAGGTTTTTCCAAGAGGAAAGTGCTTTGGAATGCTCCTCTTGGCCATGGTCTCATTAATGATATAGATTAGCTTTTCAATATTGTTTTTGGACTCGATGTCATGCTTCCTTATGCTTGCCAGCTTTAGCAGATCTGATAATTCCAGGGCAACAGGCTCAATGCTGAATTCTGCTTTTGTTTTTTCAGCTAGCTTTCCTCTACACTCATCCTTCCACCTCCCTTCAAAATCAAGCTCAGACACATCCTCTTTCAGGACATAAGCTGCCAATGAATATTCTTTTAGCAATTCTGACTTCTTGTTAAGATGAATATCAGAGTTAACAACATTCCTTATCTTTGCAGCGAACTCTGCCCTATTAAGGCCGCACTCCTGTAATTCCATTAACAGCTCAATGTATTTGGTATAATCCAGGCCCTGAGCCACCATGCTGAGAGGATGAAAGAGCCACAAAATGTCTTTTTTATAGCTCTTCATTATATCACCTGTGTACTGGTAAATATTAATCCCAAGATCAAGTGCATCATGGAAAGTATTTATCAAGGTGCTGAATGGGTCTGGGAAACTAGTTAGTACCCTTTTTTTACCACCCTCTTTTTCCTCAGCTTTGTTAAACTCCTTTATTCTTGCATCCATGATTAAGGAAGCATCCACTAGCTTGTCCAGCCGGTTATTTCTTAGAGCAATGAATGCTGCTGATGAGAATTCGAATTTTCCAAGAATATCAAGATTCACTCTTCCAACAAGAGTTAGCCTGCTAAGCCATTCATCAAACCTTTCAGGCAAATACTTTAGAACATAAAGGGCACTTCTAAAATAACCATCCCCCTTCTCACCAAATTCTTTAGCTATTTTTAAGCCAACATCATGATATTTTTGCTTTAACTTCAAGGGAAGCTGGAATGAATCATCCCCATTTCTTAGATAGCTGTCTGCGCAGGCAGGAGAGATTTTTCCCAAGTCAAATGCATATTCCAAGAAGATGCGACTGTTGCCCTGCGTGGCTTTTTTTATTAAATAGGCAAGACGAAGATATATTGTGCCATTAATGCCTTGCCTTGAGAGCTCGATAGCAGTATCGAGAAGAGCAGGCAATTCTTTTGCCAACCCTTTATTATTCTTAACATCTGTCACCATTGCGACAAGATTCTTTATTGAGTCGGAAAGGTCTCCCCAGACTGGCAGCCTTTTTTTAAAGCTTAATTCGCACAGCTCAACAACCTTATCAATATGCTCTTTGACCAGTTTTAGCAATAGTATTTGCTCTAAGCATTCTTCCTTGTCAAACTGAAAATCATAGCTTGGAAATTTTTTAGCCCTGGCAAGCCTTAAATAAACAGGAATAAGATCTTCTGCTCCTTTATCTTTAAAGTAATTAAGCAACTCTGCCCCTTTCTCGATGAAATTGGCAGCCATGTTGGAATTTTCAATGTTGCCTGCTATGTCAACTATTTCAGGCAGGAATTTCTTGTTTCTGGACTGAATATAGGCCTGGAAGATATTTTTTACTTTATACTCCTCGAGAGGGCGCTCCCGGAAGCTATCATTACCAGATACCATTCTTGACTGGATGCGTGCCATGCCCAACACTGTTTTTTCGTTTTCTTTGTGCAGGAAGTCAAAGTACTGCTTAAAGAATTCCTCAGCAGCTGCTTTCTTATTTCCATCATCATCTATGTAGAGCTCAGCAATGTTTTCCAGGGCTTTAAGTGAAATTTCGCTCAGTCGCTGAAACTCAGCACTATCCTGCGTGAGCTTTACTAATCCTGGGGCTATTACTTTTTTATAGAAATCCTTTTCAGGGAATGGATGAGAATAGAAAGGGTTGCTTTTTGCTTCTTTACTCAATTCTGCTATTATCTCTGCCTTTCTATCTGAACCCTGGGATTTGCGCTCAGCAATCTTCAGAATCCTTTTTTTCTCATAGGCATTCTTAAGCCTGACATATTTTCTGTTCTGTTTCTCGATAATGGCTTCAAGTCCGTGTTCTTGCATTCAGGAGAGAAAACTCTGCGGGTTTATATTTTTAACTAAATTTATCACTGTTTAATAGAAAATGAATTTGTTGTTCTTTTTTGGCACTTCACCTCTTTCGCCTTGCTCTCATGATAACTTTTTGCAAACGTCGCTGCCACAAGAAGTGGGAACACCAGGCTGGCTTCTGCCACTACCTTGACGTTCGGAGCATTAAGCTTTATCTTGGCCCAGCTCATTGCCTCTTGCTGGTTGCCTCCTGAATCACTGGCATCATACTCGTTCGCCGTGGTAATATAAACAGCATAATCTAATCCTTCCCTGAAGATGTTGGCGTTAAGAACATAATGCTTTGCAACTCCTCCTCCGAGTATTATTGCTGCTGCTTTCTCTGAGTTCAGTGCAAGGTTGATTATTTTTACCTGGTCTTCTACCATGTCAATGTAGTAGTCTTTCTTGCTGAATTTCTGGAAGTAGACTAGGTCTCCTATTGAGCCGTCTGTTAATGCAGGGCAGAACACTGGCATGTTGTTCTTGTAAGCCCAGTACAGAACTGACTCCTCATTATTAATCTCCCTGCCAAGCTCGTATATGAATTCTGACGGTGTAAAAGGCTTATTCCTTTTTTTGGATTCCTTGTAAACCCTGTCAAAGAATGGGTTCATGAACTTCTCAAAGTACAAGTACCTGTCATAAGGCGCAAAGATGTTGCCTATTCTGCCCACTCCTTTCTCAAACAGCGCCCTGCCAGACACGTCAAATCCGCCAAGAACAAAGGGCTTAAGGCATTTAATAATATCCTCTTCAACGCCGCCAGCACTCATTGACAATGCCTGAACCAGCTTGTGCTTTACAAGAAACTTGATTATCTCCCTGTTGCCAGAGCTTATGATGTTGGAAGTGCAGGACAAGAATATGGTGGCTTTGTCATGAATCATCTCATTCACAATCTCAATAGCTCTTCCCAGGTTAGTTGCCTGGATGCCCATGAAATTATAAGAGTTCATGAATTCCTCAAAATCAAAATCTTTCTCAAAATCATAGCCTTGAATCTCAGGAAAGCCTTCCAATGACTCATACCTACGCATATGCCTTGTTTCTTTCTGATAATCCGAACCTTTAAACCTTGCGTGCATAAAAATCACCATTATTTTTTTTAAGAGTTTGAAATAATGTGTTGTTTGTGAATAAAGATAGAACTAGCTAAATCCTTAAGTGGCAGTACGCTTCATAAACAAAAAACTCAACCATTTTTTATGAGAAACTTAGAGAGTTTTTAAAGGTGATTGTTTTTTATGTTATTTCACAAACTCTACTCCTTCTATTCCCTTGAATGCATTGTCGCCTGTTAGGAATGGAACTATCCTTGTTCGCGCTATTATGTAACCTATACAGTCGACATAGGACAAGTCTTTTTTTTTGTGCTTTAGTCTGAACTCGTTGGCTCTTTTAATAATGTCATCATCCACTTCCACTGTGAATTTCTTGAAATAATCATAATAATGCTCAGCGATTTCTTTTCCGTGATCCTTGAGGAGTCCGTAATGCATCTCTATGAGATTTAGGGCTGATGTGATTATTACGGCTTTTAGCGCATATTTTTTATAGTTTTCACTCCCAAGAATGAACTCGCGAAGCGCGTATGTGTCGCAAAAGTATGTGCTTAATGCCATCCTTTCCTTACCTTGTCTTTGAATTCTTGCGATGTTTTCTTGGACTTAAGAGTTCCGAACACTTCCATCAGATTGGTTTTCTTCACCACTTCAACCAGCACTTTCTCGTTTGGCTTTAGCTCTTGCTCTTCTACAAAGCTTTTCGGGAACACTCCTCCGATTGAATTGCCCCATTTCCTGAGCACTACTTCAACTGCCATCAATATCACCTTTTAATTATACTCTAGTTATATTTATGTATAATTAATATTTAAAGTTTTGCATTATCCTTTCAGAATAACTGCTTAATATAATTTGCTTAGAAAAATCCGGAATTTTTCCACCAAAAGCGCGTTTATAGCCACATTTAAAAAATTACTCTGATTATTGCTATTTGGTTTTTCTACAGGATAACATCTTCTGGCATAAAGCGAGGACTCGTAACCACTAGCAATTCCAGCTCAGAATCTTTATCTGTTTTCAGAAAATGCCATTTGTCCTTTGGAATGTTAATGCTATCGCCTTCCTCGATTCTGTAGATTTTATCTTCCAGCGTAAGATAGCCTTTGCCTTTGGTTACATAATATATTTCCTCCATTACATGGTGCTTATGCTTTTTAGCTTGGCCAGAAAGATTAACATAGGCTAAGCTAATGTTATTTGATGCATAGAGCTCTCTTATGGCGCCGCAGGTATCGGGGATGGGCTGAACTTCTTCGATGTGTTTGAAAAATTCTGGTCGCTTTTCATAATTTTTACATTCACAGGGTCGGACCAACTTGGTTTTTATATAATAAAAAATGTCATCATAGGCTGTACCGCGCTTTTTTTCCAGAGCATACTTTCTCTCTAGTCTTTTCTTTTCCTTTTGGACTTCCTGCTTTGTCTTGAATCTCTTGATTAATGATTCTTTGCTTGCAGAATACTCATCATAGTCCCAGGTGCTTTTCCATAATTCATAAACTTCAACAGCTTCAACCATTCTTTCACCTCGTAATTTAATAACTTTTTAATATAATATATTAAATATAGTAAACTTTATATATTAATATCTTAAATATAGTGAATAAAATGGCAAAAAAATCAAAAAATTATGAAATTTACCCAATTGACAACAAGGATGCTGAAATAATCAAGATACTGGAGGATGATGGCCGGATTTCTGTCCTTGAGCTGGCCAAAAAGGTAAAGCTGAGCCATGAAACTGTGAGGTATCGCATTAACAAGCTCGTCAGGAAAGGAGTTATTGAAAAATTCACAGTATCAATTGACAAGAAAAAGCTCGGCTACAACCTTTACGCAGTCATCATGATTGCCATCTGGAATTACACTCCGGCTGAATGGGAAGAATTCATTAATTACCTATTAAAGCACAACAGCATCATTGCTGTGGAGAAAATAACAGGAGACTATGACCTAAAGATTGCGATGTGGACCAAGGACTCAGAAGAGCTGGACATGATTTCCCACACCATCAAGACCAAGTTCTCCAAAATAATCAAGAGCTGGCAGAGCTTCATATTTACAAAACAATATAAATGGAAGGAGCTTCCGTTTTGAAAAGCTAAAATGACTAAACTAGCAGAGCTGCGGAAGAAGAACCTTGAAATGGCCAAGAAGGCTGTGAGGCAGAGCGTTAATTCAGACTTGTTCATAATCAACGCTGTCAACAACCTTGATGAGCTGCAAAAAATCATCAACACCCTGAGCAAGAGGCTAAGGGAATGGTATTCTCTTTACTTTCCAGAGCTTGACAAAAAAATTCCTGACCACGAAGGCTTTGTAAAGCTAGTGCTGAAAACAGACAAGAAAGAATTGCAAAAAGAGCTTAAATTAACAGATGAGATGGGCTTTGACCTTGAGAAGAAGGACTTGGAGCCTATATTATCATTGGCAAGCGTTATATCTGACCTTAGCAGAGAAACGAAATTATTAGAAGAATACCTTGAGAAAACAATGAAAACATACTGCTCTAACCTTTTAGCCATGACAGGAGCATTAATCGGCGCAAAGCTGCTCAGCGAGGCAGGCAGCCTGAGAAAAATGGCGATGATGAGAAGCAGCACAATACAATTATTAGGAGCAGAAAAAGCCTTGTTCAGGCATATAAAGACAGGATCCAAGCCTCCCAAGTACGGCTATTTGCTCCAGCATCAACTAGTGCAGAGAGCCAAGAGCAAGGACAGGGGCAGGATTGCCAGGGCATTGGCTGACAAGATATTCCTGGCTGTTAGAGTTGATTATTTCAAAGGAACATTTGTTGGAGAGAAACTGCTTAAAGAGCTAGAGGCGAAGTTTAAGTGAGAAGAGGTGAAGCTTAAAATGAAGATAAGCCATCATGACAAGCTTTTATTGTTCGAGGAAGAATTTCTGGCATTAGTGCTAATAATCATTCTCGGATTTGTTTTTTACTGGCTAAGGCAGGAAAGATTGTTTTACCTAATCACCATACTAATCAGCTTTATATTCTACTTCTGGATGATTTATGAGGAAAGAGTACACAAGACAGGCAAGAAACACGACTACTTCGCTCACACATCAAGCTACGTAATGATAGGCCAAACCACTTTTGTGCTCAGCTTTCTGTCACTCTTCCTAAACATTCAGTTCCTTGTAATAATATTCCTGGTGATAAGCGTGATAATGTACAGCATAAGCCTGAGCAGGATAATACTTTACAAGCTGGTGTTTAGATAATGGAAGAAATCAAGAAGTTCAATGTTTACGAGGAAAAATGGAACAAGAGAGCTATTTATACAAAGAACCTGACGCTTGGCAAATCATTTTTTTCAGAAGAATTAGTCAAAGAAGGCGGAGTTGAGTACAGGAGCTGGGACATAACCAGGAGCAAGCTCGGAGCAGCAATCAAGAAAGGAGCATCGCAGATAGGGATAAAAGACAAAGACCTTGTATTGTACCTTGGAGCAAGCCACGGATTCACACCAAGCTATGTCTCAGACCTAGTAGGAAATGAAGGATTTGTATTCTGCCTTGACAACGCGCCCAGAGTTGTGAGAGATCTGGTGTTTGTTTGCGAGGAAAGAACTAACATGGCGCCAATACTCGCAGATGCCAATCACCCCGAGGAATACAAGAACTTAATCACTCCGCAAGTAGATGTTGTCTACCAAGACATAGCCCAGAGAAACCAGGTCAACATCTTCCTTAAGAACTGCGACGCCTTCCTGAAAAAAGGAGGGTTTGGTCTATTGGCAATCAAGGCAAGGAGTATTGATGTCACTCAGCACCCCAAGGAAATATTCAGGCAGGTAAGAAAACAGCTAGAAGACAGCAGCATGGTAATCGTTGACTACAGAGAACTAGACCCATTCGAAAGAGACCACGCAATGTTTGTGTGCAAGAAAAAATGAAAGGACTTCTTCTATTAAGCTCAGGCATTGACAGCCCAGTAGCAGGCAGGATGATGAATGACAAAGGCGTTGAAGTAATTGCTCTTCACATGAACTTCTGGGATAATGATAAAGAAGACAAGAAAGTTGTTGAGCTCGCAAAGAAGATTGGAGTGAAGAAATTATTATTCGCAGACCTAAGGCCTGCTCACAATGCTTACGGGCAGAACTGCAACCCGAGATTCACCTGCATCTATTGCAAGAGAATGATGCTAAGAATAGCAGAGAAGCTTGCAGAGAAAGAAAAATGCGACTTCCTGATAACCGGAGAGAACCTTGGTCAGGTAGCCAGTCAAACCCTTGACAACGTGGTGGTGATCCAGAGAGCAGTAAAGATGATGACTCTCCAGCCATTGCTAGGCTTTGACAAGAACGACACAATCAAGATAGCAAGGAAGAACGGGACTTATGACTTATCAATACAGAAAAGCCCAGGCTGCCCATACCTACCAAGGAATCCTGCAACAACTTCAAAGCTGGAGAAAGTTGAGCATGAAGAATCAAAGCTGAACATAAATGAGTTGGTTGAAGAAAGCTTAAAGAGTGCGAAAAATATTTTTTAAATATTACTTAATATTTAAAACTCTTGCTGCTTTTTCAGGATCAACTCTATAAGGTGATTTCTTACCTTCGTAAAAATGATGTTGTTTTATTAGATGTACAATTGCGCCGGGGAATTTTAGTTCTTCGTTAAGTTCCTGGTTTCTAACAAACACATCCATATCGCTATGTGGCACCATGAAACCAGCATCATTCCAAGGGCATTCTTGTCCACCTCGCCAGGTTGTTCCACCAACAAGATATTTTCCATCTACAAGTTTACCTTCTCTTGAAGGATAACCTACTGCGTTAACAAAATATTCAATTCTATCAGCGATTTTATCATGTGTTAAACCTAATCTTTTTACGGTTTCATCATCTGCTTTGAGAATATCGTTTAATTTCTCGTCTGCTCCTAAAAAACCGCCAACTGACAATTTTCCAGGTTTCATTGATGCTTCAAGATCGTTTTGATTCATTTTTCACCCATTAGAATCCATTACTTTATAAATTTTTCGGTATTTTACTACTAATAAAAGACTACAATACTTACGCCAACGCGCTTACTCTCCGCTGATTTTTGTGCAAATCCAGTTTTATAGATTAAACAGCAGGTTCATGACTGAGGGGCAGCTTTATCATGTGCTCCTTTACTGTGCTGAGCAAGAGCTTGGTTTCTGTCCTCTCTACAAAATCATATTTCTGGACTTGCTTGATGAAAGTGTCAGCGCTCCGCCTGTCCTTGAACTTGGCTATTATTGTCGCGTCAAAAGGTCCTGTGTTGTCGTAGACTGCGAAAACATTGGGATGCTTTGCAATCTTTTCCTCGACTTCGTAGAGCTTGCCCTTAGAGACGCGCACATCCATGATTATCTGCATGTCATAGCCGATAAAGGAATACTTGACTCCTATTGTATATTTGGTTATGACTCCTGTCTTCTCCAGCCTCTTAACCCTGTTCATCACAGTGGCAACTGACACTCCTACTTTCTGTGCAATCTTCCTGTAGGAAAGCCTTGAGTCGTCCATTAGAAGGTTAAGGATTTTCTTGTCTGTATCATCAATCTCAATAGCAACTTGTTTCATAACACCAACCCCCTGGCTAAACATTTGTTTTACTTTATTATTGTTTTATGATTGAAAATTGAACGTTTATTTAAATTTTTCTTTTTTATTGAACATTTTTATAATAAAAGCTCATAAAATTATTTATATGCATTTCTTAATAGTGTTAAACATATTTCATTAATCTGGAGGTGGGCTATGGTTCAGGAGAATTTTGATGCAAAAGAGTGGAAAATAAAAAATTATGGCTTTGAAGACATCGAGGATTTGGCGCATACATTGCGAAGCAACTCTGAAATAAGGTTTATTCGTTTTCTCACAGCAGACATGCTTGGTGAACGCGAGTGCAGCTTCACAGTGCCTGCTGGCGAGATTGACAAGAATTCATTAAAAAAAGGCTTTGATGCTTCTTCGCTTTACCCTGAGAGGATAAAGGAGAGCGACAAACTGGCTTTCTTTGACCCGACAACAGCAAGAGTATTCCCTGTAGCTTACCAGACCAAGACTCCTGGCTTTGAGAGGAAGTGGAAGGAACTGATTATTTTTGGAGACACAATTGACCCTAGGAATGGGGCTTATGATTATGACTCAAGGACCAAGCTTAAGAATGCATTAAAAAAAGCAAATGAAGTCACAGGAGCAGATACTGTCAACGCTGGTCCAGAGCTGGAATTTTTTCTTCTCAAAGCAGATGATTCAGGAAATCCCTTGATTGTTGACAGCAAACCTGTGCTAGTGGACCAAGGAGGTTATTTCAAAGGAGGAAAACACGGAGATGTAAGAAAGGAAATTCAAATGCTACTTTCTGAGATGGGCTACCGCTTTGAATACGACCATCACGAAGCCGCTCCAAGTCAGCATGAAATTGATGTGCACTACATGAATGCACTGGAAATGGCTGATTTCATGATGCTCTACCGCTATGTTGCAAAGAGAGTGGCTAATGCCCACGGATTATTTGCCAGCTTCATGCCCAAGCCTGTGATTGGAGTGAATGGCAGCGGCATGCACGTACACCAGTCATTGTTCAATGGCGGAAAAAACTTGTTCTATAACAAGAATGATAAATATGAATTGTCAGAAACAGCTTACCAGTACATGGCAGGCTTGATGAAATACATTCCAGAAGTCACAGCCTTCCTTAACCAATGGACTAATTCTTACAAGAGACTAGTGCCTGGCTATGAAGCACCTGTTTATATTTGCTGGGACCCGCAGAACAGGTCAAACCTGATAAGAAAGCCAGAGTATGAGCCAGGACATGAAAAAGCAGCAAGGCTTGAACTTAGAAGCGCAGACCCGGCAGCCAATCCTTACCTTGCTCTTACCATGATGATAAGCGCCGGAGTCAAGGGAATCGAGGAGAAACTACAGCGGCCAGAGCCGAGTGACCTTGATGTTTACCACATCAGCCAGGAAGAAAGGAGAAGGCTCGGAATCAAGAGCCTGCCTGGAAGCCTTGAAGAAGCTGTTAATCTTGCAGAGAAGAGCGAGCTTGTGAAAAGTGTAGTGGGTGAAAGATTCCTTGCTGACTTTGTAAAGATTAAGAAGAAAGAGATTGAGAAATCAAAAACATACAAGCCAATCCAGCCAAGCCTTTTTCAAGATGAAAATCAACTCTCAAAATACGAGTTAGAAGAGTTATTGCCAATATTATAGTTTAGCGTTCCCTAGCCATTTCGTACCAGTCATACTTGGGCTCAGATAAGATTCTATCTCCAAATCTTGTTTTCATGTGATTGGGTGCATAATGCGGGGGCAGTACAAAGAAAGTGTTTTCTTCATCAAATATTTGCTCAAGCCGTTTCCCAGTCCACAAAGTGAGTTCATCACCATCTGGATGAAGACAAAAATAAAAGGCTTTGCTGTAAAACTTCCTTAGCTGCTCTTCTACCTGAGCTGTGCCAATCACTGAGCCAGGCTTTTCTTTAATTCTTGGGCCGTAAGGCTCAATGCCAAAAAGATTTCTTGGATTGATTTCAAAATCGAAAAGTGAGTAGTCATCTTTCCTGCCAAATTTAATGTTATTCTTTCTGCAGTAATTATCCATTTGCCCTAGCTGCATTGAGCAGTAATTTAACATAGAATCACAATTGCCAATGTCCTTTTCATACCCTTGATGCTGGTTACTATACCCCACTAACAGGACTGCACAGCCTTTTTTTGCTTCTTCGCTGATTATCCATTTGGCTCTGGGGATTATATAAAATAGGTTTTCATTAGAGTGATCTTCAGGCACCAAATGAAATTTCTCGAATATTTCTTCAAGCTTAATTCTAGCTTTCTTGCTTTCTTCCTGAATTTTCTTGATTTGGAATCTTTCTTCATCCATTCTGCATCACCTTTGTTATGGCAAAGTAGTGTCTTGCGGAATATATAAAACTTTGTTGCCAATAATTAACAACAACATTTATATAGTTGCTTTGACTTCTTTGTTCCCATGGACCTTGCAGGCATACAATCAGCAGGGCTGAATGAGAAACAGAGCAAAATATATCTTGCCCTCCTGGAGCTAAAGGATACAACAGTCACTCTTCTGGCCAAAAAAACAGGGATAAACAGGAGCCTGCTTTATTTCATACTTGAAGAGCTAGAGAAGAAAGGTGTTGTCTCACACATAATAAGGAATAATATCCGATATTATAAACCCCTGGAGCCTCAAAAGATGCTCAACATACTGGAAGAGAAGAAAAAGGCATTTGAGTCTACCCTGCCGGAACTTGCCAAAATATTCAAGACTGAAACTGTAAAGCCTCAAATAGAAATTCTTGAAGGAAGAGAAGGAATAAAAACAATCCTCAATGAAATTTTGAGGCTCAAGAAAACCTGGTATGCATACAATATTCCTGGGAAAGGCCCTGAAATAATAGGTTTTATCGCAGAAAACTTTGAAAACCAGAGGCAAAAGGCAAAAATACCGCTTTATGTGATCTGCAACAAGACAAAATCTGCAAAAGAAAGAGGTAAAGCTTTCTCAAGAATGAAATACACACAGGTAAGATACTTAGGAGAGTACGAGTCGCCTGCATCCAATTATATTTATGGAGATTGTTTTGTGATTATTTTTTGGTACAAGGAATTTCCTTTTGCCATAAGAATTATTGATAAGAAATTAGCAGTCAGCTATAAAAATTATTTTGATTTGCTGTGGAAAATTGCAGAAAAATAGAATTATTTTTCAATGCAAGCCTTTATCAATCCGTAGAATAATGGCCCTGGCTTTTCTAACTTGCTCTTGAGCTCAGGATGAGCTTGGGTTCCTACAAAGTATTTGTGCTTTTGTTTTGGCAATTCTATGAACTCGACGAGCTTTCCATCAGGGCTCATGCCAGAGAACACCATGCCTTTCTCCAATAATATCTTGTGATACTCAGGATTAACCTCGTACCTGTGCCTGTGGCGCTCACTAACTTGTTTTTGCTTGCCATAAAGCTCCCATATCTGTGTTTTTTCCTTCATCAACGCAGGATAAGCTCCAAGCCTCATGGTTCCGCCTTTGTTACTTATTTTTTTCTGCTCAGGAAGAATGTCAATCACAGGATTCTTAGTCTTCTCATCAACTTCTGTGGTGTTAGCGTCTTTTAATCCGCAAATATTCCTTGCGAACTCAACAACAGAGAGCTGCAAGCCAAGGCATATGCCGAGGAATGGAACATTATTCTCCCTGCAGTACCTTATCACTTCAATCTTTCCTTCTATTCCTCTGCTGCCAAAGCCTCCAGGAACAATTACTCCATTAATTCCTTCCAAGAGCTTCTTTGCTTCCTGCTGGCTGCTCACCTTCTCAGTGTCTATCATCTTAACATTAATCTTTGCTCTCAGGTTAGCGCTGCAATGCTTTAACGCCTCGAGAATGCTAGCATAAGAATCCTCTAGCTTGGTGTACTTGCCGCAGATTGCAATATTAACAGTCTTGTCAAGCTTGTCAAGGTTGTCAACCAGCTTCTTCCACTCAGGCTTGACGCCTGAATCAATACCAAGCCTTGCCTTGATAATCTCATTAATGCCTTCAGCTGAGAAAACAACAGGAATCTTGTAAACGCAATCAACATCAATGCCAGAAATAACTGCTTTCTCCTCTACTCCGCAGAACACGCTTATTTTTTTCTTAATGCCAGCGTCAAGGTATTCTGAGCACCTGCCAATGATTATGTCAGGCTCAATGCCTCGCTCTCTTAGCAAGGCTACTGATTGCTGGGTTGGCTTGCTCTTTTGCTCATGCACATTGCCAGGAATTGGAATATACGTAAGATGAACATAGAGAATATTATCTTCTCCTACTTCTCTTTTTAGCTGCCTGCAGGCCTCAACATAAAGCTCGTTCTCAATGTCGCCAATCGTGCCTCCGACTTCTATCATGACTACGTCTGCTTTTTCCTCTTCTGCTACCTTATAGAACCATTCCTTGATAAAATCAGTAACATCAGGTATGAGCTGAACATTCCTTCCAAGATAATCTCCGCGCCTTTCCTTCTGGATGACTGCCTCATAAACCTTGCCCATGGTGAGGTTCCAGTTGAACTTGCAGGTAATTCCCAGGAAGCGTTCGTAATGGCCAAAGTCCATGTCAACTTCTCCGCCGTCGTCAAGAACAAAAACCTCTCCGTGCACAACAGGGTTCATGGTGCCAGGGTCAACATTCAGGTAGCCGTCGCATTTTATTGGAATGACCCGAAGCCCGGACTTGGTTATGAGGTTGCCAATGCTAGCGCTGGCTACTCCTTTTCCCAAGCCAGAGAGAACGCCGCCTGTAATCACAATGAACTTCTTTTTTGTCATCTTTTTTTCAGGCATAACAATAAAGTTAGGATTCTATTTATAAATTTTTATGAAATGAAGAATAAGTTTTGCAGTTTCAGTATAGTTTAAATAGTGGTTATATTTATTAAGTAGTGTACTTAACCTTAATTGAAGTGATGCTCTTAATTAGAGGGGGAGATGAAACATGGAGAATTTGAATTCTTACCAGATAGCGCAGATGCAGTTTGACTCAGCAGCAGAGAAGATTAAGCTAGAGCCATGGATTCGGGAGATGCTCAGGACTCCTGTGCGCTCAGTATCAGTGGATTTCCCAGTCAAGATGGATGACGGCAGCGTCCGCATGTTCAGAGGCTACAGGGTTCAGCACAACAATGCCAGGGGGCCTTACAAGGGAGGGATAAGATTCAGCCCAGAGGTTAATCTGGACGAAGTTAGAGCCTTGGCTTCATGGATGACCTGGAAGACCGCGCTTGTGGATATTCCTTTTGGCGGGGCAAAGGGAGGAGTGATATGCGATCCATTTAAGATGTCGCAAGGAGAAGTTGAAAGAGTTACCAGAAGATTCACTTATGAGATGAGTGACATCATAGGGCCAGAGACTGATATTCCTGCGCCTGATGTGAACACTAATGAGCAGGTAATGGCTTGGATGGTGGATACTTACAGCATGGGCAGCCGTAAAGATGTTTTTGGAGTCGTGACTGGCAAGCCTATCTTTCTGGGTGGAAGCCAGGGAAGAAAAGAAGCAACAGGAAGAGGAGTGATGATAACAGCAATGGAAGCTATCAAGGAACTAAAGCTTGAGCCTAAAAAATTAACTGCAGTAATCCAGGGCTATGGCAATGTCGGAAGCTTTGCTGCAAGGCTTTTGGCAGAAAAAGGAGTGAAGGTCACTGGCATAAGCGACATCTCGACAGCGCTTTACAACCCAAAAGGCCTGGACCTCAAGGGTGTTGACGAGTACATAAGCAAAAACAGATTGCTAGAAGGCTATCCTCACGCGGAAGCTGTTTCTCCTAAAGAAAAGATTCTTGAGATGCAGACAGACATCCTGGTGCCAGCAGCCATGGAGAACCAAATCACTTCTGCCAATGCAGCGAATATAAAAGCCAGGATTATTGTTGAAGGAGCAAACGGCCCAACAACTCCAGAGGCAGACAAGATACTGAATGCAAAGGGAACAGTGGTTATTCCAGACATTCTTGCTAATGCAGGAGGCGTGGTAGTGAGTTACTTTGAATGGGTGCAGAACACCCAGAAAGAGCAATGGTCTTATGACAAGGTGATTGCAAAGCTCGAGGAGAAAATGATACCCGCCTATGCTGCAGTGAGTGCTCTGGCAAAAAAGGAAAAAGTGGATATGCGAACAGCAGCTTACATGATAGCCATCAGCAGGGTTGCAGAAGCCACGAGAACAAGAGGAGTCTTCCCATAAATTATCCTTAAATATTTTTGTCAAATGAGAAAGAACAAACCTTATGTTGAGAATTGGAAGAGGTCATTGATTAAAACCATAACCTATAGGATTGCCATTATTATACTGGATTTTACTGTTATCTTCTTATTCACTCATAATTATGATATTGCCCTTGGATTTGTAATCATCAGCAATCTTTATACAAGCGCAGGATATTATGTTCATGAGCGCATCTGGGATAAAATAAGCTGGGGAAAAGCTAAAATAAATAAATAGTATTTTTCTAGAATTGCAGATGGAGATGGATTTCCTATAACCGCGTTATATGACTTTACCAGGAACGAGCCGAGCACGAAGCGAAAGCGAAGTGCATCCTGGCGAGTTCACTACTGCAAAGCCCCTCCCAGAGGGTAGCAAATTATATAAATGTAAGGATATTACCTATTTTCATGCCAGAGAAATTCGATAAAAAGAATGTTAAAATTAGACAACTTGTAGAACAGAGTAATTACCTAAAATTTGAGATAAACAATTACTACGTCGGATTCTTCTCTGTACTTACAATTTTAGTGAGCATATATATTGGTCTTTCAACTGCGAGTGCTATTTCTGAGCGTTGGAAATTTTTAATTGTTCTAATACTTTTAATCATGATAACTTTTGTGTATTTTTATGGCGAAATTAAATGTCGCTTTTGTAAAATAAAGAGGTTAAGTAAAGAGATTGATGTGCTTTACAAGGAACTTCTGCTATAACTTGCTACCCGTAGCCTTATTTTGTATACCTCTTCATATCAGAATCCTTATGTCCTGCTCGTCCTTGTTCAGGCCCATTCTTAGAATCTTTTCTATCAAATCGTCGTATGTCATGCCGTGGGCTTTTATCATCCTTGCAAGCCCTGCATCCTTGGAGATGTCAGGGTTGGGGTTGACTTCGAGTATGTAAGGCTTGTTATTAGCATCTATCCTGAAGTCTACTCTTCCATAGCCGCGCACACCCATGAGGCTGTAGGCTTTTTTAGCCAATTCCTCAATCTCTTCTTTTAGCTCTGGCTCTATCTCAGCAGGGCATTGGGGTGTTGTTCCTTTGTAGTACTTGGTCTTGGTCAGCCACTTGGCTTCGTAAGGCACAAAGTTCCATTCCTCAGGCGGGAGGTTAAAAATGATTTCTGACATAGGCAGCACAGTCAGTCTCTTGTTGCCTATGATTCCAACATTGATTTCCCTTCCATCTATGAATTCTTCTACAATGGCTGGCTGCTCGTACTCCCTGATTATCTCGTTCACTTTCAGTATCAGGCTTGGCATGTCTTCAACAACAGAGTTTCGCCTTATGCCAATGCTACCATCACTTTTCCCGGGCTTGACTATCAATGGGAATTTTAACCCGCTGATTTTTGCTTCCTCATTTATTTCCTTGTTGAAAATCATGAATTTTGGAGTTGAGAGCCCGTTAACTGCAAACAGCTGCTTTGCCAGCGCCTTGTTAAGGCAGTTAGCAAGGCAGAGGTAATTAGAGCCTGTGAACTTGAAGTTGAGCATCTCGAACAATGCAGCAACATGCGGCTCTGTGTGAATGTCCAGCTTGTAGCCTTCCTCTGCAAGGTTGAAGATGATGTCAACCTCGTTCTTGAGCTTGAGGAGGCTTTCAAAAATGGTTTCATCAGAGCTAATCCTTATAACCTCGTGGCCCAGGCTGTTGAGCGCGCTGATCACGTTCTGGAGGTTTGCATCATCGCTCCTTCCCTTGTAATCAGCTGCGTCCTCTGTTGCAGGTTCTCCGTCAGAATAAACAATTGCGACCTTCATTTTTAGTTTATTTCTTCTTTTTTTCTATTTTTTTGTTTTTTATGAAAAATCAAGTGATTTATTGCAGTATTTTTTTATCGTCGATAAAAAAAATTTTCTTTTTTTCCAATATATTTTTTATTTCTGTATTTTAAAAATGTTTCGCAGAAAATGAAAATAGAAAACACGAAAAATATTTTTTTTATTAATTTATCAATTTGTAATTTTCATAATTTATTTTCTGATCTGAGCAGATTGCCTTGCATTTGCAATATCAACAATCCTGCTAATCACTGCGTCATAGCTTAGGCCTGCTGCGTTTGCAGAGCGTATAAAGCCTGCGCCGCTAGGATTAATGCACGGGTTAGGGTTCACTTCAAGGACATAGATGTCTTTTCCCCGAATCCGGAAGTCTACTCTTCCATAATCACTGCACTTCGCCACTCGGAAAGCCTTCTTGGCAGTGGTTGCGATTTTATCCTTCACCTCATCAGGAAGCTCTGCAGGGCATTTTCCGACTGTGTTCTTGTACTGCTCAGAGTCCTCAAGCCATTTTGCCTCAAATGAAACAATCTTCGGCGCTCCGTTAGGAAAATTAAAAACAATCTCTGACAGAGGAAGCGCTTCTAGCTTGCCATTGCCCAGGAGGGCTGCATTAATCTCTCTGCCGTCAATGTATTCCTCGACCAATGCTGGCTGCTTGTAATTATTAATGACATCTTCAACCTTTTTTCTTAGTTGGTTGTTGTCATAAACAATTGAGTCCTCTGTTATTCCTATGCTTCCGTCCTCGTGCACTGGCTTGACAATCAATGGGAATCTGAGGCTGCTCTTAATCTTGTCATCTGTTTTTTTGAAGAGCTGGAAATCTGGCGTGGGTATGTTGTTCTTCCTGAGCTCTTTTTTTGTCTTGAGTTTGTCCATACATAGTGCAAGCGCATAGTCATCGCTACCAGAGAAGGGTATGCCTGATTTTTTTAGGTAATAAGCTATTTTAGGCTCCTCTGTAATGTTACTACCAACTCCCTCTGCCAGGTTAAAAACAAAATCAACCTTTCCTTCCAGTGATTTTATCTGCTTTTTCAGGGCTTTCACATTAGACGATATTCTAACCATACTGACCTCGTAACCTTTCTTGGTGAGTGCTTCCTTGACAGCATTGGCTGTCTGGTAAATCTCATTATCAGCCAACTTGTCTATTGGCCTGCCTTTCTCGACCTGGTCAATCAGGTTATAGAGAATTCCTACTCTCATTCTTCACTCTCCTGGTCTCTGTTGGCAAGCCATACCTTTTCATAGCCTCGTTGAGAACTGTATTGATTATTTTTTCATAGCTCATGCCTGCAGTATAGCATGATTTTGGGAATCTCGAGTTTTCGAGCGGGTCAGGCATCAGTCCTGGCAAGGCATTAACATCAATGATGTGAGGCGTGCCTTCCTTGTCTAATCTCATGTCCATCCTGCAAAGGTCAACAATGCCTAGCGCCTTGTAAGCCCTGAGAGCCACGTCTTCTATTTTTTTCCTGAGCTCATCATCAATCTTAGCAGGGCAGACCACTGGGTCCACAGGATTGGTTGGGTTGTCCCAGTACCATTTGACTTCGTAAGAATCAAACTTGTGCACTCCAGGAGGCAGGTAGTCAAAAGTAATCTCGACAATCGGAAGCACCCTTGGCGGGTTGTTGCCTATAACTGACACTGTGAACTCCCTTCCTTCAAGGTATTCCTCTGCAAGCGCTGATTGGTTGTAATTCGTGACTACAAACTTAACCATTTTTTTCAGCTCTTTCTCATTGTTGACAAGAGAATTATTCCTTATGCCCTTTGAAGAGCCTTCTGCGTTAGGCTTGATAATCAATGGGAATGCTATGTTCTTGCTTATCTTCTCATCCCAGTGGTTGAACAATTGGTAGCCTGGAGTCGGTACTCCGTGATACATGAGTATCTCCTTGGTCCTGGTCTTGTCCAAGGTTATGGCCTGGGTGAGCACGCCTGAGCCTGTGTAAGGTATGCCGAGCATGTCAAGAATTGCAGGCACCTGGCTCTCTCTTGCGCCAGAGTTAAGGCCTTCTGCAATGTTAAAGACAAAATCATATTCTCCTTTCTTTATCTTCTCGACAAAGCTCTCATTAGCCTCAACCAGTTCTGCTATGTGACCTTTTTTTTCCAAAGCCTTCTTGATGGCCAAAGGCACTGTTATCTCATCAAACTCTGCATACGCATCCTCTGGCATGTTCTTGGGAGCATCTTTTTTCATGTTGAATACAACAGCAATCCTCATCCTTCCGCTCACTGACTTCTTCTTGAACTCGATGCTGAGCGGGTTCTTGTACTCCACTATCTTGCCTTCAAAGTTTTTCAGGAAAAGGCTTTCCTCTGTCCTGTGCTGAGTATATTCTGGCAGTAAGGGTATTTTTCCTCCACCAGGAGCATCCACCACGAACTGGGGCACGCACATGCCTGAGGTGAATCCTATCATCTTTTGCATTATGTCAATGCCTTCCTCTATCGTTGTCCTGAAATGCTCTGTTCCCTTGACCTGGTCTGCCTGGTACAAGTAATAAGGCTTGACTCTTATAGCGATTAACTTGTGGAAGAGCTCCTTCAAGACTTTTGGATCATCATTGACTCCTTTGAGAAGCACTGCCTGGTTGCTTAATGGTATGCCTGCGTCTGCCAATAGCTCGCAAGCCCTCTTGCTGTCCTCTGTGATTTCAGCCGGATGCTCGAAGTGCACATTAACAAACAATGGATGATACTGTTTGAGCATGTTGACTAGCTTTGGAGTAATCCTGCTTGGCAAGGTGCAAGGAACCCTGGTGCCAATCCTTATGATTTCAACATGCTGGATTTCCCTAATTCCTTTGATAATCCATTCCAGTGTATCATCGTCGAGCATTAATGGGTCTCCGCCAGAGATGATAACGTCGCGCACTTCCTTGTGCTGCTTGATGTAATCAATGGCGCTGGTAATCATCTCCCGCGTTATGGTCACTTCCTTGCCAACCTTTCTCTTCCTGGTGCAGAACCTGCAGTACATTGCGCACTTGTTGCTGGCAAGCAGGAGAACTCGGTCAGGATACCTGTGGATGAGGCAAGGAACAGGAGTGTACTCCTCCTCTAGCAACGGGTCCTCATCATTCAGGCTGTCCTCCAGCTCATTTAAATCAGGGATGCACTGCTTCCACATGGCATCTCCCTTCTCCTTGATAAGCCCTAAATAATATTCTGACAGCTTCATCGGATAAACTCTCTTAACCTTCTGAATGTCATCAACGACCTCAGGGTATTTCTGGCAAAATTCTCTTAGATTCATGGTATATCTTCAACCTCTTTTTTGATTTTTTTAGTAAGCGTTAAAGTAAAAGTTGCCGCAACCTGCAACTGCACCGATGACATTATGTCTAGGTGCAAGGTTGCTGTGACGGGGATCGCCCCCTACGGGGTGACACTGGCAACTTTTCTTCCTTTGTAGTGTTTTTAAGCATGATATTGGAATAATAGTTGTAGAACTGTCTCGATGAGCGAAGGGTATGCGTGTTAGAATGCCGGGACAACCTCCAGGCTCTTCATCGCTGGTATCTGAAGTGCTTGTAGAATTATTGTTCATTTTCTAATGTAGCGAGTCTACTCTATCACCCCAAATGGTTTTGAAATATTTTTTTAATCACTTTTCTTCTCTTTTTTTCTCGACGACAAAATTTCTATAACCAATAATGTGTGAAACCTTATATTTAAATATTATGATTTTGACATTTTGCAAAATTTTTTTCTAAAAACAAAAAAATTCTTTGCAATAGTGTAAAGAAAGATTTTTTTGAGAAGAAATCATGGGAAAGCTTTACACGTTTAGTCTTTAATCTTCAAGTAAGTAGCGATTGCAAAGACGCCGAACAAGCTGCCTATCCCGATGATTTTCTGCGGTCCTAGAATATCCATGAGCGCTCCAGCAGCCAAGCTTGCCAGAGCAATAGTGATTCGCGTTAGCATGCTACCTACAGAGACAACTGTTGCCCTGATATTCTCAGGAACAAACCTGTGGAAATAAGTTTGGAGCAAAGGATCCTTTAAACCCCTTAATCCATCGTCAAGGACATAGATGATTGCTGCGATTAAATAGAAAGGCGGATAAATGAATAATACTGATAAGAGAAGCAGCATCCTGAACAGAGTTGTGACAGCGACAACGTTCTTGACCTTCATTTTTACAAATAGCTTGGATAGGAAAGGAGTAATCATCATGATTGCTGCTCCAATAGAAAACATAATCCCTAAAGCATACCTTGGCATTGAGAGGCTGACAAGAAAAGGCTGCCATCCAGAGTCTCCTATGACCATCAGGAATGAAAAAATTCCTCCGAGAGTGAGAAGAAAAACAACCTTGTGAGCAAAAGTGAATTTTAACCCTTTCCTGCTGTTGTTAAAGGTCTGCTGCATTGTCTTGATAAAACTGACTTTTTCTGGCTTGTACAATTCTTTTGCAAAGACAGAGAGGATGATAGCATTCACTAAGAAGCCAAATCCGAAAACATACCATAGAATGCTGATTGGATGAGCTTTCACAAGAATAGCGCCTAGAATAGGCGCAAATACTGCGCCAAAAGATGCTAAGCTTGAGCTTTTAATGAAATACTCGTGGTGCAAGTCTTTTCTTTCATAATGATTAAGGTTGTCAATAACCCAGGCTTCTTCTGCCCCGCTCACAAAAGTCATGCCAACACCAGCCAACACCCAAAGGATTAGCAGCGAATAGAAATTTGTGAATAAAGGCATTAAGGATACAGCTACGCCTGTTAATACGAAGCCCAGGATAACTGAGTATTTCCTGCTGATGCTGTCAGCAAAAGCTCCTGTAGGAGTTTCAAACAAGAACATGCTTATGCCAAAGGCAGAAGTGATTATTGAAATCTGGAGAAAAGAAAAGCCCAGATCCCTGAAATAGATAATCAGGAAAGGCATAATCATGATTGACAAGCCCAAAACCAGGTAATAAAGGTAAAAAGGCCACAGAATCCTCAGTTCGTCTTTTTTGAAGAGCATGATGTAATACTTGGAGATAGGATTTAAATATTTATTCTTAAAAACTAAAATTTATATATTAGTCAGATAAGTTGTGAATTTATGAAACTCCCTTATCACCGCCAACAGAGGTTCAATACCTGCGGTCCCGCGTGCATGCGCATGGTTCTCGAAGCTTTTGGCATAAAGAAGTCAGAGCAAGAGCTTGCCAAGGCTCTCAAGACAAATATTTTCAGGGGAACTTTGCACAAAGATATGGTAAAAGCAGCGTGGCTTTACGACCTGCGCTATGCTTCGTTTAGCAACGCCACCATCAAAGACCTAAAAGAGTTCCAAACAAAAGGCTACCAAATAATAGTCTGCTATAAACCACCAGAAGATTTCTATCATTACGCCGTGCTGAGAGGAATTGATGACACGCACATTCACCTCTATGATCCGTGGTACGGCCCGCTCACCAAGTGGGAGCTCAAGATTTTCTTGACCAGATGGAAGAGCAACCCTCTGTTCGAGAACAAGAAGAAATGGTTCATTGCATTGAAGAAATGAGTTTCTTTATGCATTTAAGAGAATCAGAGTGTTGACTGAGAATTCAATTGTTCAATCCGTAATTCATCTTTCTTGAAGAGCATACTTTTCACCTTTAGTCTATCAAGTGCTTCTCCTCTACTCTTGACACAAGAGCTAATATGATTATTAATACCCCAATGATGAAGAAGGTGTAGCGCAGGGAAACCTCTACCATGAAGCCAATGATTATGTTGATGATGCCTGTGATGAATCGTTTTATCATTGAGATGGTTGATATGACTGTGGCCCTGTTGTGCGACTCAATGTACTTATTCATGTAGCTCTGGAACAATATCTCCCTTGTCAAGCCAAAGCCTGCTAGGACTAGAAGCACAGCTATAACAAGTACTTGGTTCTTAAGCACGCCAAGCAATACAAAACCGGCTCCTGCAATGATCGCGCTCAGCAAGAGGTATTTCTTGCTTGAGCCGAATATCCTCTCCAAATTTTCAAAGTTATTCAGGACCAACATTTCTGACACGCATATGCCTGCGTGGACAAACCCGAAGATTACAAGGGGGATGCCTATCTCTCTTAATAATGGCTGGTAGAGCCAGATGATCAGGAAAACCAGCACTGTGACCGCAATCCTGTCAAACGCGAGCATCTTCAAAATCTTGTGCTCTTGCAAATACTTCATGCCGCTCACAACAATGCTCAAGTACCTCTTGGATTCTTTCTTCTTTTTAATCTTGGGCTCCTTGAAGCTCAGGCTTACAAGGCAGGCAATGAAATAAGGAACAGCAACTAGCATCATGGTGTACCTTAAGCCTAGCTGCACTGCAATGAAGCTGCCTATTGGAGCAGCAATCACCATTCCTCCCATTGAAAAGCTCTCTGCTCTGCCAAATATCCTCTTGGATTGCTTCTCTCTCTTCAGCTTCTTCAAACTGTCATAGACCAAGGCCTCATCTGCGCCTGAGATAAAGGCACCGCCAGCAGCCCATATTATTTCCCCGAGCGCAAACACATAAAAATTAGGATATGAAGAATAGACAAAGGCTGCAATTATGACACATAATGCTCCTAATGCCAAGGAATACTTTCTACCTATGCGGTCAGCGATTGCGCCAGTAGGCACTTCTAAAAAGAAGATGGCAAACACAAAGACCGACTGCAGAATCATGGTCTGGGCAAAGCTAATCCTGCCCCAGTCCAGGAAGAATGGGATGAGAACGCCGCTAATAAAGTGCATGCTAGCCAAGAAATTATATAGGTACGCCTTCCAAATATTTGACTTATAGGATGCCATGATTTTCACCCTCTAATTGCTTAGTTTATATTGCTTTTGGTAAAAATTGAAAATCATTCAAGAACCACATTACAGATTGTGCTTTACCATCAAGCTTTTCGAAGATACCGCACACTCTTAACAAAAGAGAGTTAGTTTATTCATTGCAAATAACAAACAATTTCATTCGCAACTTGCTCTGCTGTCTTGTTTGATGTAAGAATTTTTTTTCCACAATGGACTTTTGAAACCAATTCATAAACAGCCTTGGTTGCTTTTATTCCATAGCATTTTTTTCTGTTTTTGTCTCTTTGGATGCAATCATTTAAAGACGCTTTAAGCGTAAAAACACAGGATTGATTAGGGAGGATGCTCTTAATCAGGTTTTCTATCTGCTCCTTATGGTAGAAGTTACCGTCGATGACAACAAAAGTTCCTTTAGCTAAAAGATTTTTTATCCTGGGTAGAATCTTCTCATTGAGCTGAAGAAAGTTTTTTAGCGGGATGCAACCCTCTTTTTTATCAATCTTGTCGAGATTATATTTTTCAAGCAGATCGTCAACAGAGATGTGCTTGCCTTTTAGGAGGTAAGCCAGCTTCCTGGCAACTGTGGATTTTCCAACTGCCAGAGGGCCACGGATAATAACGAGATAACTCATCCAGAAGCTTAATAGAAAGGCGTTTATTAATTTAACTGAATTTTCATACAAACCTTTAAAAAAGCCTATATATTATTAGTGTGCATTATGGCATTAATGCTCTTTAACACCATGGGCAGGAAGAAGCAGGAACTCAAGCCAATTAAGCCTGGATTTGTGGGAATGTACTGCTGCGGCCCGACTGTTTATAATTATGCTCATATTGGAAATCTTAGGACTTATGTTTTTGAGGATATACTGAAGAGGGTTCTTCTCTACAATAATCTCAAACTTAAGCATGTCATGAACATTACTGATGTCGGCCATTTGACCAGTGACGCTGATGAAGGCGAGGACAAGATGGATAAGACTGCCAAGAAAGAAGGCAAGACCCCTGAACAGATTGCAGAGTTTTATACCTTGGCTTTCAAGAAGGACATCAAACACCTGAACATATCGGAGCCTGACATCTGGTGCAAGGCAACAGAGCACATCAAGGAAATGATTGAGCTGATTAAGAGGATTGAAAAGAACGGCTATGCCTATGTTACTGGCGGTAATGTTTACTTTGACACTGGCAAGTTCAAAGACTATGGCGAGCTTGCAGGCTTGAGGATTGAAGAGCTCAAAGCAGGCGCAAGAGTTGATGTTGATGAGAACAAGAAGCATCCTCGTGACTTTGTGCTCTGGTTCACAGAGTCCAAGTTCAAGGGCCATTTGCAGAACTGGAACAGCCCTTGGGGAGAAGGCTTTCCTGGCTGGCATATAGAATGCTCTGCCATGAGCATGAAATATCTTGGAGAGCACTTTGATATCCACTGCGGAGGCATAGACCACATCTCAGTGCACCACACCAATGAAATAGCCCAATCAGAAGCAGCCACTGGCAAGAAATGGGTTAATTACTGGATACACGGCGAATTCTTAGTAATGGACAAAGGCAAGATGGCTAAGAGCGCAGGCACATTCATCACGCTTCAAACACTCATTGATAAAGGATACAATCCATTGACTTACAGATTCTTCTGCCTAGGCACGCACTACAGGATGCCGCTCACCTTTAGCTGGGAAGCTCTAGACGGAGCCAGCAATGCTTACAAGACATTGAAGAACAGGATTGCAATGCTAAAAAAAGAAAACACTAGCTTTGACCATGGAACTTATGAGAAGTACTATGAAGAAGAATTTATGAAGAGAATCAATGATGACTTGAACATGCCCCGGACTCTTGCTGTACTTAATGATTTAATACAAGACCATTCTTTGGGGAGTAAAGAAAAACTCAAGCTAATTGGGGGATTTGACAAAGTGTTGGGGTTAGAATTGTTGAAAGAAGAAAGTACTTCTATAAAAAGAAGAACTGCTACTATTACTGCAGATGCATTCATAGTCAAGTCAGAGAACAAAGAGGAGATTCTGAAATTAGTTGAACAGAGGGAAGAGGCTCGCAAGAAAAAGGATTTCAAGCTGTCTGACAAGATAAGAACCGAGATAAAAGCCAAAGGATTTGTTGTTGAAGACACGCCAGAAGGACCCAGGGTTAAGAAGATTTAAAAACACTATTTCTCTATTGCTTAAAAGAAAACTATATAAACAGTTTATTAGTTCATTCCGTCAGAGCAAATGCCTCCATAGCTTAGCGGTGGAGCTCGCGGCTGTTACACGTAGCGCTTTTTTGCGCGAGTGCGCCAGAAACGCAGTTTCTGAGCGATTTATGCTGAAACCGCGCGGTCGTCGGTTCAAAACAGCCTTTTGCGAAAAGACTGGCGTCACAAAAACTTTTGGTTTTTGGGACACAAAAATCAAGGATTTTTGTTGAAAAAATGCTAAGGGGATATTCACTGCGTGAAATCCCCTGTGATGCCAGCAATCGTAAAGGTTGGTGAAAGTCCGACTGGAGGCGTTTATTTGAGCCCGTAGCTTAGCCTGGCTGGAGCACACGACTGATACGCGTAGCACCGAAGGTGCGAGCGCGCCAGAAATGGTACATTTCTGAGCGTATGAGTAGAAATCGTGGGGTCGGGAGTTCAACTCTCCCCGGGCTCATTCTTTTCTTTAGAATGTTCAGGTTTGAAGTTTTAGCATTATCCTATTTTTATTACCACTTTATAGTGAATAAATAATCGAAAGATTTATAAATAAAGGGATCAAGAGTGTGAACAATCATAGTCAATATTATATTAGAGGGGGATTGATGAAAAGATTCAGAGTAAGGTCATGGGACCTGGTTCACCTGTTATCAGATGGGACCCCAGAAGATCATAAACGCCTTGACGATAAGGTTAGGAAGAGAGAAGGGGATCTCTCCAGGGAGTTGGAGATTAAAAAGACAGCATTGGAATCTAGAGTCAAAGCCTTTCAGGACAAAAGAAGCCTCCTCTCCAAAGACATTAGCAATGATAATTTCTTCTCATTACTCTACAACTACGCAATCATAAGTGAGGACCTGGAAAAGCTATACGCTGCCAGCTACCTAAAATTCTGCGAAGACACATCAAATGAAACTGCTATAAGCAACAACTATGATGTAAAGAACTTCAACACTAGAATGATGAACGAATTGCTCTTCTTTGAGCTCTGGATAAGAACTGGCTTGGATGACGCTAATTTTGAAAGGCTTTTCAATGAGCTTCCACAGAATGAAGCAGGATATCAATACAGGAAATTCTTAATAGAAGAAAGAAGGTTTCAAGACTACACACTAGATGAGAAGACCGAGAGACTAATCAACTCAGTGCACGCCTATAAGCAAACCAGGTCAGAAGCCTACGAAACAGACATATCAGGACTCAGGTTCACCATCTCTGAATATGTTTGGGTCAAGAGAAAAGGAGGAAAAGGAAAAAAGGAAGTTCTCAGGAAGAAGACACTTGATGAAACACAACTCATGGAGTACCAGTACCACCCGACAAGAAAGATGCGGGAGCTGGCAATGAAAACCTTGTTCAAAGAGTACAGCAAGGTAAAAAACAAGATGACAAACTTTTTCATAATGCACGTTAATGAATTAAAATCAGAAGCAGCCAAGAGAGAAGAAAAATTAGCCAAAATAGTAGAAAAAGCAGATGAGGCAGCAGAAAAATTAGTTAAGAGGGCAGAAGAAGCATCTAAGAAAGTAGAAACAGATCAAACACCTGATCTTGTCCAAAGAGCAGAAGAACTAGCTAAGAAAGCAGAAGAAGCCAAAAAAATAGTAGAGAATAAGAGAGCAGAACTAGCTAAAGGCCATTACTCCTCTCCGCTCTCTGCACTCAACCACAGCAACAATATTGAAAATGCAGTCGTTGACTTTGTGTTAGACGCTTCAAAAGAAAATGTTACATTATTCCAAGACTATTTTGCCAACACCAAAAGAAAACTAGCAGGTATAAGAGGCAAAATGAGCTTCACAGACATTTACGCGCCTGTCAATGGATGCAAACAGAAAAGAATCAGCTTTACCAACGGGATGAACCTGGTATTAGAAGCACTGAATGATTTCTCAACAGACTTCGGAGAAATACTCATAGAAATGGACAAGAAAGGCTATATCCACTCAAAACCCCAAAGAAACAAATGGATAGGAACATTCTCATACCCCACTCCTCCAAGCGTCCTGCCATATACCCTTATTAATTTTAATAACCGTGAGATTTATTGCATAAAAAGCTTGGCTCACGAACTCCCAGGGCACGCAGTCCATAACTACCTGTGCAGCCTGAGAAACAACGTGCTAACATACACTCCTTCAGATCCTGTTGCTGAGATATCATCATTCTTTGCAGAATTCCTTGTCTTTGACAAGATGCTGGAGCGAGCAGGAGATGATACTAACACCAAGAAAAAACTTTTATCATACTTCCTGGATAATGCTTATGAGTATACTGTGAAAAAAGCCTATACTGTGATGTTCGAGAAAGAAACCTACGACCTGATAGATACTCCTGGTTTTGAAATAAAAGACATATCTGACCTTTACCTGAAGAAGCTCAAGGAACAGATGGGAGATGTAGTCCACGTACAGGAATTCTTCAAGGATGAATGGATGACATCAGGCAATGTCATGGAAGCACCGTTCCAAGACTGCTCCTATACTTTCGGATACATCGTAGCAATAAGCCTTCACGAGCAGTACAAAAAGCAAGGAAAGGAATTCGCAGATAAAATAACCAACATACTCTCCGCAGGCAATGCCCCAATAGAAGAGCTCCTCAAGAAAGAGGTAGGCTTTGACATAAGAAGCAAGGAATTCTGGCAGCACGGCTACGACCTGATAAAAGAGAAGATGGAAGAGCTGAAGAAGATGATGTAGTGAAAAGTTTTATAAGAACACTTCTTTTCGCTTTCTTTCAATGCAAAAAACCCTCAAGATAAAACATCAATATGAGCATAGTGTCCTTAACATCTGCTTGGATACTCTTGAGAGGAAGAAGCAAGCCCTTGTGTTTGTGAATTCCAAGAGCAGCGCAGAGGCAGAGGCTGAGAGGATTAGCGCCAAGGTAAAAGTTGATGATTCTGACAAGGAAAAACTTGAGTTGCTTGCCAGCAATGTGCTCAACGCACTTGACAAGCCCACCAAGCAATGTCAGAGACTAGCTTTGTGCGTCAGGAAAGGAGTGGCTTTTCACCACGCAGGATTGCACTCCCAGCAAAGAGAGTTAATAGAGGATAATTTCAGGAATGGAACAATAAAAATAATTTGTTGCACGCCAAGTCTTGCATATGGGTTAAATTTGCCAGCATTCCGCGTCATTGTTCGCGACTTGAAAAGGTTTTCATCACCAAGAGGCATGGCTTGGATCCCTGTGCTTGAGTTCCTGCAATTCTGCGGACGAGCAGGAAGGCCTGATTTCAATGATGAGTACGGAGAAGCCATCTGCCTTGCAGAGACTGATTCTGAAAAAGAAAAAATCTTCAGGACTTATATTAACGGAGAGCCAGAAGAAATACTCAGCAAGCTGGCAGTAGAACCAGTTCTGAGGACCTATGTTCTGAGCCTGATAGCCACAGAATATGCTAATACAAAAAAATCATTAATGGAATTCTTCAAGAAAACATTCTATGCTCACCAATTCGGAGATGTCAAACAGCTGGAAGAGATAATCAAGAGAATACTCAAAGCACTGAAGGAGTGGGAGTTTATTGAGGTAAAAGAAAGAAAGGAAGAAAAAGAAACAGATTTGGAAGCAACGCTGCTCGGTCACAGAGTTAGTCAGCTCTACCTTGACCCTTACACTGCGCACTACCTGATAACATGCATGCGAAGAGCAGAGAGCAAAATGCTGAAAGACTTCTCATTCCTGCAAATGATAAGCTACACACTTGAGCTACGCCCGCTTCTTAATGTCAAGGTGAGCGAGTATGATCAGATAGAAGGCAAAACAGTTGAGTTCAGTTCATCAATACTCAGCCTTGAGCCGAGCATGTTTGAGCCAGAATACGAGGAATACCTTAAGAGCATGAAGACAGCATTATTTTTTTATGACTGGATAAATGAGATTGATGAGGAAGCACTGCTGGAAAAGTACAATATAAGGCCTGGAGAGACTCGAGTAAAGCTCGACTTGGCAGACTGGCTTTTGTATTCATCAGAAGAGATGTGCCAGCTGATAAAGCTGCACGGACTGATAAAAGAGATTGCAAAAGTAAGGATGCGCCTGAAATACGGAGCAAAAGAAGAATTATTGCCATTATTAAGGCTGAAGAACATTGGAAGGATAAGAGCGAGGAAATTATATCAGAACAAGATAAAAACAATTGAGGATGTTAAGAAAGCAGACCTGAGCCTGCTGACGCAGCTTGTTGGGAAAATGATTGCTCTATCTATAAAAAAACAAGTAGGCGAGGACTTGCGAGAAGAGAAAGTGCAGGTGAAGGAAAGCAAGAGAAAAGGCCAGACAGCGATAACTAAGTATGATGAAGAGTAAATAAAAAATTATTTTCCAGCCTTGACTTTTATTTTCATTGTCTGCCGTTCAATTTCTTTTTCTGAATTTATCTTTATCAGTTTTTTGAGCATTTCCCATAAGAGGGCTACAGAAGGGTTTTTCATGTTAATCTGGTATAGCTGTATTCTTCCTAATCTTCTTGTTGGCTTTATTATTTCTTTTTTTAGCATGTCGTCCAGCATCCTGTAAATAGTTGCCCTGCCCACTCCTGCCGCCTCTGCCATGTCTGTGATGCTGTAGTCAAGTTCTTTTCCTATAAGCAAAAGGTCTATAATCTTTACTTTAGGAGTGCTTCCCAGCAGATAGGTTAATATGGTTTCTTCTTCCATGAGATTAGTTAAGAAATGCTAATATTTAAATGTTTCGTTTCGATACATGCATGTATTATTATGATACACCATCTTTTCGGAAATTCTCCGGAATTATTACAGGGGATTATATAAAACACCTTTAGCAAAGTACAAATTTATGGACAAAAGGGAAATACAAAAGAAACTGCTATTTGCTCTGGCTGAGTTCCGTATCCCAAAATGGGGAGCTTCTCACACAGAAGAAAAGAACCTTTTTAAGAGATTTCCCACGCACATGCGAGGAACAAAGGAAGTGAAAAAAGCATTAGAAGAACTTTACAGAATGGAATTTATTAATAAGTATATGAAGACCGGTGAAACTCATGTTTCTCTCAACATAAGAAAAAAGAAAGAAGTAGAAGAATTCTTGGACCAAGAATGAATAAGGTTCATAACAAGCCTATTTTTTATGAATCCAAAGAACCAACAGCTTTATTTCTGCAGCAACCTCTTTCGGCAGGTCAGGAATGTTCTTTAAAATATCTGTGTACAGTTCGTCTTTCAGGATTTTGTATTCAACAACATGGTAATCCTTGAAATCAGAGAGTTCCCATCCGGACTTGTGTATTTCATTCTCGTTTCCAGCCCATGCTCCCTGTGGCATAAAGCCCAACGGAGTAGATACCAGAATGTTTTCTGTGTGCTCGAATAATTTATTCAATAGAGAATGAGCTTTTTCTTTCTCAATGTGCTCAATCACGTCACCAAGGATTACCAAGTCATAGGAGCCCAGCCTTTTAATGGCTTTGAATATGTCTTTTTTTATAATCTTATCATATACTTTCTTTTGGATGGATGTTATGCACTTGTCAAATATTTCAACTCCAGTTATGTTGATTTTCCAATCTTCTTTATTGAAGTTCTGCCCTGCCATAACATCAAAAGTGTCTCTTATCAAAAAGCCCCATTTCCCAAAGCCAAAGCCAACATCAAGAACACTGAACTCAGGGAGCGGAATTGGTTTTCCTTGTGCTATCCCGTTAAAATCAAGCTGAGCAACATCAATTTTAGAAAAAATATTCTTAGCAACAAGATTGAGCATGTACGGGATGTTGCACGGAACGCTGGATGACATGAGAAAAAAATAGTTGAAGGTAATTTATAAAGATTCCTAATGCACAATCAATCCAGCAACCTGCTTATGCTTATTCCTCTGTTGATATTGTAGATTACTCTGGCGAAGTACTTGGCTAGGCTGACTTCTTCATACCAAGGATGTTTTTTCTTCAAGTCTTCTCCGTGGTAAATGACATTGGTGCCAATAACCTTGGTTATGATTCCTTCCTTGTGCGCCTGGTCAAGGCGCTCTATTGCAGGGCCGTTGAGCATTGCAAGGCTGGCTGCAAAGTAAATCTTTTTTGCCCCGAATTCCTTTAGTTTCTTGGCAGCATTCACAACTGTTCCTCCAGTGTCTATCAAGTCATCAACTACAAAAGCTATTTTGCCTTTTACTTCTCCAATCAGACTCATGCTGTCTATGGTGCTTGCTTTTGAATAATCGCGCTCCTTGTGGATAAGAGCTAGCTTCACACCAAGCTTTTTTGCATAGAAATTAGCCCTGGCTGCTCCGCCAACATCAGGCGCAACAATAACAAGGTCTTTCAGCCCAATCTTCTCTTTTATATAATCAATTAAATCCTTTGACGCTCTCAAGTTCTCAAGATTGGCTTTTCTGAAGAAGCCAGCAATAGCCTCGTTGTGCACGTCCAATGTTATTACGCGCGTTGCTCCAATATCCTCGAGCTCACTGGCAACCACGGCAGCAGTTATGCCTTCCCTGGTCTTGGACTTGTCCTGCCTTGCATAAGGAAACACAGGTATGACTGCTGTGATGTAGTGTGCGTCAGCCATCTTGGCTGATTGTATGGCTGTTTTTAAGGCCATGAAGTTGTCATTAACGCTCAGGCCATTAGTCCGGTTCTCCACGTCCTGGAAGATGTAAATATCCCTGTTCCTGATGCTCTCCTCAATCTCAGTCTTGAGCTCAGTATTGGCGAACTTGGTTTCTTTTGTCTTAATGATTTCAGCGCTGCCAGCGTCATTTTTCTGGTCAGTCATTAGTTTAAGCTCCTCAATTACTCTCTCTGCAAAAGGCCTGCCTGAATCACAAGCCATGATGCCCAGTTTGCCTCTAGTATAAGAATCCATCATTATCACCCCACTAATTTCCGCAAACTTAATAAGAATATATAAATTTTCTGGCTGTAAAACATGGTTTTATTAATAATCGGCGTTGACCCGGGAACTACACTAGGCTATGCTATTCTTAATGATAAGGGAGAGTTCATCACCAGCGGCTCTGGAAAGGAGTTCAGCATGAGCGAGCTGATAAATAACATCATCAGCTTTGGAAAGCCGTTGATTGTGGGTTGCGACAAGAATCCTCCGCCATGGTTTGCAGAGAGCCTGGCAGTAAAATTAGGAGCTAAGCTGTCTTTTCCAAGACAAGACTTATTGGTGAGCGAAAAGCGGGAGCTGGTAAAAGGCTATGATGTCAAGCTTAACGCCCACGAAGTAGATGCATTATCATCTGCTGTTTCTGCTCTTGAAAAGCACAGATTATTCTTTGGCAAGATTGAAAGATTCCTTGATGAGAATGATAAAAAGGATTTTGAAGAGGCTGTCAAGCTCATAATGGTTCGCAACGAGCACCTTCCTCTTGAAGCTGCGCTGAGCATGGCTGAGAGGAAAGACAAGGCAAAGGTTTTTGAAAGCCCAAAGCAGATTGTCAAGGAGACTGAGAAGGTTGTGTTTAACGAGAAGATGCTTCGCGAGATGCAGGAAAAGATAGTCCTCCTGGAAGAGGAGAGCAGGATGCTGAAGCATTTAATTAATGAGAAAGACGCGCTCATAAAGAAGCTGAGCAAGAGAGTGCTCAACTCTCCTAAGGAAGAATTAGTTGATTACAAGGAGAAGCGGATTAAGTACTACACCAAGCAGCTCAAAGACAATACAAGACTGGTTCAGCACTATGAAAAAGAACTTCGGCGGAGAGATGATTTTTTAATTGCCCTGAAAAACAGGATATTGGTTAAGAAGCTTAAAGACTTGAGCTGGGATGAGTTTATTGCCAAGAAATTCCTTGACATCCAGCAAGGAGACATACTCTTTGTCAATAATCCTGGAAGCATCAGCCAGAAAGTGATTGATGAGCTCAAAGGCAAGGTCAAAGTCATAATAACAGAGAATGTTCCTAAGCGAGGCGACAGCACTTTTATCTTCCTGAAACCAGAAGGCATCTTAATAAGGGAGAATAATAATTTTGCAATTGCTGAAAAAAACGCAATTGAAGAAGCGTTGAGAAAGAAAGACCTCTTGAAGAATATAGTTGACGAGTACAAGAAAGAGAGAAACCAATCATAATGGCATATAAGCATTTAACGAGTTTTGAACTTGTCGTGCTTCTTTAGGGAACTTAAATAATTTCTCAAACTCGTTCAAATCAATCTTTTTACTCTTCTTATTTTTATTAAAGAAACTGATTACATCTTTATAAAACAAGAATTTCCAATTATTTTTTGTTATGCTTTCGGTAAGCATAGGCTCTTTCATTTTTCTAAACAATAATCCTTCTCTTTCTTCAGGAATAACTATTAATCGCTTTATGTTATCATGAGGAATATTAGAGCCTCTTATAATAGCCTCACTGATGGCGGTAGTGTTTTCAACTTCAAACTCAGCTCTTACCCGCCCTTCATCATGCCAGATAACATCGATTTGTTTAACTCTATCTAAATTCATCGTTGGTATAAATCTCCAGACAGGGTTTTTGTTTGTTATGAGAGATGATAGTTTTTCATTATTATAAGTATCACCTTGCTCTTTTTGGCCTATCCAGACGTCCAAGCCAGCTTTCTGCCCGAGCAAAGCTAGGAAGTATATTATTTGTGAATGCTCAGATTCTCTAGCTTTAAATGCAGATTTTAGCATCCAGCAACCATCTTTAGTAGGAGTAGCATATTCTTCGAGAAGGTTTTTGATATTCTGAGTTTCTGGCGTAAGGGCGTTAGGGAATTTGAGGAATATATCTTGCAAAACATCATCAAATGAAATCTTAACCTTTCTTCTTAATACATCTACAATCGTAGATTCAACCCTATCTGATAGAGGGACGCGTTCTAAATACGGTATTGATGAAGGGTCTTTCAGCCACCACTTTTTTCCTTCACTTTTTCCTTTTTCATTGACGACATCAACCAATACGAATTCTTTGCTTAGGAACTCTTTCATAACTTCATCTGGGTTTTGTTTTCCAGATAACAAAGCGCCTTCTTTTTTAAGCTCTACAATTATGCCATTTAAGATGAAGGTGTAAGGAGTTGGCTCTCCTCTTTCAGCTATTATTCTCTTCGCAGATTCAACAATAATTCTTTTATACCTTTCTTCATCAATCTGCTCTAAACTTTCCTTTTTTACACCTTCTGGCTTCTGGAATCTCATATAATAATCTCCAACAGCAGAGCCATATGGCTGAAGTAATCCTTTAGCAGAAGTCCTTGCTGGAGGCTGATAAATTATTTTTTCAAGGTCAAAACCTGACAACACAATTGCTTTGATAATAGAAGTCCAAACCTGTATATCTGTGCTATGGAAAGTAACTGTCATATATTTCCCGGGCTTTAATGCAATGTATACTTTCTTGAATGCCGCTGCCAGCATTTGATGGTAATAATCAAAATCTTTATTCTGCTCTTTATTAACAGTAACCTCGTCTTGATAATATAACTCAATCTTTAGCCATGCAGCCCACAAAGTGCTAAGTTCAAAATACTGGACAGCACCACCATAAGGGGGATCTGTAAATACGTAATCAACAGAATTAGGAGGGATTATTTTATCCAGCTCCAAAGCATTATGCGTCTTAATAAAGACATTAGCTCCATCATTCAAATCTTCAAACTTCTTAGCTTCTTTATAATATTTTATTTGAGCATTAGAATCGGTTTTGCCGTTAATAATGCCTTGTTTTCCTTCTATTGCACTTTCAAAAAGCATCCAAACATTTGATTCCATATTGGTAGGGGGCACCCAGTAACTTTGTAAGGCCCAAAAGGAGGTCGCACTTAATTCACTCCAATGGGAGCGTTCGCTCGGCTTTGCAACAGGACACATTTTGCTTGCTAAATGCACCATTGACGTAAAGGCAAATTTAAATAGTTCTTGTGATTTTAAATCTTTAATCTCTTCAAGCTCATGATACAAAACTGCTAGTGCAAAAAGGTTTCTTTTTGTAAAAAGCTCTGGAATCGAATTAGATTTTTCTTTTTTTAAGAAATCAGTGCCGTTATAAGATAGTCTTTGCGTTGGATACCAGTAAGGTATTTCTGTTTTCGCAATCTTTTTTAAAAGTTTCAGGTCATCTTCATCTGGTTTTTTTGCATTTCTTTTATTACATTCTTCACAGTAATATCTTATTTCCACAGGGTTTTCTTTTTCTCTGTCCCAGATTGTGGCTAAAATTTTAGCGTTATGACCCTTCTTACACCTTGTCTTGTATAAATCTTCAATTTCTTTTTTGCAGTTTTTCTTAATCTCTTCAAAAGCAGATTTAATCTTAGGGATATCTGCTGGAACTATTGTCATTCGTGTTATGAAGGTTGCTATTTCGTTTAAATCAATACCAACGCCTTTCCTTCCTAGTTTTATTGCTTCAGCTGGCGTTGGGCCGCTTCCGCAGAACGGATCAAGAACAAGTTCTCCTTCTTTTGTATACGCCTTGATGTATTCAGCGACAACATTATGTGGTTTTCGTGCCCAATATTTATGCATCAGATACATAGGTGTGTGCGGTTGGGCGACTAATGCGTGGTCAATATGTACAACTGTAACTTTTTTAGATTTAACCATCACTGAACCCCTTTGCTGAGGTTTGTTTCAGTTCTTTTTATATCTTTCTAATTTTTTTCGGAAATAATCTTCTAAAAAGTAAAAAACATTCGATAGTAAGAGAATGTATGAATTTTTCACTCCACTACATAAATTCCTTTGTGCACTACTACTTTTATTTCCTGGCCGAGCTCGAAATTTATTGATGAGTACAAGAAAGAGAGGAAGAATGAGGAATAAATCAGTATTTTCTCGCCTTTATCTTCTCCATTTTTTTCTTAATCACTGGGACGATGTCCACGTTCATTGCGCTTGCCAATAGCAGCGTGGAAAAAAGTACATCAGCGAACTCTTCTTCTAATTCTTCCCTTTTGTGATTCTCAAGCTTCTGCTTCCTTTGCAAAGAACTGGTTGCCAATACCTCATTGCACAGCTCTCCGAACTCCTCAGCCACCTTTACAGTGCGCGCGAGAATCCTCTTCTCCTCATCAGGATAGCCATAGTATTTTCTTAGTCTTTCATCCTCTGCCTTGATAAAGCTTAGAAGTTCGTTCATCTCCATATGATTCACTCCACTACATATATCCCTTTGTGCACTACTACTTTTATTTCCTGGCCGAGCTCGAAATTAACTGCTGGCCTGTTCCTTACCATGCTGGATTGGAAGTCGTATGGGTTGATTACTTCTAGGTATGGGTGTGTCCTAGAGACATAGGTTGAATGCTTCTTGAGCACAGCATAGCTGAGCTTTGCATAGTCAACTATGAGATGGTTGTTGGTTACCAAGTCCAGCATCTTTATCTTGCCGCCCAGCTTCTCGACCTTGTAAACCTTGTCATCTACTAGCAGGATGTCTCCCTTTTCAAAGCTTGGCAGCCTGACTAGCACGCTCACTCTGTAGACGTTCTTGCTGGTCTGCTTGTTCCTGGTGAAAAGCGTTGGACTGATCTTGAATTCTCCGCCAAAAATCTCTTGCAATTCCTTGCCCAGGACTTGGCAGAGCTTTCTGTTGGTGACGTACAAGTCATAGCCGTCATCCAGCCTCTCAACTTTGTTGATGAACATTCCCTTGTGCCTTAGGCCTGCTACTCTTTGCTGGAGGGATTCAATGCTCTTCTCAAGAATGTCATAATTAGAGCTCCTCACCTGGAGGATTGCTTCAAAGTACTGGGTTCCTTCTCTGGCGCAGGCTTCGCACTTGACCAGCTTAAGAGTGACAGGAACAACCCTTTCCTCCTTCTTGAACTTGACTATTACTTCGTGTTGCTTTTTCTCTTTTAATGCTTGGGGAAGCTCTAATTGCTTCAGAACAACCTTGCCTTTAGGCGCCTGTTTTTTTATCTTCTCAATCACGAGCTTCTCAATATTCTTGTAAGGCTTCCACTGGTTCTTATCAAGGTAACGGTTGCAAGAACACAAAGTAAGAGCAATGGCTTTCATAAAAAAGACCCTCCCTATAACTCCCCCTTAACAGGAAAAGGGGAAGCTAAATGTATTTTTAAACTTTTGGTAAGGAATACGGGACAAAAATGAATAAATAATTATCACTTTGCAGTAGAAATTATTGGAAAAGTTTATAAATCATTAGAAAATACTTTGAGAAATAATTTTCAAATCAGGAGGTATAAAAATGATTAGACTATATCCTTTTAGGGAGCCAGATGGTAATCCGAACGAGCAATCTCATGATAGTTTTGTAAACATTGCTAATTGCAATGGAGATATTCTTGCTAGTGGCGGCGAATATTTTGCTCTCGGGAGCGAAGGCGAGCTTGAAAATATAGCTACCTTCAGGGAGCTTTGCAGGGAAAAGCCCGTTATTACAGGAACTCGCGTATTTTACAAGAAAGATCTTCTCAATGGCGAAATCACTCATTATGCTGGGAGCACATTTGTTGAGCCAGTAAAGCAGGAGGCTTACATCAGAAACTACGATAATGAGCGCGCAGACAAGATTATTGGCAGTGATCGCAGCCTGGGGTTCATCAGGGCGCTATTCAACCTTAATTCAGAAATAAACTTGGATAAGATCGTAACTTCTCTTGAGAGGCTGACAGATAAGGATATTAGCGAGATAGCGATTGAAACGCCAGCTCCTGATGGCCGAACTGCAGACAGGAACCAGGCAGTATGCTTCAAATATGATAATGAACGCAACCTTTTCCTGATCTACACTACCAAGACTACTGATAAGGGATATGCATTTTGGTGTGATAGACCAGCAAGCCAGAAAGAAGAATTAGACCTTGACCAGAAAGAATAGACATCTCTTAATCATATAACTCTGGATATTGGAATGGTAAAAACCGCAACCTTTTTTAACCCTCTGCTTCTCTTATCGATATAATGTTGGAAAAAATGCATAAGCACAAGAAGGAGAATCATAAGCCCAAAACATTGCTGGCCCAGATATGGCATTTCATCTGGCATGATAATTCAGTTTGGAGCTGGATGGTTAATATCCTATTAGCGTTTCTCTTGATAAAATTCATTGTCTATCCTGGCCTGGGATTGGTTTTTGGCACGAGCTTCCCAATTGTGGCGGTGGTTAGCAACAGCATGGAGCACCACATGCAATTTGACGAGTGGTGGGCAAAGAACGAGGATTATTACCTGTCAATCAACATTACCAAGTACGAGTTTGGAGAGTATGCTTTCAAGAACGGGTTTAACAGGGGCGATATAATGTTTCTTCTTGGCAAGAAGCCAGAAGACCTAAAGATTGGCGATGTTATTGTTTTCCAGTCCAAAAAGCCTTATCCAATCATCCACAGGATCATAATGAAGGATGACATGGGGATGTGGGTGTTCCAGACCAAGGGAGACAATAACAAGGCGCAGATAAGGGATAGCGAGCTTGACGAGACAAGGGTGCTGGAAAAGCAAATCCTTGGCAAGGCGGTCCTAAGAGTGCCCTGGCTTGGCTATGTTAAGATATGGGCTGTTGACCTAATTAATGGATTGGCTTCTTTATTTAGGATTGGATAAAATATTATTTTTCTAAATTGCTACAGATATTGAAAAAAATAAAAGAAAAAAGGGAAAAATCTAGTTTTAGCCTTTCCTCGGAATTAAAGCCGTTCCTATTAAATAAAGCCTGTCTCCGCCGGCATAGGCGCCCGTGCCATGAGGAATGATTGCTGGTTTTACATCAACAATAGCCTCTGCTCCTAGTTCTTCACATAACTTTGCAAGCCCAGCCCTTGCACTAACAGGAGGAAAACTTTCAACTCCATGGTTATAAGAATATTGTTCGTATGCTTCCACAGATTTAAGAATATACAATGACAATCTCTCATTGATACTAGCTACATAATCTGAAGCGGACATAGTAAAGACACAATCTATTGCTTTCTGTTCTAGCCTTTCAGCTTCTTTTTTACGTTTATTATATGCTTCATCCATGATTCAACCTCCAATTAATTCCTCAAAGAATTAGTCCTTGAGGTGATACTATCTATTCTCACCTCTTAGAATAAGGGAGCGATTTAGACTTTATAAGTTTTTGCCATCTGAGTTCTTGGCATTTTTAGAAATTTCACCTAATCGATACAACAGTTCTGTTGAAAGAGCGTAGGTAATATTTTTTTCCCTTGAAACGAAGCCGAGCACTTCTGTAATTCATGGAAATATGGCTTAGAGAAAAAGTTTTTTACATCAAAAACGAGAAGATTTTAATTAAAAGAATTAAGGCTTTGCCCCTATTAAGTTATCACTCTGAAGTTACAATAAATCGAAAAATTTATAAATGAACAGCTATTTCAGATTGTATACCAGTCAAAGGAAATTACGGAGGAAAGAAAATGGCAATTTTAAACCCAGACATTTACAAAAAACTAGCTAAAAGCAATCCTGAAAAATTAAAAGCGAAACAAGACCAAAAATGTGAGACTGAAATTCACAAAGTTCTTTCTGAAATGGTTGGTGACACAAAATTACGTGCTGCTGTAAAAGAATACGGGCACCCACTTGCCTTTGCAGATGGTCACAATCCAGTTTACGCATTTCAGGGTTATCACCATTTAGAAATAGATCCTGAAATAGGGCCTGTTATAGTAATAGAAGAACTTGACTTCATGGCTGATAAAGGAAACGAGACACACGGGTCCAGATATCCTTTATATATAAGAGACAAAAAAGTCTTCTTTAAAGGAGAAGATAATAAAGAAATTGATGCTGCAAAAGCAGTAAGGCACGAAGGAGTATTTGGTTGCAATGTTGATTATTCCAAGGCGCAAACAGCCCGAGGAATTCTTAAAAGTTTAGAGAAAGCTGTAAATGAAGCTTTAGGTTCAAAATCACATTATAAATAATAATTTTTTTTAATTTAGTTATTATTTTTCTTTTTATTTAATTCGAGATGCTCGTGAGTTTTATACCTTTATCATTCGCTACAGATTTTTCTTGGCAGACTCACAATAAAATCACAAACTATTTAAAGGACTGGCTTAAAAAATAACTTGACAATGGCAACCATGTTTTGTCCCAAATGCGGCTCGCTATTAAAGCCGCGGGCTGATAAGAAGAAGAAAGTGCTTGCTTGCAGCTGCGGCTACACAGCAAAAGACTCAGGCTCTGCAGAGATAAGGGAGAAAATAGCCAAGGACGACAAGCACGTCAATGTTGTCAAGGAAGACGACTCAAGCCTGCCTGAGACTGACGCCAAGTGCCCGGAATGCGGCCATGAGAGAGCTAATTACTGGACCCAGCAGACCAGGGCAGGAGACGAGCCAGAGACCAAGTTCTTAAAATGCAAGAAGTGCAAGCACGTCTGGCGCGACTACAGCTAGCAAGATGATTAACCCAGCTGATTATATAAAAGATAATTCTCTACGCATAATAGTCAAGCCTGGCAAGAAGCAGAACTATGTGCTTGGCTATGACTACGAAAGAAAGGCATTGATAGTTGAGATAAAGGCTCCTGCAGAGCAGAACAAAGCGAATAAGGAAGTGATAAAGTTTTTTTACAAGCTTCTCAAAAGGCATGTTAAGATAAAGAGCGGGCACACGAGCCACGTTAAGATGCTTTTGATACAATAAGTCATAGATTAAACTAAATTTCTAGGCGCCTCACCGGCGGGGCTTATTTTCTCCAACTACATGTTCTCGTATCTTTCCAGTTCATCTGAGAAAAAATCAATTTTTATTTCAGCTTTCCTGAACATCTCTTCGCTTTCTTCTCCGCCGCGGTATTTCTTCTCGCACACCACGCGTTTAATGCCTGAGTTGATTAGGAGCATGGCGCAGGTCCTGCACGGCGTCATCTTGATGTAGATGGTTCCGCCTTCAATAGCTATTCCGCGCTTGGCAGCCTGGCAGATGGCGTTCTGCTCTGCATGCACAGTCCTTACGCAGTGCTGTGATATCGTGTCGTCATCATGAATTATTTTTTTCATCAAGTGACCAACGTCATCGCAATGAGGCATGCCAACCGGGGAGCCCACATAGCCGGTCACAAGGATTTGCTTGTCCTTGGCAATCACGCAGCCGCTCCTTCCCCTGTCGCAGGTTGCTCTCTTTGCAATTGCCTTGGCTACTTCCATGAAGTACTCATCCCAGCTAGGCCTTACATATTTTACAGCTTCCTTATTTTCTTGCTTTGGATTCTCTTTTTTAGGATTAGCTTTCTTTTTCATTCTGTTGCCTCCAATAATTTCTCAATCTTCTTGTAAAGCTCTTCAACAGAAGAGTCATTCATTATGACTGCATCAGCCATTTCCCTGCACCTTAGCAACTGCTGGTTTGCGCTGTCCTTGCTTTTCAGCTCTCGCTCCTCTGCTGCCTTGAAATCCTTGAAAGTAATAGGATCTTTCTCCCTCTGTCTTTGCTTCACCCTCTCAAACCTGACATCAACGGGAGCATCTATGAACCACAATGTGAAGTCCTTGTTCTTTTTCAAAGCCTCAATCTCTGCAGGGTTTCTTATGGAATCAATTACATAATTATTTTTCTTCTTTGCATGGCTAATCTGCTCAAGTATGCGCTTCGCCAGTATGTCATTCCCGAACTTCCTCCTTAGCTCATTCCCGACGTCCTGAAGCCTTTCCCGCGTAATCTCCTGCCCTCTCTTGGTTAGCTCTTCTCTTAGAGCATCAGATAATGAGTAGAAAGCAAAGCCTTTCTTCTGAACAAGATAATCACCAACAATAGTCTTGCCTGCTCCTAAGAAGCTGGTTAATCCGATAATCATCTCAATCCCTCCTTAACTTTAGGTGACATGAGCTGTTTTAATAATGTTTTGGTTGCGGTAAATGCTCTGGTGTTGTAGTTTTGTGTTTAGTAAAGAATATAAACCCCAATTAACTCCTCTTGAAAAAGTTTCAACTTCGGGGTGGTGTTAATGGTGAGTGTTAAGTTAGCGGGCATGAACGTGCCTTTGAAGATTCTTGACGAATTAAAAAAACTTATTATAGAACTAAGAGAGAAAAACGGTTCTCCAGACTCAAAGCTCGAATATGCTTCTAAAAAAATAGCAGAACTCACAGAACTATTCACGCCAGAGCCAATATCCGCAGCTTATGCTAGGATAAGCAGGGATCCTGCAAATGTTAATGAACTGTTGAAAAGAGCCATGCTGGACGTTGCCAAGGCAAGGAAGTCAAACGAGGCTATAATATTCAACTTAGGCCACCACTCTGTAGCAGATCACGCGCTCTTCAACTTCAACATCACAGGAATATCCAGGCTGGCAATAGAGGAATTTGAGAAGAGAAGAATAGGGGTCGGCTATACTGAGAAATCCCAGAGGTACATCAACCTTGACGGCGATTATGTTAAGCCAAAAGAATTTAGCCCTGAAGACTTGAAAAAATTTGAAGAACTGGTTAATATTCAAAATGAGTTTTATTTCAGGAACAAGGGAAAGCTTTTTGATTTTTTGCAAAAAAAATTCTCAGACAAGATATATTCCCTGAATGGGAAAGAGAAAAAAGATTTTATTGATAAGCTGGACGGCAGCGCTAAAGAAGATGTTCGCTATCCTCTCTGCACGGCAACAGAGGGTCAGTTAGGCGGCTCATATAACGGTGAAGCCCTTGAGCATATGTTAAGGTGCGGTGAATACAGCCGCTTACTCGAAGTGAGGGATGCAGCAAAAGAGTTTTTTGAGGAGGTACGCAGATACGCGCCTTCATTGATACAATTGGTAGATGCAGAGATTTTCGAGAAGCACAACCCTGGCCAAAAATTAAAAGATGACAATTTCAAATACACAGAGCAAAACCTGAGAGAGCTGGTGCAGAAGGCTTTTGCAGAGTACTCGACTGATTTAAGTGATGCAAGGAAAAGGCTTGTGAACAGCGATATGAACCACGTGATTATTTCAGGTAGAAAAAATGCCTTGCTAATACAGAGCGTGGATGATTATGACCTAAACATTCTTGCGGCTATACTCCATGAATACTCTAAGAAAGGCATAGAAGACTGCTATGAAGTTGCTTATATGGTGAGGAAGGATGATAAAGCAAATTATTTCATGAAGCAAGCCCTCAAGCACATCTCACAGTTTGACAAGGTGCCGAGAGCATTTGAATTCACAGGAGGATTAATGTACGAGGCTATTGTTAGCTCGAGCTGCTTTGCCCAGCTCAAAAGGCACAGGATGATGACCTTGCTCAGCCAAGACTACAATCCAGAATTAGGATTTACTATGCCTCCAAATATCAGGGAAGCAGGAATGGGAAAGGAGCTTGAAGAAGTAATCAGGCGTAGCACAGAGCTGTATTATGAGTTTCTACCAAAGTATGGAAAAGCAGCAGAGTACTGCCTAACCAATGCCAACAGGAGGCGAGTGCTGATAGGGATGGACATGAGGCAGCTTTATCATTTCTCCAGAACAAGAGAAGATGCTCATGCCCAATGGGAGATAAGAGGCTTAGCTAACACTATGGCTGACTTAGCTTCAGAAGAAGCTCCAATAACAACTATGCTCCTCGGAGGCCAACACGAATTTGATGACATTTATCAAAAAATTTATAATCCAGCTCGCGACATCGAATAATCATGAATGCGAATAAAGGTTTTTTTGTCATCGTTGACGGCTTGGATGGCAGCGGCAAGAGCACTATTGTTAACGCCCTCGCCGAGCACTTGAAGAAGCAGGGCAAAAAGGTTTTTGAGCTCAAGGATTACTGGAAGACATCTGCATCATTGCCTCAGCCAGAAGAGCTGTATGAGTATGATGCCATTATTTCTGCAGAGCCTACTTTCTCGCTCATTGGAAAAGCTATCAGGGAAGAAATCATTAGGGATAACAAAAGGGATTATTCTGCCTTGACAACAGCAACAGCTTATTCCCTTGACAGGTTAATACTTTACAGGCGCGTCATCATCCCTTTGCTTGAGCAAGGAAAAACAATAATCCAGGACAGGAGCGTCACAACGTCTATTGTTTACCAGCCAATACAAGCAGAGCCCTTGTCCTTGAAAAAGCTCCTGAAGCTGGAAGGAAATGCTCTCGCACTCCAACACAGGCCTGATCTTCTCATCATAGCAAATGTAAAAGCAGAAGCCTGCATCCAAAGGCTTGGCGGCAGGGCTGAGAAGAAAGACAATGTAATCTTTGAGAACCTCGGATTCCAGAAAAAAGCCTACAAGAGATTCAGGAGCAAATGGTTCAGGAAACTGTTTGAGGAGCGAGGCTCAAGAGTGGTTTATCTTGATGCTAACAAAACAAAAGAAGACGTTGTTAAGGAAGCAATAAAATTATTTGAAGAATTCTCACCGAGATAAAAAAACTTTCTTAATGGTTAGTGCCTGGCTGCGGCACGCTTTATTTTTTCGAAGAATTTTCCTCCCCGGATGGGGCAAGTCCCCCTGAAAATTAATAATATTTTATCTGATAATGCCTCCGCATTATTGGCACTAACCTAAATATTCATGCAATGTGATTTTAGAATAAGCTTATTCTTCTTCTGCATTTACTTCTTCTTTTTCTTCTGCTTCTTCTTCTGGAAAGAAAGAGTTGAGGTTCTTGCTCTTCATCATCGCGTCGTAGCTTATGCCCCTGGGGTTTTTGTTGATGACCATCCATCTTTTTTATGTGAACTGCTGTTTATAAAGATGATTAACAAGTAACATATATATGGAACAACACAATTAAGAAATATATTCCGAAGTTACACCTTTCTGACTAGTGAATAAGAAAAACAGAAAAACTTTTTTTTTCTCAGGCATCCTAAGAGCTGGTCGGAAGGCTATCTCCTTTTCCTAGCTGTTTGCCAAGGTTCATGATGTTCTGGATGTTGTCAGACAATACTTCTCCAGTGACTGCATCAACCCTTATGTTGAGGATGTCAAAGCTCAATGTTACAAGAGTGAGGTTGTATATTTGCTTGTCAAGGTTCTGCAGGATTATGATTCTCTTAGTTATACTCTTGCCAGGATACTTCTTTTGGACGAGTTCATCGCAAGCTTTCAAGACTTTGGCAACGCTGGTCTTGACCTTGCTGAGCTCCAGCTTCTTGATAGTTCCTTCCTTCTTGAAAGCATCCTCTTCAGGACGCATCTTAATCTCAGGCTTTGTCTCAAAAACAACGAGCTTGTCAGTCTTCTCAGAATAATAGCCCAGCTCCCAGGCATATTCTTTCTCTCCTTCAACAACCATAGCAAAGCAGTGCACAAGAAAATAATCAGGATGCGCCTTCTTGAACTGCTTGAAAGCCTTGCTCAGCTCAACCTTTTTTACTGTTTGCTTTAAATCCATGCTTTACCCCTTAGTTGTTTTGTCAAACTCTTTTTTTAATTTTGGAAGAAAGCCCTGAAGGAAAGCTAGTGCTTCCCGTGTTGTTTCCACAGAAACTTTTTCCCCCTGGTAAACGGGCTTGTTTCTCAGTACGCGGTAGCGGTTCAGGGTTGTTATTAGTTATCACCTGGCAACTATAGTTATCAGCTGCTATATGAAGTTATCGATTGGTTTGTCAAGAAAACATTGCAATCTGCTAGTCTCCCAGCATCATTTCTTTCACCAAGCATTCTCTGTTAACCCGTACATGACCCATAAGCCGCCAGTCTTGTTAATGTAAGCCACGCAAGAATCAACAGAGTTCCTTATTATAAAGCTTCCTGCCGTGGCATTGCAAGTAGTGTTCTGCCACTGCGTTAAAATACCGGCTATTTTCATGTTGCCAGTTGCATCATCAATCCATGCTACAACACCAGTGCTGTTCTGAATTATGAAATCATTAGTTCCAGAGCCAGTGGCGTCATTCTGAGTAAGAGTGCCGTCCAAGTCAATGAATCCGTTACCGCTAAAAATAGCCCTGTTGCTATTGTCATGGTCCCTGACAAATAAGCAGCCGTATGAAGTGCAGTCAGTTCCCTGGGTGTATGTTATGACTACCTTACCCGCATAGCCTGAACCTCCAGCAAGCTTATTTCCCACGTTGATTCCACCAGAACCTCCTCCAGCTCCTCCAACCTGGGTTGCTGAATCTTTTGTTTGAAAATGCAAAAAATGCAATAAACTTTATAAAAACTAATAAACTTATGGTTTAGGAAGGAGGAATCTATGGCCTACGAGCGGGATTTGAAAATAATGTATCTCGTACTGATATTAGGTTTATTTATGTGTCTAGGAGGCTGCCGCACACATGTCAACTCTGGCTCCTTAGCGCCTAATTCTGGAGGTTTGAGCATTGAAGAAAATGATTTTCCAGAAAGACTTAATGGTTATATGAGTGCAAAGGAGGCGTTTAACTACATTTTTCTTTTTTTGAATAATGACCTCAAAGAAAATTTATTATTAATCAAGAATTATGTTCAAAACATAGATGAAAACGCATCTGGGAAATCATTTGCCTGGGAGTTTTACTTCCAGAATAATGGTGGCATTGGAAGTTCGGTGTTCTTTATTACGACAGTAAGAATTGGCCCTTATCTGCCAGGAGTTTCTAACTTTTATTCGAATCAGTCCTTAGAATTATTTACACCGATGGTTTTAGATCAATGGGTTCTGGATTCCACTGATGTGTATACAGCTCTGCAAAAGAAAAGCGGCCTGGATTCAAATTTTCAGCATAACCTCCTTTTATTTGAGCTAATGATGCAAGAAAAGATACTGGTGTGGGTTATTCATCCGTGCGAATCAAAGAATAACTGTGATTATAACAAAAAGGCTGTCATTAATGCCAAGACAGGTGAATGGATTGAATAAGGCACAAAAAAGTAAAATTTATTATTTTTTTTTGATTCTTTCTATTTTGCTCTTTTGCCTCTTCCAAGCATCATGTAACCCATCTTTCAGAAGAAACCCTCAGGATAATGTTACTTTTGTGGAGGTTAAATTAAAAGAGGTGGATGAGTACACTGACCAAATGCTGCTTAAAGTTATGAACAACCGGAATATCTCTTTTGAATGCGAAGCCGACCTTAGAATATTTATTCATAATACGACTCGCACAGAGCGCCTGCCTTTAGGAATGCTCAATGCTTTTGAAGTCAAAGCGTACGAGTTCCCAGTAAAGTACGAATCAGGCGCAAGTATGTATAACATCAGCCTGGATTGCCGAGAGCAACATTTCACAGAACCTAAGGCTTTTAACTTTACCCTTGTAAAAGAAGCAGCCAATAGAAAAAACTGCTCTACCCTTGAACAAGGCAAATCTACCTGCGAACTTATTTTAAACACTAATTTACTGAGCTGCATGTCTGAAACAGCAGATGACACTTATTTCTGTTTAGCCTTCCTGACCCAGAACAGCTCTATTTGTGACTTCAGCAGCCCATTAACCAAGTATAAATGCAAGGCTTTTCTGATGAAAAATTATCATTTCTGTTCATTATACGAAGAGAAGAATTTAAAAGAAATCTGCTATCTGGAGTTCGCCCTGAACAACAACATTTTTTTTCTTTGCAATGCGATAGAAGATGCAGACAAAAGAACTGCCTGTTTCAGTGTCACAAATAATGATTTTGACAGCTGCATCTCAGTTAATGACCTTGCTGCCAAGAAGCTGTGCATAAGCACTCTGATGCGCCAAAAGAGAGACTCTTCTCTTTGTACAAAACTTCCAGATGCTTTGAATCAATATTGTCTTAGTTCCATGGAATAGGCTCCATCCTAAATCTCGCTAACGCTCGCCTTCAGCAGCTTAGAATGCATTGCTTCCTGAAAAGGCAGAGGCTGCTTGCCCGAAGGGCGCGACCCCGCGACGCCTTGGAATATTTATCACAGGGCATTCTACCCAAGGCTGCTGAAGGACTTTGAGAATGGAGCCTGCGAAATAAAAAGATTTATTAAACATCTGGTTTTCTTGATTTTCTTAGCATGAATGAATTAGCATACTATCTTCCAGGGATAATCCTGCTTGGGCTAATCACTAGCTATGAGGATTATAAGCATGGGAAGATACGCAATAAATGGCTTCTCCTCGCTCTTACCTATGCTGTGATTGTAACGATTTCTCTAGTTGTCTTTCTTTTGCTCAACAACGAGAATGTGAGAGGAGGATATTTCATTGAATTCCTGGCTAATGCAGGCCTTATGCTCATTGTTGGGGCTCTGCTCTGGAAAGCCAGCCTATGGACTGCTGGCGATGCCAAACTCTTATTTATCTATTCCATCCTCATCCCTCTGTCAGTTTACCAGTACGGCTATGTCAAGTGGTTCCCAGGCAATATTCTCATGATAAACACCTTTGTTCCACTAGGATTATATTTTGCAGCGTTAACACTTTTAAAGACCAGTCTAAAAGAGAAATACGAAGCTCTGAAAAGACTGCTTACCTTGAAAAACCTCGTTATTATGTTCCTGGCTGTTACTGCTTTTGACTGGCTTATAAGAGTAGTATTCATGAACTCTGTATTAACCAGCAATTTCTTTATAATGCTAACCCTTCTTTTCATCTCCATAAAGCTGCTAGAGAGATTCACTCCACTGAAATTTGTTTATATAGTCGCCACCTTAACCCTGGCAAGAATTATCCTTGATAGCCACCTCTTTACGCTAAGCACCTTAGAGCTTATCTTGGCAGAATTTTTAGGCCTGGTCTTCATCAGATTATTCCTTCTCGACCTGGGTAATTCTGTTTTTAGCAAAGAAGTCAAATTGCAGGACTTGAAAGAGGGAATGATCCTGGGCGATGTGATTATCCAGAACAAGAAAGGACTGTGCGAGAAGATAAATCTTAACAAGGTTTGCTACTTCAATTACTTGGACGCGTTATCTAAGAAGCCAATAGTCAAAGGCAAGCTGAGAACAGAGGATTTAGAGCTAGTTAAAGAGCTCAGGCAAAAGAAGAAGATAAGCTTTGACACCCTGAGGGTGAATCAGAGCATATCCTTTGCACCCTTTCTTTTCATCGGCGTGCTGTTGACTATAATCTTCAACGGCAACCTTTTCAGCTGGTTGAGCTTATTTGTTATTTGATACCTTGCTCATTGCTGTTTTTGCCTTATTGCTCTTACCTTTCTCCAGCAAGACCTTCTTCTTTTCAACAGCATTATACGGGCAGAGATTAATGCATGTAAAGCAGCTGATGCACTTCTCATAATCAACAACTGGTTTATCCTGTTTTAATATTACTGCATTAACAGGGCAATTGCTAATGCAGAACCTGGAGCAGGCAGGGCAGCACTTCACATGGTTAATGAGAGGCTTGAACACGAACTCGCTTCCATAGCCCTTGATGAGCTTGACCCGGTTTATGGTTTCAAACAGGTTGCTTTTGGAAAATTCTTTTAGCTTAACAGCATCTCCGATAACCTCTATGTCCTCTTCCCTGCCAAACCCTCTCCAGCGAGCGTCAGCGATTCGCGTAGTAGGAATGCCGAGAGAGTTGTATCCTAGTATTTTCGAGGCTACAGAATCCACGGCAACAGCGTCAGGACTTATTAGCAAGAAGCCTGTCTTAACCACCCCTCCTTTAAGAGGCCCTTCATTTCCTTCCATGCTCTCAATAGCATCCATGACATTAACTAACACCTTTTTCTGGAAGAAGGCATAAACATCAACAAGGCCTTGGGAGAACAATTCGGGCGTCCCTCCGTTTTCTGGCGCTTGCAGATTAGCGTGAAGATAAATTCTTTCTTCCCGGCTTATAAGGCCCAAATAATTTTTTATTGCGCCAGTAAGAAAAGTAATGCCGTGCGTCTTCAGCTTAGGAACATTAATAATCACATCTGCCTCAAGGGCTTCCTTAGCGACATCTGTTGCTTCAAAAACATCATAGTCAATAAAACGCACAGGCACAAACTCATCTTGGCTAAGGTTCTTACAAATCACACCTTCTTCCTCACAAACATTCTTCATACCAGTTTTTTCTAATAAGTCATCATCCCTAATACCCATTTCCATCCCAGGACTATCAGCCACAACAATGTTTTTAGTAATGTTTTTTACAAGCCTTATAATGGCTTGGACAACAGCAGGGTGGGTTGTGGCGCATTTCTCTGGCGGATAATTAATAAAAAGGTTGGGCTTGATAAGCACCTTGCTGTTCTGTTTGATAAACTGCCCTAACCCACCTAGTGAATCAAAGCCTTGCTTGAGCGCTTGCTCTATTTTTTTCACATCATACTCTGATAAAGCCTTGCAATAAACCTTGGATTTGGCTTTTTTTTCTTTGAAAATCCTGTTAATTATTGGGACAGGGTCTTCAAACACAGGATATAGTTCTTTAGTGCCGTAGATCTGTGCATAGCTTCTTGTGACACCGCAACAAATATGCTTATAAAAACAAGCTTGGCATGCCTTTTCATCGTGAATAAATGATAACGGCGTGTATTCAATCTCTTTTTTGCTGAGCCTTTTTATGTAATAATGCTCTGCTCTGGCAAGCCGGTTGGCATCGCTTGACAAGTGCTCGAACCCTCTTATATAGCATAAAGGCATTCGCTCTACTTTCACGCTTATATGGGCGCCAGTGAGAATCTCCAGTGCCTTATGCAATTTTAGCTCTATATCTGAGTATTTTGCAACGCAGCCCAGGTTCTTTGCAGCCTCACCGCAGATATCCACAAAATTAAGATTAACATGAGTTAATAATTGCTCTTTGCCTTCCCTGAGTTTTACCAAGGCATCTGCCATGGAATCCAATTCTTTATAGTTGTTACTTAGAATGGTTATGTTGATGTTGACCTCAATCCGGCCGTCCTCCAATACGTTCATGAGGCCTTGCATCCTCTTCTCATGATATCCTGCTTTTCTGCTTATCTCATCGCTTGTTTTTTCATTCACTGAATGTATTGAGAACACCACTCTTTTCAATCCGGCATCAGCCAGGGCCTTTACAAATTTCTTGTCCTCGAGCTTTACCCCGTTCGTAAGGAACCTAAGATCAAAACCTTGTCCAACACCCCACTTGATAATCTTCAGAAGGTCAGGATGGAGGGTGGGTTCCCCGCCTGTCAGGGCTATCTGGTTGATTCCTCTTTTCCTGTAATCCAGGAATTGCTTTTTTATATCATCAAAGCTCACGTACTTTTTACTTTTCTCAACACTGCAGAATATGCATTCCTGGTTGCAGTCTCTTAGGATGGCAATATAACCGCAGTCATCGAGACTCTTGGTTTTTTTATGTGCCTGTTTCATCCTACCCCCTTTTGAAGAATCTTTTTCTCTATATCTACTTTACTTTTCCTGCTGGGAATAAACTCTTTTTCCCCATGAAGAGCGACATATGTTGTGTTGGGTCCTGGGCAAATATCTCTCAATGAGCAGAGCGAACAAGCCGAGACCCTAGTCCTGTCACCGAGGTGAAGCTCGTCCTTTTCCTTGCTGGAAATAATGAGGTAGGCGCTGTTAGAGTACTCTTCATAACCATCTAGGAAGCAGAGCGGAACATCTGTTCCTGCGCCTATCGTCGCGCTTAACTCATTAGCTTTAGCATACTTTAGCGCTTCTTTGATATAAGGCGCTGCGTCTTTTAGCTTAGGCGTGACTTTCCTGCTGAGCTCAGAGTTATCGTATGGTCTTATAAAACCAAAACAAATGTTCCTCACGCCGAACTGCTTTACATAGTCAACAGTTTCCTTTAACTCATTAAGATTGTAGCTGGTGATAGTGCAGATTACAGAAGATATTGTTATGCCTGACTTAATGGCGTTTTTCAGGCACGCATCAACAGCTTGAAAGCTTGCTTTGGCCTGCGTAATCCTATCAAAGGTTTCTGGATTATGAGAATATACTGAGACTACCAGGAAGCTCATGCCAGCATCTTTAAGGCGTTTCATGTATTTTAGATCTTTAAATTTACAACCATTGGTTTCAACCCCGATGTGATTTACTCCTGCGGCTCTAGCCATCCTTATTAGCTCTGCCAAGTCTTTGCACATAGTAGGCTCCCCCCCACCAGTAAAAATGACAGAGGAGGGTTTTTCTTTCACTATAAGTTCTTTTACCTCTTCCATGCTAGGACCCTTAATAGCCGGATGGGTTTCCAAAAAATGATTTCTCTGGCAGAATACACAGTTCCAGTTGCAGTTAGCATTAAGGTTGATGTTCATTCTTTGTTGAGGGACAATGCTTTATTATAAATAGGTTGTGTTTTTGCAGCGAGTATTTTTGCAGGAGGTACGCCAGGTATTATTTCCTCCTTATAACGCGATACATAATGGCCTCGTAATTGCCAATTTTTTTGCCTTTGGCGATTTCTTCAAACACAAAATTATTTTTAAGTGAGTCACATGCTGCTTTCAGATTAGGTTCTTTGCAAAAGACTCCTTCATAAAGGTATACTGGCATGTTCCTCTTAAGCAAAGACTCAACCTCCTCATCTACTCTGCTTGTTATATAAAACCCGGCCCTGTCTAAAACCGCGTTAATAAGGAAAGGCGTGTAGGAAACTATAACTGCTTCTCTCTCTAGATGGAGCGAGCCTAGGAGGTCAAGGTCTGATTCAGCCCTGTGAGTGAAGTCATATTTTCTTAAAAATCCAGCACCTTCAAGAATCATTCCTCCGGAAAGCCCGATTAACAAGATTATCAAGACTGCACTAATTTTTTTCTTCAACTCATTTTTCTTTAGTTTACTTTTCTGCCTTGATTTTGATGATGTTCTATGAAAACAAGCGCAGAGATTAATGCTCAAACCAGCTATGAGCAGCGGGCTTACAATTGAGAAGAATCTTGTGTGGTTAAAATAATATGAGAGATACAATCCTAAGAATACGACGCTCAAGGCATTAATCCACGAAAACGCGGTTTTTGCCTGCCTGAATAACAGTGTTAGGACAATGCTCAGGAAAAAAAGAGCGACCAGTATCGCTGCCACTTTGGGAAGAGCGCTGTAATAAAAAGAAAGATTACTCGCAAGATGGCTTAATGAGAAAGTGGATTCATGCACGCCATACCTCTTGGTTTTGAGGATGAAATAAATCTGTGTTGCGAGGAATAGTGCAGAAAAAATCAAGAAAAATATTTCTCGTAGGCTTATCTTCCTGATTGCCTTGGCCCTGCTTTTTATTGTTTTCAGTATGACGGGCGACAAGAAGAGGAGAAGCAAGACAATAAATTCCTGCTTCATGCTAATAGCCAGCAAAATGCTGCTGATGAACAGCAGCAAGCTGTTGTTGTCTTTGTATTCTTTGAAAAGATAAAATGAGAACAAGCTCAGGAAGAGGAAGAAGATGCTTGTTGTCTCATTATTTGCTATGGATGAAACTAGGATGCTGAGGGGCTCTGTACTTACAAGAAGAGCAGCAGCCAGCCCAGCCACATCGTTTTTCGAGATGCGCTTGACCAACAGGAAAGTTAAGAGTATTAAAAGCATTGAGAAAAAGAAATTCACAAAGAAACCAGTGCTTATATCCTTGTGGAAAATATTAGCTAAAGCGAGAAAAAAGGAAAAGCCAGCAGGATGAGGAGGGGATACCTTTTCTGCGCAACTATCTATGCTTCCATTGGTACAGAGAAAAAACTGGCCTTCTGATTTCATGGCAAGACCGGCAGCGTAGTAATCCCACTCATCAAAATACACCATATTCCTCCAAGGCCCAAGGAAAACTCTCAAGCCAGCACCCAGAACCAGAATCAAGATTAGCAATACAAGAATGATTTTTTTCTTTGGCAAAAGCTTTTTTATCCTTTCAAAATTAAGAACCAAGCCAGCAATTATTAATATGACTGTGATTAATACTAGCAAGGGAATAAGCTGAATGCTGGCTTTGTAAAAAAAAGCATACATTTCCTCGCCCCCAGGATATTTAATGGCATTTACCTTGGAATTATTTATAAACTTATCTTTTTCAGGACATTGTCAACTTATGGAATGACGCGTCACCCGTCACCAGGACAAGCATTTGCAAAGGCAAATCTTGTCGACGGTGACTTTGCGGGGGTCGCCCCCTCGGGGTGCAAAGTAGCGTCATTCATTCGCCAAGTTGACAATGTCCTTTTTCAGCAAACAATATAAACCCAGATAGGTTCTTATGGTTACTGGGGGGTTGCTAAGTAGCGTGGAGGAGGATTGTGTTCGACAAAATTCCTAGAAAAAGACTGAAATGGATCAAAGGAAGTTTTATTGAACTAGCTAGATTCCTCTTTCGATCAGAAGACCAAAAGAATATAACTCTATTTGAGCACCAATTCGCCAAGATGATAGGCTCTAAGTATGCCATCAGCGTTGACAGCGGCAGAGCTGGCCTGAGAATTATTCTCGATGCCTTAGGTTTAGAAAAGGGCGATGAGATAATCCTGTCAGCTTATAACTCCCCAATTGTTCCTTTGGTCCTTAAGGAGATGGGAATAAAACCTGTTTTTGCAGATATACATCCTGAAACCCTGAACATGGAATTGAATGAAATAAGAAGAAGGTTAACTCCGAGAACCAGGGCGATTCTTGTTCTACATACTGAAGGACAGCCCTCAGACATCAATAGAATACTGGCTTTTGCAAAGAATCATCATTTGTTCGTTATCGAGGATTGCGCCCACGCAGTATTAGCAGAAGTCAGTGGTAAGAAAGCAGGTTCTTTTGGCGATGCATCTTTTTTCAGCTTTGGAATAGGCAAGCACATCAATACTTTGGGCGGAGGCATGGTGCTAACCAACAAGAAGAGTTTATACCTGAAAATCAAGACACGAATAGCGCAGTCGATTAGAACCAGGCGAAAAAAGCACACACAGATAATCAAAGGATTTTTAAAGGCGTATCTGGCGCATATAGCGACCAAGCCATTGTTTTTTAGCACCTTGGTCTTTCCTATCATCCGTGTTTTCCGTTTTTTCAACAAAGACGTGGTGTATGATTTGTATAAGGATAAATCGCACCACCAGGATAAAGTCCGGAAAAAAGAAACACTCCCAGCTTTTCAACTCTCGTCTTTTCAAGCCTGGCTTGGTTTGCAGCAGCTCAAAGAACTTGGGAATGATGTTTTAAAAAGAAGGAGAAACGCAGAATACCTTACTGAACACCTAAGAAACATGAGGAAGCTCAGCTTTCAGAAGCTGGTGAAAGGGGCAAAAGGCTCTTTTCTTGAATTCATGATATTAACACCAGAGCGCGACAAGGCCATTAAGAATCTCTTAAAAAACGGAGTTGACTCCCAGAAGCCGTGGCTGAAGTGCTGCGCTCAGGCAACAAGTGACTGCAACTTTGTTAATGCTCATAGAGCAGAAAACCAAGGTGTGTACCTTCCTGTTTATGCGCAGCTTGAAAGAAAAGAGTTAGATAGGATTATTAAGGCGCTTAGACAGAGTTATTGATGATTTGATATGATGATTTGATATGAGCGTGGAGGATTTTTTGTGATTGAAGCTGTTTTGAGGAATATCTAGGATGTAAGGATATAATATTTCGTAGATAATACCTCGGAGATGGATGCTTAAGAGGGGCAGGAAATGATTAGAAATATTAAATACAAAAAATCAGTTTTTTTCAGTCTGATAAAAGGAAGCGCAGTTTTCCTAGATAATGCTTTGGCTTACTATGCCTTGAAAAAACCAGGTAAAGGGCCCTTGTTCGTAGGTTGGGATGTTAATGCAGCATGCAATGCGCGATGCCATTACTGCAGAAGATGGGTTGTTCAGAAGCAGAGAATAGGCAAAGAGCTTAGCACAGAACAAGCGCTTAGCATCATAAACGAATTAGGCGCTTTCAAGACTAAGTTTCTGGCTTTTTCTGGGGGGGAGCCGCTGCTTCGGAAAGATATTTTTGCTTTAATCAAAGAAGCCAAGAGCATGAAGATGCATGTTAATCTGAGCACTAACGGCAGCCTGGTTGAAAAATATGCTGGCCAGCTTATAAGCTCAGGAGTTGATTCAGTCACCATAAGCGTGCAAGGGCATGATAGCCAAACTCATGATAAACTGATGGGCAGAAAAGGAGGCTTTGAACAGCTACTCAGAGGCATTTCTAAAATGAAAAAACTAAGAGCAGAAAAGAGCCACCCAGTGATAAAACTCCGGACGCTAGTAACCAGGGAGAATATTGCTGAGCTTGAGAAAATGCTTGCTTTCTGGCATGGGATAACAGACGAGTTTTTGCTCCAGCCAGTGCATGATTCAAGAAAAATTTATTTTATCAACCCAGACAACAAATCAAATTGCCCTGCTAATGAAAAGGCTGAAAAGGCTTATTCAAAAAAAGGCTTGGTGCCTTATCTAAAAAAGGATTTTGTTCACCTGTTAAGGAAATACAAGATGAATAATCCCTTTAACCAAGAGGTGCGGGATTTCCTGTTTAACAAGGAGACTTTAAGAGGAAAAACCAGGTGCTTTGCCAGCTTCTTTTTTGCAGAGATTGATTATGACGGCTCGCTCTATTCCTGCTCTGAGCACTGCACAAAACTGGGTGATTTAAAGCAGCAAAGTTTTAAGCAGCTGTGGCTAAGCCCAAAGGCAAGCGGATTTAGAAGAATTATCCGAAAGAACAAGAATACTTGCTTTTGCTGGTACACCTGCTCATTGCTTAATACTTACTTGTCAAAAGTGTTGAGAAAATAAAAATGCTTACAAAATAATGATGCAAGATGGATGATGGGAAAATGAGGGTTTGCTTTGTAAATTTGCTAGAAGACATAAATAAAAGCAGAGAGCACCCCCGCCACACCATTGCGCCCTTGGATATTGGCTACTCTGCCGCCCTCTTGGAAAAAAAAGGCCATGCAACCTATTTTATTGATTCCTTAAAGGATTGCAAGGATTTCGAAGACTTAGTCAATAAAACCAATGCCTTAAACCCAGATATTATTATTATCAAGCCTTATTTAGGAACTCATAAAACGACATGCAAGCTAGCTGATCGGATAAAGACAGCCTCGCGTGCCGAAAAGGGCAGCAGGAAGAGGGTTGTTTTCTTGATTGGGCCAGCAGCTTACTTGTACCCTAACGTTTATCTTTTCCCAGGAAGCGGTGTGGACTTAATAGTTAATGAAGAGCCCGAGCTGACCATCATGGAGCTAGTGGACAAAACACAGAGAGATCGAACCACAGCGCAGATAAATCCAGGGCGGAATATGCGCGGGATTATTTACTATGATGCATTAAAAAAGAGAATCATCCAGACAAGAGTCAACGAAACTATAAGATACCCAGATTCCCTTCCTTTCCCAAAGCACGACTTCTTTCTGGCTAAGCATTATGAATTCTTCTACCCATTGAACATCAACAAGAAGCTTAGGCTAGGCTACATTCTCACGTCAAGGGGCTGCCCTTACAAATGCCTGTTTTGCAGCCCCATCGAGCGGGCGTCGGTAGGCAGGCTTTACAGACACCGCACTGCCAAGAACGTAGTAGACGAACTTGAACTCTTGCAAGGAAAAGGCGTCAACGCGGTTTACTTCTCGGATGACCTACTCTTTGTCTCTGAGAACCAAATCAAAGGTTTATGTGCCGGGATGATAAAAAGAAATATTCGGATTAAATGGGCTGCTCAGGCAAGGATTGACCTACTGAATAAGGAAATAATCTGCTTGATGAAGAAAGCTGGCTGCTCAACCCTTTGCCTTGGAGTGGAGTCTGGAAGCCCTCGCATTCTTAAGAAGATAAACAAGAATACCACCATATCACAGATCCAAAGGGTTTTCCAGTGGCTAAACCGGGCAGGCATTTTAACTGTGGCATTCGTGGTTTTGGGCACTCCGGGTGAGAGAGAAGAGGATATTGAGGCTACGTTCAAGCTAATCAAGAGCATAAAGCCTGATTTTCTTCAGATTCACTTCTTCACACCCTATGCTGGATCTCCTTATTCTCTTTCTCTTGGGTTTGCAAAAGGCTTAGCTAAAAATACAGACATGGCTGGGCTAGGCGCCTCTAAGTTTAAATTGAGCGACAACTTATGTTCTGTGCCTTATGAAAAGCTTTTCATTTTACATAAAAGATTATACAAAGAATTCTACCTTTCGCCCAGGTTCTTTTTTAATTACGGTGTTAAAAGATTGCCCCACCTCCTGCTGAACATAAGAGCCCAGAAGAAGTTGATTATAACAGCTTTGAGATTTTTCCTTTAGAGCTCTTTCATTGTTTTTTTATAGTTCTTTTAGAACTCTTTATTTAGTATTAGAAGTGAAGTCAGCGCGTGCTTTGGCTGTAAAGTGCTTCATACTCGGCTTTCAGCAGATTTATGCCATTCAAACAATACGCCATGCTTTTTTCATCTAAAATGCTGATTTGCTCATTGGCAAGGAATGCCTCTGGATTTTTTTTGTACATATAACGGAATTGCCCCATTCCGAGCTGGAAGATTCTGTTAAGACAGAAGCCAGCCACGCAATCATCATATGATAGATTAGAAGATGAGCAGATTGCTGGCGCCTGATAAATTTTCTTTTTAAGATCTAATTCAGAAAGACGAGCTCCTAAACCCATCTCACAATAGTCCTTCTCTTCTTCGAGAGTAAATTCCTGGCACGGGGAGAGATGGATTGAAGGATGATACCCCATCAGCCAATAAGAGCCTATCAACTGCCCTTTCAGCAAGCCTTGCTTTATATGCTCTTTTTTATTCTCGCTAAGGTTCATGAGCCCAAAGGATAATTCGTCTTTATACAGGTCAAGCACAGAGATAGTATGATTTCTTTTGAAGATTAGGAGTTCATAATTCAACTCACTCATGCCAAAGGCGCAGAACTCATCCAGGGGATAGTTCATTTTTGAGCAGAAAGTCAGAGTTCTTGAAATGTTCCTAGGGTTCAAGTTCTCTCCTAGCTGAAAGGCCAGATCCTCACGGCATGTCATGAGCAGAGGGCTGTTGCTGTAAAGACTATACTGCTCTGATTCTTGTTTTTTTACCAATTCATTATAATAAGGGTTCTTGGTGTTAAAGGTCAAAATCAGGATAAGCACTATTAGCAATAGCCAAGTGATATTTATGACCTGGCTCTTGTGTTTATGATAATGCTCAGATGTTTTGCGCCTAATTTCACATAATTTCTTAATAATCAAATTATTTTGAAGATGCAGCTTATTAATTGCTATACCGATGAGAGCTGTAGCTTTTGATATGATCCAGATGCCTGCTGCCACGGTTAGAAGAATAGTAAAGAAAAAAACAGGTACGTAATAGGCAAGGGATTTCAGATTCCCATGAAAGGAAGCATTAATCAGAACGTAATGGAAAAAGCAGGTTGCACTGGTGAACATTATTATAAGCTCAACACAGGATATGTTCTGCACGCCTTTTTTTGCTCTTAAAGCTGTGCTAATCATTTTGATAATAAGATAGCCGCCAACAAGGAGTCCTATTAGGAAAAGGTATTTGAAAGGACCGAGGTACTCTATCCTAAAAAATGCGTTACGAAGATTAGTAAGGAAGTAGTTTAAAGTCAGCCGACCAAAGTCAATATATGGATAGCTTCTTACAGTAAAAGCAATGTTTTTGCCAATGCCTAAGTTGAATAATAACCACGGGATCAAGCCGATTATTAATCCTAAGAAAGTGAAGAGCCCTTTCTTAATAATATCCTGCTTCTTCCATAAATAGATGGCCAGGATAACCAGGCTTGCCATGATGAGCGGGATGGCTGTCAGGCTCGCATACACGCCCAAACCTAATAACAATGCCATGGAGAAAATCAGCCAGTTCTGTTTTTTTTTAGAGTTTTCCCTAATGATTAAGATAAGAAGTAAAAGCGAGGCAAGAGACAAGATGCTGATGTCTATCGTCGTATCATCATTTTTTATGAAGAAATAAAAATAATTAGGGAATACAAGCAACACTAGAACGATGATTATGTATGAGAGCAAAAGCGCAGGATGATACTCTGTTTTTTTGAGCAAAAAGTAAAACAGGATTCCTATCAGGATGACAAAAATCATGTTCATCCCCCGCAGTGCCAAAGCATTGACGCCGATGGCCTTGAAGAAAAAGGCAGTCACGTATGCACGGTGGGCAAGGCCCTCATGGCTCCCAAAAGCAACTTGATAATATTTTAAAGGAAATTGAAGCTGATTATGGGCAATATCGTACGCTGCTGTTCCTATTTCACACTCATCAATTCCCACCTCGCGGGATAGTATCCCGCTCAATTGGACCATAAGCAGGACTAGTGTTGTGAGTGTGATGAAGAGAGCCACACCAATTTTTAAGACTTTGCTAGAATGATTTCTTTTAATTTTGTCCTTGCTGTTCGTTTTCCTCATGCGCTGATTCATCATGAATCATCTCATTTTTATGTTTGATGGCTATTCGGCAGCCCTTTCAATTTTTTCAATTTTCATACTATCCTTACGTGGAAATTTTTGATAAATAAGTTTTTAACGCCGGAACGTATCATTGTTTCAATCGCGTCCCTTGGCGTTTCAACAAGGGGCTCGCCGTGGATGTTGAAGCTGGTGTTAAGCACAACGCCAAAACCAGTTTTTCTTCTAATTTCAAGCAGGATTCTTCTGTACAAAGCATTATCTTGCCCAAGGATTTGCGGCCTTACAGAGTAGCCAATGCTAGTTACCTCTTTTAAGGCTTTTCTTACCGACTTGCTTCTCACCATGGAATATCCCATTGTCATGAACCTGTCATCCCTGCCTGACCTGTCTGAAAGCATTTTTTTTGCGTCTAAGTCTAAGATAGTTGGGCAGAATGGCTGGAAATGATCTCTTCTCTTAATGCGCTTGTTCAGCTCATCCCTTATGCCTTTTTTCCAGGAAGGAGCTAGGATACTCCTATTACCAAGAGCTCTTGGGCCATACTCACTCCTGCCTTGATGCCACAGAACCATTTCGCCATCAAGAACAAGCTCAGCTGCCAAGCTCTCTGGAGAAGAACACTCCTCGTACACAATCCTTTTGTTTGACGCTTTTGCATTCTTTGCGCTTTCTAAAATCTCATCATAAGAATATTGCCTCCCTAAATAAACATCCTCTAGTTTATAACCCCTGCTTCCAAACTCTTGACTTGCAACCATCATTGCTGCTCCTAGTGCCAGGCCGCCATCACCCATGTGCGGAAAAATGAACCAGTCCTTGAGGCCGGACTTATTCCTTATTATTTGATTGCACCTAATGTTAGATGCTACTCCCCCACTCCAAGCAATGTCCTTTATCCCAGTCTCATTTATTGCGTTCACAAATAATGCGAGCATTTTATTTTCAAGCATTTGCTGGGCAAAGAAAGCGAAATCTTCTGGTTTAGTAGAGTTTCTAAACTTTTTTAACATATAATACTGAGCTATTGGATTGTATTTGGCCTTTATGCCGAGTTGTTTAACTTTGAAAAATTTATCTAACGGATTATCATGCTTTTTCTCATTCTCATGACCCACGCTTTCATGATTGGATTTGGAAAATTTGGAATAATCTGCCAAGGCCATTACTTTACCTTCATCCTCTAGTTCCCTGAAGCCCAGGAGGTTGGTGACCTGCTCGAAGAAGGTCCCGAGTGAGTTGAATGCAGTGCTCCTGTGCAGTGTTTGGATTTCATTGTTCTCTAATATATTGAATATATTCGTGCTGGAAGATACAGCATCTCCAACTCCGTCTAGCGTTATGCTAAGCGCTTTCTTGAAGCCGCTCGTGAGTACGCTAGCAGCATGAGCCTGGTGATGGTCGACAAGAAATAACTTGTAGCGGTCAAAGCCCATCCTTTTAAGCTGCTTCTTGATTACATCATGGCTCAGCTTTTTTGATATCCAGTTGCCTTTTATAGCAGTAAAACCGTACTTAAAGCACCGCCTGTAATCAGCGAACTTTTGGCTGCTAAGCTTCCTCCTGAACATATAATAGCTTCTTCCAGCGCCGGTGGCGTACCTGGTAAATGTTTTTGCAACATCACTGGTTGAAAAGGCAACATGACTGATGTCATTAGGCTTTAGACCCGCGATATCCAAGCACACCCTTATGCTGTGCCAAGGAAAGCCTATTTCAAGCTTTCTCCTTGTGAACCTTTCCTCATTAACAGCGCAAAGGATTTTCTTATCATCAATTATGGCTGCGCCAGCGTCATGGCCATCCCAAATCCCCAAAATCATATTAGCCTCCCCAATACCTCAAAAGCGAAAACCCCATTCTCACGACTGCTTTCAATCCTAGCCGCCTGAATGTGTTAATCCAGGTTTTCGGTCGCAGATAAAATCCTAAATAAGCTTTTATAATATACTTCTTGAGCTTAATCTTTTCAACCAAAAGATTCTGGGAATAATCAACTGCCTCATTCCACTTGGGCTGCTTATAATAACCAGAATGAAATAATTCTGAGCCAGGAAAAGGGGTTGCGATATAGTAAACTGCAAAATCCAGGCCAAGCCTTCTTGACAAGCGTATGGTGTTTTTTATTGAATCAATGTTGTCCCCGGGAAGCCCTAGGATGAAATGCCCGATGCTGATAATGCCTGTTTTTCTTATCTCTCGAATCTTATCTTTTAATGCAGCAGGATTAAGCTTAAGATTCTTCCTTGTTTTTGCCAGAACCGCAGGGCTCATCGATTCAATGCCGAGCGATATCATCCAGCAGCCTGCTTTGGCCATGAGCTGAAGAGTATAATTATCAAGAAGATCTACCCTGGAATTGGCAAACCACTTTATAGCCATCTTCTCATTTATTATTGCCTTGCACAGTTTGCGCACAAAGGAATGGTCAAGGTTAAAGGTTTCATGGAAAAAGAAGAAATTATTTACTCTGAGTTTTATGCCTTGCTTCAACTCTTCCAGGATTTTTTCTATGCTCTTAAGTCTCACCTTCTTTCCGTAATAATAAGGAGCATTGCAGAAGCTGCAGCTATAAGGGCAACCCCTGCCAGTCTGCACGATGAGGTATGGCTTGTTAGAGAAGGGTATCCTGTATTTTTTGTAGTCAATGAGTTTCCAATTCGGAGCTGGTAACTTGTTAAGGTCAGGCTTTGGGTTATCATTAAGCACTATTTCAGAGCCTCGCTTATATGCAATGCCTTTAGTTGCTGGTAAGCTTAGCTTATCTTTCTGGCTTGCAGCAGAAAGGGCAAAAGTCTCTGGCTCTCCCATTATAATGAAGTCAACAGGCGCATTCTTCAGAAAGTCCTTGGCAAAGAAGGTTGTGTGGATGCCGGTCAGCCCAATTAGCCCCGAAAAACCTTTTTTTCTCATGTCCTCGATAAAAGCCAGGTCTTTTTTAACCGTAGGGGTAGAGACATTAACAATCACAGCATCGCACAGCTGTTGCTTTTTCATGACTAACTCATTGATTAAGACATCCTGCCCCGGTTTCTTAATTTCGCCATCAACGATTTTTACAGTATGAGTTCTGCTGAGAACAGTGCCTATCATGACTAGACTTAGAGGAGGATAAACTGTTGCGAACACGCCCGCCTTGTGCTGGCATCTGCCTTCCTTTACAAACTTCTCTTTCGATGGTGGGTTAATAAGTACGAACCTCATTTCTGTCCCTCCTGAGGAGCTGTTGCATTATTTGTTGCGTTAGTGGTGCTCTTGAACCTAACCCCTTTTACTTGGAAGACAGTATAGCTTATGTTGCTATAATAGTCAATAGAGCTGTAGGATTTTAACTTCTCAAGCTCCAGATAGTCCTCTGCGAATTTGCACACAAACTTTTCATTCTCATTAAAAAGATGACGTGAATGCTCGTTGCGCGTACAAATCAAGCCCTTATAATATAAGACGCAGTGGTCTTTGGCAAACTGGTTGGTAATCTCCAAGCCAGGGTCAGACATAATTTGTTCGAGGGTTATTACCCTGTTGTGCACGCTGGCGCTTATAATGTCAGCCTCTTCATTTTGCGTGATGAATATGCAGGACTCATTAAAGTCTTTCTTTAACATTGTCGGTACCCTCGTGGCTAGGGAGTAGTAAGGCCATGGTCTGAACTTCTCAATTTCTTTAATCACGCTGTGAATAGGAAGGCTGAATACCAAGACAAGAACAACGCTGCAAATAATGATGAGAAGCGCATCTGGTTTTTTGCTCTTCCTAAAATTTGACCTCTGGTATTTCTGGTTATGATTTTTCCAGCGTTGGCCTTTGTTAAATATTTTTTTTGAAATTCTGAAGAGATTCTGAACCAAATAAAGGGCAGTGCTCCACACAAAAAAAGGAGCGTAGACTAGGAATAACCAATGGACTATTATGAAATAACGGGACTGGCCGCCATACGGAAATGCGACGTATAGACCAAACAAGAGAATGAGCGGAGCTGTGATGGTAAGGGTCAAATCTCTTTTCCATCGCTCCAGCATTGCAATTATGAGCCCCAAGGCGCCAAGAACGAATACTGCGAATGAAAAGTAATGCCCTGCAAATATTTTGGTAAACTCTTGAAGAGAATTAGCCAGAAAAAGATTGACTGAGTAAGTGGCATTGGTGTCTATGAAGGACAGGGATGCCTCAAATACAAAACAGACCAGCGAGGGAATGCCTATTGCCCAAGGGACAATAATCTCCTTTAATCCAGATTTTATGGTTCTTCTTTTTAAGAAGTAGATGAGCAAGAAAGAGATTATAAAAAGGAAGTATTCAAACTTTACCTGTATCATCAACAAAAAGAGGCCTATGCTAAGCCAGTGAGTCCACTTAGAATTGGTCTTGAAATATATGGATAGCCCTATGAACATTAGCAATGCGAGGAACAATACAAAGACATTGACTTCAGAAGTTCCGCTCCACAAGGCATGCTGGGGGAAGAGGCATAGCAGGAGCGCGCTCATCAATCCAATCATCTCGTTCCCGAACACAACATAGGCTAGTATGAAGATGAGGATAACAGAAATAGCCCCGAAAAAAGCAGAAGTCCTGATGGCTACCAGATCATTTGTGCCAAAGAGAGCATAAGATATCACGAGGAAAGAGTTCCAACCAACAGTGGACTTGGTGTTGAAACACTCTGTTTTGTTTTCATAAGGATCAAAAAAGCATCTCGCATTACTGCCAAAAAGCAGGATGTTTCTTGCAGCGTTCCCATAGTAAGACTCATCGCAGTACATCATGTGCTGGTGAGGAACGACCAAGAACCTTATTAAGAAGGAGATACACACGATTAATAACAGCACAATCCAAGCCCATTTCTTGACTTTTTTCAACTCTTTTATGAGAGCAGGAGCAGTTTTGACAATCAAAAAGAGGATAACTGCAACCAAGATTAGCACTAGTACCCAGCTTAACCTAGTCAGAATGAAATGCTCAACAGGCAGCGCTCTTACCTGCGTTGCTAAATCAGCTAAAAAACCCACCAGATACCCCCGATACCTCTTCCAAGGCAATACCTCTTAGGTTTAAATATTTTATTGTTGCTCTTGGTTTATTATAACTTATAACAATATGCAAATAAGCGACCTTTATATTATTAATCTTTATAATTTATATTATGATAATCTTTATAAGACGCTTGGTTTTCCTGTTGGCTGATGAAGCAGCTGTCCATAGTTATCCCTACGTATAATGAAAAGGATAATATTGGGCCTTTAGTAAAAAGAATTAATGCTGTCCTGAAAACTTCACCGATTAAAAGAAATTATGAGCTAGTATTTGTTGATGACTCCTCGACTGACGGCACAATTGAGCTTCTTAGGAGATTGGGCAGAGCTTATCCTTTGAGAGTTCATGTTAGAAGAAGGAAGGATGTGAAGTCAGCTTTTCTTTTTGGCTTTAAAAAAGCTAGTGGCAGGATTATTGGTGTTATGGACGCTGATTTAAGCCACCCTCCAGAGCTCATCCCTAGGATGATCAAACTTCTGCAGACTAATGATATAGTCATTGGCTCACGCTTTGCGCCTGGCGGAAGAGTCAGAGGCTGGCCACTATCCCGCTTTGTGATTTCCTGGGTTGCGAGAATGCTAGCCAAGCCATTAACCCCTGTGAAGGATCCTATGAGCGGATTTTTTTTTATGCAGAGAAAAGTAATCCAAAGCTCAAATATCAAGGCCAGGAGCTGCAAGATTCTGCTTGAGATTTTATGCAAAGGCAACATTAAGAATTTTGCAGAGATACCTTATGTTTTTGTTGACCGGAAAAAAGGCAGAAGCAAATTAAGATTTCACAAGATACTGGATTATGTTAAACACAGTTTTATCCTGTATTCTGAGAAAAGGCTTAGACGTTCTGAAAACTAATCAGGTTTTTTTAATGTTCTGTTTTTAATATTCCTGTTAAAAACCAGGTAATCATTTATTGCCAGGAAAGGTATCCTTGCCTGTAAGAAAGCTCTGATGGCATCTGTAGGCGTCTCAACAATCGGCTCCTCATGAATGTTAAAGCTTGTATTAATTATTGCCGGAATCCCTGTCAGGCGGTAGTATTCTTTCAGTATTTCATATGTGTCAATATCATCCTCTTGAATAACCACCTGAGGTCTGGCTGTCCTGTCAACATGCACTGCAGCAGGATAAGCTTTGGCGCTTTCTTTTTTGCAGTCAAAACTTATGCTCATGAACTTGGATGCGAATTTTGCCTTGTCATAATTCATTAAGTCATGCTTAGCATGCTCTTCCAGCAGTACTGGCGCAAAAGGCATGAATGAGGTTCTTCTCAGCATCGCGTTTAGCTGGTGCTTTATATTTTGGTCAGTGGCAGGAGCAAGCACGCTTCTATTGCCCAGCGCCCTGGGCCCGTATTCTGAGCGACCTGTGTATCTTGCAACAATAAACCCTTTGCTCAGCAGATAAGCAATGTGCTTGTGAAGGTTGTTTTTCTTCTCAAACCTTAACCCTGATTTTTTGAGAGCAGTTAAAACCTCGTCTTCATATTCTAATCCTAGAAATAAATTCTTTAGCTCAATCCTTATTTCTTTTTTAATCTTTATTTCTTTCTCAATCTTTATTCCTTTGTTAGTCTGCTTGTTAACAGCTAGCTGGTTATGATTAAGGTGAGCAAGCACTCCTCCCAGTGCCAAGCCGCCATCGCCCATGTGCGGAAAGACATAGACCTGATTCACTTCTGGCAGTTCCATTATTCTCTGGTTAAGCTTCACATTGCTGAAGAGCCCGCCTGCAAGGCAGAGGTTTCTTAGATTATATTTCTTAATGAAGAATCTAACCAGCTCTAGCATGAGGGCTTCTGTATGGTGCTGCACCCAGGCAGCAATATCCTTTTTATTGTATGGCGCGAGAAGCCCTGAATATTCCTTAGCCAGCCCTAACCCAAATTTTTTATTAAAACTAAGCACTGGGGGATGGCTTAGAGAATCGTTTATCTTGAGGCTGAAAGGAAATTTGACTTTTACTTTTGAAGCATCGCCATAGGCTGCCAGGCCTGTGACTTTTCCTTCATGGTGATGGGGCTGGAATCCGAGGAGAGCTGTGATGAAGGTGTAAAATTCTCCCAGGGAATCTTGTGCATCAGCACTCCAAACCCTTTGCAGCCCATTTTTTCCAATGCTGACTGTTAAGGAAAGCCCGTCTCCCATGCCGTCAGCTGTTATAACCAGGCAGTTTTTGAACTCTTTCGCTGGTCGTGTATATGGCCGTGTATAATAAGCACTGGCTGCATGGCACTGGTGGTGTTCATAAATAAATAGTTTCTTTTTTTTTAATGAGCCAGGCAGGTTCTTCTTTAATAGGAATGGTGCAATGCCAGATATTATCCTGCCAGGCATGGTGTTGGGCTTGATGAAAACCATTCCTAGTTTCTTGGAATAAAGGTTTTCCAGCCAGCTTAGCAGTCCTTGGTTATAATCCGGATGATGTAGCCCCTTGTTAAGAACGCGATTCAGGATGTTAGGAGTTGTGAAGCCAGCAAAAACCAGCTCAGAAATCTGCTCAGGCCTGATTAATTCAAAGACTTTCTTTAGGCAGTGGATAGGCATGCCGCCTTGAAGCTTTTTCCTGGTAAGCCTCTCCTCGTTAAGAAGCAGCTCGACCTTGGCTTTTCCTGCCTTATCTATGCTAACAAGCGCTATTCCAGAATCATATCTTGAATCGCTGATGCCTAGTATGAATTTTCTTTTTCCAGCCATTTTTATCCTCTGACAAGCATATGCCAGTTAGCTCTGGTAAGTTATTCAGTTATTTACTTAAGTTAGTCAGTTATTTACGCATGTATGTTTATGGATGCATGATTTCCCGGATAAGCCAACTGAATATTCTTATGCCGTCCCTGAAAGTTTTGAGTTTGCCCTTGCCATGCACTCTCTGCTTTTCAAAGCTCGGCACTTCCACTACTTTCAGTTTTTTCTTGGCAGACTTTATAGATATTTCTGTTTCTATAGGAAAGCCGTCAGAGACCAGGCTTAGTTTTTTGATTGCTGATTGGCTAAACGCCCTGTAACCGTAGCACAGGTCAGAATAATTCGAGCCCCAGAAAAGATTCACCAAAAGGACAAAGAACTTATTACCTAACCTTCTTAACACAGGCATGTCCTCGCTTCCTCCGCCCTGAATGAACCTTGAGCCAAAGGCAGCGTCATAGCCGAGCTTTATGCACTCTGCAAGCAAAAGAATTTCTTTTTCCCTGTTGGACAGGTCAGCATCCATCATTATGATAATCTCTCCCTTTGCAACCCGCATTCCTTTCCTTAGAGCAGAGCCTTTTCCTTTTGAATCAAAGAGCACTTTGCCACTATGTTTCCTGGCGACTTGAACTGTCTTGTCTTTTGAATAGCCATCAACAACAATTATCTCCTTGATGCTAGCTGAAAGACGCTTGTTGTTAGTTATCCTGCTGAGAAGCACGTCAAGGTTTTTCTCCTCATTAAGCGTGGGTATGATAATAGAGATGTTCAGATTCTTATTAGCCATTGCAATTGAGCAAACCCAGATGAATTAAAAAAGTTATGGTTTTATTATTCGTCCTTGCAGATTAATCATAAGATTTATAAAAAAAAAGCCTTTTGCTGGGGACATGGAGAATAATTATAGAGTAGTGGCAGCAGAGAGCCTGGTCTTAGTCAGTGTGAATCCGAAGCTGTATTCTGTTGAAGCTGTAATGATGGCATCCAATGAGTTTCTGAATGAAGCTTATGTCTTAATAGACGGCAAGGCAGATGAAGACATTTTGGTAAAGCTTAGGCCAAAGCAAAAGCTGAAGAATAATAAAGAGTATGGCGAATTAGCTATGCGCTTCAATAACGAGCTCATAAGGAGCAGTTTTTACATCCAGCAGTCTAGCCGTACAGCAGAGCTAAGAAAGGTATTGCTTCAGACTTCATTGCTGGCGAACCTGGTTGATAGCCCTAGGCGAGATGAAGTTGAGAAAGATGATGCTGAGTGCGAAACCTGCCAATCAGAGGAGGGCGTTATGGATTCGCAGGGCAAGGGCGATAAGGAAGCAAGCAAAACAAGGGATTATGCCTCTGATGCTGAGAATATAAGAGCGGTTAAGAATTATGAAAAGGAAAAATAAGCGCAAAACTAGTAAGACGCAGCCCTCTAAGCCTTCCATGGCTAGAAATGAGCCTCAGAATGTGCTTTCTGAAAACATACGCTTACTGGATAAGAACCAACTACTCATTAGAGTGAATAAGAGACTTTACCCAGAATACAATGTGCTTGGCGCTGTGAGTGATTTCTCAGACAAGTTCAAAATTACCCTGGATGCTGATGATGATTATTACCTAGTCATAATTCAACTCAAAAACCACCAGCTGAGCAAGAAGGAATTATTCACGCTAGGACTGGAATTTTTTAATTACTTGATGAATCTCGGGAATAAAGGCATGCTGGAATGAGCACTAAGAAGAATAGCACTAAGAAGAACATTATTAATAGGAATAGTGTGAAGAAGAATAGCCATGAGAAGAATAAGACACACCAGACTAATACATACCAAACCAATAGGCTTGCAAGAAAAGGCATAAAAAAACTTGGAAAAAAAAGCAAGCCTTTGCTTCTAGACTATGAAGTTAATTTTTACAGGAAGAAGAAGATTCAGGACAAAATATTTCTAAGCACTGATTTGGCTACGTGGGTGTTGCTTTCAGAAAAGGAGTATGCTGATTTCAGGACTAACAGGATGAGTGATGAGCTGTTTAAGAAGCTTGAAAGTGCCTGTATCATACTCACAGACAGGAACAAGGAGTTGGTTAAGGAGCAGTTCCAGAGGCATTACTGGCACCTATTAACCGGCGCTTCATTGCACATAATAGTGCCTTCTCTGCGTTGCAACCATACATGCAAGTACTGCTATGCTAACAGGGTTCCTATGACTGCCAAGGGCTTTGACATGAGCATTGAAACAGCAACCAAGGTGGTTGATTTCATATTCCAATCCCCAGCCCAGACCATGACCATAGAATTCACTGGCGGAGAGCCTTTTCTGAATTTTCCTGTTGTTCAGCACATAGTCCAGTACTCAAAAGAGCTTAACAAGAAGTATAACAAAAAAATCTATTATGCATTGATTAGCAACGGAACCCTTTGGGATGAAGAAAAGATAAGGTATTGCTTGCAAGAAGGAATTGGCTTGTGCATTTCCTTAGACGGCCCGAAAGAAGTGCATGACTCGAACCGTATGTACCTGGACGGCAGGCCAACATATGATGACGTCATAAAGAAAATACAGCTTTACAAAAGCATAGCTGGCAGAGCACCCAACGCTCTTCCAGTAATCTCGCGCGCCTCCCTTGGCAAATGGAAGGAAATAGTGGACGAATACATCAAGCACGGAGTCGACGTATTACGGTTCAAATTCGTCACTTACTTTGGATTTGCAGAAAGAATGTGGAAAGAAGTAGGTTATGCTCCTGCGGAATTCATTGATGCGTGGAAGAAAACCTTTGATTACATCCTCGAGCTTAATAAGAAAGGAGTTAGCCTTAGGGAAGGAATGGGAGGGATTCTGGTACAGAAAATACTAAGCATGAGGGATGTTGGCTTCTGCGAGCTGCAAGTGCCTTGCGGAGCTGCAAGAGGCCAGATACTTTATCACTACAACGGCGACATCTATCCTTGTGATGAGTCAAGAATATTCCCAGAATTTAAGATTGGGAACGTTCACACCCACACGTACAAGGAAGTCTTGACCAGCCCATTGGTTAATGCCTTCCTTAACATGTCCTCTAACCTGAGCCTTAAGTGTGACAGCTGCGCTTATTATGCCTTTTGCGGATTATGCCCATTACAAGCCTATTCCCAAAGAAGAAACATAAGGCCTTACATACCTGGCGATATGAAAGGAGAGATTCACAGGGAAATGATAAATCATATATTAAAAAAAATCGTGACTAGCAAAGAAGACCTTAAAATCCTCACAGAGCTGTATAAAAGAAAAGAAGAACACCCTGTAGAGGCTTTTTATCAAATTTCATAAAAATATTTTATCATAACATTATAAACATTATAATATGAAATCAAAATAATGATGATAATAAAAATAATAATAAAACTAAAATCAAGAATAAACAAGAAGAATACAAAATGGGAAAAAGACTTGATTTAAAAGTAGGGTACTCGTGCAATAATAATTGCTGGTTCTGCGCTCAGGGAGACAAGAAACTCCTAGGAGACAAGACCCTGGCAGAAATAAAGAGGGACTTGGAGCTTGCAAAAAAGAACAGCTGCGACGAGGTAGTCCTGACCGGAGGAGAGCCAACCATCAGGAAAGACTTCCTCGAGGTCGTGGCATATGCCAAAGAGCTTGGCTACAAAGAAATCCAGATACAGACCAATGGAAGAATGTTTTTTTACAAGGATTTCTGCAAAGACGCTATCAAAGCAGGAGCCACTGAGTTCGGGATGGCTCTTCACGGGGATATCCCTGAAGTTCATGACTTTCTCACCAGAAGCCCAGGCGCTTTTAAGCAAACAGTCCAGGGCATAAAGAACCTGAAGGAATTAGGGCAACGCGTGATTAGCAACTCTGTGATTGTGAAAGCGAATTATTCAAGAGCGCCCAAGATTGCAAAACTGCTTTGCGACCTTGAAGTGTTGCAGTACCAGATGGCTTTTGTTCATGGCTCTGGAAGCGCAGGAGATAATTATGAATCTGTCATGCCTTTCAAGAGCCTAGCAGTCCCTTATATGATAGATGCTTTAAGAGTAGGCATAGAGAGAGGAGTGCAAGTAATGATTGAAGCAGTTCCTCCCTGCCTGTTGCCTGGCTATGAGCAATATGCCTCTGAACATTTTATTCCGCGCTATCAGGAAGTAAGAGAGAAGACCTTTGTCATAGCTGATTTCGGCAAGGTCAGGAAAGAAGAGTTGAAATTAAAATTCCCGCAGTGCAATGAGTGCATATACAATAAGGTCTGCGAAGGCCCGTGGAAAGAGTATCCTGAGAAAAAGGGTTGCGAGGAATTCAATCCAGTGAAGAAATCATAAAAAGACTAACATCTGCAACAGAGTAGAAAGTTTTATAAACAAAAAAACTTGTAATTAGCCTTGGATAAGGAGCAGATTGGCAGGAGCAGAGGCTGTAATAAAAAATGCTTAGTGCAAAACTCAAGAAACTAATACCTCAGGTTAAGAAGGACATTTATTCCTTTTTATCAGAAGAAGATGGGAGAATAACCAAGCAGGCATTAGTCACAGTGGGCTCTTTGCTGGGATTCGGGGCATTAGCCACGATTATTGGTTCAAACCCTGTGGTTGCAAGCCACACCAACAGCATGACGCTTGGCCATATAGGAACTTATGCAAGCGGAACACACCAGCATCACAGCACTCACAACACTCATGCCACTCATTCTACTCATAGTACTCACTCTACTCATTCTACTCATGCCACTCATTCTACTCATAGTACTCACTCTACTCATTCTACTCATGCCACTCATAGTACTCATGCTACTCATTCTACTCATGCCACTCATAGTACTCATGCTACTCATTCTACTCATGCCACTCATAGTACTCATGCTACTCATTCTACTCATGCCACTCATGCCACTCATGATACTCACGCCACACACCACACCCACGACACTCATAGTACTCATGCTACTCATGATACTCATAGTACTCATTCTACTCATAGTACTCATTCTACTCATGAGAGTGAGTCTTGTGGGTTTTGTATAGAAACGCCGATTATGCCACCTTCCTAAATTAATATATCAAATCTAAGAATAAATTATGGGAAATTTCGCAAAATTTCAAGGGTTTAAAACCCCGACCTTTAGGTCTGTTATGCTTGGCATGACACTCAAAAATCCTCTGATTTTTGTTGGCAGGATTAGTGCGGTTTTTGTTATAAGGAATTACAACAATGCTCTCTGATGAGATAAGCACAAGAATTTTTTCCACACCCTGGCTCTAAGGCATTCTTCTTCACCAGTCCAAGCAGCTCATCCCTGGGAAGGTTTCCTTCTTCAAAAGCTTTCAGAACCTTAGCTTCAGAAATTTTTGAAATACCAGCAATATTTTTTTCTTTCAAAGATAAATACTTACACAGCTTTAACTCATCATTCTCCTTATAATACAAGCTAAGGCAATCATTGCAGCTCTTGGGTAGCCCAAAGCCCTTAACAACAGCGTCGTAATCCTCAAACAAGCACTTGGGCAATGGCTTGGTGAGTAAGAACCAGCAATGTTTTGCCTTGAGCTGAACAAAAAAAGCCTTGATTTTCTCTCCTAATTCAATGCTAGGATGCTTAAAAGAGTAATTGAAAAGAAACAAGAAAGGCTTTTCAGACTTGAATCTCAACACCTTATCCCTTATGGTTTCAAGGTTGTCCTCATTTATTACTAGGAGCACGCCATCATAATCCTTGCTGAGCATATTTCTTCTTAATTTTAATTCCTGATAATTAAGCTTCATGAGGATTTCATCTTTTTTAAAATAAAGACAAGGACGGTTCCTGATAATCCGAGTCTTGACCAAGTAGTCAATTTGCTTTGCATAGAATAGCTTAGCAATATTACACCCACCCAGAGCAATCCCATCGATGCTTTTTTTTTCATTATAAACCTCTTCTGGGCAGCCACCGCCGCAAGAAAAACGAGCCCAGCAAGAGCCGCACTCAGGAACAGAGTAGATGCTTCTATTAACTAACCTGTTGATTTTGTCATTATCAAAAACTAGTTTCTTGTTTTTATTGTCAAAGAAGCCGCACACAAAAGGGCTCTTCTTCCTCTTAATTATTCTAATGCACGAGGTAATGGTATTATCTGGCGTTAGGTTCATCCTCGCAGAACAAGCCTGACTAAAAAGGCCATTTGATATGCCTCGGTGATAAGTGACTCTTAAGCCAGGCACCAGGGCTGAGAATTCATCCAGCCTGAAAATTTCATTAAAAAAGTGTGCAACAGAAGGAGTTTTTAACTTGTTATGCTTAGAAGCAAGGGTTTCCCTCATCTTAAGAGGAACAATAGTTTTAATGCCTAATTTATAAAGATACCACACATTCCTGTCAAGCAATGAAATATTTGCAGAAGAAACAACTGGCTTTACCGTGAAATCAACATGGTTCTTAACCAGCTCCTTAATGGTATTCTCAACCAGCTTATGCGAGGATTTAGTGTTTTTCAGGGGCCTGTGAAAATCCTGGATTTCAGGCAATCCATCAAAACTAATATGAAGAGTGACATCGTTATTTATCAGCCACTTAAGGTCATTCAAGGGAAGAGTCCCGTTGGTCCCGCAGCTAAAAATAGCTTTCTTAAACCTTTGCCTGGCGTAATTAACAGTTTTTTTTATTATGCTCATAGCAAGGGTGGGCTCGCCTCCTGGTGCAAAGCCAACCTTTAATGAAACATCTTTTGGGAAGAAGTCAAGGGCTGCCTTTACAAAATCCCAGCTAATCCTCATCCTGCCCTGATCACCCTTAGAATAGCAGTATCTGCAGCTCATATTGCACTCCAGGCTAGGAGTTATATAGAGTATTTTTTTATCTCTAGCAGTAAAGAAGTCAGGGTCTAATGAAGGACTTAGGTCCAGCTCTTTTGGAATAAATAATAATTCCTGCTTGAATTCCTCCCTAGCATTTCCTGCCCTGAAATCATCAAACTCTTGTTTATTTAAGAAGAAAATCCTGCCGACCAGGGGAGCATAAACAGCATAATTCTCGCCGTATCTGAAGCTTTTCCAGGGATTGACAGGTATGAACTCAGAGCCTGCACACTCTTGAACTGATTCTTTTACCTCTGCATAATAACTCTTTTTCATTAAATAATCAGTGAACAGCATTAAACTCCCCTTCCAATCAGCTTATTAAGAGAAAAGACTTTAATATAAAAAACTTTCTTAAAAGCTCGGATGCGTTCAAAAAGTAGCGCCTAGCGAGCCTTTAATGATCAGAAGCCATTGAAAACTGGCGATAAAACAATCTGAAGAAGAAGCGATGCGAGCGCGCTACGAAAGACTTTGAACGCAACCTTAAAAGCTCACTGCAGCATTATCTTTAAGATTATCTTAATTATTTGAGAAGCAGGTGCGTTGAAAAAGTCGCCTTGGCCAGCTCGCTCAACAAATTTTTCTCACAAAATAATAATCAAGAAAATTTGTACCTGGCTGTTAAGCTTTGCTTTTCATCCGTCTCGCTCGCACTTCAGGTCATGGCGGCGACTTTTCGAGAAATTTTTAACGCGGCCTTGAGAAGCAATAAATTTTTATATATGCTACGCATCATCTTTATCATGAAATTTTTTAGGCTACGAATTACTCAGTATCTTATTATTTTGTGTGCTCTTGCCTTATTAATGATTCTAGGGGGCTGCACTGAAAAGACTTATACAGCAGAAGTTTCGAATGAATTAAATAACTGTGATAAGCTACTGAACCTTAGTGAGCGTGATAGCTGCTATCACATCATCGGTCTTTCAGAGGCGGATTCTGATGTTTGTGATAAAATACGCCTTGCTGAACGAAAAGCTGTGTGTTACACCGAGGTTGCTGTTATCAGGAAAAGACCAGGCCTGTGCGAAAAAATCACACTTGACGTGGAGAAAAAACTTTGTTACGAAATATATGGTATGGTAAAAAGAGGATTAAGTTCTTGTGAGCAAGAACAAGGGCCGGGTATGCGGTATCTGTGTTATTATTTTATTGCCGTTTCAAAAGGAGACGTTGCTGTTTGTGACAAGCTGAAAAGTGAGCGTTCCCCAGAATACTGCTACTCTGCATTGGCTTTTGAGAAAAAGAACCCGATGATATGCGATAAAATCGAACAAGACTCTGCCCTAAGGGACCGTTGTTATGCTTTCCTAGGCGTCTTAAAAAATGATTCTGTGCTTTGCGATAATATACAGAACCAGAGCAGGAAGGACTGGTGTTATGATTACACTGGTTGACATGCAAGGCTTAGTGAATTAACCTAGTTAACACTTCAGAGTTTGTGCATTAAAGTATTTATTTATCCCTTCTTCTGCGCAAATATTTCTATCTTTCTTAGTGAGGGATGCGTTCTGCTTGAGAACAAAATATTAAACCCGGTCTCAGTTAAGAATTGTTCTAATTCTGAAATAATATCTTTAGGGTCGCTTTTAAGCATTATTATGCCGTTCTTATTTAATATTTTTGAGGAGTTTTCAATCAATTTCTTATGTAGTTCTAGTGATTTGGCGTTTTGGTCAGGAGGCTGGAAGTATTGTTCATGGATGACTTCTGTGCAGATGATTATGTCGAATTTAAAATTCTCAAACACTTGATGCATGTTATCAATTGAACCCTCGAAAATGTTATGAACCTTTAGGCGTTTAGCTAGTTTTAGGTGAGTGATGTTAGGCTCTATGCCATATGCCTGGTCAAATCCAAGCTCTGCGAGAAATGAAACACCTAAGCCAATAAAGGCGCCTACATCCAGTATTTTTGCGTTCAGTGCGATATGAGCTTGCTCTTTTAAGCATAGTATGAAAGGGATTGCATATTCATAATTTTCAAGAGTGACTGTTGTGAATCCTTCTTTTTTTGCATTCAGATACTCGTAAATTTTGGAGACTCCAAAGAACCGCGGGTAAAATAACATAGCGTGATGAATGGAGCTGAAATTATAGTTCCTCACGCTCAATTTTGGTGATGTGAACTGGAATAATGCATTCCAATACGCGTCTGGCATTTTATCTAGTGCAGGCATTTTTGGCGCATCATTGTTTTTCATTTGACTCTCTCCTTTGTTTTCTGAATTTTATGATATAGTACAATTCCATGCAATATCTTTTAGAGCAGACATGTTACCGCTGGTCATGTCAATCATGAACACTACTGTGCCTGTGGTGTTCTTTACAATAAAGTCATCGTTGCCAGCAGGCGTAATGCTTGCCTGATTAGCGTTCTTGGCGCCTGCGAGGCAGAGGTCGCCGTTGGAATTATTAAGCCAAGCCCTGATACTGCCTGTGCTGTTTTTCAGCTGGAAGTCATTTCCATCAGGACTAGTGATGCAGCTTGTTGAGATGTTGCCATACACCTGGACGTCGCCATCAACATCAACAGCCATTAAAAAGATGCCGCTTTTGTTCTGAATCTTGAACTGATTGCCGCTCAGAGTCACTGCGCTCCAAGCATTGCTTGCAGAGCACTTATAACAACCATAAACGTCGTTAAGGGCTGCACACGTTCCACCAGGCTTCACGCAATCTGTGGCCGCATTACAACAAGCCTCATACACGCTGCCGGAATAAGTGCTGTTAACAAATGATTCACTAGCGTCATCTCCGCAGCAGTTGGCTGTACCGCTCTCAAAAGTCCAGCTTGCATTATAGCAAGTATGACCATTACAAGCCGTAGCTCCCTCGTTGGCATTACAATCATTGATGTCAGAATCATAGTTAATGTTGTACAGAAAGGTTCCGCTCACAGTGCTGGTGTTAGAGTAGGTGTTGCAGGACTCATTATTATCGCTGCCACAAGTAGTGTAGGAATAATTATATGTCTGGCCAACATCAGGCTCGTGATACACCCTCATCTGGGCATAAACATTGCCTTCATAAGTATAAAACGTAGGACTCGTAGAAGTACCGACAGTAAGGTTACAAGAATATCCACCAGAACCATCATCAGCATCATTAGCAGGATTGGTGTCACATTGTGTGCCCCAGTTCTGGATTAGATTAGTGATACTGGTATAAGCTCCCTGCCAAACCCTGAAATCATAATTATCAGGGGCATTAGTGTCTGCAAGAACGAGCAGAGGATTAAGTAGCACGAACCATAAGCCTATTAATATCAAAACATTTTTTAATGTTATCCTGTTTTTGCCTTTCATTTCTGCTCATTCTTCAAAACATAATTTTTTATTCCACTTTTTTTTAACCAATAATGATAATTACGTCGCCGCCAGTACCAGCATCAATCAAAAAGTCATTATTACCGTCATTACCAACAATATGGTCTGTGGTCGTGGCTTCAATGCTGATGTTGCCATTAACATGCAAAGCAGTGGCTGGTGTTGATGTTGCTATGCCCACTCTGTTGTTGGTTGCGTCTATGAATAGTGTTCCTGAGTCTATGCTGCTGTTTGTGCTGCCGTTGACTGAGAGGTTGCCTGAGACGTGGAGTGTGGCTCCTACAGGGAAGGCTGTGCCTATTCCTACTCTGTCGTTTGTCACGTCTACGAACAATACATTCGTGTCTACGCTTACGTTGTAGCCTGAGAAGTCCAGTGCTGCGTCTAGTGTTATGGTGTCGCTTAGGTCTGAGCCGTCTATGCAGTCTGTGCAGTTGAGTGATGTCGTGTTTATGTGTGTGCTTGCCAGCAGATTGGCTGTTGTTATGTTAGTGGTTACTGTGATGTTGCCTGCTGTTATGAGATTAGTGGCTGTGGTGAATGTTATGCCGTCGTCTGCGCATTGCACTGCGCTTCCATCTCCATAGCAGACATAAGTATTTGTTACTGTGCCTACTTGCGGGTCTGATTCGCTTACTGATGCTACTGCGCATTGTACTCCTGTTAGTGTTACGTTTTGTACGTATGTGTTTGCTGTTGTGCAGTTTCCGAATCCTCCTTTGCTGCTGTTTAGTGCTTGTATGCTGCTGTTTAGTAGGTTTGTTGTTGCGTTTAGTACTCTTCCGCTTATTTCTGTGTATGCTGTTGTGTTTAGTATTCTGTTGCTTACGTCTGTTATTGTTGTTCCTAAGCTTATATTGATGGCTGTTATGTTTCCTAGTGCGTAACCTAGGCTTATGTTTATTGCTGTTATGTTTCCTTTTGCTAAACCAAGGCTGATATTCATTGCTGTTATGTTTCCCCTCGCTAAACCAAGACTAGTATTGACTGCGCTTATGTTTGTTGCTGCTGTTTGTATTGTTGTGTTTAGTAGGTTGGTTGTTGCGTTTAGTGTTCTTTCGCTTGAGTCTCCTACTCCTTGTGCTGATGCGCATGTTACTACTACTCCTGTGTTTGTTAGTGTTGTGTTTGCTATTCCGTATTCGCATATGTTGCTGCTGTTTGCTCCTGCTTTGCTTGTGTTTAGTGCGTCTGTTGCTGTTTTCCAGCTTGCGTTTACTGCGCTTATGTTTGTCCATATTAGTCCTAGGTCTGTGTCTAGTGTACTATTTAGTACTCTGTTGCTTACGTCTGTTATTGTTGTTCCTAAGCTTATGTTAATGGCTGTTATGTTTCCTAGTGCATAGCCAAGACTTATGTTTATTGCTGTTATGTTTCCTCTCGCTAGAGTAAGAGTACTGTTAATTGCTGTTATGTTTCCTCTTGCAAGGGTGAGAGTATCATTTATTGCGCTTATGTTGCTTGCTGCTGTTTGTAAAGTGCTGTTTAGTAGGTTGGTTGTTGCGTTTAGTGTTCTTTCGCTTGAGTCTCCTACTCCTTGTGCTGATGCGCATGTTACTACTACTCCTGTGTTTGTTAGTGTTGTGTTTGCTATTCCGTATTCGCATAT